>Ga0074196_10438_pt1 | contig 459913 bp, 373 predicted proteins | sample EPASupsiteSAE300_FD_64214 | JGI IMG/M metagenome (GOLD analysis project Ga0074196, IMG submission 64214) | Bioremediated contaminated groundwater from EPA Superfund site, New Mexico - Sample SAE3-00 | ecosystem: Environmental > Aquatic > Deep subsurface > Groundwater > Contaminated ... | reverse complement strand
AGCCGCGGCAAGCGCAATCCCCGCGGCGTGAAGCGAAAGATGTCGAATTTCCGGATCCGGCGACGATGGGAGCCGCTGAATCAGCGAATAGCGCCCAAAGTGGTTATCAAGTGAACAGTATTGGGCCTAATGCCGGCGACCGACTGGTCGTAGCTGGAATGCCCGTAGAAATACCCCGATTGAGAACTGCGGCCGTCCATGACGACCTCCTGTCCTGCTTTCGGCATGCGGCCGGGCGCATGGCCCGGCACAGTTTGAGTTTTCTTGCGCGCGAGAGCCGCGCGCGGCGTTGAAGCAGCCTCGCGGGCGCTGTTGCTGGGGCGGACACTGCATGCCGACGAGGGGCTTTGGGCCCAACTCGGATATCCGCAGACCAATAGTAGCGCCAAAATGGCTCGGTTTACAACGAATAAATCGCAATTTATTCGCGTTTTGTGCGGCAGGGCGCGTCCAAAACAGACGCTGAGCGGTCTTGCGCTTTAAGTCGCCCCGGCTAGTCTGGCGATTCCCGCCGGCGCCCTTGCAGACTCCGGACCGCCCCATTCTTTCGCCGGAGGCCCGCCATGCCCGATCGCCCGACACCCGCGCCCGCGCCGGCGCCCGAGTCCCCCACGACGCCCGACTGGGAGAATTATCAGGCCTTGCCGGCGGACGACAAATTGTGGCGGGCCGCCAAGGATGGGCACCGCCCCGTGCAGGAGCTGATCGACGCGTTGCGCGAAGGCGCCGATCCGCGCTGTCCCGACGGCGCGGGACAATCGCCCTTGCATATGGCCGCGCGCTACGGCGACGCGACAAAAATTGAGGTGCTGCTCACGGCCGGCGCCGATTTGAATGCGCCTGACGACCGCAACGACACCCCGTTGCACTGGGCCGTCCGGCACGGCAATGAAGAGACTGCGACCGCATTGCTCGACGCGGGAGCAACAGCTGGGGCCAGGAATGCCGACAACCGAACGCCGGCTGACCTGCTTCGCGAGGCACGGCGGTTTGCGCAGCCTGAAACGCTGGACCGCCTCTCGGCGAAACTCAAAAGGGCCGCGGGCGCCGCCTTTCTCGCGACGCTGGGCGCGGACGCGAACGCGGATGCGCGCCGCGCCAGCGCAAAGCAGATGACCTCAGCCGACGCGAATCCGCCGGCGACGGACTGGGATGTCGCCATGGCCGCCAATGGGGCATTGTGGGGTTCGGTGATGAATCCGGAGGCTCCTGCGCGGTGGACGGCCGAGGCGCTGGAATGGGGAGCGCAAACCGACTATCGCAACCACAACGGAGACACCGCTTTGCACGTCGCCGCGCGAACCGGCAATGGGGCAAAGATCGCGGCCCTGCACGCCGCGCGAGCCGACATGAATCCGCTGGACGCGGAGGGTCGAACGCCTCTTCATGTCGCGGCCGAGATCGGCAACACCGAGACGGCCCGCGCGCTGCTCGCCGCGGGCGCGAACGCGGACGCCAGGGATGCGCAAAATCGGACGCCGCGCGAGATCATGGAGGCGCGCTGCACGCCCTTGCATCGGGCGGCTCGCGATGGCACGGCCGAAGACGTCGCGAGGCTGTTGGCCGCCGGCGAGCAACTGGACGCGGTGGATGGATTCGGGCAGACGGCGCTGCATCGGGCGGCTCGACACGGCAACGAGGCGGTCGCCGAGGCGCTTTTGGCCGCGGGCGCCGACCCGCGGGCGAAGAATTTGCAGCAGCGGAGGCCTGTGGAGTTGTTGATGGTCGATCGCAAGGCGCTGGGCCTATCCGACGAAACCGCGTCGGCGATTGCGCATCGGCTGATTTTCGCCAACGCGGAACTTCGCGGGCGGGAAGGGCGCGCTTTGCCGGATGCTCAGCCATCCCCCGCGGCCGAGGCGCGGGCTGCGGGCGTGCCGCTCGTCGCGACTCGCCCGCTCAGCCGCTGAGCCTGCTGAGCCCGATGAAGGCCCGTCCTCACTGGCGCGGCCCGTGCTCAATATTCGTCGGCGAGAAGCACGGTCGTAAGCGATCGATCCCACTCGGTTATGACGTAGACCTTTGCGCCGAGGACTTGGTAGCGCGACAGGATTCGCGAACCGCCTTCGATCGCGCGGCGGTTCGCCTCGGCGTCGTCCGCACACACGTCGCCGTAGTCACCATTGCCATGGCGCAGCAGCAGCTCAATCGCGGTCGCCCGCGTGTCCGCCTCGGCTTCCTGGCAGAGCGCGGCGAAGCCCTGGGTGGCCGTCACATTGCCCAGCGGGAACAGCGGCTCGAACATTTCATCCATTCGGCGACCCATTTCAAATCCTCTTTTGTTGGCGTCGCGCAGGCAGGGGAAGGCGCCGGCGCGGACCGATCTTAGCGCCGATTTCAGACCGCTTCCAGGCTCAGATCGCGAATTTTTCGTGATTTATTTCGAGGCGGTTTGAGCAGTCATTGCGTTGGTTTCGCGGGTCTTTTTTGACCAAGGAAGAGTCGCCACGCCACCACGCAATGTCGCGCGGGCGAGCGGCTGCGGCCTCACGGTTGCAACATCTTTCGCATCCGCGCGGTGATCCTCTGGCGCGTCTCCCAATACTCTCGCCACGGGTCTTCGCCGAGCGTGCGGACTCGCTCGATCGAAGAGGGCATCGACCAATGATCGCCGCTCTGGACGTCGGGGAGTTCGCTCCAATCGATCGGCATCGAGACGCCCATGCCGGGCCGCGCGCGAGGCGAGAAGGCGACGATCGTCGACTGCGCTTTGCCGTTGCGCAAGTAATCAATGAAGATTTTTTTGACGCGGTTCTTAGGGCCCAAGACGGCGGCGAATCGCGTGGGCACGACGCGCGCCATGTGCTTGGCGACGGCGTGCGAAAACCCTTTCACCTCCGTCCACGATTGGCTGGCGTCCAGCGGAACGACGACATGCAGCCCTTTGCCGCCGCTTGTCTTCAACCAACTGCGCAGGCCGAGCTCGTCGAGCACGAGTTTGACGAGATTGGCCGCTTCCGTCATGCGCGACCAAGGCAGTGTCGGGTCTGGATCGAGGTCAAACACCATGCGATCCGGATGCTCCAAGTCGGGCTCGATCGCATTCCAGGTGTGCAGCTCGACGACGCCCATTTGCGCTGCACCCACCAACGCTTCGCGCGAGTCGATCACGAGCAGCGGCTCATGGTTCGGATGCAGGTCGCGAGGCAACCGACGAATCGCTCCGAAGGTCATCCGCTCGGCGTGCTTTTGAAAAAACAACTCGCCGGCCAGTCCGTCGGGTGCTCGCACGAGCGACACCGGCCGCGACGCCAGGTAGGGCAGCGCCGCTTCCGCAACCGCGTCCCAGTAGCGGGCCACATCCAGCTTTGTGGTCTTCGATTGCGGATCCAAGACGCGAGAGGCGTTGGAAATGGGCACGCCCGCAACCACGGACGATCGCTTCGAGGCGGTCGCGGTTGCTGTTGCGATTGACGACGCCGACGCGGCCTCGATTGAGGAAGCGCGGCTCTTGCGGCCTGGACGCGCCTGGCGACTGTCGGTGTGCGGCGCGTCGACGGGCTCCTCGCGCGTGATCTCGGACGCGGGCTTGTCCGCGCGCAGCGACAGAAACTGCGCGTGGCGGATGCCGCCGCTTGGCGTCCATTCGAGAAAAGACACCTCCGCCACGAGCGTGGGCTTTAACCAGTGGATCGTCCGATTGTTTTCGGGCTCGGGCGCCTCGGCGAAAGGACTCTTCTTGGCGCGATTCGCTTGCAGCTCCTCTTCGAGTCGGCGCAACGGGGCGGCTTTGAGGCTGGTCGCCACTTTGCCGGCGTAATGCAATTTGCCGTCGCGCTCATGAACCCCCAGCACCAGAGCTCGAACACCACGCTCGACCCCTTCGAGCGTGGTGAAGCCTCCCACGACGAATTCCTGCCGCTGCTTGCATTTGAGTTTGAGCCAATCGGTCGAGCGGCCGGAGCGATGCGGCGCGTCGAGTCGCTTGGCGATGACCCCTTCGAGATTCAACTCGCAGGCGCTGCGCAGCACATCCTCTGCGCGATGGGAAAACGCCTGACTGAACAGAATCCGGTCGCTGTCGAGGCGGCTCAGCAAAGACTCCAACGCCTCGCGACGAAGGGCCAATGGCAACGGGCGCAGGTCGAGCCCGTTCAAGTGCAGCAAGTCGAACGCGAAAAATTTGACTTGCGCGGTGGCCGCGGGGCGCCTCGCGTCGAATGCGTTTTGTAGCGCGTTGAAGTCGGGAAGCCCGGCCTCGTTCAGCACCACGATCTCGCCGTCGATCCACGCCGTCTCGACAGGCACCGCCGCGGCTTCCTGAGCCAGGGCGGGCAGCTTGCGGGTCCAGTCATGCAAATTGCGGGTCAACAGGCGGGTGGCGCCGTTTTCGATTCGAGCGGCCATGCGATAGCCGTCGAATTTGATCTCAAACGACCACGCCGGGCTCTCGCTCCCGTCAACGCCATCCTCGGGCGCGCGGGTGGCCAGGGTGGCCAGTTGCGGCGTGATTTTCTCCGGCAGCGGGCCCGCCACAGCGCCTTTGGCGATCAGGGCGCGCAGTTGTTGGCTTCGAGCAGGGCGGCGGGCGGGCATCCCGTCTCCAAATGTGTCGCGATGGCTCGACTCTAACGTGCGCGACGCCGGCGCGGGCGACCGCGTGCGGGCTGCGCGTGACGGGCAAAGGGATTGGTGCGGATGCGAGCCGCAGTGCAGTGAAGGGCCGACTCAATCAAATGGGGTCAGGACGATACGAAAAACTACTGTATATAATCACAGGGGTGGGGCAGCAGATTTCAATTGAGCCAGGGAGGCCGACATGACAGCGCAACTCGCGCAAACGCAATTTGCGCCGCAACCGGCGGCGCGGCCGGTCGACCTTGCGTCGCTGCATCCCGACGTCTGGCGGGGCGCGCAGCTCGCGCGCTCCCATGCGCGCTGCGTCGAAACCGGATTCGCCGAATTGAACGACGCCTTGCCGGGTGGCGGCTGGCCCATGGGATCGATGACCGAGTTGATGGTCCAGCAACCCGGCGTGGGCGAAATTCGCTTGCTGCGGGCCGCATTCCGCGCGTTGGGTTCGAGGCGCGTGGTGTTGCTGGGCTCCCCGCACGCCCCGCAGGGCCTTTCGTGGCTCGAATGGGGCCTCGATCCGACTCGGCTGGTTTGGGTCAGGGCGCAGAAGACGGCCGACGCGTTGTGGAGCGCCGAGCACTTGTTGCGCAGCGCCACGTGCGGAGCGGTCCTCTTCTGGCAGCAAAAGATCCGGCCGGAGTCGCTTCGTCGACTGCATCTGGCGGCCCAGGCGGGCGAAGCCCTGTTCTTTATGATCCGGCCGCTCAACGCCGCATTGGATTCGTCGCCCGCGCCCTTGCGGCTCACGGTCGAGCCCTCCGAGGAGGGCGCTCGCGTCAACGTCATCAAGCGGCGAGGGCCGGCGCTGCCCGAGCCCATCGCGCTCGCGCTCGACCCGAAGAAATCCCGCTCTCGCGCGGGCAAGAACGTCACGCCCGAGAGACAAACCGAAATCGCAGCTCATGCAAATCTGGATCGGGCTGAACTTGCCCCACCTTCCTTTGGACGTGTTCCGGCCGACGTGGTTGGCTGAGACCTTGGGCTCGCACGCCGTCCTCGACGCCAATCGCGTCGTCGCGATGACTCGCGGCGCTCGCGAGGCGGGCGTGCGCCTGGGCATGCGCCGCGCGGGCGTGGGCGCGATCGCGCCCGATGTGCTTTTGACGGACCGCGACCCCGCGCGAGAAGAATCCGCGATGCAAGACCTCGCGTTGACGCTGCTTCGCTTCACGCCGCAGGTCGCCCGTCTGTCCGCCGACACGCTGGCGATCGACGTGAGCGCGAGCCTGCGGCTCTTTGGCGGCCTGCGCGCTTTGCTTCGCCTCGTTGCGGGCGACGTGGCGGGGCTCGGCCTCACCGCGCGAATCAGTGTCGCGCCCACCGCGGCCGGAGCGAGCCTCTTGGCGCAGCAACCCGTCGCGCCGGGCGTGCGCCGGCGTGTCGCGCAACCGAAGCATTTGGCGCGGGCGCTGAATCGGCTGCCCTTGGCCCTGTTGCCCGAGACCCATCGCTTCGCGGCGTGGATCGAAGGCGTCGGCTGCCAAACCCTGGGCGACTTGCGACGCTTGCCGCGCGCGGGCTTGAAGCGGCGATGCGGCGAGGAGCTGTTGGACGCGATGGATCGCGCCTATGGCGAGAGCCCCGAGTCGTTTGAGTGGGAGCGCGCTCCCTTGACCTTCGCCGGGATGGTGGAGCTGCCGGATCGCGTGGAGCATGCGGAGGCGCTGCTCTTCGCCGGCCGCCGCCTGCTGTTGCAAATGGCCGGATGGCTGGCCGCGCAGCACAAGGCCGTCGCGCAATACGTCTTGCTGCTCGAACACGAGCGCGGCCGCGAGGCGATCGAGCCCACGGCCGTGCCGGTGGCGCTCGCTCAGCCGTCGTGGGATCCGGAGCACTTGATTCGCCTTTTGAAAGAGCGGCTCGGGCGGCTCACGCTGCCGGCGCCCGTGATTGTCGTGCGCCTGGCGGCCGACGACGTTCGCGAGCGAGAGCCCGAGTCCGATTCGCTCTTTCCGGACGCCGGCGGCAAGCCGGGCGACTTCGAGCGGATGGTGGAGCTGCTGACGTCGAGATTGGGCGCGGAAAACGTCCTGCAATTCGCCGTGTCGCCAGACCATCGGCCGGAGCGCGCCAATGCGTGGGCGCCGCTGGGCTCCGGGAAGCCCACGAAGGCGCCCGAGGCCGCGGACCTCCCGGAGCGGCCATTTTGGCTGCTCGACGAGCCGCTGCTGCTGATCACCCGCAACCACCGTCCGTTCTACGGATCGGCGCTTCGCCTCGCGCGCAAGCCCGAGCGCATTGAGGCCGGCTGGTTTGACGATCAACTGATCACGCGCGACTACTTTGTGGGCGTGGCGAGCGACCATTCGCGCTACTGGGTCTATCGCGAACGCATCGGATCGCAAGAGGACCAGGATGGACGCTGGTTTTTGCACGGGCTCTTTGGCTGAGCCGCGGCTCTTGGCTTCTCTCCATGTCCACGCCCGATCGTTCGTCTCTCGACTTTTCGTCGCTCGATTTCTCGTCGCTGCTTCCGGCCTATGCGGAGCTGCATTGCGCGAGCAATTTTTCGTTTCTGCGCGGCGCCTCGCACGCCGAGGAGTTGGCCACCCGCGCGGCCCAACTGGGCTATTCGGCCTTGGCCATCACCGACGAATGTTCCTTGGCGGGCGTTGTGCGAGCGCATGTCGCGGCCAAGGAAGCGAACCTGCATCTGATCGTCGGCAGCTTGTTTCGCCTCGTCAACGCGGACGGCAAGCCGGCGGTGTCGATCATTCTGTTGGCGAAGAATCGCGAGGGCTACGGCAACCTGTGCGAGCTGATCACGCTTGCGCGCATGCGCGCGGCGAAGGGCGACTATTGGCTCACACCGCAAGACCTTGAAAAGCCCGACGCGGGGAACGCGCACTTGCGCTCCATGCCGGATTGCCTTGCGATTGTCGTTCCAGATTACGGGGTGTCGGACGAGCGCTTGACCGCGCAAGCGGAGTGGGCGGACCGAGTTTTTCCGGGTCGCGCGTGGATGGGCCTTTGCCTTTTGCACCGCTCCAAAGACGACGAGCATGAAGCGACGGTGCAATTTGTCGCGCGAGAAATCGGCTTGCCCGTGGTCGCCACGGGCGACGTGTGCATGCACGTGCGATCGCGAAAACCCCTGCAAGACACGCTCACGGCGATTCGCTTGGGCCGCCCGATCGCGGAGTGCGGCTTTGACTTGACTCCCAACGCGGAGCAGCACCTGCGGGCTCGGCTTCGGTTGGCCAACATCTATCCGCGGGCCGCGCTCGAAGAGACGGTCAAGATCGCGGAGCAATGCGTTTTCAAGCTCGACGACCTGCGCTACGAGTATCCCAGCGAAGTCATCCCCGAGGGCGAGACGCCCGCGAGCTACCTACGAAAAGAAACGTATATCGGCGCGCGACGGCGCTTTCCGAATGGCATCCCCAACGCCGTGCAGGAGCAAATCGAGCACGAGCTGCGGCTCGTTGCGGAGATGCAATATGAGTCCTATTTCCTCACGGTTTACGACATCGTCCGCTTCGCGCGCAGCCAACACATCCTTTGCCAAGGGCGAGGGTCCGCTGCGAATTCTGCGGTCTGCTATTGCCTCGGAATCACCGAGGTCGACCCCGCGCGCGGCAACTTGCTCTTCGAGCGATTCATTTCCAAAGAGCGCGGGGAGCCGCCCGACATCGACGTGGACTTCGAGCACCAACGGCGCGAAGAAGTCATGCAATACATCTACAACAAATATGGGCGCGAGCGCGCGGGATTGGCCGCGGCCGTGATCTCGTATCGGACGCGCAGCGCGTTGAGAGACGTCGGAAAAAGCTTGGGCGTCGACTTGGGCGTGGTCGATCAAGTGGCCAAGAGCCACCAGCATTTCGATGGGCGCGCGTCGCTTGCGGAGCGCTTCGCCGAGAGCGGGCTCGATCCCGAGTCGGGCGTCGCGCAAAAGTGGGCCACCCTGGCCGACACGCTGCGCGGATTTCCTCGCCACCTGTCCCAACACGTCGGCGGGTTCATCATCAGCCAGGGCAAACTCTCGCGCCTCGTGCCCATCGAAAGCGCGGCCATGCCGGACCGCTCAATCATTCAATGGGACAAGGATGATTTGGAAGCGCTTGGCTTGCTCAAAGTCGACGTGCTCGCCCTGGGCATGCTCTCGGCGATCCGGCGCGCTCTCGATTACGTGTCCGTTCAGCGAGGCGAGCCCTTCGAGCTGCAAGACATTCCACCGGAGGATCCGAAGACCTACGCCATGATTTGCGAGGCCGACACCGTCGGCGTTTTCCAGATCGAATCGCGGGCGCAAATGACCATGCTCCCGCGCCTGCGGCCGGAGTGTTTCTACGACCTCGTGATTGAAATTTCGCTCATTCGGCCCGGGCCGATCCAGGGCGGCATGGTCCATCCTTATCTGCGTCGGCGACAGGGGTTGGAGCCCGTCCAATACCCGAGCCCGGAAATGGAAACCGCGCTGTCGCGAACGCTCGGCGTGCCCATCTTTCAAGAGCAGGTGATGCAAGTGGCGATGCTCGCGGCCGACTTCTCCGCCGGCGAAGCGGATCAACTCCGCCGCGCCATGGCGGCGTGGAAACGAAAGGGCGGCCTCGGGCACTACTACGAGCGGATCGTCGCCGGCATGACGGCGAAGGGCTACACGCTTGAATTCGCCGAGTCAATATTCAAGCAGATCGAGGGCTTTGGCGAGTATGGGTTTCCGGAGAGCCACGCCGCGAGTTTTGCGCTGTTGGTCTATGCCTCCTCGTGGCTCAAACGTCATGAACCCGCGGCGTTTCTCGCCGCCTTGCTCAACTCTCAGCCGATGGGCTTTTATTCGCCCTCAGCATTGGTTCAGGACGCGAAACGCCACGGCGTCAAGGTGCGGCCGGTCGACGTTTCGATCAGTGGATGGGAGGCCAGCTTGGAGCCGGCCACCGCGCGAAGCGGCAGCGAAAATTCCGCGCAGCCCGCGGTTCGCCTTGGGCTCAACCAGGCGCGCGGCATGAGCCGCGAGGCGGCCTGGCGAGTCGAAGAGGCGAGGGCGATCCGGCCATTCAAAAGCATCGCGGACCTGGCCGATCGGGCGCAGCTCAATCGACGCGATTTGCAGATTCTCGCGGCAAGCGGAGCGCTCGCCGCGCTCGCGGGCCACCGGCGCGATGCGCTCTGGCAAGCGGTCGCGAGCGTGCCCGACAAGGATTTGCTGAGGGGTTCGACCGTCGAGGAAGAAGCGCCACAATTGGCCGCGCCGCGCGAAGGCCAAGACATCGTGAGCGATTACCGCGCGCTCGGCCTGACACTGGGCCGCCATCCGTTGGCGCTGTTGCGCGAGCGGCTTGCTCAGCAGCGATTCATGCAAGCGACGACGCTCAACGGATATCCGGATGGGCGCCTCGCGCGCGCCTGCGGACTGGTCACGGTTCGCCAGCGGCCGGGCACCGCAAATGGCGTGATTTTCATGACGCTCGAAGACGAGACGGGGCCGATCAACATCATCGTTTGGCCCAACTTGTTGGAGCGTCAACGCAAAGAGGTGCTGGGCGCCAGCCTCTTGGGCGTGTATGGCGTTTGGCAATCGCAAAGCGGCGTGCGCCATCTCGTCGCGCAGCGTCTCGTCGATTTGAGCCACCTGCTCGGATCGCTTGTCGCGGAGAGCCGGGACTTCTGTTGAGGGCGCGGGCGCAATGCGCGGACCACGTTCGCGAGCAATGGCTTCGCGAGCGCGGGCTTCGGGAGGAGGGCGCTGTGATCAAAAATCGACGCGACCCGAAACCATTGTTCGGCGGCGCAGCGACTCATTGCCTTATCGGCTAGCGCCACGCAATCAGTTTTTGCTGCCGCCGGCGGCCTTCGCCAGGAGGAACAGGAACCCCAGCGCCGTGGCAAAAATAAACATCCCGCCGCGCACCGCGTTACTGCCGAACACGAGCAAAAGCGCGATGCCACCGATGATCAAAGCGCGTTTCATGGTTTTTGTCATTGCATTTCCCCGGGTGATCTGTGATTAGGAATCCGTTGCAAATAGCGTTTTGCCAATGCGGAATAAGGCGAGCGTGCGTGCATCGATGCGCGAATTGCAGCGATCCCAGACAAGCTAGCGCGCTTCGGCGGCGCTGTCGCCACCGCCGATCCGCGGCACCAGACCGCCGATCGGGACGGACAAACATCGTTTCCGCGGCGAGCGCGGCAACCGCGACCACCGCGGAGAGTGCGACCGAGGCTGCGGGCGACGAGCGCCGAGTGGCACTCGACCATTCGCGCAACGCGCGCCTCTTCACCTCGGGCTCGGACCGTCCGAGCCCGCCAGACGCCCCGTCTCAACCACGAAACGGGGCGGATTTGCTCGACGCCGTCAACGATCGCGCCCGTCCTGCGCTGCGCTTTGGCCATTCACGCTCGCCGCCTTTTTGCGTCCAGCAACCGAGCGCCGCACTGCGTTTTTTGGCGCTGAAACGAAGCCTGCCGCGCAGGCAACGGCCGCGCCTGCCCCTGCGCTTTGCTGGGGTCCTTCACGCCCGCCGCCTGTTCGCGCGCCAAGCGAAAGTCCACCCCGCGACACGGCACCTTCTCGAATAACGCCACGTGCGGATTTTTCAAATGCCCATCGTCAGGTCTCTCATTTCTTGCGAAGAGACCTGACGATGGGCATCACCCGAAAAAGCCGGCAAACGCTGGCTTTTTGCATTTTCTCTCCCGTGTCTTTCCCCACCACCCCCGCCTCCTCCCTTAGGAGGAGGAGCGAAGAGCTTCCCGGCCGAGAGCATCACTTTTCACTTCACCACCGGAGCCTCTATGAAGACCTTTCTTCGCTATGAAAGCGACACCCTCGAAGAAGCCAAGCCGTTCGCCTCCAAGCGCGAAGCCGTCGAAGCGTTTGAGGCCACGGCGCGAGAGCTGATTCGTTTCGGGCAAAAGATCGAAGCCTCGTTGCACATTGCGGCGTCCATCGACGAATTGGCCGAATACCCGGACTTTGTTCTGAGCCTCGGCCCGCGTGAGGGGGTGCGATGCGAAGCAGCGTAAAGCGGCAGCCGCTCGATGGCGGCTTTGGCGATGCACGCGGGCGCGCAGAGCCGGCGCGCTCAGACTCGGCGCGACCTGCGACAAGCGACGCCGCCAGGGCGGTCGCTGCGCCGCGTGGCAACGCGATGCATAACTATTCCCTTTATCGGACCGCTCGACTGGCGCACCCACTGTTCGGGAAGCCCCAAGGCGCTGTTGTCGGCGTGAAGCTCTTGGGCCTGGCGGGCGGGATTCCGGCGTTTGTGGTGTTTGAAGGCGTGGCCGAAAAGTCGAAGCGCTTGGGCCTTGCGCACGACACGCAGCTGGTCGACTTTGTGATGTAAGCGGTTTTCCATTGGAACAGGAGCTGCGCGCTGCGCGATTCATTCGGCTCAGAGGCGTGCGGCGCGTGCTGGGCTCCGTTCCGTGGATTGCGAGCCGGGTTGCAACCCGGCGTCCGACGCCAAGGCATTTTGCTCGAATCGCGCAAACGCCTTGGGCATCCTCTGCGGCGCTTTCGATTTGGGGTTCTTGGCGAGGAGCGCAGAGCAAGTTTCGGCAATTGCGGCATCGCGGGCGTGGACGCCCAAGGCTTCGGCTTCGACCAACGAGTTGTCGGACACGGCTTCGCGGAATTGCGCATCCCGTGCCTCGGCCGACATGTGCGAGGCGATGATCGCGACCACCTGCGTTCGCCTGTTTCGTCCCTTGTCCGTTGACTCCCGCTTAATCGATCGCGCCGCGCGACGCAGCGCCGTCTTGTCGCTGCGGTCCGGATCGTTTCCGGGCTCGGACCGGGCTAAGAGGTCCGTGACCGGAGCGAGCAGCGCCACGCAGGTCGGGTCGCCATAGTCGACGGCGTGCATGAGGGCATTAGTCCCGTAGGCGAGGCGGCAGTTGGGGTCGGCCTGGGCCTCCGACAGGAGCCACTCCACGCAATCGGAGCGCTGATTGGCGACCGCGTGGATGAGGGCGGTGCAACGGCCAAAGCGGTCGCTGGCAGCGGCATTCACATCGACCGATGGGAGCAGGCGTTTCAGGTCATTCAGGCGCCCATCGCAGGCGGCTTGCACGAACTCATCAATCAAGGTCAGTTCCGGCGGAGCGTCAGGCATGGTTGTGTTCCAAGGAGACGCCGCAAAATGGCTCGCGATTGCGCCCATCGGGATGAGGGCGATCGAAGCGGCCAGGCCAATCTATCGCCTTGGAACGGATCTGACTCGACCGGCAATCGGGGTTTTTAGGCCGCCCAGCCGACGCGGGCCGGCGTTCGCGCGGAAGGGTCCGCAAGGGCGCGCTTCAATGGCTGAGACGCCGAACCTCTGCGGAGGAGGTGAAGGGTCAGTTTTGCTGCGAGGGCCGCACGAGCGGCGAGGGCGCCTTACCGGCAACAAAGCGGCGAAGCTCCGCCTCCGCGGCGTTCACCCGGTGCAGCGGCACGGAGAGCAACTGCTCGTCGTGCAGGGCGAGCAGCTTCTCGATGGATGGGGCATCCGCTTCGGCGATCCTCCACGCGCCCGTCTTTGCCGCGACCGACAAAGCATGTTCGATAGCCGCCTCCGCGTGCTCGTAGAGCTCGAATGGCGCGTCGCCAAAGCCCGCGCGTTGCAGGAAATAAGTGGTGTAGACGGCGCGCGCGAGCTCATTGACCAGGCGGCTGTCGCCGCGATCGCTTCGACATGCAGCGAGGGCCAAATGGTGCGTCAACGACAGTTTGCGGGCATTGGCTGTGGTCATCGGCAGCAGCGCATCCTTGGTCAGATGCTTGCGTGGCGCGCTCGATCGAGCCGATTTTCGTTTGGTTCCAGCCATTGGTGCTTGAAAGAGAAGGTGTTGCGGGCGACGCTTTTATATACCATGCCTTTCAGGCGGCCTTCAAGGGTGTCCAGGCCACCCGGCCGCCGGCGCCGGCCTGGGCAAGGCGATCGCCGACCGCCGTTGGATGTTTGGCCCGCTTTCGCAAAAGGAGACTCCTCGTGTGTGGACGCATCACGCAATACATGGATCCCTTCGAATACGCCCAAATCTTGGGGTTGTTCGGATATGTGGCCTTCCCCGAGCCGCGAACATCGGGCGCGCGCGGCTACAACATTCCGCCCGGGACAAAGCCGCTCATCATTTACCCCGACCACAAGATGCGACGGGTGCACTGGGGTTATCGCCCGAAATGGGCGGCCGACAAGGGCTTGCCTCAGACGATCAACGCCCGCGTTGAAAAGGCTGCGACGGGGCCGTATTTCCGCGCGCTCTGGAAGTCGGGGCGAGTCTTGCTGCCGGCCAACGGATGGTATGAATGGACGAAGGCGGACGACGGCAAAAAGCAGCCGTTCTATATCCACAGGCGTGACGGAAACCCCATGTTCATCGCCGCGCTCACCAACGTCCGCGGGGACGAGGAGCCAATAGAAGGCGCCGGATTCGTCGTCGTGACGGCCGCGGCCGACGAGGGACTCGTGGACGTGCATGATCGGCGTCCGCTCGTGTTCGAGCCGGCCGACGCGCTCAAATGGCTCGATCCAGAAACCTCGCCAGAGGCGGCGAGCGAATTGGCGTTTCATTCGTCGGCGCCGGCCGACGTGTTTGTCTGGCATCCTGTCACGCGCGCCGTCAACCCATCCGGCCCGGACGATCCGAGCTTTATCGTCCCGATCGAGATCGATTGACCTTGGTGCGATTGAACGGCGGAATCGCTCGCCGCTTTTTCTCTGCGCTCAGCGCACACCAATAAGAACATCATGGCAACCAAAAAACCCTACGAAGAGCGCACCGACTTGGAAAAGGTGCAATCGCAATGGAACAAAATCCACGGCCTGCACTCGCGAGAGGAATGGTCTGCGGCCGTGGTTCGCGCCGCGACTGCGACCGAGCTCGCCGCCAACTTCGCGATCCGAGCTGAATACGCCGCGCGCAGCACGTTTGAGCCCGCCTTCGTCGACAAGATGTTGCGGTGGGCGAACGGGCTGTCGGGGAAACTGCGGAACCTCCTGCTGCCTTTGACGGCGGCGGAGCCGAAGAAGCACAAGACGATCAAGGCGTTGAGCAAGCGCGCCGAGCAGATCAACGACACGCGCAACGCCGTGGCGCATCAAGGCGAGTTCTGCTCGGTCGAAGAAGCGCAGGCGGTGATCGAGCATGCAGAAGCCTTCATCCACGATCTTGTGCAGCTCTACGAACCCGACTTCGAGCTGAAAACCCGGAAAAAATGAGGGTTTGCTCGGCGCGCCGTTGGCGGCGGGTCGAGCAACGCGGCTTTGGCGCGCAGCAACGCATCGTTTGGAACCGTCTGTCATACCTTAGGCGCCTTCGCGTCCTAACCTCGCCGGCGCGGCCCGCCCCAACATCGGGCGATGCTCAGTCGCGGGGAATCGACGCTTCGCCGCGCGAACCAAAGGAGTCGGCCTCGGGCTCGACGCGTGATTCGGCAACGGCGCCGACCTCCGCCGCCGCATCCAAGGCCGGGACCGAGGCGGCGCTTCCATTCGTGGGGACGATGCCTGCGGGCGCTTCTTCGAGCAAGCCCAGGCGGTCGACCCCCGCTCGGACTTGATCGAAAAGCGCGTCGAGCACGTCCGAGCGTTCGACGCCCAACGGCAGATGCAGCGGGAGCATCCAGTGGGAGTCTTCTTTGACGATCCCCGGCGGGGTTTGCGTCTCCAACCGCGCCAACAACGCCCATTGCTCGGCGTCGAGCAAGTCGTCGCCCGTCCGCGGAAACGCGAGCCAAAACGGGGTGGCGCGATGGGTCGCCCAGCCGCCGAACCAGAAACGCAGATACGCCCTGCGCCTTCCCACGCGAATGGGGCGCCAATCGTTGGAATTCTTCAGCTTGGGTTGCTTGCTCGCGATGCCCCGCGCAAAGAGCCGGTTCAGCAAATCCACGAAGACGTCCTGCAACTGAACGATGCGCAGCCCGACTTCGCTCGACATTTCGCTCGATCGGAGCGGCAAAAAGCCGGTTTCGTCCATCCGCCGGCACAGCTCGGCGAGTTGGTCGATGTCGGCCGCCAAGGACGGGTCGCTCAGCCTTGCGGCTTGGCCCCGGAGCGCGTCCAGCAGCGCGTTCCACGACGTAAGCGCCAACACGCTGCCTGATCCCGCGAGCGAGGCGCGGCGCATGTGAGGCGTTTGCGTGGGCTGCTCCTCGACGCGCACGCCTCGATCCGAAGCGCGACGCAGGAGCTCCGGCCACAGCGTCTCGAAGCGGCGTCCCGGCGCCACAAAGAGCAGCAAGCCGCCGCCGTCCTGGTCCAAGGCGTCAAGGTAGCTGCCCGGCTGGTGGTCGGTGAGCGAAGCCCAGAACTTGCCCTCGATCAACACGCGTGTCAGCCCCTCGGCGTCCACGCCCGCTATGTCGCAAATCCCTCCGCCGGCGAGCGCTTCGGTTTTGAACGCCAGGTCGCCGGAGAGGGCGAGCCCGAACTCTTTGCGCCAATCGTCCAGGAGCGCGGCGCGACACAACGCGTTGCGCGCGAGCAGGTAGGCGAGGGCAGAGGTCGAATAGACCTCTTCTCGTTCGGAGCCGGCGAGCAAGTGCGAGAGAAGCGACATGGCGAGCGATGGGGGCGTTGTGAGAGGCCGCCCATCGTAACGCAATGGGCGAATGGCGAGAGTCCGAGGAAGCCCGGCTCGACGGCAGGGGGTATTGAGGTGCCGCTCACGGGTTGGGCGACCGACGAGGAGGCGAGCGCTTGAAGGAGCCGGCCCGACTGGACCGCCGGCAGCGCTCGCGCCTCAGGCGCCCGAGCGCTTCGCCGAAGACGACGTTTTCGGGAAGTCGAGCGCGCGAAATGCGTTCAGAGCCGCTTTCGCGGCGCCCGCGGACGCGCGCGAGGCCAGTTCGTCGACGACGAGCCGCCAGGCGTTGCGAGCCGCAGCGTCCTCCGCGGTTTTGGACGTTGCGGCCGCAACCGCGAGCTCAAGCGATTGGTCGATTCCGCTCGTCGTCCACGGCGCCAAGAGCTCGGCGAGCTTCACTCGTGCGCGGCGGTGGCCGAAGCCCAGGGCATAGTCCAGCGCGGTGGCGCCTTCTTCGCTCTCGGCGTCGACGTAGCTGGCCTCTAAGAGGGCCGCCACGACGGCCGGCCGATTGTCGATGACCGCGTGCATCAAGGCGGTTCGGCGGCGTTCGTCGCGGGCCTTTGGGTCGCTGACGGGCAACAAGAGGTTCACGGCGTGCGCGGATCCGGCGAACATCAGCGCGGTCCGCCCCGTTGTCGCCTCCGCCATCGGGTCCGACAACGGCAACAAGATCTGCAAACACTGGACGGTCGACGACGCTTCCGCAGGGGCGTCCTCGCGCGCCAAAAAGGTGGCCCGGGCCGCCGCCATCAACGGCGTCCAGCCGTCGGCGTCCGCGAGGCGTGGATCAAAATGGCGAACCAGCTCGCTGAGCAGTTGCGGGTCCGCCAGCGACGCGGCGGCAAAGATGGTCGGCGGGGGCTCGTCGTTGCGCGTCGCGTGTTGCTTCTCGCGGAGCTTGGCGAGCGTTGCCCGAGCGTGCTCCCGGCGCTCTTCCGGCAACGCCTCGATGACCGCCGGGTCCACAGATGCGGCGGCCCGCAATTCGGCGCCGACTTTTGTTCTCAGTTGCGTGTTGGGCATGGCGATGGAGTTGAGAAAGTTTTTGGGCGGGCGCCGCGCTTCTTAACGCCCGCGGATTTTTGTGCCGCATGCGACGCAGGCTGCCGCGGGCCCAGGCTAGTCTATCAGCGCGGTCGGCTCGGATCCGCATGCGGGCTTTGGCTTTTGCTTTTTGCGCCGCCTCTTTTGCATCGATTCAACGAAGGAGTCTCCCATGAGCTATCGGCTGTTCATTGACGACTTGCGCGACCCCGTCGACCCGGCGTGGACGATTGCGCGCAGCTCGGCGGAGGCCATCGCTCTGTTGCTCGAACGCGGTTGCCCCGACGCGATTTCCTTCGACCACGATCTGGGCGGCGACGACACGGCAATGGCCGTGGTCCGGCGGCTGATCGATTTGGACTTGGACGCGAACGGGGCCTTCATTCCGCCCACCTTCCGGTTCGAGGTGCACAGCGCCAATCCCGTGGGCGCTGCCAACCTCCGAGCGCTGCTGGACCGCTACTTGGACGTGCGCGGGTCCAACGCGGACTGCGCGTAATCGGATCGGCCCGTTTCGCGCTGCGCTCCCTGTGCGGCAGAAGGATCACGGACGCCTCGCGCGTTGGGGCCGCACGTCCTCGCCCGGCATTCGCGGCATCGGAAACGTCAGCAGGAGCGCCGCTTCGGGCGGCTGCCCGCGCTGCGTGTGAACCCCCGCGAGAAAGACGCAGTGATGGCCGGCCAGGGCGAGCAGGGGGCGCGTGAACTCGCGCCGCTGGACCAAGGGCAGAGTCCCGGGCGCCGCGAGGCCCAACAACAGACTCTCGGGCTCGATCCGGGTTCGGCCTTGGAAATAGGCAACGGCGCCAATGGCGGCTGCCGCGAACGCGTCGGGCGATCCGGCCGGCAGCGAGCGCACGATCAGAAGGCAATCCCCGCGCAACAGCTCTTCGATCTCGCTCCACTCGTAATGGACGACCTGGTCGGCGAGCGCGACGCGAAAAATCGCTTGCGCGAGCGTCTCGACCGCGCTTGGAACCGCGTCGCGTGAGCACGCGAGGATCGGTCCGCAGCCCCGCGCGCCGATCGGAACGACCGAGTCGACAAGCACCGAGACCCCGGCGCGCTGCGGTCGACGGCCGGCGAGAGGCGCGAGGTCGGTCGCCAGCCGGATCACGAAATCGGGCGTCGGGTCCGGTGTCGCGTCCGCGTCGGCGCTCACCCGCCAGGCGACCCGGCCACCGAAGTCGGGCGGATCGCCGCAGGCCTCCCAAAGGCCGAGCGGGTCGACGATGTGAACGATGAACGGGCGACCGCCGTCGGTCGCCGAGGATGTGTCCTGGTGGGCCGCGCCAGCGGTCGGTGTGGCCAGGGCGTCCGCGTTCGCCGCCATTGATAGGGTTGGGGCGCTCATTGCGTTGGCTCGCCGTATCGCTGCGCCGCTTTGCGCATCCGCGCGGCCATTTCCTCGCGCAGCTCGGGCGGGCCGAGCACTTCCACGTCGGGTCCGAAATTGGACAGCCACCACGTCAATCGGCGCGTCAGCGGCACGGAGGCTTCGATCACCACCTCTCCGGCGCCGTGGGGCGTTGCGACTTGATCCTCGGACAGAGGGCTTTCGAGCAGATGCGTGCCGGCGTGCTCGCGAAAGAGGAGGCGGATCGGGCTGCGCCGCCCGAGCTCGCCGAACCCAAAGAGGCCGTCGGCGATCGCCGCATCCAGGTCGAAGCCCTCGGGCTTTGCCGCCGGTTCGGGCAACAGCTTGGCCTGGCGAATCCGGTGCAGGGCGAGCGTTCGAACGTCGTCGAAGCCGTCGAACACAACGACCAGATACATGATCCCGCCGACGCCGACCAGACCCAGAGGACTGAGCGCCTTCGCCGTCGAGGCCGGCCGGTCGAGAGCCTGGTAGACGATTTCGAGCTGGCGGCTGAGCATCAACGCGTCGCTGATCGCGGCGCGAACGGATTCGTCGATGGGCGGGGCCAACAGCGGCTGATTGGGCTCGACGACGCGCACGGCTCGCGTCCAGGCGGCGGCGCCTTTTTCGCCCGCCTCGGATTCGAGGCGCTGCCTTGCCGCCTTGAAATACGGCTCCAACTCTTGGCGATACCCCGAAGGCAGCAAATGGCGCGAATGCTCGTCGAGCAAACGGAAGGCGAGCGCCTCGGGCGTGGTCAACCCGCGAAAGTCCAAGGGCGGCATGTCGCCTTTCCATCGCCAGCCATAGGGCGTGTTGCGCTCGTCGGACTCGATGGCGAACGCCACGGACAGCGCCGAAAGATCGCGCTCCACCGTTCGCTTCGACACGTCGTATCCTGCGGCCCGCAGCTTGGCGTGGATTTCGGTCGCCGTGATCTTGCCGCCCCGAGGGATCATACGCAGGACGTTCCATTGCCTCAGCAGCGCGTCAGACATGCGCGCCTCCCATCGGCAAGCTCACGCTCGGCGTGAGCGCAACGACCCGCGCCACGCGATTGTTTTTGTTTCGTCGCCACGAACTCGGATGGGCGCATCCGACGACGAGCGGCGGCCGCAGGGGATTTTGGTCCGCCATCTCTCGCAGCGCGTCGTATACGAGATGCTTCAAGGACCCTTTCGGACTCTTTCCGACGGTGCAGCAATTGACCACAATGTCTCGCGGCTCGGCGCGCCACAGTTTGTCCAGTCGGGCCTGGAAGTTGTTGCGGCCAAGCCGTTCCGAGACCCATGCGGTCTTGAACACCTTGTCGCGAAAGTGGCTCGTGGTGTGGCCCAAGGACGTTTGATGCTGAATCGCGTTGATCAGGACCAGGTCAAGGTCTTCGCCCTCCGGGGACGCGATCAGCTGTTCGGCTCCAATCCAAGCGATCTCGCCCAAGAGCGCTCGAATGTTTTTCCCAGTCGCGCCCGCCGCGGGCCCGATGGGGCGGAGGTTGCCCGAGGCGATGGCGCTGAGCTCGCCCCGCTTCGCGGCCCGGGCGGGCGCGCCGAATTCGCGAACGTGCGGGCTTTCCAAAATCATCAAGAGCCGGCGAGGGCTCTTCGCGTTCAAATCGCTCGTCGGCCGGCGACACGAGAAGTCGTTCGAGTGTTCGGCGCCGTTCGGCGCGTAGCGCAAGCGCGAGTTGGCAAACCGGACGGTCCCGACCCATTGGTCTGGGCAAGGCGCGGCGCAGAACGCGGGCGACCACGCCGAGGGCCTCTTCGGGCCTCCCGCAGCCGCCATGACGGCTTGGGCCATCGCGGCGAAGGCCGCTCGGTCTTCGTCCAAGCGGTCGCCGTCTCTCGGGGGCGCCGCTTCGGTTTTGTGTTGGTTCATTTGGTCTTTTTCTTGAATCGCGTTTCGGCGCTCGTATGCGTATTGGGTCAAGGGCCGCCCCGATCGATGGCCCTCTCCCAACGGATGAGGGCAGTGTGCCATGGCCGCGCGACAGACGATGTCGCGCGCTGGCGCGATCAGCGCAAGAAGAGGGTCTCTCGCCACGGCCACATGGGTCGTTTGCGCGACATCGCGTGTCGCGCCGACGCCAAACGGGATGGCGCCAGCCTGCTCCCGGACGGTAAGCTTCGAACACCTCGCACGTCTGACGTCGCGCGGAGACCACCCGAGAAACGGCTCCGGCAAAACGCCCTAAGGAATAGGGAGTGAGAAGCCGTAAACCATCCATGCAGGACGGCGCCACGGCGTCGCTCTCAACGCCGAACAAGGAAGGGAACAATCAATGACGATGCAGGCCATGCCGATCCCGAAGAACGGCTCTTGCCCATCCGGCTACCGTTCGGACGGCAACATGTGCGTCCCGAACGCCAACGCCAAACCGGCCATTCCGAAAAATGGGTCGTGCCCGTCGGGTTGGCACAGCGACGGCAACTATTGCCTTGCCAACAGCGCGACCCCGAAAAACGTCGTGCCCAAGAACGGGTCCTGCCCTTCGGGCTATCACTCCGACGGCAACTACTGCGTCCAGAACTGAGTCCTCGCCCTTCGCGCCCGATCGGCGCCCTGCGGCCGTTCAAGGCGGCCCGGCGACGAGGTAGCGAGGGCGGCGTGAAGAATCGGGCGCTGACGCGCCTGTGCGGCTGAAGATCTCGATCTTCGGCGTGTGTTCGGCGGTCGGCGGGGGCAACCTGCCGGCCGTTTTTTTTGGCCAGCCGCGGCGACGCGGGCGCAACCGGCGATCATTGGTCTTGAATGCCGACGCGATGCTGCTGGTCGTCGCTAAGGGGGGCGCCGGCCTTGAGCCGCTGCGGCAGCACGCACGGCGCGGGATGCGACATAAACGTCGTTTTACCGGTGCCGTTGGGGGGCGCCGCCAAAAAAGTGCGCGATAATTACGCGATTTTTCCCGGAAGGCGACTGCAATGCCATTTTTGCCGATTGCCGCCCACTCACGCTATTTCGAGACAGCACCAGGCCGTCGATGCTCAAACTAGAAGAAGTCGTCAAAAACGCTGTTTTGGTCGGTATTGCGCCGGACCAGAATGCGCGGATCATCAGCGCAGAGCCAGCGGGCGCGGACGCCATCGCGGTGGTCTACAAGACTCAGGACGGGCGGCTCGGGGAGCGGATGGTGCTCCGAGAAGAAGAAGGCTCCTTGGCCGTGGCGCAGGAGGGGCGGCCTTGGGCTTTCGACGCGTCAGGGGCGGACTTCAAGCTTGCCGCTGAGGCGAGCCGCATTAGCCTTGCCCATTTGTTCGACCCGATGATGGCGGTTCACACCTCCAACGTCGAGCCGTTGCCGCATCAAATCACCGCGGTGTATGAATCGATGTTGCCTCGCCAGCCACTTCGCTTCGTGCTCGCCGACGATCCTGGCGCCGGCAAGACGATTATGGCCGGGCTATTGATTCGCGAACTGCTCATGCGAGCTGATGCACGACGGGTTTTGATCGTCTCGCCAGGCAGCCTCGTTGAGCAATGGCGCGACGAACTCGACGAAAAATTTGGCCTTCAGTTTTCCATTTTCTCGCGAGAGTTTGAGCAAGCCAGCCGCGGGCCCAACCCGTTCGAGGAAGCCGAGTTGATGGTGGCTCGGCTCGACATGTTGGCGCGGAGCGATGATTTGCAGGAAAAACTCGCGCTCACCCAATGGGACCTCGTTGTTGTCGACGAAGCGCACAAACTGTCGGCCACCTGGTATGGCAGCAAGGTCAATGAGACTCGCAGATTCAAGCTGGGCAAACTCTTAGGGCAGGTCTCACGCCACTTCCTCTTGATGACTGCCACTCCGCACAACGGCAAGGAAGAGGATTTTCAGCTCTTTATGTCGCTGCTCGACTCCGATCGGTTCTACGGCAAATTCCGCGATGGGGCGATGAAGGTGGATGTGTCCGACCTCATGCGGCGGATGGTGAAAGAGGATTTGGTTAAATTTGACAACACCCCCCTGTTTCCTGAGCGGCGTGCCTACACGGTCAATTACGGCCTCTCGCAGCAAGAGGCCGCGCTGTATCACGACGTCAGCGCATACGTGAAAGAGGAAATGAACCGCGCCGACGAACTGACCGACGGAAATCGCAAGGGCACGGTGGGCTTCGCGTTGACCGCCTTGCAACGGAGGCTGGCGTCCAGCCCGGCGGCGATCTATCACTCTTTGAAGCGCCGACGCGAGAAGCTGTTGAAGCGCGTTGAAGACGAAAAAATCGCCCAACGCGGAGGAGGCCTGCGTCAAACACACGGCGTCGTTGTCGCGGGCGACATCTGGGACAGCGCGGAAGATCTTGACCCGGACAGCTACGAAAATTTCGAGGAAGAGGTTGTCGACCAGGCCACGGCCGCGCAGACGATCCAACAGCTCGAAACCGAAATCTTCACGCTTGGCCACCTCGAAGAGCAGGCGCGTGCGCTCGCCCAGTCGGAGCGCGATCGGAAGTGGGAAGAGCTTTCGAGGCTTCTTCAAAACAATCCGGCGATGCACACTGCCGCCGGGCGGAGGCGCAAGCTAATTATTTTCACCGAGCACAGGGACACCCTCAATTACTTGGCGGCAAAAATCGGCGGACTGCTCGGGAGCGACGAAGCGGTTGTGCAGATTCATGGGGGGGTCAAGCGGGAGGATCGGCTGCGCGTGCAGGGGCTTTTCCGCAATGACGCGGACACGCTCGTGATGCTCGCAACCGACGCCGCGGGCGAGGGCGTCAACTTGCAGAACGCAAACCTCATGGTCAACTACGACCTTCCCTGGAACCCAAATCGGCTCGAACAGCGCTTTGGCCGGATCCACCGGATCGGTCAGACGGAGGTCTGCCACCTTTGGAACATGGTGGCTGCGGAAACCCGAGAGGGCGAGGTCTTTCAGCGATTGCTTGCGAAACTGGAAGTGGAGCGGGATGCCTTGGGCGGGCGTGTTTTCGATATCCTCGGCGAAGTGTTCGACGAGCGAAGCCTGAGGGATTTGCTGATCGAAGCAATTCGCTATGGCGAGGACCCCGCGGTGCGCGCACGTCTTCAAAAAAAGGTGGAGGGCGCCCTCGACACCGAACATTTGCAGAACATCATCAGTCGCAACGCCCTTGCCGAAGAAATCATGGACAGGCAGCGGCTCTTTGCGGTGAAGGAAGAAATGGAGAAGGCCGAGGCTCGGAAGCTCCAACCTTATTTCATCCGGTCTTTTTTCTCGCAAGCTTTTGAGCAGTATGGTGGCGAGTTGAAAGCGCGGGAGGCGGGTCGTTCCGAAATTCGATTCGTTCCGGCCTCGATCCGAGAGCACGGACGACTTCTCGCGCAGAAAAGCGCCCGGGTCAGCGATCCGGTGCTTCGCAGCTATGAGCGCGTATGCTTCGAGAAAGAGGGCGTTCGGCTCGCTGAGCGGCCAGAAGCTCCCATGGCGTCGCTCATCCATCCGGGTCATCCGCTCATGCGGGCGCTAGTCGATCTTGTCCTAACCGATCATCGCGCGGAGCTCAAACAAGGCGCCATTTTTGTAGATCCGAACGACCCGGGCACAACACCGAAAGTTCTGTTCATCATCGACCATTCAGTGAAAGAAGCGGGTGGGGACGAGCGGGTCATTTCTCGCCGCATGCACTTCGTGGCGATCGATGCAAACGGTCAAGTGGCCAATGCCGGTTGGGCGCCACACTTGGATCTGATTCCCGTCGAGCACGCTGACCGCGCTTCTGTCGCGGACGTTCTCGCATCGCAATGGATCCACCGCGACCTGGAAAGCTCAGCAGTGTCCCACGCGTCAGCCCAACTGGTGCCGGAGCATCTCTCCGAGGTGCGGCAACGACGCGAGCGGCAGGTGGACAAGACGCTCGCCGCAGTTCACGAACGGTTGGTCAAAGAGATCGACTATTGGTCTGAACGCCACAGCAAATTGAAGGCCGACCTTGCCGCCGGCAAGGACGTCAGGTTGACGCTCGAAAACGTGCGGCGAACCATCGACGAGTTGACCGCTCGGCGCGAAAGCCGCGAGCGGGAGCTTCGCGCGATGCGGCAGGTCGTCTCCGCGACTCCGGTGGTCGTTGGGGGCGCTTTGGTTATCCCTGCTGGCCTTTGGGCTGAGCGCAGGCCGAGCGCTCAGGCGGCCACATGGGCCGTGGACGCCGCGGCGCGCAGCCGGATTGAGCGCATCGCAATGCAGGCCGTCTTTGACGCAGAGCACGCGCTCGGCCACGCCGCAGTCGATGTTTCAGCGCAAAAGATCGGTTGGGATATAACCTCGCAGCCGCCAGCGGTCGATGAAGTCCTTCCAGAGCCACGCCACATCGAGGTTAAGGGAAGGGCGAAGGGCCAAACAACCATTACGGTCACGCGAAACGAAATCATCGAAGGTCTCAATCAAGGCGACAAGTTTTTCCTTGCCGTGGTGATGGTCGACGGCGATCGGGCAGCGCCGCCGCTTTACATTCAAAGACCTTTTCAGCGCGAACCCGACTGGGGGTCAACAAGCGTGAACTATGACATTGCCAAACTGCTTGAAAACACCCAAGGCGAAGCATGAGCAACGATCGTGAAGAAGACTCGTTGGAGTTGATTGACGAGACGCGATCTCCGCACAAAACTCTCTCGCAGCAGCAAATACGCAGGAAGCCTGCGAGCAAACGGTCCGCCGTGAACGAGTTTCAAGCTCGGACGCTTGCGCTGCTGACGGAGACACTCGAAAGCGCCGCCCTGCGACACTTCGGGGTTCCCGGCCGCGAGCGATTGCACACCGAAAGGCACAAGGAGTTCACTGCGCTGCCTGAGTATCGGTTGTTTGTGGAAGGGGCTTACGCGTGCGGGTTTGTATGCACAGACTTCGCCCCTGGTGGCCCGACCATAGACAGCGCAGAGCGGCCTGAAGACGCGGTGGATTCGTGGACATTTTTTGAATTGCGACACCACGTCCACACGCTGTTGCGTGCTGAACGGTGGGCGGACGGTTATTCAAGCCCGATATTCGAGGCCCTGGCTCAAGGGGTGTTGAGCGCGATAAGCGGACGGCTTGTCAGCGACGATACCCTCTACGAACCGCATTAAAGAATCCGATGACCACACAGATTAAAAGACCCAAAAAGCTGATCGAAGTCGCTCTACCCTTGGACGACATAAACATCGCAGCCGCGCGCGAGAAGTCAATTCGCCACGGCCACCCGTCGACACTTCACTTATGGTGGGCCAGGCGACCTTTGGCGGCTGCGCGCGCGGTCCTTTTTGCGCAAATGGTCAATGATCCGGGTTTCGAGCGCTCAATGCAGCGGGGTGTGAACAAGGAAAAGGCGCAACAAGAACGTGATCGGCTGTTCGACATAATCCGCCGCCTGGTTAAATGGGAAAACTCCTCGAACGAAACCGTGTTGAGCGAGGCGCGCGAGGAAATATGGAAAAGTTGGCGGGAGACCTGCGCGCTCAATCGCAACCACCCGCAGGCGGAGGAGCTCTTCAACCCCGACCGCTTGCCGGCGGCGCACGATCCTTTCGCAGGCGGTGGCGCGATTCCGTTGGAGGCGCAAAGACTCGGCCTAGAAAGCTATGCATCCGACCTCAATCCGGTTGCCGTCCTCATCAACAAGGCGATGATTCAGATCGCGCCGCGATGCGCAGGCCATAAGCCCGTGGGCCCCGCTGACCTTGGAGATCCGCAATCAGAAATGGTGGAGGATTGGAGCGGCGCAAAAGGGCTCGCCGAAGATGTTCATCGTTACGGCGCTTGGGTTCGAGCCGAGGCGTTTTCTCGGATCGGCCACCTTTACCCTGAGGTCGACTTGCCGATCGAAAACGGCGGTGGCACGGCGACCGTGATCGCTTGGATTTGGGCGCGCACTGTCCGCAGTCCGAACCCGGCTTTCGGCGACAAACACGTTCCATTAGCCTCTACGTTCGTGTTGGCCAATAAAACGGGCAAAGAGGCTTACGTGCGCCCGATCATCGAAAACGGCGAGTATCGCTTTGCTGTGGAGTCTGGAACTCCTCCGGCGGAGGCGCAGGAAGGAACCAAGGCGCCGGGGCGGGGAGCGAATTTCATATGCTTGCTGTCGAACACCCCAATCTCCGGCGATTACATCAAAGCAGAAGGGCAGGCGGGCCGTCTAGGCGCGCGTTTGATGGCAATCGTCGCCGAGGGCCCTCATGGCCGTCTTTATGTCTCTCCCACTGCGCGGATGGAGGAAATTGCGACGACCGCGGATCCGCAATGGCGCCCTCCGGGGGATGTTCCTGCGCGCCTGACAGGCGGCACATGCGTCCCGTATGGCCTCAAACAATGGGGCGACCTTTTCACTCCGCGGCAGTTGGTTGCTCTTTCAACTCTCTCCGACTTGGTTGGCGAGGCGCGCGAACGCGTCAAGACTGATGCCCTGAAAAGCGGTCGGTTTGACGAAGCGGCGGCGGCCATCTATGCGGATGCGATTGCGACGTTCATCGGCCTCGCGATCAGCCGTTTCGCCGACCGCAACAACGCCTTGTGCTCGTGGGATGCGGGTCCGGCAGGAACCAAGGCGTCCACGGGTGGTTCAGCGCGCACGGCGTCTTTGAGGAATTTGTTTGCACGCCAGGCCATACCGATGGTGTGGGACTTCGGGGAGGCCAATCCGTTCAGCGACTCGGGCGGTGGCTTCAACAGCGCTTTCGCGTGGGTTGAGCCCGCGGTGCGCAACCTTTACGCGAAGGGCGTTGGGGTCGCTGAGATGGCGGACGCTCAACAGCAACAGATCTCGCGCAACAAGGTGGTTTCGACGGACCCGCCTTACTACGACAACATTTATTACGCCGACCTCTCAGACTTCTTTTATTCGTGGCTTCGTCGGTCGCTTCGCTCCGTTCACCCTGACCTGTTCTCGACCATTTCCGTCCCGAAGGCGGAGGAGTTGGTGGCCACCTCATTCCGCCACGGCGGGAAGGACGCGGCAGAGAAGTTTTTCTTGGAGGGCATGACAGAAGCCATGCGTCGGCTCGCCGAGAATGCGCACCCCGCTTTCCCCACCACGATCTATTACGCCTTTAAGCAGTCCGACACCACGGATATTGGGACAGGCAACACGGGTTGGGAGACCTTCCTTGAAGCCGTCCTTAAAGCGGGCTTTTCGATCTGCGGAACGTGGCCGATGCGCACGGAGATGTTGAGCCGGATGGTCGGCCGCGGCGCGAACGCGCTGGCGTCCAGCATTGTGCTGGTGTGCCAGAAGCGAGACAGCGACGCTCCCACGGCATCGCGGCGTGAATTCTTGCGCGAACTCAAAGAAGAAATGACAGAGGCGGTCGAGGTAATGATCGGGGGCACCCAAGGCGTATCTCCCGTCGCGCCGGTGGATCTCGCGCAAGCGGTCATCGGACCGGGCATGGCGGTGTTTTCTAAATACGCCGCCGTTTTGGAAGCCGACGGCAGCCGCATGTCCGTCCACACGGCGTTGACGCTGATCAATCGCGTTCTGACCGAGGGCGGCGAAGAGTTCGACGCCGACACTCACTTTTGTCTGGCCTGGTTTGATGAAATGGGGTGGAGTCCGGGCGAATTCGGCAAAGCGGACGTTTTAGCGCGCGCCAAAGGCACATCTGTCGAAGGGGTTCGCGATGCCGGAGTCATTGAGGCGGCGGCCGGGAAAGTTCGCCTGCTTAAAACAGGCGAATATCCGAGCGACTGGTCGCCCGAGAACGACACGCGCACACCGGTTTGGGAGGCGTTGCATCAAATGATTCGAGCGCTTCAATCCGACGGGGAAACAGCCGCAGGAAGCATCCTCGCGAGGCTGCCCCAGTCGGCGGAGCCGATTCGAAGCTTGGCCTATCGCCTCTACACCCTGTGCGAGAGGAAGGCCTGGAACGAAGAGGCGCGCGGCTACAACGAATTGATCACTTCTTGGCTTGGCATCGAGACCGCCTCGCATGAAGCAGGTCGCGTTGGATCGCAAACACATCTGGATATTTGAGCGAGTAGACCATGAGCTTGAAAAATTGGCGCGCAGTCGCGGTGCCGCACGAAGATGTCTTGAAAGGGACGTTTCAGCAGGCCGAATTTGCAGCGGATATCTCCCGAGTTCACGAGGGCACCGCGACGCCCGAGTATCAGGACGCGGCCCTGTTCTTTCAGCGGACCTTCGTGACCGAAGGCATGCGTCTATTGCTCGACTCGGTCGTGAAACGGCTCAGTGGAAAAGGCGGCGATCCAGTAATCCAACTGCAAACGGCATTCGGGGGCGGAAAGACCCATACGATGCTTGCGGTCTACCACATCGCGAAGGGCGAAATGAATGCCGGCGCGCTCCAAGGAGTTCCGCCCATTTTGGATGCCGCGGGTGTGGCTGAGCTGCCCAAGGCGCGGATCGCGGTTCTCGACGGAATTCGCCTCTCACCGAACCAACCGCAGCGACGCGGAACCGGGTCGAATGCGATCGAGGTCAACACCATCTGGGGCGAATTGGCTTGGCAGCTTGGGGGCGCGGAGGCCTATGCCCGAGTGCGCGGCGCTGACGAGTCCGGCACTTCGCCGGGAAAAGAGGTTCTCGCTCAGCTTCTGTCGGAGCACGCGCCTTGCGTCATTCTGATCGATGAGCTTGTGGCCTACATTCGTCAATTCGAAGACGGGCGGCTCGTTGCAGGCGGGACCTTCGATTCGAATCTTTCTTTTGTGCAAGCCCTCACCGAAGCGGTCAAGGCGGTGCCCAATGCGGTCTTGCTCGCGTCTCTCCCGGAGTCTGACAAAGAGGCGGGGAGTCAGAAAGGCGTAGCGGCGCTCGCCGCGCTCTCACATTATTTCGGACGGGTTCAAGCCCTCTGGAAGCCGGTCGCCACCGAGGAAGCGTTCGAGATCGTTCGCCGCCGACTGTTCGCCGATATCAACGATCGGCTCGCGGCTGAGGAGGTGTGTCGCGCTTACGCCGATTTGTATGCGGACAATGGCGCTGAATTTCCGCCTGAGACGCGCGACAGCCACTATCTTGAACGCCTAAAACGCGCGTATCCGATCCATCCGGAAGTCTTCGATCGGCTCTACGAGGACTGGTCATCGCTGGATAATTTTCAGCGGACGCGCGGGGTGCTCAAGTTTATGGCCAAGGCAATCCACCGCCTGTGGAAGGACGGCAACAACGACCTCTTGATACAACCCGCGAGCATTCCGCTTTACGACGCGGACACCCGCAACGAGGCAATCTATTACTTGCCGCAAGGGTGGGATCCGGTGTTGGAGCGCGACATCGACGGAGAGCGCGCGACAACAACCGAATTGGACAGCCATAAGCCGATCTTCGGGGCCATTCATGCGTGTCGCCGCCTCGCTCGGACCATTTTCTTGGGCAGCGCGCCCGATGCGGGAACGGTTGGCGGCGCGAAGCATCATCGCGGCCTCGAACTTGAACGGCTCGTGCTTGGCGCAGCGCAACCTGGCGAGGTAATCGGACATTACAAGGATGGCGTCCGCGCGATCGTGGACCGCCTTCAATACCTCAACAGCGCGAACAATCGCTACTGGTTTGACACGCGGCCGAATTTGCGGCGCGAGATGGAGGATCGCAAGCGTCGCTTCGACGATCACGAGCACGTGTTTCCGCTGATGCGCGACAAGCTTCGCTTCGCGCCGGGCGTGTTCGAAGGCATACACGTTTTCACCAACAGCGCAGACGTGCCCGACGACTGGTCGCTGCGGTTGGTTGTCCTTCCGCCGACGGCGCCATTTGGGCCCTCCGCCAGCCGCCTGGCTATCGAGCGCGCCGCAGAGGTATTGAAAAGTCGCGGTGATCAGCCGCGTCAAAAGCAAAATCGATTGATATTTCTCGCAGCCGACGCCGACAGCGTGAGCCGCTTGAAGGATCAAGTTCGGTCATTGCTCGCTTGGCAGACCATCGTTTCCGATGTCAAAGAGGCGCGTCTCAATTTGGATCAACTGCAATCGAAACAGGCTCAAAAGAGTCTCGACGACGCAGGGGAAGCGCTCGGGCGCATGGTCAAAGAATGCTACAAATGGCTGCTTGCCCCGATGCAAACGGCTAAGCCGGGGAGTGGTGTCAGCGAGACCACATGGGAGCACTTCCAAGTAAATCCCGCAGCGGTGAACCGCACCCAAGAAATCGAAAGAATTCTCAAAGAGAACGAGCTTCTAATCACCGAGTGGTCGCCTATTCATCTGGCCAACATGATGCGTGATTGGTTCTGGAAGGACGACGTGCCGGCAGTTTCTGCGCTTGAAGCGTGGCAAAAGAGCTGCGCGTATCTCTATTTGCCGCGCCTTAGGGATGCCGACGTTCTGCGGGCGACCGTTGCCGCAGGCGCGCCGACCAGAGACTTTTTCGGCTTGGCTTACGGCCAAGAAAAAGGGGTCTACGCTGGGTTCACGTTCGGCAAGGCGACCACCCCCATTCTCGACGGCACGCTGCTGTTGATCGAACCCGGCGCTGCCGAGGAGTTTGCCGCGGCCCAGATGCAAGAGGAGCAGGCGCGGCTAGCAGCGCTGGCTGAAACCTCGTCAAAATCCAGCCACAGCGTGACGGGCGGCGGGGACAATGGCGGATCCTTGGGTCCGGTCGGCTCGGAAGGCCAATCGCGCGACAACACGTCTGACGGCGCGGACATCGCCCCGCCGGCCACTGACGGCCCGGGCGTGAAACGGTTATTTTTTGGCACCGTCGACATCGATCCCGCCCGAGCCCGATTTGAATTTGGCGAAATCGTCGACGAAGTGTTGATGCTGTTTGCGAGCCGTGCGGACACCAAGGTTCGCGTGTCCATCGAGATCAGCGCGGAAACTGACGGTGTCTTCGACGAAAAACTGCAACGAGCGGTCCGAGAAAATTGCACACAGCTTCGCTTCAAAAACAAAGATTTTGAGAGTTGAAGGAGCCGCGGACCGGAGGCGCTGGGTTTCCTAAAATTGCCTTGGGCTTGGGGCTGCGGGCATTCGATGGCGTTGCCGCGCAGCCTCGGTAGCAATTGGAAGTGGCAGCGCCGAGGCTCGCTCTACGGCCGTCGACAGTTGGGCGCGCCGATTGACGAGCAGGTGCCGACGGGGGTGAGAGATGAAAACTTCAATGCGCTCCCAGTCGTGAGCCAACTGCTCAGCTACGTGAGCTCAATCCCGGTATCGCAGTGGATGCTTTTCTCGATATGGCTCTCGCGAGCGTTGAAGTCGGCGATCATTTCGTCCGCACTCGGAAGGGCGGGTGGTGAATCCAGCGTTTTGAACAGGCTGAGGGTGAATACATCCAGCGTGGCGGGCGCCAGGGTGCGGATTCGAATGATCGGGGTGAATCCGGGGTCTGCCGGCGTCGACACCACGTGCACCATCAGGTCGATATCCCCGGGCGCGCTCTTTCCGGAAATGAAGCTGCCATATGCCACGATCTTGAACGAGGAGAAATTCGCTCGAAGCTGGGCGACGAATGGACCGAAATCTGCGAGAAGGTTCTGCCTGTGCGTATTCCAGCCGAATTGTTTTTCGAAGTCGGCGAACGTCATGGTTTGGGTCATTCTGTTCTGATGTCGTTGGGTTGTTTTGAAGTGGCCGCCATTCTATATCCGCCGCGCGGGCTGTCGCTGTTCCACCGGTCGTGCTGTGCGCCAGTGGTCGGATCGGATTGCGCAGGCAAAAGAGAGCGCGCGGAAGCCCTCATCCACGATCTTGTGCAGATCTACCAACCCGACTTCGAGCTCAAAACCCGAAAGAATTGATGGATGGCGCGCCATCGCTCAATTCGATGGCGTGGCGACTTAGAGACGCATTTTTTCTCGCGGGGCGGTGCTTAGGCGCGCACGGTCAGAAAACCCGCAGATCCTCGCCCGCTTTCGACGCCGCGCGCAAACTTTCGATCAACAGCTTGGTCTTGTGTGTGATCCATCTGTCGAACGTGATATCCGCGGCTTCGATTCGATCGAGCATCGACTCGATCGCGGTCGCCATGGGCGCGCATCGCTCGGCCTTGAAGGCGGCGTTGAAGCCGAAGTTCTCTAAAAATTCGAAAACATAGGAATAGTGCTCGTCGCCGCTTGCGGTCTCTTCAAAGAGAAAGTGGGCGATGCCGCGCTCGTCTTCGTCGGCGAGGCTGTTGTAGACGTTGATAACCGTCTGCCGCATCATGTGGAAGCTGCCGAGGCTGGCGCGGAAGGGGCCGTGTGAGACTTCGTAGGTCATTGCGGTGTCCGGTAGGTTTCGATGGGATGCGCCTCCGTGCGGCGCCGACAAACCAACCTATCGCGGCCGCCCCCCGATGTCTCGCGCTGGCAGTCCCGGCCGTCGGGACTTCTCGCCCGCGGAGCGGCCGCAATCGCAGATGACCGCGCAACTCCACTTGGCTGCGGGCCTCCGCCCCCCGTCCCATCCACCGGTCGCGGCGAGTGCGCCAGTGGTCGCGACCGCGGCTGCGCCATCCATCAATGCGAGCGTCGTCGCGACTAGAGACGCATTCCCTTTCTCCGCGGAGGCGGCGGAGCCGGGCGGGGCTCGGGTTGCGTCTCCGCGACAAGCCCGGAGGCGAGCCCCAACTGAATTTGCTCCCAGCGCGCCACGAGGGCGCGTGGCAGCCAATGGCTCCAATAGGTTCGGCGCACGCCATTCAACAAAGGCTCGCACCCCCTGAGGATTGCCTTGTCGCTCGCCAGCGTGGTGAGGCGGGCCAGCTCGTCGAGAGGGCCTGCCCCCGTGTTCGAGTTTTGAGCGCTGCTCGCCAACACGACGCCGCGCACGGCCGCATTGAAGTCCTCGTCGATGCATTGGGCGCTGGCACGGGCCAACAATAGATCGACGGCTGGCGGCCTGGATGGATAGCCCGGCCAGTCCTTGCGCAGGGCGCAAGCGACCGCCGACCGTCCGGAAAAAGCGCGCGCGGCCGTCGGATCGGCTCGGGCCTCAACGTCGCTGTGCGGCAGGAGCAACTCCACACAACGCGCGCGAGCTGAAGACGTGATGTTCGACTCGACCCTATTGGCTGCTGGCCCCCTTACAGAAAACATCAGCGCAGTCGCCCCCTGCCAATCGCGCGCTTTTGCGTCGGAATAGGGCAGCAACGCCTCGATGCACTCGGGGCGTCCGCAACTCGCCGCGAACATCAACGCGGTCAATCCGCCATCCGTTCTGCGGGAGCGATCGCATAAAGGCGCCAGAAATTCAACGACGGCGGGGCGATTCTGATCGATCGCCTGCGTCAGCGCGTTGAAGCGGAGCGGATCGCAACGCGGCCCGCTCAATACTAGCGACAAGCGCTCGACGACGGCCAAATGCCCGCCGGCCGCCGCGCAAGCCAAGGGGGTATTTCCATTCTTATCCGCTAATTCCGCGTCGGCCGCGTGCAGCAGAAGGTGATCGACCAGGTCCATGCGGCCATTCTCGGCCGCGCAGGCCAGCAGCGATGAGGCGGATTTGTTGGGCGACAACAAATTACCCAAGTTGTCGTTCCGCTCGGGCTCCGCCATATTGACTTCAACGTAAGGCAAGACCATTTCCAGTCCGCGCAAATCCCCCTGCCTCGCGAGCGCGAAGGCTTCCTTGGCGCTTGCGTCGATCTGGTCTTGGCGACCCATTGCCGTCAACAGCAACTCGGCGACCTCGTAATGGCGCCTGGCGAGCGCCACCGACAAAGCGTGCGCGCCGACCGTCGGCGCGAACTCGGATGGCCGCAAGGAAAGGTCGGTGTGGGGGAGCAACTGCTTGACGGTCGAGATGTGCGCCCCCTCGACGGCGAACGTGATTGCAGCCCAGCGATCGTTATCGGGCTCGTCCAGGTTTGCAGATATGAGCGCGTTCGCGTCTCCGGATTTCAGAGCGTGGTCCACAATGGCCTCGGACCCACCGGAGGCGGCGAACATCAGTAGGGTGTAGCCGCCCTCGCGGATGGGCGGGGCCGGAAAAATTCGAAGGAGGGCATTGAACGAGGAGGCGGCCCCGCACGCCGCAGCGCACAGAAGCGGGTTCCACGCGTGGTTTCTCGCGGTCGGATAGTCCAACCTGGCAAAATCGAGAAGGAGCTCGCTCCGCTCCCACTCAATAACGACGCTGAAAGCCGACCTTCCAAGGTCCACTAGCGTGTTCGGCTTGCACGTGTTGAGCAACAACCTAGCAATCTCGGTGTGTCCAAATCGAACCGCCTCGATCAGTGGAGTGCTGACAAAGGCCGGGATCACGTCGCTCGAAAACTGCTCGTTTTCGGCGCGCAAAATTTCCACCAAATGCTCCGCGAGAAGCGCTCGCACCGTGCAACCGTCGCCCTTGGCCGCTGCGCGACGCAGACGCAGCCACAACATCAGCCGGAGCGCCTCTTCGTGCGCGAGAGCGGCATGGGGCTGCCGGATCCTCTCCGCGGCTTCGCGGCAGCCTTCCGGCATGCCGGCACTGTCGATATCCCAATCGGGTTTCAGTTCAGGCAGCGGCAGAGCCGAACGTGTTTCAGCGACGGATTCGCTTGGCGGCGACGTGGGCGGCGGAACGGGAAAATCAAGGGCGGTGGAGGGCATGAGCATTATCTGAAGGTTGGCGGGCGCCGAAAAGCCGCGGGCGCCCGGAAGCGCGCGGCGAGCGCGCCGCCGCCGCCCCATCCTCCCAAAGCCCGAGGCCTACGCAAGGTCGATGGTCGCCAAAGGGGGACCGTCGGTCGATCACAATGAACAGCAGGCCGTCGCAGCGACGTGGTCGTTTCCGAGACCCGACCTCTTAGCACTCCGCTCGACGCGTTGGCGGATTAAAGACGCCTTGCGCGGACTGCCGGCGTGGGGGCGGCCGCGCGAATGGGGCGGGGCAGCGCCGAGTCTGGCAGCGTCGATTCGGATGGGGCTCCGACTTCGCCCCGCACCACCGCATGCCTTAGCGCAGATTGCTCGTAGCGAACAAACGCGCGGGGCATCAGGCTCGCCATGCGCGCATGCTTTTTGCCCCGCGCGAGCGCGCTCGCCAACGCCTCGCCAATCGCCTGGTCGGTGATGAACTCGCCGAGCGCCTCCGCCGCCACATATTCGTTGGCGCGCACCAGCAGCGCGAATTCCGCCGCAATATCGCCTGGCTTCATGCACTCGGCGATGACACGGACGGTTTCTTTGTGATCATCCAAATTTCTTCGCCGCGCATGCGCCATGTGGGACAGACGCAGGGCGGCGAGCGACAACGCCGTTACCGCGCCGTAATTGTGAATCTCGAAGCGACGGGCCTCGTCCCGAGCCTTCTTGCGGGCGGGTCGTGACCGGGCCAGCGCGTCGCTGGTCGGCAGCAGCAACGCCAAGGAGTCGAGATCGCCAACGAAGGCCGCATGCATCAGCGCGGTGAAGCCTTCGGTGTTCGACCGTTTGGGGTCGCTGTGCGGCAAGAGGGCTTCCACGAAGTCGCGGCCTCGCGACGCGGCATGGATCAAGGCTGTGTCGACGTCGGCCGCGGCTATGCTGGCGACGCTTGCTGGCAGCAGCGCGCGCAACGTCGCCAGCTCCCCGAACTCCGCGGCATACAGGAGCGTCGTCTTCCCGTTTAACTGCGCGTTCGGATTCGAGCGCGGCAGCAGCAGCTCGATCAGATCGGCTAGGTCCGCCTGCACGGCAAACACCAAAGGGGTGTTGTCGCCGTTCGGCGGGAAGCGAAAATCGTCCGGATGGACGCCCGGCACCTCCAAGAGCGCCCTGAGCGTTTCGACACTTCCAGATATCACGGCGCAGGCCACCGCGCTCTTGCCGCCGCGACCGATCGTCGCGACGTCTGAGACGGGGGCGAGCGCCCGGACCGCCGCTTCGCAGCCGCTTTTGGACGCATACATCAGAGCCGTCATTCCGTCGTCGCATTGCGCCCGCGGGTCCGACAACGGCAGCAGGAGCTCAATGGGCTCGACGCTTTCGGCTTCCGCCGCGAACATCAGCGGCGTGCGGCCGCGCACCTGAAAGTCATCGAGCCGAATGCCCGGCCGTTCGATGAGGGCTCTCAGGGTGCCCACGTCGCCGGACGAGGCTGCGCAGCAGATTGCGTTTTGCTCGTCTTTGCCTTTCGCCGCCACATTGGAGAACGGGATCAGCGCGCGGACCGCCGCCTCGCGGCCGCTTTGCGCGGCGTGCATCAACGCGGTCATGCCCGACGCGCACTGCTGATCCGGTTGCGACCACGGAAGCAGCACCTTCACGCATTCGGTGTCCCCGGCGAGGGCCGCGTGCATCAAGGCGGTGCGCCCTTCCTTGTCGACGGCGCGCGCCCATCCGGAGTCCGGCGCTTTGCCCGCAAATTCGCTGACCAGCCACGACACGACCGCGGGCTGCTTGGCCGCGCTCGCGAACATCAAAGCATTCATGCCCAACGCCAGGCAGTCCTCCACTAAGGATCCATCCTCACCCAGTGGCCACGCCACAACCCAACTGACGAGCTCTTTGGCCACGGCGGCCGACCATTTCGCGTGGCTCTCGGGTGTGTCCTCCGACGTTTCATTGATCTCCTCGTCCGCCCAAACGTCGCCGACGTCGTTGACGTCGGCAAGGGCTGGGCCGTCTTGGCTTGCGATGACGAGCGGCCCAACGGAATTCGGTGAGTTCGAGGCCTCAGGCTCCGACTCGCTGCCGTCGGGCTCTTCGCTCGATTCCGCGTCCCAATCGCACGCCGCGGGAAAGCTCGGGTAGGCGGCCGCATCATCGGGCCACGCAAGCGGCGGGCGCCCTGCGAGCTCTGCTCGACGGGCGGCGTCGGCCAGAAGGGTGGGGGCGAGGAGGTCCAGCGAATCGCAAATGTGCCGGTAGGGATGCCCCCGGTGAAGTTTCTCCCACACCCTTTTGAGGGAGTTCTCGATCTCAAAATCGGTCGAAGTGAAGGGGCGGCCGGCGGGGACTTGCAGGAACGGACCGAATCGGTGCTCGACCCAAAGGCAGCAATCCGCGGCCGCCGTGACCAACAGCCAGCTTGCGGGCAGTCCCGGGCCGCCTTCGCGCAGCGACACTCTCTCAATCGATTGTTCGGGCATTTCCACGTTGCAGAGCATGCACTCGTCCAGATGGTGGAGGCTTGCCGGTTTGTCGGAGGTGACAATGCGCAGGGAAAACCAATACAAGCCCGCCTTGCAACCAGGGCATTGACCCCAGTCCTGCCCCCCGTAAAAGCGTTGCGGAAAATGCGACTTGCCCATCGAACTGCCCCACGCGCTGTCGCCGTCGTCAAACACCTCGCCCAACGGCTTTTCCCATTTTGTCAGGCCGTGTTTCACAATCACGGCCCCGCAGCCGGGGCAATGCGTATCGTAAAGGGCGCCGGATTTCAGGTCGACCGAGTCGATTGTTTCGGATTGGAGGTGCATGAACGAACTCTCGTGCGGGGAATTAAAAGGAGTGAATCAGGCGAACGCGCGCGGCGTTCAGAAGGGAGCCTGCGATTTTGAATCAACCCGGCGAAACGGATTGAATAAGCGCGGGCGAACCAATGATTTTTCGAGGGGAGGGGGCGCGGACGCAATTGCGTGCGGGTTTTGAATGACGGATTGCAGCTCGGCATGCTCCCACAAAACCGAAATCGGTTGGCGATTTAAATCGCGCAGATCGTCCCACAGCGAAAGCAATAAATCGGCGCCGTATTTTCCGATATTTACTTGTTGTTTGAAAAAACCGAACCAGTGGTGATGCATCAAACCGTGGGGAGTTTGATATTCAATAATCTCCCATGGCGCAATCGGAAAATGCGGTGCTTCGCCAAGGTATTTAATCGCAGGCCCACCTTCGTCGTTTCCCAACAAAAGCGCGATTACGTCGCTCGATTCTGGGCGATTCATGAACATCAATTCAAACGCGATAGCGCTTCCGCGGCACTCTTTGCAGCCCCATCTGGTCCATTCGAAAAAGTAGGCGGTGGGGCTTTTCTGGGCTTCTGTCAATCTGGAAAATAAATTGTCAATGCCCGTGTCGCCGTCGAACATTTGCATTTCAGAGGGGGCGGCGCAATGCGGACATATCGAGTCGGGAAATTGCTCCACAGCGCGCAGTTTCAGCGAAAGGGCATTCATGTCATTTCCTCTTAAAAACCCATCTAAGATCGCGCCGGCGGCCATTAACGTCTCGTGGATTGCCTCGCTTCGATCGCGCGGATCCGGGCGCTCGCGACGTCAAGCGGGAACGAGATCGTGAAACCCGCGGTGAAAACCAAAAGCAAATGGGTGTGATAAAAGGCCGCGTCGGGAGCGGCTGCGAGCCAGACCGGCAGCAGCGAGGCGCACGCATACAGGGAGCGGGAAAACAGGCCGAAAGCGAGGGCGACGCCCCCGGCAATGAAGAGCCCGGTGCTGGGGTTCTGAGGGAAGACCAACGCCTCCGCGACGGCGAACCACAGCACGCCGAGCGCCAGCAAATTGCGCTGCTCAACCAACCACCGTGTCGCTGTTCTCAACGCGGTCTTCAACATTCCTGGCTCCGTTCGTGGGCTGGCCGCGGAGGCATTGCGCCCGCGGTCGATCCCCCACGCTACGCAGGGGAGGTCAGGAAGTCGATGCCGCCGAGCGGCACAAGACTGCCGCCGATCGGAGTTCGTCGGCCGCGCCGGCCAGGGGCGAAGTGCAGGCGGGGAGGGGTGTTTTTCGGCCGAGCGGGACGAGGCTACAAGCTGCGGCGGTTCGGCAGTGGGGTCATCCGATTGGGCTACAAATTGGGCTACAAATGAGCGAAGGGAAGAAAAACGGACTTGATGCGCAAATACTGATGGGCCATCAGCGTGTGAGCGTCGCGACCCTCGGCCCGGCGGGCGTTTCCGGGCGAAAAGGGCTTCGAAGGGGCTCCATTTGTAGCCCAATTTGCTGGGCTACACCCTGCCAAGTAACGCCACTATTATGTAACTCAGGTGTAGCCTAACGGGCATTTAGGCGAATCAGATCATTGCTGGGTAAGGGTTTGAGGCGCTATCGCCTCTAATGCTGCATCATCGGCGTATGATTTAAATTGTTAGACAAATTCTGCGCTTCGGCTAAATCTCTATTCATTTCAACAGCTTAACGATAAGTTCTTAAATGGCACTCGGCACCTGCCGGTGCAAAGTTCGCACTTGCTGCCTCTTTTTATACCCTGGGCCTGCCGAAAAGTTACAAGTCAGTGTAAAGTACTTTGCACTGGCTGTTACTAAGGGGAGCGGATATGGCGGGGAGCAAGGGTAAGGTACCCACGTTTGAAACCAAAGATGATATATACAAATTTGACCCGCCGGAGGACAAGCCTTCGCGTGAGGTTAAGTACGCCGGAGAGCAGGCCGGTCTCTACGCTCGTATCATGAAGAGACGTAAGGACGGTGTTGTGACCCGACTTTACTTCGTACGCTTGACCAGTGGGCCTAACAAGGGAAAACCTGAGACACTCGGTCCGATTGAGTCAATGACGGTCAGGCAGGCGGCGATTCGCGCTTCGGATGTGCTGGCGGCGGCGCGCGGACAGGCTGCCGAGGTAAAAGCAGCGGTTAAAGCAGGTCTTGACCCAGACTCGGTCCTGCCGCTGTCTCTCGAGGACGCGTGGAACAAGTACCGCAAGGATTATGCCCCTCTGTACCTCAGGCCCATATCGTTGGACGGCTACGAGCAGAAGATGAAGCCGATTCTAGCTGAGTATGGGTCGAGGGACGTTCGCCAACTTGACGATACATTTTGGCTTGATGTCTACCAGCAAATACTGATTAGAGATGTAGCGCCGGGCAAGCCGCAAAAAATCAATATGGCTACTGGCACAAAACGGGTCGTGTCGAGCCTCTACGAATTTTTGCTGATGAAAAAATTGGTCAAGGCCAATCCGATTTACTTGATTCATCCGAAGGCTCTCAAGCGGATTCCTCGGCCTAAGCAACGCTACGTACCTAAAGAGAACATGTCTGCGTTTATGACAGACCTTGAGGAACGCGTGCAAAATCCTCAACGGGAGTTTATCTTGTTTATGTTATTCACTGGCTTCCGTCTTAGTCTGATGAAGAGCCTGACATATGCTCGAATTGACCGGAGTAAGCGCGGTTACTTGATTAAGCCTGGCGATATTGGAGCAAAGAACATCGACGAAGAAATTCTGTACCCGATTCCTGACTATATTTGGGAGCGGATTATCGAGCCCCGCTTGCGGCGTCGTGGGTTGCTTGACCCATCAGTTAAGAAACTTCCCGATGAGCCGATTTTTCAATCTCCTCGACGTCGGGAGGGGCTCCCGCTGGTTTCGATAAAAGGAAGCTTCTACGGAATGAGGGGTCGAACGGGGCTCGATAGCCAGTCGCACCCTATTCGTAAAACCATCGCCACACTTGCAGCCGATACTCCGGATATCAATGGATTTGCCGTATCGCGTCTGCTTACACACACGAACACGGCAAAGAGTCGCGACGCTGACGCGGTGACACGTCTATACGTTCAGACTCCGTATCCCACTCTGCGCAAAGCTTCTAACTTGGTCGCGAATGAGATTTTGGCAGCTTCAGGATTGGCAGCAGTCTCCGCAAGAAACTAGTCCGTATAGGAAAACTTATGGCATACGATAATGGCTGCACCGAAGCGGAAATATTCGGATACTTGCGGAAGCTGTTAGACCATTTCGAAGCTGATGGCGACCTTGATGGTGCAATTCGGGACCTCAGTGCTCTTTCGAGTAGCTACGAGAGTGTTTTTGGTGCGACGGGTTATGAGTCGGCTAGAGCTGCGCTTCATAACCTGCTTCGCCGAACGAAAAGTTAAATTCTGGAACCGCAATTGAGAACGTCGCCGCAGCTTTCTCGAAAGCCGCATGTTTGAGCGGGCAGACGAGGCGGTATAATTTTCCCGGTTTTTTGCCAGCATTCTCGGGTGCTTAAGCCTTCGAAGGGTAGGGCGACGCGCGTTTCCTATCGCGCCGAGGTTTACTTCGTGTGCGTGATTTATACCCGCGTCGTCTGTGGGGATTTTGGCTAAAACGCGGTGCAAATACTCCTCGAATCCTACGAAATAGCGATTCTCGACGGAGGAGGGGGGTAGACCACCGCGACCGTTCAGACAAGCACCCAAGCGGGAAGCCAGGGGTGCAGCCCGGTGCTATACCGAAGGGCGGCTGGCGCGAGATGATTCGCGTATTAAGTTCGGTATGTGCGGGCGAATCATCGCGACTCGCATGCTCTGATGGCGCGACAACGGCTCCGAAGCTGCAGCGCTAGAGCGGCACACTCACCTACTATACGTGGGTTGGGGGTGCTTTGCTCTTCAAGCACTCTTCCTCACCAAAACTGCATATAAAAACCTCATAATCGAGAAGTTCTCTACAGGAGAATATAAGAGGCAGCTCCATTGATTCGAATTCCAGAAGGGGCATTTTGATGTCTCTCCTCGCAGACTCTTTTTCATGCTCTCCGGATTATGGCTTGCAGTGTGTACGCGCCTCTCATCAGGCGCGTACGCCTTTCGTACCGCCTCGACAATTATTTTTGAATTGCAGCGAGGTGCTGCTCGTATCGTCCAAACGAGTCGTCCTGCCTAAGGTGCGCGTACTCAGCGAGAACCGTCTCCAACTTATCGTGCAGTAAGAGGGCAACGGTGAGGTAGTCGCCTGGGTTTTTTCGGAGATAATCGGTTGCTACCAGGTGACGGAAAGCGTGGGTGCCGAACCCCAACGTCTCCGGTACAAGTTTTTTAGTTAATTTTTCGACATGCCTACTGAGCCCTTCCCATTTTTCGCCAAATCGACTTGGAAACACTTGTGAGTTTTCTTGATTTTCTTGAACGAGTCTCGGGCGGTACTCGGTCACGTAAGAATCAATCCGTTCACAGAGTGCCGTTGGTAAGGGGGCATCGTACGGCGTTTTGCGAGAACGCGTAACATTCTTAAAATCACTCCTATCAAATCTCAGCCGCCATTGGCCATCTTCCCTACGATACAGATTGCCCGTGTTGCTGTTGTTCCACGTCATTTGAATGTAATTGCGACGTCTCAGCGGATTCGCCATGAGCATAGACAGCAAGAGCGCGTCTCGTTTGTGCAAAGCCTCGGTGACGCTCCCGTTCGGAGCGGCCGCCGCGCTCCTGTCCAAGTCGCGCACCGCACGTATGATGGGTGCCAACGGTTCAGAGAGGTTTAGAAGAGGTTGGATTGGCTCATAAGGGTTTCTCGATTTGTCTCCAACTTGCTGTTTCCATTCTCCGGCGATTTTGAGAGAAGTTTCGCATGCCTCGCTCCAGTCTCCCTCGATAAACCGTTCTGGGAGAGTGCTTCGCATCGACGGTTGGAGCGCGAGATAGCCGCTCTGTGGATGAGTCAGGCTCTTTACTAGGCTGCAGAACGAACCATGGCCTCCGTGGACGATGCCGTCTGACCGCTGAGTAAGAAATTCGAGGTATCCGTTGACAGCATCCGGCACGGCTAGCCACGCCAGAGTTTGTGCTTCATCGACGTTAATACCGAATCCGCCTTCTGCGGACGGACGTATCAAGTATCCGAAGTAACACCGAATCTCCATAAGAATTTTGTCAGCTGACGTGCATCCGAATTCGCCTTTCGTTGCGAAAGTCGAAACTTTGACGGCGATTTTGCTCTTATGCAGCAGCCTCCACACGCCCTTCTTTGAGCGTTTGAGCTTTGGAAACCGAGTCGTTTTGTAGTCGAAGAAGGTTCGCCATTGCTCGGAGAACGAGATGGAAAGCTCTGACTCTTTCATTCGATACGCTTCCTCCGAACGTTTGCGCTGGCGAGAACGGTAGGCGATTGCAGGGGGCAAGGACTGAACATTCGCCGATATTTCAACCGACCGCTGATTCGGTACTAGGTTTCTGAGGGAATCGTTATCCAGTCCAAGTTCTCTTTCGAGGCGCCGCAGAGACGGGAAGGCGCGTCGGTTCGGCACGGCGCCTTTCAGCCATCTGCGGACCGCTTGAACATCCGCACCGGCTTTCCGCGCGATTTCGGTTGGACTTTCTGCGCGCGAAGCTATTGCTTGACGCAAAGCACGATGGAACTCCGTGTCGCCTGGAATGCTTCCAGCCTTTGTGGGCGTTTTCGGGTTTTTGGACAGCCTCAGCAATTCAGCCGTACGCTTCCAAAGCTTAAGGTGACTCCTCCGGTCAGATTTGGTTCTCGATGCCACGACGATGGATTCGAGATACAGCTCGGTCTGTGTTTGGAACGCTGAGGAAAACTCGGTTCCGACCCAAGACTCCACGGTCTTTCCTTGGAACGCCAAGAAAGAGTGAAGCGTGGACAATTGGTTCTTGAGCGCCTGTGGCATCGGCGTGGAGGCCGGAATGTTTTCGAATAGGCGGTTCTTGTGATGCTCTATCAGTTCTTTGAAAGTCAGGTTCATGTTGACGTCGCTAGGCTCCGGAGCCTGCTGCCAACCGCCTTGTGTCACGTTATGTGAGTACGTTACGCGATAACGAAGATTATCTAAGCCTTTGAAACCTTTGAGAAAACCCATGTGCCCTCCGAACGCTACTTTATGAGGGTAGTGTTCTGGCATTCGTTATTCGCGGCTGGCGGCGACGGCGACCCGGAGTGGGTTAAATCCCGTATAGCGAGACCAGTCAAGGAGTTGAGATGTAGCCATTGCGCCGATGAGGTTGGGTAAGTTCGGAGGCGTGCTCGGTCTTTCCCGTTTTGGACGACGCGCAGTCACGGCAATTCACGCGAATAGGACTTGAGTTGATTTCTCGCCTATCAATCCACTTTGGGAAATCCCAATATTTGGGGATGTGCAGGAGCTCCGGTCGGCCGGCTTATTGTTTCAGGAAGGACGCTACCGTCTCCCAGTTGTCGTTCTCAAAAGCAGGCGAGACCTTGCCGATTTCATCAGCACCCATCCCCACGGCCGGGGACCGGGCGCGTCGTTTCCAGTCCTTCAGGGCCGCCGCCATCCGCGTCAGGATTGCCTGAGCGTCGTCATCGGGAGACGCCAAAGTATGCCGCAGCATCGAGAGCCTCCCGGATATCTCCGGTTTCACCAGTCGCTTCGGTCACGGCGGTTTTCAGGATGGGTTCTTAGTGGGGAACGGTTTGACGTCAAACAACGGGGCAAGCCGCCATTGCCCCCCGCCGCAGTGCAGAAAGCCGTGGTTGTGCCCGTGGTCATCCACATTGGTGATGAGCATGCTGAAGCGAATGCGCGCCCAAAGCTCCTGCTTGTGTTCGAGGGGTCTCGGGGAGAACCGGTCAATGGCCTCCGCAATCTGCGTGTAGGCGCCATCTTCCCTGGAGCCGAGCTGCAGCAGCGACGCCGCAGACAGGTAAGGGATGCGGCCGCTGGCCCGGGGTCGGTCAAACCGCACGATAAGCGCGACGCGTATCCTGCCTCGCTGTGCACATCGCGGTGTGCCTATACTTTGTCTCTGTCACTAGGCCAGACAACTGGCTCAAAAAAAATGAAGACTAGCAAAGCTAGGTTGTATGTCTTCTCCGGCGCAGGATTGTCCGCAGAAAGCGGACTCTCGACCTTCCGGACAGGAGATGGCATTTGGACGCGGAATAGCGTTGACGAAGTCTGTAACATCCACACGTGGCGGCAGAATAGGCTGACCGTCTTCGAGTTCTACAACGAACGTCTTCGAGAGAACAACAAGGCGACGCCCAACGTCGCTCACAAGCTTCTCGCGCAGTGGCAGCGGCGGTGGGGTGCTGAACGCGTGCAACTGCTTACGCAGAACGTGGACGACTTGCTCGAGAAGGCAGGCGCAACGTCAGTCGTCCACCTGCACGGGGACCTGAACTCGTTGTTGTGTACGTCGTGCGACCTTGTTCTCCCAAAGGATGGGCCGTACTTGGACCCCATGGCCGCATGCCCGATATGCGAAAAACATGACGGAGTCAAACCAGGCGTCATATTTTTTGGTGAATGCGCACCGGCATATCGCCATCTGCGTCGACTGAGCGCGGAAATGCGGGCATGCGACCTCTTTCTGTGTGTTGGCACGGCCTTCGAGGTGGTGCCTCCCGAGGCTATGCTTCCATCGGACCGCTGGTGCGAGCATCCGGGAAACGTTCTCGTTGACCCATCGCCATGTCGAAGGGAGATGTTCGGCGTCGTGGAAGCTCATCCGGCGACGGTAGGTTTGCAGAACCTCCGGACCAAGATTACTACCCTTATGGAATAGCCGGGCGGTTCAGCCCGAACCTCCGTTCATCTCGCGAACGCCAATGTCAGAAGGCTCGCACAGTGCAAATGCTCCACACGCCCACCAGAGAACTCTTCTGCTAAGCGCCGTTTGATGATTCGCGGAGCGCAATCTGACGGTCCCAGCAGCGCGGACTCCCAACCTCGCTGCCGATACGGCTCCGGGGCACAAATTGCAGAGGCAATTGGAGTTTTACCTTGCTCAATTTTTCACTTCCGCTGCCGTTAAGAAAACCAGGAGGCAGCTCGGCGGGGCGGATATCTTCAACTGCTCAATGCGTTGGTCGCTTCGCTGTGTTGTCGGTGGCTCGAACTATTAATGGTTCGGAAAATGTCAATTCTTGGTTTCCATGAGACGGAACTGGGGCGGGCGCTCTTTTCCGTTGCTCACGCGGTAGAACAGATTCGGTTGCTTGTGTCTGAAACCCAGCCGTCGACTGATTCTTCCAGGCAGGTCAGCCTGCTCGCCGAGACGGCTCTTTCATCGGTTCGAGTACTCATCGACCGCATTCAAGCGGAGCAGGATGACCTCAATTGTACGCGGCGGCGGTTGCGAGATGCGCTTCAACATGTCCAGGCGGTCCAAGTGCAGGCGCTCGCACTCCAGAATGAAGCGAAGAGCTCTGTCGAGCAACTGAGTGACTACGTATATCCGGACGACAAGATGATTTACTGATTTCGCGATATCCGGCCTGTGGACGCACGGGGCTCTAGGTGTACCGACGCTTGAGCGTACTCGTCGAGACGGCTCCGCGCGAGTGTCCCTGTGGGCACCCTCGGAGCCCAACAAGCGGCCTGCGGAATCTGCAGCGGGTTTTGTTGGCGACCGCGCATACCACAATGCTTGGGTGGTCCGTGACGCTGCCTTTCGCTTCGAAATACATCTACCATAAAAAGAGATAAAAAGGCTATCGGGGGAGCTGCATGAGGGAACGAAAAGACACGCCGATGAGCTTTCGGGCGTCGGCGCGCTTAAAGACGGCGCTCACACTCGCCGCAAAGCATGAGAATCGGAGTCAGTCCAATCTGCTAGAGACGCTTGAGTTCTGTCGTCAAAAGGGTATCGAGGTGCCCGCAGAACCGACTCAACAACAAAACTAAAGACCCCTGCCATGTACCAGACCTTCGTTCACGCGCCGGTCGTCGCGAAGCTGTGCGCGCTCTTCATTCTCGTGCTTTTCGGCTATTTTCTTCTGTGGTTCGTCCCGAGAGCCATTTTGCGAGGTATCGCACTTAAGCGTGTCATCGCGGGCCTCACGCGTCTTAAAGAAGGGGACGACCCTGAATCTCTCTTCGCTAAGAACAAGGACCTGGCGCACTTGTGGAGCGAATACGATGAGACGCTTTTTAAGCAAGAGCGATTCGACTCGCAACAGAGGGACTATGTCTTCGACAAAAAACGCTCTACCGTCCCGGCCGAGATGTTTTTTAACACTCAGACGACTGTGGACTCGTATGTCGGCGCTGAGTTTTTCAAGCACGTTCCCGGCATCCTGACCGGTATCGGGATTATCGGAACGTTCTTTGGCATCTTGCACGGCCTGGACGCGTTCAACGTGAGCGCAGATGCCGCACAGGTCCGCGATAGCCTGAAAGGGCTGTTGGGCTCCGTGTCGGAAGCGTTTGCTGTCTCCGCCGGCGCAATTGCCTGCGCGATGATTATCACGCTGCTCGAAAAATGGCTGCTCGCCAGCCTTTACAAGAAGAGTGAGGCGCTCGCCATTGAAATCGACAAACTCTACAAGGCGGGCGCCGGCGAGGAGATGCTGCAAGACCTGGTTCAGTCCTCGGCGGACTATCTGTCTAACAGCAAAACCTTGAAGGACGCGCTCGTCAATGACCTGAAGGGAATTCTGGAGCGGGTCGCCGAAACCCAGATTGCTGAGCAAAAACGCATCATCGATGCCCAGATTAACGCTCAAACGCAAAGCACCGAGCAACTCGGCAAGCAAATCGGGCAACACATCAGCGACGGTCTGGAAAAAGCGCTCGCGGAGCCGATGAAGGCTGTGCAGGCAGCGGTGGAAAACGCTGCCAAGGAGCGCTCCGGAGCGGTTCACAACCTGCTTTCGGAGGTCGTGAAAGAACTCAATCAGAGCCTTCGCGACCTTTTCGGTGACCAGATTGCGGGTATCAACACGATGCAACAGCAGACCATTGCCGCGCTGCAGTCTGCAGTGGCGAAGATGGAGCATCTGTCCACGACGCTCACGAGCGCCGGAACAGATGCAACGGGCAAGATGGGTGAGCAGCTGGCCGAGGCTATCAAAAACATGGAAGCCAGCCAGACCCGCATGACCAATGAGATGACGCAGGCTGCGACCGCGATAAAGGGGATTGTCACCAGTTCGCAGACGGCGACGAACGACGGGATGCTCGCCGCGTTGGAAAAGGTCAGCACCAATGTCGACGCACTCGTTAAGCAACTGACCGAAAAAATCGAGACTTCTCAAACCGCAACGGGCGAGGCACTCGCGAAAGCCCTGTCCGAGGTGACCGAACGTGTGAGCAGCCTTGTGGCGTCGTTGACGACTAGCGTTGAAACCTCGCAAACTGCGACAGGTGAAGCGCTCACGAAGGCACTGTCAGATGTGACAGAGCGCGTTGGTGGTCTCGTCGCGTCGTTGACGAACAATGTCGAAAGCTCGCAGACCACGACGAACGCCCACTTGCAGAAGACCGTTGACGACGTGAGCGCGTCAGTTGCAAAACTGGTCAATGGATTGTCAGACTCGGTCGCCAGCACGCAGAAGGAAACCGGGGCGCAACTGACCCAATCGGTGGCCAGCGTGAAGGACTCGGTCATGTCGATGGTTGACGGACTCAAGGAGCAAGCAACAGAAGCGGAAGCTGCTCAGGAAAAGCGCCAGCAGCAACTCGCCGCTGATGCGCAAGCCGCAGCTGCACAAATTTCAGCCGACGCGCGGGCGGCAGCCGCGCAAATGTCGTCTTCAGTGGACTCGCTCGCGACGGAGGTCCGCAGGCTTGTCTCCGGGACCGGGGTTGCAGTCGACAAGATGCGTGAGAGTGTCGACGCAATGGGCAAGGTGACCGGCGAAACCGTTTCGCAGATGAACGCGGGCGCGAACACGCTCTACACGGCGGCGCACGAGTTCGAGAAGGCCGGCACCGCACTGACCGGTTCGCTTAATCAAGCGACCAGTCTCACCGATAAGCTCGCGGCCGCAGCGGGGTATGTGGGCACGGCATCGCAGACGATGCAATCTGTCGTCACGGATTATCGCGCCCGCTGCGACGAGTTCCAGTCGATGCTCGAGCAACTCCAAAAGGTCGTGTCGCTCGCGGAAGGTTCCCTGAGCCATGACGTCCTCGAGCAGATTCAGGCCTCGAGCAAGGCCCTCACGGTCGCACAGCTGCAAGTCGAGGAGTTCATGAATGGGGTGACCGACGTCCTCCAGGATTCCAGCGACAAATTCCAGTCCAACCTCACCGAAGCTATGGAGCGCGCAGCCAGCAAACTGGTCGACACAACTGGGAAGGTGACAGGCTTGCTTGGCCGCACCATCGAGAACCTGGCAATGGCGGTGCGCCCGGTTGTGATGGACGAGGAGGCTTAAATGTTGAGCTCACGCATCGTTTTGAAACGGGGCGGCAAGGGCGAGGCAGAAAAGCCGTTCTGGATTAGCTACGCGGACCTGATGACTGCGCTCATGGTGCTGTTCCTCGTCACAATGTCGGTGACCCTGCTTGCGGTCACCAAGCAGGTGAGTGAGGCCGAGCGCCAAAAGGCCGAGCGCGACCGGGAAATCGCGGAACTACTTCACCGCGTGCAGGTCGCCGCGAAGAACGCCGGTATCTCAGTCGACATGGACCGCAATGTCATCGACTTCGGAGACAAGGCGCACTTTGACAAGAATAGCTCGGGACTGAAGCCTGAACAGCAACGGCTGCTTCGCACGTTTGTGCCTCAGGTGCTCGCCATCGCGCGCGACCCACTCGGCCAGAAATGGCTTAAACAGATTGTAGTGGAGGGGTTCTCCAGCCCCGAGGGCGACTACCTCTACAACCTCAATTTGAGCCTCCAGCGCAGTCAGCGCGTGCTGTGCGTCCTGCTGGCAAAGCCGCCTGCCGGCGAGACCGGCATGAGCAACGACGAGCTCGAGCAAATTCGCGACCTCTTTCTCGTCGGAGGCTATTCGTTTAACGCGGCCAAGGCGTCCTATGAGGACAGCCGGCGCGTCGAGCTTCGACTGGAATTTCTGGGTATTGGCGAACATCGTCCGTCGACCAACGGCGCGCCGCGCGGCAACTTTGGCACCTGTGCCTTGGGAGCAAGTTGATGAGCTTCCTCGACGACCTGCGTAACCGACTCAACCGGCCTCAAAACCAGCCGGTTTTCCTGCAATCTCCTCTGGACGCCCTCGAAGCGCAGTTCGAGGCTCTGACGCAGAAGCTCAAGGGCCACTCGGCGAAGGCGCCGGCGGACGCCATCGTCAACGCCGTCGAGCGCTTCCAAAGAGACCCGCGTTTTAGGCACTCCCACGATGCGCTGCTCGTGAGCCTCGGCTGCGACCGGCCTATCGGGAAGATGCGTTATCGCCTCATTGAGGACAACGCCCGGTTTCCCGCCGTCCTATCAGGCGTGGACCGATTCCGTAAGCATCGGCCCATCTTCCGCGACTGCTATAAGGGGCTGCTCGACACGTACCTCGGCTATCACCCCGATATGAAGGGCGCAATGAAGACCGGCCGGCCCAATTGGGAAATGCTTCGGGCCTGGCTTGACTCCGGTGCGAACGGACTGCGCGACCCCGAGGGTCTTGACGAGAACTGGGTGCCTGAACTCGTGGCGCACCGCGAGCTTTTCTCCGACGCGCCGGTGGACGCATTTGCCCGACAAGTGCTCGAAGGCAAGGACGAGGCGTTTCTCCACTTCCAGCAAGCACTCGGCATCGACCGCACGTCGTGGCTTATGGAGCAAGTAGTGCTCGCGCAAGTGCGGGCGGCCGAAAAGGCGGGCATCACGCCGTACATCCCGAAGCTGTTACCGCTGCTCGAATCGCTTGCCAGTCAAAACCCGGTTGTGTTCAATCAGGGGCTTTCGGAGGTTCTAAGCGCCTACTGCAGCCATAGTGGCGGGCCGCTGCACGGGGCGCTGCGAGACTTTTCCCTGCACTTCTGGGGCAATCCGCTGCTCCTGCACAGAGAAAGCACCACGGGCTGGGCCACCGTGCCACGCGCGCCGCGCGATATGGTCAAGAAGTGGTTCAAGCTGCACGTCATTCAGCAGTTCTTCAACGTGCTGGCCAAGCAGGACCAGCGCGAAGACGACGACATTCGACTCAAGCGTGAGCGGCGGCGAGACTTCTGGGAAAAGTACGCCGACGTTGTCGGCGATGTGAAGTTCGCCCTGGGGCCCAATGCCCGGAACAGCCGCGAACCACGCATGGTTGAAGTCATCAAGCTGATGGACGGCATGACCCTCGACCTGTACGGGGCCGGAGACGGTCAGAATAACGCCTTCATCATGCGCTTCGGCGATTGGGTCGTTGCAGAGTTTGGGCATGAAAACAACCGGTGCTTCATTTACCGCGCATCGGACGTTCCCTTTGAGAATGGCGACACCACGATTTCCGCACAGGCGATTCGCCATCACATTCCAAGTACCGAATACACGAGAAGCGGCCCGGTAAAGCTGCGGCACCACGACACGGGCGGCTATCCGTGGGAGGACCACTTCGAAGAGGCGCTGAGCCATCGCGGCACCAAGATGCCGGTCGTCTCACGGGCCAGCAAAACGTCGGCGACGACCTGGAAACCCCAGGTTCCGACGCAAGCCGCCAAACAACCCATTCAGTCGCGGGCTGCCGGGCATTCCTCAGCCAGCTACCAGGCGCCCTCTAGGCCGGGTGCGAGTAGCTCGACGACGGTGAAGGTGGCGCCGCGCCAGCAAATCGCCCAGTCCACCGCGACTCAGACCACCGCCGGGCAAACCGCCGGCGCAAGCGCGTGGCGCAACCCGTCGATTTTGAAGCCGTCGAACAGCACGGACAGCAGCTCAGCCTCCGCAGCCGCGCCGATGTCCGCCTCGACCTCGGCCCCGGATGCTCCCATTGTGCATCTGCCTTTCGGAGCGAAACAGGAAAAAGAGCTGCTCAATCTCTGTCGCAAGTACGACATCTACGTCCGAGACATGCGCGAGCGCGAGGGCTATCTTTGGGTTGCCCTGGACAAGCCCGAGGACAACCGAATGACGCCTTTGCTGCAAGCATACGGCTTCAAGTACCGCCCGGGCAGGGGTTGGTGGCGCCAGGCCTAAGGGCCCAATAAGCACAAAGAGAGACGGGGATTCAAGGCATGTTGAAGTGGCTCAAGAGAAAGACCGATACCAGCGCAGGCCAGTCGCAAAGCGCCGCAGTGTGGCGAGCGTTCGGGCCAGAAGGCGTCGACCTCGGGACGTTTGAGACCGTGGGCTCCCGCGCGGGCGCCGCGCCGCTTGCCACGCCGACCGTCCCCGCGCTCATCATGCAACTGCACGACGAGGGCTTCGCCACTGGGACGGACGAGACCGCTCACCTCTCATGGGAGAACCTTTACAACCTGTTGGGTGAGCCGGCTTTCTCTCGTAGCCTGGACCAGCTTGAGCTTCCGCCTGCCGCCGGCCTCGCACCGGAACTCCAAAGCCGCAATTCCCTCATCGACCCGGATTTCTCCATCCGCGTATCGGGATGGCTCGACGACAATCGCCGTTCTATTGAAGATGTGACGCGCAATGGCGCGCTTGTTACGGTCAAGGGGCAACACCACCTGCTTTCGCGCCAGGCGTGGGAGACCGCAGAGCAGGTCGCACGGTTTCAGGCGCGCCCCAATGCCGAGCGCACCGAGGGCGTGAATCGGATGCGCTGGGGCCAGATTCGACGCTCCGCGCTCACGGCGAAGGCGGGCCTGGACCAGTTCCTGTACAAGAGCATCGTCGTCACGCCGGACACCATCGACATCATCCCGAAGAAGACGGGCGCGGACACCACGCGGATGGTTGAAATCGTTCCGACCTTCGAGGGTGCGCCTGCAAACTGGCTGGAGGTCTTCGATTCGTACCCGACAGTACCAGGCCACTACGATATCAGCACCCCCGAAGGTTCGGTTCACGTCATCGTAACGCCCGAAGTGCACACCGTGCTTTCCAGCATTCGGAAGATGCCGGGGCGTCTTGTATCCGGCAGTCGCGCCGAAGCGTTCCTTCTGAATCCTTTCGCCGCACTGGGAGAGGATGCGAAAGCGGTCATCGATGAAGAGCAGTTCGAGCGCGCCAAGGTCGAGGCCGGAATCTTCTTCGACCATTTCACGTCGATTATCCGTCGTGATGCGCTGGGATATCCGGAAGCGGTCGGGCTGACCATCGAGATGACGCTCGCGGACCGGGTGTCTGCTGAGGAGCGGCTCTTTTCAGACGATGCCGAGCTGGAGCACTTCATCCGGGGCGCCGAGAGAGCGATTGCTGCCGAACGTCAGCTCTACGCGTGGGAAGGCTACGATTTCGAGTTGCTCGGCGACAGCGAGGAACATCTTGCGCTCTTGAAGGCGGCTCTTGAAGAGCGACACGCTCCTCGTATTCTGGTTCGCCACGCCGACGTCTATGACCTGAGCGCCTACACCTCACGCGTCAATGACATCGGCCTCGAGCAGCCGTACTACTCGCCGTACATCGCGAAGAAGGGCGACGAGTGGTGGCCGGAACACCTGGTCAATGTCATCGTGTACACGCCCGACGGCAGCACCGACCCGGTTGCGGTGCCCATCACAGATGACGTTAAGGATGAACTCAGTGCCAAGCTCAAGGAGGCGGAAGCCTCAGGCAAGCCCTCGGTTGAATTGCCGGGGTTCCCGCAGCCCATCCCCGTCACCGAAGCGCGCGACATTCTCGACGCGTTCATCAATTTTGGGAAAGATGTGCGGGAAGGGTACGACAAGCCGCCAAAACCTGCCGTCCCCAAAGACAAGGCCGCTCGTCCGAAGGCCAAGCAACTGCTGTTGAAGCCGAACGTCGATGCGGTGGACTACGAGGAGGTGCGGAAGGAGATTCTGACCACATTTGCGCCGGTACCCGCGCTGCCTTCGGGCTTCAGGCCAGAGACAAAGTTGCTGGAACACCAGGAAAAGGGCGTCGCGTGGCTGCAGCATCTCTTTCAGCATGCGCCGAACCACTGTCGCGGCTGCATCATTGCGGACGACATGGGCCTGGGAAAGACGCTCCAGTTGCTAACGTTCATGGCGCGGGCATTTGAGGACAATCCGTCGCTTCCGCCGGCGCTCATCGTGGCCCCGGTCTCACTGCTCGAAAACTGGGCAGAGGAGATGGGCAAGTTCTTCAAGGAGGGCACGTTTAGGCCGCTCATCGCGTACGGCGACAACTTGGCGTCGCTTCGCGTGCCACGCTCGGCCATTGACGAGAAGTTGCAACAGGAGGGCCTCGTCAAGTTCCTGCAACCGGGATGGGTCGGCGACGCGAACATCGTGCTGACGACCTATGAGACGCTTCGCGACCTTGAGTTCTCGTTCGCCGCAGTCAAATGGTCGCTTATGGCCTGCGACGAAGCGCAGAAAATCAAGAACCCGAACTCGATGGTCACCCGTGCGGCCAAGAAGCAGAACGTGATGTTCAAGGTGGCCTGTACAGGAACGCCTGTCGAAAATACGCTCGTTGACCTGTGGTGCCTCTTCGACCTGGTCCAGGCCGGGTTCCTTGGCGCACTCAATGAGTTCGGCCGGCGCTATCGCAAGCCGATTGAAGCCGACACGGATGAAGAGAAGGCGCGCGTTAAGGAGTTGCGTGGCCTGATTGAACCACAGATACTGCGCCGCATGAAGACGGATGTCGCACAGTTGCCTCCCAAGCACATCATTCCAGTGCGTATCCCCATGTCGAACCTGCAGCGCACCTACTACACGAGCGCAGTCAACCTGTTCAAAGGCCTCAAGAAGGGCGACAAAGAAGCAGCAGCGTCCCCGTTCAAGAACCATCTCGGGGTGCTTCAATATTTGCGCTCCATCTGTACTGCGCCGCACGCGCCCGGCCTCGGTCGTTTCTCGCCCCAACCAATTGCGCAGGCACGCGCGGAAGCCCCGAAACTCGGATGGCTTCTCGACACGTTGCGCGAAATTCAAGGCAAGGAAGAGAAGGTCATCGTCTTTGCTGAGTTTCGCGAAGCGCAGCAGATGCTCGCGTACTACATCAAGGAAACGTTCGGCTTCGAGCCACGCATCATCAATGGCGATGTTACCGCCTCCGCGAAACACGTCGCGAGCCGACAGAAGCAAATTCGTGCTTTCCAGGAGAAGCCTGGATTTGGCGTCATCATCCTTTCGCCGGTCGCCGTCGGTTACGGGGTGAACGTGCAGGAAGCCAATCACGTCATCCACTTCACGCGAAACTGGAATCCCGCGAAGGAAGACCAGGCGACCGACCGCGCGTACCGCATCGGTCAGAAACGAGAGGTATCCGTCTACTTGCCAATCGTGAGCGCCGAAGATTTCAAGACCTTCGAAGTTCGGCTCGACGAACTGTTGGAAGAGAAGCGCAAACTTGCCGGCGACATGCTCAACGGGACGGGTACGGTAATGCCCACCGACTGGAACATCCAAGATATCGTTCCGGACGGCGCGAACGACGAGACCTTCAACCACGCGGTCACGTTGGATGACGTCTTGCGCATGGAGTGGGACTATTTCGAGGCCTATGTCGCCGCCGTCTGGCAGAAGAAGGGCTTCCGGACCGTCTACCGAACGCCGGCGAGAGACGGCGGCGTCGACGTGGTGGCATTTACAGGCAACGCCGGGGACCTTATTCAGTGCAAGAGCTCGGGTGTCATCAATGCCAGCCTGAACGACGAGGGCGTCAAGGACGTGGTGTCCGCTGAAGCCGAGTACCGGCTCCGGCACCCGGGCGTCAACTTTTCGAAGTGGGCGGCGACGAATCAGTTCTTTAACGAGACTGCCAAAGAAAAGGCCCGCCGCAACAACGTCACCCTCGCCACGCAGAAGGAAGTTGACACGTGGCTCGCTCAATATCCAGTCACAAACGCAGACGTGCAGCGGTTCCTACATCTCGACTGGGAGCGGGCCGCTTGACTCGATGCAATGTACGAATCCAGGGCTTGCTTTCCGCAAGGAGGCCAATGTGAGGGTGCTGTCGCTATTGTTAAATCAGTTAAACCGGCGATGCGATAAAACTGCTCGCTACCCTCTAGAAAAGCTTTCAAGCCGTCGAGAAGGCTTGTGGCAGCAAGCACTTTAGGAAAAGAGGTCTGACAGTCTCGGCGGGAAGAGTGTCCTTGAGACGGCGCGTTGCGCCATGCGCTGTCAGGAGCAGCAGGTAATCCGCACCAAACCCGTCGCACTTACTGCGCTATTGCTGAAAGAGAAAAAGTACAGCAGTGCATTACCATCTCGATTTCGAGCGACAGCAGGCGATGCGGCAGCTTCTAGAGTCAAAAACTCGGCAGTAGAGCTGGCAGTCGGTGCCGGATGCCGAAGCGCAAACGTCCAGAAGCCAGACGCAATCGTTGAGCGATTCCGCGAAGGCAGGTTAGGCCTGAAAGAGGCTTTGCGGGTCTGTTTCGAGCGCCTCCGCAATGCGTTGAACGTTGTCGATTGTGATGTTTGTTACGCCACGCTCTACCTGCGATATGTAGCTGCGATGAAAACCGCACCTGTCACTCAATTTTTCCTGCGAAATCTTTCTTTCTTGCCGTTGTCGTCGCAGATTTTTTGCGAGTCGCTGCCGAAGCCACGGCTCCACCATTTTGTTATCAATTTCGTCCATGCGCGACGATAAGCTCACGGCGATGTATTCGTCTACCGTTTAAACATCTCAGGCGTTTACTTCTACTGCCGAAACATCTACACTCTGTCAGGAAGGAACGCTTATGCCGCCCGTCTGTGGGGTTTCGACGACCGATGCCTTTGAGGCAAGGGTGCGCACTCAAGGGTTGGCGTTGACTGAGAGCGCCAACCAAGGTGTCGAGGTCGGAGAAGTTCTCGCAGTGAGCGGACCAGAAGATGCATGGTGGCGACGCATCGACAAAGTCCGAAGTGGGTTGACCGACAGCCGCTGATGGGTTAGGTCGCGCATCAGTTGCCACGGGAGTCACGTCGACCTTGGCGTCGAGAAAGGCATCAAAAAGAGGTCTTAGGCATGACAGTTCGAGATACGCTGGACGGCGCCGACCGAATAGATAGCAAGGCCATGGTAGCGGCCGGCGAGTTGATTTCGGCCGAAGCACTATGCGAACGACTGCGCATCGGGCCGGCCCGGCTCTACCGCTTCGTGCATCACAAAAATATTTTCTCCATTGACGTTGACGGCGTAGTGTTTTATCCGGCCTTCTTCGCACAGCGGCTCGGGTCGTCGCTTACGTTGGCCCACACCTGCCAAATCATCTCGACGGCTCCAGTTGAAGCCCGGTTTCGATTCCTAACGTTGCCGCGAAAGGACTTGAATGGCCGACGCCCCCTCGATTGCCTTGCCGACACTGACGGTTACTCCCGCATAACCGAACTGGCACAAGCTTGGATAGAGAGTCAGTTTCGGACGTCGGTTCGGGGATATCAAGGCCTACATAGCGTCGAACCCGACGACGGCTCTGCTGTTCTGAGTGCAGCGTCCGACTGCGACCCATCGGAGCATGTCTGGACGCGTGCACGAAAGGTCATCGGCATTGAGGGGGGTGAACACGAGGACGGCTCCAACGAACTCGCGCAGACCGCTACGTTCTTCGTCAGTCAATCATCTATTTTCACTGGTACAGAATTGCAGGCGAAAGTCTATGTCGAAGTTGTGGACAACAAAGCCCACGTCCGCACTGAGAGAATCGTGCACTTTCATGGGAAAGACGCCGTTGTACTGGCCGACGGACAAAACATGCAGAGCATTGTGCGTTCGGTTCTGGATGCGTTAGACCACCCGGGCCTGGGCTGCGCACCACGACTTTGACGATAAGTCCAGGAGCGTGTCCGTCTTATCCATTGATACACGAGCGACGTCAATGAGAGTTCGCGAGCTGATTGAGATGTTGAGAGGCGCCGACGCGGAAAGCGTGGTGCTTTTCCTTGAGAAATACGCAGACGTGGGTGAGTCTGACGAGATTTCCAATGTGCTGCTTCCTCAGATTCCTTGGGTGCACGAAACCGGCGCTTATTTCGGAGACCGATATGAGATTCGTCTTCCTGTATCGGAGCGAGGCGAGGTTGAGCCAGGACGGACGGATGTCGTACAGCGATTCGAACGGGTTGTCGTACTGTCGAATGGCCCTACGAATTTGCGCTTTGTTCGCGACGAGCAGTGACGATGAAAGTAACGAAAACCCCGCTCGTTTTTTGCATCCGATTAGTGAGCGAACAATGACGACGCCAGCCGAACGAACAACTGCGCTCATGCAGGCGCGCGACTTCCTTTTGGCGTTGTCTACCGTCAAAAAGCTCGACGCAGCCGCGCTTCGCTCGAGAGCTCAAAGCTTGCTGCGGCACTATCCGGACCCGGGAATGATAGGGTTGATTGCCGACAGCACGGAGTGGTTGGAGGGCAAGCAAGATGAGCCCGAACGGCCAGCACCTCTCGTAAAAAATGTCGAGCTGCCACCCTTGCCGTCGTCCGTAACCGACGACACTCGACTCAATGGGAACTTCTTCGAGAACTTCCGTCAGCGCGAACTCGAGAGCCTGCGAGCAAGGATTCGAACTGGCGACCTTCTCCCAGCCGAGGAATTTCGGCGACGCCTCAGGGCCTCGAGTGAGGCTCTTCGTCAACTTGTTGTCGAAGGCAGTGTGTTTGCCATTGACGTTGACGGGTTATGTTATTTCCCTTCGCTGCTAGTTGACGAACGCTACGACAGAGAGAAGCTCTTCTCAATCTGCCGCATCATCTGGCCTGCGCATCCCACCGTTCGGCTGCATTTCCTGACGTCGAGGCGGGGAAATCTGGGCGGCCTGACTCCGTTGGAATGTCTCGCAGATAACAAACGATATCGCGTGCTCAGGGGGGCTGCCTGGGCAGAATCGGTAGATTCGTACCGAACGTCTGTAAGCGCCTACGCCGGGTTGCACGACACAGAGCCGAGCGATGTGTCCCCGTCGTACTCAGTCGCCGCAGACGTTGACCCGCGACTGGGATTCTGGAAAAGGGGCTTGCGGACCTTGAAAGACCATGGGTTCACTGGCGTGTTCCCGCCATACGAGCAACTGCGCGAAGCGACCATTTTCATCTCGCAGATAAGGGGAGGTTCGACGACACCAGACGAAGGCGCAAAGCTGGGCTTCTCAATCGACGGCAGTTATGCGAGCGTGAACGTCGAGCGATTTGTGTCTAAGGAAAGCCAATACCTCCGAGTTCCTCTTACAGGCACCGAAACCATCGAGGACTCGATGCGAGCCATATTTCGAGAGTTATGGAACCGAGGTGCACGGTGACGTAAGAGCCCAGCAAGGAAGAGGCGAGTCCCCGACGACGGGTCGAAGTACGTCTCAGGAATTTCTCCATGGAATCTGCAATGCCTCGCTCGACAGTACATGCGAATGGTCGCACGACAATCATACCCAAAAAGGTCATGCATGCATGCACTGCGCTTGCAGCAAGACATGACGCTGGCGTGGACGGTGAGCTACGACGAGAGCGTTACCGTGAGGGTTAAGTCGCCCTAACCGGGTGGACTTGCTCACTTCGGCACAGCGGGCGAGAAGAAGGTCGCCAAGTGATGCTGTGTGAAGGTCTAGGTGCCCGTCGAATCGAACGGAAGCCGCGAGAGGACACGATGCGAGGAAATTTCGACGGTTTGCACATTGAATGGGAAGCCCGCGCGTACTCCGGTAAGCGATGGAGTCTAGACGACCTTCCCGAGCCCCTCTCTACCGCACGCGGCATGTTCAGCACGGACATGCATCGGGTCTACCCGTCGGTAGGCCGATGCCTGCTCGCCGGCATGCTCGCGAACCTGAATGTTCTGGCTCGCTGGTACTATCCCGCCGAGCCTAGGGCGACTGCGGAGTCAGTCATGACGGTGTTCGTCCACCGGCTTACGCACTCGGAAAGGGAGGAGATGGAATTTGCGGCGAGGCTTCACATCGCTTGCCACGGCGGCCACAGATGTGCGTCGATATTCATGGCCGAAGAACAGTATGCGTTTGTCGACTCGGTGCATTGCGAGACATCGGATGGCGTGTGGGATATCGTTCTGCGCATATTGCGCGAATTTTTCCAGAATTCTCATTGATGAGCATGTTCTGGCATACGAGTGCGCCCGTTATTGTCTATCTACTGAAAACGAAGGAATGGATTGATAGGCTGGCAAGCTAGCAGCGACGTGTGTGCAGGGAATGTGACCATATGTCGGAGCTGGATTTGAAAAAGCAATCGAAAGTAAGAGCGCGCAGCGTGGTACCTGACGAACGCACCGGCGAAGAAACTGCAAGCATTCTTCAAGTCTCCGTGGTGTTTTTGGAAAGTCTCATAAAGAAGGGCCGTTTGACAGGCGCTCGCTCCGTCGAAGGAGGCCGCTATCGAATTCCTCGAGCGTCCGTGCTGTCGTTAAAAAATGAAATGAAGCTTGAACAGAAGGAGGGGTTGGACCAAACGGTGAGTGCGTCAGAAAAGATTGGCCTTTACGACGCAGAGCTTGAGGATATCCGTATCTGTCATCGACGGTCTACGTAGGATGACGATGCACTGCTCTTACGTAAGGCCAGCATCCGAGTTGTGTCATCCGCCGACTCGGAAGTCGGAGCGGAGGGTGCTGCTGCTGGACTTTGACGGCGTCGTACACCGAGGGGGCGCATATCGCACCAAGCGCGGAATTGTTTCTAGCGACCCATCCATCCAGCTCTTTGAGTACGCGGTTTTAGTTGCTGAGGCTCTCGAACCGTATCCCGATGTCGAAATCGTCCTTTCGACGTCGTGGGTGGAAGCGCTCGGATTCAGGCGCGCTCGTGACGCATTGCCGGTAAAGGCCCTGCGAGACAGAATTGTTGGGGCGACGTATCACTCGCAGTATTACGACGCACATCGTTGGGCCGAAATTGCTAGAGGGCAACAGGTGCTACGGTATGTGAATCGCCATCACCTCGTCGAATGGCTCGCAATCGACGACTGTTCTGACGGCTTTGAAACGGTACGGCAGCACCTCGTGTTATGCGACGTCAACAAGGCGTTGGGTGACCCAGACACACAAGACGCGCTGGCGAGAGCGTTGCGAGAGAATTTTTAATTGCGATTTGCGATGGAATCGGTGACCACAGCCGTCGAGACAAAGGACACTCGCGAGATGGGATAGTCAGAGATGTCCGAAGTTTCCAGTAGGGCCACGTGTGTGCACTGGCCGGCGCCGCATTCCGTGTCGAATAGCAATGGACTCTCGTGTCGTCATCTATGAATCGGGAAGATTCGATGAGCGAGGCTACCGTGCACCGAGGGTCGTGCCTCGCTCCCGACCTAGCCATCCTCACTGTCCTTGCTGCCACTGGGGTGTATCAGTCGCGTCCGGGGGAACTGCTCCGGTAACGCACGGTTCGCGCTTTGCTGAAAGTTGAGCCACCCGGCCCGTACTCCCATGCTGACGCATTGACAGTCTTCTTGCGCGAGGACGGTAGGCTCACGTGCGTTTCAATATCGAAATTGACAACGGAGCGTTGTGGAAACACCTATACTTTCGATGACTTCAACGGCTTGAAGTGACCCAATGTCGAATCTCGCCATCAGTTCGCTTCCGCAGGTACAGGCCCGTGCACATCTCATCGCCGACCGGATTGACCTCAAGAATTTCAAAATCACCGATTCGCTCGCTACGACACCGCTGACGGTGACTGTAGCGGGCTCCGACGGCGTCGCCGTTCTTTTCAGGTACGGCGTCGTCGTGCTTTTTGGTGTTTCGCTTGATGATGAACAACGGTTTCTCTCCTCGTTAATCCCGTTGCTGCACAACGCGTACGGGCGACCTCAGCTCGAAGAAATCGCTATCCAGAGCGGCAAGACGAACGTTGCTGTGCAAGGTGGTGCAGTCTGGCTCGATGCGCTGACGTTGGAGAACGCTCAGGTGACAGCGGACAGCCTCAGCAAAAGCCTTGTATTGTCGATGTATGAAGACAAGACCGCGAGCGAGTTCGACAGCATCATTCCGTTGGCATCGGAACTGGCGAGAACAGGAAAGGTGAGCGCGGACGCCAAAACGCTTCTCTCCAAGATTGGCGGGATGCTCCTAATCGAACACCGTATGGTCGGCCGGGCTGAAATCGGCGACAAGCCGGAGACCCTCTGGGAACACCCGGAGCTCGGCGGCCTCTATGCGCTATTGGAGGACGAATACGAGCTGCACGAGCGACAAGCCGCGCTTGAACGCAAGCTGCAGCTGATTTCGGGAACTGCGCAAACCCTCGCCGAAATCGCGGAAACCAAACACGTTCACCGCCTCGAATGGTATGTTATAGGGCTTATTGCCCTTGAAATCGTGATTGGTTTGGCAGACCTGGCGCATAAGTTCCTTTTCTGAGTGCTTTGGCCTGCATGGTCGTCGTGCTGCCCCGAGAACCTTAGTTCGTGCCGCGACAGTAAAGGCATCAGTCAACACGTTCGCGGCTGAAAAAGCCCGCACGAAGCGGGCTTTTGGTCAAAACGAAGAATGGGCGTTAGGCAGCTGCGTCTTTCAACTTCTTCAGCGCGCGTACCTTCAACTTCACCGTCGCCGGCTTTGCATCAAACCAACGCTCCTGACCCGTGAACGGGTCCTTGCCGAAGCGACGCTTCTTGGCTTCCACCTTTTGCGCGTTGATTTTGAGTAGACCGGACAGCGTAAACTCGCCCAAGCCCTTCTTGTTCACAGCACCCAGAATCGTGTCCTCGAGCGCTGCCAGCACAGCCTTCGCTTGCTTCGGCTCGACGCCGGCTTGCGCAGCGACATGGGTGACGAGCGACGCCTTGGTGAACGTATCTTTCACCGGCTTGAGCGTGGCGCCCGCAGCAGCCTTCTTCGCCGGAGCGGTCTTGGTTGCAACGACTTTCTGGGGTGCGGCGGCTTTCTTTGCAGCCACAGCCTTCTTCGCGACTACGGCCTTCTTTGCCGGTGCAGCAGTTTTCGTAGCAGCAGCTTTCTTCGTTGCCATTGAGGCTCTCCTGAAACTGAACGCTGCTTAAGACGAAGCACCCCGGGTGTGCGAGGCACTCGGCACATGCGTCGTCTTAAGCTGTCGGCAAGCGTAGCAACCCTCACTGCAATCTGCAATCAGAAGAGGCCTTAAAACAAGGCACTCTTCGCGTTCTTCTCTCGAAAAACAACGCAGAGACCTCAGTTCTTACGGGAAAGCGGTCGAATGACGGGATGTGAGAGGGTTCATCGTGGGAGGTTCGCGGCACGGATGGCCGCGAGCTCGTGGCCATCGCGATTCAGCAGCTCGCTGAGCAAGAGCCATTCGACCGCGTTTGCCCCATAGCCTGTTGGCCATTCACGAGCGAGCGTTTCCATTGCACCCAGGACGCTCTCCGTCGGGTTGACCTCGTACCGGCACTTCAGCACGGCTTGCCGTCATGCATGCAAAAGGCGAGATTGAGGTGGGTGAACTGTTTGTGCACGAGTCCATCATCGGCTCGACGTTCGAAAGCCGGATTGTTGGGACGACGACCCTTGGTAGTCGACCTGCCGTCGTTCCATCCGTTGCGGGGCAAGCCTGGATTACGTACACGGCTCAAGTTGGGATGGACCCGACCGACCGGTTTCAGAATGGGTTTACGCTTTCAGATACGTGGCAGGAGGCTGTGGACGAGAAGCTAATCAAGTCGCGAAATTGAGATATCCATCCTCTTGGCGAGGCGGCGTCGGGATATTTCGTACTTGAACTTCGCGGACTGAGAGGGCGTCGACCATCACGCGCTCTCAGTCCGTTATATCAAGCGGCTTTGCGAGCCGTATGCTGCTTCGGAACAGTCCGGCGTATCGCCCAACGCTGCGCCAAGGCAGAGCACACCATCAGTTGAATCTGATGGAAGAGCATCAACGGCAGAACAATGGCGCCAATCGACGACGCCGAGAAGATGACGTTGGCCATTGGAATCCCAGCAGCCAGGCTCTTCTTGCTGCCACAGAAGATAATCGTAATTTGGTCCTCTCGATTGAATCCAAGACGCTTGCTCGCTAGAACCGTGGCGAGAAGACTGATGCTGAGAATCGCCGCGCAAACAACAAAGAGGCCGAACAATGCGCGGAGAGGAATCTGATGCCAGAGTCCTTCCATGAGTGCCTCGCTAAATGCGCCGTAGACGACGAGGAGAATGGAACCCTGGTCAACAAACTTCAGCATCGAACGATTGCGGTCGACCCATCCTCCAACTATTGGCCGGAGCAATTGCCCAGCGATGAAGGGCAGGAGCAACTGCATAACGATGTTCGATACGGTGTGCCATGGCGAAACGTTCCCGCCGGAATGGTTTGTCAGAAGCAGGCCCACTAATGCTGGCGTAATGAATATTCCGAGCAGGCTCGATGCTGACGCACTGCACACTGCAGCGGGAACATTGCCACGTGCAATCGAAGTGAAGGCGATTGAAGATTGAACCGTCGAGGGCAGGGTGCACAGGAATAACACGCCGGCGTATAACTGCGCGGTCACGAGCGGCGAAAGAATCGGTCTCAGTAGTACGCCTAGCAAGGGAAACAAAACAAATGTGCAGAGAAGCACAGTCAAGTGAAGCCGCCAATGTGTCGCGCCGGCGACTATCGCCTCGCGGGAAAGTTTGGCGCCATGCAAGAAGAAGAGAAGACCAACTGCGATGTTGGTGATGAGGCTGAAGGGTGCCACAAGCTCCCCGGGTACCGGAAAGAATGAGGCTAGTACCACCGTACTTATCAGTGAAAGCGTGAACCCGTCTAGGAAGAACTTTTTTGAAGCCATGTTTTCGAGCCCGATAGGTTGTTAGAAGTCTGTACAGTCTTTATCTGATGGCTCCTGGCGCACGTCCGGTGACCGAAACGGTCCTTCCCGAACAGTAACCGCGAAAGATGACGTCGCATCGTTTGAGGATGCGAAACATGAGCTATGTTCTGTGGATAAGTAGAACTAAGCGCCTAACATGCGCTGCTGCGCACTGGTGCCGAAAGCGAGATAAAGAAGATGCAGGCCGTTACGTCTACGGCGCTGCATGTTGTTCAGTTGAATGAACGCCTCGAGCTTTTCAACGGCTCATTGGGTGGCGCCAGCGGCTTCCATCTTGGCTCGCTGTTGAAGATAGGCGACGAGCTTCCCACCTTCGCTCTCGTTGTGCACCCATGCCTCATGAGCTGCCTTGATGCCGTCGCCACGAAAGAGCGCTTCCATCATGGGTACATGCTGGTCAACGACGGCCGGGAGGTCCGAACCCATCAACGTATTGCAAATATTGATATACATCCGTACCTGTTGTTCGACTAGCTTGTACTGGTCAGCCAGCCTGGAATGACCGAGGGAGTTCACGATGGTTCGGTGCAGGCCTAAGTCCTTCTCGGACGCTTCTACAGATGAGCCACTGTTGCAGGCTTCAACCAGTTCGTCGAAAGCAAATTGAAATTTTTCTCGCAGGCGCGGCCCCATGTTTTCCGCTGCGAGACGTACTGCGAGCCCTTCTAGTCCGGCTCGCAGGGTCCAAAGCTCCCACGCATCGTCAGCAGTGAGTGTCCGGACTTCCCAACTGGTATACGGGGTCTTTACAAGCAGTCCCTCGGCAGCCAGTCGGTTCAGTCCGAATCGAAGCGTCGCTCTTGCCACGCCCATCTCATCCGCTAACGCCACCTCCGTCAGCTTCTCGCCTGGTTTGATGGCGCCAGACAGGACGTACTGACGCAGGTTCTCTGTTGCCTGAGCCTCTACAGACAGCTTGGAAACAGGGACAATCCGATTCTTCGAGGGCATTTTGACGCTACTCCCATCCTACTTTGCAGGTACTGGCAGGTGTGTTAGCCGCCGGCTACCAGTTTAAATTGACAGTCTGATTCTTCAGAGATGATTCCAGCGCTGCGTCAATGACCCTCATCAGGGCAATGCCGTGGGGATGGAGCGCGCTACGATTTGGCAATCCGCGACAAGCAGCGGCGAACTCGGCGAACTGATTCGGAGAACGCGCTAACTCATGTGGAGTTCTGGAAATTCTACGAGGTCCAGAAATACTGCTCGTTGACCAACCATATGTGGGATGGTCTCACGGTCGTCGTCAACACTGAGAAACTCAAATCTCTTCCTCCCGACCTGCGTGAAGCATTCGTCACGACCTTCAACGATGCGGCTCTGCTTCAACGTGCCGACATGGTGAAGCTCAACACAGACTTGAAGACCGGCCTCGCGGCTAAGGGTCTGCAAATCAATGCCGTGGACCCCGCGCCCTTCCGTAAAAAGCTCGTCGATTCGGGTTTCTATAAGACCTGGCGTGACGCAATCGGCCCGGAAGCCTGGGCGCTGTATGAGAAAGCGGTAGCGCCCATCTGACGTTTGATGGCCACTCAGACAAGCGAGGCCCAGAAATGAGCAAATCTATTTCCATGAGTACAGAAACAGTACATTCATCAATGCTTCACACGAGTGAGCGCCTGCTCGTGCGAGTTGAGCAGATGTTAGGAAGCTGGGCGGGAGCGATTGCTTCCGTCATCCTGATAATGGAGTCCGTGATTCTCGGCGTTGGCGTGTTCTCCCGCTATGTGCTGCACCGTCCGATTTTTTGGACGGATGAATTTGCGCTCATCCTCTTCGCTTGGCTGTCAATGCTGGGTGCAGCGGTCGCGTTGCGACGCGGGGCGCATATGCGACTTGGATTCATCGTCGAGAAACTGCGGCCCGCCACGCAGGCGCGAGTTTTAACGTTCGCCTGGACATTGCTGCTTGGCCTGATGGTGTCGCTGTTGCATGCGGCGGTGAATTTCACCATGCATTCGTGGACAGAACTGACACCTGCGCTGCAATGGCACCTCTCGGTGCGCACCGCATCCATGGTGGTCGGCTTCGCGCTCATGACCGTTACCGCAGCGACCAAGCTCACGCGGATTGCGACGCTTCGTACGTTCGTTGTCTCGCTTGCACTGCTGGTCGCCATTGGCGCAACGCTCTGCTACTTGCAGGGTCCGCTCCTTGACATCGGTAACTACAATCTGATTTTCTTCTTCGTCGTGCTCGTGCTCGGATGCATCGGCATGGGGGTCGAGATTGCGTTTGCCTTCGCTCTGGCAGCAATGGCGTATCTCAGTCTCATGACCAATGCACCGACGTCTATCATCATGAATCGACTGGATGCCGCCATATCGGACATCACACTGCTCTCGATTCCGATGTTCATTCTGGTTGGCGTTTTGCTCGACGTGACCGGTCTCGCGAAGGCCATCATCAATCTGATGGTCGCCTTGCTCGGGCACACCCGAGGGGGCCTGCACTACGTCCTGCTTGGCGGTATGTATCTAGTCTCTGGCATTTCAGGGTCGAAATCAGCTGATATGGCTGCTATCGCACCAATCATCTTGCCCGAAATGAAGCGCCGAGGTGAGAAAGAGGGAGAGCTTGTGGCGCTGCTCTCCGTATCCGGCGCAATGGCAGAAACTATCCCGCCGAGCATCATCCTGATTGCGGTCGGTGTTGCTTCGTGCGTCTCCATCTCGTCTCTCTTCGTCGGCGGTTTCGTGCCGGCCATTGTCGGCTTGCTCGCGCTTGCTGCCGTGGTCTTCGTCCGCACTCGGGGACGGACAGCGCCTGACTGCAGGAAAGCAACCGGTGCTGAGATTCGGAAGGCAATGTTCATTGCTCTGCCGGCCATTCCGCTTCCGTTCCTAATTCGGGCCGCCGTCGTAGAAGGCGTGGCTACCGCCACCGAAGTTGCGACTATCGGCGTCCTGTATTCCGTTATCTGCGGTATTTTTGTGTACAGGCAATTTCCGCTGAAGCGGGTGTGTGACTCGTTGATTGCGACGGTATCCCTGACGGGCGCAATCCTTCTGGTCACTGGGTTAGCTGGAAGCGTGGCCTGGTCGCTGACGCAAAGCGGATTCTCAGACGACCTTTCAACGATGATGCAGGGGTTGGTAGGCGGCAGCACTGTGTTTCTGCTTGTCTCCATTGCCTTCTTCGCGATTCTCGGCAGCGTGTTGGAGGGCTTCCCGGCAATCGTTCTGTTCTCGCCTCTGATGTTCCCAATTGCAACGAGCTACGGCATTCACGGTGTCCACTACGCCATCGTCGTCGTTCTGTCGCTTTCCATCGGACTCTTCGCTCCGCCGTTCGGTGTCGGCTTTTATTCCGCATGTGCTATCGGCGGTGTGGAACCGCAGAAAGCTATGAAGGACATCTTCCTCTACATGGCTGTCTTCGTTTGCGCGGTGGTCCTCATCGCATTCGTGCCCTGGTTCTCCATCGGCTTCCTGCACTAATTTTCCGCGACCATGACCTTACCGACGAAACGCATTGCGAATCTAGAGCTAGCCCGCGTGATGGCTGACGCGGCCATCAGAGAAGCCGATGAGAAAGGCGTTGCAGTATCCATCGCGGTGATGGACGACGGCGGTCATCCGCTGCTGACAGTGCGAATGGACGGTGTTGCGCCTGTGAGTGCATACATCGCCGAAGAGAAAGCGCGCACGGCAGCGATTGCGCGGCGCGAAACTAAGCTCTTTGAGACCGAAATTAACAGTGGACGCACCGCCTTTCTGTCCGCGCCGATTAAGGGCGCGCTTGAGGGCGGCGTTCCGCTAATCGTTGAAGGGCAGGTCATTGCCTCTGTAGGTGTCGCCGGCTGCAAGCCTGAACTGTCGGCAACTATTGCAACGGCGGGCGTCGCTGCCTACCTTACCTGGGCCTGAGGGCTCAATCGAATACTTGCTAAGGAGCAGACATGATTGTCTTTGAGCTTTTTCATATTGCCATTAAGACAGCCGACCTCGAGGCGACTGTCAATTTCTACACGAAAGTGGTCGGCCTGAAGGAATTCGACCGCCCCAAGTTCAAGTTCCCAGGTGCATGGCTCGGCGTTCCTGGCCCGACGGGTAAGCCCATTATCCATATTTACGCCGGCGAACCGGCGCTTGCAGGCGGCGACAGCGTGGCAGTGGGCACGGCGGCCATCGACCACGTGTCTCTCAGCGCGGTCGGCTATCACGATGTCCTTGCGAACGTGAAGAAGTACGGCGTTGACTGGCGTGAGAACGAAGTCCCCGGCGGCTCCATCTGGCAATTTTTTATCTATGACCCTAACGGCGTACTGCTTGAGTTTACGTTCGACGGCACGCGCGAAGAAGGGGAGAAGCCCGACATGAGTCCTGGCCGAGCATATCGAGCTGGCGAATCGTTCTTCAACCCTGAGAACTACAACGCCTTGACAGCGACCTACTGCAAGTAACTGAAGGCACGCGCGCCCGGGTTCCGGGCGGGTTGCGTAATTGTCGCCAATCGACAATCAGTTGCCAGTCGTTTTTAGCGGATAAATAACTATGTCTGTGATTGATGTTTCCAGTGAGGGCGGCCTCGCAGCAGCGTATGTATCGATGGACCTTGAAGAGGCATGTGCACTTGCCGCTAACGTCTACGGGGTTCGGGGTACGGCAACAAAGTTCGCCACTGAAAAAGACGACACATTCAGAATCAGCGCGGACGACGGGCGTAGGTTCATCCTGAAAGTCGCGAATCCTAGCGAAGACGAAACTGAAATCGACTTTCAGGTCGGCATGATGGTGCACATTGAGGGGCGCGACCCAGAAGTACCCGTTCCTCGTGTCATTGCGGATGGAAGCGGAAGACTGCACCGTTACATTGATGACCGCGCAGGCCAACGCCGCATCGTGCGCTTGATGACGTACGCCGACGGCACGCCACTTGATAGCACAGGTTCAAATCCGCACGAGCGCGAAAAGGTCGGCGAAATTCTGGCTCGCATGCGGTATGCGCTCGAAGACTTCAAGCATGCCGGCGAAGCGCGCGTCCTCGCTTGGGACGTTCAGCATCTTCTGAATCTTGTCCCGCTCCTGGATGGGGTCGACAACGCAGAACAGCGCCGGCAACTCGAGCAAGGCATGGGACGCTACGAGACCCTGGCGCCGCAAATCGCAAAGCTTCGCCGACAAGTGCTCCACAACGACTTCAGCAAATCAAATATCGTGGTCAATCATGACCTGCCAGAGTTCGTGACAGGCATTATCGATTTCGGAGATTCGGTACGGACCGCAGTCGCTATCGATGTCTCGACAGCACTGCTGAACCAACTCCCGCGCGACGCGCGCGCGAATCCAGTCGAAGACTTGTTTGCACATGGCCGGGATTTATTGCGTGGCTACCTCAGCATCGCAGAGCTCACAGAAGAGGAACTGCGGCTGATTCCACACCTCACGATGGCGCGGGTCGTCGCAAGGGCGCTCATTACGCTTTGGCGGGTCAAGCAGTTTCCCGAAAACGCAACCTACATCATGCGCAATACCGAGCAAGGTTGGGGCCAGCTCGACTGGTTCCTGTCACGAACCGTCGATGAAGTTTCTGAAACGCTTCTGCCTTAATAACAGCACATCAGAACCAATTTTTTGTAGAGGAACGTATGAGCGAATTCATAAAAGCACGCGGGAAGATGAACAACTCTTTCGACCCGCAGTCGGCGGAAAAGTTGGAGCCGGCCGCGCGCAAGATGGTCGAGCAGCGCGCGCGGCTGCTCGGACCGTCATACCGTCTGTTCTACTCGGAGCCGGTGGACTTCGTGCGCGGCGAAGGCGTCAGGCTTTGGGATAGCCAGGGCAACGAATATCTTGACGCGTACAACAACGTAGTCTCGGTTGGACACGGTCACCCAAAGGTGGTCGAAGCTGTGCACGAGCAGATGAAGATGCTTTGCACGCACACTCGATACCTCCACCCGAACATTCTGGAATACGCAGAGGAGCTTCGCCCGACGTTTGGCGGCGCAATTGGCGAGGCGGGCCACACTATCTTCACTTGCACCGGCTCGGAAGCGAACGACCTGGCGTTGCGCATTGCCAAGCATCACACTGGTAAGCAAGGCGTTATTGTCACCTCGGAGGCCTATCACGGAAATTCAGATGCGACGGCCGCGTTCTCGCCTTCACTCGGCGAATACTCGCCGTTGGGCACTTGGGTTCGTCGAGTTCCGGCTCCGGACTCTTACCGCATCGACCCACCAAACATGGGCCGCTGGCTGGCAGACCATGTACAAGCTCAAATCGATGACCTTGAGCGTCATGGCGATGGCCTTGCCGCATTCGTTGTTGACTCGTTGTTCACCTCTGACGGTATCTACTCGCATCCCGTTGATGTGTTGAAACCGGTCATCGAGGTCGTTCAAAAGGCTGGCGGCCTATTTGTCGCCGACGAGGTGCAGAGCGGCTTCGCGCGCACTGGCGATAAGATGTGGGGCTATCAGCGTCATGGCATTGACCCGGATATCGTCACGATGGGCAAACCCATGGGCAACGGGTATCCCGTTGCCGGCATCGGTGTACGCCATGACGTAGTCGACGAGTTCGGCCGCGACATGCGGTACTTCAATACGTTTGGCGGCAACACTGTAGCAATGGCAGCTGCGCGCGCTGTACTGTCGGTTATCAAGGACGAAGGTCTTCAAGAGAACGCTGCCCGCGTTGGAAACGTGCTTCTCGAAGGTCTCAAAAGCATCGCCAAGGAAAGCGCGATTGTTGGCGACGTTCGCGGTGCCGGCCTCTACATCGGCGTCGAAATCGTTAAAGACAAAGGGTCGAAGGAGGCCGATAAAGCATGTGCGGCAGCTATTGTTAGTGAGATGCGCAACCGCCGCGTGCTAATTTCCGCGACCGGCTTTAACGGGAACGTACTGAAAATCCGTCCGCCGCTCGTGTTCTCTTCGGCAGATGCCGAGCGCTTCCTCGAAGTGATTCGTTCGGTTCTCAAAACAATCTAAATCATGAACATCGAACTTCCTTATTCGTCCGGTCGTCAACCCGTACTCGGTCGAAATGTGGTGTCGACGTCCCAACCCCTGGCGGCACAGGCAGGAGCTGCTGCCTTCTTGCGCGGCGGCAACGCCGTCGACGCAGCCTTGGCGGCCGCGATTACGTTGACAGTTGTCGAGCCGGTGATGAATGGAATCGGCGGCGATGCTTTCGCGCTCGTTTGGGATGGGCAACGACTCAATGGCTTGAATAGTTCGGGTCGCTCCCCGGCAGCGTGGACGCCAGAGCGCTTCAAGGGCCTAGAAGCGATGCCCATGCGCGGCTGGGAAAGCGTGACTGTTCCAGGTCAAGTCGCAGGATGGGTTGCCCTTTCTGAACGCTTCGGGCTTCTGCCGTTTGAGGACCTTTTCCTTGACGCGATTCGACACGCCCGCGACGGTTTTCCGGTCAGCCCTGTCATCTCCAGGCAATGGGAGCAATCTGTAAGGGACTTGTACACTTATCCGGGATTCACGGAGTTCATGCCCGGAGGCCGCGCTCCGAAAGCCGGAGAAACTTGGAGGTTTGAAGCCCAAGCGCAGACTCTTGAGGACATTGCTCGCACAAATGGCGAATCGTTCTACAGAGGCAGACTCGCTCAATCCATCTGCGACTTCGCAAAAGAGCACGGTGCAGTGCTTGATATCAAAGACCTCGCCAATCATGAGGCGGAATGGGTGACACCGATTTCCACGGCGTTCCGTGGCCATGAAATCCATGAAATTCCGCCGAATGGGCAAGGTCTGGCAGCGTTGATTGCCATCGGCCTGCTCGAGCAGCTCCCTCTCGAAGAATTCAAGAAGGGGTCGGCAACCCGCATGCATCTCGAAATCGAAGCTATGCGCCTCGCGTTTGCCGACCTGCAAGCATACGTGGCTGACCCAGCGCATATGATGGTTCGTGCCTCCGACTTGCTCGACACTGAATATCTAAAGCATCGTGCCAAGGAAATCGACTTTCGGCGTGCCGGCAATCCGGGGCCGGGCAAACCGACTAGCGGTGGCACGGTGTATCTGTGCGCGGCGGATAGCAACGGAATGATGGTGTCCTTTATCCAGTCCAACTATCGCGGATTTGGCTCAGGCGTCGTCGTGCCCAACACCGGTATCTCGCTCCACAATCGGGGTTCCGGATTCGTCACGACTCCCGGACACGCGAACCAGGTCGACGGGAGCAAAAAACCCTTGCACAGCATCATTCCGGCGTTCATGACGAAAGGCGGGAAGCCTCTCATGGCGTTCGGTGTGATGGGCGGGAACATGCAGGCGCAAGGACATACACAGATGGTCATGCGTCGAGTATTGGAGGGCGACAATCCTCAAGCATGCTCCGATGCTCCGCGCTGGCGTATTAACGACAATGCTGAGCTTACTTTGGAGCCAACGGTGTGCTCTTCAGTTGCCGAGGAACTCCAAGCGATGGGGCATACGCCGACCGTACTGGAGTTCAATAATCTTGATTTTGGCTCGGCGCAACTGATTGAAAAGCTGCCCGCAGAAGGACGTCTGGCCGCGTATGTCGCCGGTTCCGACCATCGGCGAGATGGTCAGGCCGTTGCTTGCTAGCCGGACCTCGAGAGTTCTCTGAGAGGCGCTCTGTCTCGGCCTTCGGCGTGTTGCACGTCGAAGGCTTCATTGTTTTGTGACATGAAGAAAAGACCTGTCCGTAGTAGACGTAGTCGGCAAATGACGCCTCTTAAATGGCACACACGGGTTCAAGATTCAACTGAGGCGGCGAAGAGAGATGACTGAGTCTCTAAATGCACTTCGTATCCTTGCATCCCAGGTCTCGGTTCCTAGCAGCGAACCGATTACGCGCGTAGTTCATTCGGTGCTCCGTCGCGCAATCGAACACGGTGAGCTTTTGCCCGGAAGGTCGCTATCGGAAAAAGAGGTATCAGAGATGTTCCGCGTTCCCCGTCAGCCAGTAAGAGAAGCCTTTATCAAGCTCGTTGAGGCCGACCTGCTGCACGTTCGACCTCAACGAGGAACTTACATCAAGCCAATCTCGATGAGTCGACTTCGCGAGGCTCTATTCGTACGCGAGGCCGTTGAGTGCGCCGTAATCAGGCTAGCAGCGGAGCAAGTCACCATGAAGCAATGAAAGCAACTGAAAAGAATTCTGCTTGTCCAACGATTGTCTGCGGAGAAGGGCGACACAAATACCTTCCTTGCAACCGACGACGCTTTTCACGGCACATTGCTCAATCCATCGAGTTCGGGTACACCGCTGACGTCACGGGGCGAAGGAAGTCACAGACAAATCGCTCTCTTCACCTGGGCGCGTCCACGGTGCGACTCAGACTGATTGCGGAGCGACGTCCCGAAATACTAACGGCTTTGAGCTTGCGCAACTGCGACGCGTCGGAATCCGCGATGAGAGGGTACATGACCGGACTGCTGCAGGTATTGGAGTCAATATTTGAACTTAGACCCACGTGTTTTCTATCGGCCCAAGAGTGAAAAATGGTCTACAGACCCATGCTCGACAGCCAGCAATAGGCGCGTTGCACACGGGACGCGGTTCGACACGTTCGCGTACCCGCGAGAGTTGCGTCGAATGGCGTCAATGTTGCGATGTCCCTGACTTGGAAGGGCGTGTTGGTCGCAGGTCTGGCAGCAATGTCTGGGTTGCGGTAAGCGAAGCGTACGACGCGCGGCTTGCGAGAGAGGGTCGTCGGGAGGCGCCTCGAGGGCCAATTGGACACGTGCCTAGCCTTTTGCGAGGGCGTTTATCTCTTTGAACACCCGGCTGAAATCGTCGACCGGGGTGCAATAGAGCTGCATGTCATACACAGCGATTATTTCGCACAGTGTATCGAACTCGCTTTCATTCAAGCTCCACACCTTGCTATCGAGACCTCGGCGGGACGCAGCGGAAAGACTCCGTTCTGCGTGCAGAGTGAGGTCACTCGATATTTGCCCGTAACCGAGGCCCGCAAGCAAGCCCACCGCCATAAGCATCTCGAGCATTGCTTGAGCAACTGCCGCATCATCGGAACCGCGACGCATCCTGTCGAGCGTAACGTGGTACCGCAGGGAAATTCGGTCAGCGATAGGGCGCGGCATCGGCCGGATGCGATTGGCAATGTCCTGGCTCAATGCGGTGGTGTTCAACGCAGAAATACAGTACTTGTGGTCGCGTTCTGCGTGTCGGACGTTTGTCAGCATTCCGTTCTCCTGGCATTTATTTCAGCAAAGGGCAGCCCTGTTTCGCCAGAAACAGCTGATTTGCTGAATCGACGCGCGTTTGGCGGCATCGCTATTTCTTGAAAGAAGGAACCGTAGACCAACCGAAAACGTCGCGCAATCGGATTTCGGCAAGCTCGTCGGAGTTTTTAAAGCGCACTCGCTTGGCTTTGCTACCGGAACGGTTTGAGCGAAAGGAAGGGAGAAGGGCCGCTAGGGATGACCCGAGGTTGCCGAAATACGATAGGGGCGTCGTGGAAGAGTCTCCTACAGTGGTCCACGTGCCGCTCGAGGGTATCGGCGAGTCCGCCGCGTTTGGAGATTGGAATCATGACACATGTTGCACGACAGACTTTGAAGCAGGTGCTGAGGGTCACTGCTTGTTCGGCGGTCGTCTGCTTGCAACAAGCGGGACCGAGGGCGGATTTGGAGCCGGCGAGCTTGTTTGCAGGGCTCGAAGCTCGTTTGGTATGTGATATGCGTTGGTGGTTGCAGCTTGCGCCGCTCGCCGAGCCACTTGACCAGCCCGGCGACGTTGACTTTTCGGCAAATGATGCTTGCCGTTCGGTGGGAGCGATGCGTCGAGGAAATTGAGACGCTTGAACTCGCGGGCGCCCAAGCCACCTCGCCGGTTTTACGACGTCGTAGCGATTGGCCGAAGTCAGATGCTAACTTTCCCCGATTGAGCGCACGCGCGTGGTCGTGAAGTCGTTAAATATGGAAAGCCGTTTGTATGCTCTAGGTGCCCGGCTGCACTGGAGAAAGTAGGGATAACCCGTTATTGCCGATATCTGATAGTGGTCAAAAAAACGCCCTCCTAAAGTGACCGTCATACACCGCGCAACGGATTACTACTCAGACGAGCGAAGGTGCTAGTCCAACCTTACGGAGATGCAAGAAATGGACGTCGAAAACCGAAGTATTGAATTCATTCCGCTGAATGAGCGATACGGGACCCCGAAGCGGCTGTTCACCATCTGGTTTAGTTCGAACGTACAGGTCACAGCTTTGATGGTCGGGACGCTTGGCATCGCCGCTGGTCTTAGCCTGTTTTGGACATTGGTTGCGCTGCTCATCGGCAACGCTGTCGGCACCATTTTCATGGCAGCGCATTCGGCCCAAGGTCCACACCTCGGAATCCCTCAGATGATTCAAAGTCGGGCGCAGTTCGGCGTTTTCGGGGCAGCTATTCCTCTTCTCATGGTCGTCGTGGCTGCTGTCCTTTTCTTGGCAGCGAGCGGCGTGCTAATGCGCGAATCGATTAAGGCCGTTCTCCCCGTGACCGACAACGAAGCCATTATCCTGCTTGGGGTGGCGACCTTCATCATCGGCTACATCGGATACGAATTGATTCACCGAGTAGGCGCGTATATGACTGTCTTGTCGCTGATTCTCTTCGCCGCGACCGCCGTGCTGGTGTGCGTGAAGGCGGACGTACATACAGCGCTTCAAGCGAGCAAGCATGGTTTCGCTGCAGGACCCTTTAACCTGGTTATCGCGCAAGCGGCATCGTGGGCATTGGGTTACGGGCCTTATGTCGCGGACTATTCGCGTTACTTGCCCGCGAACGTAAAGACCAGCGACACGTTCTGGAGCACCTACGGCGGATGCGGACTTGGCTGCTTCGCAGTAATGGCGCTCGGCGCACTTCTCGCTATCGTAGTGCCCAACGTCGTCACGGGCGACCCTGGAACTTCTATCGCAGGGTTGTTCGGCGCGCTTTCGAAGCCTGCACTGATTGTGATTGTCATGGGCGTGGTGCTGTTCAACGTGCTCTGCCTCTACAGTGCATACATGTCGACTGTCACGATTTTCAGTGGCTTCCGGAAAATGACGCACATCAGGAAGACCACGAAGTTTATCGTGATGGCCGTCCTGACTGTCGCGTCCACCTTGATTGCTGTTCGGACGCAATATCACTTCAACGACTACTTTGCCGACATCCTCAACATTCAGCTTTACGTGATTGTTCCTTGGAGTGCAATCAACCTGGTCGACTACTATCTGGTGAAACATGGTAAGTACGACATCCCAGCCATGTATGACTCACGTGGTCAGTACGGGAAGTTCAATGTGACGACGCTGACCATTTACGCGATTGGCATTCTCAGTACCATCCCGTTCATGGACCTGTCGTTCTACCACAGCTACTTCGCAAAGTTGATTGGCGCCGACGTGAGTTGGATTCCGAGTCTCGTCGTACCGGGCGTTCTCTACTACGCCGTCCACGCGTTTCAGCGAGCACCGGTCTTGAACGCTGAATGAATTAACCGGCTCCGCAAAACGAGCCACCGGAAATAGTCCGTTCAGTCCGCGTTCCTCGATGGTGCGCGGACTTTCTCATTTTTTGCGGTCCTTTGGCGCGGTGCAGATGGAACCCAGTGCGCCTCGCGTTTCACGCAGGTCGACGATGCTTCAGAACACCAAAGTAGGGTCATTGCCAGAGGCCGTCGTTAACGAGTGCGTTATTAGAAGAGAGGCCCTGTATGTTGACGCCTCGTCCAAGGGCGCGCGCGGTATCATCTGCATAGAGAGCAACGACGCTAATGCAGGCATCGGCATGATAATCGCAACGACATCGCATCGCCGAAAAGAACTCTTCACTAGGACGTGCGTCCTTCTCGTAGGCATTCTTTTGCTTGTCGCGATGCTCTATGTTTGTGAGCACGAACGCGGCAAGGACGACGGAGTGTATCGCTCGGCGTCGATTCGCCTGCACTTTCTAATCGATGCACGGGAGCCGCAGTCTACTCGAGCTGCGATTGTACGTTCCGACGCATTACTGAACCGCTGGGAACAAGGGGAGGCCCCTAACCGTGAGATATCGGGTCAGCTTGCGCGGATAACTGCGGGAACGCCGGGCGAAGCAGCTGCGGCAGCGCAGTTTCTAACGCGAACGGTCGATGAAGAACGTCTGAAAAGGCAGAAGAGCCTTCTCGTTGTCGAGTGCGGGGTTGCTAGCTTGATTCTATGTGGCGTCTTAATGATTGTTCTCGGAGCGAGAGAAGTCTTCGTTGTGCGGCTGGGTTCAGCGTTTGGCCCGCAAGCGACGGGCGTGGCAGATATTGAGGGCGTGGATGAAGTCGACCGGCTCGTGAGGCAGCGTGACTTTTTGTCCACCCGTCTGCAGAGCGAGGTTGAAGAGTCAGCACGGTTGGAATCCGTTGTCCAGGATTACATCAAGTTTGCCGACCAGTCATTGGAGCTCTTGCACTTGACATGCGTGCAGCTTGCCGAAAGCGTGCCGTCGCGAGGTTTCGTAGATGCGCTTCTCCAGCGAATCACGGGCCTCGCCGGCATCAAGCGAGTGGCGCTAGCGCTCACGGAACCATCGGCCATTTTCCTTGGCTCCGATACTGTCATTCTTCACGGTGAGCCAGCACCGCATGTCATTCGGGGTCGCACTGCTCAGGAATTGATGTCGTTGTCCGGTATTCGAGCCTTATCTGCAGACGACATAAGTGGTCCGGTTCCGGTTCTGGCGGCGTCAATCCGCATTCCGTCGGAAACGTACGGCGTGTTGATTTGCGAGGGCGACCCCGGCACAGTCTTCGAGCGCAGACATTTCCATCTCATCGAAACCATCGCGAGCGTGGTCGCACACGCTATCGCCAATTTGGCGCGAGACGTGCGCGAACGACGCGTCGTTTTGTTGGAAGAACGCAATGCCATTGCGAGGGAGTTGCACGACTCGCTCGCCCAATCGCTGTCGTACATGAAGATTCAACTTGCCCGGTTGCAAGCGTCATTGCCAGCAGAGCATTCGACGACCGATGTTCGCGAGATTGCGCAGTCCATCAGAGAAGGCATTGATAGCGCGTATCGCGAGTTACGAGAGTTGCTGGCGACCTTTCGCACAGCGGTCCATGTTCAGGGCCTGGACTCGACGCTCGAACAGATGGTGGATGAACTTGCCGCTCGGACAGACGTTCAGATTTCCGTCGACAATCGAATTCGGAAGCTGCGGTTCAACGTAAATGAAGAGATTCACGTTGTTCAAATCGTGCGAGAAGCCCTGACGAATGTCATGCGCCATGCGAAGGCGCACTCCGCACAGGTGCGATTGACTAGCAACGAAAGCGGGGTCGTGGTGACAATCGAAGATGACGGAAGGGGCATGAGCCAAGGGGGAAACGATGCTCAAAGGTACGGACTGTCCATCATGCGGGAGCGTGCACGCATTCTTGGCGGGAAAGTTGAGATTCGGGAGGGAAATCCGGGTTCGGTTGTAACTCTGACATTCGTACCTAGTTCGATGCGGGATTGATTAGAAACGGGATGCTCATGGTTATTTTTAGCGGGGCGACGTTGCTGCTTCTGGGCATACTCCTTTTCGTCCTCAGAAGCCTCAATATCTCAGCGGTGGACGACTGGGTATTGGATGCCGGCGTGTCCACAGCGCTCGCGTGTGGAATTATTTCCATCCTCATTGCCTACAAAGCTCGCCCCACGCGGGCGCGGCACTCTGTAAAAAACGATGACCAATCTACCTATCTACGTGCCTTCGCTGAGGCCCTTTCTGTCCCGACGGTCTTACTCCGCCGAGACGAACTTGTCTTCGCAAACAGTGCATTTCTTGAACAGACGCGCTGGAGCGAGAACGTCAACGAAGTCATCGGAAAGCCTTTTAGTCATCTTGTACATCCACTCTCCTTGGTAGACCTCTCGGCGCTCCTACAAGGCGCTAGGGAAGGTGTTGTCAAAGAGCGCCAATCACTGCGCATTCTGTACCCCGACGGCTCCGTTCACGTTCACACGGTCACTGTGCTGAGCGGCCACAGTCACGATTCGACGTTGCTTCAACTTCCCAGTGTACGGCTGAGCCACGATGAGCAACGCAATGAAGCATTGCTGCAGCAATACAGCCGCGACCTCGTAGCAAACATTCCGCTCGCGGTATTCCGCGTTGACAGGGAAATGAATCTAGTCTTCGTGAACTCGGCATGGCGAGGCATGATGAGAGTAAGCGAAGGCGTCGCCGAGGAGTCCCCGCTGTGGTCCTTCTTTCATCCTGACGAACGCGATGCGATGTCAGCGAAAATGAGCGCTATGCTCAACGGACACTCCAGCGAAATCATTGCAGAGACGAGGTTGATAAGGTCCGACGAAACTCTAGTTCACGGAGAGTTGCGCTGTCACGTTGTCACCGATGACGAAGGAAAGGTCGTTGGGGTGGTGGGCGGCGTCATCGATATATCAAGTCGTTGGCGTAACGAAGAGTCGCTGCGCGCGAGTGGTAGAAGCATGCAAACACTGGTTGCCAATTTGCGAGCGATGATTTATCGCGGTCAGAACGACCGTCGGTGGTCTTGGGACTTTCTCAGCGAAGGTTCCTTTGAACTGACTGGATACGAGGCGAGCGAACTGCTCGGTGATGAGGGTATGAGCTTTGTACAGTTGATTCACCCTGACGACCGAGAATTCGTCTGGAACGAGGTGCAGGCTCGATTGATGGCCGGAGAGCCGTACGAGCTCACTTACCGGCTTGTCGACCGCTCGGGGGCAACGAAATGGATTTGGGACCAAGGCCGAGGCATAGTTTCCGCTCGAGGTGAGGTCATCGGAGTCGAAGGCTTCATAATCGAGATTACTCGGAGACGGCTCGCTGAGGAAAGTGCTCACAGGAGACTTGTTTACGAACGCTCAACTGGCCTCACGAATATGAGCTTGTTCATCGACCGTGTGAGTTACGCTGGTGCGATGGCGCGCCGGACGAGGCAAGCGTGTGCGGTTTTTATCATCCGGGTGTTAGACCTTAACGAGCTTGGAACTCGCTTCGCGCAGGATTACGTCGACCGAGTGCTGCTTTTGCTAGGGTCGAGACTGCAGGTAACCGAATCAGAATTGAACTGTGCGGCGCTGCTTGACAAACAGGAGTTTGCTGTTTTCATAACCGAGTTTGGTCCTGGTGTATTGAGATGGTTGCCCAACGCTGCCTCGATTAGGAGTCTTGTCGAGCAGGATGTGACGGCCGCGTTCGACTTGATTTCTGACGAATTGAAGAAGTTGATGCAGGGGCCTATAAAGCTCGATGGGCTCGATGTCAGCCTCGATGTGAACGTCGGCTGGGCTCAAATTTCGGAGCGGATTCTTACCGCGCAAGAATTGATTGATATGGCCCTCAAGGCCGTCGATGGCGAGATTCAGGCGAGAAGGCCTGATACTCGGTGAGTGGTCGCACATTGGGGCGAATCCCCATGCCGATACAGAGGTCTCCCATCGGCACGGAAGAACGTGGCAGAATTTTGGCCTTCTAGAATGAATTTTAGGCACGAGGCTGGGAGACGATGACTGCGCGCCACACGGTATTGCTGATTGATGACCACACGCTTTTCCGGAAAGGAGTGACCCAGCTCATTGAGATGGACCAAGCGTTTGCGGTCGTCGGGGCAGCGTCATCAGGGCCCGAGGGCGTTGAGATGGCAGTTCGGTTGAAGCCTGAGGTGATACTCATCGACCTCGATATGCCAGAAGTGTCGGGCATCGATACGCTCGGCCTCCTCAAGGAAGCCGGCGTCGATTCAAGGTTCATTATGCTTACCGTCTCTGACCACGAGCGGGACGTCACTGCTGCATTGCGAGCAGGGGCGCATGGGTATCTGCTCAAGGACATGGAACCCGAAGACCTCTGCGCGTCGCTTCATAAGGCGCTCAGCGGCAAGGCTGTTCTGAGCGAGGCGGTTATGAGTAGCGTCGTCGGCTCGTTTTCGCGCGAGGACGAGAAGGCGAGCTCGCCCAGCAAGGCGGCAATTGCGGACCTTACGGGCAGGGAGGCCGAGATTTTGGAGTTGTTGGCTGACGGAATGAGTAACAAAGACATCGCTCGCCATCTCAATATCTCGATTGGCACAGTTAAAGTTCATGTGAAACATTTACTTCATAAGATTGGACTTCGCAACCGGCTGGAAGTAGTAATTTGGAAACGTGATACTGACGCAACCGGCAAGCAGGCTTCGAGTGCGTTGCGGGAAAGCCAACCAAAGCGCGTTGGATAGAAGCAAGGCCTACCTCGTGTTGGGCAACGTCGGTTTGCCTGTGCCGAAAGCATGCGCCGACGACTGTTTGTCAATGAAAGTCGAAAGTGTGTATCAGAACCGACCTACCCACGCCTGGCTGATTCTAAAGCGCAGTCGGCGGGCAGGGCCAAATTCGCCTCCGCAGCAAGAATGCATTGCCTCGTAGATGAAGCCTGGGAGATGTTGTATTCTCATTTTTCATCCGGTCTTCTGGCACGAAGAGAGACTTCCGATAAGCACAATTTTCAGCGAAGAGACCTCGGGAAAGACTTGACTGTCCACCTAGCGACGTCGACGGCGAGTCGAGGGGAGGTAAGATTATTATGTCGTCCATCCAAGTAGTAGAAGCATTGACCGGTGCCTCAACTTTTATAGCGCTCCTCGCCCTTCTTGGTTATTGGATATTCTTTCTTCAGAGTCAAAAATATTCCAAATCGATTCGAGAGGTTATTCAAGGGGAAGGCCTCTTCGATGCTAAGCGAGTTGAGCGGATTTTAGCCCAGTTTAAAGACGAAGAACATCGACTCGAAGCACTAAAGGAACTGACGAAGTACGACGCTGAAAAAGCCAAGCGTGTTTTGGAAAAAGTAAAGGCGGACATCAACTTAGAGAACTTCGACCGTGCGGACAACAACGCTAGAAGAAAGCAGTTCATCGCCGTCGCCGTAACGCTCCTCTTATTTGCACTTTTGGGGTTGGCATACACACTTTGGACGCAAGCACCTGCTAAGACAAACCCTGTGCCAGAAAACAGAGTAGATTCTTCTCGCGAGGGGGGCCCTATTGTTGCGAACTCGGGTTCATCGCCAGAGGTAACAGTGCCGATATCCCCGCATACGGACCGAGCGTTAGGTCTCGGTTCAATTGTTAAAGAGCCGCCAACGGTCGCGGCGCCAGTAATTCCGCGTACGGATTCGGCATCGGATGTCAGGCCAACGAACCCAGATTCCCCGTTAATCCAAGTTAAACAAGAGGCGTTCCTCTCTCGACAAAATGTTCTGGCCGATTCCTCCTTCGTAGTCGCCCCAACATTCCAAGCACTCACCAGTTGGATTTGGCGCGTCGACATAGATGCAAAATTCTTGAGTCCGACGATGAACACGGTCAGATATCTATCTGCAATAAGGGATGTTAAATATCGAGTAGTGGGCTACCGAGATAACGACCAAGGCGCAGACGGAATTGTATATTCAGAGGAGTTGACTTATAGGATGGCGCCGAGCGAACCGTTGGATAAAATGCATTGGAAGCTTCTCGTTTGACCAGTTGGTCTTCGAGGCGGACACTCCGTGGCTTGGGAATACCTGTGCGAGTCCGCCGGTTTTTTACGAGATGACTCTAGATTGGCGAAAGGTATGGTTCGACAATTCGGGCGGGACCGCCGCAAGGCTTGAAGGACGTCATATTGACGTGCGGACGGAGTACTTGGATGGAAAATGTAATACCGCCCACTTCTTCCGCGCTTTTATCCCAGTCGCCGTTGAAGTCGCACCAAAAACGTCGGAGCAAGTTTGTTTTGAAATCTCTCAAATACCCAGTTTTAGCGGGCCGGGAGATAAGCCATCGACAGTTTGGGATTTCCAAGACATGAATGTTTCCGTAAACCCTTCGAATGTCGTTTTCCCGAAAAAAACGAAAATTATTAGGTAGGGACCCATACGAAAAAAATATGCGGGTGCGGCTTATATAAGAGAGAGGCGTTGTATTTTGCAGGTGCGAGTAAGTCTGGACCGTAAAATGCCAGCGAGGATTTTTGTACATCCGAGGGCTTGAGCGCGGGCCTCCTGACTCGAAGCGCCAGTCGGCCCGCAGGCACACTACTAAACTCTCACGCGAGACTTCGTCGGGTCGTAGAAGATGGGTGCTGTCACGCGGGCATCGATGCGCTTCTGATGACCGTCAACCTTCCCGATTTCCACTTCCGTTCCGGCTTCAGCATAGCGCGCGTCGATGCGGCAGAGCGCGATATTTTTAGCGAGCGTAGGCGAGCGGGTCGCGCTTGTCACGACACCAACCTGGGCACGGCCGATGTGGACGCAGTCGCCATGATGCGCGGGCTCATTGCCACTGATTTCAAGGCCGACCAACTTGTGACGAGGGTTCGCGCTGCGCTCCAGAAGTGCTTCCCGTCCGATGAAGTCGTCTTGCTTGCTCTTCAGGGGTACCGTGAAGCCAATGCCGGCCTCGAACGGGTCGGTTTCGTCGGTGAACTCCTGGTTCGCAAACACGAGGCCGGACTCAATCCGCAGAATATCGAGCGCTTCCATGCCGAGCGGAACAATTCCGTGCTTTTCGCCGACCGACCAGACTCGGTCCCAGACCTTCTTCGCGTCGCTCGGATGGCACCACAGCTCATAGCCGAGCTCGCCCGTGTAGCCAGTGCGCGTGACCATGAGGGGGCAACCGTTATGTTCGTCGAGCCGACCAACGGTCAAGCGGAACCACCCGAGGTCTGCGACCGACGGCTGGGTGCCCGGCGTCCACACGAGTTCTTTCAGGACCTCGCGAGCAGCTGGACCTTGCACAGCGATGTTGTGGATGTTGTCCGATGCCGATTTGACCCAGACCTTCAGTCCCAGCTTTGCCGCTTGCTCGCGCAGCCAGATGCCGGCGTAGTCTTCACCGCAAATCCAGCGGAAGTTGTCAGGGCCCAGTCGGAGGAGCGTGCCGTCATCGAGCATGCCGCCGTGCGGGTAGCACATCGCCGAATACACGACCTGGCCGACCGCCAGTTTGCGCACATCCCGCGTCAAACAATACTGCATGAGTGCTTCGGCATCGGGGCCGAGAATCTCGAACTTGCGAAGCGCCGACAGGTCCATCACGGCGACGCGCTCGCGGCATCCGAAATACTCGTCGATTGCGCCGTAGTTTTCGTAGCTGGTCGGAATCCACCAGCCCTTGTAGTCCACGTAGCGTTTCGTGAGGGCGGAGGTTCGCTCGTGGAAGCCAGACTCGCGGGTCAGGACCGGGTCTGCATCGGGTGTTTTGCGCGTAGCCATAGATACAGAGATACGTTCCTTGTTGGAGTAAGTACGGATTTGGATGTCCGTCGGGTTCCAGCCGTTCGACGGGTCCAAATCATCTGGGCAGGAAGTGCTGACGCAGACCAAGTCGGTCAGCGCACGCATCAGGACGTAGTCGCCGGGCCGAGAGAACGGCTCGTCCATCGTCAGTTGCTGATGCGCGTTGATTGCCGTGTTGAAGAAGAAGTTGATTGCAGACCAACCTGCTCGCGGCTTCGCACCGTACGGTTTCAACACGGCGCTGATGTTGTCACTGCAGTTCGCGTGACCGAAGTAGCCCATCGACTCATAAAAGCGCGCGCTGCAAGCGAGCGCGAACGAGTCATGGCGCCCGACGGTGTCTCGAACGACCTCGACCATCGGTTTCATTTGGCGGTCGTAGAATTTCGAGAACAAGCCCGGCGTAGGGTAGGAATTGCTGTTGAGCGTCCGCGTGACTGCCTGGTCCAGGTCGTATTCGTCGCCGCGCTCCAGCGCTGCAATATCGAGCGCAACGAAGTCCGAGCATTGGCGCCCGGAGATGTCTTGCACCTGGATGTATTCGCCAGCGCGAACAGTGTAGACCGTCGCGCGACCCGGATTGATGGTGAAGTCGGTGAGCGGGTCCGCGAGCGGGTCCGGCAGCGGTGGCACCGCGACGATGCCCGGATTCGCACGCTCGATAACAAGTTGCAACTCAGTGGGCGCGTCTTGCCGGTCAACAGCAGGAGGCAATCCGGGTGCTGCCACGATGACGATGATGGGTTTGCTTGCGACGAACTGTCGGAAGTGGCCCGGCTGTGTATCTTGCGCCCACAGACGAGTCGCATGCTCGGCGTCAACCTGTGTGATTCCTCGACGAGCAAGACCAGCTCGGACCTTTTGGACTTCGGGGGTCTGCTCTGTCAACCCTGCGCGAACGAAGTTCGCACCTTGGGACGAGCGCAAATCCAGCGCACCGAGCGCCGGGGCGCCTGTGTCCTTTTCAAAGGCCAACAGTTCAGCCGCTTGCAACCCTTCGACATCCGTTACCCGAAGGGTATCGCCTGCGAACAATTCGACTACTGAGAATCCACCGCCAGCTACGGGATAGCGCTCGACACCGGGCGCCCGTGCGAACAGAGCAGGTTCGCGCGGATTGGAACGTGTCGGTTGTCTCATTAACATGAGGTTTCCTGTCGGGATTAATTGATGCGCAGGGACTCAGGCGGCCTTGTCGACGGGTTCTTCGGAGTTCAGGAGGTAGGCCTCCATCGAATCGTCGAGCGCCTCGAGCCACGGCGTGTGATGAGCGGGGGACTGATTGCCGGTCATGAGCGAGCGATACGACTTGTTGCGATAGCCCATGATGTCGTTGTGCTTGTCCTTCTTCCACTCCAGGAACGTCTTGTTCACTCCGGCGATATCAAAGCTCGGGTAGTCCGTCGCATCGATGAGTTCCTGAATGTAGCTGCCTTGGAATTCGAACATTTCTTGGTTCGTCACGAGCTTCTCTTCCCGAGCGCGCCATTCAAGGTTGTTCTTGTTCATCTCTTCCTTGCTCGGCAGGGCGATGCGGCCGAGGATGACGTCGCGTGCATACCATGCCTGGGCGTCGAACATGTTGAACGAGTACCAAAGGTCCTGCATGCCGAGGTAGATGAACTGCGGGTTGTCTTCCCAGAAAACGCCCTTGTACAGGTCCAACGGCCAAAGTCGGTTGTTGGTCACGAGACGCAGGCTGTCCGGAAGGAACGGGAAATGATGCTTATATCCGGTGCACATAATGATGGCGTCAATGTGCTTGGAGCTGCCGTCAGCGAAGAACGCGACCTTGCCCTTGACTTCGGTGAGCAGCGGTTTTTCTTCCCAGTTCGACGGCCAGTGATAGCCCATCGGTTCCGTCCGGTAGCAGCTGGTGATGCTCCGAGCACCGTATTTGTAGCATTGAGAACCGATGTCTTCGGCCGAATAGCTGCTGCCGATAATAAGAATGTCTTTGTCCTTGAACTCAAGGGCGTCTCGGAAATCGTGCGCGTGCAGAATGCGACCGCCGAAGCTTTCGAAGCCGGGGAAAACCGGGGAGTGTGGAGTAGAGAAGTGACCGCATGCATTTACAACGTAATCGAAGACTTCCGTACGATTCACGTCGTTTTCGCAGTCGCGGCTCGTGAGGTGAAACTGTTTCGAGTCTTCGTCGAATTTGATATCGCGAACAACAGTGTTGAAGCGGATGTACTTGCGCACACCGGCTTTCTCGACGCGGCCCTTGATGTAGTCCCAGAGGACTGCGCGCGGGGGGTAAGACGCGATGGGACGGCCGAAATGCTCTTCGAACGTGTAATCAGCGAACTCGAGACACTCCTTCGGGCCATTCGACCACAGGTAACGATACATGCTGCCGTGAACCGGCTCACCGTTTTCGTCGACGCCGGTGCGCCACGTGTAGTTCCACATCCCACCCCAGTCACTCTGCTTCTCGAAGCAGACGATTTCGGGGATTTCCGCCCCTTTCTGTTGTGCGGATTGGAAGGCGCGAAGTTGGGCCATTCCTGCAGGGCCGGCTCCAATGATGGCGACACGCTTGTTCATGATGACTGCTCCTCCAGTTATACACGTAGGGAAGAAGCCGCGAGCACGTGAGCTGCGACTGTTTTGGTAACCGCCGATTGTTGTTTGGCGGCAAGGACGGTGTTTCGCATCAGGAAGGCGATGGTCATGGGGCCGACGCCACCAGGGACCGGCGTAATTGCGCCAGCAACTCTTGAGACGCTCTCGAAATAAACGTCTCCGACCAAGCGTTGCTTTCCGTCTTCAGAGATTCGATTTATCCCGACGTCGAGCACCACTGCGCCTGGCTTAATCCACGACTCATCAACGAGACGCGGTTTGCCTGCAGCGACAACGATGATGTCTGCCGTCCTCGCAATCGCCGGCGCATCGACGCTACGTGAATGAAGAATGGTCACGGAGCAGTTGGCGTTCAGGAGCAACGCAGCCATCGGCTTACCGACGATGTTGGAGCGACCAATTACGACGGCGTGGCGGCCGGAAATGTCACCGAGTACTCGTTTCAGCAGATAGAGGCATCCTGTTGGCGTGCAGGGTGTAAGCACGGCACGTCCCAGTGCTAGGTCACCAACGTTTTCTCGATGAAACCCGTCGACGTCTTTCATCGGGTCGATGGCGTTAATTACCAAATCGGGGTCGATGTGCGGCGGAAGGGGCATTTGGACGAGAATCCCGTGGACCTGAGGGTTCTCGTTTAGCTCGCTAACCAATGCCAGAAGTCTGGCTTCGTCGATATCCGCCGACAGTCGATGTTCAATTGACCGCATTCCAATCTTGCGAGCAGTCAGCACCTTGTTGCGAACGTAGACATCGCTCGCCGCGTCATCGCCGACGAGGACGACTGCGAGGCAAGGCTCAACGCCGCTCTCAGACAATCCCTGAACTTCTACCTGGACCTCTTCGAGGACAGCGTTGGCCGCCACGCGACCGTCGATTATTGACGCGCCGCTCATCGGAAAATCACCGTGCGGCTGTTGTTGAGAAAGACGCGGTGCTCAGTGTGGTAGCGGACCGCGCGCGACAGTGCAATTGTTTCGGTCTCGCGGCCAACCGCGACGAGGTCTTCCGGCGCGAAGCCGTGGTCGACGCGCTGAACCTCCTGTTCAATGATGGGACCCTCATCCAAGTCGGAGGTCACGTAATGCGCCGTGGCGCCGATAAGCTTGACGCCTCGGTCGAATGCCTGGTGATACGGCTTGGCTCCTTTGAAGCCAGGGAGGAACGAGTGATGGATATTGATAGCGCGGCCAGAGAGCTTCTGGCACAAATCGTTCGACAGAACCTGCATGTAGCGCGCCAGAACCACGAGCTCAGTCTTAGTTTCGTCGACGATTTTCAGCAGTTCGCCTTCCTGCTGCGCTTTCGTTTCGGGCGTAACGGGCAGATAGACAAACCGAATGCCTTCGCGCTCAGCCATCGGGCGCATGTCCAAATGGTTCGACACGATTGCCGTGATGTTCATCGCCAACTCGCCCTTGCTGTGGCGGTAGAGAAGGTCACGCAGGCAGTGGTCAAACTTGCTTACCATCAGGAGGACGTTCGTCGGTCGCTTGCTGTCGACGAGTTTCCATTCCATGCCGAAGTCTTTGGCAACTGCTGGAAAATCGCTGCGCAGCTTCTCAATGTCGCCCTTGCCGTCCTTATTGAAGCGGAAGACTGTCCGCATGAAGAACGTGCCCGTTGCTTCTTCATCGAACTGCGAGAGCTCGCTGATGTAGCAGCCGGAGTCGGCGAGAAACGACGTGACCGCCGCGACGATACCCGAAGTAGCGGGGCAACTGATGGCGAGAATGAAATTTTGGCTCACTGCGCAACTCCTTTGGAAATGCTGATGTTCAGTAACCGGGCTGACGCTCAAAAGCGCACGGCAGCGCTGACACTCTCAAACGGTCGAGTGTTCGACCAATTAGATATGCGAAATGAAGTTGCTTCTACGTGACACGTCGGAAGTTCGGCACTGAACTCTGTGACGACGACGCTTCAGCTAGTCGTTCGCATACTGTGTTGTATGGTGAGCAAGGCGTGCGTCCTGTAAGTCAGTTCGCTCGTTCGCACGACGCCGTCTTTGAAGCTTGTCTCCGGCTTTTTTTGCTTGCGTCCATGGGTTACATCGTTTCCCGTCAATAACCGCCGAACAATCCGCTCGTGGGTGTACCTCCTGGGGGGTAGACGAGCGGTGAGCCGGTTCTCTCACTTTCCAATGGTGATGCAATGGTCGTGCGTAACGTCCTGTTATATAAAGGATTTCTTTGGGGCGCGTACTCTCGCTGAGATACCCCCGAGGGATGATGTACACCCCGAGGCACTTGAGGTTCGTACTAGGGATTCCCCTTGTAACTCGGGAAGACCCCTAGGCTGGTTTTTGGGGGGCTTTGGAGTGAAGGGCAGTGCTTGCGAGTGTCGTCGCGGCCCATCGCACCGCATGTACGATGGTGCAGATATTCCCGGTCGCAGGCTAGAAAGGAAGCGACGCGCGCCCTGCAACTTCAATTAGCGTCGCTGCTTCGTGAATGCCGCTTCGAAGTCACAGACGGGAGCTCCCCGAACATCTGGCGGTAGTCTTGCGCGAAGCTACCCAAGTGCCAAAATCCCCACTCCGTTGCGGCGGCAGTCACAGAGGCTCCAAGACGCAGTTGCCGCCTGACGTGGTTCAAACGAACAGCGCGTAGGTATGCGACGGGGTTGAGATTTAATGCTTCTTGGAAGGCGTATTGAATCGTTCGACGACTGAGTCCAAGCTGCACGCAGAGTTCGGCTATGGAGAGCGGGCAGGTAGCAGGGTCTTGCAGGAGGTCTCTGACAGAATTGACGAGGCCCCAGTGCCGGGTCGGGCGAAGCGGTTCTTTCGCGGACTCAAGCGCGGCGCTGGAGAGCACTTCCGAGATGGCGTAAAGAATGGAGCGCTCAAGCAAAGCAATTTGACTTTCGGCATCCGCACATGCACCGGCCGCTCCCTGCGCCGATGCGGCGAGCGTCTGTCGAAGCAGTCCGCGCAGGCTGTCCGCCGTCTCCGCCGTCATCTGGACCACCGGGGTGACGGCGCTGGCTCGAGCGGACTCTGCAAGGGCCCGCATCGGCGTTGAAGTTAGCTTCGTCGCGTCGATTTCCACGTTGACTAAGAGGTGGCGGTCGGGCGAGAAAAACTCGAACTCCGGAAGACTCGAGAACACGTGCAAACTATCTCGACCGCTCCTTTCGCCGCACATGCGTGCGTGCCCTTCTAACTCGAGTGGTACCGCGACAGCCAGCCGGTCGGAGGGGACAGCCCCATGCTGGAGAATCACCTTGTCCAGGCTTTCAACCAGTAAGCGGACTGCTCCCAAGGATATTGTCGATGACGAGCCGTGAAACACCCCGGCAGAGATTTGAGTGTAATCCAGGCTCCAACCGTCGAAGGCTCTAGCTTGTTCCTCGACATCACTATATGCGCAGAAGCCCACGGCTTGTGCCAACAAAGGCTCGCCGTCGCGAGTTTCAGAGGTGATTTCGATTGACGAAGACATCGACTGTACACGTGGTGGGAGCGGAGGACGTGCTCATCCAGAGAAAAAGTAATACATCCACGATTCTGGTCGCGTGGGAGCCGTTTTGGTCAGCCCGTACTTGGCCGACCCGGGCCCTTCGGCCACTTCCATTTCAAGTTCCCGCCCGCAAACCGCGTCGTATGGTGAGCAAGGAGTGCGGCCAATAGGTCAGCTAGTGAATTCGCACGTCCCGTTTTTTGAAGCTTGTCTCCGACTTTTTCGCTTGCTTCCACGGCTTCCATGTTTTCCCGCCAATAATGAGCAAACAATCCCTCCGTGGGTGTACCTCTGAGGGGGTAGTTTGGCCGCGCGCGAGTTACGCCGATGAGTTGCCAGAAGAGGCCTAAATGTCTGTCTAGAAAAGACTTTTGCGCGAAGTGTACCGTTCACTCGCATACCTGATGGGTGGTATTGGCACGTGCGGCGCTCCGAATTGCGTAGGTGCTTGTACTTCGAATTCGGAGGAGCCCCCAATGCGATTTTCCGATAGGTCTTGGGATGGCGCTGAATGAGGCCTCTCGGACAACTCGCTTCCTCGGTACAAACCACTACTTGCCGAAATCCGATAGTGCAAAGGTTTTCGACGCAATACCGTACTAAGCATGGTGAACGGCTGGATGCAGAGGCACTACTGACTTCCTTGCCAGAATTAGGTTTTGAGGGAGGAAGATATGAGTGGCGTTTGCAAATCGGGCACGGCCCCGATTAGGTTCGGCATCATCTTGCTGCCAGATTTCACACTTACGGCTCTATCAGGATTTGTCGACGTCCTCCGGCTGGCCAGCGACGAGGGCGACCACAGCCGTCCGGAACGTTGCAGTTGGGATATCGTTGGCGAGAACCTTAACCCGATACGGGCCAGCTGCGGCGTCAGGATGTCAGCGTGGACCACATACGACGAAGCTGATGACTTCGATTACGTCGTGGTAGTCGGCGGCTTGCTTCACTCTGGTACTGAACCAAGCCGCGCAACGCTGGACTACCTGCGCCGTGTCGCCAGCGCGGGCAAGACGTTGGTAGGAGTATGCACGGGCAGCTTCGCGCTCACGCGCGCTGGTTTGATGAATAATCACCGGACCTGCGTCAGCTGGTTTCACTATTGGGATTTTCTCGAACAATTCCCAGAGGCCGACCCGGACCGTCTCGTTGCCGACCGGCTGTTCGTGATGGATGGTCGGCGCGTCACATGTTCAGGTGGTCGCTCGTCAATTGACGTCGCGGCAGCGATTTTGAGCCGCCATATCGACACGTCATTGATTCAGAAGGCTCTCCGTATCCTGCAGGTGGACGCACCGAACTCGTGGAATGCGCCCCAAGCTCATTCTCCTTCGATGTCAGCGCACACTCATCCCAAGGTTCGCAGGGCGATACTGCTCATGGAGCAACATATGTCGCCCGCCATCGGTATGGAGGAACTTGCGAAGAAGCTTGATTTGTCCATTCGTCATCTCGAGAGGCTCTTTAAATCCGAGACAGGCATGGGGCCCCAAGCTTATGCAAAGCTGACGCGGATAAGATTTGCCGCGTGGTTGCTTTGCAACTCAGACAAGTCAGTTTCGAACGTTGCCAACATTTGTGGTTTTGCAGACGCCTCCCATATGGGGCGCGAATTCCGGGTGGTATTCGGAGCTAGCCCATCGCAATATAGGCAGGAGAAGGCACATCAAGCTCCTGCAAACATGCGGGAACTGTTGGGCGACTGCGCGGATATGAACGAGCTATTTCCTGAGAGAGCTGAATGTCTCTAGCGACGAGCATACGTCGAGAAGAAGGGCGCGAACGACGCAGAGCGGCCGCGCACGTTGTTTAACTTTACAAAGCACCTCGGTGCGTTTCTGGAGAAAGTCGATGGAACTTCCACGTGGGGGACACTGGCGCAATTGGGTTGGCAACCAATCGTTTATCGCCGGGCACATGGCCGCGCCGACAAGTGAAGAAGAGATTTCCAACTTGGTGCGCGCAGCGACGAGCCAGGGCAAGAACGTCCGTTGCTCGGGTTCCGGGCATTCGTTCACGCCCGTGGTAGCGACGAGCGGTTTGCTGCTCTCGCTGTCTGACTATCAAGGCATCGTCAACGTCGACCGTGACCAGAAGCGCGTGACCGTCAAGGCCGGAACGAAGCTCAACACCGTCACACGCCACCTGAAGGAGGTTGGTCTCTCGCTGGTCAATCAAGGCGATATCGACTCCCAGGCGATTGCTGGTGCGCTTGCCACCGGCACTCACGGCACCGGCACTACGCTCGGCAATCTGTCATCGCAGATTGTTGGCATGCGAATCGTGCGTCCCGACGGCACCGTCATGGAAGTGAGCGACAAGAAGGACATCGACCTTTTGCACGCGACGCAGGTCAACATCGGCATGTTCGGTGTCATCTCGGAAATGACGCTGCAGGTCACCGACGCGTTCTGGCTGCATGACAAGGTCTGGCGTGAGGACTTCGAGTCCCTCATGGAGAAATACGACGACCTTGCAGCCAAGCATCGCCACTTCGGGTTTTTCTGGTGCCCGAAGTCCGAGAGCCGCGACCTCTATTGTTTGCCGGACACGACGAAGGTCTCCAACTCGAAGAAGGACTACGACGTCTGTGAAATCAAGGTGATGGACATCACGGACGACCGCACTTTCTACGAGGGTGAGCACGAGAAGATTGCTTACAGCTCCGAGGTCTACGCGATTCACTACGTCGCAAACTTCCATGAGCTCGAGTACGCAGTGCCGGCTGAGCATGGCAAAGAAGCGCTGCGTCGCATCCGCGAGCTGATTCTGACCAAGCATCAGGACTGCATTTTCCCAGTTGAGTATCGCTTTACGAAGGGCGACCCGGCTTGGATTAGCCCGTTCAATAATCAGGATAGCGTCACCATTTCCTGCTCAGGTGGCCCCAACGGCGTCGACTACTGGCCGTTCCTGAAGGATGTCGACAACATCCTGCGGGATTACAACTCACGTCCTCACTGGGGCAAGCTGCATTTTACGAATCGCGACGACGTTGACCGTTGGTTCCCGAAGGCGGAAGCGTTCCGCGAGTTGCGTCGCAGTGTAGACCCTGAAGGTCGCTTCTTGAATGACCATTTGCGGACGCTGTTCAGCTAAGCAGACGAGCCAAAAAACGAACCTGGAGAGAGATAGTATGAGTACGACGATTGACGGCCGACTCAAAGGAAAAGTCGCCATCGTAAGTGGTGGAGCAGGCGGATGCGGTGCCGCCGCATCAGAGCTTTTCGCGGCGCAGGGTGCGAAAGTGGCAATCATCGACCGCAACGGTGACGCTGCGGAGACTCTTGCTTCAAAACTTCGCGACTCCGGCCTGACGGCAATTGGTCTTGGCGCCGACGTTTCGAGCCAGTCTGACGTGCAAAAGGCGGTCGACTCGGTGCGAGCAAAGTTCGGCAATGCGGACATTCTTTTCAATCATGCCGGCACGCTCATCGTCAAGCCGTTCCTTGAAATTGAAGAGTCCGAATGGGATTGGTTGATGGGCGTGAACGTTAAGAGCATGTTCTTGATGACCAAGGCAGTGCTTCCCCAGATGCTGGAGAAGGGACGCGGAAGCATCGTATGCACATCTTCGATTTCAGCGGTGTGCGCGACGCCAGGAGAGGTCCTCTATGACGCAACAAAGGGCGCCTGCCACATGTTTGCTCGCGCTATCGCTGTCGAGTACCGCGACAGAGGTATTCGTTGCAACGCGCTCGCTCCTGGCTTCATCCGCACGCCGCATGGCGTGCGGGAACTGAAGGACCTGCAGGCCATGGGCGTGGACGCCACGGAAGAGGCCATCGCTGTCCAGCAGGGGCGTCTTTGCGAGCCGTCCGAGGTTGCGGCTGCGGCATTGTTCCTCGCTTCGGACGAGTCCAGCTTTGTGAACGGCACGCATCTGTTCGTCGACAACTGCTTCTCTGCTGTCTAACGAGCTCCTAGCGAGAGGCTGAGCTTCAGGTGGTCGGGCTGTCGACCTGAAGGTTCACCTCATTTAGGTCGAAGGTCCACTGTTCCCCGGACCTTCGACTTTTTTTTGCCTGATGCTTTCTATCCCTGCTCGCTGTCGGAATCCTTCTAGCTGACTTCACGAAACTTCGGTGCAATGGAGTTTCAGGATAACAATCCATCTTAAGGTCAGCGCGATGAACACCAGTGTTTTCGATATATTCAAGATAGGTGTTGGTCCTTCCAGTTCCCACACGGTCGGTCCGATGATTGCGGCACAAAAATTCGTGCAGTACATCGCCGACGCTGACCTCCTCGGAGCAGCGAAGACGGTGAAAGTCGAGCTCTACGGTTCGCTCGGTGCAACAGGAAAAGGTCACGGCACAGACAAAGCCGTTATGCTTGGCCTTGAAGGACACCTTCCAGCGTCAATCGACCCCGACATCATCGAACCGACGCTTCAAACCATTCGCAAAGAAAAGCGCCTTCGGCTTCTTGGCAAGCACGACGTGCGATTCGAAGAGCGCGAACACATCATGTTTTATCGCCGGTTGATGGCCGGGACGGCAGTGGTGCATCCGAATGGTATGCGCTTCCAGTGTTTCGACGCAGAGCAAAACCTGTTGGCGCAGAAGGAGTTCTATTCGATTGGTGGTGGTTTCGTTGTCAACCCAGACGGAGACCGCGTGAATGGGTCTGCTGGAGCTGGCTCGGTTCCTCATCCTTTCCGAACTGGCGACGACTTGCTGCGCGTATGTAATGAGTCGGGCCTCTCCATTGCAGAGGTCGCAATGGCAAACGAATCCGCATCGCGCTCCCCAATCGAGGTTCGAGACGGAATGCTCGATATTTGGCGCGCGATGGCAGCGTGCGTAGAGCGGGGTTGCCGTATTGAGGGCTCGTTGCCCGGTCCGATGGGGGTGAAGCGGCGCGCATCCGAACTAATACAGCATTTGCGCAGTCGCTCCGAAGAATCGCTTCGGGACCCATTGTCCATGCTGGATTGGGTGAATCTCTACGCGATGGCTGTAAATGAAGAAAACGCTGCTGGTGGGCGCGTTGTAACGGCGCCAACAAACGGGGCCGCAGGCGTCGTTCCGGCGGTCCTTCACTATTACGTCAAGTTTGTCCCGGGTTCAACCGAAAAGGGGATTGTCGACTTCTTACTTACCGCTGCGGCCATCGGCATCATCTATAAAGAGACGGCGTCCATCTCAGGAGCCGAGGTCGGCTGCCAAGGTGAAGTAGGCGTCGCGTGTTCCATGGCAGCAGGGGCACTCGCGGCGGTCATGGGCGGCACGCCTTTACAGGTCGAGAACGCCGCCGAAATCGGGATGGAGCACAACCTGGGAATGACTTGTGACCCGGTCGGCGGTCTCGTCCAGATTCCGTGCATTGAGCGAAATGCGATGGGCGCAATCAAGGCAATCAACGCGGCCCGCATGGCAATGAAGGGCAACGGAAAGCACTATGTCACGCTCGACAACGTCATCAAGACGATGAGGGAGACGGGTGCCGATATGAAGACAAAGTACAAAGAGACGTCTCGAGGAGGGCTTGCCGTCAACGTCATCGAATGCTAAGCCAGAGCGGCTCTGAATGCAGATGGTCGACGGCTACCCTGATGACCATCAAACTTCTAATACTTGAATGGAAGGCTATCCATGTTTAATCGCTCCACCAGCACGGTTGAATTGGTCGACCCGGAACTCTTCGCAGCTATTCAGAACGAGAATCAGCGTCAGGAAGACCACATTGAACTGATTGCGTCTGAGAACTATACGAGCCCGGCGGTGATGGCTGCACAAGGGTCGCAACTCACCAACAAATACGCCGAAGGCTACCCCGGCAAGCGGTACTACGGTGGCTGCGAATATGTCGACGTTGTCGAGCAACTCGCCATCGACCGCGTGAAGCAACTGTTCGGCGCGGAAGCGGCCAACGTGCAGCCGAACTCCGGCTCGCAGTCCAACCAAGGCGTGTTCTTCGCGATGCTGAAGCCGGGCGACACCATCATGGGCTTGAGCCTCGCACATGGCGGTCACCTGACACATGGCTCGCCCGTCAACATGTCCGGGAAATGGTTCAATGTCGTCAGCTATGGGCTGAACGAGGCTGAGGACATCGATTACGAAGGCGCGCAAAAGTTGGCTGAAGAGCAGAAGCCGAAGCTCATCGTTGCCGGCGCATCGGCTTTCGCCCTGAAGATTGACTTCGAACGACTCGCGAAGATTGCGAAGTCGGTGGGAGCATATCTGATGGTCGACATGGCGCACTATGCCGGCCTCATCGCCGCCGGTGTCTATCCGAACCCCGTTCCTTTCGCTGATTTCGTTACGACGACCACTCACAAGAGCCTGCGTGGACCGCGTGGTGGCGTGATTCTGATGAAGTCGGAATATGAGAAGCAAATCAACTCCGCAATTTTCCCCGGCATTCAAGGTGGCCCGTTGATGCATGTCATCGCGGCCAAGGCCGTTGCATTCAAGGAAGCGCTGACGCCGGAGTTCAAGGAGTATCAGAAACAGGTGGTCGAAAACGCTCGCGTGCTGGCCGAAACGCTCGTCAAGCGTGGCCTGCGTATCGTCTCGGGTCGGACCGAGAGCCATGTGATGCTCGTCGACCTGCAGGCCAAGAAAATTACGGGTAAGGCGGCGGAAGCAGCGCTCGGTGCCGCGCATATCACCGTGAACAAGAACGCCATCCCCAATGACCCGGAGAAGCCGTTCGTGACCAGTGGTATCCGTCTCGGCTCGCCGGCGATGACCACGCGCGGATTCGGTGTGAAGGAAGCGGAAGTGGTGGGGAATCTGATTGCAGACGTCCTCGAGGCTCCCGCCGATGCAGAAACGCTCACTCGTGTGCGCGGCCAGGTCGCCGAATTGACGAAGCGGTTCCCCGTCTACAAGTAAATCCAGTTTTCGGAGTAGGGAGTGCTTGAGGCACATCCGCGCATGCGTGGATGTGCCCTTTTTCCTTTTAGTAGACGACTACAGAGCGGATGGAGCTACCCGCCTTCATGAGGTCGAACCCCTCGTTGATGCGCTCAAGCGGCAGATGATGCGTGATGAGGTCGTCGATGTTGATTTTGCGTTCCATGAACCAGTCCACGATTTTCGGAACGTCGGTGCGGCCTCGAGCTCCGCCGAACGCGGAGCCCTTCCATTCACGGCCTGTGACGAGCTGGAAAGGTCGCGTGCTGATTTCCTGACCTGATGCAGCGACGCCGATGATGAAGGACTGACCCCAGCCCTTGTGGGTGCACTCGAGCGCTTCTCGCATGAGCTTGACGTTTCCCACGCACTCGAACGAATAGTCGGCACCGCCATCGGTCAACTGAACGATGTGGTCGACGACGTTATCGACCTCTTTGGGGTTAATGAAGTGCGTCATGCCGAACTTTTTGGCGAGTTCCACTCGGCCTGGGTTGATGTCGACACCGATAATCTTGTCGGCCCCCACCATTTTGGCAGCCTGAATGACGTTCAACCCGATGCCGCCGAGTCCAAATACTGCGACGTTCGCGCCTGCTTCGACTTTTGCCGAAAAAACGACGGCGCCCACACCGGTCGTGACACCGCACCCGATGTAGCAGATTTTGTCGAACGGGGCGTCCTCGCGAACCTTGGCGACCGCAATCTCAGGCACGACGATGTAATTCGAGAACGTTGACGTTCCCATGTAGTGGAAGAGTGGATTCCCGTCGAGCGAAAAACGGGAGGTGGAGTCGGGCATCAGTCCCTTCCCTTGAGTGGCACGTATCGCCTGACAGAGGTTCGTCTTGCGGGACAGACAGAACTTGCATTGTCGGCATTCGGGCGTATAGAGGGGAATGACATGGTCGCCTTTCTTGAGCGTGCCGACTCCGAGGCCAACATCTACCACTACGCCTGCACCCTCGTGGCCGAGGACAGCGGGAAAGATGCCCTCGGGGTCCGAGCCGGACAGCGTGTAGTAGTCGGTGTGGCAGATTCCCGTTGCTTTGATTTCAATCAGAACCTCTCCGGCACGCGGGCCTTCCAGGTCCACCTCTTCGATGGTCAGGGGAGCGCCTGCCTTCCATGCCACCGCTGCTTTGGTCTTCACTTCGATGTCCTCCGTGGTTTCAAAGGTTGCCACGGACGAGGGTAGCGTAGGTCCACTGCTGCGAGCTAGGGCTATGTTGCGATTGGCGCAGGACTTCCGATTTCAGGGCGGATTTGTTCTATCGAATCCATGTGCGTTGCTGTTCAATATCCTTAACGTGAATAAGGGCGATTCGGAACACGTGCTGTGTGCGACAGATGGATGCCACAGAAGCGCCGAAGCGCGGATAAATGGAGCATGCGATGAGTCGCTATTCGATTTTTAGCCTGGTACGAAATGGCATGTCGTACCACGAGAACTGGGAACGTCAGTGGCGAAGCCCTGAGCCGAAGAAGGAATATGACGTCATCATCGTGGGCGGCGGCGGTCACGGTTTGGCGACGGCCTATTACCTGGCTAAGGAACACGGCGTTCGCAATGTTGCGATTCTCGAGAAGGGTTGGATTGGCGGCGGAAATACCGCGCGCAACACGACAATCGTGCGCTCGAACTATCTCTGGGACGAGTCCGCTGGCCTGTACGAAAAAGCCATGAAGCTTTGGGAAGGCCTTTCCCAAGACCTGAACTACAACGTGATGTTCAGTCAACGCGGGGTCATGAACCTCGCACACACGCTGCAAGATGTGCGAGATACGGAACGACGCATCAACGCGAATCGTTTGAACGGCGTCGACGCTGAGTTCCTGACGCCGGCTCAGATTAAGGAAATCGAACCCACGATTAACCTGAACAGTCGCTACCCGGTGCTCGGCGCCTCAATTCAGCGGCGCGCTGGCGTTGCCCGCCACGACGCCGTGGCCTGGGGATTTGCACGCGGAGCCGACCGGGCAGGCGTGGACATCATCCAGAACTGTCAGGTGACCGGCATTCGACGAGAGGGCTCTCGCGTCATCGGGGTAGACACGGTAAAGGGCTTCATCAAGGCTAAGAAGGTTGCTGTCGTCGCGGCAGGCAACACGACGACGATTGCCGACATGGCCGGTATTCGCCTTCCCATCGAGAGCCATCCGTTGCAGGCGCTCGTATCCGAGCCCATCAAACCAGTCGTGAACTCGGTCATCATGTCCAACGCGGTGCACGCATACATCAGCCAGTCAGACAAAGGCGACTTGGTTATCGGCGCAGGCGTGGACCAATACACGGGCTTCGGACAACGAGGAAGTTTCCACGTCATCGAAGGCACACTTCAAGCAATCGTCGAGATGTTTCCGGTGTTTTCTCGAGTTCGTATGAACCGCCAATGGGGCGGAATCGTTGATGTGTCGCCGGATGCATGCCCAATCATCAGTAAGACAGATGTGCAAGGACTCTATTTCAACTGCGGTTGGGGGACCGGAGGCTTCAAGGCCACGCCGGGTTCCGGCTGGGTATTCGCTCACACCATTGCGAACGACGAACCGCACCCTTTGAATGCACCGTTTTCGCTTGACCGCTTCTACACCGGCCATCTCATCGATGAGCATGGTGCGGCGGCCGTCGCTCACTGACCCCAGCGGAGGAACCAGGAATGTTGTTGATTGAATGCCCATGGTGCGGGCCGCGCGCTGAGTCTGAGTTTAGTTGCGGCGGCGAAGCGGACATCGTGCGCCCCCTCAATCCCGAGGAGCTGTCAGACAAGGAGTGGGGCGATTATGTGTTCATGCGCAAAAACACGCGAGGCGTGCATCGCGAGCAGTGGATGCACGCTCAGGGTTGCCGTCGTTGGTTTGTTGCCACGCGCGACACGGTCACCTATGAGGTGTCTTCATATGAGACGTTTCCCCAGTCTCATTCGGCCGCGAACACTTTGAACCAAGGTCATACGAAGCTCGAGAGCACCAAAAAATGAGTCAACAGAACAGATTGGGTTCGGGGGGGCGCATCAACCGAGCCATTCCCTTGACTTTCACCTTCAACGGAAGAGTGTATCAAGGCTACCAGGGCGACACCCTTGCTTCCGCGCTGCTTGCGAACGATGTGCACTTTGTCGCTCGCAGCTTCAAGTATCACCGCCCGCGCGGCATCATGACGGCTGGCGTGGAAGAGCCGAACGCTATCGTGCAATTGGAGAAGGGCGGCTACACGATTCCGAATGCTCGGGCGACGGAAGTGGAGCTCTATCAAGGTCTCGTGGCTACCAGCGTAAATGCGGAGCCAAGCCTTGAGAACGACCGTATGGCGATTAACCAAAAATTCGCCAGATTCCTGCCGGCGGGTTTCTATTACAAGACGTTCATGTGGCCAGCAAAGTGGTGGCCGAAATACGAGGAAAAAATCCGCGAAGCTGCGGGACTCGGGAAAGCGCCGGAAGTAGTAGACGTTGACCGCTACGACAAGAAATTTGCTCACTGCGACGTGCTGGTGGTCGGCTCCGGACCTTCCGGCCTCATGGCGGCTTTGACCGCTGGAACCTCCGGTGCGCGAGTCATTCTGGTAGAGACGCAGTCGATGCTCGGTGGGAGTCTGCTCTCGTCAAAGGCGGAAATCGGTGGCCAAGCTTCTCAGCGTTGGTTGCTCCGCGTCGAGGAAGAACTCGCTAAGATGCCCAACGTGCGCGTTCTCGTGAGGACGACGGCGTTTGGCTACCAGGACCACAATCTGGTTACCGCGTCTCAACGACTCACAGACCATCTTCCGCTGTCACAGCGCAAGGGCACGCGCGAGTTGCTCTGGAAGATTCGAGCAAAGCGCGTGGTGCTTGCGACCGGTGCACACGAAAGACCGATTGTGTTTGGCAACAACGACCTGCCTGGCGTGATGCTCGCTTCGGCGGTATCGACCTATGTCAACCGATTTGCCGTCGTTCCAGGCAAGAACGTCGTCTTGTTCACCAACAACGACACTGGCTATCAGACCGCGCTTGACCTGAAAGCTGCCGGCGCCAACGTGACGGTGATTGATTCGCGTGTTCAAACGAATGGCACCGTGCCGCAAATGGCGCGCCGACAGGGCGTCAAGATGTTGACGAGCTCGGTGCTCATGCGTGCCGAGGGCAAGAACCGAGTGTCTTCCGTCGTGGTGCGCGACTCGCAGAATGGCAAACCATTCGGAAAGGAAACGCGCATGGCGTGTGACCTCGTCGCCGTCTCTGGAGGGTGGAGTCCCGTGCTTCATCTCTTCGCTCAGTCAGGCGGAAAGGCCCAGTGGAATGACGCGAAGCTGTGCTTTATGCCGGGGCGGGCGGTCCAGGCAGAGGTGAGCATCGGGGCCGCTAACGGCGAGTTTGATTTGTCGCGAGCACTCTCAAATGGTGTCTCCGCAGGAATTGAGGCCTCGCATGCCGCAGGTAAGAAGGCAACGCGGCTCGAAGTTCCCAAAGCGATGGAGACCGTTGAGACGCCCATCGAGGCATTGTGGAAGGTCGGAAGCGCACGAGACTCGACGCGTGGCGCAAAGCAGTTCGTCGATTTTCAAAACGACGTGGCGGCGGCCGACATTCTTCTTGCGGCTCGGGAGGGCTTCGAGTCCGTCGAGCATGTGAAGCGTTATACCGCGATGGGATTCGGTACCGACCAAGGTAAGCTCGGAAACATCAACGGCATGGCGATTTTGGCCGATGCTCTTGGGAAAACCATTTTCGAGACCGGCACGACGACGTTCCGACCGAACTTCACGCCAGTCACGTTCGGCACATTTGCAGGGCGCGAGTTGGGTGACTTCCTGGACCCCATTCGCAAGACTTGCGTTCACGAATGGCACGTCGTAAATGGTGCTGAGTTCGAAGACGTCGGTAATTGGAAGCGGCCCTGGTACTTCCCTAAAGGTGGTGAGGATTTGCACGCGGCAGTCGCACGCGAATGTCTCGCGGTACGCAACAGCGTGGGTATCCTCGATGCCTCAACGCTGGGCAAGATTGACATTCAGGGGCCTGACGCAGCCAAGCTGCTTAACTGGGTCTACACAAACCCGTGGACCAAGCTCGAAGTTGGTAAGTGTCGCTATGGCTTGATGCTCGATGAGAACGGCATGGTCTTTGACGATGGCGTGACCGTTCGCCTCGGCGAGCAGCACTTCATGATGACCACCACGACAGGCGGTGCTGCGCGGGTGCTGAACTGGATGGAGCGCTGGCTTCAAACAGAGTGGCCAGACCTGCAGGTTCGAATGGCATCTGTCACGGACCATTGGGCGACCTTCGCTGTGGTCGGACCGAACAGTCGGAAGGTTCTGCAGAAGGTCTGCAAAGACGTCGACTTTGCGAACGACAAATTCCCGTTCATGACTTACCGCGAAGGGAAGCTTGCGGGCGTCGGTTCGCGCATCATGCGAATCAGCTTCTCCGGCGAACTGGCGTACGAAGTCAACGTTCCCGCGAATTTCGGCCGTGCTGTGTGGGAGGCGTTGATGACGGCAGGTGCGGAATATGACATTACGCCGTACGGCACGGAGACGATGCACGTGCTCCGCGCGGAGAAGGGCTACATCATCGTCGGTCAGGACACTGACGGCTCCGTCACCCCGAACGACTTGGGGATGGGCGGGATGGTCGCGAAAACGAAAGACTTCTTGGGCAAGCGTTCGCTCAGTCGGTCGGATACGTCTCGGACAGGCCGTAAGCAGTTGGTCGGGCTGTTGACTGACGACAACTCCATCGTTTTGCCCGAAGGGAGTCAGATTGTTGCTGGGCCGTTCTCTGGTGAGACAGCACCCATGCTCGGGCATGTGACTTCCAGCTACTTCAGTCCAATCCTGAAGCACTCGATTGCGCTGGCTGTGGTGAAAGGCGGTTTGGACAAGATGGGCCAGCAAGTGACCGTACCCCTAGCCAACGGTAAGCAAGTGAGAGCCAAGATTACAAGCCCGGTCTTCTACGACCCGGAAGGAGTTCGTCAAAATGTTGAATGAAACGGTCACGCAGCGTTCGCTGGATGTCGATACCGAGGTAGCTCGCCTTCTCCACGGTGAAGAGGGAGTTTGGCAGGAGTCGCCGTTGGTTGCGCTGTCATCCGACATCGCGGCCCATGCAAGCAATCGCTCTACGAGCTTCAGCATGCGCGAGCGGCCATTCGCCGATTTGGTCATGATTCGTGGAAACTTGGCGGACACGGGATTTGTGCAAGCGGTCGGACAGGTGGTCGGATGCGAGCCGCCCGGAAAACCCAACGTCGTCGCTCGTGGCGCTCACGCCGACGTGTTCTGGCTGGGTCCCGACGAATGGCTCATCGCAGGACATGACGTCGGCTCTGGGGCTCTCGAACAGGAACTGGTTCGTGCCTTTGCAGCGCAGTTCTCCACGGCGGTCGATGTCAGCAGTGGATACACCATCGTTGAGCTCAGCGGTCGGACAGTCACTGAGGTGCTTTCTCGCGGTTGTCCGCTGGACCTTGACTCTGCGATATTCCCGGTCGGCACTTGCGCGCAATCGCACTTCTTTAAGGCAGGGGTCATCCTCAACCGTACCGGAGAAGAAAGCTTCGACGTCGTGATTCGCCGCAGCTTTGCAGACTATTTCTGCCGCGTTCTCCTCGATGCTGCCGAATCGGTGATTTCATGATTGTCGAACCCATTTTCAAAGAGCAGCAGAGCTCGCCATCAATTTCGACAAGTGGCTTTCGCGTTTTTATCGAGGAGATGACCGTCGATACGTTCGTCGGCATTCATCCGCAAGAGCACGGTGAACGACAGCCAGTCGTGTTGAGCATGGAGCTTCTGTACGGATGCCGTCCTGTCGAGGGACTGCCTGACACGTTCATTGATTACGAGCAACTTTCGAACCGCCTAGTGCGCTTGCTCGAAAGGTCAGGTCACACCCGACTTCTCGAGACGCTCGCTGTGCACATCGCTCAACTGACGTTCGAGGAGTCGCCCGCTGTCGCCGAGGCGGTTATCTCCCTTCATAAACCCAAAGCCCGTGCAGGCTCGAAGCGCATGGGCATTGAGCTGAGATGGTCGCGCGCAGATTTCGAAGCATTCCATTCGGGACGCGCCTAACGTCGCATCGAGGGCGGCGACTTTTATAGCTGCCGCCTTCCTTTACGAGCCAAAACATCGAAGGGATGGCCCCGGTCACCTCAACTCACGGCCTCGTTCAGAGGCGCACGCGCATCATGGGACAGTCAAGAAAGGCCGAGTTGAATCTCGCGCGTCAGAAACTATCGCAGACCGGCTTCGTCAAAATCTCGCTCAAGAATCACCTGTGTCTCGTGGCGCTGCGGGATGGTTGTGCAGAAAATTTTCATCTCGGCACCATCGTTCGAACAGCTTTCGAAAGTTTCTTCTTGGCACGAAGTGGGTTCGGCACGCTGGACTTAGCGATATATGCGGAGGTCGGCGACCGGTTAGCGGAGTTCCATGCAGTCTCGTCACGAAGAGAGAACGTGCAGCTGAGCCCCGACTCGGCGCTTATCGTAGGAAGGTTGCTGGCCGTATTTGACAAGCAGTTGTTAGGGGCTCCCCTCAACATCCTGCTTTCTGCTTACGAGCAAGCGGAGAACAACTTCAACGCGAAGCTGGAGGAGCGGAAGTCCCTCAATTCGCTCGTGGCGATTGAGCAAGTGAGAAGGATGTATGAGCGGCGCACGGAACCGGCTTTGGACTTCGGCTCCGTGCCACTTCTGTAGAACCTCGAGAGGTGGTCGCATCGACCGCCCTATGTGCTACTTAGAAGGCGTGGTAGAGGCCCAGTCGGACTACGGTCTGGTTCCCGTTGGAGGAGACGCCAGCTGAGCCCGGGATGGCAGCAAAGCCAAGAATCCCCGCAGCGGCCGCGCTACTGACCTTCTGGTAGACCGCTTGTCCGTAGAGCGAAGTTCGCTTTGACATGGCGTATTGAATCTGGCCACCAATTTGATTCCAATGCGTAGACGTTGTACCGGCCGAATTCGTGGAGAGTGCTCTCGTGTACGTATACATGGCAGCAACGCTCAAATCCGGCGCAATGAAATACTTGACGTTGAATTCGGCGTTGTCAAAAGTGAGGTGTCCATCGGCAATCCCGAGGCCGCCGACGTACACCGTTGAGACGGGTTGCTGCAAAGCCACGTGAGTGTAGATGCCGGCGATGGTCACGGAACTAAAGCCGTACGATACTCCGACACCATAGGTCTTCTGGTTGCCTGCGACGAAATTGGCATCGTCAGAAGCAATACTGCCCCCGGCGGTCTGGCCGGGGTTATTGAGGTCAGCGTAGGCCGCAGCGACGGTAAGTCCACCGGCAGCGTAGCTCAAGCCAGCCGAAATGGCACGATTGTTGGCAAAGCGCCCCGCCTCATTACTCAAACCAATCATGGCAGTCCCAGAAAAGCCGTAGAACGTCGGCGACGTGTACTTGACCGAGTTCGCGAGGTGATAGGTGCCATCTGTATTGTCGTTGTCGTAGGGGTGAGAGAACAGGAAGCCAGCCCAACTCCCGTTTGCGGTAAGTGGGGAGACTACGTCCACGATGCTGTCGAACTGGCGACCGAAGGTCAGCGTTCCGAAAGTGGTAGACGATAGACCCGTGTAAGCCTGGTATCCGAACATACGACCCCCATAGAGTAGGGTGCCAGACTCAACGTTGAATCCCGTCTCCAAGTCGAAAATGGCTTGCAACCCGCCGCCGAGGTCTTCCTGCCCCTTGAGTCCGAACCGGCTGGTGGCCAAGTCGATACTCGTCATCTGATAGGCCGACTTTCCACCGGCGTTGCTCGTGTAGTTCAACCCCTCGTCCAGAATGCCGAAGAGGGTAACGCTGCTCTGCGCGAACGAAGCAGAAGAGAAAAGGAGGGTGGTTCCTACGACGCACAGCTTTAAGTGTCTCATGGCTCGCGATTCTTCTATTAAGTTAGTACGACTTAAGCTAGGCGCTAACGCGATTGATGCGTCGCCGCAAGCTTTGTCACCGAATACTGAGCCACGCTTGGACATGAACCCATGCCGTGAGAGCCTTCGGGGCGTCCCCTGGCGAGGTATTTCGTGAGGATGTCGCGCAACTCAATGCGCGAACGGTAGGAAGCCAAAAGTCGGAACGCTATCGGATATTGGCAACGTAGGGAAAGCCTTGGTCGAACGACGAGCGCGCGAAACAAGCCCGCAGGTGCCTTGCCAAAACAACGGCAGCCCTCGTGGGCCTGCTAGGTAGGATTGTCCCTTATTTGCCAAAATCAGATAGTGGAATGATTGCGGTCCTTTTAGAGTGGCAAAGAACCTGAAAACCGTAAGTCGGAGGCTCGGCGCAAGAGTGGACCGTCAAGGTGTTTTTCACGGGACGCCCAGAATCTCGACCTCTTGGAGACAAGAAGATGGATGTTGAAAAGCGTAGTATTGAGTTTATCCCTATCAGCGAGCGCTATGGAACCCCGAAGCGCCTCTTCACAATCTGGTTCAGCGCAAACATGCAGCTGACGGCTTTGGTCATTGGGACGCTTGGCATCATTGCAGGCTTGAGTCTGTTCTGGACCATCGTCGGTCTCATCATCGGAAACGTGATTGGCACCATCTTCATGGCGGCCCACTCAGCGCAGGGACCGCATCTGGGAATACCACAGATGATTCAGAGTCGTGCGCAGTTCGGTGTGTACGGGGCTGCGCTCCCGCTTGCGATTGTCGTCGGTGCCTATATCCTTTTCGTTGCTGCCGGTGGCGTCGTGATGAGGGACTCGATTAAGGCCATCTACCCGATGAGCGATAACGAAGCAATCGTCCTCTTCGGTGTTCTCACCTTTGCGATTAGTTACATTGGCTACGAGCTAATCCACAAGATGGGAGCGTTCATGACGTTTCTGTCGTTCCTCATCTTCTTTGCATCGGCAACGATACTTTTGCTTCAACCTGACACGCTGGCGAACGTGGAACATGCAAAGCGCGGATTCTCGACCGGTGCGTTCAACCTCGTAATCGCACAAGCTGCATCTTGGACGCTCGGGTTTGGCCCCTACGTGGCAGATTACTCGCGGTATCTGCCCGTTACGGTCAAGACAAAGGACACGTTCTGGTACACCTACCTCGGTGGATTGTTGGGGTCGCTTCTCGTCATGATGTTGGGCGCGCTCCTCGCAACTGTGTCGACCTCCATGGCCAGCGACCCCGGCACCGGTATCGCGAACATGTTTGATACGTGGTCGCGTCCGGCGCTGGTCATCATCGTATTGGGTGTCTTGGAATTCAATGTACTGAGCCTCTACAGCGCGTACATGTCAACGTTGACTATCTTCAGCGGTTTCCGGAGGATGACTCGAATCAACAAGCCGACGAAGTTCGTCGTTCTCGCGCTTACCGCGACCATCGCGACGTTGGTCGCAATCTCGACCCAGTATCGCTTCAATGATTTTTTTGCCGATATTCTGAACGCTCAAATCTATGTGTTGGTTCCATGGAGCTCCATCAATCTGGTCGACTACTACTTGGTTCGAAGGGGTGAGTATTCGGTCACTGAGATGTACGACAGCCGAGGCCAGTACGGGAAGTTCAACGTGCCTACTTTGGTTATCTATATTCTGGGTGTCGCCAGCACGATTCCCTTCATGGACCTCTCGTTCTACCACAGCTACTTCGCGCGCGTGATTGGCGCGGATGTGAGCTGGGTCCCTTGTCTCCTGGTACCTGGGGTCTTGTACTATTTCGCCAACCGAAGCTTGTCGGTAGAGTCACGAGCAGTTGCCAACTAAGCGGGCGGTACAAAGTCAGCGGTACGACTGAGGGGGAATGCCTCCCGCAACGTAGACCGTGGAGATACCCCCGTAGAGGTAAGTGAAAGCGATGAGTTGAGTGACTTTCTTTTGTTGAGCGCCCGCCGCGTTGAGCTGCGGGCGCTTTTCTCTTTGAAAACTCGCCACTTGCTTGATATTTTCATTGAGAACGTAAGCCCACATCGGTAGCCAGTATGGAAGGGTGGGTATTACTCGAGAGGTATTTTGATATTTTCAATTCCCGTGATAGCGATAAGCGAATTCGTTTGAACATTTTGGGGTGGCACTATGAATCTAGTTCTTCATCAACAACCAACGAGGATGCGTAGAGATGTCAATTATCAACAGTAAGGTGAAGCCGTTCAAAGCGACCGCCTACCACAATGGTGATTTCCAGACCGTCACCGATGAGGACCTCAAGGGCAAGTGGTCGGTGTTCGTTTTCTATCCGGCCGACTTCACGTTCGTGTGCCCGACCGAACTCGGTGACCTCGCTGACCGGTACGACGAATTCAAAAAGCTGGGCGTGGAAATCTACTCGGTCTCGACGGACACGCACTTCACGCACAAGGCATGGCACGACACTTCCGAGACCATCGCGAAGATTAAGTATCCGATGATTGCGGACCCGACGTTGGCCATCGCGCGGAACTTCGACGTTCTCATCGAGGAAGAAGGTCTGGCGCTGCGCGGCACGTTTGTGGTGAACCCGGAAGGGCAAATTAAGGTCTGCGAGGTTCATGACAACGGCATCGGTCGTGACGCTGGTGAGCTGCTCCGGAAGGTACAAGCTGCGCAGTACATCGCGAAGAACCCCGGTCAGGTGTGCCCGGCAAAGTGGAAACCGGGCGCTGACACGCTGACGCCGTCGCTCGACCTTGTGGGCAAGATTTAAGCTCACGGTTCGCTGAAATAGCGGCGCTGCCAGAGGCGGCGCCGTGTGAAGCAGTCCGCAAGGCACGGCCTTTCGAACTCCTTTACTCCGTACGTCGACTCCCTTCCGGTCGATGTTGACGACTTCACTATTTCTGGACAGTCCAAAGAATATGCTCGACGCAAACTTGAAGACGCAGTTGAAAGCCTATCTCGAGAAGGTCGCGCGTTCCATCGAAATCGTTGTGTCGCTCGATGACAGCGAGAAGTCGCGCGAGATGAGCGAGCTCTTAAACGAAATCGCCTCGCTGTCCGACCGCGTGACCCTCGTAGAGCGCCACAATTTAGGCGGGCGGAAGCCGTCATTCTCCATTGGAGAGGCGGGGAAGGTCGCCGGCATCCGCTTTGCCGGAATTCCGATGGGACACGAATTCACCTCACTGGTTCTAGCCCTTCTTCACACCGGCGGGCACCCGATAAAGCTGGACAGTGCCGTTATCCAACAGATTCGGGAGTTGGACGGTGACTTCCTTTTTGAGACTTACTTCTCGCTGTCGTGCCAGAACTGTCCGGAAGTCGTTCAGGCCCTCAACATGATGGCTGTCATCAACCCCCGGATTCACCACGTTGCTATCGACGGAGCCTTGTTTCAAGAGGAAGTTGAAGACCGTCAAATCATGGCTGTTCCGACCATGTACCTGAATGGGGAGATGTTCGGCTCTGGTCGGATGGGCGTGAAGGAAATTCTGGCGAAAATTGACACCAGCGCCGGCGAACGTGCGGCGAAGGCGTTGGAAGACAAGCCGGTATTCGACGTGCTCATCGTCGGCGGCGGTCCAGCCGGTGCTGCAGCCGCAATCTATTCCGCGCGGAAAGGGATTACGACCGGTGTTTTGGCCGAACGCTTCGGCGGCCAAGTTCTCGACACTCTGGCGATTGAGAACTTCATATCGGTTGTAGAGACTGAAGGGCCGCGTTTCGCAGCTGCACTTGAACAACACGTCAACGCGTATGAGGTTGACGTAATTGACGTGCAGCGTGCCGAAGCGCTTGTTCCCGGTCGAATCCATGAGGTGCGTCTGGCGAGCGGCGGGATATTGAAGGCAAAAACCGTCGTGATTGCATCAGGCGCACGGTGGCGCGAAATCAATGTGCCGGGAGAGCGCGAGTTTCGCAATCACGGCGTAGCGTACTGCCCGCATTGTGACGGCCCTCTTTTCAAGGGCAAACGAGTCGCCGTCATTGGCGGCGGAAACTCGGGTGTTGAGGCTGCAATCGACCTCGCTGGGCTCGTCAGTCATGTGACGCTGATTGAGTTTGACTCGCGGCTGAGAGCCGACGAAGTACTCCAACGCAAACTGCGTTCGCTTGGGAACGTGGCGGTCATCACACACGCTCAGACCACTGAAATCACCGGCGATGAAAAGAAGGTCAACGGGCTCACTTTCAAGGACCGGTCGTCAGGCGAGTCGCGGCACTTGGAACTTGAAGGCGTGTTCGTTCAGATTGGCCTTGTCCCGAACACCGAGTGGTTGAAGGGAACGGTGGAGTTGTCGAGGCACGGGGAGATTGTAGTCGATGCAAAGGGGGCAACTTCTCTGCCGGGGGTTTTCGCCGCCGGGGACGTGACGACGGTTCCGTTCAAACAGATTGTTATCGCGGCAGGTGAGGGGGCAAAGGCCTCCTTGGCAGCGTTCGACTATCTCATCCGCAGTAGTGTCGAGAATGAAGAGCAGGGCGAAGAGGCTGGTTCAGCGGCTGCGTGAGCTAACGTCGGTCACCCGGTCAGCCAGCCTTCACGGCATGCAGTTGTACAAGTCTGCTTAATGTTTCTTCGCGCGGACTGTTTCAGGGTGGAGGATGTGATGGCTATCAGTAATCGGTCGCTACGAGAATTGGTGGAGAAGTGGCTCTCGCCGACTTCCTCAAGACTTGTTCGAGTGAAGGAATTCAAAAATCGGCACGCTGAGCACCAGTGCTACGTCTGCGTGGAAGTTCAGATGTCGACGGGACTCGAGCCTCTTGCAATGTTTTTCTTCCGACACCGCGACGGCGCGTGGCGGGTTTTTCCGCCCAGCAGGGAGCGCCCAGCAATGAGTTTCTCACCCTCGATGGCAGAAGCCACGTTCTGAGGCGGCCACGATGAAGCTTCCACAACGCCGGGCGTTGCTCGTTCTACTGCACTTTTCCGTCTTACGAACATGAATTCGTTTCCGTCTCTCGGCGCCTGGCTGACCCATCTGGAATCGGCTCATCCGGTTGGTATCGACATGGGCCTTGAGCGCATAAGCAAGGTGCGAGATGCGCTGAATCTCTCGTTCGATTGTCCCATCTTCACTGTCGGGGGCACGAATGGCAAGGGTTCGACATGCGCAATTCTCGAGTCCATTCTGCTACAGGCAGGCTACTTAGTAGGCTGCCACATGTCACCGCACCTGCTTACGTTCAATGAACGTGCTCGCATCAATGGTAGAGATGCGACCGATGACGAACTTCTCCCGCATTTCGAAGCCGTTGAAAGGGCACGCGCGGGGTTAGCGAAGTCGGTGTCGCTCACGTATTTTGAGTTCACGACACTGGCAATAATGCGTCTCTTTGCTTCGCGGAGGCTAGATGCAGTAATACTTGAAGTGGGCATGGGCGGGCGATTGGACGCAGTCAACATCCTCGACGCAGACTGCGCCATTGTCACTAGTATCGACATTGACCACGCCGAATATCTCGGTGATACACGCGACAAGATTGGATTCGAGAAGGCTGGCATCTTCAGGCCAGGTCGACCAGCAATCTGTGCGGACGTCATGCCTCCGCAGTCTCTGGTGCAGCACGCCGAGAAAATCAACGCGAACCTTTGGCTGTTTGGTCGAGATTTTCGGCACGACGTGCAGCCCGGCAGCGGCAGGGAACATTGGAACTATGTCGGTCCGACGACACATATTCCAGCGCTTCCTCGTCCGAATCTCAAGGGAGTGAATCAACTTTTCAATGCGAGCGCGGCGCTCGCGGGTCTTGAGGCGTTAAGCGCGCGGCTGCCCGTGACTGAGCTTGATGTGAGCCGTGGTCTTGCTCGCGTGACCCTGCCAGGGCGATTTCAGGTTGTGGCCGGCCCGCCCACGGTCGTGCTGGATGTGGGTCACAACCCTCATGCGTCGGCCAATCTTGCTCGCAACCTGAACAATATGGGGAGCGTCGGGTCGACGTACGCCGTCTTTGGTGCGATGCGTGATAAGGACATCAGTGGGGTTCTGACGAATCTCAAGAACGAAATAGACCATTGGCACCTCACCGAGCTGTCGACGCCGCGCTCGGCAAGCATCGCTCAATTGAGTGAATCGCTTCGGGCAGCGGAAATCATCGAGACGAACGCAAACAAAATTCGCGGGTTCATGTCTCCGGCAGCTGCGTTCGAGGATGCGCTCAGACGAGCGGGATTAGAGGACCGAATCGTCGTTTTTGGAAGCTTCTACACCGTCGCTGGCGTGATTGAATATCGCACAGCGACTGACGAGTTGGCTTGCTCAGACGCGACGGGTCGCAAGAATAATTTCTGCAACGAAAGGAGAGTAGTGGCGATGGCGGAAGCTGAATACAAGGAAGGCAGTACGGACTCGCAACGTGAAGCGGAGGGTCAGTTCGGCCGAGCCTACGCATCTAAGGAGGGCGCTTTGCGTAAAGGACGAGCGGAGCGAAATGTTGGCAATTGGGCATGGATGGAAGCAGGACACCACTATGACTGGATGGACCAACACGCGCCGTTCGAGAACCTGTAGCTGGACGTCAGCGGTGGTAGTCAAAGGAGCGTTGAGCTCGCGATACGACGGCCTACATCAAACAAGCGCACAAGATGTTCTCGGACGGAGGTTGTCTTGCCGGAGAATACTGAGGTAAAAATCGAGGCGAAGAGCCTGTTGCGTTCGACGCTACTCGCGCGCCGCCAAGCTCAGAGCATGAGCGGTGGCCCTGGTGAACAGCACAGGGCGCTGGCGACGCGATTGCGGAAGGTCATTGCGCAGCACCAGGTGTCGAACATAGGGTTTTATTGGCCCGTCGCCGGCGAATTTGATGCACGCGGGCTCCTGACAGAATGGCTTGCCTCAGGCGATTCGCGAGAGGCAGCCCTACCGGTTGTCCTGCGCGCGCATGCACCGATGGTGTTCCATGGATGGCACTCGCAGTCGCTAATGAAGGATGGACGCTACCGAATCCCAGTGCCCGCCGAGGAGAGGATGGTCGTGCCGGAGTTGCTACTGATTCCGTGCGTTGGATTCGACGTCAACCGGTATCGACTGGGCTATGGTGGTGGCTATTACGACCGCACGCTCGCTGCTTGGCCCACTTCGAACAAACCGGTGACGATAGGGGTCGCATTCGAATCAGCGAATTGCGGGAGGTTGCCGCAGGAAGAACACGACCTGCCGCTAGACGTTGTAGTCACCGAGGTGGCTATTTACTAGTGCAAGGCAGCTGGGAGACAACACAATTCCCAGCGAATGCTCCGTCCTTAACAGAATGTACGCGACACTGTGTCGTTCTCCACATGCCACGCGGAAGGTCAGCAAAGATTCCGGCTCACCGTGATTAGCCCGCCAAGCAGATGCGACATGTCAATAAGGCGCTGCGCGACTAAGATTCCTGACGCCGCTCTCTGACTCGCCATGTCCCAAACACTGCGAGCAATGCGGCTCCGAGGGCCTCACGCCGCTACTTCTCGAGCAGTGAAGGCCAAATAATCACATTTACATTGCCAGTCTCATCACTCGATAGTGACGAACATTGCTTCTTTCGCTGTGGCTGGTCGCTGACGCACGGTGACGAGGCCGCATGCACGAGCAAGCCGCGCATTCGGGGAGCTCATCAGCTTCGACGCTGGCATGAGCCGCTGCTCAAGGAGCGCCGGACGTAGTACCGAAAGCGGATGTCGTCCTAGGGTGAGCCCCTGTGGAGTTGTAGTCCGCTACGTTGTCTTCCGCTTCCGACGGTGCGCCGAGAACCGGCGCCTCATCGTCAATGCGAGCCTCTGCCAGAAGGTCGCGGTCTGGGAACGCCGCAACGGATTGCCAAAGTGCCTTGCGCTGATTCCCCGCAAGCGACGAGAGCGCATTGGCCGCTGCAAGCACCTGCAAGTCGCGACGGTCCAACTTCGCACGTTTAGCGAGGTCACCGACGGCTTCAATTTGATACGGCCCGATGACGATGGTTTCGTTGCCGCCTTAGACCCCTTCAGTTTCATTCTGACATGCCGTTATACAGAGTCCGTTTAACGAAGGAACGTAAGCTAGAATGACCACTTCAGCAGCGAAAGAGGCGACTTACACGCCAGCATCGACAGCGCTCGACGCGCTAATTCCCTTGTTTTTCGGCAACGGACGAACCGTCGCACAGCACCTTCAACAGCCGCTTCACCCGGCTGCGGCGGTCGTTCTTTGTTTGCTGGGAAACGAAGATAACCTGCAGGACATAATTATCGAAACCAGACTGCGTTTTGCGTTCGACCGTGAGGAAGCACGGCGCATTCGAGAAGTGGGTTGTGAGAAGCTAATCTCGAAAGAGCTCGCGACAGTCAGCGAAACGGACGCAGAGGGCGCGGTGATTTCACTCACGGACGCTGGCCGTCAGATTCATGAATACCTGAACTCAGTGTTCAAAGACGGTTGATGCGATTAGAGCTGACGCGACGTCCCGTGTCCAGCGAGAGTCGCGTCTGCCAAGGCACGGACTCAGGCACTCTGTGGGTGCCTTTAATCCATTCCAGATGGCGGACATCCATGTGGGCACTGCGCCCGCACTAGAGGAAAGGTCTTGTGTTCAAATCCTGCCAACTGACTGTGCGGTCACTCGGGCCGTGAGGCGCCGAGCGATGACGGAGAAAGACGTAAAGTTGGACTCGATGAGTATTGCGCTGGCAATGCGCAAGTCTACATTAGTAAATTGCCTCCTAGGTTGCCGGCCGGTGGGAGAACTCTTTAATCCATTCAATTAGCGTCTCCACATCTCTTTCGAGTATATCAATGTCCGCTAATTCGGCAGGGAGCTCACTTGATTGCGAGTGCTCGAAGACTGAATAACGCGTCATAAGGTCATCAATCATCGCACAATCGGAGGGCCGAATCTTAGACAAGGCTCCAACCCTACCTTGCGTTGTTATGCTCCGGCGAAAGCGCACCACGACGTCGTTGAGGAGAGTGCTTTCAACACATCGTTCTACAAGTATGCGAAGGTCACTACAAATGCTTTTCGCGCGCTCTTCATAGGCTTCGACGGCAGCTGCTTCATGTAGCTTTCGAAGCTGCTTTAGGGCCTCGTTGCGAATACGATTCAGCGCCTTGTCGGGCCTCGCCTCGCGGATACTGATGTCAGCTACCAGTCCAGCGTTTTTCCCTAAACGTCGCAACGACACCGTATTGAACTCAGGCGGAGCCGGCTGCTTCTTGAGCGTTGCCCTGTCTTGCAACTTCTTCACACTCGATTCGACTTGGGCGACAAGCGACAGTCGGTGGGTGAAGATAATCACTTGCCGTTCTTGAGCCAACTGAACGAGGCGCTGGACGACATGCTCTTCGAAGTCTTGGTCGAGTGAGGAGATGGGGTCGTCAAACACAAAGGGCGTTGGTTGGCCCGACCCCGAGATGTCTGCAAGAAACGCTGCCAGTGCGATGATGCGTTGTTCTCCCTCGCTTAAAATTTCCTCCGCTTTTACGTTATCGGCTGTATCTTTTAGCGTGAGAGAGAACGTGACTTTGCCCTTTCCCTGCTGCTTGCTCTTAGGCTCGACGGGAAGACGTGAGCCGTTGAGCGCCTTCAATTCTTGTATGAAGCGGTCCTGGTAGCCTGCTCGGAGTTCAAGCTCTGCAAGTTCATTGTTCTTCTTTGTCAGAGCAGAAGTTGATGTAAGGGAGGCGGCTTTGACGAGAACCCCGAGAGCATCTAGACGCTTGACCTCGTCTCGAATCGCAGCTTGCTCGCGATGCAACCACTGATAGCTGAGGAGTTCGTGTACGCGAGAGGTCAACTCCTTCCGCTTTCCATCGCCCAACAGCTCCTTCAGCGCCTTTTGCTCCGCGAGAAGAGCTTCTGAGACTTGGTTTATAGGTGTCTCCAGGATAGACCAATCGACCGTTGGAATGTCCTCGATACGAAGTGCCGCTTCTGCGGCGTTGCGTCTAGCCGAGAGCGCGCTGAGCCAGTCGACCGCGATTTGCTGGTCCAGTTTTACTGGGTGAGTACTGGCAATCCATGCCTCAGATTCAGGAAGTTTAGGCAATGCCTTTTCGAAGGCTTCCAGCGCTTTCTCGGCCTCTTGAGCTTCCTTTTCCAACTCGCCTTTGACGAAATGCTCGAAGTGCGTCAGGCGCGCCTTTCCATCGTCTAACAACGGTTGATGGCAGAGCACGCACCTCGCGTCTGGGGCGACGTTCGGAAACTCTATGTTTTTGTACGCGTGCGAGAGCGAAAATTCCCGGGCCTTTTCCCATAGCTCAAGCCAAGAATCTTGACCGACGCCTTCTAACGGTGAGCCAGCGAAAACCTTCGCTGCATCCTCACTTGCGGCCTTTCGTTTCCTTATTGCGGTGACCCGTGCGTTTGCCATATCTTGCAGGCTTACGTCTCCGAGAACCGTCTTCCAGCTTTGAACCAATGCCTTCACGATGTCAAGGGCAGCGATTTCGCGAAGGATTACCTTCAACCGGCCAGGAATATCTCTTTCGGCGAGCGTCGCTTCCCCGGCTATCCGCTCACGGTCCATTTCTTCGGTATAGAGGCAAGCAGTGGCAATCGCTTCGTGCGTGGTGCCGGCTCTTAACCTCAACAGGAATTCGGCAGGTTTGCTGTTCGCCAGCTCAGCCGGCAACGTCGGAAGTTTCGATTGCAGCCTGTCCTTCCTTGTAGTTAGTTCGGCGGAGACTTGGTCGCAAACAGCGATTAGCGATGAGACAAAGCGCATGCGCGAAGGCTCGTACGTCGCTTCGTTCTTCCCGCCGAAGTAAAGGCTCGCCACAGAGGAGTCGAAGACGTGAACGTGACGAAGCTGCGGCACAGCACCGCTCGACAAAGTCCAAACTCCTTCTTTTTCGCTATCGCCTACGGTGAGACATATTCGGGCAGACGGTTCCGGTCGCTCCTCGCTGAACACGTTTCCCAGGAGCTCTTCCTTCGCTCGCGAGCCACATATTTGCTTTATGAGCCGGGCAAAACCACTCTTTCCCGAACCGTTCGGGCCATATACGACAAACAGTCCAACTGTCCCAAAATCGAGGGAGGCTCCGTCCTTTATGGCGTTGAGGCCGGTGACTTCGTTGATGCGGCGTATGCGAATTGATGGTTGACCTGTCGCCTGAGCGAGAGCGCCCGGCGTAACTTGCTCAAAATCCGCCGAAGCTTGTTTCGATGCCTCAAGGACACACAAATCAGCGAGATGGCCGATAGCGGTCGCGTCGGGCATGGCGCGCATTTTTATCAGTTGCGCTGCTGCGGTCTGAAGCCACTTATGTCGTTCGGTCAACCATTGCTCGAAGGGGTGCAGTTTAGGTACGGCCACTGCATCGATTGTATCACTCATTATTTTTCCTATTATATTAGTATCGAGACGCGAAATACGGTGGTTTCGGTGAAAACGCTGCGCACTCAAGGAAAAGTTCGGGGGCTCGGACGTTTCTCCAAAATCGTAACGGCATTTCCGATGTGACAAACGCTCGAAAAGGGACTGAAAGTCCGCGCTATCCTTGCTTTTGATGATTGGAGAACCCAAGACCGTGTCCGGTTTTCGCCTCTCCATCGCTCTGAGGATGCGAGCAGCCGTTCCCGGTCCAGTGGTACACCATGGAGGTTTCGTCCATACTCGACATGGCGCTTCGTGCTATCAATCCTCGCACGCAAACCAACAGCTATGCACTAAATGCATGTCATCATGAAATCCGAAGTGGTACGATTCGGCGGCGACCTTTCGCGAACGTGTTCGGCGGATTAAAGAATGAAGGCCGAGCATTCATGTCGTCACAGATTCAGTGGTTAACCAAAAAATTCAATAGAGAAGAAAAGGTGAGTTATTTCGATAAAATAAGAAGCGAGGTTCCTGTGGTGGAGAAAAGCGTCCACGACTACCTCATTGGCATAATCCGAGCGACGCATCCTCACCGCGATATCGAAATCATCGGTATCTCCGAGCAGCGAGAGGCGCACGAAGGTTGGGACTATGCGATTAACGATGGGGTCGTGCCGTTTTTCCTTCAGTACAAGTTGCCAAACTTTACCGGACGCTCTCACTATGATTGGTCGATACAGCACGAGGCGCGTGCGAATTATGGCTTCGACGATGACGAAGGCGTATTCCATTTTCCGTTGCGGAAAAAATCGCAGAATGCCTTAATCTCTCAGCATCAGTTATTGCTGAATTTAGAAAAGTCAGGTGAAAATGTTTTTTATGCCTCGACGATTTATAAAGATTTCAAGAATCTGTGGAGGGCGGGTGCTGGTTTTGGTGGAGGGCAAAATTCAACATGGAGAGTTTGGCACACTCTTTCGATTTTGCAGGGCACCAGGTTGGAGCGACAGTTTGCTCCACACGTATCTGGGCTCATATTCATTCCGCCGTTTAGCGAGGTTACAGACCCTCCAGAGAGCCATCGCTTCTTTTACAACTCGTTTTACGAGGTCTCCCTTCACAGTGACCCGACAAACGTGCCGTCGATGAGTTTAGATGAGCTCACGGGTGAGCTCGCGAAGCAGCTTAACTCTGAGAAACGGATTCAAGCGCAACAGATGAACGAATCCTACGTCTCACGATTGTTCAAGTCATTGGTCGGTAATGCACAAGAGTCCAGTCAAATTTCACAATCGTTATCTTCGTCATACGATTTTTCGCTACGATTTCAACAAAGGCAACAAAGAAGTGCAGCATATAACCGATGGGCTGCGTTGAGACAGGTCCTTTGGCAAGAAGCCGGCATTGACCTTTTTCTTGCTGCGGATAAGCCTACGCGGTAAGGCGTCGCCCGAGAAACGATACCTGTTTCCATCGATTCTCGGCTGAGCGCCTAATTAGCGCCATGCAAGCGCGTGCTTTCAGGAAGACAAGGATTGCCCCGATTCTCGATGTTTGAACTCTTCATCAACTTGTATTCAGTCCGAGACGGCTACAGGCGAAGGTTGAACTGTTTCTGAATCAACTCCGCGAACATGCAGCTTCCTGCATTTGAGTCCCGTGCTCCTCCTGATTGCGTTCATGCCTAAGAGCTCGAACGGTGTTCATCGAAGAAGTCCACTGTTGGGATGAGGGGCGATATCCGGCGCAGCAACTTAGATTGTCTCGATACAGATATGCCGCTTGCATGGAAAAAAGTTACAAGAAAGTGCAAAGTCCAAATTTTTAGACTTTATACCACAGAACAAAATCCTTTATCTACAATGGTTTAGGCACTTTGTTGAGCTCTAGAGAACATACTGCTGCATCATCGGCGTGTGTTGTGCGACGTCATTGGCCGCTGCGGTTTGAATACCCATCCTTGGTGTCTTTTTGCGTTAGCTGTTCAGGGCGTGAGTTTAACCCGCCGGCGCGGCGAGCGGACCCTGGCCGGACGGCCAATCCGCCATACCGTTCGCATGCCGGCACGTCCATACTCGCACCTGTCGTGTGACGCTTGCCATGCCGTCATTCTTCCACCAGCGCCCGCATATCCACTGTGCGCTCATTCACCGCACTGCGCCGTTTTGCGAGCCACATCATGAACGTGATGAAGCTGCCGAACACGACGATGATCCATTGCGCCGGCATCTTCGCGGTGAGCAGGATCGCGTAGGCGCCGAGCATCAGCAGCACGGCCAGATTCTGGTTGAAATTCTGCACCGCGATCGAATGACCGGCGGAGAGCAGGGTTGCGCCGCGGTGCTGGAGAATAGCGTTCATCGGCACGATGAAAAATCCGGACAGCGCGCCGAGCAGAATCATCAAGGGATAGGCGAACAGGATATAGAACGGCAGGACGTATGAGCCGAGGCGAATGCCGGCGCCCGCCGGAAACAGGTCCTTGTTGTAGAACGCCATGGCGATCGCTACCGCGCCCGTGAGGATGCCGATCGGCAGCACCCGCAGCGAACGGCGCAACGGAATTAGCGCGGCGGCAGCCGCCGCGCCGACGGCGATGCCCAGGCCCGTGACGCCTTGCATCACGGCGGCTTTCGAGAGCGACAAACCGAGGTTCACATTCGCCCATTTCAGCACCAGCAATTGCAGCGTGACCGCGCCGCCCCACATCAGCGTCGTGACCCAAAGCGCAATCTGCGCGAGCTTGTCGGCCCACAGCACGTTGAAGCAGTGATAGAAATCGCCGACCAGTTTCTTCGGTTCGGTCAAACGGTTCGAATAGCGCGCGCCGGTGTCGGGAATGAAGATGTTGATCCCGGCCGCGACGGCATACGTGAGCATTACCGCGAACATGGCCAGATCGGCGGAGGAGCGGATCAGCGGCAAATGCGCGTGGGCGACGAACTTGTCGGCGAGCGTGCTGATCAGCGCGCCACCGACCATCGTGCCGACAATGGTCGACAGCACGGTGGCCGATTCGAGCCAGGCGTTCGCCTTGACGAGTTTTTCCGCGGGAAGCAGTTCGGTGAGAATGCCGTATTTGGCGGGCGAGTACGCGGCCGCGCCAAAACCGACCACGCCGTACGCGATCATCGGATGAACGCCGCCGATCATCATCAGGCAGCCGCTTGCCTTGAGCGCGTTGGAGACGAACATCACGTGCCGCTTCTGCAGCGCGTCGGCGAATGCGCCGACGAAGGGCGCAAGCAGCACGTAGGAGACGGTGAAGAAAATCTGCAGCAGCGGCGTGACCCAGGCGGCCGAGCGGATCACCGATAGCAAGGCGATGGCGGCGATCAGCAGGGCATTGTCCGCGAGCGACGAAATAAACTGCGCCGCGATAATTGTGTAGAAGCCTTTTTTCATGAAGCGGGTTCGAAGCTGCGCGCAAATATGACGCGAAGCAGGGCGCTGTGAAAGACGCGCGAAACGCAACCGGCGAATCGAGCGTGCCGGCGCGGCCTTCCGCTTTGTAGCACGAACGCTCGCGGGATGCAGGCGCGCCAACGAAAAAGCGGCCGAAGCCGCTTTCTTGTGTCGCTCAAGCCGATGCAGAGTCGCCCGGATAGCAGGCGTGAGCGCCTGCCCGGAGGCTCCAGGCCAGAAACCTTAAGCCGATTGCTGACGCGTACGGCTGTAGCGCGACAGGATCGGGATCATCTGCGCGTAGACCTTCGGATTGCCCGCAACGATTTCGCCGACGTGCAGGAAATCGGAGTCGCCCGTGTAATTGCCGACCAGACCACCGGCTTCCGTGATCAGCAGGCTGCCCGCGGCGACGTCCCACGGATTCAGGCCTTGTTCAAAGAAGCCGTCCATCCGGCCGGCGGCGACGTTGGCCAGATCGAGCGCGGCGGCGCCCGGACGGCGCAGGCCGGCGCAGGCTTCCGTCATTTCGGCAAACTGGCGGCCGTACGCTTCGAGGCCGTCGGTTTCGCGGAACGGAAAACCGGTGCCGATCAGGCCGTCGGCGAGACGGTCGCGCTTGGCGACACGGATGCGGCGGTCGTTCAGGAACGCGCCGCGGCCGCGCGAGGCGGTGAACAGGTCATTGCGGGTCGGATCGTAGACCACCGACTGCGTCACGATGCCCTTATGGGCGAGCGCGATCGACACGCAGTAGTACGGGAAACCGTGGATGAAATTGGTGGTGCCGTCGAGCGGATCGATGATCCACTGATATTCGGACTCGTTCTGCGACTTGCCGGATTCCTCGGCGAGAATGGCGTGATCGGGGTAGGCGGTCTTGAGCGTATCGATGATCGCCGCTTCAGACGCTTTGTCGACCTCCGTGACGAAATCGTTGTGCTGTTTCTTGCTGACCTGGATGAGATCGAGGTCGAGCGACGCGCGGTTGATGATCTGGGCTGCGCGGCGCGCGGCCTTCACAGCGATATTGAGCATGGGATGCATGAGACTGGATCCTTGTGCCGGGGCAGCACGGCTGCTTGCCGGTAAATGAGCGCGGGATGAGCGCTGACTGAGCGCCATCGAGGGGCGCGGAAACAGCACGGAACGCACGTCCCGTAAAGGATCGGTGCGGATTCCGCCGACGGAGACGAATTGAATAAGAACGAGGCGCCGGACTTTTCACAGACGAAAGCCGGACGCGAATCCTGGTATTTTACCTGAGTCCGGCCGCCGCGGCAGCGCTTGCTGTCCGGCAGCCGGTATGGCGGGCGATCGGCAAAGATGGGCACGCGTTTTGTGCGGCCGGCATGCGCCAATTCATGCGCAATTCATGCGCAATTCGGAGCCGGCGCGGGGTTGGCGCTACCATACGCGTTCTTTAGCCTGCCGAGTTTCATCGTGGACCACACCCACCATTCCTCCGATCCCGCCGTGGCGGACCTGCGCGGCGGTTTTACGTCGACGCGCTTCGTGCTCGTCGAGCCCAGCCATCCCGGCAACGTCGGCGCCGCGGCTCGCGCGCTGAAAACCATGGGTTTTTCGCGCCTCGTGCTGGTGTCGCCCCGCGTGCCGCACGTGCAAAGCGATCCGGAAGCCATCGCCATGGCGAGCGGCGCCGACGACGTGCTGGCATCCGCGCACGTCGTGCCCACGCTTGCCGACGCGTTGAGCGGCGTGCATTGGTCGATCGCGCTGACCGCGCGGTTGCGCGAATACGGGCCGCCGCAATGGACGCCGCGTGCCGCGGCCGGCGCCGCACGCGAGCAGGCTGTGCACGGCGAGATCGCACTGGTGTTCGGCAACGAGCGCACGGGTTTGTCGAATGAGGACGTCGAGCGTTGCAGCGCGCTCGCGCATATTCCGGCCAATCCGGCCTACAGTTCGCTCAATCTCGCGCAGGCGGTGCAGGTGCTGGCGTATGAGTTGCGCACGGCGTATCTGTCTGCCGGCGACGCCACGTCCGCGCCGGCCGCCGCGGCTCAGGCGTGCGCGGGGCAGGCGTCCTCGGGGCAGGGCGAGGCGCTCGGCGCACGGGCGGCGAGCGACGAAATCGAAAGCATGTACGCGCATCTGGAAAGTGCGCTGATTGCGCTCGAGTTTCTCGATCCGGCCAATCCGAAAAAGCTGATGTCGCGTTTGCGGCGCCTGTTCGCGCGTTCCGGTCTGGAGCGGGAGGAGGTCAACATCGTGCGCGGCATCGCCAAGCATATTCTGCTGAAAACCAGAACGCCGGGCGGCGACGCTTCTTGAAGCACGCGGGGCGGCGCGCGCTGGCGGTGCGCCGATCTCCCTGCAATCGACGACCTTGCCGGCAGCGTGGGCTTCCGGCAGGTTTCGCGCAATCGCCCTACAATTGCTCAAAACGTTCTAAGCAAAGCTGCCGATCTGCTATGCGGCAAGCCTCCGCGGTGCGTGGTGTTTCACGCCTGCGGTCCTTTCCCCCACGACACAGTCCCTGCCATGTTCACGAGACTTCGCGAAGACATTGCCACGATCCGCGAGCGCGATCCCGCCGCCCGCAGCGCATGGGAAGTCCTCACGTGTTACCCGGGTCTGCACGCCCTCGTGCTGCACCGGCTCGCGCATGGATGCTGGCAGGCGAGGCGCCGCTGGCTCGCGCGTTTCATCTCGCAGATGGCGCGTTTCATGACCGGCATCGAAATTCATCCGGGCGCGACGCTTGGCCGCCGCGTGTTCATCGACCACGGCATGGGTGTCGTGATTGGCGAGACCGCGCAAATAGGCGACGACTGCACGATCTACCAGGGCGTGACGCTCGGTGGTACGTCGCTCACACGGGGTGCGAAGCGCCACCCGACGCTCGAGCGCGGCGTGATCGTCGGAGCCGGCGCGAAGGTGCTCGGCGGCTTCACGATTGGCGCGGACGCGAAGATCGGTTCGAATGCGGTGGTCACGAAGCCCGTGCCGGCACGCGGCACGGCGGTAGGCAATCCGGCCCGGATCATTATTCCGGCGGCGGGGTCCGGTGCGCAGTCCGGCAGTGCAGCGCAGGAAGCCAAACGCGCGTCTGAAAGCAGCGGATTCTGCGCCTACGGCATCACACCGAATGCGGACGACCCGGTTTCGTTGGCGATTCACGGCCTGATCGATCACGCCGCCACGCAATCGAAGCGTATCGACGAAATCGTCGACGCGCTGGAGCGGCTGGGAACAAGTCTGGAAGGTCTGCAAGGCGCCGATGCGGCATTGCTCGACTTGCGGCGCCTGTCGGCCGCGATTGCGGGAAAAGCGGAAGGGGTGGCGGCGCGCTAATTCTCCGCCGGTGCACGAGAACGCCTCGCGCAAGGCACCGGCGAATCATGGACGTGCACATGCTGATGCGCACGGTCACCGGCCCATCCGCGCGCCCAGATCACTCCAGCGGCAACGCCCGAATTCCTTCCGCGTCGATTCGCAGATAGCCGCCACGGCGCTCGCCGTGGTCGAGATCCCAGTCCGGCAAAACCCAGCGTGTGCCGTCCGGTTCGCGATGCCGCGCCGGCCGGTGCGTGTGCCCATGAATCATCGTGGCCGTTTTCGACGACTTGAATAACGCAGCGACGGCCTTCGCCGTCACGTCATATTTCGCGGAAATCGGCCGCGAGCGGCCTTGCTCACTTTTCGAACGCATGTTTTCCGCCAGCGCCTGACGCCAGCGAAACGGCCACGCGAGAAACAGCATCTGCGCCAAACGGCAGCGCGCGAGGCCTCGGAAAATTTGATAGCCGCGATCCGCTGTGCAGAGGCCGTCGCCGTGCGCGAGGATGATGCGCGTGCCGAATGCGGTGATCACGAACGGGTCGGGCAGCCAGATCGCGCCGGCTGCTTTCATGAAGCGCTTGCCGAGCAGAAAATCGCGATTGCCGTGCATGATGTAGAGCGCGATGCCGCGCTCCGACAGCGTGTGCAGCAACGCTGCCATTCGCGCGGCGAACGGCTCGACCAGCATGTCGTCGCCGATCCAGTACTCGAACAGATCGCCGAGAATGAAAACCGAATCCGCCTGTTCGGCCGTGACGCGTATGAAGTGTTCAAACGCGGCGACGGTGCGCGGAATTGCCTCGCTCAGATGAATATCCGAGAGGAAAAAAAACGGGCGTGCGGCGTGCGGGCGTTTGCCCTCGCCAGGCACGCCCGCGGCGACGCTTCGCAGCGGCGTTTCTTGCAGCATTGAAGGTGCCTGATTTCAGTTCGAACGGGGTAGCGTTGATCCGACGCTTAGTCGACGATCACTGCTTTTTCGATCACGACGTCGTCGGCCGGCACGTCCTGATGAAAGCCCTTCGAACCCGTCTTGACCTTCTTGATCTTCTCGACGATGTCCATGCCTTCAACGACCTTGCCGAACACGGCGTAGCCCCAGCCTTGCGGCGTCGGCGACGAGTGGTTCAGGAAGTCGTTGTCGTTCACGTTAATGAAGAATTGCGCCGTTGCCGAGTGCGGGTCGTTCGTACGAGCCATCGCGATCGAGCCGTTGACGTTCTTCAGACCGTTGTTCGCTTCGTTGGTGATCGGCTCTGCCGTCGGCTTCTGCTTCATGCCGGGTTCGAAACCGCCGCCCTGGATCATGAAGCCGTCGATCACGCGGTGGAACACCGTATTGTCGTAGTGGCCGGCCTTCACGTAGTTGAGGAAGTTCTCAACCGACTTCGGCGCCTTTTCAGCGTCCAGTTCGAGTTTGATGACGCCGTGGTTCGTGTGCAGTTCAACCATGATGGAATCCTTTGATGATCGGGGTGAGTAAAAGGCGTGGCCGCCCGTCACGCGAGATGCAATGACGGCGGGCCGCGCCGGGGGCATAGAGTTATCGTTGACTTCGTGTACAGCGTGCCGGGTGCTGCTCTTTTGTTCTGCTTTATCCGGAGGTGTTCTGTTACTTGCTGACAACCGTGGCCGATTCGATCACGATCGGCTTTTGCGGCACGTCGCTCATCGGGCCGCGCGTGGTGGTGGGCGTGCCTTCGATCTTTTTCACGACGTCCATACCGCTCGTGACCTTGCCGAATACCGCGTAGCCGTTGCCGTCCGGATTCGGATAGTCGAGGCCGGCGTTGTCGACGGTGTTGATGAAGAACTGCGCGGTGGCCGAATTCGGGTCGCTGGTGCGCGCCATCGCGAGCGTGCCGACGGTGTTCTTCAGACCGTTACGGCTTTCGAGCGGAATCGGCGCGCGCGTGGGCTTCTCAGCGAAGCTCTGCGTATAACCGCCGCCCTGAATCATGAAGCCGGGAATCACGCGATGGAAGATCGTGCCGCTGTACTGGCCGGATTTCACGTAGTCGAGGAAGTTGGCGACGGTTTTCGGCGCCTTCTCAGGATACAGCTCGACACGGATGTCGCCTTCGGTGGTCTTGAAGAGGACGGACGGGTGCGCGGCCTGCGAACCGGACTGGGCAAAGGCGGGGGCATTTGCGATCAGGGCGGCGCTGCCGAGCGCCAACATCAACCATTTCATGAAAGTCCTCAGGGTTGGAAAAAACGTGTTGCCGAAAACGATGACCGTGTTACTGCGACGGCGCCATGTAGGGCGGCATGGCAAACGAGCCATTGGCGCCGCCGTACTGGAAGCTCGGCGTTTGCGTCATGTCCGCGCTCGAGCGCGGGGCGCTGGCCTCGACGGGCGCGGCGGCCTGCTTCGCCGGTGTTTTGCCCTTGGGCGGCGAAATGACGTTCTGGATGTCCACGAGACGTTGCCTGGTTGTGGCGCTGGCTTTGCCGAGGCTCTGCGCGCGACGGTAGGCTTCGTTGGCCATGCGCAGATACAGGTCGCCGAGATTCTCATAGGCGAGACCGTAGCCCGGATTCACCTTGGTCGCCGTTTCGAGCGCAGCGCGCGCTTCGGCGTAACGGCCGTGCTTTGCATAGAGCGCCGCCAGGTTGTTATACGGCTCGGGCAGCTCGGGATACAGTTGCGTGAGTTCGGTGAAGGCGGCGATTGCTTCGTCGTCGCGATCCAGGTGCGCCAGCACCGTGGCGCGTTTGAACTTTGCCTGCGCGTCGCGCGGATTCGAGGCGATGCGTGCGTCGAGTTGGGTGAGCGCGGTTTGCCAGTTCTTCTGCGTAATCGACGCGTCGATCTCCGGCGTGTTGTCACGCACGGCGGGCCCTTGCGGCAGCGTGGAGGCTTTCTGCGCGTACGCCGCAGCAGCCGGCAAGACCGTGAGGGCGACGGCGCAGAATGCCGTCGCGGCGAGGGTCGCAGCGCTGCGCGCGCGGCCGCTGGAAGGTTTCATAGGCTCAGGTCTGGATGTTATACTCCGACCCATTCTAACAAAAGGTCTGCGCGTTCCGTCGAACCGCAAACTGTCTTTTCGCCACTCGTGGTCGTCTCCGCCTTGACCGCAGCTTGACCGCCGCACCAGGTGCACCGGTTTACTGCTGTTGCCTGTTTCGTTAAGGAATGCACCCGCTGTCTTCCCGCGGGGCGCTTCATGCGCGAAACAGCACGAAACACATTGCGGATTTCTTTCGGCCAACGCACCGTTCTCTATGGAATCACTGCGCATCTACAACACGCTCGCGCGTGACAAGCAAACTTTCGTGCCGCTGCAGGATGGCGTCGTACGGATGTACGTCTGCGGGATGACCGTATACGACTATTGCCATGTCGGTCACGCGCGCGTGATGGTCGTGTTCGACATCGTGCAACGGTGGTTGCGCACGCTCGGTTACGAGGTGACCTACGTGCGCAACATCACGGATATTGACGACAAGATCATCCGCCGCGCGCTCGAGAACGGCGAGACGATCAAGGCGCTGACCGATCGCTTCATTAAGGCGCTGCACGAAGACGCGGACGCGCTCGGCATCGAGCGGCCCGATCTGGAGCCGCGCGCCACCGATTTCATTCCGCAGATGCTCGGCATGATCGAGAAGCTCGAGGCGAACGGCTACGCGTATCAGGCGGCCGACGGCGACGTGAACTATGCGGTGCGCAAGTTCGCGGGCTACGGCAAGCTGTCGGGCAAGTCGCTCGAGGATCTGCGCGCCGGTGAGCGCGTCGCGGCGAACGACGCCAAGCAGGACCCGCTCGACTTCGTGCTGTGGAAGCAGGCGAAGCCGGAGGAGCCGGCGGACACCGGCTGGGAATCGAAGTACGGGCGCGGCCGGCCAGGCTGGCATATCGAATGCTCAGCCATGGGCTGCACCTTGCTCGGCGAGCATTTCGACATTCATGGCGGCGGTCAGGATCTGCAGTTTCCGCACCATGAGAACGAGATTGCACAAAGCGAAGCTGCCACCGGACAAACCTTCGTCAATTACTGGATGCACAACGGCTACGTGCAGATCGACAATGAGAAGATGTCGAAGTCGTTGAATAACTTCTTTACGATCCGCGAAGTATTGGCGCAGTACGATGCCGAGGTTGTGCGTTTTTTCATCGCGCGTGCGCATTACCGCTCGCCGTTGAATTACAGCGACGTGCATATCGACGACGCTCGCAATGCGCTCGCACGTTTGTACACCGCGCTGAAAGACGTCACGCCGGACAGCGCGGAGCTCGACTGGAACGAAGCGCATGCGCAACGTTTCCAGGCAGCAATGAACGACGACTTCAACACGCCGGTTGCAGTGTCGGTGTTGTTCGAGTTGGCAACTGAAGTGAACCGCACGCGCGACCCCGCGCTGGCCCGCCAATTGCGCCTGCTTGCGCAAGTGCTCGGCTTGCTCGGCCGGGAGCCGCGTGCCTACCTGCAGCAGGCTGCGGGCGCCGCTGCGCAAGGCGCGCTCGAGCCCGCCGCGATCGAAGCGAAGATCGCCGCGCGCGTGGCAGCCAAGCAGGCGAAAGACTATGCGGCAGCAGACCGGATCCGGGCCGAATTGCTCGAAGCCGGCGTTGCACTTGAAGACAAACCCGGCGGGTTGACCGAGTGGCGGCGCGTGTGAGCGCACCTCGTACTTCCCTCTGATCGACTCGCCAGGCAGGAGGCAGGATGGCAACGGCCACGAAGACGCCGGCTAAACGAGCCACGTCTCAAACAAACGCGGCAGCCGCAGCAAAGTCGACACGAACGTCGGCTCGTGCGGACAGCGGCGCGGTAAAGAAAGCATCGTCGAAAGCCGCCGGCGTGGCGGCGAAGACGGGCAAACGTGTCGCGGCAGGCGCCGCGAAGAAGCCTGCGGTCAAGCGCGCGCTGAATGGTGCGTCGGCACCCGCGGCTGCTTCAAAACGGGCCAAAGCGTCGCGCGCAAAAAGCAATGGCGCATTGCCCGCCGAACTCGCCGGCGAGGTGCAGGCGCTCGAGCGCGTTACGCATGAAGGGCACGAAGGCGAAGTCGTGCGCAAGACGCGCGCGTCATCGAGTGCGGGCGGCGAAGCGGCGGGTGCTGCCGAAGTCGCGGTGCCGGTGCAGATCGGCGGCCTCACGCCCGAAGTCAGCCGTCCGGCGTATTGGGACAAGGCGTGCGCGGACCTTGTCAAGCGCGACCGTATTCTGAAGAAGCTGATTCCGAAGTTCGGCCCGGTGCATCTGCTGAGCCGGGGCGACCCGTTCGTCACGCTCGCGCGCTCGGTGGTCGGGCAGCAGATTTCGGTGGCGTCCGCGCAGGCGGTCTGGGCGAAAGTCGAGGCAGCGTGCCCGAAGCTCGTGCCGCAGCAGTTCATCAAGCTCGGTCAGGACAAGCTGACCGGGTGCGGGCTTTCCAGGCGCAAGGCGGAATACGTGCTCGATCTCGCGCAGCACTTCGTGTCGGGCGCGCTGCACGTCGGCAAGTGGACCTCGATGGACGACGAGGCGGTGATCGCCGAACTCACGCAGATTCGCGGCATCGGCCGCTGGACCGCGGAAATGTTCCTGATTTTCAATCTGTCGCGCCCGGATGTGCTGCCGCTCGACGACCTCGGTCTGATCCGTGCCATCAGCGTCAATTACTTTAGCGGCGAGCCGGTTACGCGCAGCGAAGCGCGGGAGGTTGCGGCAAACTGGGAGCCGTGGCGTACCGTCGCCACCTGGTATATGTGGCGTAGTCTCGATCCGTTGACGGTCGACTACTGAAGAACAAGAAGCCATGCTGTTTCAAAAAACTATCAATTGTTAAAAATTGATAGTTGAGAGACGGTTTCGACATCGGCGAGCGCGGTTAGAATACGCGCTGCCGGTAAGTCCAAGGATTACAACCAATGAAGACCACCTTTCTGGATTTCGAACAGCCGATCGCTGAACTCGAAGCGAAGATCGAAGAATTGCGCTTCGTGCAGGACGATTCGGCCGTCGATATTTCGGAAGAGATCGAGCGGCTGTCCAAGAAAAGCCAACAGCTCACCAAAGATCTGTACGCGAACCTCACCCCGTGGCAGGTTTCGCAAATCGCCCGACACCCACAGCGCCCGTACACGTTCGATTACGTGAACGAGTTGTTCACCGATTTCCACGAACTGCACGGCGACCGTAACTATGCGGACGACCTGTCGATCGTCGGTGGCCTCGCGCGTTTCAACGGCCAGGCCTGCATGGTGATCGGCCATCAGAAGGGCCGTGACACCAAGGAGCGCGCGCTGCGCAACTTCGGCATGCCGCGTCCGGAAGGCTATCGCAAGGCCGAACGCCTGATGCGTCTCGCCGAGAAGTTCGGCTTGCCGATTTTCACGTTCATCGACACGCCGGGCGCGTACCCGGGTATCGGCGCGGAAGAGCGTGGCCAGTCGGAAGCGATCGGCCGCAATCTGTACGTGATGGCTGAATTGAAGACGCCGCTAATCGCCACGATCATCGGTGAAGGCGGTTCGGGCGGCGCGCTCGCGATTGCCGTCGGCGATAGCGTGCTGATGCTGCAGTTCTCGACCTACTCGGTGATTTCGCCGGAAGGCTGCGCGTCGATTCTGTGGAAGAGCGCCGCGAAAGCGCCGGAAGCCGCGGAAGCGCTCGGCTTGACCGCGCATCGTCTGAAGGCGCTCGGTCTGATCGACAAGATCGTCAACGAGCCGCTCGGCGGCGCGCACCGCGATCCGAAGGGCATGGCCGCCATGTTGCGCCGTGCGCTCGCCGATTCGCTGCGCCAGTTCCAGGGCATGAGCATCAACGACCTGCGTCAACGCCGTTTCGAACGGTTGATGGCGTACGGCAAATTCAAGGAAACCACGCCGGGTGCTTAAACCCGCGCGCGTTTTCTTTCGTCCTTCGGCGCTTCGCGCGCTAACGACGTGACTCCCACCGCCGATTCCCCCGCCGACCGCCTCGTTCTCGAGGCGGTCGGCGGGGCGCTGTCCGCGCTGCCTGCCGATGCGCGCATTGCGGTGGCGTTCAGTGGCGGCGTCGACTCGACTGTGCTGCTCGATGCGGCGGTGCGGGTCGCGGGTGCGTCGCGCTGTGTCGCGTTGCATGTGCATCATGGGCTGAGTGCTCACGCCGACGAATGGCTCGCGCACTGCGAAGCATTCGCGCGTGAACGTGGCGTCGAGTTCGCGGCGCAGCGCGTCGAGGTGCCGCGTGATGCGGGGGTGAGTGTCGAGGCGGCGGCGCGCGATGCGCGTTATCGCGCGCTGGACGCCATGTGCGCAACCCACGCCGTTCACATGCTCTGGCTCGCGCAACACGCAGACGATCAGGCGGAGACGGTGCTGTTGCAATTGCTGCGCGGCGCGGGCCTCGCGGGCCTTGCCGCGATGGCGCCCGAATACTTGCCGGCCGGTGCCGCCGCGGTGCGTGTGAGACCTTTGCTACATCTGCTACGCGCTCAGCTCGAACGGTATGCGAGCGCCCGCGCTCTGCGCTGGATCGACGACGAGTCGAACGCCGACACCCGTTACGCGCGCAACGCATTGCGCCACGAGGTGACGCCGGCGCTGGCCGTCCATTTTCCTGGTTTTCGCGACGCCCTCGCGCGCACCGCGGCGCATGCGGCATCGGCGCAACGTCTGCTCGACGAGCTCGCGCGCGTCGATCTGGATGCGGCGGGGCGCGATGAGGGCCACGCGTTATCGCATGACGCGCTGCTCGCTCTCGACGACGATCGTGCGCTCAATCTGCTGCGCTACTGGATGCGTACCCGGGGTCTCGTTGCCGCATCGACCGCGCGTCTTACTGACGCGTTGCGCCAGTTGCGCGAAGTCGGAGCGGCAGGCGAGGGCCATAGTTTGCGTATCGATCATGCGGGGCAGGCGTTGCGCAGTTATCGCGGCCTCGTCTATTGGGAGGCGGGCGATAGCCGCGAACCCGCCGACGAAACCGCGCTCGCCGCGCGTGCAATCAGCGAACTTGCATGGCACGGCGAAGCGGTGTGGCGATTGCCTCAATGGCGGGGCACGTTTGTGTTCGCCCCGGTCGAGGCGAATCTGGGAGCGGGGCCCCGCGCGGTTTCTGATGGGGCCGATGGAGAAGCCGGTGAGCCTGCCGACCCGGCGCCGAACGATCCCGATACGCTTCCTGTCAGCGTTCTGCGCCGGGCATTGCTGAGTGCGCGCTCGCGCGTCGGCGGCGAACGGATGCGTACCAGCGCTGCGCCAGGCGCCCCAAGCCGAACGCTGAAAAATCTGTTCCAGGAGCGCGGCATTCCTGCATGGAAGCGCGATGTGCCGCTGCTTTACGTGGGGGGCGACCTGCTGTTCGTGCCCTTACTCGGCCTGAACCGCGCAGCGTTGCCCGCACAGGTCGATGCGACGGAACAACGCGTCAGGATCATCTGGCGCGACGACTTGCTGATCGCCTGACCGGCCAGTCGGACGGGCGGCTTATCCATCCGGTGAATCTCCGGGGACGGAAGCAAAAAGGGCGCAAAAGCGCGCCGGATACGCCTTTCCAGCCGAAAATACGGAGCATTCGACGGCCATTTTGGCTTGTCTTTTTGCGCTCGATCGGGTAATTTAACTCGTTTGCCCGACCCGATTTCGCCTTCGCTGTCGTCGCCATAGCCGGTTTGCGAGCGTGATCCGTCGTATCCGGTCAGCCACTAGCGATCATTCCCGGGCAAATCCGCGCGTGCTGCACGCGTGCTGCATTTACGCCGCCACACACTTTGCCGTCGTTCACAAGACGTTGCGCTCCCTGTGCTTTTGTGCGGTCGTCTCCAGCGCGCCAGCGCGGTTTATCCTCCAGTTCAGAACGACAATGGCACTCATCGTACATAAATACGGCGGCACCTCGATGGGCTCGGTCGAGCGCATCAAGAACGTCGCCAAGCGCGTCGCGAAATGGCACAAGGCCGGCCACAAGATGGTCGTCGTGCCGTCGGCGATGTCCGGCGAAACCAACCGCTTGCTCGGTCTCGCGAAAGAAATCACGGGCCAGCCGAGCCCGCGCGAACTCGACATGATTGCCGCTACCGGCGAGCAGGTCAGCTCAGGACTGCTCGCTATCGCGTTGCAGGAAGCCGGCGTCGACGCGGTCAGCTATGCCGGCTGGCAAGTGCCGGTCAAAACGGATAGCGCGTTCACGAAAGCGCGCATCAGCGAAATCGACGGCGAGCGCGTGCTGCGCGATCTCGAAGCGGGCAAAGTCGTGGTGATCACGGGCTTTCAGGGCATTGACCCTGAGGGCAATATCACTACGCTCGGCCGCGGCGGTTCGGATACCTCCGCAGTCGCGGTCGCTGCCGCATTGAAAGCCGACGAGTGCCTGATTTACACGGATGTCGACGGCGTCTACACGACCGACCCGCGTGTGGTGGACGGTGCACGCCGCCTCGATCGCGTGACGTTCGAAGAGATGCTGGAAATGGCCAGCCTGGGTTCGAAGGTGCTGCAGATCCGCTCGGTGGAATTCGCCGGCAAATATCAGGTGAAGACGCGTGTGCTGTCGAGCCTGACCGATCCGCTCATCCCGCTCGACGCTGAAATGAAGTCGGGCACCCTGATTACTTTTGAAGAAGACGAGACCATGGAAAAAGCAGTCATCTCGGGCATCGCGTTCCAGCGCGACGAAGCTCGTATCGCCGTGATGGGTGTGCCCGACAAGCCGGGCATCGCGTATCAGATTCTCGGCCCGGTGGCGGACGCGAATATCGACGTCGACATGATCATCCAGAACCAGAGCGTCGAGGGCAAAACCGCGTTCACGTTCACGGTTGGCCGTGGCGATTATCAGCGTGCCATGGACATCCTCACGAGTCAGGTGAAGGGCCACGTGCAGGCTGAGCAGGTGCTGGGCGATCCGAAGGTGTCGAAGGTATCGGTGGTCGGCGTCGGCATGCGTTCGCATGTGGGTATTGCGAGCACGATGTTCCGCACGCTGTCGGAGGAGGGCATCAACATCCAGATGATCTCGACTTCCGAAATCAAGATCTCGGTACTGATCGACGAGAAGTACATGGAGCTCGCCGTGCGCGCGCTGCATAAAGCGTTCGAACTGGATCAGGCGTAATGTGTTGCACGAGGTGGGACGTACAAGAGCGTCTCACCTCTGAATGCTCGACGGTATGCGCGGCCAATGTGAATAAATTGCGTCGGCGGTGACAAAACTGGCACAAAAAATGTCCGGTAGACATTGACCTTCGCGGTGCGGCCCGCTATTATCTTGGCTTCGTTGCGCTGACTCCCTGCGCAACCGAAAGTTTGGGAGACGTGGCCGAGAGGTCGAAGGCACTCCCCTGCTAAGGGAGCATCTGGGCCAAAACCTGGATCGAGGGTTCGAATCCCTCCGTCTCCGCCAGCAATGGCGGCAAACCCCGCAGAGTCTCGGCTCTGCGGGGTTTTGTTTTTTCCGCTCCAGAATTTCCCTCACTCTGAAGCGACACTCAAGCTGCCATCGGTATCAAAACGCGTGCCGCAGCCCCACCATGCCGACGAATTGCGACGGGCCCGACGACGGCGTCGTATTCTGCGAGTCGCCGACAACAGCCACGGCGTCAGTAATGCCCGTCCTGGTACCCGCCGACACCAGCGTCTTGCCACTCGCGTGCTGATACGCCTCAAGCGCATATATCGTGGTACGGGTGGAGAGGTTGTACGTCTGCTCGAGCGAGATCTGGTGATAGCGCGCGGCATCGTCGATGCCATTCGCCTTGCTCGCCTGTGTGTAGCTATAGCCCGCACCGACAGTCACAGCAGGCGTGATCCTGTACGTGGAAATCACGCCGTACGTATTGAACACACCCTCGCCGGTGAACAGCGAAGCGGAGCCCGGCGTGTATTGCACGTTCGAATAGTTGACACCGACCATCAGGTCCTGGTGGGTGTAGCGAGCCGCCGCGGCAAAAAGCTGCGCGCTGCGGGCCGTCGCATAGCCGCTGTTGATCGGCGAATTGACGGCATAAGTGCCGAGCGCCTGGCTCGTCGCGATGTCTTTCAATTTCACATAGCCCACCGCGATCGCAAATGGCTGGTAGTCGTAGCGCGCCGCTGCGCTGAACTGGCTGCCGCTGGCCACGCTGCCCGGCACGCCGCCCAGACCGTACTGCGCGCTGAATTGCAAACCGGCAAGGTTCGGCGACAGGTAGGTTACCGAATTGTTGAGGCGCAACGTGGTGTCGAGTGCGTCGAGATCGCCGGGGTGAGCGCCTGTAGCACCCGTTAGTACACCTGTTGGTCCAAGTGCGCCAACCATCTGGAAGTAAGGTGTGTACTGGCGGCCGAGCGTCACCGTCCCGTACTTGTCATTGCTCAGTCCGACATACGCCTGGCGATTGAAAATGTAGCCTGAGCTGCTTTGTGCGCCAGTCAGCGAGTTGAAGCCGCTTTCGAGCCGGAAAATCGCCTTGGTGCCTGCGCCAAGATCTTCTGCGCCGAGCAGGCCGAACTTGCTTGCCTGCAAGTTGCCCTGACTCATATAGAAGTTGGAGTGCCCCTTCTGGTTGCTCGCGTAGGCGAAGGCATTATCGACGATGCCGTACAACGTCACGCTACTTTGCGCTGACGCGCCGTTCGACAGCACGGTGCCCGCCAACGGCAGGCACGAGAGGACGAGTGCGCGTGTACGCGCGCGCTTCAATGCGTTCATGGCTAACAGGTCTCCGGATTGGATATGGGTGTTGCACTACAGGTCGGTGATGCATGCGTGACTAGTGGGCGATGGAAATTGTCAGACATCGCCAGCCGTCAGCCGTGTGCTCGGATACCAGCTTGCCGTCGGTGCAAACGGCCTCACGCACGTCGCTTGCCGGCACGAACAGCCGGACTTCTTGCTGCGGCTGCTGAATCCAGCCTTCTCGCGCGACTGAAACGCGCAAGGTGCTCGCGTCGCTTGTAATCGCTACATTCCAGCGGCCTTGCGCACCCGTGCGCCAGGCTTCGCTTTCACCATCGTCTTCGATGCAACCGCCGCGAGCGGTGCCCGTGCCGATGTGCGGCACAGCGATGAATGCACGTTCATCGGCGGGGCGGCCAAAGTGCTGTTCAGCGATGTTCAACGGAATCACGCTGCCTTCGCGCAGCAATGTCACCGGCTGTTCGAATGGAGCCGGCAGGTTCACCGTCTGACCGCCGTCGAACACCTCACCGCTCCAGTACGACACCCAATGCGTGCCGGCCGGCAGATAAACGTCGCGCGTCGATTGACCCGCCTCGACCACCGGTGCAACCAGCATCGACGAACCCAGCATCATGTCGTCGCCGTCGACGAGACAGCGCGGATCGTGCGGGAACTCGGCGAACATCGGACGCAATACCGGTTCATAGGCACTGTGCGATTGCCACAGCAACTCATACAGGTAGGGAATCAGCCGGTAGCGCAGTTTGATCAGATCCGCCACCTGTCGCGTGACTTCGGGGTGCATCCAGGGTTCGTTGACCGTGCCGTCGTCGTTCCATGAATGAATGCTGAAACGCGGCAGGAAGATGCCGAAGGCGACCCAGCGGGCGAGCAACTCCGGGCTTGGCGCCGGACCCGAGAATCCGCCGATATCGTGGCCGCTGTTCGACACGCCGGACATGGCTAGCCCAAGGCCCATCTTCAGATTGAAGCGCAGCGTTTCCCACGACGTGTAGTTGTCGCCGGACCATGTCTGCACATAGCGTTGCATGCCGACCCCGCCTGAGCGAGACACGAGGAACGGGCGACGCTCGGGCGCATGTTCGCGCTGCGCGTCGTGCGAGGCGCGCATCATCAACTGCGTTTGCAGCACCTTTGCCTCGCGTGCCGGATACGGTTGGCCGAAGCCCTGAGCGATCGCGTCGGGCGACCAGATTTCGAATTCGTTGTTGTCGTTCCAGGTTGCCGCGATGCCGTGCTTCAACAGACTGTCTTTCACGCGAGCTTTCCACCAGTCGATGGTGGCGGGGTTCGTAAAATCCAGATATGCGCCCACTTCGTCCCAGAACTGCACCCATGCCGGATCGCCGTTGCGCGATGCGATCAGCAGGCCGGCGCGTGCCACTTCGTCGAAGGCCGGATGATCCTGCAACAGACAGGGTTTGATGTTCGCGCACAGACGAACGCCATGCCCGAGATAGCTCTGCACGAAGCCGTCGATATCGGGAAACTTCTCGTGGTTCCAGTTGAACACATAACGCTTCGCGCCGATCGACGTATAGCCCGACGACAAATGGAATGAATCGCACAGCACGTCGTGCTCGCGGCAGCGCTCGATAAATTCGCCCATTCGCTGCTGGGCGTCGGGCGCATCGGTATAGCTCATCGTCGAGCCGGAGTAGCCGAGACCCCATTTCGGCATCCACGCCGGGCGTCCGGTCAGCCACGTAAAGCGGCGCACCGCGTGAAGGGGCGTACCCGCAGACGCGATGAAGTAATAGTCGAGGTCGCCGTGTTCGGCGACGAAGTGCCGGTAGTGACCGTGATAGTTGTCGAGCTCGCGGCCCATGTCGAAGCGGCAATCGGCGAGCGTGTCGTAGAACAGGCCGAATCCTGTCGACGTTTGCGGCTGCCACGTGACGTAGAACGGGATGTGCTTGTAGAGCGGATCCGTGGTGCGCGCGCTATAGCCCATCGCGTCGATGTTGCGCATTTCGTAGGCCTGGTCCGCGCGGTTGAGTGAACCGGCACGCTCTCCGAGGCCCACATACATTTCGTCCTTGCGACGCTCAATGTAGTGATACGCGCGCGCGTCCCACCAGCCGAAGTTGTACGCCTGGGTCTTGCGATCGCTCATCACGCGATGCCACGCCGCGTCGTGCAGGATGTCCCATGCGCAGAATCCGCCGTTCAGTGTGACGGTCAAACGCACGCGCGCCGTTTCAATGACAACCTGCTCGGCGTCGGCCGCCAGCTCGAAGCGAGGCGGCGTGAAACCGCTTACGTCCCGGCGTTCGCGTCCTTCGAGCGGAACGTCGTCGGCGCCCGGCGCGATGGACCATGTCCGCGGGCCGTGCATTTCGCCATCCGGCAACACGAGTACACGGACGATGTCGTCGGCGAGAACGAACAACTCAATCCGGCAGTTTTCCTGCGCGGCGAGAACGATGTGATTGCCGGCATGGGAGGCCAGCGAAAAGCGCGGTGGATGTTTCAGATTCGTCAATGAACGCATGATGGGTCTTCGAGTGAGGTCACGCAGCGGGGCTGGCATGGTTGTCGACTTGATGCGGACGCGCTTCGCGAGTGACGCCGCGCATCAGAATGATCAGCAAGGTGGCGCCGATCAGGTCGAACGCGCCGAGGGCGCCGAATAGCGGCGTGTAGCCGATCGAATCGGCCAGCGCGCCGACCAGCAGCGAAAAGCCCAGGCCGCCGATCCACGCGGACATCCCGGCGAATCCGGCGACCGTGCCGACTTCGCTGGGGTCGAACACGTCGGCTGCCAGGGTGTTGACGAGCGCCGAGATCATCTGATGCGCGAAGCCGCCCACGCAGAACAGCGCGATTGCCTGGTATGGCGAGGCGACGAGACCGATGCAGGCGGGTCCGAGCATCATGAAAGCGCCGAGCACCACGCCTGCGATTCGTGAGGCGATCAGCGGCATGCGGAAATGCTTCATCAGGAACGGTGACAGGTAGCCGCCGAAAAGTCCGCCGAGGTCGGCGGCCAGAAACGGCAGCCATGCGAACAGCGCGATCTGCTTCAGATCCATGTGGCGTTGCGTCGCGAGGTAAAGGGGGATCCAGAAACTGAAGGTTTGCCATGCGGGTTCCGCGAAGAAACGCGCCTGTGCAATCGCCCAGAAGCGGCGCGTACGCAGGACTTCGCGGATGCTGCGTCGCTGCGGCGCGCCCGGTGTTTGTCCGCTGACGATCGTCTCGCGCTCGGCCTCGCCAATGCGCGGGTGATTGCTCGGCGAGCGGTACAGCACATACCAGACGCCGGCCCAGACGAAGCCGAGCGCGCCGGTCACCGCGAATGCGCTTTGCCAGCCGTATCTCAGCGACAGGAAGACGACGAGCGGCGGGGCGAGCAGCGAACCGAGCGACGTGCCTGCATTGAAGTACCCCACCGCCACGGACTTCTCGCGATTGGGAAACCACTCCGCGACCACTTTCATGCCTGCCGGAATGGCGACGGCCTCGCTCAGCCCCATGAGTCCGCGCAAGGCCGCGAGCGAAAGCCAGCCGCTCGCGAAGCCGTGCAGGACGCCCGTCAACGACCAAAGGCAGGCAAACAGCGCAAAGCCCAGGCGCAGGCCGATCAGATCGATGACGAGGCCGCATACCGGCTGCATGATCGTATAGCCGACCTGGAATGCGCCAACCACGTACGAGTACTGCTTGGTGCTCATGTGCAACAGCTGCGTCAATTGAGGCGCCATTACACCGAGGGCGTTGCGCGACAGATAGTTGACGATCGTCCCGGCACACACGAGCGCGATGATCCACCAGCGCAAACCAATGATTGTTTTCAAAATCGTCTCCGTACCCAATGTGTCCGCTGACTGGCCGCTGACGGCAGGCATGCGCGAATTCGAACATTTAGCTTCGTTTAGTGTCAGTCATCGTATCACTGCTTGAGCGTCGGTGCACCAGGGAAAACCATGGATTAAGTGGTTGAGTTTCTTGAAATATCTATTGAATTGGGCTTTTTGTGGCAGGTCATGGCAGCGATGAGGTCGGACGACCGATGGCTTGTGGAAATTGTAAAAATGTTCTTTCGAACATCAAATGTTCGTTTTGGTGGCTGTGCGGGACAGCGCGGCAGGGCGTTATAGCAATCGCGGAGGGGAGTAGCTGGGGCGCCCAGGCGCTTTGCAACCCATCTGGTCTTGGAAGGCGAAGGCGCACGTTCATGAGTCGGACTTGTGCGAACGTGCAGGAAGGGAACGGCGACCGGTAGGGGACGGGTTCCGGCGTTCATCTGGGCTTGTTACGTACCGCAAAAAATAATTCGATATCCTACCGATTGGGGTGCTTCGGCAGTCCGCACCTGCAAAAGTGATCCAGATGCCGGCGGCCGGATGGACTGGCGCAGGTGGGAACAGCAGCCAGGATTGCCTCGCAGCGGTGAAGGCAGAGAGGGTAGTGAAGCAGGCGCAATTTACCAACAGATGGGCGCCTAACAGCGAGACGGCAGTGAGGCGGTTCGATTACGCCGCCACGACTTTTTCACCAAACCTTTGTCCAATGTAACGAGACGTAACGAGGCTGCTAGCGGCGCGATGTTATGCATCAGTTATTACAAAGTTGAAATACGCGGACGGCTGCCTTGCGCTATATTTCGGCCAACAACACACATTCTCCAAAAGGGTGATCAATGAAGTCCGCACGTATTGTTCCGCTTCTGATCGGGGTTCTCGGGTTGGCTGCGTCGGGTGCTGCAATGGCCGGCGGTCTCAGCGTCGGCGTCAACATCGGTATCCCCGCGCCGGTCTACGTCGCTCCCGCTCCGGTTTATGCACCGCCGCCGCCGCCTCCGCCGCCTGTTGTCTACCAACCGGCTCCTGTGTACTACGGTGGCCCGGCGATCGTGATCGGCTGGCACGGCGACCGCTACTGGGATGGCCGCCGCTACTGGGCGCGTGATGACTGGTACCGCCATCATCCGCCGGGCCGCTACGACTACCGCCGTGATCACTACGACAATCGTCGCGGCTGGCATTGAGCCATTAGTAAGCTGGAGTCGACGCGATTGCCGTGTCAAAAAAAACCGCCCATCCCGGGCGGTTTTTTATTGCACTCGCGAAACCTGTATACCGAGCCGAAAGTGCGCGTTGAACATTGCAGACGCGGTGCCTCGTGCCTGCTCAGTCGGCTATGGTCGCGACGCCACAACCAACCGAACAGTTCGACGGCAGGCCGGTCGGCAGGATCGGTTTACCAGCGACGAAGCCCATGAATTCTCCCAGTGAGGTTTGCTTACCACGCACCTGAACGCCGCGGCGATGAGATGTACGGATTGCGCAGCTTTATTGGGTAGAATCCTTTCACATTGCTATTGCCCACTGACTAACAAGGCCCTTATGACAACTGGCTCGCGATGGGTTCAAACGCCTCGTGCACTTTGGTGCCGTGTGATTCACAGGCTATCGCGTGTCGGTGTACCGGTTGTGGCGCGGCTTGTGCCGCGGGTTGTGCCTCACACCTGGCGCGACGCATGCGCCGCCGCGCTGTGCGGTGGGTTCGTCCTGGCCGGTCTGCTCGCGGCACCCGCGGCCCACGCGGTTTATGCGATCGCCCAATATGGCGAACCGAAATATCCCGCGGGTTTCAAACACTTCGACTACGTCAACCCGGATGCCCCCAAAGGCGGCACGCTGGTGATGGCCAATCCGAACCGGCTCACCAGCTTCGATAAATTCAACCCATTCACGCTGCGCGGCAATCCGGCCCCGGGCCTCGAGATGCTGTTCGAAAGCCTGACCATCGGCAGCAGCGACGAAGTGGCCAGCGCCTACGGCTTGCTCGCCGACGACATCAATATCGCGCCCGACGGCCTCTCGACCACCTTCCATATCAATCCGCGCGCACGTTTTTCGAACGGCGATCCGGTTACCGCCGACGACGTCAAGTTTTCGCTCGACACATTGAAGAGCCCACAGGCCGCGCCGCAGTTCGCATCGATCTTCGGCGAGATCACGCGCGCGGTAGTCGTGGACCCGCACACGATCCGCTTCGAGTTTCATCAACGCAATCGCGAGTTGCCGCTGCTGGTGGGCAGCATGCCGGTGTTCTCGCGCAAGTGGGGCATGAAACCGGACGGCAGCCGGATTGCGTTCGATCAATTGGCCTTTGAAAAACCGATTGGCAGCGGACCTTATCTGATCGATCAGTACGACAACGGCCGCACGATTACGTATCGGCGCGATCCGAATTATTGGGGGGCGACGTTGCCGGTGCGGGTCGGCACCAACAATTTCGATCGGATCGTCTATAAGCTGTATTCGGATAACGTCGCGCGGCTGGAAGCGTTCAAGGCGGGCGAATACGATGCAATGGTCGAATACATCGCACGCAATTGGGTGCGGCGCGACGTCGGCAAGAAATTCGATAGTGGCGAGTTGATCAAGCGCGAATTTCCGCAGCATAACGGCACCGGCATGCAGGGGTTCATCCTCAATCTGCGCCGGCCGTTGTTCCAGGACGTGAGAGTGCGTAAGGCGCTCGATCTCGCATTCGATTTTCAGTGGTTAAACCGCCAGTTGTTCTTCAATCAGTACACGCGTATCGACAGTTTCTTCGCCAATACGGATCTGCAGGCGAAGGGCCTGCCTTCGCCGGGCGAACTCGCGCTCCTCGATCCGTGGCGCGCGAAACTCGATCCGGTGGTGTTCGGTCCACCGCCGAAGCAGCCGGACACGGATCCGCCGGGTTCGCTGCGCGCCAACCTCTTGCAGGCACGCGCGCTGTTGCAGCAGGCCGGCTGGACCTATCGCGACAACGCGTTGCGTAACGCCCAGGGCCAGCCATTCGAATTCGAAATTCTCGATGACTCCAGCTCCGAAGCGGCGATGTCGCCGATCGTCGCGACGTACATTCGCAACCTGCAAAAGCTCGGCATCAAGGCAACGTTTCGCGTATCCGATTTCGCGGTCTATCAGAAGCGACTCGACGCATTCGACTTCGACACGACTACGATTCGCATGCCGGACGTGCAGGTACCCGGTTCGGAGCAGATCGAACGATTCGGCAGCAAGGCTGCCGACACGCCCGGCTCGGACAACATAATCGGACTCAAGTCGCCGGCAGTCGACGCGATCCTGAAAGCGCTCGTGCATGCGCAGACGCTGGAGCAACTGGTCGACGCAACGCATGCGCTCGACCGCGTGCTGATGCATGGCTACTATGTGATTCCACAGTGGTACAGCGCCACGCACCGGATCGCCTTCAAACGCGGTCTCGCATGGCCCAAAACCTTGCCTCTGTACTATGGCGCGGAAGGCTGGATCACGACGATGTGGTGGTATGCACAGCCGCAACCGCCGCAATCGCCGCAACCGCAACCTGAGGCGCATTGACGCGTCATTCATTCACTGCCTTCGCACCGGAACCGACGCCATGTGGAGCTACATCCTAAAACGCCTGCTGTTGATGATTCCGACCTTGCTCGGTGTGCTGACGCTGACCTTCGTCGTGATCCAGTTCGTCCCGGGCGGCCCGGTCGAGCAGATGCAGCACGAACTGCGTAAAGGCGCCGAAAACGGCGCACCGTTCGGTTTGCGCTCGCATAGCGGCGTAGACGCGCAGCAGATCGCGCAACTGAAAGCACTGTATGGCTTCGACAAGCCGCCGCTCGAGCGCTATGTCCTGATGCTGAAACGCTTCGCGACATTCGACCTTGGTCAGAGCTATTTCCGCCACCAAAGCGTGTGGTCGCTGATCATTTCGAAGTTACCGGTATCGATCAGTATTGGCTTATGGACCTTCTTCCTGACCTACCTGATATCGGTGCCGCTGGGGATAGCCAAGGCTGTGCGCAACGGTTCGCGCTTCGATTTCGCGACGAGCCTCGTGGTGCTGGTCGGTTACGCGATTCCGGGCTTCGTGCTGGGCGTGTTGCTGCTGGTGCTGTTCGGCGGCGGCAGCTTCCTGCAACTCTTCCCGCTGCGCAATCTCACCTCGGACAACTGGGCGCAGTTGAGTTGGGGCGGCAAGATTCTGGATTACCTGTGGCACATCACGTTGCCGATCACGGCCTCGGTGGTGGGCAGCTTCGCTGTCGTCACGATGCTGACAAAAAACGCCTTCCTCGATGAAATCCGCAAACAGTACGTGCTGACCGCGCGTGCCAAAGGTTTGTCGGAAAAGCGTGTGCTGTGGAAGCACGTGTTTCGCAATGCAATGCTGCCCTTGATCGTCGGTTTTCCGTCGGCGTTCATTGCGGCGTTTTTCACCGGCAGCCTGTTGATCGAGACGCTGTTTTCGCTCGACGGACTCGGCCTGCTGTCGTACGAATCCGTGGTGCGGCGCGACTATCCGGTGGTGCTCGGCACCTTGTATCTGTTCACGCTGATCGGTCTTGCGACCAATCTGATTTCCGATCTTTGCTATGTGTGGGTCGATCCCCGCATCCAATTCGAACAACTGGAGCGCAGATGAATCGAGCCCGCCTTTCAACCGATGCGGCGGCGCGCACCGAACCGGCTCGCGCTTTCGTCTCGCCAACGCCCTGGCGACGCATCTGGCGGCGGTTTCGCCAGCAGCGCCTCGGCTACTGGAGCCTGATCATATTCGTCGTCGCGTTCGCGGCGAGCCTCGCCGGGCCGCTATGGTCGAACGACAAACCGCTCGTGGTGCGCTACGAAGGTCAACTGTATTTCCCGATGTTCAAGACATACGCGGAGACCACCTTCGGCGGCGACTTTCCGACGCCTGCCGATTATCTCGATCCGTATATCAGGCATCGTTTCGACGCGCCGGGTAATTTCGCGGTGTATCCACCGAACCCGTACTACTACGACACGCTGAATTATTTCTCGAAAGCGCCAAACCCGGCACCGCCGTCGCGCGACAACTGGCTCGGTACCGACGACCGTGGCCGTGATCTGCTCGCGCGTCTTCTGTATGGCTTTCGCGTGTCGGTCGAATTCGGCCTGGTGCTGACCTTGATCGGCACGGTACTCGGGGTTGCCGCGGGCGCGGTGCAGGGATATTTCGGAGGGCGTATCGACATTGTCGGGCAGCGCCTGATCGAAATCTGGACCGCGATGCCGCAGTTGTATCTCTTGATCATTTTCGCTTCGATCTTCGAGCCGGGCTTCATTCTGTTGATCGTGCTGCTGTCGCTGTTTGGCTGGGTCGGCCTTGCGGCCTACGTGCGCGCGGAGTTTCTGCGCAATCGCCAGCAGGACTATGTGCGCGCGGCGCGGGCGATCGGCCTGTCGAACTGGCAGATCATGTGGCGCCACATACTGCCGAACAGTCTGACACCGGTCATCACATTCCTGCCGTTCACCATGAGCGGTTCGATTCTCGCGCTCACCAGCCTCGATTTTCTCGGCCTCGGCGTACCGTCGCCGACACCTAGCCTCGGTGAACTGCTTGCCCAGGGCAAAGCGAATCTCGACGCCTGGTGGATCTCGTTATCCACCTTCGGCGTGCTGGTCGTGTTGCTCCTGCTCCTGACCTTCATGGGCGATGCGCTGCGCAATGCGCTGGATACCCGCATTGCTGACGCCATGCGCGCCGGAGGCAGCCAGTGAGCACCAAGGTTCAGAACGACGCAAAACACGGCATCACGCCGCCGCTGCTGGAGCTCGATCGTCTGCATGTGACCTTCGGCGACGCCGTCGCGGTGAACGACGTAACGCTCGCGATTCAACGCGGCGAGCGGGTCGCACTGGTCGGTGAGTCGGGCTCGGGCAAGAGCGTGACGGCGCTGTCGATCCTGCGTCTGTTGAGCGATGCGCAGGTGAGCGGGGCGATCCGCTTCGACGGCGAGGATCTGCTTGCCAAAAGCGAGCGCGAGATGCGCGGCATGCGCGGCTCGGATATCGCGATGATCTTCCAGGAGCCGATGACCGCCCTCAATCCGCTTTATACGGTGGGCGACCAGATCGCGGAGACGATCGTCGTGCACGACGGCGTCGCGGCGAACGAGGCGCGCAAGCGCGCCGTGGCGCTGTTGGGGCGCACGGGTATCGCGGAACCCGGCAAGCGCGTGAATAGCTACCCGCACGAGCTCTCGGGCGGTCAGCGGCAGCGCGCGATGATCGCCATGGCGCTCGCGTGCCGTCCGCGTCTGTTGCTCGCCGATGAACCGACCACGGCGCTCGACGTGACGATCCGCGCACAGATCGTCGAGTTGCTGCTGGAGTTGCAACGCGACGAAGCTGAGAAGCGTGGCATGGCGGTGCTGTTGATCACGCACGACCTGAATCTGGTGCGGCATTTCGCGCAACGTATCGCGGTGATGGAGAAGGGCGTACTGGTGGAGTGCGGTTCCGTCGAGCAGGTGTTCGAAGCGCCGCAGCATCCGTACACACAACGCCTGCTGGCAAGCCGTCCGCAGCGCACGGTGGTACCCGTGCTGCCGATCTCACCCGTGCTGCTCGAAGCACGCAACGTCTCGGTCGACTTCAAAACGAAACTTCCGGGCGTGAGCGGCTGGTTTCGCTCGGGGCACTTCCGCGCGGTCGCCGATGCGAGTGTGTCGGTGCGCCAGGGCGAGACGCTCGGCATCGTCGGCGAATCGGGTTCGGGCAAATCGACGCTGGCGATGGCCCTGCTCGGTTTGCAACGCACGGCGCACGGCGAGATCGAGTTTCAGGGCAGGGCGCTTGGCAGCTATCGCGGCCCTGAACAGACTGCCTTACGCTCGAATATGCAAGTTGTCTTTCAGGACCCGTTCAGTTCGCTTTCACCACGCCAGACCATCGAGCGGATCGTCGGAGAAGGGCTCGCTTTGCATCGGCCGCAAATGAGCCAGGAGGCACGGCGCGACAAGGTAGTGTCGGTCCTGCGCGAAGTCGGTCTGGATCGGACTGTGTTGTACCGCTATCCGCATGAGTTTTCCGGCGGCCAGCGACAGCGGATCGCGATTGCGCGCGCGCTGGTGCTGGAGCCGCGCATCCTGATACTCGACGAACCGACCAGTGCGCTCGACGTGTCGATCCAGCAGCAGGTGCTGAAACTGCTCGCCGGATTGCAGCAGAAGTACAACCTCGGCTTCGTTTTCATCAGCCACGATCTGGCCGTGATCGGGGCGATGGCGCATCGTGTTGCGGTCATGCAAAACGGTTCGATCGTCGAAAGCGGCGACGTTGAGCAGATTTTTGCGACACCGGCGCACCCTTACACTCGAAAGCTGCTGAAAGCGGCGCTGGATCACTGATTTTGCACTCTTTCACCAATTGGGTGCGTGTCTCGATTGTATTTTTCTATTTGTTTTGACACACGAATACTTACTGGCTAGTATCGACCAAACTTTTTTCCGTAGCCCACTGATTTTTAGGCAAAAAATACCGACCAATGCAGCACAGAAACCTAACCCAGGCTTGCACGCGCGTCGTCGCCGGGATGTTCATTGGCGTCTTGATGGCAGCAGCTCCCGGCGCGTTCGCCGACGAAGTAAGCAGTTTGAATCAGAATGCCTCATATTCGACCCCCACTGGGTCGAATTCTTTGTCCCCTCTCAATTCGCAACAGCCCGCTACCGACAACGACGGCGGCGCCAAATCGTTCCTGTCCGGCATGGCCGGCAAAGCGGGCGATGTGGTGGTCGGTGCGCTGAACATGATCGGCGTTCGCTACCGTTGGGGGGGTAATACGCCCGATTCGGGGCTCGATTGCAGCGGGTTCGTTCGCTACGTGTTCCAGGACACACTCGGTATGGCGCTGCCGCGTCGCGCCGAGGAAATGAGCCGCGTGGGCGAAAAGGTTCGCGTGAGCGACCTGAAGCCGGGCGATCTGGTGTTCTTCAATACGATGCGCCGTACGTTCTCGCACGTGGGCATCTACATCGGCGACAACAAGTTCGTGCATTCGCCCTCCACGGGCAGCACGATCCGCGTCGACGATATGGATAGCGGTTACTGGGAAAAGCGCTTCACGGGCGCACGCCGGATCGAAACGTCCTATCAGGACGGTGAAGATCTGCGCAAGCGCGTGAATGCTTCGATCGGCGGTAATCAGTAACTGATTCGGCCCGCACGGGTAGTGCCGGTGCGAAAAGAGCCTGCTTCTTCTGAAGCAGGCTTTTTGCGTTTGGGTGCTTGCCGAGCTGCCGGCGGGTCTTTCGGGCTGAACTCCGGCCCGTTCGACGCAACGCGCGTGACGGGAGCTGGAGTACGCCGGTGGTGTACCCGGCGGTACTTCGCCGGCGGGTCAGGCCGCGGCGCGGCTCGCGGCGAGCTTGCGCTGCAACTCAGGCATCATCTTCGCGACCGCTTCCTCTCCGGCCAGAATCGCGGCGTTGCGCTGCGAGAAATCGCTGCCGCTCATGGCGGCGAGATTCGGCCGGATCACGACATCCGCGTACTTGTCGAGTTCATAGGTCTTGATCGTCTGGCCCATGATCGTGAAGGTCTGCATCAGCACATCGAACGAACTGGCGGTGAGCCCGCTTTCCGGGCGCTGCGAGATGTCGACGGCGAGCACGAAATCCGCGCCCATCCTGCGTGCGAACGAGGCCGGCACCGGGCTCACCAGGCCACCGTCCACGTATTCATGGCCGCCTATTTTCACCGGCTCGAAAATCGACGGCACACTGCACGATGCGCGCACGGCAATGCCGGTGTTGCCGCGCTGGAACAGGATTGGCTGGCCGGTCTTCAGATCCGTGGCGACCACGCCGAGGGGCTTGGCCATCTTCTCGATCGGACGATTGTTGAGGGTCGTATTCAGGTAGTTTTGCAGCGCGATGCCTTGCAGAAAACCGCGTGTGCGAAACGGCATGGCCCAGTCGCTGATCGACGCTTCGTCCATGGAAAGCGCGAGCTTGTTCAGCGCAAAGCCGTTCATCCCCGAGGCGTACAGCGCACCGACTACCGAGCCCGCGCTGGTGCCCGCTACCAGATCGACCTGGATATTGCGCGCCTCTAGCGCCTTGATCACGCCGATGTGCGCGAAGCCGCGCGCAGCGCCGCCGCCTAGCGCGAGCCCGACTCGGATTGGCCGCTGCGGTTTGTCGAGCGGCGGCATGTTGCCCGTGGGCGTGACGGCGACCGGCGTGCTATCGGTCTTGCTGCCGCCGGTCGTGGTGCAGGCAGCCAGCACCGCGGAGGCGGCCGCCAATGAGAAGTTACGACGGGCGAGGCGAGGGGATGACGGTTTCAACGGGTTCTCCAGCAACGGCATGGGCGGCGCGCGATCGGAATAATGGGCGCAAGCTGAGCCGCGATCAGACGGATAGTCAAACGGACGGGAGCGCCGGCGGCGATCTCATGCGCTGCGGTTCTATCCCCACTCGCAGCGCGCGCACATCATAAATCAAAGCTCCGGGCGCGCGTCGGCCTGGTAATGAAACGTTGCAGACGAAGCGCCCAGGCGCAATGGGGCATGCGTTCCGCGCGCCCCGTGTGCTGCCGCTGGCCGTTCGGACGAGGGCAGGCAAGCCGGGTTCGGAAGGTATAATTCCGCTCTCACATTTATTTCCTGCGTGCCCATGCCTGGCGTTTTCTGTTGCATGGGCGCGGTCCGCTGCCGCGCTTCACGGGCAATGTCTGTCACGGCGCCGGCGCCTGTCTTCCGAGTAACTGCAAATGACCACCTCTGTTCGCACCCGTTTCGCACCGAGTCCCACCGGCTTCATCCACCTCGGCAACATTCGCTCCGCGCTTTATCCGTGGGCGTTCGCGCGCAAGATGAAAGGGAGCTTCGTGCTGCGGATCGAGGACACCGACGTCGAGCGCTCGAGTACCGAGGCCGTCGACGCCATTCTCGAAGGTATGGAGTGGCTGGGCCTCGATTTCGACGAGGGCCCGTTCTACCAGATGCAGAACATGGACCGTTATCGCGAAGTGCTCAAGCAGATGCGGGATGCCGGCCTCGTGTACCCGTGCTACATGTCGACCGAAGAACTCGACGCATTGCGTGAACGTCAGCGCGAAGCGGGCGAAAAGCCGCGTTACGACGGTACGTGGCGTCCGGAGCCCGGCAAGGTGTTGCCGGAGCCGCCGGCAGGCGTGCAACCGGTGCTGCGCTTCCGTAATCCGTTGACGGGTGTCGTGGCATGGGACGACGCAGTGAAAGGCCGCATCGAGATCTCGAACGAAGAACTCGACGACCTTGTGGTCGCACGCCCGGACGGCACGCCGATGTACAACTTCTGCGTGGTGGTGGACGACCTGGACATGCGCATCACGCACGTGATTCGCGGCGACGATCACGTCAACAATACGCCGCGCCAGATCAACATTCTGCGTGCGCTTGGTGCCGAGCCGCCGGTGTATGCGCACTTGCCGACCGTGCTGAACGAGCAGGGCGAGAAGATGAGCAAGCGTCATGGCGCGATGAGCGTGATGGGTTATCGCGACGCCGGTTATCTGCCGGAAGCGGTGGTCAACTATCTGGCGCGTCTGGGCTGGTCGCATGGTGACGCGGAAATCTTCACGCGCGAGCAGTTCGTCGAATGGTTCGATCTGGAGCATCTGGGCAAGTCGCCGGCGCAGTACGACCATGACAAGCTGAACTGGCTCAACGCGCACTACATCAAGGAAGCGGACAACGCGCGCCTCGCGGAACTCGCCAAGCCTTTCTTCGCCGAGTTGGGTATCGACGAAGCCGCGATTGCGCAAGGCGCCGATCTGACTTCGGTAGTGGGTTTGCTGAAGGACCGCGCTTCCACGGTAAAGGAAATCGCCGAGAACGCCGCGATGTTCTATCGCGTGCCGGCGCCGGATGCCGAGGCGCTCGCGCAGCACGTCACGGATGTCGTGCGTCCGGCACTCGCCGAGCTGGCTGCATCGCTCAAGACGGTGGAGTGGACCAAGGAGGCGATCGCCGCAGCGTTGAAGGCAACGCTTGGCGCGCACAAGCTGAAGATGCCGCAACTGGCTATGCCGGTTCGTCTGCTGGTGGCGGGCACCACGCATACGCCGTCGATCGACAGTGTGCTGATGCTGTTTGGCCGCGATGTTGTCGTGAGCCGTATCGAAAAAGCGCTGGCTTGAGCGCATTCGCGCCTGCCTTGAGAGGGTTTGCATGCGACTTGCGAAAAAAGTCGCATGCAATTGCTCAAAGGGTATTTACAAAGCGCAAATTGGCCTCTAGAATCTCGTTTCTGTTCTGCAAGGGGGGTATAGCTCAGCTGGGAGAGCGCTTGCATGGCATGCAAGAGGTCAGCGGTTCGATCCCGCTTACCTCCACCATCAGAGCAGAGTGAAGTCGTTCCGAAGTCTGGAGCTTGTAGCAAAAAAGACTTCACAAGCAGCTGTAACGTAGTTAGAATATCGGTCTTTGCTGCAGACGAAACGAAATTAGCGTCAGTTAGCAGCAAGATAAAGACAGATCTGAAAAGATTATGTCCCCTTCGTCTAGAGGCCTAGGACATCACCCTTTCACGGTGAGTACAGGGGTTCGAATCCCCTAGGGGACGCCAAACATCAGCGTCGCTTGGTAGCAGTAAAGCAGCGCAGCTTGCAGAGAAAAAACCAACGCTCGCAAGTCATGATAGGCAAACTGGAGTGGTAGTTCAGTTGGTTAGAATACCGGCCTGTCACGCCGGGGGTCGCGGGTTCGAGTCCCGTCCACTCCGCCAGACAAAGCCCGTTCATACGAATCTGAACGGGCTTTTTCATTAAAGGTGTAAGCAGTACGTTGTCCCCTTCGTCTAGAGGCCTAGGACATCACCCTTTCACGGTGAGTACAGGGGTTCGAATCCCCTAGGGGACGCCAGAACATCGGCGTCGTTCGGTTGGCAGTATGAACGGTGCAGTGGTTGAATGAGCACGGCTCACAAACCACGTTGTAAAAATCTGGAGCGGTAGTTCAGTTGGTTAGAATACCGGCCTGTCACGCCGGGGGTCGCGGGTTCGAGTCCCGTCCGCTCCGCCAGATTTTAGAAAGCCCACTTCGAAAGAAGTGGGCTTTTTTTATTTCCGCAGCCGGTCCGCCTGGGTATCGTCCGGGTATGCTCGGGACAAACAGCCATTGCCAGCGCGCGCGGGCTGTTTTACCGTTGACCTGACTTATCTTCGTCGTCCCGCCATGTTCGACCCAACCGAAGCTCCGTCACCGTTTTATCTGCGCCAGGCCAGCATGGACGATTTCGAGTTCGCTGAGGCGCTGACCCGCAACAACATGGGTGGCTACTATCGCCGGCACCATCTGGTCTGGCGTGGCGATCTCTTTCTCGGCAGTTGGCGCGAGTCGGAAAATTTCATTCTCGAAGTGGATGGCGAGCCGATCGGCGTGCTGCGCATCACGCAAGAAGGGGATTCGCTGCACATCCGCGACGTGCAGATTGCCGAAGGGCATCGGCGGCTTGGCGCCGGCACGTATCTGCTCGACATCTCGCATCAGTGGGCACGCGAGCGCGGGCTACGCGAGTTGCAGTTGCGCGTGTTCGTCGACAATCCCGCCGCGCGCTTGTATCAGCGCAAGGGGTATAAGCTGACCGGGCCGCGTCTGGCGCAACTCGGCGCGATCCGTCATCTGGCGCGGCGCGTCTGACGCATTGCCGCGAGCGGTTATCCCTTGCACCGTCACTTCTGCGCGGTCTCTTCGTCCGCTTCCGAAGCAGCACTGCTAGCTGCGCTTTCCACGCGGTGCTCGGCGCCACGCTCGATGAACGCGCGTGGACTGGCGCCGAATGCCCGCCGGAACATCGCCGAGAACGCGCTCTGACTCTGGTAGCCCAGTTCTTGTGCGACGTGTGAAAGCGGCCGCCCTTGACTCAATAGCGGAATCGCACGCGCGAGAATGGCCTGCTGCCGCCATTGCGAAAAACTCACGCCTAACTCCTGACGAAACAACCGGGCGATCGTGCGCGTACTCGCACCGACACTCGATGCCCATTGTTCGAGCGAGTCGCCGTGCGTCGGATCCGCGATCACGGCCTCGCACAGCGCGCGCAAGCGCTTCTCGTTGGGCATCGGCACCGATAGCGGCAGGGGCTCCGAGCGCGTCAGTTCGTCGAGCGCGAGCGCGCCTAGCAGTTGTTCGCGTGTCGCTGAAATGCCAGGTGTGTCGAGCGCGGCGATGACTTCGCGCAGCAGGTTCGATACTTCAACCACGCGCGGGCTATCCAGGCCGGCCGGGACCGTGCTTTCGGTAATGTAGAGCGTGCGCAGAAACGCGTCTTCAATCGCGACCACTTCGTGCGTCACATGCGGCGGCACCCAGATCGCCCGGGATGGCGGCACCATCCATGTTGTGCCGGTTGTCGCAACTCGCAGCACCCCTCGCGACGCATAGGCCACCTGCGCCCACGCATGCGTGTGTCGCGCGATACGCCAGCCCGACGGCATCAACCGTGAGCGTACGCGAATCGGATGCGATTGCGTCGGCTGGAATTCGGGCGGAATGTCGGCGAAGCGGGTCTGGCTCGACGGGTCCGGGTCAGTGGACGAATTCATATTGAAGATCGATCCAGGGGATGGAACTCAAATAAAGCAGCGCCTGCGAAGACGTGGAACCCATGAGCATGCGGCGCTCAGGCACCGCGCGTTCGTGCGTGGACCCGGGCGTGCGGCCCCGGCGGTACGGGCTCAAAATTACCGCGGGCTTCTCATTGTAGGTGTTGCGTCGGAATTGACGTTGCATAATGTCCCGATTGCACGGATTCCGAGGAGAACCCCCATGAGCTTCGCCACCGCCGACTTGTGCGATGCGCACGAGGACCTGCTGGCGCTGGGCACGTTGCGTGTGCTCGAGCCGGTCTTTCATCTCTTCAGCCGTGCCGAGAGTTTCAGCGGCGAGGCGGTGACGCTCAAGGTCTTCGAAGACAACGCGCTCGTGCGCGCCACGCTCGAGGAGAAGGGCGCCGGCCGGGTGCTGGTGATCGACGGCGGCGGCAGTCTGCGTTGCGCGCTGGTAGGCGGCAACCTCGCGCAAATTGCCGAGCAGAACGGCTGGGCGGGCATCGTGCTGAACGGCTGTGTGCGCGATACGCTGGAGCTCAACGAAATCAATGTCGGGGTGGCGGCGCTGGCGACCTGCCCACGGCGTGGCCAGAAACTCGGCACGGGTGAGCGCGACGTGCCGGTGCAGTTGCCGGGCGCGCTGGTGCGTCCGGGCGAGTGGATCTATGCGGATATCGACGGCGTGCTGGTGGCGAACGCGCCGCTGAACTGAAGCGCCGGCGTCAGCCGGGGCGAGCCGAACCTCATCATCAAGGAGAGCAAACGACGATGCAGACCGTTTTTGTATATGGCACGTTGCGTGCCGGCGAAGTGAATGACCTCAGAGAGGCTGCCGCGCGCAACGAAATCGCCGAGCCGAATCTGCTCGGCACGGCCACGGTGCGCGGCCATCTGTTCGACTTCGGCCTGTATCCGGGTCTGGTGGTCGACGAAGCGGGCGTAGACGTCACGGGTGACGTCTACGAAATCGAAGATGAACTGGTCGCGGTGCTCGATGAGATCGAAGCGGTGTATCCTGGCGTCGAAGATCGTTTCCTCGCGCGGGAAGTGATGGTGAAAGTAGACGGCAACGTCGTGAACTGCCGCTTCTATCCGGTCTCGCCCAATGCGGTGAAGGGCCTGCCGGAAATCAGATCGGGCGATTGGGTCGAGCATCGCAGCACGCGCTGAGCGATGCTCGCGCCGGTTCGCGGCGAGCGCACCAAGTGTACGTAACAACGCATAGCGGCTACATCGCGTGCGCATAAAAAAACGGCCCGGCAGGCATGCGCCTGTCGGGCCGTCCGGTCGGTCAGCCTTGCGACCCGGGCCGCTCTTTCATCTTGCGTGGCTGGTGAAAGCGGGCCTGGTACGACGTCGTTATTGCTGGTGCCTGAGGCAGCCTGGATGCCTCAGATTTCTTCGTACAGCGGCAGCGTCAGAAAGTCGGTGAATTGCTCCGACGTCGACATTTCGTCGAAGATTTGCGCGGCGCGATCGTACGGCTTCGTATCGCCGCCGACGGCCTGCTTCACCTTGTCGAGCTCTTCTGCCGACAAGGCACGCACCAGTTCCGCCGTGACCTTGCGGCCATCTTCGAGCTTGCCCTTCGGCGAGCGAATCCACTGCCACACTTGCGAGCGGGAGATTTCCGCGGTGGCGGCGTCTTCCATCAGGTTGTGAATCGGCACGCAGCCATTGCCCGCGAGCCACGAACCCAGGTAGTGAATGCCGACGTTGATGTTGTTGCGCAGACCGCCTTCGGTGATCGGCGCTTCCGGGCGGAAGTCCATGAGGTCGGACGCTGTGACGAGCACGTCATCGCGTTGCTTGCCGATCTGGTTCGGCTTGTCGCCGAGCACCTTGACGAATTCTTCCATCGCGATCGGCACGAGACCCGGGTGCGCCACCCAGCCGCCGTCGTAACCGTCGCCCGCATCGCGTGCCTTGTCCGAGCGCACGCCGCCCATGGCCTTTTCGTTCGCTGCCGGATCGTTCTTGATCGGAATCAGCGCGCTCATGCCGCCGATTGCCGGGGCGTTGCGGCGATGGCAGGTCTTCAGCAGCAGCAGCGCGTAGGCACGCATGAAAGGCGAGGTCATGGTGATCTGCGAGCGGTCGGCGAGGCAGAAATCGCGGTCGCTCTTGAACTTCTTGATTGCCGAGAAGATGTAGTCCCAACGGCCGGCGTTCAGACCCGAGCTGTGCTCGCGCAACTCGTACAGGATTTCGTCCATTTCGAACGCGGCGACGATCGTTTCGATCAGCACGGTCGCGCGAATCGTGCCGCGCGGCACGCCCACGGCTTCCTGTGCGGCGAGGAAGATGTCGTTCCACAGGCGCGCTTCGAGGTGGCTTTCCATCTTCGGCAGATAGAAGTAGGGCGCTGTGCCGCGCGCAACCTGTTCCTTCGCGTTGTGAACCATGAAGAGCGCGAAATCGAAGATGCCGCCGGAGACGCGCTTGCCGTCCACCGTCACATGCTTTTCGTCCAGATGCCAGCCGCGCGGCCGCACGATCAGCGTGGCGATCTTGTCGTTCAGCGTGTACGACTTGCCATTCTGTTCGAGCGAAATCGTGCGGCGCACCGCGTCCTTCAGATTGATATGGCCGGTAATCTGGTTATCCCAGCTCGGCGCGTTCGAATCTTCGAAGTCGGTCATGTACGAATCCGCGCCCGAATTCAGCGCGTTGATGATCATCTTGCGCTCGACCGGACCGGTAATTTCCACGCGGCGGCATTGCAGATCTTGCGGCAGCGGCGCGATCTTCCAGTCGCCTTCGCGCACGCTCTTGGTTTCGGCGAGGAAGTCCGGACGCTCACCGGCGTCGAGCCGTTTAGTGCGCTCGACGCGCGCCTGCAGCAGTTGCTGGCGGCGTGGTTCGAACGTGCGATGCAGTGCGGCGACAAGCTCAAGCGCTTCGCGGGTGAGGATTGCTTCATAGCCCGGCTTGATCTCAGCCGTGATTTCCATGCCCTGCGGCAACTGCAGTGAGGACTGCGATGACAGCGGATTCGCCATGGTTTCTCCTTGGTCGGTCAGATTGCAAAGGTACAAATGTTGAGATGCGCTTGAATTGCGCCGTGGAATCCAGGCAATAGCCGTCACGCGCCAGGGCTGTGGCGCGGACGGCTGCCACCGGGATTGCCGGTGCCGCTATTGCGGTTGGGCGACGCGAGAGACTTCAAAAAAGCGAGCAGATCGTTCATGCCTCCGCCCGCGCCATGCGGCGTAACGCCCAGTTCTTCGGCGGGTGCGTTTTGCCGGTTAAGCCAGAAAGTGGTGAAGCCGAACCAGCTCGCGCCAGCCACGTCCCAGCCGTTCGACGACACGAAGACGATCTCGCGCGGCTCGGCGCCGAAGGCTTGTGTGCCGAGCGAGTAGGCCGCGGGCGAGGGTTTGTACGCGCGCACGGTATCGACGGACAGAACATGGTCGAACAGGCGCGTCATGCCGGCGCTCTTCACGGCAATGTCGAGCATTTGCGGATTGCCGTTCGAGAGGATCGCGAGACCGGGCTTGGCCGTTACCATCGGCGCGGTTTTGCCGCCCGCAGGCGCAGGCGTGGAGGCGGACAACGACGACGGTGCGTCGCGCAACTGGCGCAGTGCGGGGACGGCATCGGGAAAAGCGGACAGGCACGCGTATTCGTCCATCAGACGCTTTTCCGCCGCGCGGCCCAGCGTGAGATGCAGTTTCCTGGCGGAAAAGCGCAAAGCGTCGAGCGTGATGTCCCAGAACGGCCGGTAGTGCACGCCCGGTGCGCCGGCCGGGTCGGCGAGGGTGCGCAACTGCGTGTATTCGATCTGTTTCTGGCGCCACAACTGCGAAAGCGCGTCGCCTTGGCCCGGGAACATCTGCTCCGCGGCAGCGATCACCGAATGCACGTCGAAAAGCGTGCCGTAGGCGTCGAAAATCACTGCTTTGGGGAAAGGTGTCGTTGTGGCCGACATTGCCGTGCACTCCATTAGAGGTCAGGACGGATTGTATTAGTGATGCTATGCGCTAAAAAAGAGGCTAAATATCACTTGATCTTTTACTTTCATCCACCTAATCTGACGCGCACCGACCACTTTCCCGCGCAGCCCCACGCGTCTTGCTTTGGGGCGTTGCGGCTTCGCTGCCCATGGACCGTTTCAAGCAGATCGAAACTTTCGTTACCGTCGCGGCCAAGGGCAGCCTGTCGGCTGCGGCGCTCGCCGAAGGCGTCGCGCCCGCCATCATTGGCCGCCGTATCGATGCGCTGGAAGAGCGCCTCGGCGTCAAACTGCTGGTACGCACTACCCGAAAGATCACGCTGACCTTCGAAGGCTCGGCGTTTCTCGAGGATTGCCAGCGCGTCATTCACGACATGCAGAACGCCGAAGCCAGCGTGTCGGCCGGGGGCGTGAAGGCGAGCGGCCACTTGCGGTTGTCGGCGCCCGCCGGGTTTGGACGCAGGCATGTTGCGCCGTTGGTGCCGGCGTTCACCGTCGCCCATCCGGATGTGTCGATTACGCTCGACCTGTCCGACCGGCTGGTTGATCTCGTCAACGAGGGCTTCGACTGCGCCGTGCGTTTGGGGGAGCTGCCGGATTCGTCCCTGGTGTCGCTCAAGCTTGGCGAGAACCGCCGCGTGTGTGTGGCTTCGCCGTCGTATCTGAGCCGGCGCGGCTCGCCGCACACACTGGCCGATCTCGCGCACCACAACTGCCTGGCGCTCGGTGCGAGTGCCAACCAGCAGCGTGGCTGGATGTTCCAGCAGGGCGACAAGGTCGTGTCGATCAAGGTGTCCGGCACGATGGAATGCTCGGATGGCGCCGTGCTGCACGAGTGGTGCCTTGAGGGTTACGGGCTCGCATGGCGATCGTGGTGGGAGGTCGGCGCGGATATCGCGGCCGGGCGCCTCGTCAGCGTGCTCGACGAGTTCGCCGCGCCGCCGATCGGCATCCATGCGGTATTTCCGCAACGCCGGCATTTGCCGCTGCGGGTGCGTCTGTTTCTGGACTTTCTCAAACATACGTACGGCCATCCTGATTACTGGAACTGACGCCGGCCGCGGTGCCGCATAGGTGCAACGTGGCGCGACTGCGCCCCGCACCATCCGTGCAGCGGGTTTCCGATATGCGGACAGACCCGCACGATGGCCTTGAGCTCATTTCTGCGACCTACAATCGATTGGAGCGGCTTCCATACCGAACCTCGTCGGACGCTGACGCCGCGCTGCACGAAGCCGGCGACGGAGGGCATCATGTTCAGGCACATCCTGGTTCCGACCGATGGTTCAGACCTGTCGCGCAAAGCGATAGACGGCGCCATCGACCTCGCGCAGGCGGTGGGCGCTCGCGTTACCGCGTACGCCTGTCTGCCGCAATATCCGTACTCGCCGTTTTCCGACGTGGTGATCGAGCCGCCGGTCGAGTTTTTGCAACGCAGCGAGCGTGAAGCACGGGTGCATCTGCGGGAAGTGGAGCTGGCCGCGCGCCGTGTCGGTGTCGCGTTCGACAGCCGCACCAGCGTGCATCCGGCACCGTATCTCGGCATCATCGAAGCCGCGGAGCAGGGTGGCTGCGATGTGATTTTCATGGCTTCGCACGGGCGGCGCGGTCTCGGCAGTCTGCTGATCGGCAGCGAGACGCAACGGGTCCTGACGCATACGAAGATTCCCGTGATCGTGTACCGCTAGGCGGCCCGCGCACGATTCGCATCGCTGACAGGCACGGCGTAAAAAAACGCGCCGGCGATGAGGCCGGCGCGTCCTGTGTTCGCCGCACAATCCATTGCGCTGGCTTTGTCTCCACTGCCGCCATCACTCCCAGATTCCAACCATCAGGACAGACGGCGTTCCAGCCCTGATGGCTTCAGTCCTCCCTGAAGGCGGCCCTCTGGCGGAGCCGCTTTGTCGTCTGCCTTGCCGTTTCCGCGATCAGAGCGCCGGATGCCTTAAGCAACCTTCTTGTCGAAGAACTGTTCGTCTTCCGTCGAACCGTGCAGCGCGGTCGTCGATGCATCGCGCTCGACCGTTTGCGTCACGGCGTCGAAGTAGCCGGTGCCGACTTCGCGCTGATGCTTGACCGCGGTGAAACCCTTTTCAGCCGCAGCGAATTCAGCCTGCTGCATTTCGACGAACGCCGTCATCTGGTTGCGGGCGTAGCCGTGCGCCAGGTTGAACATCGAGTAGTTCAGTGCGTGGAAGCCGGCCAGCGTGATGAACTGGAACTTGTAGCCCATTGCGCCGAGTTCGCGCTGGAACTTGGCGATGGTTGCGTCGTCGAGGTTCTTCTTCCAGTTGAACGACGGCGAGCAGTTGTACGACAGCAGTTGATCCGGGAATTCCTTGTGGATCGCGTCGGCGAATTTCTTCGCGAACTCGAGGTCCGGCTTGCCGGTTTCGCACCAGATCATGTCGGCGTACGGCGCGTAGGCGAGACCACGCGAGATTGCCTGCTCCAGACCCGGCTTCGTGCGGTAGAAACCTTCCACCGTGCGCTCACCCGTCAGGAACGGCTTGTCGTTGTCGTCCACGTCCGACGTGATCAGGTCGGCGGCTTCCGCGTCGGTGCGAGCCAGCAGCACGGTCGGCGTGCCGGAGACGTCGGCGGCCAGACGCGCGGCCGTCAGCTTGGCGATGTTTTCGCGGGTCGGCACGAGCACCTTGCCGCCCATGTGGCCGCACTTCTTCACCGAAGCCAACTGGTCTTCGAAGTGCACGCCGGCCGCGCCCGCTTCGATCATCGCCTTCATCAGTTCGAACGCGTTCAGCACGCCGCCGAAACCGGCTTCCGCGTCGGCCACGATCGGGGCGAAGTAGTCGATATAGCCTTCGTCGCCCGGATTCTTGCCTTCCGACCACTGGATCTGGTCAGCGCGCGTCAGCGTGTTGTTGATGCGCTTCACGACGAGCGGCACCGAGTTCGCCGGATACAGCGACTGGTCCGGGTACATTTCACCGGCCACGTTCGCGTCGCCCGCCACTTGCCAGCCCGACAGGTAGATGGCCTTGAGGCCGGCCTTGACCTGTTGCATCGCCTGGTTGCCGGTCAGCGCGCCGAGCGAGTTCACGAACGGCTCGTTATTGACGCTTTCCCACAGCTTTTCCGCGCCGCGCTTGGCAAGCGTGTGTTCCACTTGCAGCGAGCCGCGCAGACGGATCACGTCTTCGGCCGTGTACGTACGCTTCACGCCTTTCCAGCGCGGATCGGTTTCCCATTGCTGTTGAAGTTGCTTGGCTTGTTGTTCGCGCGACATGGTGTGCTCCTTGGTTGCCTGTAATGGATAGGGTGACTCTTTGTCTTCGTCGAAGCGTTTGGCCGTTTAAGGCGTTTCGTTTCGTGAAGTCTTATATAAGAGTCTAGGCAAATCGGTTGTCGCGCAATAGCGGGCAGGGAGCGTTTTTTGAATATTTATTTTTATTTAAAATCAATTGCTTGGTGGTACTGTTTCACATTAAGAAACGTCTTTTTCCATCTTGCAATAGGGCGTCTTGTGCCGTGCAGCACGATTTTTTACGACGCAAAAAAATTTTTCACATCGTGAAATATTAATGGTCGCCGAAGTACGGACGAAAAAAAACCGGCGCCTGAGCACCGGTTTCTTCTGACCGACGGACCGCATGGAGGCCATCCGGGTCATTTCAGGCCGCGTTACGCACTGAATGAGCTGCGTGAATGCGCTTGCCTGATGACTGCTGGGTCGCTTGCTTAGCTACCGCGACGCGCCGTACGCGGACCGTCGCTGCGGCGTGCGCCGTAGCCGCCGTCACGCGAACCACCGCCGAAGCCGCCTTCACGCGAACCGCCACCGAAGCCGCCGTCACGCGAACCGCCGCCAGCCGACTTGCCGGCCCAGCCGCCACCAGTGCCGCTACCGCTGCGCGAACCGCCGCCGTTACCAGCCGGCTTGCCAGCGCCGCTACCAAAGCGACGGCCACCGCCATTGCCGCCGCCCGGACGGCCACGGCCGCCAAAGCCAGGACGGCCACCGCCCGACGGAGCCGACTTGCGCGGCTCGAAGCCAGCGACGACGTTGACCGGCAGCGGGGTGCGCACGAAACGCTCGATGCGCTTGAGCGCGCCTTGTTCCGCGTGGTGCACGAGGCTCACTGCGATACCCGAGCGGCCAGCACGGCCGGTACGGCCGATACGGTGCACGTAGTCTTCAGCGAACTTTGGCAGGTCGTAGTTGAACACGTGCGTGATGCCCGGGATGTCGATACCACGAGCCGCGACGTCCGTTGCCACCAGCACGCGCACACGACGCTCGCGCAATGCCTTGATGGTGCGGTTACGCGCGCCTTGCGGCAGATCGCCGTGCAAAGCAGCCGATTCGAAACCGGCGTCGGCCAGACGGCCAGCCAGTTGGTCAGCGTCCATCTTGGTTGCCGTGAAGACGATAGCCTGGTCGAGGCCTTCGTCACGCAGCAGATGGTCGAGCAGACGATCCTTGTGATCGCGGTCGTCAACATAGTGGACGGTTTGCGCGATGTTGGTGCGTTGTTCGAGGCGTTGAACGATCTCGATACGTTCCGGATCCTTCAGCAGGCGGCCGGTCAGCGAACCGATCTTGCCGTCGAGCGTGGCCGAGAACAACATGGTTTGACGCGAAGCCGGCGTAGCCGCCACGATCGTTTCGATGTCTTCGATGAAGCCCATGTCGAGCATGCGGTCAGCTTCGTCGAGCACGAGGATCTGCAGTTGCGACAGATCGATCCGGCCGCGTTCCAGGTGGTCGATCAGACGGCCCGGCGTGGCAACCAGAATTTCCGGGTTCTTTGCCAGCAGCATCAGCTGTTGGCCGTAAGCGACGCCGCCCAGAATGCTGACGGTGCGCAGACGCTTGAGGTGCTTGCCGTACGTGGCAGCGGCGGTGGTGACCTGCATCGCGAGTTCGCGGGTCGGCGTCAGAACCAGCATGGTCGGACGGGCAACCGGTTGCGGGCGGCGCGTGCGGGCGCCGTCAGCCGGACGCGGTTCGCGCGGTTGGCTGGCTTGCGCCTTTTGCAGTTGCGAGAAGCGCTCGATCGCGGGCAGCATGAACGCGGCGGTCTTGCCCGAACCGGTCGGGCTCGAGACCAGCAGATCGCGGCCGGCGATGCCGGCGGGGATCGCGCGTTGCTGAACCGGAGTCGGGGTTTGATAGCCAGCGGCGGTCAGCGCGGAGACGACGTCCGGGGACAGACCGAGCGACGCGAACGACGGGCCGGCGGGCGCGGCGGCTTCTGCGGCGACAGCTTCCGGAGCGGCAGCGACGGCTGCGGCTTGTGCGGGTGCGTCGGCTAGACCGAGGGCTTGATCGGCGATGGCGTTCAACGGGCTGCTGGGGGTATTGCTCGAAGTCATGAGAATCCTTGGTAAATCCTTGGTACACACGGAATTAAAACGTCGGCGCCAATCGGCATACCCAAGTCGTCGGATTCAGCGAGCAAAGAAGCAGCGAGCAAATCGAAAAACGGGGGCAGCTCGCGACAATAAAGGCGAGCTTTTCGTTAGAAGCTGTATCGGATGCGACATGCCAACACGGCGTGCCGCCAGCCTGGGACATGATCGCCCGTAGGGGGCTAGGCAGGAGGGGACAGGTTCTAAACTGGATTGGAGCTAAACGCTACGAGGCGCTGCGCCGCAAGGGCCGCTAGAGGAAAGCCGGGCAAAGCAGTGAAGCGCAGGCAGTATTGTATAGAGTTTTGTTGCACTGCGCCACCGTTAAGATATTTCCTGGCGGAAAACTTTGCCTTCGAGGTTTAGCCGGCTGCGCCGGGACAGGCTTTGGGCTTTCCTCACCGCCCGATCCGGCCGGCCGCTGTTTTCCGCCGCAGGGCCGGCTCAGGCCGACGCGCCGCTTTTCAGCGATTCGACGAGGTCGACGTATTGCTGCTTCGCGGCGTCTTGCGCGGTGCCTTTGAGCGCGGCCCACGCATCGTACTTGTATTTGCCGACGATATCGGTGAAACCCGGTTTGTCGCCGTGGACGTCGCCGTCGGTAGCCTGCTTGAAGAGGGCGTAGAGGCGCAAAAGAGTGAGGTTGCCGGGACGCTCGGGCAGCTGCTTTGCATCTTCCTGGGCCTGGACGAATTGCGCGTTGATGTCTGTCATGGTGATTTTGCCCGGCTGGCGGGGCTGGTTTAGGCTGGGCCGATGATCATAACAACTGCATGCTGCCGCGGGGCCGAGGGCTTATTCCAAACGTTCGGCGCCGCCCCGCGGGCAAATCCAAAACCGCATCTGCATGCGCCGTGCCGATTACAATACGGTCCATGACTCAAACTGTGCTTCTTGCCCTCGATACCTCGACCGAATTCTGCTCGGTAGCGCTCCTGTCCGCCGTCGGCGATGCCGCAAGCGGGGCCGCGATTCCTGATCGGGCCGAACCGCGAATCTGGGTGCGCCACGAGCAAACCGGCGCGGTGTCCAGCACGCGCCTGCTGCCCGCCATTCGCGAACTTTTCGACCAAGCCGGTCTGAAACTGGCAGATTGCAACGCCATTGCCTTCGGCTCCGGCCCAGGATCGTTCACCGGTCTTCGTACCGCGACGGGCGTCGCTCAGGGCCTCGCATTCGGCCTGAATCTGCCGGTCGTGCCGATCAGCACGCTGCTGGCCTGCGCGGAGAGCGCCCGGCGGCGCGATCCGTCGGCGACCCGCGTGCTCTCTGCGCTCGATGCCCGGATGGACGAGATTTACTGGGCCGACTACGCATGGGATACCGCGCTCGGCGAATGGCGCACGTTGCAGCCGGCATCGCTGGACGCGCCGGAACGGCTTGTTTTGCCCAACGTCCCCTTCACCCTGGCAGGCAATGCGGCGGCGGCTTTCGGTGCGCGGCTGCCCGCGGTTGCCGCGGCGCGAACCGTCGATAGCGAAGCGCTGCCGCACGCGGTGCCGCTTGCGCACGCGGCATTGCGCGCACTTCGCGCCGGCCGCACCGTGCCCGCCGATCAGGCCGCACCGGAATACATTCGCGACAAGGTAGCCCAGACCACGGCGGAGCGCGTGGCCGAGAAAGCCGCCAAGGCCGGGCAGGCTGCCAGCCTGGCGCATGACGCGCATCAAGGCGAGGGCCGGCAATGAGTGGCGTGTTGCTGGCGGACCGCTATATGTCGCCGATGACCGAGGCCGATCTGGACGAGGTCGCGGCCATCGAAAAAATTGCCTACGAATTTCCCTGGAGTCGCGGTAATTTCGGCGATTCGCTGCGCAACGGTTATTTCGGCATCTGTCTGCGTCACGTAACTGGCACGCTGATCGGTTATTGCGTGCTGATGCCGGTAGTCGATGAAATGCACCTGCTCAACTTGTGCGTGGCGCCTGCCGCGCAAGGCGCCGGCGCCGGGCTCGCGCTGCTGCGCGAAGCGGTGCGCATCACGCGCGCGGAAAAACTCGAAGGCATGCTGCTCGAAGTGCGGCCGTCGAATCATCGGGCGATCCGGCTTTATGAGCGCTTTGGCTTTGCGTCGATTGGCCGGCGCAAAAACTATTATCCGGCGCGGCATCGCAGCCGGGAGGACGCCATCGTGATGCGTTTCTCGTTTGCCACGGAGGGCGCAGATGGCGCTGCATGAATCGGTACTGGAAGAGTTCGGACTCGCGCCGCTGTGGGTGCGTCGCGGTATGTCGGCGGCGCAGGAGCCCGTGGTTGAAGCCGGCCTCGAGCAGGGCGCCGACGCGTTAGCGAATCAGGCGGCACGGCTCGACGAGCCGCGTGTGGCGGCGCGTGAAGCGTCGCGGGCCGCACCTGAGCCGGAGCACCGGCAGGCAGTGCCCGTGGCTGACGCATCGCGGCCTGCGACGCTTGTGAGCGAAGCGCTCCGAGGCGATGCCATACCGGCGCAGGACGAACGTCGCGCAGCGCCACCCGCGCAGGACCAGATTCAGGAACAGGCGCAACGGCGGATGCAGGCGCCAGCCGAAGGACGGCAGCCGTCGCAGCCGTCGCGAGCATCGGAGCCGCCAGCGTTCGATGCTCCGCCCGACGACGATTTCGCGTGGTTCGATGATCAGCCAGCCCACGCGTCGGTTGAGGCGCGTCACGAGGCACCGGAGCCCGCCGCGATCCAGACGCTCGACTGGGACGCGCTGAGCGAGCGGGTCGCCCACTGCGAGCGCTGCCGGCTGTGCGAGAAACGCACGAACACGGTATTCGGCGTCGGCGATCGCAATGCCGACTGGATGCTGATCGGCGAAGCGCCCGGTGAGAACGAAGATCGTCTGGGCGAGCCGTTCGTCGGCCAGGCCGGCAAGCTGCTCGACAATATGTTGCGTTCGCTCACGCTCGCGCGTGACAGCAACGTCTACATCGCCAACGTGATCAAGTGCCGCCCGCCGGGCAACCGCAATCCCGAACAGGATGAAGTCGCGCGTTGCGAGCCTTATCTGCAACGCCAGGTCGCGCTGGTCAAGCCTAAGCTGATCGTCGCGCTTGGCCGCTTCGCCGCGCAAAGTCTGCTCAGGACCGAGGCGAGCATTTCGTCGCTGCGCGGCCGCGTGCACGAATATGAAGGAGTACCGGTGATTGTCACCTATCACCCGGCGTATCTGCTGCGCAGCCTGCCCGACAAGGCGAAGGCTTGGGCGGACCTGTGCCTCGCGCGCGACACGTGGCTCGCGGCGGGCGGCGTGCCGTCCGGCGTGGCAAAGTGACGGAGGCGAGCGGGCCGGCTGCGCGTGTTGCTGCCGCGCCGAGCCCATCCGCTGCGATTCTAGGGACTTTGCTCGACACCTTGCGCGTGCCGGCCGTGCGCGATCTCGCCTGGCTGCTGCTCAGCGCCGATTTGTTGCGCGCGCAACCACCGGTCGGCGCACTCGCCAGCCCTTTCGGCTCGTCGCAGGAAGCGGCGGCGACCGTTGACTGGTTACGCGCGCTGGATGTCGAGCCGTCCGATTTGCAGCGTGAGCTCGCCGCCACGCGTATCACCCGTCTTGGCCGCTACGCCGAGCGGCTCCTTGGATGGTTTCTGCAACATGGGCCGGCGGCGCGTCTGGTCGCTGCCGGCGTACCGTTGCGGCGCTCGGGCGTGACGCTGGGCGAATGCGATTTTCTGGTGCAGACGCGGCACGGTGCGCGCCTGCATTGGGAGTTGGCGGTGAAGTGCTATCTCCATGCGGGCGAGGGTGGCTCGCAGTCGCCAGCGCGATTAGCCGATTACGTCGGTCCAAATCTGAAGGACCGCTTCGATCTGAAGCTCGCGCATGTGCTGAATCATCAACTGCCGTTGAGCGCGCGTGAAGAGTTTGCCTCGGTCGGCTATGCAGGGCCGTGGACGCCGCAGATGTTTATCAAGGGCTGGCTGTTCTATCGGGCGGGCGAAAAGCCTGCCGATCCTGCCGAACTCGATCCGTCGCACGAACGAGGCTGGTGGGTCACACGCAGCGACTGGCCGGACTTTGCCGCGGCGCATGCGCGGATATGGCGCGTGTTGCCCCGGTTGGAATGGCTTGCGCCGCGGCGTCATGAGCAGGGTGAAGTGCAGGCTCTCGCATTCGCCTTTGTCGATCCGCAGAAGCTGGCAGAGCAAACGTCATCCCAGCACGGGCCGACCATGGTCGCCGCGTTTGCTGCCGATAGCAGCGGCAAGCTGATCGAATTTTCGCGTGGTTTTATCGTGCCGGAAACGTGGCCCGAGTTGGCGCAGGCCTATGCGCGGCAGCCGCAGGAGTTACGGGCGTCGTAGAAATCGCGCGCGTCGCGGAAGGCGCGAAAGGCGCGAGAGGCGCGAGAGGTGCGAGAGGTGCGAGAGGTGCGAGAGCCGCAGGAACCGCGGGAAAAATAGGGCGGCCGCCAGCATTAGCGGCCTGAAGCCGGCTGTTACACCTCTACGCCCATCGCCGCCGCGAGGCCAAAGCGCTTTCGCCTCTCACCACCACCGATAAAAATGATGCACCGGCCCGACGCCGCTGCCCACGTCGAGCCGGTCGCTCGCTTGCAACGCGCCGGTCAGGTACAGCTTGGCGTCAGCGACCGCGCTTGCCAGATCGGCGCGCTGGGGAATCAGCGCCGCAATCGCCGACGACAGCGTGCAGCCCGTCCCATGCGTATTCTTCACCGGCACGCGCGGGCCGCCCAGGCGCAGCGTCCCGCTATCCTGAACGAGCCAGTCGGGACTGTCCGCCGCGCTCAGATGGCCACCCTTCATCAGCACCGCCCGCGCGCCAAGCGCGCGCAGCGCTTCACCCTGTTCGACCATGGCGGCTTCATCGGTGGCCGCCTGCACACCTAGCAAGGCTGCGGCTTCCGGCAGATTGGGCGTCAGCAGGTCGGCCAGCGGCAACAACTCGTCGCGCACGGCCGCGACCGCATCCGGCAGCAGCAGCGCGTGATTGCTCTTCGAAATCATCACCGTGTCGAGCACGACGTGCTTCGGCTTGTGCCGCCGCAGCGCGTCGGCGACCGCACGCGCAATCTGCGCATTCGCCAGCATGCCGATTTTCACGGCGTCGATACGGATGTCGTCGAACACCGCATCGAGTTGCGCGGTGACGAAGGCGGCGTCTGGCGCATGAATTGCCGTGACGCCACGCGTGTTCTGTGCCGTGAGCGCGGTGATCACGCTCGCGCCGTAGGCGCCGAGCGCCGAGAAAGCCTTCAGATCGGCCTGAATGCCGGCGCCGCCGCCGGAATCGGAACCGGCGATCGTCAGCACATTGGGAATGGATTGAGTCATGGCAAAGCGAGGAAAGGAGAGAGGCGCGGACAGGCAGTGCGCTGCCCGGCGCGGTTCAATGCTTGACTTCGCCGATCAGCGCGACCGAATCGAACGCGCGCTGATTCGCCTGGTGGCGCCGCATGACCAGCCACATCATCAGGCAGACGAAGGTGCCGAATAGCACGATGACCGCCGTGACCGGCACGTCGAGCCAGACCAGCACGGCGTACAGGCACAGCATCACAAGGACGGAGAGATTTTCGTTGAAGTTTTGCACGGCGATCGAGTGACCCGCCGACAGGAGCACGTGGCCGCGATGTTGCAGCAGCGCATTCATCGGCACGACGAAAAAGCCCGACAGGCCGCCGACGATCATCAGGAAAATATACGCGACGATCAGATAGCCCGGCACGTGCACGCGGCCAAAATACAGACCCCAATGGGCGGGAAACAGATTGCGGGTGTAGAAGGCCATCAGCATCACGGCGATGCCCATCATGATGCCGACCGGCAGCACCGTCAGCGACTTCTTCAGCGGGACGCGCGAGGCCGCGAAAATTGCGCCGGCCGCCACGCCCACGGCCACGACCGCCTGCAGAATCGCGGCTTCCGAAAGCGACATGTTCAACTGCACCTCGGCCCACTTCAGCACGATGAATTGCAGCGTCGCGCCGGCACCCCAGAAAAGCGTGGTGACGGCGAGCGAGATCTGGCCGAGCTTGTCGCGCCACAGCACCAGAAAGCAGTCGGCGAAATCGGTGACCAGCTTGATCGGCCCGCGTTCCTGTTTCGGATAGCGCGCGCCGGTGTCGGGAATGCGCAGATTGAACAACGCCGCGATCACGTAGATGGCCATGATCACCAGCATCGCCGCTTCGGCGGGCGTGTTCACGGTGGGAATGTGATGCCGCAGGATAGGCGCGGCGATGTGCGGACTGATGAGCGCGCCGCCGAGCACGGTGCCGAGAATAATCGAGCCGACCGTGGTGCCCTCGATCCAGCCGTTCGCCGCGACCAGCCGGTCAGGCGGCAGCAGTTCGGTAAGAATCCCGTATTTGGCGGGCGAATAGGCCGCCGCGCCGAAGCCCACGATGCCATAGGCGAGCAAGGGGTGGGCGCCGACCAGCATCGTGATGCAACCGACTACCTTGATGGTATTGGTGATGAACATCACGTTCCCTTTCGGGCGGGAATCCGCGAAGGCGCCTACGAAGGCAGCCAGAACGACGTACGACAGCACAAAGAACAACTTGAGCAGCGGCGTCATCCAGTTTGGGGCGTGAAGATCTTTCAGCAGTGCGATAGCGGCGATCAGAAGCGCATTGTCGGCCAGCGACGAAAAAAATTGCGCGGCCATGATGGTGTAAAAACCTTTTTTCATCTGATGCGATGCTGTCCTCGCTGCGGTCTGTCCGCCCCGGCCGCGTGCCAGGCGTGCGGGCTTATACCGTTCGAAATGGGTTGTGCGCACGGCTTTATATCACGAAAATAGCTGAATTCGGACTAGCAAAATCCTTGATCGCACCGCCCAGCGGGCTATCGAGCGTTGAAAACGCCCTGTAAGCTCCTGATTCGCAAGCGTCTTTACGAAAATTACCTATGCCGCGCCCGCTCTCAGCCACGATTCATACCTCCGCACTCGCCAATAATCTCGCCGTCGCCCGGCGCTATGCGCCGAAATCCAAAATCTGGGCTGTGGTCAAGGCGAATGCTTATGGACATGGCCTTGCGCGCGCTTTTCCGGGGCTGCGCGCCACCGACGGCTTTGGTTTGCTGGACCTCGAAGAAGCCGTGAAGTTGCGTGAATTGGGCTGGGCCGGGCCAATTCTCTTGCTCGAAGGGTTCTTTCGTCCGACCGATATCGACGTAATCGACCGCTACAGCCTCACCACGGCGCTGCATTCGGACGAACAACTGCGCATGCTCGAAATGGCGCGCCTGTCCAAGCCCGTCAATATCCAGTTGAAGATGAACACCGGCATGAACCGGCTCGGCTACACGGTGGAAAAATTCCGCTCGGCGTGGGAGCGCGCACGGGCCTGCCAGGGCGTCGGCCAGATCACATTGATGACACATTTCTCGGATGCCGACGGCGAGCGCGGCATCGCCCATCAGATGGAAGCGTTCGAGCGCGGTGCGCAAGGCATTGCGGGGGCGCGCAGTCTGTCGAATTCCGCGGCAACGCTGTGGCATCCGGCCGCGCACTTCGACTGGGTGCGACCGGGCATCATGCTGTACGGCGCGTCGCCCTCGGGTGTGACGTCGGCGATTGCCGGCACCGGCCTGCAACCGGCCATGACGCTCACCTCCGAACTGATCGCCGTGCAGACGCTTGTCGAAGGCAATACGGTCGGCTACGGGTCGGCGTTCAAGGCGCGCGCGCCGATGCGCATTGGCGTGGTGGCCTGCGGCTACGCGGACGGTTATCCACGGGTCGCGCCGGAAGGCACGCCGGTGATCGTCGACGGTGTGCGTACGCGGATCGTCGGGCGGGTATCGATGGACATGCTGACGGTCGACCTCACACCGATCCCGACGGCCAACATCGGCTCGCGTGTCGAGTTGTGGGGCAACGCACTGCCGATCGACGACGTCGCGCAGGCGTGCGGCACGATCGGCTACGAGCTGATGTGCGCGGTCGCGCCGCGCGTCCCGGTGCGTGCGGAGTAAGGCACGGCAAGCGTATCAATCCAAAGAACAGCAACACAGGCAAGGGCGCGTGGCTAAACAGAAGACGTTGTACATATGCAGTGAATGCGGCGGTCAATCGCCGAAGTGGGCCGGGCAGTGCCCGTCATGCAATGCGTGGAACACGCTGGTGGAATCGGTCGCGGAAGCGCCGTCCACCCATCGCTTCCAGTCGCTCGCGAAGAGCGCGCCGGTGCGGCGTCTCGCCGATATCGAAGCGTCCGACGTGCCGCGCTTTTCGACCGGCGTGAGCGAGTTCGATCGCGTGCTCGGCGGCGGTCTCGTGCCGGGCGGCGTGGTGCTGATCGGCGGCGATCCGGGTATCGGCAAATCGACGTTGCTGCTGCAGTCGCTCGCGGAAATTGCCGCGGACAAACGCGCGCTTTATATCAGTGGCGAAGAATCTGCCGCGCAGATTGCGTTGCGCGCACAACGGCTTTCATTGCTCGAACCTGGCTCGAAGGCCAGCGAGCTGCAACTGCTGGCGGAAATCCAGCTCGAGAAAATCCAGGCGACCATCGCCGAGCAACGGCCTGACGTCGCGGTGATCGACTCGATTCAAACCGTTTATTCCGACGCGCTGACCTCCGCCCCCGGTTCGGTTGCGCAGGTGCGCGAGTGCGCGGCGCAATTGACGCGCATCGCCAAACAGTCGGGCACCACGATCATCATGGTCGGCCATGTCACCAAGGAAGGGGCGCTCGCCGGGCCGCGCGTGCTCGAGCACATCGTCGATACGGTCCTGTATTTCGAGGGTGACACGCATTCGTCATACCGGCTGGTGCGGGCGATCAAGAACCGCTTCGGCGCGGTCAACGAACTCGGCGTGTTCGCGATGACCGAGCGTGGCTTGCGCGGCGTCGCCAACCCGTCGGCGTTGTTTCTCTCGCAGCACGAGCAATCCGTGCCGGGGTCGTGCGTGCTGGTGACGCAGGAAGGCACGCGGCCGCTACTGGTCGAAGTGCAGGCGCTGGTCGACGCGGCCAATGCGCCAAACCCACGGCGTCTCGCGGTAGGGCTGGAACAGAATCGCCTTGCGATGCTGCTGGCGGTGCTGCATCGGCATGCCGGCATCGCCTGTTTCGACCAGGACGTGTTCCTGAACGCCGTGGGCGGCGTGAAAATCACCGAGCCCGCAGCGGACCTGGCCGTTTTACTCGCAATCCATTCTTCCATGCGTAACAAGCCGCTGCCCAAGGGGCTTGTGGTATTCGGGGAAGTGGGTCTCGCCGGCGAAATCCGGCCCTCGCCCCGTGGGCAGGAGCGTCTCAAGGAAGCGGCCAAGCTGGGCTTTTCAGTCGCGGTCATTCCGAAGGCCAACGCGCCGAAGCAGCCCATCGAAGGCTTACAGGTTGTTGCTGTCGAACGGATCGAGCAGGCTATCGACCGGGTCCGCACACTTGAATAGACGGGGGTTTCAGCACCTGCAGGCGCTGTTGCAAACGTAATGGGCCGTAAACATCGCCAGATTGTCTGTAACCTGTCCGCCATCCCTTTTTTCTAAGCTGCGAAGGTGTTGCATCCGTTCTGATGCCGAAAAAAGGGATTGCGCCTTGAAACAGTCATATGAAACCGTGGCGGAGCGGCCGATGCAGGTGCGCGGCTGCCGCGTCTCCGAGCCGATTCGCCAGCCTTGGGGCGGCGCTTGCCGGATTGTCGAGTGGATCGACACGACCGGGCAGATTTCGCGCCGGGTCGTGGCCGAAGACGTCACCGCCGCGGAAGTGCGCGCCACGATCAACCGTCACGTGGAAGGCCGCAAGCATTTTCTGTACGACGACGAAAAATCGCCGCGCCAGGTCTTGCCGCGGCAAACGGCGGTGCGGCGCTGAAGCGCTGAGATTTTGGGGGCGATTTGGCCTACGCTCGGGCGCGGGTCGCCCCAGTGTCGTTGCCGTCTTTATCGTCGCTGCCTTTGTCGTCGCTCATAGCCGCATACGCCTGAGGATTGAATAGAGGGTGCTGCGCAGCTTCCGCCGGCGTCAGCACCGGCGAGACGCAGCAGTCCAGCGACTCCAGCAGCAGTACCCATTCCTCCAGCGGGCGCTTGCCGATGAGATCGGCCAACTCCTGCGTCAACGCGCCGGCGTCCGGGCCGCCAATTGCCTGGCCGAGGCTCCAGTGACGCGTTGCCCATTCAGGCCGGTCCAGCGCCATGCACAGCGTTTCCCAGAACTTCAATTCGAGCGCGCCGACCGCGAGCCAGCGATTGTCGAGCGTCCGATACAGGTTGTAGCAGGGCACGCCGCCGTTCAGCAGACCGGCCCCTGCGACTGGAGCGGCGCCCTCGTTGGCGAGCGCCACCTGCGCGACGACGTTGTGCGCATACGTGACGTGCGTCATCGATATATCGACGAAGCGGCCAGAGCCGCCGCGCGATACATGCCATAACGCGGCGAGAATCTGCGTTACCGCGCTTAATGCGCCGCCGAGCAGGTCGGCAATCTGGAAGTTCGGCAGAATCGGCACGCCGTCGCGGCTTGCCAGTTGATCGAGCACGCCCGCGTAGCCGATATAGTTCAGATCGTGTCCGGGATGGTCGACAAACGGACCGCTCGCGCCATAACCGGTGATCGCGCAGTAGACCAGCCGCGGATTGAGCGCGCGCAGCGTTTCGTAGCCGATACCGAGACGCTCCATTACGCCGGGCCGGAAACTCTCGATCAGCACATCGGCTTCGGCTGCGAGCGCGCGCAGCACGTTGCGTCCGGCTTCCGATTTGAGGTCGAGGCGCGTTTCGCGCTTGCCGCGGTTCACCAGCCGGTAGAACGCGCCAGGGCGGCCTGCCACCCGGTCGCTCGACGACTGCATCATCGTGCGGGTGGGGTCGCCTGCGCCGGGCGCTTCGATCTTCAGCACGTCGGCGCCGAGTTCGGCAAGCCGCAAGGCGGCGACCGGGCCGGGCAACAGGCGCGTCAGGTCCAGCACGCGCAGGCCTTGCAGCGGCGCAGGTGCCGCCGCTGCTACTGAGGCCGCAGCCGACGGCTCGGCTGAAGGTCCCGGCGAGGATTCAGATGAGGACTCGGGTGAGGACCCGGCTGAAGATCCCGACGGAGACTCAGATGAAGACCCAGATGAAGACGCAGACGGGCTCACGGGTGACAAGGGCTACCTCCGATCGATGCCGGCGCGGTCCAGCAACAGCCTGCCGCTAGCCGATTTGTTCGAGTTCCTCGTGAGTCCCGAGCCATTCGGCTTCGAGCGCTTCGAGGCGCGCGTTCACATCTGCCTGACGGCGGATCGCTTCCGTCAGTTTGTTCTTCTGCTCGGGCTCGTAACTGGCCGGATCGACGACGAACGCATCAAGCGTCGCCTTTTCCGCGTTGAGCGCGTCCATTTCCTTTTCGATCTTCGTAATGCGGCTTTGCAGCGGCTTTTTCAGGTGCGCGAGCTTCTGGCGCGTTTCCGCTTCGAGGCGGCGTTGCTCCTTGCGATTGACGCCGCTGTCCGCACCTTCCGCGTTGTTCGACGCCGTCCCTGCTTTCAGCGCCGCGCGTTGTTCCGCGGCGTGCTGGAGCAGCCAGTCGCGGTAGTCGTCGAGGTCGCCGTCGAATTCCTGCAGGCGGTGTTTGGCGACCAGCATGAACACGTCGGTGGTGGCGCGCAGTAGATGCCGGTCGTGCGACACCAGAATCAGCGTGCCCTCGAATTGCGCGAGCGCCATGGTCAGCGCGTGACGCGTTTCGAGATCCAGGTGGTTGGTCGGCTCGTCGAGCAACAGCAGATTCGGCTTCTGCCAGATGATCAGCGCAAGCGCGAGGCGGGCCTTTTCGCCGCCCGAGAAGGGCGCGATTTTCGCGGTCGCCATCTCACCGGAAAAGTTGAAACTGCCGAGGAAATCGCGCAATTCCTGTTCGCGCGTATCCGGCGCGAGGCGTGCCAGATGCTGCAACGGCGTGTCGTCGGGACGCAGGGTTTCGAGCTGGTGCTGCGCGAAGTAGCCGATACGCAATCCCTTGCCTTCGCGCACATGGCCGCCGAGCGCTTCGAGCGTGCCGGCGAGCGTTTTGATCAGCGTGGATTTGCCCTGACCGTTCGCGCCCAGCAGGCCGATGCGCTGGCCGTTCTGGATTGACAGCGTCACATGGTCGACGATCGGAATTTCACCGTCTTCACTCCGATAACCGCAGCGCACGTCCTCCATCACCATCATCGGATTCGGCGCGGAATCGGGCGTGCGGAATTCGAACGTGAAAGGCGAAGACGCGTGCGCCGGCGCGATCAGCTCCATTTTCTCGAGCGCTTTCACACGGCTCTGCGCCTGACGCGCCTTGGTGGCCTGCGCCTTGAAACGGTTGATGTAGCTCTGCAAATGCTCGACCGTGCGCTGCTGCTTCTCATACGCGCTTTGCTGCAACGCGATTTGTTGCGCGCGCAGAATCTCGAATTGCGAATAGTTGCCGCCGTAGCGCTTGATCTGTTGATGCTCCAGATGCAGCGTCACATTGCAGACCGAATCGAGAAATTCGCGGTCGTGCGAGATGACGATCAGCGTGCCCGGATAGCGGTGCAGCCAGTCCTCGAGCCAGACGATCGCGTCGAGATCCAGGTGGTTGGTCGGTTCGTCGAGCAGCAGCAGGTCGGAGCGGCACATCAGCGCCTGCGCCAGATTCAGCCGCATGCGCCAGCCGCCCGAGAAACTGCTGACCGGCTCGCGCGTTTGTTCGAGCGTAAAGCCGAGCCCGAGCAACAAGGCTTCAGCGCGGGCGGGCGCGGTGTAGCCGTCGGCGTCGGCGAACGCGGCGTGTGCTTCGCCTTCGGCTGCACCGTCATGCGCGGCCGAGGCTTCGGCGATGCGCGCTTCAATGGTGCGCAAAGCGGCGTCGCCGTCGAGCGTGTAGGCGAGGGCGGTCTTGTCCGCGGCGGGCGTTTCCTGCGCGACGTGGGCGATCTGCCAGGTCGGCGGGATCGAAAAGTCGCCGCCGTCCGCATGCAGTTCGCCGAGCAGCACGGCAAACAGCGTCGACTTGCCCGCGCCATTCGCTCCCACCAGACCGGCCTTCTCGCCAGGGTTGAGGGTGAACGTGGTGTTTTCAAAGAGCGGCTTGGTGCCGCGCGCGAGGCTGAACTGGTTAAAGCGGATCACGAAGAGGCCGGCTGAAGAAAACCGCTATTTTAGACTGCCGGGGCTGACACCGGGCGCCCGGCCGGGATCGGCCATTCGGCCGACTGTACCGGCGCGGCTTTTGGCATAGACTGACGGCTTTCACGGGGAGAGCACATGACATCGATTTATTCGTTTTCGGCACGCACGCTGGGCGGCGAGGAAGTGAGTCTCGAGCGCTATCAAGGCAAGGTCTTGCTGATCGTCAATACGGCAAGTGAATGTGGCTTCACGCCTCAGTACGCGGGTTTGCAAAAGCTCTATGACACCTACGCGGCGCGCGGCCTCGCGGTGCTGGGTTTTCCGTGCAACCAGTTCGGCAAGCAGGAACCGGGTGACGCTGCGCAGATCGGCAGTTTCTGCGAAAAGAATTACGGCGTGACCTTCCCGATGTTCGAGAAGATCGACGTGAACGGCGCCAATGCACATCCGCTGTTCCGCTATCTGACGGGCGAGGCGCCGGGTCTGCTGGGGCTCGAAGCGATCAAATGGAATTTCACCAAGTTCCTGATCGGCCGCGATGGCAATGTGGTGAAGCGCTATGCGCCGCTGACCAAGCCTGAGGCGATTGTCGAGGACATCGAAAAGCTGCTGTAACGTGTGCCGAAGCAGGGCACTTCGGCGCGGTTGAACGCGGATCAAGCTGGCGCTGAAGAACCGGGTGCGAGCCGGCGCCTGCGCCGACCCCGCTGGCGCGGCAGCGGGGAGGCTACAGAATCGGCGAGAACAGCCGCGCCACGTGCATCAGCACGCGCCGCAGCGCGCTCGCATTGCGGTACTCGTTGCGGTCGATTTCGAGCGACTCCGCGAAGTCCTTGAGCAGCATCGCTTCGACTTCTTTGGCGAAGCCGCGGTCCACGGTCAGCACCATGATTTCGAAGTTCAGCCGGAACGAGCGGTTGTCGAGATTGGCGCTGCCGATTGCCGCCGCCACGCTGTCGATCAGCACGACCTTCTGATGCAGGAAGCCCGGCTGGTAGCGGAAGATGCGGATGCCCGCGCGCAGCGAATCGTAGGCATACAGTTTCGAAGCGGCGAACACCACGCGGTGATCGCGCCGGCACGGAATCAGAATGCGCACGTCCACGCCGCGTAGCACGGCGAGTCGCAGCGCGGCGAATACGGCTTCGTCGGGCACGAGATAAGGGGTGGTGATCCAGATCCGCTCGCGCGCCGCATTGATCGCCTCGACGAAAAACAGCGAACAGGTCTCCTGCTTGTCGGCCGGGCCGCTCGGCATGACGAGGCAGTGCATGCCCTCGTCGGCGGGCTGGGAGGCCGGCATGGCGAAATCGGGTAGCTGTTGGGTCGCCCAGTGCCAGTCCTCGGTGAACACGAACTGGATGCTGGCGACGGCCGGGCCGCGCACTTCGATATGCGTATCGCGCCATGGCGACAATGGCGGCTTGTTGCCGAGATATTCGACGCCCACGTTATGTCCGCCGACAAACGCGCGCTCGCCGTCCACCGAGACGATCTTGCGGTGATTGCGGAAGTTTAGCTGCAGGCGGTTGACGAAGCGGCGATTGGTGGCGAACGGGTGTGTCTCCACGCCGGCCGCGCGCAGCGCCGCCACGTAGCGGTGGGGCAGGTCGAAGCTGCCGATGCTGTCGTACAGGAAGTAGACACGCACGCCTTGCTGGGCCTTTGCGATCAGTGCGTCTTTGAGCATTTCGCCGAGCGCGTCGTCGCGCACGATGAAGAACTGCACGATCACGTAATGGCGAGCCCCTTCGATCGCTTCGAAGATGGCCTCGAAGGTTGCCGCGCCGTTCACGAGCGTGCGTACGGAATTGCCCGGCAGGAACGGCATGCCCCCCAGGCGTGTCAGCGAATGCACGAGCCGCGCGCCAAGTTCCTGCGTGGGCAACCCTGCGGAGGAAGCCTGCGTATCCCATACCTGAGGATGCGCGCGCGTGCGCAGCAATTCGTTTTCGACGCGGCGGGCGTCCGCGTAACCCTGAAACTTGCTGCGGCCGAGAAACAGATACGGCACCAGTGTCAGATACGGCATGGCAACCAGCGACACCGCCCACGCGATCGCGCCTTGCGACGTACGGGTGTACAGAATCGCGTGGCACGCCGCGACCAGTCCGAGGATATGGGCGAGGGCGACTAGCGGGCCGATATGAAGCAGGTCGAATTGCATAGGCGGTTGAAGGGTTGGCGAAGCGCCGCCGCGGCTGCTCGATGGCGCCGCGCACAGCAGACCGGGCCCATCTTACCGAACGCGGGTGTGTTGGGGGAGTGACTGACGTGCAACCCACAGGTCACCCATAAGCAAAACGCGCGGCAGGCACCGATTGCCTGCCGCGCGTGTCGAGGATGCTGCAATAAAACGTCAGACTGGCAGATCCGCGGCCTGAATCAGGAATACGTTGTCGTCGCCGGCACTTGTCGACAGCCACACCAGATCGAGGCCGCCGAAGGCTGCTTCGACGTTCGCGCGCTCGTTGCCGATCTCGACCACCAGCACGCCGTCTTCGGTCAGCCAGTTACGTGCTTCGGCGATGATCCGGCGCACGATATCCATGCCGTCCGCCCCGCCTGCCAAAGCCATGTCCGGCTCGTGCTTGTACTCGGCGGGCAGTTCCTGCATGGAAGCGGCGTTCACATACGGCGGATTGCTGATGATCACGTCGTAGCGGCGCTCGGCGAGCGGCGCGTACAGGTCGCCTTCGAACAGGGCGATGCGATCGTCGAGATGGTAGTCCGCGACGTTGCGTGTGGCGACTTCGAGAGCCGGGGCGGAAAGGTCGACCGCGTCGATATCCGCGTTCGGGAACGCGTGCGCCGCGAGAATCGCCAGGCAGCCGGAGCCGGTGCACAGTTCCAGCACTGCGCCCACCTGCTCGGGATCTTCCACATACGGTTGCAGCCCGTCCTGCAGCAATTCGCCGATGAACGAGCGCGGCACGATCACGCGTTCGTCCACGTAGAAGCGAAAGCCGTGCATCCACGCTTCCTGCGTGATGTAGGCCGCCGGCACGCGCTGGCCGGCGCGGCGCTCGATCACATTCAGCACGGCGTCGATTTCGGCCGCGGAAAGACGTGCGTCGAGAAACGGTTCAAGCAGGTCGAGCGGCAGATGCAGCGTATGCAGGATCAGATAAGCGGCTTCGTCGTAGGCGTTGGCCGAGCCGTGGCCGAACGACAACTCGGCCTGGTTGAAGCGCGACACCGCGAAACGCAGCAGGTCGCGAACGGTGGAAAAGGGGAGCGTCATCGCGGAAATTCCTTGGTCAGGCGATCAGTTGTTCGAGCACGCGGCGATACACGTTCTTCAGCGGCTCGATGTGTGCGACTTCGATATGTTCGTCGATCTTGTGGATGCTGGCGTTCAGCGGGCCGAATTCGATTACCTGCTCGCAGATGCGGGCAATGAAGCGGCCATCCGAGGTGCCGCCGGTGGTCGACAGTTCCGTCGTGACGCCGGTTTCGTCTTTGATCGCTTTGGCCAGCGCGTTCGACAGATCGCCGCGCGGCGTGAGGAACGGCAGGCCGCTCACGGTCCATTTCAAGTCGTATACGAGACCGTGCCTGTCGAGGATTGCGTGGACGCGAGCCTGCAGGCCTTCCACCGTGCTGGCCGTCGAGAAGCGGAAGTTGAACATCAACTCCGCGTGACCGGGGATCACGTTGGTCGCGCCGGTGCCGCTATGAATGTTCGAAACCTGCCAGGTGGTGGGCGGGAAATATTCGTTGCCGTCGTCCCAGCGTTCGGCCACCAGTTCGGCCAATGCGGGCGCGAGCATGTGCACCGGGTTTTTCGCCAGATGCGGGTAGGCGATATGTCCTTGCACGCCCTTGACGATCAGCGTGCCTGACATCGAACCGCGCCGGCCGTTCTTCACCATGTCGCCGAACTGCGCGCTCGAGGTCGGTTCGCCGACGATGCAGTAGTCCATGCGCTCGCCGCGCGCCTGCAGCGCTTCGACAACCTTGACGGTGCCGTCGGTCGCGGGACCTTCTTCGTCGCTGGTAATCAGGAATGCGATCGAGCCGCGATGCGCGGGGTGCGCCGCGACGAACTCCTCGCTCGCCACCACGAAGCCGGCAATCGACGTCTTCATGTCCGCCGCGCCGCGGCCGTAGAGCTTGCCGTCGCGATGGGTTGGCTCGAACGGCGCCGAGTGCCATTGTTCGAGCGGGCCGGTCGGCACAACGTCCGTGTGGCCGGCGAAGGCGAGCAGCTTGCCGCGCGTGCCGTCGACGCCGCGTTTGACGGCCCACAGGTTGGTCACGCCATTCGATTCGATCGTCTCGTGCTCGAAGCCGAGCGCGGACAGGCGTTCGATCAGCAGACGCTGGCAGTGCTGGTCATCAGGCGTCACAGAGGCGCGTGCGATCAGTTGTTCGGTAAGGGCGAGGGTGCCGGACATGGATTCAGTGCTAGCCACGTTGAAATGAAAAAATGCCGGCTGGCGGTTGGACACCGCAGCCGGCAACAGCTTTTAAGCGACGCGGCGAGGCCGCGTTTTACTGCTGGTTGTTGCTTGTTGCTACTCGTTGCGTTTTCGATCTTCGCAAATCAGGCAAACAGCGCCGCGTATTCGTCCGCGGAAAAACCGAGCGACTTGACCCTGCCGTTGACCACCAGCACCGGCCGCTTGATCACCGACGGCTTGTGGATCATCAGCGCGATCGCGCCCGGTTGCGTGTCCGCCGCCGCCTTCATGTCGTCGGACAGGCCGCGCCAGGTCGTGCCGCGACGGTTCAGCAGCGCGTCGAGCTTCACGTCCTTGAGCCAGTCCTGCACCAGCGGCTCGGTCACACCGTGTTTCTTGAAGTCGTGGAATTCAAACTCGACGTTATGCTCTTCGAGCCACACACGGGCTTTCTTCACGGTGTCGCAGTTCGGGATGCCGTAGACGACGGTTTTGGTGCCGCGTGCCATCAATCGCCTCGCAGCAGCTCGTTCAGGCCGACCTTCGCACGTGTCTTGGCGTCGACCTTCTTGACGATCACCGCGCAGTACAGGCTGTGCGAGCCGTCCTTCGACGGCAGGTTGCCCGCCACCACCACCGAGCCCGCCGGAATGCGGCCGTACGTCACTTCGCCGGTTTCGCGGTCGTAGATCTTGGTGCTTTGGCCGAGGTACACGCCCATCGAGATCACCGAGTTTTCTTCGACGATCACGCCTTCCACCACTTCCGAACGCGCGCCGATGAAGCAGTTGTCCTCGATGATGACCGGGTTGGCCTGCAGCGGCTCCAGCACGCCGCCAATGCCCACGCCACCCGACAGGTGGACGTTCTTGCCGATCTGCGCGCAGGAGCCGACGGTGGCCCACGTGTCGACCATCGTGCCTTCGTCCACGTAGGCGCCGATGTTGGTGTACGACGGCATCAGCACGACGTTCTTCGCGATGAACGAACCGCGGCGCGCGATGGCGGGCGGCACCACGCGGAAGCCGCCGGCGGCGAAGTCTTCAGCGGTGTAGTTGGCGAACTTCGACGGCACCTTGTCGTAGAACTGGGAGTAGCCGCCGGCCGGCATCGGCGCGTTGTCTTCCAGACGGAACGACAGCAGCACGGCTTTCTTCAGCCACTGATTGACGACCCAGTCGCCGTCCTTCTTTTCGGCCACGCGCAGCGCGCCCTTGTCCAGTTGCTCGATGGCGTGGGCGACGGCTTCGCGCACGTCGGCCGGGGCGGCCTTCGGCGACAGTTCGGCGCGGTTTTCCCAGGCGGTATCAATGATCTGCTGAAGTTGTTGCGACATATGCGTGCTTTTCTGAAGAGTTGAAGTCTGAAGAAGGGAGTGCGGTGCGCGGGGTTGCCGAATATGAAAAACCCAGTGAAAAATTCAACCCGCGAGCGCGCGGCAAAAATCGACGATCCGTTGTGCGCCTTGCGTGCATTCGTCGACATCGGCGACGAGCGCGAGGCGCACGAAATTGCGGCCGGGGTTCACGCCGTGCGCGGTGCGCGCGAGGAATGAGCCCGGCAGAACCGTCACATTATAGTCGGCGTAGAGGCGCTGGGCGAACCCGGTGTCCGACAGGCCCGTGCGCGAGACGTCCGCCCACAGGTAGAACGCGGCGTCCGGCAGACGTACGTCGAGCACCTCGGCGAGCATCGGCGTCACGGTGGAAAACTTCTGCACGTACTTCGCGCGGTTCTCGCGTACGTGGTTTTCGTCATTCCAGGCCGCGATGCTGGCATTCTGGAACACCGTCGACAAGGCTGCGCCGTGGTATGTCCGGTATAGCAGGAAGTCTTTCAGGAGCGCCGCGTCGCCCGCCACGAAGCCCGAGCGCATGCCCGGTACGTTCGAGCGCTTGGACAGGCTCGAGAGCATCACGAGGCGCTCGAAGCCGCGGCCGAGCTGGTGGGCCGCCTGTAGGCCGCCGAGCGGCGGATTGGCTTCGTCGAAGTAGATTTCCGAGTAGCACTCGTCGGACGCGATCACGAAGCCGTAGCGGTCCGACAGCGCGAACAGTTCGCGCCAGTCGTCGAGCGTCAGCACCGCACCCGTGGGATTGCCCGGCGAGCAGACGTACAGCAGCTGCGTGCGCGCCCAGATGTCGGCCGGCACCGCCGAATAGTCGCAGGCGAAGTTGCGCGCCGGGTCGCTATTCACGAAGTACGGCTGCGCGCCGGCGAGAATCGCCGCGCCTTCATAGATTTGGTAGAACGGGTTCGGACAGAGTACGATCGCAGGCTCACCGTCGGCACCGCGCTTCGGGTCGATGACCGTTTGTGCGAGCGCAAATAGCGCCTCGCGCGAACCGGACACCGGCAGCACCTGAGTGGCCGGATCGACCGGCGGCAGGTTGTAGCGCTGCGTCACCCATTTGGCGATCGACTCGCGCAGGGCCGGCGAACCGATGGTAGCCGGATACGCCGACAAACCGCCGAGCGAGGCAATCACCGCGTCGCGAATCAGCGCGGGCGTGGGATGTTTCGGTTCGCCGATGCCAAAGCTGATGTGCGCGAGGCCGGCCGGCGGCGTGACTTCACTGAAAAGCGCGCGCAGCTTTTCGAACGGGTAGGGCTGAAGGGAGTCGAGTAGCGGGTTCACTGGGCGGATCGAGCCTGATCGAGGATGGTCGCAGACGGATGCTGGGAGAGGCTGGCCACGCGCGCTGACCGCAAATTGCGTGAGTGACGCGAAAAAGGGCGGCAGCGGTGGCGAGTGGAGGATTATAGCGTGGCGCGCCGCCCTTCGCGGGCTGCAGCGCGCCGCGGCGCAGGCAGGTCGCGCAACCGGTGTACAGGATGTTGAAAAGCGGTAAAACCCGCCAGGCAGCGCAGGCATGCGACGCAGCGGGAACGACGCGAACCGCGGACGGTTCGCGAAAAAAGAAAGCAGGAGCAGCAATGGTCGTAGCAGCAATGGGGACACTCAGACGAAGCGGGCGCAACGCCGCCGCCTTCGGCAGACTCTGCAAAACCGGCAAAATGGCCCGGTACGGCTTACGCAGCAAGCCCTACAGCCCCAACAGCCATGAGGGGCTCGCATCATGAGCAACTGGCTCCGTAATGGCTGGCCCACGCTCGCGATCATGCTCGGCGCCTCGGTGTGGGGGATGATCTGGTACCCGCTGCGCATGCTCAATGCGCTCGGCGTAACCGGCACGGCGGCGAGCGCGCTCACAAGCGGCGCCGGTTGCCTGTTCGTTCTGCTGGTCCGCTATCGCGCGCTCAGGACCGTGCGTTGGCACTGGCTGCTGCCGGCTCTCGCGCTGGCCGCGGGCGTGACCAATCTCGGCTTCGTTTGGGGCTCGATCCACGGCGAGGTCATGCGCGTCCTGCTGCTGTTCTATCTCACCCCTGCCTGGACCGCGCTCTTTGCCCACTTCATCCTGCATGAACGCCTGACCTGGGCGGGCGCCGGCCTCGCCGCGCTGTCGCTGGCCGGGGCGATGACCATGCTGTGGTCGCCGCAACTGGGCATTCCGGTGCCCGGCAATCTCGCCGAATGGGCAGGTTTGGCCGGGGGTATGGGCTTCGCGATGAGCAACGTGCTGATTCTCAAGACGAGCCGCGTGCTGCCCGAGATGAAGCCGGAAATGCGCACCGCGACGATCTTCGGCGGCGCGGCGCTTTTCAGCGCCTGCGCGTCGCTGTTCGAGGCGATGCCCGCGCCACCCACCGGCGCGCATCTCGGCACGGCCGCGCTGTTGGTGCTCGGCCTAGGTTTCCTGCTCGCGTCGAACAATATGCTCGTCCAATACGGACTTTCCCGGGTGCCGGCCAACCGGGCCTCGATCATCATGCTGTTCGAGATCGTGGTGACGGCCTTGTCGGCGTGGCTGTTCGCCGGCGAGACGCCGGGTCCGCGCGAATGGGCCGGTGGCGTGTGCATCGTGCTGGCCTCGGCGCTCTCGAGTTGGGTGCACCGGAGCAAGGCATTGCCGCCCGATCCGGCCAATCAGGACGCGGGTCTCGACAGCAACGGCAGCGCAGACCGTAAGGACGGTAAGAACCGCTCCCGCGCGATGGTATGATTGCCCCTCATTAGCCGGCGCACGCTTCACCGCGTGCGCCTGGCGCCCGTATCGCGGAGTTTCGCGGGCCGTTTCGCAGCATCGGCGAACGGCTGACGCAGCCTTCACGAGCCACCTTTTATTTTCCCTTTTCAAACAGCGAAATCGCCGTGCGTCTGACCTCGATCAAACTCGCTGGCTTCAAGTCATTCGTCGATCCCACGCATTTCCAGGTTCCGGGCCAGCTAGTCGGCGTGGTCGGGCCGAATGGGTGCGGCAAGTCCAATATCATCGACGCCGTGCGCTGGGTGCTCGGCGAATCGCGCGCTTCCGAGCTGCGCGGCGAGTCGATGCAGGACGTGATCTTCAATGGCTCGACCGCGCGCAAGCCCGGCAGCCGCGCCAGCGTCGAACTCGTGTTCGACAACGCCGACGGCCGTGCCGCCGGGCAGTGGGGCCAGTATGCCGAAATCGCCGTGAAGCGCGTGCTCACGCGCGACGGCACTTCGAGCTACTACATCAACAACCTGCCGGCGCGCCGCCGCGACATTCAGGACATCTTCCTCGGTACCGGTCTCGGGCCGCGTGCGTACGCAATCATCGGGCAGGGCATGATCGCTCGCCTGATCGAGGCGAAGCCGGAAGAGTTGCGGGTGTTCCTCGAAGAAGCCGCGGGCGTCTCGAAGTACAAGGAACGCCGCCGCGAAACCGAGAACCGCCTGCACGACACGCGCGAGAATCTGACGCGAGTCGAAGATATCGTCCGCGAACTGGGGGCGAACCTCGAGAAGCTGGAAGCACAGGCGATTGTCGCGACCAAATACAAGGACTTGCAGGCCGACGGCGAAGAGAAGCAGCGTCTGTTATGGCTGTTGCGCAAGAACGAAGCGGCCAGTGAGCAGGAACGCCAGCAACGCGCGATCGAACAGGCGCAGATCGACCTCGAGGCGCAAACCGCGAAGCTGCGCGAAGTCGAAGCGCAACTCGAAACGCTGCGTGTCGCGCATTACTCCGCCAGCGACGCGATGCAGGGTGCGCAAGGGGCGTTGTACGAGGCGAATGCCGAAGTCAGCCGCCTTGAAGCCGAGATCAAGTTCATTGTCGAATCGCGCAACCGCGTGCAGGCGCAGATCGCGGCGTTGACCGCGCAGCGTGAGCAGTGGCAGTCGCAAGCCCAGAAGGCCCAGGACGATCTCGAAGACGCTGAAGAACAACTGGCCGTCGCCGAAGAAAAGGCCGCGCTGGCCGAAGACGAGGCCGCCGCCAAGCACGATGCGATGCCGGCGCTCGAAGCGCGCTGGCGCGACGCGCAGACCGAACTGAACGCCGAGCGCGGCGGTATCGCGCAGACGGAACAGGCGCTGAAGCTCGAAGCCGCGCATCAGCGCAATGCGGATCAGCAATTGCAGCAGTTGCAGCAGCGTCACGAGCGGCTGAAGTCGGAAGCGGGCGGCCTCGACGCGCCCGACGAAGCGCAGCTCGAAGAACTGCGTATGCAACTCGCCGAGCACGAAGAAATCCTGCATGACGCGCAGACCCGCCTCGCCGACGCGCAGGAAACGCTGCCGCGCCTCGACGGCGAACGGCGCGCCGCCCAGGAGCGCGTGCAGTCGGAAAGCGCCCAGATTCATCAGCTCGACGCACGCCTTGCCGCGCTCAAGCAACTGCAGGAAAACGTCCAGACCGAAGGCAAGATCCAGCCGTGGCTTGAAAAGCACGAGCTGAGCGGCCTGCCGCGTCTGTGGAAGAAGCTGCACGTCGAGGCGGGCTGGGAAGCCGCGCTCGAAGCCGTGCTGCGCGAGCGGCTCGCCGCGCTGGAAGTGTCGAACCTCGACTGGGTCAAGGCGTTCGCCACCGACGCGCCGCCGGCCAAGCTCGCGTTCTACGCGCCGCCCGTAGCCGGTCAGCCGGTTGCTACGCCGCCGGGTTTGCGGCCGCTGCTGTCGCTGGTTCGTATCGACGATGCAGGCATTCGCGCCGTGCTGAACGACTGGCTCGGCCTCGCGTTCGTCGCCGACGATCTGCAACAGGCGCTCGCCATGCGCGCGCAATTGCCGGAAGGCGGTTCGTTCGTCGTGAAGGCCGGCCACGTGGTGACGCGGGTCGGCGTCCAGTTATATGCCGCTGATTCCGAGCAGGCCGGCATGCTGGCCCGTCAGCAGGAAATCGAAAACCTGGCGCGTCAGGTCCGCGCGCAAGCCTTGCTCGCCGATGAGGCGAAGGCTGCCGCGATCCGCGCTGAAGCGGCGCACACGCAGGCCGCGCAGGCGCTGACCGACGTGCGTCAGCAGTCGGAGCGCGCGACGCAGCGCGTGCATGCGTTGCAGATGGATGTGCTCAAGCTCGCGCAAGCGCATGAGCGCTACACGCAACGCAGCACGCAAATTCGTGAAGAGCTCGAAGAAATTACCGCGCAGATCGAAGAGCAGCGTGCGCTGCGTGGCGAATCGGAAGCGAACTTCGAGCGTCACGACGCCGAACTCGCCGAATTGCAGGCACGTTTCGAAGACCACCAACTGGCTTTCGAAGCACTCGACGAAACGCTGACCGCCGCGCGTGCCCAGGCGCGCGACCTCGATCGGGCCGCTACCGACGCGCGTTTCGCCGCGCGCAACATGGCGAACCGCATCGACGAATTGAAACGCAGCATCCAGGTCTCGCACGAGCAGAGCGAACGCGTCGCCGCGTCGCTGGAAGATGCGCGCGCCGAGCTGGAAACGATCAACGAGCAAACCGCGCATACCGGCTTGCAGGACGCGCTCGACATCCGCGCGGTCAAGGAAGAGGCGCTGCATGCCGCGCGTCTCGAACTGGACGATCTGACGGCCAAGCTGCGTGCCGCCGACGAAACGCGGCTCACCGCCGAGCGCGCGCTGCAACCGCTGCGCGACCGCATCAACGAATTGCAGTTGAAGGAACAGGCCGCGCGCCTGAACGGCGAGCAGTTCATCGAGCAACTGGCCGCAGCCGGCGTCGACGAAGCCGAGTTGCAGGCCAAGCTCACGCCGGACATGAAGCCGTCCTACCTGCAAGGCGAAGTCACGCGCATCAACAACGCGATTACCGCGCTTGGGCCGGTCAACATGGCCGCGCTTGATGAGCTGAAGGCCGCGACCGAGCGCAAGACGTTCCTCGATTCACAGTCGGCCGACCTGAACAACGCAATCGAAACGCTGGAAGACGCGATCCGCAAGATCGACGGCGAAACGCGCACGCTGCTGCAAGGCACCTTCGACGAAGTGAACCGTCATTTCGGCGAACTGTTCCCGCGTCTCTTCGGCGGTGGCCAGGCCAGGTTGATCATGACCGGCGACGAGATTCTCGACGCCGGCGTGCAGGTGATGGCGCAACCGCCGGGCAAGAAGAATTCGACGATTCATCTGCTGTCGGGCGGCGAGAAGGCCTTGACCGCCACCGCGCTGGTGTTCGCGATGTTCCAGTTGAATCCCGCGCCGTTCTGTCTGCTCGACGAAGTGGACGCGCCGCTCGACGACGCCAACACGGAACGTTTCGCGAACCTCGTGCGCGCGATGTCGGACAAGACGCAGTTCCTGTTCATTTCGCACAACAAGATCGCGATGGAAATGGCGCAGCAACTGATCGGCGTGACCATGCAGGAGCAGGGTGTGTCGCGCATCGTTGCGGTCGACATGGAAACGGCGGCTGGTTTCGCCCAGAATATCGTTTGAGTTTTCGGTTAGGTTGATCATCGCGGGTGCCCGCGTTCAGCGCAGCGGCCGGTGGCCGCGCGACACGTGGAGCGGGCGCATAGCCGCGCAGACAGAAGAATTGCTGATGGAGCATGCATGGACGAGTTGACACTCGGTTTGATCGGCGCGGGTGCCGTGGTGGTCGGGGGCGTGGTCGTGTACAACGCATGGCAAGGCGCGAAGGTGCGTCGCAAGATGCCGCGTCCGATGCCGGCCGATACCGCCGAAAGTTTCGCGCGAGACGATCAGGAAGAGCAGAGTCCGTTTATCGAACCGGCCCGGCCGACCACGCGGCGCGAGCCGGTAGTGGGCGCGGACCCGGTGGCGGACACCGCGGCGGCGCGCGTCGAGCCGACGTTTGGCGCTACGGCCGCGCCGCTCGATACGCCGGCCGATATTCAGGCGGAGACAACCACGCCGAACGGCTTTCCGGAAGCGGAAGGCATTGCGCAAGCCGAAAGTGGCCACGCGGCGAATGCCGACGAGCCGGTCGAGCCGATCCTGCCCGCTGCCACGACCATTTCGTCGACGCCGCCGGCTATCGTCGATCGCCGTATCGACTGCATCGTGCCGATTCGTCTGAACGGCCCGGTGGCGGGCGACAAGGTGATTCCGCTCGCGCAACGTCTACGCCGCGCCGGCAGCAAGCCTGTGCATATCGAAGGCAAGCTCGAAGGCGGCACATGGGAATTGCTGCAAAACGGTGCACGCTACGAGGAACTGCGCGCGGCCGCGCAACTGGCCAATCGGAGTGGCGCGCTCAACGAACTGGAGTTCTCGGAGTTCGTGACCGGCGTGCAGCAGTTTGCCGACGCGCTCGATGCGGCGCCGGAATTTCCCGACATGCTCGAAACAGTTGCCATGGCGCGTGAGCTCGACGGTTTCGCCGCGCAGTGCGATGCACAACTGTCGATCAACGTACTCTCCGACGGCGCGCCGTGGTCAGCCAACTATGTGCAGGCGGTCGCGTCGCAAGATGGTTTGCTGCTCTCGCGTGACGGCACGCGCTTCGTCAAGCTCGACGCGAAGCAGAGCCCGGTGTTCATGCTGCAATTCGGCGACACCAATTTCCTGCGCGACGACCTGACCTATAAGGGCGGCCAGATGATCACGCTGGTGCTCGACGTGCCGGTTGCGGACGAAGACATTCTGCCGTTCCGCCTGATGTGCGACTATGCGAAATCGTTGGCTGAGCGAATCGGTGGCCGGGTGGTCGACGACGGGCGCCGTCCGCTGCCGGAAACCGCGTTGCTGGCGATCGAAAAGCAGTTGATGACGCTTTACGCGAAGCTTGAACAGGCGGGTATCCCGGCAGGTTCGCCGGCCACCCGGCGTTTGTTCAGCCAGTAACGCGTCTCGCAGCAAGCCAGTTTTACATGCAGTATTCAACGGCCGCACGATGTGCGGCCGTTGGCGTTTAGGGCTAGTCCAAAACTGGCCATTCGGCCGATGTAAAGGGGCACGCTTCCTGCGATAATCCAATGTCTGAATTCCTTTAAAGAAGCTTCCGACAGCATGGTCCGAACCCCCGCCTCAAACCCTGCAACCAGCGCTCCCGCGGAGCGGGCCGCGTGGCTGCGCGCGGAACTTGAACGCGCCAATTACGCGTACTACGTGCTCGACCAGCCGGACCTGCCGGACGCGGAATACGACAAGCTTTTCAAGGAACTGGAGCAGATCGAGGCCGAGCATCCGGACCTGATCGTGCCGGATTCGCCCACCCAGCGCGTGGGTGGCGAGGCGTCAAGCGGCTTCGAGCCGGTTGTGCACGATCAACCCATGCTTTCGCTCAACAACGGTTTCGCAGACGAAGACATCATCGCTTTCGACAAGCGCGTCGGCGACGCCCTCGGCAAGAATGCGAGCGAACCGCCGGTGCCGGTGGAATACGCGGCCGAGTTGAAGTTTGACGGCCTGGCCGTGTCGCTGCGTTACGTCGACGGCGTGTTCGTTCAGGCGTCCACACGCGGCGACGGCACGACCGGCGAGAACGTTACCCAGAACATCCGCACGATCCGCTCCATTCCGCTCAAGCTCAAAGGCAAGCGCATCCCGCACGTGCTCGACGTGCGTGGCGAAGTACTCATGTTCAAGCGCGATTTCGAACGTCTGAACGAGCGCCAGCGGGCTGCGCAGCAAAAGGAGTTCGCCAATCCGCGTAACGCTGCCGCCGGCAGCTTGCGGCAGCTCGATTCGAAGATCACCGCGCAGCGGCCGCTGTCGTTTTTTGCTTATGGAATCGGTGTGCTCGAAGGATTCGAGATGCCGGACACCCATAGCGAACTGCTCGATTGGTACAAGGAACTCGGCTTGCCGGTGAATGGCGAGCGGGCGGTGGTGCAAGGCGCCGAAGGTTTGCTGAAGTTCTTCCACTCGGTGGGCGAGAAGCGCGACGCGCTGCCTTACGATATCGACGGCGTCGTGTACAAGGTCAACCGGCGCGATGAACAGGACGTGCTCGGCTTCGTGTCGCGGGCGCCCCGTTTCGCCCTGGCTCACAAATTTCCTGCCCAGGAAGCGCTGACCACACTCCTCGCGATCGACGTGCAGGTTGGCCGTACCGGCGCGATTACGCCGGTTGCGCGGCTGGAGCCGGTGTTCGTCGGCGGGGCGACGGTGACGAACGCCACCTTGCACAATGAAGACGAGGTGCGCCGCAAGGATATTCGCATCGGCGACACGGTCATCGTGCGGCGGGCCGGCGACGTGATTCCCGAGGTGGTGGGTGCGCTGCTCGACCGCCGCCCGGACGACGCCCGCGAGTTTGTCATGCCCACCCATTGCCCGGTGTGCGGTTCGAGCATCGAACGGCTGCCGGACGAGACGATTGCGCGCTGTACGGGCGGCTTGTTCTGTCCGGCGCAGCGCAAACAGGCCTTGTGGCATTTTGCGCAGCGGCGCGCGCTGGATATCGACGGGCTCGGTGAAAAGATCATCGATCAACTCGTCGAGCAGAATCTGGTGCGGACGCCGGCCGATCTGTTCAACCTTGGCTTTGCGACGCTTGCCGAACTCGACCGCTTCGCCGAAAAGTCCGCGCAGAACCTGCTCGACTCGCTTGAGAAAGCCAAGCACACCACGCTGGCGCGCTTTATTTACGCACTCGGTATCCGCCATGTGGGCGAATCGACGGCGAAAGATCTGGCCAAACATTTCGGTTCGCTGACGCCGATCATGGATGCCTCGGTCGAAGAATTGCTCGAGGTGAACGACGTGGGCCCTGTGGTGGCCGAGTCGATTCATCGGTTCTTTGCCGAAGAACACAACCGCACGGTGATCGAGCAACTCCGCGCGCCGGGCAAGGTCACATGGCCGGAAGGACCGCCCGCACCCAAGGCGCCGCAAGGCGTGCTGGCCGGCAAGACGGTTGTATTGACCGGTACCTTGCCCACGCTCGCTCGCGAAGAGGCGAAAGAAATGCTCGAAGCGGCCGGCGCGAAGGTGGCCGGCTCGGTGTCGAAGAAAACGGACTACGTGGTGGCGGGGGCCGAAGCGGGCAGCAAATTGGCGAAAGCCGAGGAACTCGGTATCCCGGTACTCGACGAAGATGGTATGCGCAAGCTCCTGGAGGGGCAGTTATGATCCGCGAAATTCTCAAGATGGGCGATCCGCGCCTTTTGCAAATTGCCGATCCGGTCGATCACTTCGACACCCCCGAGCTACACGAGCTCATCAAGGACATGTTCGAGACCATGCACGACGCGAACGGCGCGGGGCTCGCCGCGCCGCAGATCGGCGTGAATCTGCAGGTGGTGATCTTCGGCTTCGGGCACAACGAACGCTATCCGGATGCGCCGCCGGTGCCTGAGACGGTGCTGATCAACCCGACCATTACGCCGGTGTCGCTCGACATGGAAGAGGGCTGGGAGGGCTGTCTGTCCGTACCGGGTTTGCGGGGCGCGGTGAGCCGGTTTTCGATGATCAAGTATCACGGCTTCGACCAGTACGGCAAACCGATCGATCGCGTCGCCGAAGGTTTTCATGCGCGCGTCGTGCAACATGAGTGCGATCACCTGATCGGCAAGCTGTACCCGATGCGAATCAACGATTTCGCGAAGTTCGGCTTCACTGAGGTCCTGTTTCCGGATATGGACCCGAATAGCGACGACTGACGCTGTGTCATGACTCGCAACCCGCCCGCAATGACTGCTTGCTGCGGGTCTTGCTGGAAACAAAAAACCCACGCCGCGGCGTGGGTTTTTTTTGGGCAAACGGCACGGCACGGCGCGGGCGCCGTGGTCCTTTTGCTGTTTTGAGCGTCAAGCTTCCGGCATCAGAACGACTCGTCCGCCGACAGATAGCGCCATTGGCCCGGCGGGAGTGCGCCCAGCATCACCCGGCCCATCCGCACGCGCTTCAGGCCGATCACTTCGAGGCCGACCAGTTCGCACATCCGGCGGATCTGGCGCTTCTTGCCTTCGCGCAACACGAAACGCAGTTGCTCGCCGTTTTGCCAACTGACCTGTGCGGGCTTCAGCGGCACGTCGTCGAGCGAGAGGCCGTGACGCAATAGCGCGAGGCTTTCCGGTGGGAAATGGCTTTCGACGTCGGTGGTGTGCTCGCCGAACGACACGCGCACCAGATATTCCTTGTCGATTTCCGAATGGCCGCCGATCAGTTGCTTGGCGATGCGGCCGTCCTGCGTCAGCACCAGCAGGCCCGTCGAATCGATGTCCAGACGTCCGGCCGGCGCGAGTTGGCGCAGATGCGCGACCGAGAAGCGGATGTCGGAGCGGTCGCCTTCCCAGCGGTTTTCCGGCGTCACCAAGGTGATCGCCGGCTGATAGCCGTCTTCCGCCTGGCCCGAGACGAAGCCCACGGTCTTATGGATCAGGACCGTTACCTGGCTCGCTTGCGCCGCTTCGGCGGCAGGGTCGATCTCGATGCGCTGGTCCGGACGAACCTTGGTGCCGAGCGTATCGACCCGCTCGCCGTCGACCAGCACCCAGCCTTTTTCGATCCACTCGTCGGCTTCGCGGCGCGAGCACATACCGAGTTCCGACATCAGCTTGGACAGGCGCAGGGTGCCCGGTGCGTCTTCGTAATCGCGACGCGGGATGCGCGGGGCGTCGTCGCTGTCGCGTTCGGCTCTGGCGGCAGGCGCCGGGCCGCGCGGCTTGTCGGCGCGCGCGGGGCGGCTGTCGTCGCCAAAGCGGCGGCCGGCGGCCGGCAATGCCTTGTCGAAGCTGCGAGCCGGGCGTTCGCCCCGGTCGCTACGTTCGCTGCGGTCGCCGGCACGAGCAGGACGATCGCCGAATTCCCGCCTGGCCGGTGCGCGTTCGCCGCGGTCGTCGCGCGGTGCGCGCGCCGGACGGTCCGTGCGGTCACCGTAGCCGCTTTTGACGGGCTTCGCGAAAGTGCGCTCGCCACGCCCGGCCGAACCACGCTCGCCTTCAAAACGGCGCGGTGCGCTATCGCTGCGCGGCCCGCGTTCGCTGCCACGGCGTTCCTGCGGGGCGCCACGGTCGCTGCCGAAACGGGGGCGATCCGAGGCGTCGCGCGCCGGACGCTCGCCACGTGGTCCGCCTTCCGACGGACGGCCTGCGCCCGGACGGGCACCGCTGAACGGACGGCGCTCGCCGTCGTCACGGCGCGGGGCGCGGCTACCTTCGAAACTGCGGGATGCGCGTTCGCTCCGATCCGAGCTTCCTTCGAACCGCCGGGGTGCGCCCGTGCTGCGTTCACCGCGGTCTGCACCGCCTTCAAACCGGCGCGGTGCGCCTTGGCCGCGTTCACCCTCAGCGCGACGCGGGGCACGTTCGCTGCGATCGGCGCCACCTTCGAACCGACGTGGCGCACGTTCACTGTCGTCCCGACGGGGACCACGGTCGCCGCCGCCTTCAAACCGGCGCGGTGCGCCCTGGCTGCGTTCACCCTCAGAGCGACGGGGAGCGCGTTCGCTACGCTCGCCGCCACCTTCGAACTTACGGGGCGCACGAGCACCGTCGTCCCGGCGCGGAGCACGCTCACTGCCGCCTTCGAATCGGCGCGGCGCGCCTTGGCTGCGTTCACCATCAGCGCGACGCGGAGCACGTTCGCTACGCTCGCCGCCACCTTCAAAGCGACGCGGCGCGCGTTCACCGTCGTCCCGGCGCGGCGCGCGATCCCCGCTTCCCTCGAAGCGGCGCGGCGTACCGCCGGCTCCTTCGCGGCGCGGCGGCCGATCCGACGGTGCCCGGCGCGCAGCGCCGGCGCCACCCGCATCCCGCTCGCGGGAAAACGATCCTTCAGCCCGTGGCGCACGCGCGCCAGCGCCTGCCGACTTGCCAGCGCTGGCGGGCCGCTTGCCGCCTGCCGCGCCGGCGCCTTCACCCCGTGCTCCGTTGAACCCGGCCGTCGGTGTAGACGGCCGTGGTCCGCTCGGACGCGTCGGCTTACGCGCCGACGTGCTTCCGGTACGGACAGGGGCGCGTTCGGACGAAGCCGGCCGCGGGTGCTTGGCTGTTAATTTGACTCGCATGAAATCTCACACTGCAATCGCGCGCAGCAGTTCGGTCTCGACCTGAATTTGCAGGCGGTTGTCCGACAGACCGTGTCCATCCAGCAGGAACACGTCTTCGACACGTTCGCCGAGCGTATTGATCCGCGCCGACGCAACGCCGACCCGGTGCTCGGCCAGCACGCGCGCGATTGAATAAAGAAGGCCTGGCCGGTCGTTCGCTGACACGGACAGGATGTAATATTGGCCGCGCTCGTCGGCCCGAAGATCGACGCGCGGCGTAACAGGGAAGGTCCGCGACAGCCGCGACAAACGGCCTTTCGACGGTCCCGGTAGCAGGGTGCCGTCACCGGTGAGGCGTGCGGTCAGTTCCTGTTCGACCAGATTGGCAATATCGCGATAATGCACGTCTTCTTCGGTATGCGCGACGAGGAAATTATCGAGCGCGTACCCGTGACGGGTCGTGCTGACCCGCGCATCGAGCACCGACAAGCCATTGCGGTCGAAATACGCACAAATGCCGGCGAACAGATCGGGCTGGTCTTTCACATAGACCAGCACCTGAAGCGCCTCGCCGATCGGCGACGGACGTGCCCGCACGATCGGTGTCGCGGTTTCCACGTGCCGGTACAGCACGCGGGTCTGCCAGGCAATGTCCGCCGCATCGTGGCGCAGGAAGTAGCCGATGTCCAGCTTGTCCCACAGCGCTTTCTGGGCGCCTTCCGGCACGGTTTCGAGGCGCAGCAGGGCCAATGCTTCTTCCTGACGCGACTTCAGCTCGGAGTGCGCATCAGGCCGCGCGCCGCCCAGCACCGCGAGGGTCGCGCGGTAAAGGTCCTCGAGCAGCTTGCCCTTCCACGTGTTCCAGACTTTCGGGCTGGTGCCGCGAATGTCGGCTACGGTCAGCAGGTAGAGCGCGGTCAGCCGGCGTTCGTTGCCGACCAGTTCGGCAAAGCGCTTGATGACTTCGGGGTCGCTCGTGTCCTGCTTTTGGGCGACCTGGCTCATGGTCAGATGCTGCTGCACCAGCCAGACGACCAGTTCGCCGTCCTCGCCCTCGATGCCGTGGCTACGGCAGAAGCGCCGCGCGTCGGCCATGCCGAGTGTGGAATGGTCGCCGCCCCGGCCCTTGGCGATGTCGTGAAACAGCGCCGCCACGTACAACACCCACGGCCGGTCGAAATTGGCGATCAACTGGCTGCAGAACGGATACTCGTGCGCATGCTCGGCTACCGCGAAGCGGCGCAGATTGCGCAGCACCATCAGGATGTGCTGATCGACCGTGTATACGTGATACAGGTCGTGCTGCATCTGCCCGACAATGCGCCGGAAGTTCAGCAGATAGCGTCCGAGCACGCTGGTCTGGTTCATCAGGCGCAGCGCATGCGTGATGCCGGCCGGCTGCTTCAGGATGTCCATGAACAGGCGGCGGTTTTCCGGATCGCGCCGCCAATGCTGGTCCATCACGTCGCGCGCGTTGTAGATCGCGCGCAGCGTGCGCGCCGACAAACCCTTCACGCCCGGCGTCTGTTCGTAGAGCAGGAAAGCTTCGAGGATCGCGTTCGGCTCGCGCTGGAATACATCGTCGCTGGCGATTTCCAGCATGCCTTGCTTCTCGACGAAACGGTCTGACAGCACACGCGTGATGCCGCTCGTGCTGGGGAACAGTTGCGCTTCGATGTTCTGGATCAGGATGGTGGCGAGCTGCGTGACCGCCTTGGCGGCCCAGTAATAGCGGCGCATCAGCTGTTCGCTGGCGCGCTTGGTGGCCGTCGGCTTGTAGCCGAAGCTTTCCGCGACCGGCGTTTGCAGATCGAACACCAGAATGTCCTGGCGGCGCCCGGCTATCACATGCAAGCGCGCCCGCAGTGTCTTCAGGAAGCCTTCGTTGCGGCGCAGTTCGCGCGCTTCACGCTCGGTGATCAGGCCGCGCGCTTCGAGCTCGCGCCAGCTGCTGCCGAAACCGGCCGCCTGCGTGATCCACAGGATCAGTTGCAGGTCACGCAGGCCGCCCGGACTTTCCTTGATGTTCGGTTCGAGTGAATACGGCGTGTCCTGAAACTTGGCGTGCCGCTGCCGCATTTCCAGCACTTTGGCCTGGAAAAACGCGCGCGGGTCGAGCGCTTCGCGGTAGCGCTTCGCAAAGTCGTCGAAGAGCGTGGCGCTGCCCGTAATGCGCCGCGCTTCTAGCAGCGAGGTGCGCACGGTGACGTCGTTGGCCGCTTCTTCGATACATTGCGCCACGCTGCGCACGCTGCTGCCGAGTTCGAGCCCCAAATCCCACGCGAGACTGATAAAGCGCTCGATGCGCGCCGCGAGATGCTCGATCGGCGCGTCGGGCAGCAGGACCAGGATGTCGATGTCGGAGTGGGGCGCGAGTTCGCCGCGCCCGTAACCGCCCACGGCCAGCAGCGCCAGTTCGGGCGGCAGTTCGCAGGTGTTCCAGGCGGCGCGTAGCGATTCGTCGGTGGCGCGCGAGAGCGCGGCCATCAGCGAGTCGACGTTGGAGGCGGTCTTGAAGCGTTCCAGCAACTGGGCTTTGGCCACTTTATAGTCTGCCTTGAGCGACGTGGCGTGGGACTGGGCGACGGCTGGAACACTACTCATTGGCAGATGGGCGGGTGAGGTCGGAAGTCGGTCAGGCCGTGGCTGCGACAACCGGCGGACGCGCGGGCGTGCCGGCCGAGACAGTCAGCACGTCGTAGCCGGTTTCGGTGACGAGCACGGTGTGTTCCCACTGTGCCGACAGGCTGCGGTCCTTGGTTTTGACGGTCCACTGGTCCGGCATGGTGCGGATGTCGCGCCGGCCGGCGTTGATCATCGGTTCGATCGTGAAGATCATGCCGGCTTGCAGCTCCAGCCCGGTGCCGGGACGGCCGTAGTGCAGGATCTGCGGGTCTTCGTGAAACACCGTGCCGATGCCGTGGCCGCAATATTCGCGCACCACGCTGTAGCCTTGCGCTTCGGCGTGCTTCTGGATGGCGTAGCCGATATCGCCGAGATGGGCGCCTGGGCGCACCTGGTCGATGCCGAGCCACATGCATTCGAAGGTGGTCTGCACAAGGCGTTTGGCCATGATCGAGCCTTCGCCGACGATGAACATCCGGCTGGTGTCGCCGAAATAGCCTTCCTTGATCACCGTGACGTCGATATTCAGAGCGTCGCCGTTCTTGAGCGTCTTGTCGCCTGGAATGCCGTGGCAGATCACGTCGTTGACCGAAATACAGGTGGCTTTCGGGTAGGGCGGATAGCCGGGCGGCTGATAATTCAGCGGCGCCGGGACCGTGCCCTGAACCTGGAGCATGTATTCGTGACACAACCGGTCGAGTTCGCCGGTCGTGATGCCGGCTGTAACGAACGGCGTAATGTAGTCGAGCACTTCGCTAGCGAGTTTGCAGGCGACGCGCATCTGCGCGATATCGTGTTCGTTTTTCAGCGTAATAGCCATGAGTCGGGCCTGAAATGCAATTTATTGCAAGATTATCGCACCATATTCCACCTGCCGCAGGGTTTTGCGAGCAGGGCGGTGCCTTTGCTGCCGTGTTCGCGGCTGATTGCGAATGGCTTTCCGGGGCGGCCGTGAGCGCCCGGGTGCAACCGCCCGCGGCAAACAGGAGCTACCGCGCGGGTTGAGTCAGCCGATAGTCGCGTGCTATAATCTTTGGCTAAGTCGATCTCTGTCTTATTTCGTTGATGTATCGCTGTTCTAATAGGCAGTGGGCGAAACGCAAGTAGGCGGAAATGGCTTCCCGTGGCGATAGTTGCCTGCGCTACGGGATAGGGCAGTACCAAGGCAGCAGACTCGCAAGCCGGCGCACCCAGGGTGTCCGCTGCGTTCAGCCAGAAAGTGCATGAGCACAATGGCGGCGCGGCCGATACGGCAGCCGGCTTAAGACCCAACCCTCGCGGAGATTTTCATGGCAGTTACCATGCGTCAAATGCTGGAAGCCGGTGTCCACTTCGGTCACCAAACGCGCTTCTGGAACCCGAAGATGGCCCCCTTCATTTTCGGTCATCGCAACAAGATTCACATTATCAACCTCGAAAAGACGCTGCCGATGTACAACGACGCGCTGAAGTACGCGCGTCAACTGGCAGCGAATCGCGGCACGATCCTGTTCGTCGGCACGAAGCGTCAATCGCGCGACACGATCGCTGAAGAAGCACAACGCGCTGGCATGCCGTTCGTCAACGCACGCTGGCTCGGCGGCATGCTGACCAACTTCAAGACGCTGAAGGTCTCGATCAAGCGCCTGAAGGACATGGAAGCAGCGCTGGAAGCAGGCGAAACCGAACGCATGAGCAAGAAAGAAGCGCTCCTGTTCGAACGCGAAATGGCCAAGCTGCAAAAGTCGATCGGCGGCGTGAAGGACATGGGCGGCATTCCGGACGCGATCTTCGTGGTCGACGTCGGCTACCACAAGATTGCCGTGACCGAAGCTAACAAGCTCGGCATTCCGGTCATCGCCGTGGTCGACACGAACCACTCGCCGGAAGGCATCGACTACGTGATCCCGGGTAACGACGACGCTTCGAAGGCTGTCGCTCTGTACACGGCTGGCGTGGCTGACGCGATCCTGGAAGGCCGTGCTAACGCGGTCAACGAAGTGGTGCAGGCTGCCCGTGGCGGTGACGGCGACGAGTTCGTCGAGGTCAACGGGGAAGCGTAAAGCTACCCCGTGTCCGGCAAAAAAGGGGGCTTTCTACAGGCCCCCTTTTTTTAAGCCGCGACAAAGTAGTGGTGTGCTGTGAGTAGTGCCCAAACGTAGTCCGTAAAAAATACGTGCAACGTTGAAACGAATTCTTGCCGCCGGTATCGAAGTCCGGGCGGCGTGTGACAGACGGAACTCAAGGAGCAAATGATGGCGGCAATTACCGCAAGCATGGTTGCAGAACTGCGCGCAAAGACCGACGCGCCGATGATGGAATGCAAGAAAGCGCTGACGGAAGCCGAAGGCGACATGGCGCGCGCTGAAGAGCTGCTGCGCGTGAAGCTGGGCAACAAGGCCAGCAAGGCAGCGTCGCGCGTGACGGCTGAAGGCGTGGTCGCATCGTTCATCGGCGGCAACGCGGGTTCGCTGGTCGAACTGAACTGCGAAACCGACTTCGTTTCGAAGAACGACGACTTCCTGGCTTTCTCGAAGACGATCGCCGAGCTGGTTGCTACGCAAAACCCGGCTGACGTCGCTGCGCTGTCGGCATTGCCGCTGGACGGCTCGACGGTCGACGCCGTGCGTCTCGCGCTGGTCGGCAAGATCGGCGAAAACCTGTCGATCCGCCGTTTCGTGCGTTTCGAAACGTCGAACAAGCTGGCAGCGTACCTGCACGGCACCCGCATCGGCGTGCTGGTCGAGTACACCGGCGCGGACGAGCAGGTCGGCAAGGACGTGGCCATGCATATCGCGGCCATGAAGCCGGTCTCGCTGTCGTCGGACGACGTGCCGGCGGATCTGATCGCCAAGGAGCGCAGCATTGCTGAGCAGAAGGCTGCCGAATCGGGCAAGCCGGCTGAAATCGTCGCCAAGATGGTCGACGGCAGCGTGCAGAAGTACCTGAAGGAAGTCTCGCTGCTGAACCAGACGTTCGTTAAGAACGACAAGCAGACGATCGAGCAGATGCTGAAGGCTGGCAACGCGAGCGTGCAGAAGTTCGCGCTGTTCGTGGTCGGCGAAGGCATTGAGAAGAAGCAGGACGACTTCGCAGCCGAAGTGGCGGCTCAAGTCGCTGCTGCAAAGCAACAATAAGTATCGCTTAAGCTTCAGTTAGTACCGTTGGACCCGCGGCGGAGCAAGACTTTGCCGCGGTCGGCGGCGCCGCAAGGCTGCGCGCGGGTGACCCTCGCGGCGCACGCCGCTGGCGAACCCCAGGGTTCGTCAATTTGGCGGCGCTTGCCCGAATCAGTATTTCACCCCTACATTAGTCCCTTGTTGTTGCCCTGTTCTGCGCGATCTGGATACCCCTATGCCCACAGCCTATAAACGCGTCCTGCTCAAACTCTCCGGTGAAGCTCTGATGGGCGACGATGCCTTCGGCATCAATCGCGCGACCATCGAACGAATGGTGGCGGACGTGGCCGAAGTGGTCCGTCTCGGAACGCAGCTGGCCGTGGTGATCGGCGGCGGCAATATTTTCCGCGGCGTCGCGGGCGGCGCGGCCGGTATGGATCGCGCCACGGCTGACTACATGGGCATGCTGGCCACCATGATGAATGCGCTGGCCCTGCAGGACGCGATGCGCCACGCCGGTATCGAAGCGCGCGTGCAGTCCGCGCTGCGCATGGACCAGGTGGTCGAGCCGTACATCCGGCCCCGTGCGATTCGCCAGCTCGAAGAAGGCAAAGTCGTGATTTTCGCGGCCGGCACCGGCAATCCGTTCTTCACGACGGATACGGCCGCTGCGCTGCGCGGTTCGGAAGTCGGCGCGGAAGTCGTGCTGAAGGCCACCAAGGTGGACGGCGTCTATTCGGCCGATCCGAAGAAAGACCCGAGTGCGACCCGTTACGCCACGATCAGCTTCGACGAGGCAATCGGCCGCAACCTGCAGGTGATGGACGCCACGGCGTTCGCTCTGTGCCGCGACCAGAAGCTGCCGATCCGTGTATTTTCGATCGTCAAACCCGGCGCGCTCAAGCGCATCGTACTCGGCGAGGACGAGGGCACCCTCGTCCACGTGTAAACTCTCGTTCACATAACGTGGGCTTTAACGCGAGCCCAGGCCGCCGCATCATGCGCGCGCTGGCCGGCTCGCACCGTTTTGAAGGTTCGGAGGTTTAAAAATGTCTGTGGCTGATATCAGAAAGGGCGCTGAGCAAAAAATGCAGCGTTCCATCGACGCGTTCAAGAACGACCTGTCGAAGATCCGCACGGGCCGTGCGCATACGGGCCTGCTCGATCACATCCAGTGTGATTACTACGGTTCGCCGGTGCCGATTTCGCAGGTTGCGAACCTGACGTTGATCGACGCTCGCACGATCGGCGTGCAGCCGTGGGAAAAGAAGATGGTCCAGGTCGTCGAGAAGGCGATCCGCGAGTCGGACCTCGGTCTGAACCCGGCGACCCAGGGCGACGTGATTCGCGTACCGATGCCCGCGCTGACCGAAGAACGCCGTCGCGAATTGACCAAAGTGGTCAAGAGCGAAGCGGAAACGGCCAAGGTCGCGATTCGTAACCTGCGCCGTGATGCAAACGAGCAACTGAAAAAGCTCGTGAAGGACAAGGAAATTTCGGAAGACGACGAGCGCCGTGCAGGTGACGACGTTCAGAAGCTGACGGACAAGTTCGTCACGGAAATCGACAAACTCGTCGTGACCAAAGAAGCCGAGATCATGACGGTCTGAGGCCGGTTGGCTCAGCATCTTCAGGGTTTCCACTTCTTTTTTTTGCAGTCACTGTCCCGACGGCCATGACCTATACCAGCTCAACCGTGCGCGTGCCTGATGTCGCCGCGGTGCCGCGACATATCGCGATCATCATGGACGGCAATGGCCGTTGGGCGACCCAGCGCCGTCTGCCGCGCGTGGCCGGCCATACGCGCGGCGTCGACGCGGTGCGTGCGGCCGTCGAGGCCTGCGCCCGGCAGGGCGTCGAATACCTGACGCTGTTTGCTTTCAGTTCGGAAAACTGGCGCCGCCCGAACGACGAGGTGTCGTTCCTAATGCGCCTGTTCGTCACCGCGCTGGAGCGCGAGATCGGCAAGCTGCACGCGAATGGCATTCGTCTGCGCGTGGTTGGCGATCTGTCCCGATTCGATACGCGCATTCGCGACCTGATCAAGCGCGCGGAAACCAAAACCGCGCGCAATACCCGTCTGACGCTCACCATCGCCGCCAATTACGGCGGCCGTTGGGACATCATGCAGGCCACCCGCAAGCTTGCCGAGCAATCGGCGCTGGCGGGCAAAGCGGTCGAAGTGAACGAGGATTCGTTCGCCGAACACCTGTCGATGGCCTATGCACCGGAGCCGGATCTCTTCATCCGCACCGGCGGCGAGCGTCGCGTCAGCAACTTCCTGCTGTGGCAGCTTGCTTACACCGAGTTCTACTTCACCGACACCTTCTGGCCGGATTTCGACGCCGACGCGCTCGGCCACGCCATCGCTTCCTATGCGGAGCGCGAGCGCCGCTTTGGCCGCACCAGTGCTCAACTCGAGCCGCAATCGCAAAACGTCGATTCGCTTCCATGCTAAAAACCCGTGTCATCACGGCGATCATCCTGCTGGCGATTTTCTTGCCGGTCACGTTGTTCGCGCCGGTCGGCGCGTTTGGCGCGCTGATCGCCTTCGTCGTCGTATTCGCGGCGTGGGAATGGGCGCGCCTGCTGAAGCTCGGCGGTGCCGGCCCGGTCATTTACGCGCTGGTGGCCGCCGTGGCGCTGGTCGCGAGCACACGTCTCGGTACCGGTATCGAGGAGCCCCGGCCGCTGTTTCAGGCGGCCGCTATTTTCTGGGTGATCGCGGGGCCGTATGTGCTTCTGCGCAAGCCGACCCTCGCGCAAGGCGCGTGGCGCGGGTTTCTGTTTCTTGCCGGCATTGTGGTATTCGTCGCGTGCTGGCATGCTCTCGTCGCCGCGCGCATGAAGGGCGTGCCTTTCGTGTTGTCGCTGCTGCTGTTGGTCTGGCTGGCCGATATCGGCGCATACTTCTCAGGTAAGGCTTTCGGCAAGCACAAGCTCGCGCCCGCCATTAGCCCGGGTAAGACCTGGGAGGGCGCGATCGGCGGCTGGCTGGCCGTGATGATCGTCGCCGCTGCGGCGGTCTTTTTGCATGCGTTCGAGCCGACCCTGTATTCTGCGCTGCTGGCGCAATTAGGCGCCGTACGTACACTGCTCGCACTGACCTTGCTGGTGGCATTCAGCGTGGTGGGCGATCTGTTCGAATCGATGATGAAACGCCAGGCCGGAGTGAAAGATTCAAGCGGCCTGTTGCCTGGGCACGGTGGCGTACTCGACCGCATCGACGCATTATTGCCGGTGCTGCCGCTTGCCATGCTGCTGCTCGGCTAGAGAAAGAGATATGCAAAAACGTCTGACATTGCTCGGTTCCACGGGCTCGATTGGAGACAGCACGCTCGACGTCGTCGCGCGTCATCCGGAGCGCTTTTCGGTTTACGCGCTCACTGCGCATCGCAACGGCGACAAGCTCGTCGAGCAATGCCTGCGCTTTCAGCCAGAAGTCGCGGTGGTCGGCGACGCCGATACCGCCGCGCAGGTCGCGGCGAAGTTGCGAGAAGCCGGCTGCAAGACCGAGGTTACGTACGGGCCGCAAGCGCTCGTCGACGTATCGGAGAGCAATGGCTGCGATACGGTCGTAGCGGCGATCGTCGGCGCGGCAGGCCTCGCGCCGAGCCTCGCCGCGGCGCGTGCCGGCAAGCGCATCCTGCTCGCCAACAAGGAAGCGCTTGTGATGTCCGGCGCGATCTTCATGGACGCGGTGCGCGACAACGGCGCCGTGCTGCTGCCGGTCGACAGCGAACACAACGCGATTTTCCAATGCCTGCCGCGCGAAGCTGCTCTGCACGGCGGCGTCTCGAAGATCATCCTGACTGCCTCGGGCGGTCCGTTCCGCACGCGCGAACCGGCCACGCTGGTCGATGTCACGCCTGACGAAGCCTGCAAGCATCCGAACTGGGTGATGGGCCGCAAGATTTCGGTCGACTCGGCCACGATGATGAACAAGGGCCTCGAGGTGATCGAAGCGCACTGGCTCTTCAACGTGCCGGGCGAGCGCATCGAGGTGCTGATTCACCCGCAAAGCGTGATTCATTCGATGGTGTCATACGCCGACGGTTCGGTGCTCGCCCAATTGGGGAACCCCGATATGCGCACGCCTATCGCGCATGCGCTGGCGTTTCCGGAGCGGGTCGATTCCGGTGTGGGGCAACTCGATCTGTTGCAGGTCGCGTCGCTCTCGTTCGAAAAACCGGACTACACGCGCTTCCCGTGTCTCGCGCTCGCCGTGAAAGCGCTGGCCGAGGGCGGGCTGGCGAGCGCGGCCCTTAATGCCGCGAACGAAATTGCTGTTGAAGCGTTCCTGTCGCGCCAGATCGGGTTTATGGCGATTGCTCAGGTGGTCGACGCCGTACTTAACGCTTTGCCGAACCGTAGCGCGCACGCGCTCGAGGACGTGATCGAGGCCGACGCCGCCGCGCGCCGTGCCGCCGCCGACTTCATCGCGCGCCTGCCGGACGGCGCCCGTCGCACGGAACGCGCCGTCCAGTGAGGCGCCTATGAATCTGCTAATCGAACTGCTGGCCTTCGCGGTGGCGATTGGCGTACTCGTGGTCGTCCACGAGTACGGGCATTACAGCGTGGCGCGCTTGTGCGGCGTCCAGGTGCTGCGCTTTTCGATCGGCTTCGGCAAGCCACTGGTCCAGTGGGTGAGCCGGAAGACGGGCACCGAATGGACGATTGCCGCACTGCCGCTGGGCGGATACGTCAAGATGCTCGACGAGCGCGAGACCGGCGGCGCGCCGATTCCGCCTGAAGCCTTGCCCCATGCGTTCAACCGCCAGTCGGTGTGGCGCCGTTTCGCGATTGTCGCGGCCGGCCCGGTCGCGAACTTTCTGCTTGCCATCGTGCTGTTTGCCCTCGTGTTCGCCACTGGCGTGACCGAACCGGCAGCGGTGGTTGCGACACCTGCTCCGAATACGCCGGCGGCGCTGGCCGGCTTCGACGGCGGCGAAACCGTCGTCGCGGTGCGCACCGGGAACGCCGGCGAATCCGAACCGGTGCGTTCATGGTCCGACCTGCGCTGGAAGCTGCTCGGCGCAGCATTCGATCACAAGCGGGTCGTGTTGAGTGCGAAAGATTCCCACGGCATCTCGGATTTTCAGCTGGATCTGCGCGGCATCACCGAGAAAGACGTCGACGACGACTTTATGTCGCGTCTCGGCTTCGAGCCGGGCGGCGGCAAGCTGACGGTCGCGGGCGTGCAGCCGGGTAGCGCGGCGCAGAAAGCCGGCCTCGCCGTGGGTGATCGTCTGCGCGCGATCAACGGTGTGCCTACCGACAATGCCACGGCCTTCATCGCTTATGTAAAATCGCACGCCGGTGTACCCGTGACGCTGCAGGTGGAGCGCGGCGGCCCGGCGGCGGGCAAGCTGGAAGACGTGCGGATCGTCCCGCAGTCGCAGCGCGATGAGGCGACGGGCCAGCAGATCGGTCGTATCGGCGCCGAACTCGCGACTCAGGTGCCGTCGATCGACGTGCGTTATGGGCCGCTCGAAAGTCTGCAACTGGGTGCACGCCGTACCTGGGATCTGGCTGTTTATTCGGTGCGCATGTTCGGGCGAATGATCGTCGGCGAGGCATCGCTGAAGAATCTTTCCGGTCCTGTGACGATCGCCGATTACGCAGGAAAGAGCGCACGTCTAGGTCCTTCTGCATTCCTGTCGTTCCTGGCCCTTGTCAGTATTAGCCTCGGCGTACTGAACCTGTTACCAATTCCGGTATTGGACGGGGGTCATCTGTTATATTATTTGGTTGAAGCTGTAACCGGCAAAGTTGTCTCCGATCGCTGGCAACTCGTTTTTCAGAGGGCGGGTCTCGCCTGCATCGTCGCATTGTCGGCGATTGCGCTGTTCAACGATCTGGCTCGTTTAATCCATTTTTAAAGTGTCTGGCGGCGTTCACGATGGCGACCGCCCGACCCGATGCAGCTATACACACTGGGGAAGCACGTTGTTTAAACCTCATCGCTTTGTTCCAAAGACGGTTATAGCCGCGGCATTCGCCGCGCATGGGCTGGTTGCTCACGCAACGACGCCCTTCGTGGTGCAAGACATCCGGATCGAGGGGTTGCAACGCGTCGAACCCGGTACCGTGTTCGCGTACCTGCCCATCAAGCAAGGCGACACCTTTACCGACGACAAGGCTTCCGAAGCCATTCGCGCGCTATACGCCACGGGCTTCTTCAACGACGTCAAGATCGCGACCGAAGGCAATGTCGTCATCGTGCAGGTGCTGGAGCGTCCGGCCATCGGCACCATCGACTTCGCCGGCATTCACGAGTTCGACAAGGACAATCTGACCAAGGCGCTGCGCGCGGTCGGTTTGTCGCAAGGCCGTTACTACGACAAGGCACTCGTCGACAAGGCCGAGCAGGAACTGAAACGCCAGTACCTGACGCGCGGCTACTATGCCGCAGAAGTCACCACCACGATCACGCCGATCGACCGCAACCGCGTCTCGGTGCTGTTCTCGGTGGCTGAAGGTCCGAGCGCGAAGATTCGCCAGATCAACTTCATCGGCAACAAGGCGTTCAGCACGGGTACGCTGCGCGACGAAATGCAGCTGTCCACGCCAAACTGGTTCTCGTGGTACACGAAGAACGACCTGTATGCGAAAGACAAGCTCACCGGCGACCTCGAGAACGTCCGCTCGTATTACCTGAATCGCGGCTACCTCGAATTCAACATCGACTCGACCCAGGTGTCGATCTCGCCGGACAAGAAGGACATGTATCTGACGGTCACGCTGCATGAAGGCGAGCCGTACACAATCAACAGCATCAAGCTGGCCGGTAATCTGCTCGACCGCGAGGCGGAGCTGGCCAAGCTGATCAAGATCAAACCGGGTGACCGCTTCTCGGCTGAAAAGCTGCAAGCCACCACCAAGGCGATTGTCGACAAGCTGGGCCAGTATGGTTATGCATTCGCCACGGTCAACGCGCAGCCGCAGATCGATCAGGAACACCACAAGGTCGACCTGACGCTGCAGGTGGACCCGAGCCGCCGCGTGTACGTGCGCCGCATCAACGTGGTCGGCAACACACGCACGCGTGACGAAGTGGTGCGCCGTGAAATGCGCCAGCTCGAAAGCTCGTGGTTCGATTCGAACCGCCTCGCGCTGTCGAAAGACCGGATCAACCGCCTCGGCTACTTTACCGACGTCGACGTGACCACCGTGCCGGTCGAAGGCACGCCCGACCAGGTCGACGTGGACGTCAAGGTGAGCGAAAAGCCGACTGGCGCCATCACGCTGGGCGCGGGCTTCTCGTCGACCGACAAGGTGGTGCTCTCCGCGGGCGTGTCGCAGGACAACGTGTTCGGTTCGGGTACGAGTCTCGCGGTGAACGTGAATACCGCCAAGACCTACCGTACCTTGACGGTGACGCAGGTCGACCCGTACTTCACGGTCGACGGCATCAAGCGGATTACCGACGTCTACTACCGTACGTACCAGCCGCTCTACTACTCGACGGATTCGAGCTTCAAGATCGTCACGATCGGTGGCGACCTGAAATTCGGTATCCCGTTCTCCGAAGTCGACACGGTGTACTTCGGCGCCGGCCTCGAGCAGAACCAGCTGGACATCGACGCGAATACGCCGCAGAGCTACATCGACTACGTGCACGAGTTCGGCCGTGTGTCGAACAACGTGCCGATCACGGTGGGCTGGTCGCGCGATGCGCGAGACAGCGCTCTGGTGCCGAGCCGCGGTTACTTCACGCAGGCGAACGCCGAGTACGGCACGCCGATCGGCGGCACGCAGTATTACAAGGCCGACATCAACGCGCAGTACTATTACTCGTTCTCGCGCGGCTTCGTGCTGGGCTTCAACTTCCAGGGCGGTTACGGTAACGGCCTCGGCGGCAAGCCATATCCGATTTTCAAGAACTACTACGCGGGCGGTATCGGCTCGGTGCGGGGCTACGAGCCGAGCTCGCTGGGTCCGCGCGACGCGAAAACGAACGACCCGATCGGTGGCTCGAAGCTGCTGGTGGGTAACATCGAATTGACGTTCCCGTTGCCGGGCACGGGCTACGACCGCACCTTGCGTGTGTTCACGTTCCTCGACGGCGGTAACGTCTGGGGTACGGAGGGCAACAGCATCGGCGCGAACGGCCTGCGTTACGGCTACGGTGTCGGTCTCGCATGGATCTCGCCGATCGGCCCGCTCAAGCTCAGCTTGGGCTTCCCGCTCACGAAGCACACTGGCGACCAGTATCAGAAGTTCCAGTTCCAGATCGGGACGGCGTTCTGATGCGGCGGCTGGCGGTCCGGCTACGAACGGCTGGCCAAACTACAGTATCGAGAGGATGACTTTGCTAACTGGTATTTTTTCGAAACGTGGGGCGTGCGCGTTCGCGCTGGCAATGACGCTGGGTGTCGGTGTAGCGGGTGCGGCGCACGCGCAGGAAGCGAGGATTGCTGCGGTGAATTCGGACCGCATCCTGCGTGAATCGGCTGCCGCGAAGGCTGCGCAGGTCAAGCTCGAGGCGGAATTCGCCAAGCGCGACAAGGATCTGGCCGACATGGCGCAGAAACTGAAGTCGATGTCCGACTCGCTCGACAAGAACGGTGCGTCGATGTCGGCTACGGATCGGGCGCAGAAGCAGCGCGACCTGTCCCAACTGGATACGGACTTTCAGCGCAAACAGCGCGAGTTTCGCGAAGACCTGAACCAGCGCCGCAACGAAGAGCTGGCGGCGGTGCTCGACCGGGCCAACAAGGTGATCAAGCAGATCGCCGAGCAGCAGCACTACGACCTGATCGTTCAGGAAGCGGTGTATGTTAGCCCGCGCATTGACATTACCGATCAGGTGCTCAAGGCGCTCGCGGCTTCGGGTAACTGAACGCGCGCTGGGCTTGCCGGCGGTGGGCTTGCCGGCCAGACACCCGCTCGCCGGCCGCCGCTACGCAGCACGGGGCGGTGGAACTAACAAGCTGGACTGAATTGCGGCAACAAGCTTGCATGAGACCAGAGTCAGTGCTTTGCACGAGACCGGAGTAACGAGCTTTGCAGGGGATCGGAGTAGCGTGCCAAAGCGCGAACTTCGATCGACAGCTAAAGCGAGGACTCAGGTTGACGCTGAAGCGCCAACTCTGGGTCGACACAGGAGACAGGATAGGCATGGCATTTACGCTTGAGGACATCGTCCAGCGGTTTGGCGGTGAAGTAGTCGGAGATGGTTCGCAGCGCGTCGGTAGCCTGGCGCCGCTTGACCAGGCAGGCCCTGACCAGCTGGCATTCCTCGCCAATCCGAAGTACCTGTCGCAGGTCGAGACGACTCGCGCGGGCGCGGTGTTGATCAATGCCGAGGACCTCGCAAAGCTCGGCGCTCTCGAAAATCATGGGAATGCCGCGCGTAACTTCATCGTCACGCCGAATCCGTACGCTTACTTTGCGCGCGTCGCACAGACCTTCATCGACATGGCCGCACCCAAGCCGGTGCCGGGCGTCCATCCGAGCGCGACCATCGACCCGTCCGCGCAAATTGCCGCGAGCGCGGTGATCGGCCCGAATGTCACGGTAGAGGCGGGCGCTGTGATCGGCGAAAACGTGCGTCTGGATGCCAACGTGGTGATCGGCCGCGGTACGCGGATCGGCGCGGGCTCGCATCTGTATCCGAATGTCGCGGTGTATTACGGCTGCAAGCTCGGTGAGCGCGTGATCGTGCACGCGGGTGCGGTGATCGGTTCGGACGGCTTTGGCTTCGCGCCGGATTTCGTGGGTGAAGGCGATGCGCGCACCGGTAACTGGGTGAAAATTCCGCAGGTCGGCGGTGTATCGATTGGGGCAGACGTCGAAATCGGTGCGAACACGACGATCGACCGGGGCGCGATGGCCGACACGATCATCGAAGAGAGCGTGAAGATCGATAATCTCGTGCAGATCGGCCACAACTGCAAAGTGGGCGCCTATACGGTGATCGCGGGTTGCGCGGGCATTGCGGGCAGCACCACGATCGGCCGTCACTGCATGATCGGCGGCGCAGTCGGAATCGCCGGCCACGTGACGCTGGCTGACTATGTGATCGTCACGGCGAAATCCGGCGTGTCGAAGTCGTTGTTGAAGGCAGGCATCTACACCAGCGCATTCCCCGCAGTGAATCATGCGGACTGGAACAGGAGTGCCGCTTTGCTGCGTAACATCGACAAGCTTCGTGACCGTATCAAGGCGCTGGAAAATGCGTCGGCGGGCAAGCTAGCCGACGCAGCAAGCAACTCCGCCGGCGACCCGACCTGAGACAGCTGGGTAACCCATTCGCCAACCCCGCTGGTTTACTCGCAGAACAATCCGCGGGGCAACCCGCCGGCACCGCGTAAAATAGCGGGCAAGCATCAGGAAGCAAAGTCGGTTGCCGTGACCGGGTGGCATGGCCGCCGGGTCACGGCGAGCGCCGGCAGCACGCGTTACCAACCCACCTGCACCAGCATTCGCAGTCATCATCGCGCAGTTAATGTGCGAGTAGAAACACCATGAGCACCGAAAAAATCAATCTCGACATTCATAAGATTCTCACGCTGCTGCCCCATCGTTACCCGATCCTGCTGGTCGACCGGGTGCTCGAACTCGAGCCGCATAAGAGCATCAAAGCGTTGAAGAACGTGTCGATCAACGAGCCGTATTTCCAGGGTCACTTTCCGACCCGTCCGGTAATGCCCGGCGTACTGATCCTCGAAGCGCTCGCGCAAACCGCGGCCCTGCTGACGTTTTCGGAAGAGCCGAGCGATCCGTCGAACACGCTGTATCTGTTCGTGGGCATCGACAATGCGCGTTTCAAGCGCGTCGTGGAACCGGGCGATCAGCTGATCCTGAACTGTACGTTCGAGCGTCATATGCGCGGTATCTGGAAGTTCAAGGCGCGCGCCGAAGTGGATGGTGCCGTGGCGGCGGAAGCCGATCTGATGTGCGCGGTTCGGCACACGGACAAAGACGCTTAAAGGTGTCCGGGCAGCCAGCGGCTTACCCCGAGCCCTGCAGGCTCCGGTTACGTCCATCCGGACAACGCAACAGAATCAGAAGCGAGGACGCATGAGCAGGATTCATCCCACTGCGATCGTCGAACCAGGCGCGCAACTCGACGAATCCGTCGAAATCGGACCGTATGCCGTCATTGGTGCGAATGTGACGATCGGCGCACGGACCACGGTCGGTTCGCACAGCGTGATCGAAGGTCACACCACGATCGGCGAAGACAACCGGATCGGCCACTACGCATCCGTCGGTGGCCGTCCGCAGGACATGAAGTACAAGGACGAGCCCACCCGGCTCGTGATCGGCAATCGCAACACGATCCGTGAATTCACCACGATCCACACCGGCACGATGCAGGATTCGGGCGTCACCACACTTGGTGACGACAACTGGATCATGGCCTACGTGCACGTCGGGCACGACTGCCACGTTGGCAATAACGTCATTCTGTCGAGCAATGCGCAGATGGCCGGCCATGTGACGATTGGCGATTACGCGATCGTTGGCGGCATGTCGGGCGTGCATCAGTACGTGCGCATCGGCGCGCACTCGATGCTGGGCGGCGCGTCGGCGCTGGTGCAGGATATTCCGCCGTTCGTGATCGCGGCCGGCAACAAGGCTGAGCCCCACGGCATCAACGTAGAAGGTCTGCGCCGCCGCGGTTTCTCGGCGGACGCGATCTCCGCACTGCGCTCGGCGTATCGCTTGCTGTACAAGAACAGCCTGTCGCTCGAAGAAGCGAAGGTGCAGTTGCGCGAACTCGCGACCGCGGGTGGCGATGGCGATGAGCCGGTACAAACGCTGCTCGCGTTTGTCGAAGCGTCGCAACGCGGCATCATCCGCTAAACGATGGCCCTCAACCCAAGTCCGATACGCGTGGCGATGGTCGCCGGCGAGCCGTCCGGCGACCTGCTGGCGGCCTCGCTGCTCGAAGGCCTCGCGAGCCATCTGCCTGCCTCCACGCACTACTACGGGATTGGCGGCCCGCGCATGATTGCGCAGGGCTTCGACGCGCACTGGCCGATGGAAAAGCTGACCGTGCGCGGCTATGTCGAGGTACTGCGGCATATTCCCGGAATCCTCGGCATCCGCAACGAACTGAAGCGGCAACTGCTGGCTGAACCGCCGTCGGTGTTCGTCGGCGTGGATGCGCCCGATTTCAATTTCGGCCTCGAGCATCCGTTGCGCGAGGCGGGTATTCCGACCGTTCACTTCGTCTGCCCGTCCATCTGGGCGTGGCGAGGCGGGCGCATCAAGAAGATCGCCAAGGCGGTCGACCACATGCTCTGCGTGTTCCCGTTCGAAAAGGCGCTGCTGGAAAAGGCCGGTGTCGCGGCGTCCTACGTGGGTCATCCGCTCGCTGACGAGATTCCGCTCGTGCCCGATACGCTGGGCGCGCGCCGCACGCTCGGCCTCGCTGAAAGCGGGCCGATCATCGCGGTGCTGCCGGGCAGCCGGCGCTCGGAGATCGATCTGATCGGTCCGACGTTCTTTGCCGCGATGGAAATGATGCAGCACCAGGAACCCGGCTTGCGTTTCGTGATGCCGGCGGCCACGCCCGCGCTGCGCGAAATGCTGCGGCCGCTGGTCGACTCGCATCCCGGACTCGCGCTGACCATTACCGAAGGCCAGTCGCAACTCGCAATGACGGCGGCCGATGCGATTCTCGTCAAGAGCGGCACGGTGACGCTGGAAGCCGCGTTGCTGAAAAAGCCGATGGTGATTTCGTACAAGGTGCCCTGGCTGACCGGTCAGATCATGCGCCGCCAGGGCTATCTGCCGTATGTCGGCTTGCCGAACATTCTGGCTGGGCGTTTCGTCGTGCCGGAAATCCTGCAGCATTTCGCGACGCCACAGGCGCTCGCCGAGGCCACGCTGAAACAGTTGCGCGACGAGGCCAACCGGCGCACGCTGACGGAAATCTTCACGGAGATGCATCACGTGCTGAAGCAGAACACCGCGCAGCGTGCGGCGGAAGTGGTGGCGAGCGTGATTGAAAAGCGCAGGGCGCTGCCGTGACTACTGCGCGCGCACCCCGCCGCAAGACTGCGAGCGCTGCAGGCGTGGCGGCGCAGCAGGTCGGTCTTAACTTCGAGACGCCGGACGATATCGTCTGCGGCGTCGACGAAGCCGGGCGCGGGCCGCTGGCCGGTCCGGTGGTCGCAGCGGCGGTGATTTTCGACCCGTCGAAGCCGATGATTCGCGGCCTCGACGATTCGAAAGCACTGACTGCCAAAAAGCGCGATGAACTGTACGACAAGATCGTCGAGCGGGCGTTGGCTTATTGCGTCGCGTCGGCTACCGTCGAAGAAATCGACACGCTGAACATCCTGCACGCCACCATGCTGGCGATGAAGCGGGCGGTCGAAGGTCTTTCGGTCGTGCCGACACTCGTGAAAATCGACGGCAATCGCTGCCCGACGCTGAGCATTCGCAGCGAAGCGGTGATCGGCGGCGATGCACTGATCAAGAGCATTTCGGCGGCGTCGATTCTCGCCAAGGTCACGCGCGACCGGATGCTGCTCGAATTGCATCAAACCTATCCGGTTTACGGCTTTGACGCGCATGCCGGCTATGGCACACCGCAGCATCTTGCCGCGCTGCGCGAACATGGCCCTTGCGAGCATCATCGGCGTTCGTTCGCGCCGGTGCGTGAAGCGCAGCTGCGCTTCGGCATGGCTTTGAAGCCGCCGCTGGGCGACGTGATCGTCGTGCCCGGCACGCTCGCCGACGCCATGCTCGACGACGACGCTTTCGGCGAACGCAGCGGCGCCTGAGCGCCACGTGTGACCCGGCGCGTCGCCTATCCTTTTCCTCATTCTCACTGTCTTCGCTGCCTGTGAAAGCCATCACCTCGCGGGACAATCCGCTCTACAAGCGCCTTAAGGCGCTGGCCGGCTCGACGCATCAGCAGCGTCGCAGCGGCCACGCGCTGCTCGAAGGCTTCCATCTCGCGAGCGCCTATCTCGACGTCGCCGGGCAGCCGGAAATGTGCGTCGTGACCGAGGGTGCGTTGCGTCACGACGAAGCGCAGGCCATCGTGTCGCGCATCGACGAGCACCGCATTGTCACGCTGCCCGACGCATTGTTCGGGCAGTTGTCGAACGTTGTGCATGGTGTGGGAATTCTGTTGCTGGTCGAGAAGCTCGACACGCCGCTGCCGGACAAGGTCGCGCAGACCTGCCTCGTGCTCGACGGCGTGCAGGACGCCGGCAACGTCGGTTCGATTCTGCGCAGCGCGGCGGCCGCCGGGATTCAGCAAGTGTTTTGCGCACCGGGCACGGCTTACGCATGGTCGTCGAAGGTTCTGCGCTCGGGCATGGGCGCGCATTTCCTGCTGAAAATCCACGAGGATGTCGAGCCACAGGGGTTGATCGAGCGCCTTGCGGTGCCCGTCGTCATCACGGATTCGCATGGCGCCGAGGCGATCTACGATTGCGATCTGAGCGGACCGCTCGCATGGGTCTTCGGCAACGAAGGAGCCGGCGTGTCGCAGACCTGGCGCGATGCGGTTTCGTTGCGGGTGACGATTCCTCAGCCGGGCGGCATGGAATCGCTCAATGTGGCGGCTGCGGCGGCTGTGTGTGTATTCGAACAATGCCGCCAGCAGCGCCGCGCATGAGCTTGCACTGACTTCAGTGTGAGGCCGCCTGCGCGGCCTCCTCAGCACCATGCACGCAGGTAAAGCTGGCCACGCTCAATAAGCCGGCCGGTCCAGCTTGATCTCCTGCAGGATCGTCGTCGCGATCTCCTCGATCGATTTATGCGTCGACGACAGCCACTTGATTCCCTCACGCCGCATCATGGCTTCAGCTTCATTGATCTCGTAGCGGCAATTCTCCGGCGCGGCGTATTTGCTGCCCGGCCGGCGCTCGTTGCGAATCTCCGAAAGCCGCTGCGGATCGATCGATAAACCAAACATTTTCTGCCGATGCGCCAGGAGCGGCGTAGGCAGCTTGCCGCGTTCGAAGTCTTCCGGAATCAGTGGATAGTTGGCCGCTTTCACCCCGTACTGCATGGCCAGATACAGGCTCGTCGGCGTTTTGCCGCTGCGCGAAACGCCGACCAGAATCACATCGGCATCGGCCAGATTGCGGTTCGATTGACCGTCGTCATGGGCGAGCGAGAAATTGATGGCCTCGATCCGGTTCTTGTATTCCTCGGTATCGGCGTTCTGGTGGCCGCGTCCCATCGCGTGGCTCGACTTGAGCTCCAGTTCCTGTTCGAGCGGCTCGACGAAGGTCTGGAACATGTCCAGTACGAGCGCATTCGAGCCTTTGACGATCTGATTCGAGGCACTGTCCACCAGCGTCGTGAAGACAATCGGACGGCGGCCGTCCTGTTGGGTCGCTTCGTTGATCTTTTCGAGCGTGACGTAGGCTTTTTCCGTCGAGTCGACGAAGGGCACGCGAACCAGGCGGAATTTCTGGTCGAACTGGGAGAGGATCGAATGCGCGAAGGTTTCGGCAGTGATCCCGGTACCGTCGGAGACGATGAATACGGTGGGCGGCATCAGTGGGGCTGGGGGAACGTGAGCGGGAAAAAGCGCTCGAATGAAACATCGCTGCATGGGCGTCGCTGCACGGTGGCTAACCGGAGGTTGCAGCGGCGTCATTTCAGCGCGCCGTGGGCACCGCAATTGCGTCCAGACGGTAGTAGGGCTTCGCGAGAACCTCGCAAGAACCCGTCAGCCGGTCCGGCGCGCGATTCGAGGCGCAATTCTCGTCCGACTGTCACATTTTGAGAGTCGGCACGGTAGAATAGCGGCAACCTGTTGGATAAGCAATTGCAGGCGATTGGCGCCTAACTCACCGCGAACGGTCGGTCAACGCCGCGCTTTGCGCCGGTAACTTACGGCAAATTGAGAGATTTGGCTGGATCGATCGGTAATTTCGTCCATCCGCTTTCTACTTCGTGCATCTGGCGCTTTTTGGTCCGCGCGGCCATCTGCGGCGATTGCTTCTCCAACAGGTTGTGCAAGACGCGAGATCACGCTTCCAATAAGCGTCTCGCGTTCAAGCCCACTTGCACAGCCGTGAATTTCTTTCACACTTAGGGGCTTGTATGACTAACGCAGTTACCGTCGCAAAGGAAGAGGCGTATGTAGTTCCGTTTGAGCAGTTGCGGATGACCGATGTGGAGATTGTCGGCGGCAAGAATGCGTCGCTGGGCGAGATGATCAGTCAGCTCGCCGGCGCGGGCGTTCGCGTGCCGACTGGCTTCGCCACCACGGCACTGGCTTTCCGCGACTTCTTGCATCACAACAATCTGACTGAACGCATCGCCAAACGCCTCGAAACGCTTGACGTCGACGACGTGAAGGCGCTTGCCGAGGCGGGCAAGGAAATCCGCCAATGGATCGTCGACGCGCCGCTGCAGCCGCGTCTCGAAGCGGACATCCGCGCGGGCTTCGACACCCTGCAAAACAGCTCGCCTGAAGAGTTGTCGTTTGCGGTGCGTTCGTCGGCAACGGCGGAAGACTTGCCGGACGCATCGTTCGCGGGTCAGCAGGAAAGCTATCTCAACGTGGTCGGCATCGACGAGGTGCTCGATCGCATGAAGCACGTGTTCGCGTCGCTGTATAACGACCGTGCCATCTCCTATCGCGTCCACAAGGGCTTCACTCACGCTGAAGTCGCGTTGTCCGCGGGCGTGCAGCGCATGGTGCGTTCGGACGTCGGCGCGGCAGGCGTGATGTTCACGCTGGATACGGAATCCGGCTTCAAGGACGCCGTCTTCATCACGTCGAGCTATGGCCTGGGCGAAACGGTCGTGCAGGGCGCCGTAAATCCGGACGAGTTCTACGTCTTCAAGACCACGCTTGCACAAGGCAAGTACCCGATTATCCGCCGCTCGATCGGCTCGAAGCTGATCAAGATGGAATTCACCAAGGCCGGCGAACAAGGCCGCGTGAAGACCGTCGACGTCGCGCACGAGCAGCGCAACCGTTTCTCGATCACCGACGAAGACGTGATCGAACTCGCGAAATACGCCGTCATTATCGAAAAGCACTACGAGCGTCCGATGGACATCGAGTGGGGCAAGGACGGCCGCGACGGCAAGATCTTCATCCTGCAGGCGCGTCCGGAAACGGTGAAGAGCCAGGCTACGGGCAAGGCCGAGCAGCGCTTCAAGCTGAAGGGCCAATCGAACGTGCTGGCGACCGGCCGCGCGATCGGCCAGAAGATCGGCGCGGGTCCGGTGCGCGTGATTCACGATCCGTCGGAAATGGACCGTGTGCAACCGGGCGACGTGCTGGTGGCCGACATGACCGACCCGAACTGGGAGCCGGTGATGAAGCGCGCATCCGCCATCGTCACGAACCGTGGCGGCCGGACCTGCCATGCGGCGATTATCGCGCGTGAGTTGGGCGTGCCGGCCGTGGTCGGTTGCGGCGATGCGACGGACGTGCTGAAGGAAGGCTCGCTCGTGACGGTCTCTTGCGCCGAAGGCGACGAAGGCAAGATCTACGACGGTCTGCTCGAAACCGAAGTCACCGAAGTGCAGCGCGGCGAACTGCCGCCGATTCCGGTGAAGATCATGATGAACGTCGGCAATCCGCAACTGGCCTTCGACTTCTCGCAACTGCCGAACGCAGGCGTGGGTCTGGCGCGGCTCGAATTTATCATCAACAACAACATCGGCGTTCATCCGAAGGCGATTCTCGAGTATCCGAACATCGATCAGGACCTGAAGAAGGCCGTGGAAAGCGTGGCGCGTGGCCATGCATCGCCGCGCGCGTTCTATGTCGACAAGCTGACCGAGGGTATCGCAACGATCGCGGCGGCGTTCTATCCCAAGCCCGTGATCGTGCGTCTGTCGGACTTCAAGTCGAACGAGTACAAGAAGCTGATCGGCGGTTCGCGCTACGAGCCGGACGAAGAAAACCCGATGCTGGGCTTCCGTGGCGCATCGCGTTACATCGCCGACGACTTCGCCGAAGCGTTCCAGATGGAATGCGTCGCGCTGAAGAAGGTGCGCGAGGAGATGGGCCTCGACAACGTCGAGATCATGGTGCCGTTCGTGCGTACGCTGAAGCAGGCGGAGCGCGTGGTCGGGCTGCTGGAGAAGTTCGGCCTGAAGCGCGGCGAGAAGGGCTTGCGCCTGATCATGATGTGCGAAGTGCCGTCGAACGCGATTCTTGCCGAAGAATTCCTGCAATTCTTCGACGGCTTCTCGATCGGTTCGAACGACCTGACGCAGCTCACGCTTGGCCTCGACCGCGACTCGGGCATGGAACTGCTGGCAGTCGATTTCGACGAACGCGATCCGGCGGTGAAGTTCATGCTCAAGCGCGCGATTGAAACCTGCTTGCGTCTGAACAAGTACGTCGGTATCTGCGGCCAGGGTCCTTCGGATCATCCGGACTTCGCGCAGTGGCTGACCGATGAAGGCATCGCGTCGATCTCGCTGAACCCGGATTCGATCATCGAGACGTGGCAGCAACTGGCGAAATCGCTGAAGAAGTAATTGAGCGCCGGGCGCAGGCCCGATAAGCGGCTTGCATAAAGGGCGGTGCGGTACGTCAAAAGCGCGTAAAAGCGTGCTGCACCGCCCGGTAATATGCACCCGCTTCGTGCTATAAACACCCCGGTAGATCCGGGGTGTTTTGCTTTGTGGAGATCAACATGGCGCCAGGTGGATTGTTCTGGTGGATCGGGGCCGGTGTGCTTGTCGTACTGGAGTTGATCAGCGGCACGTTCTATTTGCTGATGATCGCGTTGGGTTGCGTCGCGGCCGCGATTGCCCATATTGCAGGTGCCGCCGCCGATCTGCAGTTTGCGATTGCAGCCGTCGTGGCGCTGGCCGCGGTGCTACTGCTGAGGCGCTCGCGCTTCGGGCGCAGAACGCGCAAGGAGGCGTCGAAGAACCCTGACGTCAATCTGGATATCGGCCAGACTCTGGCCGTGCCGACGTGGCACGAGCACCGGGCGCGCGCCAATTACCGCGGCGCTGCCTGGGACGTCGAACTGGCCGCCGGCGAGCCCGAAGATGCGCAGCTTTATGAAATCGTCGAGATGCGCGGCAGCTGCCTTGTGGTTGTGGCCAGCCGGCAGGCGAAAACCAGGGTGACGGTGCACTGAGCGCGCACCCATGTCTGCACCAACGCGTGCACACAACGACGTACAACTATTCGAACTACGGACCGGAGGTCAGCAATGGACTCAACCATCGTCGCGGCGGTGCTTCTCGTTATCGTGATCGTGCTGGCGGCACAGACACTCAAGATCGTGCCGCAGCAGCATGCGTGGGTGCTGGAGCGGCTTGGCCGCTATCACCGTACGCTGACGCCGGGTTTGAGCTTTGCGTTTCCGTTCGTCGACCGGATCGCATACAAGCACATCCTCAAGGAGATCCCGCTCGAAGTGCCGAGCCAGGTGTGTATTACGCGCGACAACACGCAATTGCAGGTGGATGGCGTGCTGTATTTTCAGGTCACCGATCCGATGAAGGCGTCGTACGGTTCGAGCAACTTCGTGTTCGCGATTACGCAGTTGTCGCAGACCACGCTGCGTTCGGTGATCGGCAAGCTCGAGCTCGACAAGACGTTCGAGGAGCGTGATTTCATCAATCACAGCATCGTGTCGTCGCTCGACGAAGCCGCCTCGAACTGGGGCGTCAAGGTGCTGCGCTACGAGATCAAGGACCTGACGCCGCCAAAGGAAATTCTCCACGCAATGCAGGCACAGATCACCGCCGAGCGCGAAAAGCGCGCGCTGATCGCGGCATCCGAAGGGCGTAAGCAGGAGCAGATCAATATCGCGTCCGGTGGCCGCGAGGCGGCGATCCAGAAATCCGAGGGCGAACGGCAGGCGGCGATCAATCAGGCGCAAGGGCAGGCGTCGGCGATTCTGGCGGTGGCCGAGGCTAACTCGCAGGCGATTCAGAAAATCGCTGCGGCGATCCAGTCGAACGGCGGGATGGAGGCCGTGAACCTGAAAGTGGCCGAGCAGTACGTGAACGCGTTCGGCAACCTGGCCAAGCAGGGCACTACACTGATCGTGCCGGGCAACCTGGCGGATATGAGTTCGATGATCGCCTCGGCGCTAACGATCGTGAACAAGGGCAAGGGCGCGACCGACGTGCGCTGATTCAGGTTTGCTGCAGCCAAAAAAATAGCCCGCAGAAGCGGGCTATTTTTATTGGAGCGTCGCGCTCACGATTGCGACGGCGAACGCATCAGGCGCGCCTTCTCGCGTTCCCAGTCGCGCTTCTTTTCCGTCTCGCGCTTGTCGTGCTGCTTCTTGCCCTTGGCCAAGCCGATTTCGCATTTGACCCGGCCGCCCTTGTAGTGGAAGTTCAGCGGCACGAGCGTGTAGCCGCGCTGCTCGACTTTGCCGATCAGTTTGCTGATTTCCTCGCTATGCAGCAGCAGCTTGCGCGTGCGCACCGGGTCCGGGTGGATGTGGGTCGAGGCTTCGGGCAGCGGGCTGATGTGCGTGCCGATCAGGAACAGTTCGTTGTTCTTGATCACCACGTAGCCTTCCTTGATCTGGCCACGCCCGGCGCGCAGGGCTTTGACCTCCCATCCTTCGAGCACGAGCCCCGCTTCGTAGCGTTCTTCGACCGAATAGTCGTAGAAGGCTTTTCTGTTGTCTATGATGCTCATGAATGGAAAGTGCCCAACTCGTTTAAAATCACGATTTTAGCAAAGCGGGGCGAGGAAAGCCCGCGGCGCTTGCCCACCCTTGCCACGCGCTGTTCAATTTATGGCAGATGTCCAGAAAACCGTGTTGATCCGCCATTCGGCGGAACAGATGTTCGACCTCGTTACCGACGTCGCCGATTACCCCAACTTCCTGCCCTGGTGCGGGGGTGTCGAAATTCGCCGCCAGGACGAAACCGGCATGGAGGCGAAGATCGATATCAACTTCAAGGGCATCAAGCAGCATTTCGCCACCCGCAACAGCATGGAGCGGCCCACGCGCATCGATATGGAGTTCGCTGACGGCCCGTTTCGCAAGTTCACCGGCTTCTGGCGTTTCACGCCGTTGCGGGCGGATGCCTGCAAGATCGAATTCGCGTTGCACTACGAATTCACCAACATCATTCTCGAGAAGATCATTGGGCCGGTGTTCAGCCACATTGCCAACACCTTCGTCGAATCGTTCGTGAAGCGCGCCGATCAGCGCTACGGTAAGGCATGAGCGCGCGCTTGTCGATTGAAGTCTGCTACGCGCTCGCCGATGAGCAGACGCTGATCGCCGTCGACTTGCCGGAAGGCGCCACGCTGCAGCAGGCGCTCGACGCAAGCGGCATCTTGCAGCGTTACCCGCAGATCGATCTGGGCACGCAGAAAGTAGGCGTGTTCGGCAAGCTCAAGCCGTTGGATACGGTGCTCGCCGACCATGATCGCGTCGAGATTTACCGGCCGCTGCTGGTGGATCCGAAGCTCTCGCGTCAACGGCGCGTCGAAAAGACGCGCAAAGCGGGTTCAATCGAAGGGCGCCGCTGGCAGAACAAGGATTCGCGTTAGCGTGCCAATGCGCCAATGCGCTAGTGCGCGGACGGCTGCGCCTTGTCCTCGATCGACACGGTGCCGGACGTACCGTCGTCCGCATGCTGGCGCACCGACCAGCACACCCCCGCCACCAGCAGCAGGATCGCCGCGGTTTCCAGTGGGCGTGGCAGGCGCTGGTCGTAGATGAACGCGTAGAGCAGCGCGAAGAGCGTTTCGAACACGATCATCTGGCCGGACAGGGTCAGCGGCAGCCGCTTCGACGCGGCATTCCACAACCCGTTGCCAAGCCACGACGCGCCGACCGCGAGGCCCAGATTCAGCATCCAGAAGGTATGCCAGCGCGCGTCGCCGAGTGACGCCTGCAGGGCGCCGGACGGCATGAGGGCGACTACCAGCCACAATGCCGCGCCGAGCGCGCCGGTCACCACACCCCATAACACCGACCACTCGTTACCGCTGAAATGCGTCTGGCGCTGCAGGTAGCGGGCGTTTTCGACGGCAAACCACGTCCAGCAGGCGAGCGCGCCGACCGCGCAGGCGAGGCCGAGGAGTTTTGTCGCGATACTCACGGGCGTGCTGTCCGCGACCGTGAAGACGTCGATGTTGATGCAGGCGATGCCGGCCACCACCAGGCAAAGAGGCCATGCTAGGCGGGCGAGCGGCACGGCGCCGTGATCGCGCCGGCCGAGCAGCGTCACCGTGACCGGCAGCACCCCGACGATCAGCGAGGCTGGCGCGATGCCGATCATATGGACAGATGCGGTCAGCAACAGGTAGTAGAGCAGGTTGCCCGCGAGCGCCAGTTTGACCAGCGCGCCGAAATCCTCGCGGGTCAGGCGTTTGACCAGCGAGCGTGCCATCGGCAGCGCGGCGGCCAGCGAGACGATGCCGTACATCGTGTAGCGGCCTGCGCTCAGCAGCAGCGGCGAAAAATCGGGCAGCACGCGCGGCACCAGAAACACCATGCCCCATAAGGCCCCGGCCATTACTCCATATGCCACACCGCGCTGCATTGACTGCCCCTACAAGAAAACTGGAATGGTCGGCAGAATAGCCGTTTGGCGGGCCGGGCGTCTTGTTTGATTCTGCATTCCAGCGGTTTTATCCGGTGTTTTCAGCCGCCTTTTAACTTCCGGGCGGCGGCCCGGGGGCGTGGGAGCCTGTCAAATTGCGCGCATTCGAGCCGAGTGGCGTCTCCATGCACCCGAACGCGCAAACGAAACCGGATCGAACTCGAGGCGAACCCGGAACCGAAATCGGAAGGGGTAAAGTCGTGAAAAAAATCCCCCGAAATTCGCTAAGCTGCTGTTAGTGCAGTGAAAACCGGGGAGGTATCGCGTATAATTCGCTTTTGCGCCTATAGGATTTGCCATGCGTCTGATCCAAACAGCACTCACGTTCGATGACGTGCTCCTCGTCCCGGCTTTCTCTGATGTTCTGCCGCGCGACACCAGCCTCAAGACCCGGCTGACCCGCAACATCTCCCTGAATATGCCGCTTGTGTCCGCCGCCATGGACACCGTCACCGAAGCCCGTCTCGCGATCGCGATGGCGCAAATGGGTGGCGTGGGCATCATCCACAAGAATCTCACGGCAGCCGAGCAGGCGCGTGAAGTTGCCAAGGTCAAGCGCTTCGAATCGGGCGTCGTGCGCGATCCGATCACCGTGCCGCCGCAAATGAAGGTTCGCGACGTCATTGCGCTGTCACGTCAGCATGGCATTTCGGGTTTCCCGGTCGTCGAAGGCGCGCAACTGGTCGGCATCGTCACGAACCGCGACTTGCGTTTTGAAGAGCGTCTGGACGAACCGGTGCGCAACATCATGACGCCGCGCGAGCGTCTCGTCACCGTCAAGGAAGGCACGCCGCTCGCCGAAGCCAAGGCGCTGATGCACAGCCACCGCCTTGAGCGCGTGCTGGTCATCAACGACGCATTCGAACTGCGCGGCCTGATGACCGTCAAGGACATCACCAAGCAAACCGAGCACCCCGACGCGTGTAAAGACGAGCACGGCAAGCTGCGCGCGGGCGCGGCGGTCGGCGTGGGCGAAGACAATGAAGAACGCGTCGAGCTGCTGGTGCAGGCGGGCGTCGACGTCATCGTGGTCGACACGGCGCATGGTCACAGCAAGGGCGTGCTCGAGCGCGTTCGCTGGGTCAAGCAGAACTTCCCGCACGTCGAGGTGATCGGCGGCAACATCGCCACGGCCGCGGCGGCCAAGGCGCTGGTCGAATATGGCGCGGACGGCGTGAAGGTCGGTATCGGCCCGGGCTCGATCTGCACGACGCGGATCGTGGCCGGTGTGGGCGTGCCGCAGGTCACGGCGATTTCGAACGTGTCGGAAGCGCTGAAGGGCACCGGCGTGCCGGTTATTGCCGACGGTGGCGTGCGCTTCTCGGGCGACGTCAGCAAGGCGCTGGCCGCCGGCGCGAATTCCGTGATGATGGGCAGCATGTTCGCCGGCACCGAAGAAGCGCCGGGCGACGTGTTCCTGTTCCAGGGCCGTCAATACAAGTCGTACCGTGGCATGGGCTCGGTCGGCGCGATGAAGGACGGCGCTGCAGACCGCTACTTCCAGGACAATTCCGCGAATATCGACAAGCTGGTGCCGGAAGGTATCGAAGGCCGCGTCGCCTACAAGGGCTCGGTCAACGCGATCCTGTTCCAGCTGATCGGCGGCGTGCGCGCCAGCATGGGCTACTGCGGCTGCCGCACCATCGCGGAGATGAACGACAAGGCCGAGTTCGTGCAGATCACGGGCGCGGGCTTGCGCGAGTCGCACGTGCATGATGTGCAGATCACCAAGGAAGCGCCCAACTACCACGTGGACTAAACGCCAATGAAGCCATTGCTGCGCGCTGTACTCATCCTCGATGCATTGCTGCTGCTTGCGTTCGGCGTGCTGTTTCTGCTGACGCCCTGGACTTCGTTGTACAACGCGCTGCAATTGGTGCAAACCCAGCCGGCTCTGGTCGGCCAGGGGTTTGGCGTAGCGCTGATCGGGCTCGCGTGGCTCGCTTTGCACGCGTCGATCGACGGCGCGCTCACGTCGACGGTCGCTAAGGTTGTCGGCCATGTGAACTGGCTGACCGGCGTGCTGATGCTGGTCTGGCTGCTCGGGCTGCATACGCCGGCACTGACCGGCTTCGGGCAGATCATCGCCGTGCTGACCGGTGTCGTGCTGCTGGTGGTGGGCTTGGGCGGTGTGCGTCTGTCGGGCGCGGTGCGGCGGCGTGAAAAGCTGCGGCTGGTTGAAGCCGCTGCCGCCGAACGTGCCGAAAAGCAGGCCGCGAAAGATGCCGCCAAAGACGCTGCCAACAGGCGCGACGCCGGTCGCGTGACGGCGGAGCCGGTCTCTCGCGCCGAGCCGGTCGTAGAGCCCGTTATGCCGGTCACACGGCCTGTGAGTCCTGTCTCGGCTGTGCCGGTCTACCCGCCGGTCGACGAACCGGGTCTGACGGCCTCTGAACGCGCCGCACGGGCTGAGGCAGCCGCAGCGCGGGACGACGCGCGTAACGCCGCAGCCGATGCGCCTGGTGCGCCCCGGCCGCCGTTTCATGGCTGACGCGCCAAGCGCCAGAACGCCTGCCGAAGCAACCGGATTCCGTTCGCGCGCGCCGCAGGCAGGCGCCTGCGGTGCTGAACGGTGCAGCGCGCGTCATCGCTACGCTTCATATTCGATGGTCCTTACGTGGACCGCTTTGAATTCAACGCCGCGCTTCTTGCGCGGTATCCCGTATCCGTTCACTTTTGACTCCGTCCGCTGCCATGCATGACAAGATCCTGATCCTCGACTTCGGTTCGCAAGTCACCCAACTGATTGCACGTCGCGTTCGCGAAGCCAACGTGTATTCGGAAATTCATCCGTACGACGTCGATGCGTCGTTCATTCGCGATTTCGCGCCGAAGGGCGTGATTCTCTCCGGCGGCCCGAGCTCGGTCACCGAAGCGGATACGCCGCGCGTGCCGCAAGTGGTGTTCGAACTCGGCGTGCCCGTGCTGGGCATTTGCTACGGCATGCAGGCGATGGCCGAGCAGCTCGGCGGCAAGGTCGATATCGGCCACCTGCGTGAGTTCGGCTATGCCGAGGTGCGCGCGCGCAACCATACGAGCCTGCTCGAAGGCATCAGCGACTTCACCACGCCGGAAGGTCACGGCATGCTGAAGGTGTGGATGAGCCACGGCGACAAGGTGCTGGAAATGCCGCAGGGCTTCAAGTTGATGGCGTCGACGGAATCGTGCCCGATCGCGGCGATGGCTGACGAAGCGCGTCATTTCTACGGTTTGCAATGGCATCCCGAAGTGACGCACACCGTGCAGGGCCGCGCGATGCTCGAACGCTTCGTGCTGCAGATTTGCGGCGCGAACCCTGACTGGGAAATGGGTCATTACATCGACGAAGCCGTCGCGAAGATTCGCGAGCAGGTGGGTAACGAGCACGTGATTCTGGGTTTGTCGGGCGGCGTGGATTCGTCGGTGGCGGCGGCGCTGTTGCATCGCGCGATTGGCGATCAGCTGACCTGCGTGTTCGTCGATCACGGCCTGCTGCGTTTGAACGAAGCCGAGCAGGTGATGGCAACGTTCGCTGAGAACCTTGGCGTCAAGGTGATCCACGTCGACGCGAGCGAAGTGTTTCTGTCGAAACTGGCCGGCGTGACCGATCCGGAAGCGAAGCGCAAGATCATCGGCGCGGAATTCGTCGAGGTGTTCCAGACTGAAGCCAACAAGCTGACCGACGCGAAGTGGCTCGCGCAAGGCACGATCTATCCGGACGTGATCGAATCGGCCGGCAAGGGCAAGAAGGCCACGCAGACCATCAAGAGCCACCACAACGTGGGCGGCCTGCCTGAGACCTTGAATCTGAAGCTGCTCGAACCGCTGCGTGAACTGTTCAAGGACGAAGTGCGCGAACTGGGCGTGAAGCTCGGTTTGCCGCCAGCCATGGTGTATCGTCATCCGTTCCCGGGCCCGGGTCTGGGTGTGCGGATTCTCGGCGAAGTGCGCCGCGATTTCACCGATCTGCTGCGTCGTGCGGACGCGATTTTCATCGAGACGCTGCGTACCTTTATCGACAAGGAAACCGGCAAGTCCTGGTATGACCTGACGAGTCAGGCGTTCGCGGTGTTTCTGCCAGTGAAGAGCGTCGGCGTGATGGGCGACGGACGGACTTATGAGTATGTCGTGGCGCTGCGCGCTGTGCAGACGCTGGACTTCATGACCGCGCATTGGGCACATCTGCCGCACGAGTTGCTGGGGCATGTGTCGAACCGCATCATTAATGAAGTGCGTGGGATTAACCGGGTGGTTTATGACATCTCGGGGAAGCCGCCGGCGACGATTGAGTGGGAGTGATCCAGCATAGCCTCACACTGGCTCACGCGATATCAAAATTCTCATAAAAACAAAGATATACCGAGATTTTTGTAGTCGCTCGGTCTCACTCGATATCACTGAATCTCAAGAGATTTGCTGGCACGTGTGATGGCATGTTTTGAGGGTATGTACTCCGTTCGGCGCGGTACCATTGAGGTACCATGATGGTATCTAGCCGCGAATCGAACGGAGGATACTGTGCTGACAGATATAGGCCTGCAGAAGCTTAAGCCTGAAGAGAGGCTCTACAAGCGCGGCGACCGCGATGGCATGTACGTCGCCGTGCTGCCAAGCGGTACGCTGTCGTTCCGTTACAACTACCGTTTAAACGGACGCGGCGAAACGCTAGTCATCGGTCGATATGACACTACGCTCGCCCGCAAAGCGGCCCGTGAGCTTTCCGCGCTCGAATACGGCATGGACGTGTCACTGGTTGAGGCGCGGGCGCTGTTGGATCGCGCGAGACGCGACGTTGAGCGAGGCGTGTCGCCGTCGCGCGGGAAGGCTGACAAGCGCACCGCAGCCGCAGAAGCGCTGACGGTTGGCGGCTGGGCCGATACCTATTTCGCGTTCAAGGGAGACCCCAAGAGTGGTGCCGAGCAACTGGCGGACAGCACCCTGGCGCTCCGGCGTAGTACTTATCGCCGTGTCATAGAATCCGCTCTGGGTAAGCTGCGGCTGGAGGAAGTAACGCCAGAACGGTTGAAGCGACTTTGCGACGACACGAAAGAGAAGCGCGGGCCGGCCGTTGCGGTACACGTCCGCGAAATCGTGCAGGATATATTCCGCTATGCGCAGGGCAGTGGCCAGAAGGTGAGCAACCCGGCTGAGGCTATCCGGGCATCTACTATCGCCACGTTTGAGCCGCGCGATCGTGCATTATCGCCGGCGGAGATCCGAACGTTCCTGACCGCTCTGGAGCAGGTAGCCACAACGCCCACATTGCGTCTGGCGTTGAAATTCGTACTGTTGACCGGCGTTCGCAAGAGCGAATTCATCGATGCCACTTGGGGAGAAATCAGTTTTGACGCCGAGCGTTGGAACATCGATGCGTCGCGCATGAAATCCGGGAAACCGCATGTCGTACCGTTGTCAGAACAGGCGCTGGACATTCTCACGGCGCTTCGGTCATGCTTCGGCGCGAGCAAATATCTGCATCCTGGCCGTTACGATCACGACCAGCCGATTTCCAACGCGACGCTAAATCGCGTCATCGATGCTGCCGTGGAACGCATCAGAAAGGACGACCCGGAATTCCACTCGTTTGGCGTCCACGATCTGCGGCGGACATTTTCCACCGGCCTGAATCGCGCGAAGTTTGACGAACGTTGGATTGAAATGTCTTTGGCGCATTCTCCGAAGAACCGGATCGCGGCAGTCTATAACGTGAATCGCTACTTGTCCGAGCGGAAGATCATGCTTCAGTGTTGGGCTGACATGATCGATGCGTGGATGCGCGGCGAGTCGGCAAAGGATCTGATTGCCGATGCCAAGCGGCGTGCCGCCGAGATCCATGAAGACGATCTGGATGATGATCTTTAGTCGACGTAGTGCCGGCAGATCGCCAGTTCGACCGTAGCGCGATAGTTTGGGAAAGCCTTAGGACGATGTCGTACTGTTCTTGTCTTTTTATGGAATGTATTATTTTTCAATGACTTAGGTTTAATTTAACCATGAGAATTCTGTCTGGCTACCTATCTAGCTACCCATCCGTCGCGCGATGAGGGACTATAGATCGCATGATAGTGGTTCAGCCAGTCTAGTCGCGTTTGCGACTAACCCGGATACCGTCCGTGTTGTTTTCCACCGCGGATCTAGAAAATCGTTCTTCTCCTGATTCGGCTAGTTTCGTTGGGCGTGACCGCTAATGTTCACCGCTGCAATCACGTTACACGGCGACGAGATCAGGGAGTCGCCCTTCTCCACAGTAAATATGCTCGATATCTGCCGGATGGATTCCCAACCGCGCCCGCTGTAACCTTAGACTCTTCGGCGTGAGATCTCGGCCTTGCGATGAATTGTATTTGAGCTGCTAAGCCGTAGGTCGCATGGTCGAATTATATAGGATTGCAAACAAAATCAATGGACTATGTACGATTTCGCCGTAACCCATTTTGGTTGTGCCATTGTGTAACCAATCTGAATTGTGCTGGATGCAAGCAGTTAGTTCGGATGGCAGGGGCTGGCTGTTGTTTTGCTCCGTCCCGCTTCTATCCCGTACGTGCAGCCGCGCAACGTTAGGAAAGGGAGCGAGTCAGAAGTCCGACGGCTTTCGCCGCACGATATGCGATCGGCGCCTCGTTCAAAGGTGAGGAAAGCCCCGATGTGCGCGTCGCCGAGATGCTTTTGAATCACAAAATTCAGGGTATCGGGGGTATCGAGGACGTCTATGATAGAGAGGCATTTACTCACTGATTATTCCCTCCATCACAAAGAAACTGCCGTTCATCATGGTGTAGAAAGACCTCGTCGTTTTTGCCTCGAAGTTATCGCAATGCACGACCGTCGATTTGTTCACTTCTTGCCAAGACAGCAGCAAATTACCGCCCTCCAGCGCCTGCCACGCGAATGGCATCGACATCTTCGTACCGGCCATCTCACCCGCCAGAAATTCCGCCGTGACAATTTTCCCATCGGGCAAATAGGTGTTGCGAAATACGAGTTCCTCGCTGTACTTCACGATAAAAGACCGGCCGGCGTAGGGAAACAAGGTTGCTTGGTTCATGAAGATTCCTGTATCGATTCGATGTTGAGTATTTGCTCCCGACGAATGGAGGTCGTCTGTGAGTATTGCCACGATAACGAATCTCTGATTGCGGATAAATAGGCTAGACTTCCGAGCATCGCGGAACTTTTGTCCGCAATTCGTTCCAGGCTGTCCCCATGGATAATCTCGCGGGCATCTCTGCCTTCGTACGTTCCGCCGAAACGTGCAGCTATGTCGAGGCGGGTCGATTACTCGGCGTTTCAGCGTCGGCCATCGGCAAAAGCATCGTGCGGCTAGAGGGCCGGCTTGGGGTTCGATTGTTTCACCGCAATACGAGAAGCATGAAGCTCACCGCTGAAGGGGCTCTGTTTCTGCAGCGTTGCGAACGGATTCTTGGCGAGATAGACGCTGCGGAACGAGAACTCACGGCTGTTCGCGGCGAGCCGCGAGGGAAGTTACGTGTGAGTGTCCCGTCGGTTGGGAAATTGCTCCGGCCGCCGATTGCCGAGTTCATACAGAAATATCCGGACGTCGAACTCGACCTGGATTTCACCGATAGAAAAGTGGACCTCATCGATGAGGGATTCGATGCCGTGGTGAGGATTGGTGGCACGGACGATTCGCGATTGATGAGCCGCAAGCTCGGCATGTTTGATCGGTACCTGGTGGCGTCGCCTGGATACCTGAAACGAGAAGGCAAGCCAAAGACATCGTCGGATCTGCGCTCGCATTCCCGCTTGCTGTACAAATTTCCGAACAGCGGAAAAGTCGAAGCATGGCCTCTGGAAGATTGGGACGAGCTGGTGGCCACGAACGCACGCACGTCTGTTCTTTGTAACTCGATCGACACGCTGACTTACCTGGCACTCCATGGGCGTGGCATAGCGTGCTTGCCGGACTTCGAAGTGGGCGAGGCATTGGCCGGCGGAAGACTCGAGCGAGTATTGCCGAACCTCGTACGTCAATCCCGACCGCTCACAATACTGTGGCCCACGAGTAAGCATCTCGCACCGAAACTGCGGGTGTTCATCGACGTACTCAGTGAGCGATTGTTTACGTCGAAAACCGCATGATCGGCTTCCCACGTCCGACAGGAACATTGAGCCAGATCACCGCTTGTAGACAGCCCATTCCGCTATGCATGGTCCCGGCCCGACCTCAGGCGATCTTGATCATGCTGTTTATCGTTGGAACATTCGGACTCAACTTTCCGATCTTTATCTCAACAATGGCCGTCGGTGTTTTTCATGCAGATGCACACGGCTTCGGCCTGCTCGCCTCGGTCATGGCGATCGGCACGGTAACGGGGCGTTGCTGGCCGCGGGCCGTGGTCGGCCGCGATTCACGGTAATCGTGTTTGGAGCCGGCGTTTTTTGCATGGGCTGCACTCTTGCCGCTGTCGCTCCAACATACTGGGTGTTTGCGTGTACGCTCGCCGTCATTGGTGTCGCGGCTTTGACGTTCACCAATACGACGAACAGTCTGATGCAGCTATCCGCCGAACCCGCGATGCGAGGTCGCATCATGGCCCTGCGGCTCGCGATTGCTTTGGGCGGCACACCGATCGGTGCGCCTGTCGTCGGTTGGGTCGCTAATCATCTGAGCCCTTGGTGGGCACTAGGCGTCGGGGCAGCGGCAGGCTTCGTTGCCGCTTCGATCGGCGTCTTTGCGGTTTCGCAAGCTGTACGAGAACAAGCTCGCTTGCCGAATACCGATTCGAGATGAACGGGTACGCAAGATGTCTCGCGAGGACGACCAGCAGAGCAACAATACTCCCCACGTTACGTCCCGGCGGCCCACTGCTTTGGCTGGGGCCGTGCGCCACCTATTTTGTGAGCATTTCGACCAACCAATGCACAAGTGTATTAGAGGCTGACCGTGGGTGCCAGGCGGCGATCAGATCGAAGCCTGGCGGCGCAACATCACCCTCGAGGCGCAGGGCCGCCAGCCGAGGATTGGGGAGCAGGCGCGAAGGTAGGAACGCCACCGCCCCCATTGCCTCTACCACTTCTGGCACGAGCAGAAAATGCGGTACCGCTAGGACGACAGTACGTTTCAGTCCGTGCTGCTCCAGCCAGTTATCCGCAGAACCGATCAGGTTCGCGCGTGCTGGCGAGACAATGACATGAGGCTGCTTTGCGAGCGTCTCCAGACTCAAGATCTGCCCGCCGAGCGGCGAATCGCACGCAACTACGCAGACGTAGCGCTCGTGATAGAGGAGCTGGCGAGGAAAATTCGCCGGCACGTATTCCGGAACCGAAACCACGATATCAATTTCGCCCGCGCTCATCCTCGCCGCTACCGAATCGATCTCGAATTCGCTCAGGATGAGTTTCAGTTGTGGCGCGCGCGCCCGGATAGCACGCAGTTTTGGCGCGACGACGATACCGTGTGCGTAGTCTGCCGCTGAAATGGCGACAGTGGCTGTAATTTTGGCTGGATCGAACGGCCGGCGATCAACCAGACGCTCCATAGCCTGCAAAATCTCCCGGACTTCCCCCGCCAGTTCTATGGCAAGGGCGGTGGGCATAACGCCACGCCCCGTTCGCAGGAACAATGGGTCTCCGAAGACGTCACGCAGACTGGATAAATTTGAGCTCACGGCCTGCTGGGTCAGGCCGATCTGGCCAGCGACACGGCTAAGATTCCCGTCTTTCACCAGCGCATCGAAGATGCGCAACTGCTTCACGCTGAGGTGGGATGCTCTGTTCATTTTTGTATCTTATACAAGAAGTAATTGTTTGTTTTTGTATCGAATCCCGTTTAGCTTTCGGAGATGCTTAAGGACACGAACTCCGATGACCCAGAAATACTTTGCCATGGACTTTGCCTTTTACAGTTCCATTGGTGTTTATCGCTTCGAAGACCGTTGTGAAATCACGAGGGCGGCGGGCTATGACGCTATTCATGTGGCGATCTGGGACGGTCGCAACTGGCAGCTTGGTCGAGAGCTTGCAAACGTCAAGGAACGCTTCGGACTTGATGTTGCCGGCGTCTACGTGGTGCTGGACCTGGCCCTTGGCGAAGCAGATCCGCGCAATGCTGGAATCCTCGACATGATTGAGACCATGCCGGAGGGATCGACCGTGGATCTCGCCATTAAGTCGGTGGACATCGGTTTGCGAGCGTCGGATTCGCAGGGCGATGTCGCAGTTATTGCTTGGCTGTGCAAAGCGCTGGCTGTCGCCGAGCGACGCGGTACCCGCCTCCTGCTTTACCCACACATCCAATTCTGGTTAGAGAAGCACAGCGATGCGATCCGCCTGTGCGAGCGGCTCCCGCATCCCAACCTGGGTCTGACCTTTTCAGCTCTGCAATGGTACGCCCGCGATGGCCGGAACCTAGCTGTGATGCTCAAGCGGGCTATGCCTTATTTGAAGCAGGTCAATCTCTCGGGTAGCCGTCTCAGCTCTGAAGGGTTTTTTAAGGTGGCAACCATCGAACCGCTCGATATGGGTGAACTGGACAATTTCGTCGTGGTTTCATTACTCCGCCACCTGGGCTATAACGGCCTGCTTGGCTACAACGGCTGGCACGAGGGTGGTGATAGCTACGACAAGCTGAAACGCTCGCTGCGTGCGATGAAGGACATCGTTCGACGCGTCGAGCAGTATCCTCATTGGGGGCGTCACCTCGATGCATGAGTCACTCGCCATGCTGTCGCCCTCGACGTTACCCTGTTCGGCCCAGCCGGGTTTTGCACGTACCTTCAAATCTGGTCGGCTGACATTGGGCCTTTTTTTTCCGATAGAGTCCTTCGCCAGCGATACGCCCTCGATGGAAGGTCAGGCCGAATTGGCTAAGGCTGCCGAGGCTGCAGGTTTCGCAGCCCTCTGGGTGCGCGATATTCCTTTGCGCGATCCAGGCTTTGGCGATCTCGGCCAGATCTTTGATCCGTTTGTCTACCTTGGGTATATCGCCGCCCAGACCAGTGCTATCGCTCTTGCCACCGGTTCCATCGTCGTGCCGATTCGCAACCCGCTGCATCTTGCAAAGGCTGCAACCAGCGTCGATCAATTGAGCGGGGGGCGCCTGCTGTTGGGTGTCGCGTCGGGTGATCGGCCCGTTGAGTTTCCAGCCTTTGGTGTTGATGCTGAACGTCGTGGCGAGATCCTGCGCGAGCATATTGATGTGTTACGTATGTCGCAGCGCACTAGCTTCGCGGCCCTGCAGTGGAGTGCCGGATCGCTCGCAGGTGCCGACATGATCCCGAAGCCCTTTGCCGAAGAAGTCCCGCTGCTGGTAACTGGCCGCAGCCGGCAGTCGATGGACTGGATTGCCGGAAATGCTCATGGCTGGATCACCTATCCGCGGTCACCTGATCACCAGCAGGTGGTGATTCAGGACTGGCGAGCTGCCGTGCTAGCGCAGTGCGGGCGCGTCTTCAAGCCGTTTAGTCAATCGCTCTATTTAGATCTGTCAGGGGAACCAGACGAGCCCCCACAACAGATCCATCTCGGTTATCGCCTGGGACGAAGCCATCTCATTGCATTGCTCGAGGTGCTTCAGAGCCTCGGCGTGAACCACGTCATGCTCAATTTGCGGTTTGGACAAAGACCAGTTTTCGCAGTGCTGGAGGAGTTAGAGCGGCACGTCTTGCCGCTGTTTCCAGCCATCATTCACAACTCGCAAGGGTTACGAGGGTGCCAATGAATTTCGGCATTATTGGTGCCGGACAGATCGGCGGCACGCTCACGCGCAAGCTGTGCGCGCTTGGCACAAGGTTCGCGTCGCTAACTCTCGTGGCCCCGACACGCTAAGTGCGTTGGCCACAGAAACGGGCGCTCGAGCAGTAACGGGCAGTGACGCCGTGCGTGAGGTTGATCTGGTGATCCTCACGGTCCCAGAAGCCAGGGTTCGGGAGCTTCCGAAGGATCTGTTCTCGGGATCTGTTCTCGGGTCTTCCGTTTAACGTGGCGGTTATCGACACCGGTAACTACTACCCGCGCGAGCGCGACGGACAGATTTTGGTTATCGAGCAAGGCCTTCCGGAAAGTCAGTGGGTTGAGCAGGAGATTGGCCACCCGGTGATTAAGGCGTTTAACAATATCTACGCGAAACAGCTTCTCGAATTAGGCAAACCTGCGGGCACGCCGGGCCGAATCGCGCTACCGATAGCGGGTGATAACCCGCTTATCAAATCGATTGTCATGGCCATGGTCAACGAGCTCGGATTCGACCCGGTGGACGCGGGCGTGCTTGCCGATTCCTGGCGCCAGCAGCCGGGTTCGCCGGTTTACTGCACTGACTTGAGTACGGCAGGGGCGGTGAACGCGCTGGCAAAGGCTAAGCGGGAACGCTCGCCCCAGTGGACGGCAACGCCGCATAGTCCCGGCAGCTTCGATGCGCCCGCTTGATATTTCCACTTCTTGATAGCTGCGGTGTTGGGCCGCACCTTTGGGGGGCGCGCACGTCGGCAATTGATGGCAAGTCGTCGAGATGCTGGTGGTGCCATTCAAACACATAGTTCGCGTTGACTAATGTTGTCGGTGAATTCGACGATGAGCATAGTAAGCGGCCCTCTGCGGTGATGGCGGCTGGCGCTACGTTAGGCACCATTGTTGTCGCTGCCGTGACAGCAACGCTCAATCAAATTGTTGGTCCCGTCACGTTGCTCGTCTTGTCGGCCATTCTGCTGAAGGCCGCGGTACGATGCTTACGGTGCATTGCGCCTGTGCATCCGCGAGGTGCGCAATTTCGCGGCGAAGTTATGGCAATCGGTGGAACGGTATTCACCAGCATTTCGTGGATCATTCGTTCGTCGTATCTCGCGAACAATTGCATTTATACGCCGCTGTTTTCGATGGCATCGACGACGCTCCATTTCGACACCGGAGTGTTTGGGTTCATGATGAATCTGCTCTACGGGCTGGAGTGTGATCTATCAGTCAATCGCCGCCGGTCTCGTAATTGGCGCCCGGATGAGAAGGTATGGTGGCTCGCGCAGGTCCTTTCCCCCGTTGAAACCCGGCAGACGGTTCCATTGGCCCAGCGTGCAATAGACATGGGTGGCCGTAACAAAGACGGCGTCGGGCCAGATGATGCGCGGGTCGCGCACAACGACATCCATATGTCCATCGGGGTAGCGTCGCATGATTGCATCGTGCTCGCCAGCAGTCAGATAGATGCGATCCAGCTCATCGGTCGCGAGACCGTCTGTCATCACCTTTTCTCCATGATCCACCACGCCTCTGGCAAGTACTGCATCGGATGCATCAAAGTCTGCGAGCAGATTTGTGGCGATGCTGTATAACCGGCGACTCGTCAACGGGGAGTAATAGAGCCGGGAACTGTCTGCGCTGAGCGTGATGCTGTCCGCGCCACCTACAGGAAAGGTCGGGTGACCGGGGGCGTAACGCATCGGCCGTCCTTCAAGTACCACGACAAAACCCTTTTCCGGCTGCGTCGAAGGGTGGTCGGCGAGAGCGCGCCGCTGGCGTCCGGTTGCGATATCGACCACGACCAGCGCGCCTGACGTCCCGAAGGACGAGTCTGCTATGTAGACAGTGCCTTGGGCGCCATGGGTCAGATCGACACGCAGGTCGTTCATGTGGCTGTTGCTAAGCATCGCCGGTGGTTGAAGCACGATGCTCGCAATCAGTTGGTCCGACTGGGGATCGATGCCGATCACCTTGGCCGAGCCCGGCGCGATTGGGTGCCCCGCAAGCTTGCCGTCGTCAATAGCCCACACACGTCCCCGGCTATCGGTCGTCATGCCGTGTATGGATATGAGACGTTGCGAGGGCGGCCTGTCCGAGGGCATGCTGAGTGCGGCGTTGGGGTAGGGAACGAGCGTGCCATCGCGCAATTCCGCCAGCGTCGCTTTGCGATGGTTGTCGGCGTGCCGAGGGAAGCCAACGAACACGCGCCCTTCGGGTGTCACGACGACGCCGGATGCCCCAGGTCCCGGGAACGCCGCGACGATCTCGAACGAACCATCCGGTGTAGCATCACCTGACACCGTGTCTGCACAGGCTCTTCGGATCAACGCGGTCGTGAGCGTGCTGCTGGCCGCTGCAGCGACGAAGTTGCGGCGCTTCAATGGAATTCCCCCTTGTATTTGTGCACCGCGGCTTGCGCACAGGTCTGGTCCCTGTCGCCGCCTGGTGCACCGGACACATCTATGCCTCCGATCACGGTGCGATCGGCCTTGCGCAACGTAACGCGCCGAGAATGAACAGGAATTCGGGTACGGTCGCCAACAGACCGTCATCGAGCGGACTGGTCATCTTCGCGGCGATCAACTCGCTCGTGGAGTCCTTGTCGAAGGCCATGCCGTAGGAAAAGGCGGTGTACGCCTTGCGATACGACACTGACAGTGACTGCAGCGGTACGGAGTCGCCTTTGACGACCGCCTGTGGGTGGCCAGAAGGATCGACGACAGTTGCCGTGACCGAATATCTGCGGCCGGCGCAGAGGTGTACGGCTTCGGCAGCGAGCGCTTGGGCAGTTTGCCAGCGCAGCCTTTGCGTCGTAACCGCATGATGGGCTATCCTGATCAGACGCGGGCAAGCGCCGCAGGCTGTGATTCGGCTGAATCCAAATTCTCAACAGGATCGCCCTTTTGCGCCAAGTGGATGCGGAGGCCCGTTTCTCCGGAACCGAGGCCAGGCTTGAGCACCTGCTGTCCGTCATAGTGGCCGCCATTCTGAGTGCGATACGGGATCGGCGCGTCGGTGAAGATATTCTCCATCCGGACCTTGAAGGCTGCCGCGACTTCCACCCAGCGCTCTTCAGACAGGCGGTCGCTCTGGTAGATGGGGAAGGGCGGCATAACGTCCATGCCCGGATAGAAGAGCTGTCCATGCTGGATGGGCCACAAGATCTCGTCGAGGCGGCCATTTACGCCGCGCTCGCTATAGTGCGGCTCGCGGCCACCGATGCTGACGACAACCATCGCTCGGCGACCGGCCAGCGTTCCTTCGCCATACCGATCGCCCCAGCGTTCACCACCATGCAGGCCGACGCCGTAAGCGAAGCCGTGCGCATAGACGCGCTCGACCCAGCCCTTCAAAATCGCCGGTGCGCTGAACCACCACAACGGGAAGGTGAGGATGACCGCGTCGGCCCACAGCAGCTTCTGCTGCTCAGCCACGACATCGGCGGGTTGGGTGCCCGTGGCGAAGGCGTTGCCCGATTCCGATGCATAGCGTAGCCGATCGGCGTTCTTGCGCTGCGGGAAGTCGGCTGCATCCGCGACGGCCTTCCAGCGCATGGCGTAGAGGTCAGATACTTGAACCTGATGGCCCTGCGCTGTCAGCGTTTCGACCGCGAGGTTTTTCAAAGAGCCGGTCAGCGACTGGGCCTCTGGATGGGCGTGGACGATAAGAACGTTGCTCATAGGGTGATCCTGAATAATAAAGGGAAGAGGCGGCCTTCGACCGTTCTCCTCAAAGCTAGACAGCTCTAAGGACTTTCACCGTTCAACTCGTTGATGGTGAAGCATGCAGCGTAGATGGCTATCAGGTATATTGGAAATGAATTTCACAGATACCTGGTATTGCCATGGATAATTTGCGTAGTCTCGACCTGAACCTTCTGCGCACGCTCAATGTATTGCTTGAGGAGCACAACGTGAGTCGGGCGGCCGAGCGCCTCAATCTGGCGCAGCCGTCTGTCAGTGTCCATTTATCCAAACTCAGAAGAGTCTTCAAAGATCCTCTGCTTTTGCCCGGGCCTCGCGGTATGCGACCAACTGCAAGAGCCGATTCGCTGCGGGAGTCGCTTTCCGTGGCCTTGGCTGCCCTGAACGAAGTCATGTCGCCGTTACAGCCGTTTGACCCATACACCGCGGCGTTAACTTGGAAGATTGCCGCGACGGATTACAGTGAAACGACTGTACTGCTACCCACGCTTCCAAGGCTGCGTGAATATGCGCCGAATTCTCGCGTTAGCGTTACGCAGATCGCACCGCGTCTCATTGCCAGACAATGCGAAATAGGTGAAGTTGATCTAGCATTCCATACGGCGGACGAAGCGCCTGACGGGTTACGCCGAAAGACCTTGTTTCAAGAAAAGTATGTCTTGGTCGGACGGCCTGATCATCCGCGACTCAAGCGGAGAATTACCGTGTCGCAGTTTTGTAAACTGGATCATGTAATCGTGTCACCGGATGGAGGGGGATTTGTCGGCGTCACTGATATGACTTTGGCACAGCTTGGTTTGAAGAGGCGAGTTGTACTTTCAGTGCCCCATTTCACCTTCGTACAAGACGTGTTGTCGTGTACGGACTTAGTTGCGATGCTCCCATCGCGACTGCTTAAAGGCGAATCCAAATTGCGATCGATCGCGCCACCGGTCGAGGTTCCTGGGTACGAAATGGTAATGCTGTGGCACGAACGGTCACATCGCGACCTTTCGCATCAATGGTTACGGGAGCTTATCGGTTCGAGCATTAAGGGGGACGATTAGCAGGCGCGAAGATGTGGCGACTTAGAAAGGTTCCGTTGGAAAGTTGCCGTCCTGTGCGTCGCGTCGGCGAAATTCAACTTATTAGCGTCACTCGGATCTTGAGGTTTCTCTTTGCGTCGACCCGGCGTTCGCGTTATCGCCGGTTTTGTACCAGTGCCGTGCGGCGTCCGCACTTGGAAATTGAATGATAAGTGCGCGCTCAAAGTTTTCGATCATGTCTGGATAGGCAGCACTGGCCCCACATGACTATTTGTCCACCGTGACGCGCAATAGACCGTGTCGTTAATGCGCTGGAGACACCATCCTTTTCGTCCATATCTCTGATTTCGACAACTACAAACGCAGTCGTCAAGCCCCCTTAGGGGGTAAAGTTTGTGGTTGAAGAGGCGAATCCTTACGTTTCAAGAGTTGCGTGGCAAATCGATCGCCTCAACATCTATAAGAACAGGACATGGCGATCGCTCCAGGACTTTTCCTGTCGTGGACGGGTTCGATAGTCGTTGGAGCCGCGATAGATGTCGATGCCCCATTACGATCAGATCAGCGCGAAGGCGAACTGCATTTTCGACGATTGCATCGAACGGATCTCCGCCGCATAGATAACCTGCAACGTCGAATCCGTCATTTCGTAGCGTATCAACAGCAATTGTCACGATATGGCGCGCGCGTTCCGACTCTTCGTTGGCGCGAGGATAGGCAAGACCGTCTGGTTCAGTGCCTTGGATGTCCTGTGGTGCAGTCAGGTAGGCTGGATCGACCACGCACATTACATGCAATCTGGACTGGCCTGCAATTGCAGCTCGTGCGGCCAGTTGGACAACGCTGTCAGCTTGCGTTGTGCCGTCCAATGGAATGAGCAGATCATAAAACATGGCATAGCGTGGAAAAAGCTGGAGGCCCAATTGTGCTCGCTCATGAAGGAGCCAGAAATGCCGTACCGTGCACTTCTGTAGTGCGTTCAACGCACGACAAAGACCATAACAGCTCATGTCTGAGCAACTATAATTTCCCCATCATGCAATCACCTGACCTCAATCTCCTGTTCGCGCTCGACGTGTTGCTCGAGGAGGGGTCCGTGGTGTCCGCCGCACGCCGCATGAATCTAAGTGCACCGGCAATGAGTCGTACCCTGGCACGCATTCGCGAAACTGTCGGTGACCCGATCTTTGTGAAAGTCGGGCGCAAGATGGTGCCGACACCGCGCGCACTTGCATTGCGGGAGCAGGTCCGCCAAGCTGTTCAGGGCGCTCGCCGCCTGCTGGAACCCGAACGCGAGGTCGATCTATCCTCGCTCAAACGTAATTTCAATCTGCATGCAAACGACGTATTCATTAGCGCGTTCGGGCAAGCGTTGATGGAACGGGTGTGTGCCGAGGCACCCCATGTCCTGTTACGTTTCTCACCGGAGCGGGAAACGGAAGATACGGTGCTGGAGGATGGCAAGGTCGATCTCTATATCAGCGCCATGCGCCCGATGGGCAGGGACGTACATGTGCAGTCGTTGTTCACGACGAAGTTCGTTGGGATGGCGCGCGATGAGCATCCCATCTTTGAGCACGAAATCACTCCCGAGCGTTTCGCGAGATACGACCAGATCAGTGTCTCTCGCCGTGGACGTGCGAGCGGCCCGATTGATATCGCCCTGCAGCGTCTCGGTCTTTCTCGCCGTGTGTCGCTGGTGGCTCCTACATTTCATTCAGGCGTTTTCATGCTTGGGAGTTCGGACCTCATCCTGACCGTGCCCGAGCACGTCGCGTGGGCCGTACGACGGATGGGCGTACGGGCGCGTCATTTTGAGCTGCCACTTCCACTCGAAACCGTGGTGGTTGTTCAGGCATGGCATCCGCGATTCCAGAGCGACAGCGCGCATCAATGGCTTCGGCGTATCGTTCGTGAACTTTGCGCCGGTGAGGCTGGTGCTAACCCTGGCGCGATGGTGTTTTCGAAATAGTGCGTCAGACGCACGGCAGGAGTGCAAAGATTTCAATTTTCGGAGTGACCCACCGTATCTAGACTGACCACATTCGATGTTGTCTGTGGAAGGTGAAACGGTGAACGATTTTCCGAATTCAATTGATGCTGTCGTTGTCTCAACGCGGTATTCGGACAAGGCATGGGGTCGCACGTGAACAGTGCCGTGCTTTCCCCGACTCCGACCGCGCCCGCATCGTTAGCGCCCGTCGGTCCGGCTATGCCGGCGGCGTTTGGTGTGCGAATCCTCGTGGGCATGGCAGGCGTGCTTCTCGCCGTTGTGATCGCCCAACTGAACGATCATGTGACCGAAATCGCGATGGCCGATGTGCGTGGCGCCATGGGGATCAGTTACGACGACGCGTCTTGGCTGTCCACGCTCTATCAGGTCACGCAGGTGACGGCGATGATGTTCGCGCCGTGGTGCGCGACAACATTTTCGCTCAGGCGATTTACGATTGGTGCGGTCGCAGTATTTGCGGTGTTGGGACTCATTTTTCCATTTGCCCCTTCCACTGCGGCACTCTTCACATTGCGCGCATTGCAGGGATTCGCCGGGGGGTGTCTGCCACCGATGCTGATGACAGTTGCGCTGCGATTCCTGCCTCCGGGAATCAAGATTTACGGGCTTGGTGCCTACGCGCTCACGGCAACCTTCGCGCCGAATCTTGGTACACCGCTCGCGGCATTGTGGACAGAATACGTTGGCTGGCAATTCCTGTTCTGGGAGATAGCGCCCCTCGGCTTGCTGTCGATACTCATGATTGCATGGGGACTTCCGCAGGATCCCCTGCGCCTCGAACGATGCCGCCAGTTCGATTGGCGCGGCCTGGTCCTTGGCTTTCCTGCGGTCGGAATGCTTATTGCGGCGTTGGGCCAGGGAACGCGGTTGGGTTGGACGGATTCTCCGTTGATCTGCCTGTTGTTTGTCGCTTCGGCGATCCTGCTCGTGCTGTTTCTGGTGAACGAATGGTTTCACCCGTTGCCCTTCTTCAAGATCCAGTTGCTGGCGCGCATGAATCTAACCCATGCGCTTATTACGCTTGGTGGCGTGCTGCTGATCTTTGTCGCCATTGCGGGCATCCCCGCGGCCTACCTTGCGGAAGTGAAGGGCTATCGGCCCTTGCAAAGCGGACCTCTTTCGTTATGCGTAGCGCTGCCGCAACTGCTGGCGCTTCCCATCGTCGCAGCCTTGTGTAACGTACGTGCGATTGACTGCCGCTGGATTCTTGCCACGGGGATCGGCCTCATTGCGTTGACGTGCGGCATTGGTAGCAATCTCACATCGGACTGGACGCGCGAGAACTTTTATGTCCTGCAGATCATCCAGATATTCGCGCAGCCGATGTCGGTGATTCCAATTCTCGTGCTGGCAACCAACGGGCTCGCACCTGTCGAGGGGCCGTTTGCTTCTGCCTGGTTTAACACGATCAAGGGGCTCGCATCGGTCGTGGGAACTGGCGTGACCGAAGGGTTCTTCACCATGCGCGAGCATTTCCATTCCAACGTACTCGTTGACCAGCTTGGCAACCGGCCACAGGTCCTGGCCGGGGCGAACGATGGATTGATGCGTGCGGCGGAACTCCCCCACCCGGCGTTACTGCCACTTCTCGACGACCGGATTCGTGAGCAGGCGCTGGTTCTTGCTTCAGCGGATGTCTTCCGGCTGATGGCCCTCATTGCGGTTGCGCTCATCGTGCTGATCCCGCTCCTCGCGCCCCGTGTCTATCCTCCCAGCGCTGTCGCGAAGTAGTGCGACCCGAGAACGATTTTATTAGCCATGTCTGAATCAATTAAAAAACGAAAGCTGTATATCTCCGCTGCCGCCATCCTGATTGCGGTTGCCGTATTGGCTGCAATTGCCGGTTTTGGTCGGTCTTCGTCATCAGAGGCTACCAACGACGCTTATGTGACTGCCGACTACACGGTCGTTGCACCGCGTGTGGCTGGGCAGATCACGGGGCTGCTGGTGGAGGACAATCAGGTCGTCCAGCAGGGGCAACTCCTCGCGCAGATCGACGACAGGGATTACCGGGCAGCAGTCGCTTCTGCACAGGCGAACGTGGCTATGGCAAAAGCCACGATCGACAATGCGTCGACAAGTATCGTGCAGCAGCAGTCGGTCATCGAGCAGGCGAATGCAGCGCTTGCGGCTGCCCGCGCGAGCTATACGTTCGCCCGCGCGGATTACAGCCGCTACACAGATCTGGCAAGTCGTGGTGCGGGCAGCGTGCAGAACGCGCAGCAGGCACAGTCCCGTATCGATACCGCGCAGGCGGACGTTGCACGCAACCAGGCGGCCGTCCAGGCAGCACGGCAGCAGGTCGCGGTGCTGCAGTCGGTCAGGGATCGCGCGCAGGCGGCGCTCGAACAGGCATCGGCGGCACTCGATACGGCTCGCCTCAATCTTTCATGGACAGATATCGTCGCCCCGGTTGATGGCATGGTTGGCCAGCGCTCAGTGCGTCTCGGGGCTTACGTGACTGCAGGCACGCCACTGCTTGCCGTGGTTCCGCTGCAGAGGGCCTATGTTGTAGCCAACTTTCAGGAAACGCAGCTGACATCTGTGCGTCGCGGCCAGCCGGCCGATATCCGCGTCGATACGTTTCCTGGCACGGTGTTGCACGGAACGGTCGATAGCCTGGCACCGGCTACGGGGGTGACCTTTGCCCCGATCGCACCGGACAACGCAACGGGAAACTTTACCAAGATTGTCCAGCGCATTCCGGTGAAAATCCTGCTGCGTCCCGGGCAGCCTGAACTGGAACGCCTTCGCGTAGGCATGTCAGTCGAGGCAACCATTCGGACGGACGATTTGGGTGCCAAGGGTAATACCGGAGGCATTCTGAAATGAGCCCGTATATTGCGCGCGTAGCCGGCGCGGTGTTGCTGACAGTGTTAGCCGGGTGCATGGTCGGTCCGGACTATTACAAACCTAAAGCCGCATTGCCGGCACAGTGGACGCAGGCGGCCAAACAGGAAACACCAGCGGTAGGCAGTCGAGCTGTTCCAGGCGACGTTGATGCGCAGTGGTGGACCTCATTCTCGGATGCCGAACTCTCTTCGCTCGTTCAGCGTGTGGCAGGCGCAAACCTCGATGTCAAGGTTGCCACTCAGCGGTTGATGCAGGCACGAGCGGCCCGTCGTATGACCGGGGCGGACGCCATGCCCGCGCTCGAGGGAACAGCCTCGTATCAGCATTCGCGCTCGAGCCAGAACGGGCTCGTGGACATTTCAGGTTTGAATGGCCAGCATGACTATAACGTCTGGCAGCCGGGGATCGACGCCTCGTGGGAATTGGACCTCTGGGGGCGTGTGCGTCGCGAGATCGAATCCGCCGACGCGTCGGTACAGGCAACTGAGGAGTTGCGGCGCGATGTCCTGCTTTCTGCAATCGCCGAGACGGCGAGCGACTACATCCAGCTCAGGGGCGTACAGGCACAACAGGCCGTCGTTGAGCAAAACCTCGACATCGCACGCCAAAGCCTGAAGCTCACCCAGATCCGCTTTACCGACGGGGTAGCGACCCACCTTGAGACTGCGCAGGCAGCAGCTCAGGTGAGCGGTATCGAAGCGCGTCTGCCGGTGCTTGAAAACCAGCGGGTTCATCTCGTCAACGCCCTAAGTTTCCTGCTCGGCGAGTCCCCGCGAGCGCTCGAAGGCGAACTCGATGTCGTCCACGCCATTCCCCCTGTACCGCCACGTGTGCCCGTGGGATTGCCTTCGCAACTGGCCGAGCGTCGGCCGGATATCCGCGAGGCGGAAGCACGTTTGCATGGGACAACTGCGGACATCGGCGTCGCTGTTGGGGACTTCTACCCAAGGGTCACCCTTTCAGCGAATCTGAGTCTTCAGACCATGCACTTCGGAGACCTCGATGAGTGGAGTTCACGCATGTTTGGCGTGGGGCCGGCGCTGACCGTGCCGATCTTCGAGGGGGGGCGTCTCAAGGGACAACTCGAGCTGCGCAAGGCACAGCAGCGTGAAGCAATGATCGAATACCAGCGCACGGTACTCAATGCCTGGCATGAGGTCGATAACGCCATGAGCGACTACGACACACGGCAGACACGGGAGGAGAAACTTGATGCAACGGAGGTGCAGGACAGCGAGGCACTTGAGAACGCACGTAGTCAGTACCTAGCGGGTGCGGCAGATTTCCTCAACGTGCTGACCGTCCAGCGCGACCTGCTGGATACGCAGCAAGCCAAGGTTGCCAGTATTACTGACGTATCACTCGCACTGGTCGGCCTCTACAAGGCTCTGGGGGGCGGGTGGGAAACGAGCTTCCCCTCTGCGCCAGAGGCTGCAAAGGTCGGCGCTTCCACGCGTGGGGAACTCATGAGCAGTGGCGGGAACGCGTCAGGCGAGTCCGCGCGGCGCCCTGATCTGGAGTAGCGATGAGCGGTCTCGACACCTCCAGCTTTGTAGTGTTTGACGTCAGCGCGTTTCCCATTGTTACGGTGAATACCGACGCAATGGTTACTGGATACGGGGCGCGTTGGACGTCCGAAATGGACGCACTGATCGCGCTTGGCAAGCCTTTCGCGATTGTCTACCGGGGAGCGATCTCGAATGAGTCTGCGGAAGACTACGCGCAAAGAGGACAGTGGCTCGTGAGGAACAGGGTAGTTATGGCGAGACTCTGCCGGGTTCTTGTCGTCGTTGAGCCTGATGAGATCCTGCGCGAGCAGGTCCGGTTACGGGGGCGAGGAATTGCGAAAGCGTTTGGTGTCCCTCACAGGGTCGTGGCGACGATGGAGGATGCGGCGGACATTCTGTTTTATCGCATTCGCGACGCAGATTCGCCAGTAACGCCGTGGGTCTGAAATACTTCAGTACTACACAGCAACCTGGTATCACGCGGTACGGGAAAGGCAGGAACATTCTCTTTCTCTCGCTGAGCTGAGGGGTTTATATGGATCGCTTGGACGCCATGAGGGCCTTTGTGCGGGTGGTTGACACGCGCGGATTTACGAGGGCTGCTGAGGCCCTGAATCTGAACACGGGAACCGTTTCCCGCATGGTCCAGATCCTCGGCGGCCCAGAGTCCCGAGGGACGGATCAAGGTGGGTATGCCAGCAATCTTTGCGCGAGGGTTGGTCATACCTGCATTACCGTCGCTGCTGGATGCGTACCCGGGGCTGGATATCGAACTGGCAATATCGGACGAGCAGTTCAGTCTCGCCCAAGAGGCGATGGACTGCACGGTGCGGATTGGGCCCATCCGCGAGTCTCGCGTCGTGGCAAAAGAGGTTGGGCGATTGTCTCATGCACTGTGTGCTGCACCGTCTTACCTGAGACGAAAGGGAATGCCGCGCACCGTGGCCGAACTGGACGGTCACCATGCAGTTGCACTCAATCATGGTGACTGGAGCTTACAGAAGCCTTGGGGTCCGGCCGGAGCCGCCACAGCAGTATCGAGGAGGAGCCGGATCATGGTCAACGACGAAGAAGCAATGATTTCCTGCGCAGTTTTAGGGCTCGGCATTGTCTCGGCATACCGGCTGGCTCTGTGGCCATACATTGAGAAGGGTCTGCTCGTGGAGATACCGATTGATTGTGGCCCGGTCGACGCACCGGTGAGCATCGTGTTTTATCCAAGTCGCCATTTGCCAAGCAAGATTCGCCTCTTTATGAACTGGCTTGGTGACGTTCTCGCCGAAGGTGTGCGGATTGCGGAGGCCGGTCGCGACATGACGGCACCGGCGGTTTTGGCTCCCTGGGCCGTGCAGCCTAGCCGCAGTGTACCGGCATGAAGCGGGAAGGCTCGTTTCACCCGCTTCCCCAACCTCTAAGCCCTGGAATAGCGGTCCTTGAAGGAAGTTCCTTAGACGCATAGCCTGAGAGTCGAACTTAGGATACCTGTTAATCGTGAACAAATTCCAGCCTGATTTGATTGTGCTGTTTGGAGTAGTTATCCAAATGCGTGCTGCCTTTATGGACCGTGCAACCAAAGACATTGACAGTGGAATCTTGTTGAGATGAGTTTTTCTGGAAATGTAAATGATGACTTTATATTTTCAGTATTGAAGATTATTGACTGGTCAACCGAGTCGGTAAGCGGAGGTCGAGAGACCTTGTCGTTGCCATCCCGATAAGCAATGTGCTGCCAATCGATCCTTGACGATGGCGGCGTCGACAATTCGCTTAACGGTTGCATGCAGAATCGTGAGGGCTTGAACTGATATAGGAGCTGTAATGGATCAGCGATCTTCCGGAATACAGCAATTTGACGGATTGTCTTCGAATGCACCGGCCAACACGCGCCCAAGGCCGGATGCAGAGCCAACAAGCGAGGACAGCCGACGTGTACCCGAACGCAACTGGGCTTGGGCGTCAGGACGAAAATCGTATGACTGGATGGATTCCTATAGTTCCGTGAGCCTAGACGAGTGAGCAAAACGCGTCTGTGTATCTGACCTGGCCGGAGGGTATGGTTTCCCCTGTTCGAACTAATATGTTCCGCAGCTCCGGACGAACGACACACATGCTGTGTGAGAGGCGCCACACGATGGCTGAGTGGGGTTTCGACCGCATGTCGAGTCAGCGTAGCTTCTGTCTTTGCTCGAAGCCCACACCGTTTAGAAGTTCATCAGGGCGCGCAGGTCCGCCTGGATCGGAACCGGTCGTCATGGCGTTGCGATAAACCGCCGCACTCTCCATACGGATATATTGGATGAGGAGCGGAATTTGGCTGAACACGACACACTCAATCCAGTGATCAGCTCGGTGGCGCCGACAAAACGAACCTGTACTATCTTTTCGCGTCGCCGTGTGGCGGGGTGCAATTTCGGTGGAGTGATCGGGTCGTCTAGGGTGGACCGGGCGGTTGCGGGTGGGCGGTTCCGATATTTCTCTCGCGCTGCACTGCGTGATCTTCTACTCACTGATGCTGCTATTGCGTAACTCTTATTAACATACCTGACGCGCTCCGCGCCGGTCGCAGCAGGCAGGAGAGCAGGTTCTCTTCGCGCCATGTTTGCATCAATGATATGGGTAAGTTCGATACGGTACTTGGAACCAAGATCTGGATACTTCGCCAGCGCCAGAGCAAAACGCCTGAGAGAACTGCGCTCGCGAGCGATCTCTCTAAGGGGTATCACTTCTAAGTCGAACGTGGTTGCGCTTCGCCATTCTTGTCCGCACCGGCTGAGATAACCTCAGTCCCGGGTGTTGCAATGGATTACTTTCTCAGACCGGAGAAAGGCCCCATTACGCGCGCTGACTGTCGAACGTACTTTGGTCTTGCCGACTCAGGAAGTTTTTTCCCGATTGACAAACATCGACGCCTGGCACCGTATCGTTCTCTTCAGATCGATAGACAGATCTTGCCGAAGTGCTTACCCGCTTCCTGATGTCGGAAAGCATCTGCTATCGCATTGAGCTGGAACGTTCTGTCAACCACCGGTTTCAGACCAGTTGCCTCGATTGCACGGACCATGTCGATCTGATGTTTTCGGCTGCCGACTACAAGGCCTTGCAGGATCTGTTGACGTCGCATCAGGGTGACGGTCGGAACCTGTCCGACGATGCCCGTGAGTACGCCGATGAGCGCGATATGACCCCCGATCCGGCAAGCGTCTATGGATTGATCCAGTGTATCGGGGCCGCCGACCTCGATGACGTGGTCTACGCCACGGCCTTGAGTGAGCTCGATCACTTTCGCACCCCAGTTCGGTTCGCGCAGGTAGTTGATGACGTGATCCGCACCGAGCGTTTGCGCGCGTGCAAGTTTTTCGTCGGACGACGACGTCACGATGACCTGTGCGCCCATGTATTTTGCGATCTGCAGCGCGAAAATCGATACGCCACCCGTGCCGAGTACCAATACGCTGTCGCCGGCTTTCAGAGCGGCGTCGACGACGAGCGCGCGCCAAGCCGTAAGTCCTGCCGTGGTCAACGTCGCGGCTTGGGTGTGACTGTAGCCGCGCGGGGCACGCGTGAACCAATGCGCTGGGCGCACAACGTACTCGCAGGCGTAGCCGTCGACGCCATCGCCTGGCGTAGTCGAAAAGTCGCCGATGTCTGGTCCGCCATCGAGCCATTGCGGAAAGAAGCACGAAACTACGGAATCGCCGACGCTGAACTCGGTGACGCCTTCTCCAATAGCTTCGACGATGCCTGCACCGTCTGACATCGGGATGCGGCCGTCCGCGGTGGGCAGTCTGCCTTTGACGACGCCCAGGTCATGGAAGTTGAGCGAGCTCGCATGAATGCGCACGCGAATCTCACCGGCGCCCGGTGCGCCGGGATCATTGAGGTCGACGAGCTCGAGGTGGTCTAGTCCAGCAGGCTGGCGCAGAACGACGGCTTTCATCAGTGCAGTTCCTTAGTGTGGTGGATAGCGTGGAAACCAATGCAATTCGCGATCGTGACGAGCGGGATAGATTGGGTTGGCCTGTACTCGACGGTGATTATCGGAGCGCACGTGGGCGGAAACAAGAACGTACAATTAACGCCGGTACTTTCAACGATGTGGGTATGGCACCATGCGACCGAAGCGTCTGGACCGTAAAAGCGGATGTGCTGTCGAGGTCACGCTCTCTGTGATCGGCGGGCTTTGGAAGCCCGTGATCCTCTTTCATCTGTTGCGGGAGAAGCGGCGATTTATGGAGCTCACCCGACTGATGCCGAACACTACGCAGCGCATGCTCACGCTTCAGCTGCGTGAGCTCGAAGCCGACGGTATAGTCGCGCGTCATGTTTACCCGCAAGTTCCCTTCAAGGTGGAGTACGAGCTCACGCCATTCGGCCGCACGCTCGCGCCGGTACTTGTTAGCCTGAGACAGTGGGGCGAGGAGTATCAGGCGCGCCAGTCGGAAGTCGTGCCAGGCGCAAGTCAGCTGGAGGCACCTGTCGGCGGTCCCGAAGTTTGAACCGCGGCCCTAGCGCGCCTTCGGCCTTTTAGTAAGCGGCGGACCGTTGCTGCGCGCTGTTTGCACGCATGAGCAAGAGACAGTGCAGAAATCTTCATGCCCCGGCGTGTCGAAGGAGCGATCCTAGCGATACTTCAACGGAACATGAAGGATTTGTAATGACTACCTCTTCCGCGCGCGATATCGTCACGACGCTTCACGAATACGACGATCTACCGCCGTTTCCCAAAGTCAATATCCATTTCCTCGCCACGGCACCGGGTAATGAGCGCTTGCTCGAATTTATGACGGAACAGCCCGGCGATCCGAAGCAGTTGGCGGGCAAGCGCGTTGGGATCATTGCCACGCATGGCGTGGAAGAAACCGAGGTATCGATTCCGCGCAAATGGTTCGAGGCCCGTGGCGCGAGTTGCGACCTGCTTTCTCCCAACCATATCGAATATGCACCCGCGTTCGGCATCCAGTTTCCCGAGATCGCCAAAACCCATGTTCTGGCAATCCAATTTACGCACAATTCCGGTTGGATTCCTGTCGACGCACGTATCGAGGAAGCTAATGTGGACGACTACGATGCGGTGTATGTGCCGGGGGGCGCATGGAATCCCGACCAGTTGCGCGTGAATCCCGCTGTGCTCGAATTCCTGCAGGCTTTTCAGCGCACCGGAAAACCCGTGGGAGCACTGTGTCACGGTTCGCAGGTTCTGTTGAGCGCCAAGTTGCTCACGGGGCGCCGGGCAACGGGCTACTGGAACATCATGGAAGACATGACGAATGCGGGGGCTGAAGTCTTGGATGAACCGGTAGTGGTCGACGAAAACGTGATCACAAGCCGCTTCATCTACGACATTCCGCAATTCGTGAATGCCATCGTCGGTAAACTAAAATAATAAGCATACCGATTTATTAGAAAATCAGGAGACGAAATGTCAGATATTACGGAAATCGAAGGACGCGCGCGCACTGCAACAAATGCGCTTTTCAACGGCAACAAGCTCAAGCTCGGTATCTTCGGTCTGAATTGCGATAGCGGTTGTGCGATGACCTTGGTGGACGAACGGCACAAGCTGACGTGGGATTTGACCAAGAAAGTTGCGCAGGCGGCCGACAAAGCCGGTATCGAGGCGCTCGTGCCTGTCGCGCGATGGATGGGTTTGGGCGGCCCGACAAATTTCAACGGCCGGAATTTCGAAACTTATAGCTGGGCTGCAGGCTTGGCTGCGGTGACGGACCATATCACGTTGACGACGACGTCTCACGTGCAAACGACCCATCCCGTGTTTGCCGCGAAGCAGGCGGCAACGATCGATCATATCTCCGGCGGCCGATATTGTCTGAACGTCGTTTGCGGATGGTTTCATCCCGAGCTCGCGATGTTCGGCGTGCCCTTCATGGAGCACGACGCGCGATACGACTACGCCGACGAATGGTTGACTATCGTCAAGCGTTTGTGGACGGAGGAAGGGAGCTTCAGCCATCACGGCAAGTACTTTCAGATCGAAGAGGCATTTGCGATGCCTAAGCCCATCCAGCGTCCGGTACCGCCCGTGATCAACGCCGGCGGATCCGAGAAGGGCCGAAACTTTATCGCATCGCAGTGCGACATCGGTTACGTGGTCATCACCGACCACAATAACAAGGATGCGATTCGGAAGCAGGTTGCCCAATATCGCGCGCTGGCTGCCGAGAAGTATGGCCGGGAGGTTCAGGTTTGGACGCATGCATACGTCGTTCAGCGCGATTCCGATAAGGAGGCTGAGGACTATCTGCGTTATTTCGCGGTCGAGAAGAGAAACGAGGAGGCCGTCGATAATGCCGCGAAATACCTCGGGTTGAATTCGGAGATCATGCCGGAGGCGGCTTGGCAGACGTTCAAGTTGCATCTCTCGGGAGGCTACGCAGGGTACAGCCTGGTCGGTTCTGCGCAAACGATCGCCGAGCGGTTGGCCGAGCTCTCCGAGCTTGGCGTCGACGGCGTGGCGATCCATTGGGTCGACTATCTCGACGGGCTCAGTCGGTTCAACGCTGGCGTGATGCCGCTCCTAGAGCGCGCGGGTCTGCGTAAGCCCTTTCGGCCGGCCTGAGCACCTGCCGCGCCAAGCGCGGCAGAGATGCGTCAGAGTTTTCTCAACGACTCATGTAGTGCATATGGACACTTGGCAGATGTCTTCCACCGACGATTTCAAACATGCGATGCGTCGCCTGACTTCGACCATATCGCTGATTACCACCGCCGAGGACGGGAATCGGTATGGCATGGCAATGACCGCGGTGTGTTCGCTCGGTATTATTCCGCCGAGCCTTTTGATCAGCGTGGCGCATACCGCCAGTATGCATGCGCCGCTGCTCCGGGTGCGCCGGTTCGCGGTCAATATCCTGTCCGCCGAGCAGTCGTTTCTGGTGGGACCGTTCAGCGGCAAGGTCAAGGGCGACGAGCGCTTTGCATTCGGAGAATGGGCCGCGGGGGTACACGGTTTGCCTCAGCTTGCAGGCGCTCAGGCCACGATCTTCTGCGACGTGGAGCAGACCTTCGAACACTCGGGGCACACCGTCCTGATCGGATCCGTCGAGGAAACGGTTTATCACGCGACGATCGGCCCGTTGCTTTACGAGAATGGAAAATTTGCGCGCGCTCAATTGCTTCAATAGTCGAACCGCTCGCGGATGGACGTGCCGATTTACTGGGCGGATTACACACTTCTAGTTAGAGAACCGATCATGAAGCTGGTGCGGTACGGAATGAGAAATGCGGAGCGGCCGGGGGTGCTGGATAGATTCGGCGTGGTCCGGGACCTATCGTCGATTTTGGACGACATCACTCCCGAGCAGTTGACGCCCGACCGCCTGAAAGAATTGGCCGAGGTGAATGCCGAAAAGCTTCCCGTAGTTGCACAGCCGATAAGATTCGGAGTGCCGGTTCAAGGAATAGGGAAGCTCGTTTGTATCGGTTTGAATTACCGAGAACACGCCAAGGAAGCGCATTTGCCCATTCCGGTCGAACCGGTCGTGTTCATGAAGGCGACTAGCGCGCTGAACGGACCGGACGACGACGTGATCTTGCCTCGCGGCGCCACGAAGGCGGATTGGGAGGTGGAATTGGGCGTCGTGATCGGTCGACGGGCGAATTACATCGGGCCGGCCGATGCACTCGACTATGTCGCCGGCTACGTAGTCGTGAACGATGTCTCCGAGCGCACCTGGCAATTGGAGCGGGGCGGTCAATGGACCAAAGGCAAGAGTTTCGATTCCTTTGCCCCGGTTGGTCCCTGGCTTGTTACCGCGGATGAAGTCCCTGATCCGCAATCTCTCGGACTATGGCTCGAGCTGAATGGACAATGCTGCCAGACGGGCAACACCAGCGACATGATTTTCGGCGTAAGAGAGCTCGTGAGCTATGTGAGCGAGTTCATGACGCTTATGCCCGGGGACATCGTATGCACCGGAACGCCGGCAGGGGTCGGGTTAGGAATGGTGCCGAATCGATTTTTACGGCCTGGAGACACGTTGCGATTGGGTATAGAGGGGTTGGGCGAGCAGCGGCAGCGTGTGATTTCGTTCGAGCAAGATCGCTGATCGGCAGCGACGAGTTCGAGAGTATCGAGCGCGTTCATACGCAAAGGTGGAAGGAGACACGACAATGAGTGATGCGGTGGAAGAACTTGTCAGAAAGTTTGGCCAAGGCAGTATGGTAATTCTGACGGACGACGAAGACAGGGAGGGGGAGGGCGATATGGTGATCGCCGGGTCGCTATGCTCCGACGAAGCGATGGCTTTTCTCATTCGTCACGGATGCGGTATCGTCTGCGCGCCGGTCGGTGCCGCAATTGCCGACAGGCTTCAGTTGGTGCAGATGGTTCAGAAAAATACTGCTCCGTTGTCCACTGCTTTCACGGTCAGCGTCGATTTGCGAGTCGGCTTGCGCACTGGAATATCGGCGACCGAGCGTGCGAGCACGGTTCGGTTGCTCGCTGATCCGAACTCTGCCGCCTCGGATTTCGTGCAACCGGGCCATCTGTTTCCGCTTCGCGCGCATGCGGGCGGAATCAAGGCACGATCCGGACATACCGAGGGGGCGATAGAGCTCTGTAGGCGAGCAAATCTCGCGGAAGTGGCCGCGATTTGCGAACTGTTCAATGACGACGGGACCGTCATGCGCGGTGCGGACATCCAGCACTTCGCCGCTCGATACGCGTTGCCTATCACGTCCATCGCCGCGCTTCAGGAAACGATGGCCGATCATTACGCTTAGAGCGGGGCAAGATAGGCGGGGAGTGCCTCCAGCTTCATGCGGCGAACGCGATCGAAACGATGCAGCCAGCGCGTGTCTGCTTCCTGAAGATGGGCCTGTAAAGAATGGACCGCCTTTTCAATTTCGCCGTTCAGCAAGAATCCGATGATCTGACGATGTTCGTCGAGTGCCTCGTAAATCGAATGCTCCGGCGTTTTTAGATATTTATCGGTTACGTATCGCGTAGGTACGAACAGAATATGTGTGCGAGCGAGCGCAATCTTGATTTCTTCGTTAGGGCAGTGCGACAGAAGTTCGATGTGAAGATCGGTTTCTGCCGCGTCCATTTCGCCCCGATCGCATCGATGGCGCGCAATCTGGTCGGTCAGTCTTTCATATGCGGCACCGAGCCATTCGCGTGAAGCGAGAGGCGCGGCGTGCATGAGTGCGGCCGGCTCCAACAGTCGGCGGATTTCGAAAAGGTGGGCGATACGTTCGATCGTAATTTGAGGCGCGATCCAATGACCGGATTGATCTTTCGATAGCATGCCGACGCTGTGCATACGCGCGATGACGCTGCGCGCTACCGTCCGACTCACGTTGAACTGTTCCGCGAGCCGTTCTTCAGTTACACGTACCGCGCCGAATAGCACACGTTTGCAGAGTTCGCGTTCGACGGACGCGTATATGCGCTGCCATTGAGGTTCAACCGCGAGACTGACGCGATCTAGCCGCGCGACCTTTGCCTCGTTTTGTGAGCTACCGGCTACCTGGTAGCCCCGCCCCTCTGACGCTACGATAAGTTGCCGTTCGCATAGCTGGGCGAGTGCAATGCGCGCCGGCGAGCGACTGATACCAAATGCCTTCGCGACGTGCGCCTCGAGGAGTTTTTCTCCCGGTTCGAGCTTGCCGGACTCGATCATTTCACGCAGCACATGGTACGTGCGGTTTTGAATGGATGTTTCCGGATCGAAATCGTTGGTGCTATTGACGCCGGCGGCGGACTGCTTTCTCATGCTCGATGTACGCTCCATCATTTGCGGCCGAGTGGCCGTTTAACGGAGCGCCGACGACAGGCGCTCCTTATCGACGTTGCTGTCCGACAAGCGTACCTCACTCATGAGATGGATTCCAGGGCGTATCTCCATGAGCGCGTCGTTACCGATTGCGTTGACGTCCGTAATACCGCATAGCGCCATGGTCATGTCCAGCTCGCTGCGTATGATTTCCAATGCCCGTGTCACGCCCGCCTCGCCGGCTGCACCAAGGCCGTACAGGAACGCGCGTCCGATATACACGCCGCGTGCGCCGCACGCCAGCGCTTTGAGGACGTCCTGACCCGAGCGAACGCCGCTGTCCATATGCAGCTCGATGTCGTCTTGCACGGCGTCTGCGATGCGAGGTAGCACCGAGATCGTGGAAGGAGCGCCGTCGAGTTGTCTTCCCCCGTGATTCGAGACGATGATTGCGTCCGCGCCGCACTTTGCTGCCGTTTTCGCATCTTCAGGATCGAGAATCCCTTTCAACACAAGTTTGCCTTTCCACCGTTGACGCACCCATTCGATGTCTTTCCAGGTCAACGTCGGATCGAATTGCTTTGCTGCCCACTCGGCCATCGAGCCGATGCCAGTCACGCCCGGAGCGTGACCGACAATATTTCCGAAGGATCGGCGAGAGGTGCGCAGCATGCCCGCGCACCATGCCGGATAGCGCGCCAGATGCGCGAGATTACGCAGCGTGAGTTTAGGCGGTGTGGACAAGCCATTGCGGCGATCGCGATGCCGCTGCCCTTGAATCTGCAGATCCAGAGTAAAGACCAAGACCGGGCAGCCCGCACGCTCGGCACGCTGGATCAAGCTCTCGATAAACCCGCGGTCCTTCATCATGTAAAGCTGAAACCAGAACGGTGCATGCGTATGCTCGGCGACGTCTTCGATCGAGCAGACGCTCACGGTGGACAGCGTGAACGGCACGCCGAAACGTTCCGCGGCTCTGGCCGCGAGGATCTCCCCGTCGGCATGCTGCATGCCGGCGATACCGGTCGGCGCCAGTCCGACGGGCATGGACGACGGAATGCCTACCAGTTTCGTGTCGAGTTTGCGATGACTGAAGTCGACCGCCACCTTCTGTCTGAAATGCAGCTTCGCGAAGTCTTCGCAGTTGGCTCGATAGGTCGATTCAGTCCAGGACCCGGCGTCGACGTATTCATAGAACATTTTTGGTACTTTGCGCTTCGCGTGCTGGCGCAATTCCTCGATGTCGGAAAAGTAGGTCATATCGGTGTCGGAGGTGGGATAGGTGGCGCTCGCCGGTGGTCAGTCTCGGGAGGTCGAAAGAGTCATATAATGAACATTGTGTCCATTGTACGAAATAAGTCTATAGAGATAAAACCGAGATTGTCAAGGCCGAATTCTGGGGGTACCGTCATGCACCATGGGAGAGTTTGACAACTCTTCGAACAGGAAGCCGAACGGGAATCGTCCGTTGCGGAGCCTGACAACAGTCGGATATGGATGCTGGGATGGGGACGAGATGGAAACGTTGGAGCATGATGGCGCCCGATTGCAACGGGGCAGAGACGCGATCGAATCTTCTCTTCGCGCGAATCTTGTGAGTTGGCACGTCCGACCGAGAGACGGCGAGACACCGATGGCGGACATCCGGCCAGGAAGACTGGACGGGGGTGTGCGGCTTATCGAGCTTTCGGGCGATCCGTTTGTCGGCGAGCGCGGGAAGGTCGATATTTCCTGCGATGGCGACGACTATGTGGGTGTTCTGCTGCAACGTTCCGGATCTACGGTCTGCGAGGTCGGCGATCGGCAGGAACTGATTCGGCCCGGTGAGGTCTGCGTATGGCTAAGCGGGCGTCCCGCGCGTTTCGAAATGCCTTCGCGCTTTCAGAAGTTGTGCCTGATCATTCCTGTTTCTCGCTTCGAGAGCGTGCTGCACCGTGCAACCTCTTATGAGGGGCTGCATTTGCCCGCAGATCATCGTTTTGCCGCATTGTTGAACGCCTATCTAACGGCACTGGCAAAGGAGGTCGTCGATCAACCGGACTGCGGGGCGTCGGATATCGTGGACGTTACGCTGGAGTTGCTAGGTGCTGCATTCCGCGCCTATCGCTCTCCCGCGGATCAATCGCCACGTAACCGCCTGACGGATAGGATTTTGCGCTACATCGAAGCGCGCCTCGATGATACGAGCTTGACGCCTCAGGCCGTCGCCGAGGATAACGGTATTTCCTTACGCTACTTGTATCTTCTGTTCAATGAGCGGGGCATGACCGTAGCAGGATGGATTCGTCAGCGGCGGCTCGAGCGCAGCCGCGCAGAGTTGACCAATGGCCGGAGTGCGCGAACGGTGGCCGAGGTTGCCTATCATTGGGGCTTTAGCGATTCCGCGCACTTCAGCCGCCTATTCAAATCCGCTTTTGGGATTTCGCCTAGTGCGTATAAGGCGACTCACGACTAAGTGCCGCTGCGGGCCGCTTCATTTCCGATTCCCCCCATCCCGGCTGAGCTGCACGCCTAGGCAATAAAAAGTGCTGGCATCTTCATGACCCGTCTCTAAGTAGAAGCGATCCTGTCGTCGCGCCATCTGCACGTGCATGAATCCCGAACGGCGATTCGGCACGCTCGCGAAAAGAAGCGCTTTCGAGAGAACAAAAAATCGGAGACGACAGCATGGGACGATTGATTCGATCCATATCACTATGGATTCTTTTGAGTGTGGCATGCGCCGCCTTGTTTGCGCGGCAGGCTTACGCCACGGAGTTATGGGCGAACACCTTACCGGCCTTAAACGAGGGGCTCGCTTCCGGAGCGCTGCCGCCAACGGGGCTGTATGGAATCTATGACAGCTATTGGGCATCGTTCAGGGTTTATGGCAATTCATCGAAATCGACATCGGAAAGCGTCGATGCGCTGATTCAGGTGCCAACGCTCTTATGGGTACCGGGAAACAAGATCTTTGGCGGACGCTACGCCGCGGCAATAGCTTTGCCGTTTGACTACACCAATGTCAAGGCACCGGGCGTTGCCGCGCTCTCCGATAACGGTCACTGGGGAACGTTCAATACCGTTCTCGCGCCCGTCATGATTTCTTGGCAGTTACCGCACGATCTTTCTCTACGCACGGATCTCGCCGTTGCGTTCGACGATGCCTCGTCCACGCCCGGGCATCCGCCGACCGGAGGCGGAGCGCCGTCCGGGAACGGATTCTGGAGTCTTGAACCAGATGTCGGTATCAGTTGGCTTCACGACGGTTGGAACGTCAGTGCGGGGATGCAGTACGCCTACAACTTCAAGGACGGCAAGACCCAATATACGTCGGGTCAGCAGCTGTCTGGTACCTATACCTTGACGAAGACCATGGGCAAATGGACCCTCGGTGTCGGCGCCTATTCCATCAACCAAATCTCTGCGGACTCCGGTTCTGGGGCGCTTGCCGCCGGATGTGCGTCGAGAAGGGGGTGCAGGATCGAGGCATACGGTGCAGGTCCTATCGTTGGATATCAGTTTGGTGGCCTCAACGTGTTGCTGAACTACACAGCGAGCATCTATACGCGCAACTATCTAGGCGGAAACATCTTCAACGTCCGCTTTATTTTCCCGCTGAATTAACGCTACGGAATCGGACGCATCTCAGGAAAATTTTATGGAATCGCTCTATAGGGAAGTCTACGCAGCATGGAAATCGGATCCCGCAGCCTTCTGGCTGGAAGCGGCGGAGACAATCGACTGGTTTCGCCGTCCGACGACAGCGCTGCCACCCGAGAAAAGCGCCTCGAACGACTGGTTTTCCGACGGACTATGCAACACGTGTCACAACGCGCTCGACAGGCATGTCCTCGCGGGGTGCGGCGATCAAACCGCGATTTTCTACGATAGCCCCGTTGCAGGGATAAAGCGGGCGATCAGCTATACGGAGATGCTGCACGAGGTGTGCGCATGTGCATTGATGCTGCAAGAATCCGGAGTTGAACGTGGGGATCTCGTTTTGATCTATATGCCGATGATTCCCGAGGCGGTGGTGGCGATGCTCGCGTGTGCACGCATCGGCGCGATTCATTCTGTTGTTTTCGGCGGATTTGCAGCGGCCGAACTGGCGGCAAGGATCGACGACGCGGAGCCAAAAGTTATAATTTCCGCATCATGCGGCATCGAGCCGAGCCGGATCGTCGCCTATAAGCCTTTGCTCGACGAGGCGCTGAGATTGGCGAAATATCGCCCCAACGCGTGCATCATCGTTCAGCGCGAGCAGCTTGAAGCGCTCATGTATCCGGAGCAGGATCGATGTTGGCATGCGCTCCGCAAGACCGCTATAGAGCAACTTGAAAACGGTCGAAAAAGCGAGTGCGTTTGGCTCCGCGCATCCGATCCCCTTTATGTCCTATATACGTCGGGTACGACTGGGAAACCCAAGGGAATCGTGCGTGACAACGGAGGCTACCTAGTTGCTCTCGCGTGGAGCATGGAGGCTGTTTACGGGGTGAAGCCCGGTGAAGTTTTCTGGGCCGCTTCCGACGTGGGGTGGGTTGTCGGTCATAGCTACATCGTATATGCGCCGCTACTCATGGGTTGCACCACCGTCCTGTATGAAGGTAAGCCTGTTGGCACGCCTGACGCGGGTGCATTCTGGCGCGTTGCTTCCGATTATGGAGTAAATGTGCTATTCACCGCGCCCACGGCGATTCGCGCGATTCGAAAGGAAGATCCGGGCGCTCGGCTTCTTTCCCAGTACGATATCTCACGTCTGCGTACACTGTTTCTTGCCGGTGAGCGTGCCGATCCCGAGACCGTGCGATGGGCCGAGCGCATACTCAAAGTGCCTGTCGTTGATCATTGGTGGCAAACCGAAACCGGCTGGCCGATCGCAGCGAATCCCGTCGGACTGGGTATGTTGCCCGTCAAACACGGTTCGTGCGGTGTACCAATGCCGGGGTATGAGATCGTAACGTGCGACGAGCAGGGGCGAATTACAGATGCGGGCGCAATGGGTACCGTCGTGATCGCATTACCTCTACCGCCTGGCGCAGCGTTAACGCTCTGGAACGCAGAGGATCGCTTTCGTGAAACCTATCTGTCCAGCTACGCAGGTTATTACGATACTGCAGATGCAGGGTATCTGGACGAGGACGGTTATCTCTGGGTATTGGGCCGTACTGACGACGTTATCAATGTTGCGGGCCATCGCCTTTCAACTGGAGCGATGGAGGAGATTGTCGGTAGCCACCCGGCCGTTGCCGAATGTGCAGTAGTGGGCGGCCATGATCCATTGAAGGGGGAAGTTCCATACGGAATCATCGTTCTCAAGAATATGACGCAAAGCTCGCCATCGGATGTGGAGCGAGAGGTCATTGATATGGTGCGAGAGAGGATCGGTCCGGTGGCCGTATTCAAGCGAGTAGAAACGGTCGCGCGACTGCCGAAGACCCGCTCGGGAAAAATCTTGCGCGGAACGATCAAGAAGATCGTCGACGGCGAACGGTATGCTATTCCACCGACCATCGAAGACGAGGCTGCACTGCTCGACATTGAACACGCGTTTCCGCGTAAGGAAAGAAAATAGGGTTCACATGTCGCATGCACGGAACGCCCGGCCTTTCGACGGTCGTGACCGGTGATGCTTTACATCCACGCGACGCTGACGAATGCTTTGAAAAAACTTGGTAGGCAAGGCACAACTAAATGGGTTTTGATCGACAACAGTTGGAAGCGTTTTCTGCCATCGTGGAGATGCGCCATTTCGGTGAAGCAGCGAAAAGATTGAATATTACTCGCGGCGCGGTTTCCCAGCGACTCAGGTTGCTCGAGCAGGCGACTGGATGTCCTCTCATTGTGCGCGATGGAAATGTCCCAACGCCCGCAGGGGAGGCGTTGCTTCGGCATATCCGTGTACTCCAAATGCTTGAGGCAGATACCTTACGGCGTATCAAACCTACGGACGCACAACGCCCACGTATTTCGGTGGCAGTGAACGCAGATTCACTAGCAACGTGGTTCGAGCCCATCGCCTGGGCGATTGCTCGAGAAAATGTCGCCCTTGAGCTCATGGTCGACGATCAGGACCATACGCTTCCGCTATTGGCCCGTGGTGAGGCGGCGGGCTGCGTTTCGACATCGGACGAACCCCCAACTGGATTTCTCGCTGAGCCCATCGGTGCAATGGAATACGAGTGCGTCGCAAGCGCTGCATTTGCACATGCATATTTTCCTCAGGGCGTTGGACTCCACAGTATTCTTGCTGCGCCAGCCGTTCTCTACAATCGAAAAGACGGACTGCACGAATTATTTTTAGAAAAACTTCTAGACTTCGAGGTGAGCGGTTACGCGGCACATTTTTTTCCATCCCCGTTCGCTTTGTTGGCGGCCATCAAAAACGGCGTGGGTTATGGCCTTGTTCCGTGCTTACAAGCTTCCGAATTGATCGAAGGCGGTGAGCTCGTGCGTCTTGCGCCAAATCACAGGATTCAAGTGAACCTGTACTGGCATCACTGGGAAACTGCTCCATCGAATGCGCAGATCATCAGTGACCTCGTTGTTCGGCAAGCGCGTGAGATGTTGATTCAACCTAACGATCAGGCTATATCCGATCTAGGGGAAGACGAATTAGTTGAGTAATGTCTGTTTATTGCCGATCTGGCGACACATGTCCTGCTCATCCATTGGACGTATTTACCAGTGGACGCGAACGAAGTGCTCGGGCAACGGCACAAGGCCATGCGACGATCAGCGGGGTCATTTCAGGTAGATGCACCAAGTGAAGCCACTGGCTCACAAAGAACGAAACGGCGATGAATAGGCCTGTAGACATTGATAGTCTTGCTTGCTTGTCGGTGACGGGATAACCCAGCAGCGTTAATCCGAGGAGTGGACCGGCTGCCGCTAGATAGACGATATTCAGCGAGATCATCATGTCGATCATGCTTTGCCCGTGTGTGGCGATAAGGGTCGATAGGCCGATCGAGGTTAGTCGCCCCAGCATTGATGAGTGACGAACATTGGACGATAGTGTCACCGTCGCGTCGACCATGGCGCGGATAATTGAACACGCGGAGCCCAGTGCCGTCATGAGCAGTCCTGCGACGACAAAAGGTAATGCAATCTTCCAGGAATGACTGAACGTATTGAGGATCAGCGTCGGTACGACCTGAACCGGATCGGAAAGTACGGCGAGGTGTCCCATGCCAGACGCGGCTAGGACGGCAGAGGCCGGAAGAAATCCCACGATGAATACGATCGCCGCGGCAATTAGACAGCCCGCGCGAGCACCAATGCGTGTCCGCGCCGCGATCGGGAATTGGTGATAATCGGCGCCACAGATGACGAGTGCAGTGACAGATAGGAGCGTTACCCCAGTGTGGTCGATTGTCGTGATATGGATGGATTTCACGAAACTCATCGGCGCCTCCAACCACGTGGTCAAGCTGTGGGCTTGAATCAGAAAGTAAATTAGAACAGCGTTGCACCCAGCCATACAGACGGCAAATAAGCTCGAAAGCCAAGACAGACGTAGAAACGACAGGCCAAAAACGAGACCGTCGATGACCGCGATGGAGACTATAGGTGGCACTTGGGCAACGCTTAGTGTCGACGCCGCGCCGCGAATCTGTGCGCTCAGCACCCCTGTCATCCAAATAAGCGATAGAAATATGAGCTGACGGCTTACGGCCGATCCATATCGAATCTCAAAGTATGCCCAGAAGGATTGCTTCGTTTTCCAGAGCCACGGGGCAATAAACGCTAGGGCGATCAGGCCGATGGCACATGAGACGGCGTAGAGACTGCCTGCCATCCCCTGCCGGAGGGCAAGTTCGCCGGTACCGACAAGAAATCCGATGCCGCAACTGGTAGAGACGAGCAGACTTGCAACATGCCAGACGGATAATGTTCGTTCAGGCATGGTCTGCTCCCCAACCAGCAACACCTGACGGCGAGTCGCCGAAGTATGCGGAGCAGACGAATGCGCGATCGCGGTATTCGCCGATCCCCATCAACAGAGCGTGCGTCCGCGGTAGCTGGTGATATGGAACAGAGGGAAATAGATGATGCGTCAGGTGATAGCCGTTGTGGTGCGGGTGGATCAGCATTGACAGCAGGCCGTGATCGAGGACCTCTCGAGTGAACTTGAATATCCCATCGGGTTCGAGGCCATAGTGATCCGTCATCTCCCGAAAGGTTGTGATGGCATGAAAAAATGTTATTCGGGAGCCTACCCAGAGGGCAAAAAATACGGCGGAAAAATGCGGACGGATCAAGGCTAAAGTGGTAACCAAGACTACCCACCACAGGAAAATATAGAGTTGTTGATGGGCGCTCGCGCGTTTATTGAATAGATGCCCGATCAACGTGCTGCGGAGCATCGAGAACGCTGTCAGATAGCGCGCGTAGGCGTGGTACCAGTGATCGCCGTCGCGCCTGACTGGATGCAGATAGTCGGGATCGTATAGCGGATGACCGAGCCAAGCATGATGTTGAGCATGGGAATCGCGGTATATCTGAAGGTTATTCAGCAGGGGTGGGGCGAGTAGTAGATGAGCTAATCCGTCGTTCACGCGACGATGTCCGCTTAGATTTCTGTGACTGGCTTCGTGCAGCAGATTTCCCAATGCGCGTTGCCGATTGCCGACGGCGACAAGGCCAAATGGTATGAATGTCCAGCCTATTCGATATACGACCCATGTCGCGACGATAATCATTGCCCAGTCAGCAGCGATGTCGCCCAATGAGCGCCAGACTTGCGCCTTGCACATGTGCCACGCGGGCTCGTGTACAAGCATGGCATGCTTGATGAGGACTCGATCGGCTCTCGTTGGCGATACGTCACTCCGGTGCATTGCAGCCTCCCTTTGACGCTGAAAACTCACTGCGGTTCCGATGTTTTATGTGCTCTGTAAATACGGGGACAATGACCTGAGGATAGTTAAGCAATCGGCCTTCGGTGAGGCGGTTAGGAACAATACCCGGGGGATAGTTTTTTTGGCTGCCGGAAACGTGGTGGGTGGTGTAAGGTGCAAGTAACTTCTAATCGTGACCAGGAGGAGAGATTGAGCGAAAAAGACTTGGCCAAGCTCTGTGCCGCTATGAATCCCGAGATAGCTCAGCCCGTCTACGTCTACTGTTCGTTTCCAGATTTCATCTTGCCGACAGGCTTGTCGGCGTTGTGTACGTTCAGGGAGGCTGAAGGATTGAGTGCGGTGCTCGAATTGCAGGATGCCGAGCGTTACGGTTTGCCATATATCTTCAAATCTCGGCTCGTCACACTCAATGTACATTCCAGTCTTGAGGCGATTGGGTTCCTGGCGGTCATTTCTGCGCATCTCGCCCATGCACGTATCTCGTGTAATGCGATAGCTGGATATTTCCACGATCACATACTGGTTCCGATTGATCGGGCAGATGACGCGCTCGCAGTTTTGCATTCCATTCGCCGTTCAAATTCTTGCTCGTCCAATGGTGATTTCGTGAGCGATCCAGTCAAAAAATAAAATTTGTGACAGACGGATAGCAAAAATGTCGAACTCGATACAGGCCTTGAATCGAATAGCATCGTTTCCTAGAGTGCATCTGTAATATCGAGCAAGAGGGCGGCGCTAGCTGGGAGGGATGAGAAGTGCGACGTGACTGAATACACCGATGTAGAGGCGGTGACGCTGCTCAGATGGACCTTCCTGTATCTCCTCACCTTACCGATGAAGCATCGGAAGTCGTGTCTAGTGGGGTCGTTCGCGGTCCCAGCCCAATAGCCCATACCGGCGTGACTGCGCGAGGGCGCTTATGCGTGAGCTTAGGCAGGCTTTACGTAGCAGTAATGATGCGACTCCGATCGAGAGCCGGCTGCTGCGATGGGGGCGTATTTCGCGTTCAGGCCTAGATGGATTGAACTGCGATGATCTGCGTGAATACGAGTTGATTACGAGGGCTTGGCGGCGCTTGCTCAAGCCGCATCACGACATGATTACCATGGTGTATGTCTGGCGAGCTCATCGCGAAATTGTTTGCCGTCGTTTGAAAATCAAGCGGTCGCCGGCGCATTTCTACGATATAGCGCTGGCGGCAGCCAAGCATGCATTCGTTACGGAAATCAGAAAACAGGTAGCTGACGCAGGCCTTTGATCGAAGATCCTTGACACTCGCCATTCAGTTTCTATACTTGCTTTCACAATTTGATTTCCGGTTCAGGCGCAAGCCAACCGAGTTTCCACCCAGCGGTGGGTCCGATGTAGCCAGGCGATAGACGCGCGTACTCTGGCCGGAAGTCATCCAGAATCGTCAAGCCCGTGTTCAGCACCATGCCGACACGGGCTTTTATTTTGCCCGTTCGTTTTGCTACGTCGGATCTTGCCGGTGCACCTGACATCACGACGGTATGAAAACACTGACGATCTGGACACAGAAAGGCGGCGTAGGCAAGACGGCACTCACTTGCCAGCTTGCGCATGTCCTGCGCGCGCGCGACTACCGCGTGCTCGTCATTGACCTGGACAGCCAGGGCAATGCCGGCGCTGCCTTGCTACGCGCCGAGAAGGCCGTCGCGTTGGCGATCACGGCTGCTTCACTTCTGATGAACGGCAATCCGGTCATGGATTTGCCTGACGTGGCGTTTGCCGTCATTCGCGCGACACCCGAACTGGTCCGCATTCCCGAGCAGTCTGACGAATTCAGCCGGTTCCACGAGAATCTTCGTGCCAATCTCGCGCGCATCGAGCCGTCCTTCGACATCTGCCTCATCGACTGCCCGCCATCGGACGATCTGCGTGTGCTGCTCGCGCTAACCGTGGCCGATAGCGTGCTCAGCCCAATCCAGCTCAATCAGGAAGCGATCGAGGGAATCGTCAAGACGCTGCGCGGCACGCGTGGTGTCGAGCGCGTACGCGAGAAATTCAACCCGTCGCTGCGATTCCTCGGCATTGTGCCGAACATGGTCGAGGCAACGCCGCTGCAGAAACGCAATTTCGTTGAGGTGCTGGAGAACTTCGGCCGTTATCTGGTGCTGGACGACCAAGGCAGCGCGCTGCGTATTCTGCGTCGCTCGTCCATTGCCGAGGCACAGGAACTTGGCGTGCCCCTGCCCGAACTTGCCCGTACGAAGACAGCGGCGCGTGAGGCCTGGGCCGAACTCGCGCCGACGCTCGATCGCATCGCTGATCTCGTCATGGTTGGTCAGCCTGTTGTGGAGGCCGCTCATGGCGCTTGATCTGTCCATGCTTGATGAGCCCCAGACGAATGCGGCCGGAGTGGTGCTGAATCTGCCGCTCGACGAGATCGAGGAAGATCCCTCGCAGCCACGTAAGACATTTTCTCAGGCGTCGCTCGATGTGATGGCGAGACGTATTCGCGAGAAAGTGCAGGTCGAGGTACCGGTCACCGTACGGCCGAAGCGCAATGGCAAATACCGTCTGGTCGATGGGGCGCGCCGCTATCGCTCGTCGCAGATCGCGGGTATGTCTACGATCCGGGCTATCGTCGAAGCGGATCACACCATCGACCCGTATACGCAGGTGGTGGTGAACCTGCAGCGCGAAGAACTGCAGCCGATGGAGCTGGCCGAATTTATCGAGCAACGGCGTGCGGCCGGCGACTCGCTGGGCCGGGTCGCAGAAGCACTCGGCATCAGTGCGCGGGACGTCACGACCTATCTGTCCTTCCTGAGCGCGCCGGCCTCGATCCTCGAGGCGTTTCAGGCGGAGCGGCTGCGTAGCGTGCACGGTGTCTATGACCTGTGTCGGCTGCATGCACACGACGCCGAGGCTGTGGAGGCGTTTATGTCCGAGCAGGCGGGGCAAGAAATCACGCGCAGCATGATTCTGCGACTGCAGGACGCGATTCGGCGCGATGAGAACTCCGAAGTGCCGGATGGCGCGTCGGCAGAGGCGGCAACGTTGCCCAACGGGGCAGCGGAGAACAGTGCCTTGACGCCCAGTCAGTCGCATGAAGCCGGCGCGTCGACCGATGACGGGTCTGATGTGCCTGGTGCCGCCGTGCGCGAACTGCCTTTCCACAACCCTGACATTGAGCGCGAGGCGAAGTCGCCCAGGCTCGACGATCCCTCACGTATCCGCAAGCCGCTGTTGCTGGCCGATTACGCCGGCAGTGCGGTGATGGTACGCCTCGACCGGCTGCCGACAGCGCCCGGTCTCGCCTTCATCAAATATGAGGACGGACGCGGCGAGCTCGAGGTCGAACTCGGCGTGCTGTCCAACTGGACTCTGACCGATTCGAAGGTATCGCCATGAACTCCGTGATCAACCGATTTTTCCGCAACCTGCTGGTGGCGCTGACGCTTGCCATGACTCTGTCTGTGGTGCCAGCCGTGGCCCACGCCGATGACTGGGGTTGCCAGGTGCTGCTGTGCCTGGCGAACCCCGGTGGGCCTGAGCAGTACGGTGCCTGTGTGCCACCGATCGAAAAACTCTGGAAGGCGCTGAGTCACGGTGATCCGTTCCCGACCTGCGATTTCAGCGCGTGGCTGAGCAGCCTGGCGCCCGACGTGCGTAACGCGATTCCGGCCGCCTGGCTCGCAAATCTCGGCGCGGGCACGGGTGCCTCGAACACCTGGGCAAACAGCGGCTATTGCCGTGAAGACCTGCTGTACTGGGGCGGCCCCGAGCAGAGCGTGCCGCTGTGCCGGGCATCAGGTGCGATCAACGTGATGATCGACGGCCAGCTCTATACCCGCGTGTGGTGGGGGACGAGTAGCGCAAATGGCGGCTCGACGATCACGGAATACTACGGCCCACCCGGGGTGACGGATCAGGCCGCCTATGATCCGACCCAAGCGTTCGCGCTCTGGATGCAGGCGCAGAACGATGATGCGCGCTGGAATCGGTAAAGGGCACGCGGCGATGATCTCCGATCTTCCTATGCTCGTGGCGCAATGCGCGCCTGGTGTCCACCCGGTCACGATGCAGGCGGTGGTGAGCGCCGAATCGGGCGGTAATCCGTATGCGATCGGCGTGGTCGGCGGACGTCTTGTCCGTCAGCCGCGCACGCTCGATGAAGCGCTTGCTACGGTGAGCGCGCTCGAACGTGCCGGCTGGAACTACAGCGTCGGCCTCGCCCAGGTGAACCGCAGCCATTTCGCCGAGTACGGATTGCATGGTACCGCCGCGTTCGATGCGTGCCGCAACCTGCGAGCTGGTGCGGACATTCTTGCGCGCTGCTATGCGCGTGCAGCAGGTCGGGCGCGCGCCGGCCAGGCGGTGTTGCACGACGGACTGTCCTGCTACTACAGCGGCAATTTCCAGACCGGCTATCGCGCGGGTTATGTGCAGCGTGTCGTGATGAATGTGGCGCAGGTCGCTGCTCCGGTCACCGCAGGACCGGCTCGCTTGCCGACCGTGCCGGCCATCGACGCTGAAGCGATCCCCTTCATTCCGGTCGTGTCCGAGCGTGTATCGCGTGCGGTGCGATTGGTGCCCGATTCGGGACAAAGACAGGGTGAGACGGACCGGACAAATCAGGGCGGAGTGTCCGATGCGCCATCGGCACCGGATACGCCCAACGACAACGCGGTGGTGTTCTGATGAAAACCCTCATTCTTGCCGAAAAACCCTCGGTCGCGGGCGACATTGCCGCCGCCCTGGGAGGATTCACGCAGATCGACAAAACGCTGTTCGAGCGCGACGACCTCGTCGTGACCTGTGCAGCCGGGCATCTTGTGGAGCTGGCCGCGCCGGCAACGATCGCGTACCTGACGCCCGTGATACCCGAGAGTTTCGATCTCGTCGCGCGCGAGAGCGCAACGGAGCGGCTGAAGGCGGTGATCAAGCAGATTCGTCGCAGCGATATCCGCAGGCTGATCAATGCGTGCGACGCGGGCCGGGAAGGCGAGCTGATTTTCCGGTTGATTGTCGAGTTCGCGGGCAGCTCAAAGCCGATCCGGCGCATGTGGCTGCAGTCGATGACGCCTCAGGCGATTCGCGACGGTTACGCCGCGATGCGCACCGACCGTGACATGCAGCCGCTCGCCGCGGCGGCGCGCATGCGTGTCGAAGCAGACTGGCTCGTTGGCATCAACGGCTCGCGCCTGTGCCGCCGGTTGACGGGCACCACCACGCCCGTCGGCCGCGTGCAGACGCCGACCTTGATGCTGGTGGTTGAGCGTGAGGAAGCGATTCGCGCATTCCAGCCGCGCACCTATCACGAGGTGCATCTGAAGGTGGCTCTGTCGGCGGGCGAGTTCACGGCGCGCTGGCAAAACCCGGATGTGCGCGCGGGCGACGCCGCTGACTCGGCCGAGCGGACGGAACGGATCTGGAATGCGTCGACGGCGCATGCCGTTGCCGCACGCTGCGCCGGCCGTGACCCGCAATCCATTGCGGATGAGACGCAGCCGAAGAAACGCAGCGCGCCGGCGCTGTTCGATCTGACCGCCCTGCAGCGTGAAGCGAACCGGCTGTATGGCCTGTCGGCCAAACAGACTCTTGATATTGCCCAGATCCTCTATCAGGACCGGAAGGTCCTGACCTATCCGCGCACCGACGCGAAGGCGCTGCCGGAGGATTACGTGGACACGATCACACAGATCATCAGCACGCTGGCGGACAGCGGCTATGCCGCGCAAGTTCGGCCGATACTCGATGGTGGCTGGATCCGGCCGGCGAAGCGGATTTTCGACAACGCCAGGATCAGCGACCACTTCGCAATTATCCCGACCGGCACGCAGGCATCCGGTCTGTCGAAAGCCGAGCAGGCGATCTACGACCTCGTCGTGCGCCGTACGCTGGCCACGTTCTATCCTGACGCCGAGTTCGCCGTGACCGTGCGCACGGTGTGCCTGGGTGATGACCGATTCGTCGCCCGCGGCCGGGTCATGGTGCAGGCGGGGTGGCTTGCCGTATATCGGAGCGAGAGTGAGGTCGACGGCGGCGGTAATGACAGCGGCAAAGGAGAGGGCGCGGAAGTCGCGCCGGCGCTGCCCGCGCTCGCTGCGGGCGAAAGCGGCCGGAACGTCGGCACTGATGTCGTCCAGGGCCAGACACGCGCGCCGTCGCGCTACACCGAAGCGACGCTGTTGTCGGCGATGGAGCATGCCGGCCGTGAAGTCGAGGACGCCGCGTTGCGTGAGGCATTGGCCGAGCGCGGGCTCGGTACGCCAGCCACGCGCGCGGCGACGATTGAAGGTCTGCTGGCCGACGGCTATCTGGAGCGCCAGAAAAAGATCCTGGTGCCGACCGCTCGCGCATTCGCGCTCAAGAAGCTGCTGGTTACGCTGCAGTGCGAGGCACTGCTGTCGCCGACGCTCACGGGCGAATGGGAGTCGCAGCTGCGCGCCATTGAGCGCGGCGAGGTGTCAGCCTATGGATTTCGCGATCCGGTCGAGAGCTTTATCCGCGCGCTGGCGAAGCGCACCGATGCACTTGAGACCGCGATGCTCGCGAACAATGCGCCGTGTCCGGCCTGCGGGAAGCCGCTACGCCGTGTGGTCGGCAAGCATGGTCCGTTCTGGAGCTGCTCGACCTATCCGGCTTGCAATACCGTGCTGCCCGACGCTCAGGGCAGGCCGGGCCAGCCTCGTCCGAAACCTGTTGTCAGCCAATACAAGTGTGCGTGCGGTGCCGGCCTTGTGCATCGCACGGGTACCTCGAAGAAAACCCGCAAGCCCTACAGCCTGTGGTCCTGCAGCGCGTATCCGAAGTGCAAGCAATCCTATCGCGACCGTGACGGACAACCCGACATCACGAATCCCCCCTCTGACTAACGACGCTTAGTCCCTCCTTCTTTTCAGGCAACAGGCGAAGTCGCCAGATGCAACGTGATCTCGGCGTGGAATTACTTCGTCTTTATTTAGGATAACTAACTGAGGTGTGGCATGAAAAACCACCAATACCGTATCGAGACCAGTTTCCAGATCGTCGGCACGTGTCTGCTCGCCCTGCTGCTGGCCGACCCAGCCTGTGCGCAGATCACCTCGCAGGCCAGCACGATCCTCAGCGATATCTCGACCGGACTGACGGCGATTGGCGTCGTGATCTGCACGATCGCGCTGATGTGGGCGGGCTTCAAGATGATGTTCCAGCACGCACGCTTCGGCGAGATCGCCAACATCTTCATCGGCTCGATGCTGGTGGGCGGTGCCTCGACGATTGCTGGCGTGCTGCTGTCTGGCAGCTCATCGTAAGCGGAGGATGCGCCATGTCTTCGCTCGACCTTCGCGACGCCATTTTCAAAGGTTGCACGCGCCCGGCCATGTTGATGGGCGTGCCGATTGGCCCCTTCATTGCTGCTGTCGGTTCGATCCTGATCGGTGGCATGTGGACCTTCATCGTGTCACCGACTGCGGCGTTGATCGTGCTGTCGTTGCTGATTCCGGTGGTGGTCACGATGCGCGCGATTACGCGCTACGACGACCAGCGTCTGCGCCAGACCTTCATGCAGTTGCGGCTGCGTCTGCTCCAACGTAACCGGAAGTTCTGGGGGGCGCATACGTATTCGCCGACCGGGAAATTCCGGCGGCGTGCGAGTGGTGGCCCCGTGGGGGCTAAACCGAAATTCGACACGGAAGCGTCACGCGAGGTTCCGGTGGCCGATTTCGTGCCGTACTCGTCGCACCTGACCGACACAATTATCCGCACGCGCGAGGGCGATTTCCTGCGTGTCTTCCGCCTGGAGGGGATCGCGTTCGAGACGGCCGATCCCGTCGATATCCTCGCACGCCATGAGGGATTCAACAGTCTCGTGCGCAGCTTTGGTACCGGCAACGTGGCGTTGTGGTCGCATCGCATCAGCCGGCGGGTCTCGGATCGATTCGATGCGCGCTATGCGAATGAGCGGATCGATGCAATGGCTGGCGCCTATTACGATGGATTTGACGGTTACCGGATGATGGCGCGTGACCAGTATCTGACCGTGATCTACCGGCCCGTGCGAGGCAAGACCGGCAGGCTGCTGCGTCAGGCGCCGCGCACGCTGGAGGCGATTCAGGAGGCTGAGCGCGCGGCGATCAAGGCGCTCGATGATCTGGGGCGCGACGTCATGCAAAGCCTCGTGCGCTACCGGCCGGAAGCGCTGGGTACTTACCAGCATAACGGCCGCGAGTATTCGCGCGCACTCGAATTCCTGGGCTACCTGCTCAACCGTGTCTGGGAGCGCGTACCCGTGCCGTCGGGACGGATTGCCGAAGCGCTGCCCACCTCGCGCCTGTTCTTCGGCGGCGAGAAACTGGAATTCCGCACGGTCAACGGCCATCAGCATGGCGTCATGCTCGACCTGAAGGACTATCCGGAGATGTCCGAGCCAGGCATGCTCAACGGCCTGTTATACGGCAATTTCGAGTTTATCGAGACCCAGAGCTTTTCGGTACTGGATCGCGCGAGCGCCAAGACCGTGCTCGAACGCCAGCGAGGCCGGTTGATTGCTGGCGAGGATGTGGCGAGCTCGCAGATCGTGGCGATGGATCAGGCGCTCGACGGGTTGGTCAACGGCACGTTCGTGCTTGGGGAATATCACTATTCGCTGGCCGTGTTCGGTGACACGAGGGCCGACGCTGAGCGGGCCGCGTCGATGGCGCGCGCCAGGCTACAGGATGCCGGGTTCCAGGCGGCAATGGTCGATCTGGTCGCGGATGCGGCCTGGTTCGCGCAACTGCCGGCGAACTGGCGCTACCGCACGCGCGAGGCGACGCTTAGTTCACGCAACTTCTGCGGGCTGTCGAGCTTCCACAATTTCATGTCCGGCAAGCGCAACGGCAATCCCTGGGGCGAAGCGATCGTGATCCTCAAGTCGCCGAGCGGCCAGCCCGTGTACCTGAATTGCCACGTGACGCCCGAGGACAGTGATTCGTTCGACGCGAAGGCGCTCGCGCACACGTTGATCGTGGGCCAGGCCGGTTCCGGCAAGACCGCGGTCGAGATGTTCATCCTTGCGATGCTCACGAAATACGGCGTTTCGCTGGCGCTGTTCGACAAGGATCGCGGCTGCGAGATCGCGATCCGCTGGATGGGGGGTACCTATCTGCGCATGAAGCGTGGCGAATCGACCGGCCTCAATCCGTTCTGGCTGGAGCCGACCCCGGGCAATGTCGATTTCTGGGTACGGGTGGTCACGCGTTGCGTGACGCGCGCGGACAGGCCGCTGACCACGAAGCAGGAGTCGGATATCTGGACGGCCGTGCAGGCCGTGGCCGGCATGCCGAAGGAAGTGCGGCGCCTGTCGATGGTGCTGCAGCTGCTGCCCAAGGACGGCGAGGACAGTCTCTACGAGCGCCTCGCGAAATGGTGCCGGCCGGGGCGTCTGGGCTGGGTGCTCGACAACGCGAGCGACCAGATCGCGGGTTCGATGGCCCAGAGCCAGATTTTCGGTTTCGACGATACCGAGCTGATTGACGACGCCGAGATTGCGCCACTCGTCACGATGACGATGCTGCATTACACGGACCTCAAGATTGACGGCAATCGCTTCGTGGTGGTGCTGGCCGAATTCTGGAAGCGGCTGCAAAGCGACGTGTATACGAGCTTCGCCGAGGACATGCAACGTACCGGCCGCAAGGAAAATACTTTTGCGATCTACGACACGCAGTCGCCGGCCGAAGTGATCGCGAGTCCCGCCGCCAAGGCGCTGATCGGTCAGATGGCGACAGTGGTCTACCTGCCGAACCCGACCGCGGACTCATCCGACTATATCGACGGTTTCAAGCTGTCGAAGGCCGAGTTCGACATCGTGCGCAATCTGGGCGAGACGAGTCGGCGCGCGCTGATCAAGCAGGGCTCGCGCTCGTGTGTGGTGACACTCGATCTGTCCGGTCTCAAGGTGGAGCAGGGCGAGGCTATCGACATCCTGTCAGGCTCGAAGGACAACGTCGAGCTGCTTGACGAGATCCGCGCCGAGGTCGGTGACGATCCGCAAGCCTGGCTGCCCGTGTTTCAGCAGCGTCTGGCTGCGCGACGCGATGCACAGTCGCGTGCAAGGAGGACGATCCGCCCGCATCCGGTCACGCCGTTTTCCGTGCAGGCGCAATCCTCGACGAACCCAGCGGAGGTGCGTCATGGCTAGCGGCGTGTTTTCCATGGTGGGTAACGGGATCGAAAGCGGCGTCACCACCTACGTCAACCAGACGTCCGCGGCACTGTCGAGCGCGCTGGTGCCGGTGGTCACGACGGCCCTGACGATCTGGGTCATGGCCTACGGTTTTGCCGTGATGCGCGGCGAAGCTTCGGAATCGGTGCCGGCATTCGCCTGGCGCGCGGCAAAGATCGCGATTCTGCTCGCAATTGCCCTGGGCAGCGGCATCTATCAGTCCACGGTCGTGACAGATGTGCAGAACGGTACGGGCATGCTTGCACAGACCATCGCCCAGGCGGGCGGCGGCAGTTGTTCGGCCAGTATGTCGGGCGTCACGGGAACGGGTAGCGGTTCGGCGGCCAGCGTCTATGCCGCACTCGATTGCTACGACGCGCAGTTGGGTGCCGTGGTCACCGCCGACGTCAATCATGCGTCGCAATCCGGTTTGACTGATTTCGGCGCGGCGATGGGCTATCTTGCGAGCGCAATTATCGTTGCTTTTGGTGGCTGCATCTTCCTGCTGGTTGCCTGTCTCGAGACCGTGCTTGCGCGCGTGTTTCTCGATCTCGTGCTCGGCATTGGCCCGTTGTTCATCGCGAGCGGTGCGTTCGAGCCTTCGCGGCGCTTCTTCGATGCGTGGACAGGCAAGGTTGTGACCTACTGTCTGATGCAGGTCCTGATCGCGGCTTTTCTCGGCATCGCGCTATCGGTCTTCTCATCGGAAACCGCGTCGTTGACCGGGCTCAGTTCCCTGCCGGCTGCATCTGACAGCGGCAACCTCTACACCGCGGTCGTCAACCAGATGATGGGCTCGTCCTCGACGGTCAACGATGACCAGTATTTCGTCGACGCGCTCGGCATGCTCGTGACCGGCATTTTCCTCGCGATGCTGTGCTGGCAGTTGCCGTCGGTGGCTTCGGCACTGGGCGGTGGCAGTGCCATGACGGGTGTCGGGGCATTCGCGGCGGGGCTCGCGAGCCGGGCGGTGGCGGGGGCGGCGGGGACCGCGCTTGCCAGAGCGCTTTCGGGCAAGGGGCCGGGCAGCGGCGGGAGCATTTCGTCCGGCGGTGGCCCTGGCGGTGCAAGCAGTCGTGGTGGAACGCGACCCGCCTATCAGCGCGCCACGATGGACAACCTGAACCGGACAGCCTGAACGGCCGCGCTTGAGTGCAGACCGACCCATGAGCCTAAACCCATGAGGATCACCATGAAAGAGACATTCATCACGGTACGCCGGGCCGCGACCGCGCTGTACGTGTCGGCCGTCGTTGTTGCGACAGGCATCGGCATGCCGGCCACGGCGCAGGCGCAGGGCATTCCCGTCTTCGACGCCTCGGCTGTCGCACAGATGCTGCTGACGGTGAGCAACCTGCAGCAACAGGTAGAGCAGTTGATGACGACGTACAACTCGCTCACGGGTGTGCGTGGGTTCGGCAATCTGCTGAGCAACCCGGTCGTTGCGCAGTCCCTGCCGGCGAACTGGCAGAGCATCTATACAGCGATCCAGCAGGGTGGTTACTCGGGACTCACGGGGGCCGCGCAGGCATTGCGCTCGGCGAGCCAGATCTACAACTGCGAGAACCAGGCTGGCATTGATCAGCAGGTGTGCCAGCGCGCGCTGAACAAGCCGTTCCAGGACAAGGCGCTGGCCCAGCAGGCCTATCAGACGGAACTCAACGAACTCAATCAGGTGCAGGCGCTGGTGCAGCAGATCAGCCAGACGCAGGACCCGAAGGGCATCGCCGAGCTGCAGGGTCGCATCGCGGGCGAGCAGGCCGCGATCCAGCAGGAAACGACCAAGCTGCAACTGTTCAGGATGATGGCCGAGACCGAGGACAAACTGGTGGCCGAGCAGCAGCACGAACTCGATCTGCAGCGTTCATCGAGCGCCCAGCGTGCCCAGGACCGGTTGAGTCCGGTTACGTTCGACTAAAGCTCTCATGCCGACTATGAACAAGTTCCTTTCAATATTATTAGCTATCCTGATTGTATGTGAATCGGGATGCAGCGTGTCCCATCCGCCGCCGATGCCGGACGGCCGAGATCGGGTGCCAGTCAATCGAACGGGCGGAGGTGTGGCATGACTCCGTTCAAACGTCCGGCGGCGTCACTAGACTGGGAAGCCTCCGCACTTCAGATGCAGGAGCGCTCCGAGCGTCGCGCCTGGCAGGTCGCGAAGGTGGCGTCAGTGATCGCCGTGGCCTGTGCGGTGGCGTTCGCGTCAATGGTGCCGTTCTATCGGGTGATCCCGTTGCCGATCGAGGTGGATCGGCTGACGGGCGATGCCGAAGTCATCGACGTACTCGATGCGCGGCACGTTAGGCTTACCGAGCTCGTCGACAAGCACTGGCTCACGAGTTACGTCCAGACGCGCGAGCGGTACTTCTGGCCGTTCCTGCAGATGGACTATGACGCCGTGCGCACGATGAGCGACGGGCGAGCCGAACGCGATTACGACGCGATCTACGCTGGCCCCGATGCGCTCGACAAGGTACTCGGACCCAACATCGAGCGCCGCATTCGCATTCTGTCGACGAGTCTGCCGCCCGGCGAGCCGGGGCGTGCCGTCGTGCGCTTCATGCGCACGACCGTCGATCACCGCCAGGTCGAAAAGCCGGAGTGTTTTCTCGCGACGATCGCCTACCAGTACAAGCCGAAGGTGCTGCAGCGCGAGCAGGAAGGCACGCTCAATCCACTCGGCTTCAAGGTAACGGCCTATAGCCGGGATGCCGACTACGGCATTTGCCAGCCTGTCTCAGGCAGCGTGGCACTGGCAGGGAAGACGCCCGCGATGGCGCCGGCCTCATCGACGGAGGTGACTCGATGAAGACGAATCGACTCCAGCGGCTTTGGGTATGCGGCGTGGCGGTGCTGGGCAGCACCTCTGCGTTGGCGCTCCAGATTCCTGGCTATCGCGGCGACAGCCGCGTGCGGCAGGTGCTGTACGACGAGAGCGAGGTGGTGCAGGTCGTGACCGCGCGCGGTGCCGGCACGCAGATCGTGTTCGGCGCAGACGAGCATATCGTGCGCGCGGGCATGGGCGACAACGCCGAGGCCGAAGGCTGCGGCCGGACATCCAACGTGGATCGCACCAATGAGGTGGTGTCCGACTGGAAGATTTCCGCCTGCAAGGGTGATTCGGACATTTTCCTGAAGCCAGGTAGCCACGCACACAACACGAACCTGATCGTGCATACCGACCGGCACGACTACGCGTTCGATCTGGTGGTGCTGCCGGCTGCGTCGGGTAACGCGGACGCAATGTACCGCGTCATGTTCTCGTATCGGGATGAGTTGGCGAAACATGATGCGGCTGGGGCAGAGGCAAGTCTGATAGCCCAGCGTGAAGCGGCGCCGGCAATCAAACGCAATCTCGCCTATACGATGCAGGCGGTTCATGGCTCCGACGACATCACGCCGTCGGCCATGTGGGATGACGGGCGATTTACCTACATCGAGATTGCGGGCAACCGGAAGATTCCTTCGGTTTTCCGCGTTGCGGAGGACGGTTCAGAACATGTGCCGGACAAGCACATGGAGGGCGACCGGATCGTGCTGCACGAAGTCGCCCGGCGCTGGGTTTTGCGCCTGGGCGACGAGGCGGTCGAGCTGTGGAACAACGCCTACGACCTGAATGGCGTGCCGCCCGTCGACGGCACGACCGTGCCGGGCGTGGTGCGGGAACTGAAGGTGCCGTCGTCTCCGGCAACGAAGGAGCCGGGCGAGCTGGGGCAAGCCACGCAAGGGGGCCGCGATGAATGACGAACGGAACCGTCAGCCGGACGATGCCGCTGCGCCCGGTTCGGATATTCCCCCTGCACGGGGCGGCGCGCAGCATGCAGATCTGTACGATGTGCCGCCGACGCCGCAGCGCGAAGCCCCCGCCGACGCGCAGGCGTCCGATGCGGGGAAGGCAGTTGAGGGCCAGCACGTGGCCGAAGCCGTTCAACGACCTGTCGAACGGGCCAAGCCAGTTCATCCGGATGGATTTCCGGATCTTCCCCGTCACGGACAGGATGCCGGCAGCGTGGCGAAGCGCTGGCTCGGTATCCTCGCGTTTGTGGCGGTGACGTTGATCGGCGCAATCTGGGCGGTGCATCGCGTAGTTGCGCTGCACCAGGCAGAGTCGAAGCATGCGCGCGATACCGCCAGCGACAAGCCGGCCGGGGGCCGCTCGTTCGATACCACCGCTGCGAGTACCACTGCGGCATCGGCAGCATCGGGTACGGCGCCGATTTCGGTGGTGGCGCAATCCGCCGCGTCTTCTGTATCAGCACCGAAACCGTCGAGCGTGCATATCGGGGCACCGGTAACCTCGGGTGGCCAGGCGATTGTGCCGCATCCGGTCGCTAGCTGGTACGACGCGGATCTGATGGTCGGCGCGGGAGATGCAGGCGGCGCGGAAGCTGCGTCCGGCACGGTATCCAGTGTGGGGAGCAGCGCGCCGGTCACGGCGGGTGGGTCGTCAGTCTTGTTTGCTTCGCTTACGCCAACCCTGCTGCGTGCGACACAGGCGGGGCTCATCGCGAATCGGGATTTACGGCTGTCGGCTGGCGCCAAGATTCCCTGCGCGGGCGATACCGCTTTCGATTCAACACTGGCCGGGATCAGTACCTGCACGGTGACGTCGAATGTGTATTCGGACAACGGTCATGTACTGCTGATCGAGCGCGGTTCGACCGTCAATACCGAATTCCGGTCGGCGCCGGTCCAGGGCCAACGGCGCGTGTTCATCCTGTCTGCGCGTATCCAGACGCTGAACGGGGTCACGGTGCAGATCGATTCGCCTGCGGCCGATGCGCTGGGCCGCATGGGGATCGATGGCGAGGTCGATAACCACTGGGGCGAGCGTCTGGGGGCGGCCTTCATGTTGTCGCTCGTGCAGGATTCGATCGGCTACCTAGCGTCGCGCAGCAATTCGTCGAACGGGACGGTGGTGTTCGAGAACACCCAGCAGACCGGCAACGATATGGCGACCAGGGTGCTCAACAGCACGATCAATGTTCCACCGACCGTGACGAAGAACCAGGGCGCAGATTTTCTGATCGTACTCGCGCGCGACATCGATTTCGACAGTGTCTATCAGTTGGAGGCGAAGTGATGGCCTCAGTCGAACCCGATGAACGCCTGCCGGCCGACGCGGCGCTGCGCATCCTCATGCCCGAGATTGCCGCGCTTCTCGCGACCGATGGCGTGACGGAGCTGGTCGTCAACGACGCGGGCCGCGCGCTGACCGAGACCGAAACGGGCTGGCGTATCCACGCGATGTCGAGCCTCACGCCCGAGCGACTGGAAGCCATCGCGGTGGCGGTCGCAACTTTCACGAGCCAGGGTATTTCGGCGCAGCGGCCGATCCTATCGGCGCTGCTACCTGACGACGAGCGCATCCAGATCGTGATGCCGCCGGCGGTACCGCCGCGCACGATCTCGTTCACGATCCGCAAGCCGACTTCGTCGGTGATCGCGCTCGAATCGTATCGTGGTCGCGGGGTCTTCAAGGACACGATCTGGCGCGCGCCAGCCGGGCTCGATCAGCGCCGCTGCGAACTGAGTCCAACCGACCGCGAGCTGGTCGAACTGCTCGAAGCGAAGCGGTTTGTTGAGTTCTTCGCGAAGGCGGTTGCAGCGCGAAAAAACATCGTGCCGGTCGGCGATACGGGATCGGGCAAGACGACGTTCACTAAGTCGCTCGCAATCTATATAGGCAAGACCGAGCGCGTGATCACGATCGAGGACGTGCGCGAACTGTTCCTGCCGCATCTGCAGAACATCGTGCATCTGCTCTACAGCAAAGGTGGGCAGGGCCAGGCCAAGGTCACGCCGGCCGACCTGATCGCCTGTGCGATGCGCATGAAGCCCGATCGCGTGCTGCTGGCCGAGCTGCGCGGCGCCGAGGCCTTCGACTTCCTGAAACTGATGACGACGGGCCACGAGGGATCCCTCTGTACCTATCACGCGCGTTCACCGGCCGTGGCCCTGGAGCGCTTCGCGCTGATGGCGAAGGAGCATCCCGAGGCTCACGCCTACGACGACGCGGCGTTGAAGCGCTTATTGATGTTGACCGTGGACGTGATCGCGCACCTCGAAGCGAGGCCGACGTTCGACGCACAGGGACGCCAGACCGGCAAGGTCCGTCGCATGACCGAGATCGCATTCGATCCCATCAAGAAACTCGAATTGTCCTGACAAGGAGAATCCTCATGGCACGCGAACAACTCAAGCCCCGCGGAGCGCTGTGGTTCGGCTACAACCCGGTAGTCGGCTGGCTGATGGAGGCGACGCCCGAAAGCGCGGCGATTCTGCGCGAGGTGCGTAGCAGTTTCGATCCCGATGCCTGGAAGGCGGGTTTTACGGGCTATACGGGTCTTACGCTCGAAGCACGCCGGCGGCTCGCGACGCATGGCCTGCAGGCCGAGGCACTGACCGGTGACCTTGTGGCCGCGTATTACGCCGAGCAGCACGACGAGGCGCGTGGTCTGACCTGGCCGTATCTGCGCGTGAAACTCGTCGACGGCAATGAGGCCTATCTGGTGTCGTTGGGGCTTGGCACGGGGCCGGGGCAGATGCTCGCGCAAAAGCTTCTGGGTGTGAAGCCGGGCGAACGCGTGCGCCTGACGGTCTTCGGCAAGCTCGAGGACGGTTATGCCAATCACGCCGTGAGCCTGAAGAATGCCAGTGGTCATGAGATACGTGGTCCGGGTGGCCTGTTCCGCGAGGCCGAAATGCTCGTGCAAGGCCGGATCGCGGACTTACACGAACAGGGAATCGACAGTCGTGAAGCGACAGCGCAGGCGCGCGCACAGGTCAAGACCGAGTTCCATCGCCGTTTGATCGAGGAGCGGATCGCCCCTGTCTTCGCGGCCTATGCGAACGAGCGAGCCGAGCTGGCGGCCGAGTCCGCGTCGGATGGCGAGGTGCCCATTGATGGCAGGCCCGAACCCGATCCGGTCGGTGGTTTCGACGACGTGGCAGACGGCGTGCCGTTCTGATCGCCCGGCGAACCCTGGATACCGATCATGCGATATCGACTCGACCTCGTCAGGCTCTGGCGTTCCGGAGGCCGGACGCTGGCGATCGTGCTTGGCGTGCTGATCGCCATCGGCATTGCTGCGGTCGCCGCGTTCTGGATCGCAGGCTTCGTGTTCTTTGCGCTTGCGCACCATAACCCGTTGCAGGCGGGTAGCTTTGGCTATCTCGATGCGCTGACGGACTGGTCGGATGGCTGGTTGCGGGGTTACGGCAAGCGTCTCGCGATAGCTTCTGTGATTGGCGGTGGCCTGGCGTTTGTCGGGCCGTTGGTGCTGATCGGCATCGTGCACGCGCAGATGGGACAGCGCGATTTGCATGGCAGCGCACGCTTCGCGACCGAAGCGGAAATCCGCAAGGCTGGCCTGTTATGAGCGCGATCGTTGCCAATGCCTCCAAGCCAGCCGGCCCGCCGCTCGTGGTCGGCGTCTGGCGCGGCCGCTATCTGCGCTTTGCCGGCCAGCAGTTCGTGTTGCTCGCGGCACCGACCCGCTCGGGCAAGGGCGTCGGCATCGTGATTCCGAACCTGTTGTCGTATGGGCATTCGGTGGTCGTGCTGGACATCAAGCAGGAGAATTTCGCGATCACGGCAGGCTTTCGTGCGCAGCACGGGCATGAGGTCTATCTGTTCAATCCGTTCGCGGAGGATTTTCGGACCGCACGGTACAACCCGCTGTCGGCGATCTCTGACGGGATATTCCGGGTCGGCGACATCCTCGCGATCGGTTACGCGCTTTATCCCTCGGGTGGCCATGATTCGTTCTGGAACGACTCGGCACGCAATCTGTTCCTCGGACTCACGATGCTGCTGTGCGAGCTGCGCGATGCGCGCGGCAAACCCGGTGACACGGACATGAACCTGCCTGATTACCCGGTCACGATCGGCGAGGTGCTGCGCCAGTCGTCAGGCAAGGGCCAGCCGGTCAAGCAGTATCTCGGGTCGCTGCTCGCGAATTACGGCCAGGTGCTCACAGGGGCATGCGTCGATTCATTGAACCGTTTCCTGGCCAACGACGACAAGGTACTGGCAAGCATTCTCGCGACCTTCAATGCACCGCTCACGATCTGGGCGAACCCGGTCGTGGACGCCGCGACGAGCGCGAACGACTTCGACCTGCGCGACGTGCGTAAGAAGAAGATGACCGTGTATCTCGGCATCACGCCCGATCACCTGGCCGAATCTGCTGTGCTGCTGAATCTGATGTTCTCGCAGCTTGTGAACCTGAACACGAAGAAGCTGCCGCAGGACGATCCCGAGCTCAGGTACCAGTGCCTGATGCTGATGGACGAATTCACGTCGATCGGCAAGGTCGCAATCATCGCCAAGTCCGTGTCCTATATGGCCGGCTACAACATGCGATTGCTCGCGATTATCCAGTCGGTCGCGCAGCTCGAATCGGTCTACGGGCGCGAGGATGCGCGGACCTTTGCGACGAACTGCGCCATGCAGGTGCTGTATCCGCCACGCGAGCAGAAAGACGCGAACGAGTATTCCGAGATGTTGGGCTATTTCACGCAGAAGTCGGCCAGTATCAGCCGGCCGCGTGGTTGGACCACGAAGGGCGGGGAAAGCGTCAGTATTTCCGATCAGCGCCGCGCCCTGTTATTGCCACAGGAGCTCAAGGAACTGGGGCAGGACAAGGAAATCATCCTGCTCGAAAACACCAAACCCATCCTGGCGAACAAGATCGTCTATTACCGCGATCCGGTATTTCAGGCGCGCATCCTGCCGGCACCTGCGGTCAAGCCGCTCGACGTGGCGGGCTATCAGGCTCGCGTCGAGCATCGGCTGCGCGATCTGCTTTCGACTGACCTTGATGCAGCAGGGCGTCTCACCGTGCCGGTCGAGCACCTTGAAATTCTGGCGGACATGAACGTGCAGGGGCTGCCGGATACGCTGGAAACCTTCGAGGATGTGGCTGACGAAGACGTACCTGCTCTGGTCGACTGGTACTTCACGAGCATGGGCGTGCCACAGGCGCCACTGCGCAACGCGCTCGAACGGGTGGATGCAGAACTGGCAGACATCGAAGTGTCGAGCGCGCCGGAGCCGCTTGCGCCCGACGTGGCGCAGCGCGTGATGGACAACGATGTCGAGTTCTTCGGCGGCAGCGTCGAGACAGAAGCAGACGTGTTATCGGCCGCGCGGTTGACGGGTCTCGATGACAGCGAAGGCGAGGCGGTCTGGGGCACTGAACCGGACGCGACGCCATTGCCGGTTCCGGCCGATCTGATTCTGTCGTTGGCGCAGCCGGTAACCAGGAAGCGCTCGCCGCGCGGCAAGGCAACGGGTACCCGCCGTACATCGTCGGCGTCGACATCCCGATCCAGGAAAGCGGGTGCGTCGGCGATGGACGGCTAATGCATCGCCAACGCATTCCCCGAATCCGGGCCGCCGCACCTGAATGTACGCGGGCAGCTTCGGACCAGAGGCTGTCCGGCAGCGTATCTGGACGGCTATTTTCAGGTAGCAAACGGAGTACCGATCATGAGCGATATCGCTGAACAACCGCAAGAGACGAAGCGTAGCCGGAAGTCTTCGACCCGGCGCGCGCGCCCGGAATCCCCGGATTCGGCCTCAACGAAGGAGGGGGGCACACCCTCGAAATCGGCGTCGGCAGATCAGGCGGAGGCACCGGCCGAGTCTTCGCGCAAAGTGGGCAATGCGCTGTTCGACTTCAGGGAGGTGCCGCCGGAGATCAAGGCTGCTGCGCAGCAGCGCTTCGGTGCTGACATCCGTATGGGCGTGCCACGCGAGAACGGTCTGTACAAGGGCGAGGTATTCAACACCGATCGCTATCTGGTGCAGGAGGTGGCGACGCGCAGCGTGGTGTTCCATGACAAGCAGAACATGGAATTTGCCGACAGCCGTCTGAAGTGGTGCAACGAAAACCAGCGGCTCAACGGCGCGGACGTGCAGGTGGGCTATACGGGCGATCAGCCCAAGGTGTTCCCGTACGACCGGCGGCGCGACCAGATGGAAAAGGTGGTCCGGTCGTTGAAGAAATCGGCCGACGAACTGGGGTTTGGCGAAGATTTCGGCAAGCAGATCGATGCGGCCAAGGGAAAGTCATGGGATCGCGTAAAGGCAGCACGTAACGTTGCGCTCGAGGAGGCGAAGGCACGCCAAGTGCAGCAACCGTCGAAGTCGGCCGATGGTCCGGATCGGTAGTCGTTGCAACCGGACAGATGGAGGTGGTCTGATGGACAACCAGGCACAGGCACACGACATGGCGGACGCAGTCGACCCGTCGGGCCAGACGTCCAACATGGTTAATTCGGTCGAATGGGATCTGCCGCGCGAGCCAGTCGTGGCAGGAAAACAGGCGGCAGTCTCCCTGAACAGGGACGATGCGGCATCGCCCCGGCTCGATTGGGTCGATCCCGACGTGATGGAAATGCTGAGGCGCCGCCGCTTGCGGGACGTGGCTGCCGCGCGCGAGGGCATGCAGATGCCCGAGTGGGCGACATCAGGCCGATCGCCGGACATGAATGCGGGTAACGCTCAGTCGGTTGATGCGGCTACGGAGCATGCTCCCGTGTCGGCCGGGGAGACCCTTCAGGGGGAAGCGCCCAAGCCGGTATCTCGTCCGGTGAATGGTCCGCCGGAAACGCCACCGGAGAGCGTGTCGAAACGCTATCTGCAGGCAGGGCATCGGTATTTCCTGCGCGACGGCTCGCGGGAGATCGCTTTCGAGGACCGCGGCGCGCGCATGGTGACAGCGCATAACCGGCCGGATATTGCCGAGTCGATGGCTGAGATGGCACTGGCGAAGGGCTGGACGCAGATTCGTGTGAAGGGGCACGAGGATTTCCGGCGATCGGTCTGGCTGGAGGCGGCGGTACGTGGGATCGGCGTGACGGGCTATGTGCCGAACGATATGGATCGTGCGAACCTCGCTGAATTGGTGCAGGCGCGCTTGACCAATCGTGTCGAGCCAGTTGCCTCTCCGGCCGAGCCGACCAATAGATCGCCGTCGCGTCCGGGGCACGACAGCGAGGCCGCAACGGATCGCGGGTCGACTGGCCAGTTGGTGCGGCATGGTGCTGCGCCGTACCAGCATGGGACCGGTAGCGCGCGTTCGTATTTCGTGACGCTACGAGGCCCGGACGGTACAGACAAAACCGTATGGGGTGTCGACCTTGAGCGTGCGATGCAGGCGAGCGGCGCTCAGCCGGGGCAGACCGTTGCCCTGTCGAACCTCGGACGGCAACCGGTGACTGTCAATGAGCCCGTGCGCGATGCGGCAGGTCAGGTGATCGGCGAGCAACCGAAGGCAGTCGGGCGCAATATCTGGCAGGTCAAGCTGGTTGGCACGGAGCGCATGCCGCACGATGATGTGCAGTCCTTGTCGTCAACTAAGAAGGTTACGATCGATTCTCGTTCGGTTGATCAACGGGTGCCGACTGTTCGACCGCGTGTTTCACCGGCAACGGTAGATGTGACCGGCTGGTCGCCCGAGTCAGAATTTCGGGGCGAACTCGTCATGCATGGCCGCGCTCCTTATCAGAATAGGATCGGTGCGCAGGTTACGTATTTCGCGACACTGCGCGAGACTGATGGGCGTCAGTTAACGATGTGGGGTGCCGATCTTGAGCGGGCAATCACTGACGGCGGGGTACAAACGGGTGATCAGGTAAATCTGGCGAACTATGGTCGGCGTCGTGTCGATGCCGAGGTGGTTGTCGTAAACGGGCAGGGGGCAGTGACGGGGGCCGAGCGGCGCACGATCGAACGCTATGTCTGGGCCGTCACAGCCGAGCCACGCGAACCACGAGCACGCACGCCGGACGAAAGCACGGCGCGCAGCGATCCACAGCGCGCGTTGCACATGAGCGTAATTGCCGAGGCTATGCGCGCGCAGGGTTTCAGCGACCGGTCGGTGGCGAGGGTACAGGCGAGGGCGGACCTCGTGCTCAATCGGTTGAACGAACAGGGTGTGCCCGTGCCGGCACCACGCGTGTTTGATCCTGCGGGGCGAGCGCAGCAGCCGCGTTCGCGGGGCAACCCGGCGACACCAGCGGTCGCGCCAGAAGTCGAGCGCGTTTTACAGCCGGCCACGCTGACCGTACCTTCGAGGTGAACCGAATGGATCAACCGACAGAACGCCGTTCACGAGCCGATCGCATCGATGTTCCCTTGGGGGACATGAAAGACGAATTCGTAGCCTGGTGCCAGCGACAGGGTGTGACGGTCAACGATGCCGTGAGGCAGATGGTTGCCCGTGTGCTCGGCTCCGATACGCATCAGCTGCCGTCCGTGGCATCTGCCGACGGAGATGAACGAATTACGGTCAAGGTGCAGTTCAGCCAGGGCGAGTACGAGGCAGTCAGCGGTACCGCGAAACGCATGGGTTTTACGCTAAGCCGGCTCCTTGTCGCGATGGTGCGCGCGCAGATCACCCGGTATCCGCAACTGGGGGACCGGGAAGTCGCTGCGCTGGAGATATCGAACTATCAGCTGGCAGCGATCGGTCGTAACCTGAACCAGCTCGCGCGTACGTTGAATGCGGACCCTGCCTTGAGCGCTCAACGCGGCCGTTTGATCATGGTGGATGCGCTGCGCCGGGAAATCGATACGCATCTGAAAGCTGTCCACAACATGCAACGTGCCAATCTGGAGCGCTGGCGTCGATAGAGACGAGCATGCCGAAACCTGTCACCAACGTCGATGGCCTGCTGTTGAGGTGGGGCGATCGCCTGTTCTATGAGCCAGTGCGTGGCCGGAGGGCTCCACGAACGAGTCGTGCCGCCTGGTCGGGAACGCCTTCAGCACTGCGTGAGCAGATCGAGCGTACCGTGCGGCGTGTGCCCGAGGTGATGGTGAAGATCACGAACCGACCAGGTACCCGGAATGGTATGGGTGCGATTCGTGCACATTTGGACTACATCAGCCGACATGGTCAGGTTGAGCTCGAAGACCAGGATGGCAACACGATTTCTGGTCGGGTCGAGGTGCGGGATCTGGTGCAGATGTGGCGTGCCGCAGGGCGTGGCATTGCGGAGACGAGTTCGAAGCGCGAAGCATTTAACGTCATGTTGTCGATGCCGCCGGGAACCGACCGGGCCGCCGTCGATGATGCAGCGCGCGCTTTTGCGCGTGAAGAGTTCGGCGAGCAGCGTGACTATGTGTTTGCCGCACACGACGACGAGGCGCATCCACATGTGCATATCGTCGTGCTAGCGCGTGGTCGAGACGGTCGCCGGCTCAATCCACGCAAGGCTGATTTGCAGCGCTGGCGTGAGCGCTTCGCACAGGGGCTACGCGATCATGGCGTCGAAGCAAACGCGACGCCACGGCGCACGCGCGGCGTGACTCAGCGGTACCAGACGCAAGCAAGCAGGCACATGGGGGCGCGTAACGCGGAGATCTATAAACGGACCAACATACTTCGAAATCCACAGCAAGTATTCAACGCGAATCTGCCGACGTTGTTGGCTTGGCGGAGAGCGGCGTCTGTGCTTGCCGAGTCGTCGCAGGCGGGAGATCTGGTTATGGCAAAGGATATCGCCAGCTTCGTGCGGCAAATGCCTGTGGTGATGGCTGTGCGTGGATCGAACGAAGTGGACGGTCAACAGCCAGCGTATCTGTTGAAGTTCGCCCGTTCAGAAACGCAACCGTCTGAGAAAATCACTCCAGATATCGAACCTTGAGAGGCGATACCCACTATCAGCCATCCCTTCGTATCGATTGAATCGAGGTGCGGGCCATGATGGGGGAACTGGCGGTGTCCAATAAATTCAAGATGGTCCCACTTCACGTTCTGTCGACAAGCAACGCATTTCGGACCTCCGGCAATGGATCTGACTTGCTTGTATCGATCCACCGTTCAAGCGTTCCGTTATCGCTGATTCGAGACTGCATGGAGTGGGCAAGTCGAACACACTCGGCGCGGACAATCGATAGTGAAATTGCTCGGCGACTGACCGGTTCAGTATCGATATATTGGGTTTCGAACCATAGATCTTCCAGCGCAGAAAGGAGGCGCAATGCTCCGTCGGTCAAGATGAGATCTCGTCCAAGTAAATATCGAGCGGTGTAGAGCAGTGCTTGCAATCCGGGTTCGTGTCGGGTCTCGATCGTCGAAACAAGTTGATCGACCAAATTGTCAGGTATAGCGACATTCAGGCCTTTTTCCCGTAGTGCCACCCATTTTCGTAGCGCTTCTGCACCGTTGACTACGCGAGAGCTATATGACCCGACAAGTGCTCGACGTATAAGCGTGGCAACATCGTCGGCAAGACTCGGCGTAGTGTTTAGAAATTCCGGTAGCGCTGGCAGACCATGCCAATCTCGAGACTTCGATATCCAGGTCTGCAGCCTTGAGGCACGCTCCTCGTTTTTTGCATGAGAGCTTAGTGCGGGGACACATAGTTCAGCCAGTACGGTGCCAATGGAGCTGCGCGTACTGTCTACGAAATTTTCCCTCCATGTGTCGCCGAACGGATCGTTAGCATCACTGAGTACCGGATCCCATGCCACAAGTGCGTCAAAGAGCCGTTCGGCCTGTTGAGGTTCTGGTCGGAGGCCGATTTGCGCAGCGAGGATATAGGAGTGGATGTTTTGTTGCTTCTGGTTCAGTATTCGTGTATCGAGTAGCTCGGGTGCATCAAGATCGCTTGTCTGGTCCCTTTGAAACAGTAAGGCGCAAACGACTCCTTTGGGGTCGATGGCATCGGGCGAGGGGAGGTTGGCCAGCGCACTGCTTAGCAGGCCTGTGTCGGCGGGCAGTCCGCTTTGACTGTCAACTTCCGACCACAATGCTTCGCCAAAGGACGTGCGCTCGTCAGCTTGCAGCGATTCTCGTAGCGAAAGATAGCTCAGTCGAAGAATTGCTTCCTTCCTTGACGGTTGCCCACTTTTTGCTGCTGCCAATAGCTGTTGAATACGATGCCGCCACCGCGCGTCGTCGTTGGGCCGAACCGGTATGGAGTCCCAGACCCGGGTGATGACGTCGGGCCACCATCGAGTGTCCGACTGCACTTCCGTTGCTAGTGGAAAGTCGATAATTTCCCATGCCAGTTTGCCCTGCCTTGATGGCGAGAGAGCCGCAGCGGATTGGTTTGCCACTTCATTCAGCGCCTCTAAAATCCAGTGGAACTGGAGTGAGTCGCGTTTTGCCAGGCTGAGTGCGTAGCGGAACGTTGCTTCCGCATCATCCTCGGACATTCGCACAGCGAGGCGCGATAGTACCGTAAGAAGGAGTCTCAGCCGGTCGACTGCGTCGTGCCGATTCTGGGCGTGTTCTTTACCTTGCGATGCTTCAACGGCGCTCGCCCAAAAATCTGCTCCTGTTTTGACAACGGATATCAGTTTGGCGCTTACCTCATCGGATAATTGTGCGATGGCGATACGGCCGAAATAGTTATCGAAACCCTCGTCATGGGAACTATGCAGACCCCGCATTAGCCAGATGTACCAGTCGACGCTTCGCCGATAAGTGTTCTTCGCGATCGCTCGGATCGTATCTCCGCAGAAGTTGACGCCGTTTGCCCGAATGGGCAATCCGGAGACCTCCATGATCTGATCCAACTGGTAGAAATCGACTACTGCCGAACTATCTACTGTATCTGGGGCTTTGGGCTTCGATTCGCGATAGTGGCCTGGATCGAATAGTGGTTTGAATTCCTTCTCTTCGATTTTTTGCTTGGCATAGTAGTCAGCGGCCGTAGCGTCGATTCGTTCAATCTCTCCGCGAGGGTCGACGAGTAGCTCCTTGAATTCGCGGGCCTTCGGCGCATCGTTTGATGTTTGGGAAAATCCTGCGTATGTTCCGCGCGCAATCCATTCTGCCCATCCCAGTCGAGCTTTGATCCAGATGGAGGCGCGGTCGAGTTTGTATCGGCGCTCGAATTCAGTTCCGGCCTCTCTAATCAAATTGGTAGCTTGATCGTGAAGCCCGATTTCCGCTAGTAATCCTGCTCGACGCAGCATCCAGAGGGGATCGGGAGATTCCAGAAGCGACACGGAATCCACCAATGCATGGAGCTTGAACTGGTCCCGGTCGAACAGGCACTTCTGATATTGCGACTCCATGCGTATCTCGTCGGAGGAGGCACGCAAGTCGATATATTCTTCCCATTTCAGGAAGGCCCGTTCGTCCTGATGTTGTCTCGCCTGACGCATTAGTGCGATGGCAAATTCGCAGACAGTTCCGGTATCGATTTCGGTGGTGTCCGACTCCAGTAGGTGGGTCACAGCCTGAAGCACTTGATCTGATATCCACGAATACGAGATGGTGCGTTGCCAGAGAAATTCGCGCAGGATTGCTGCTTGTTCTACTACCTTGAATCGCTCGAGCACGGAAGGGCGCAACAGCCACGCTTCGTCCGAACGGCGTCGAAGCTGTTCCCGCAAGCTCGCAGGGCATATGAGCCAGCCCGGATAGGTTTCCCGGTCCTTCTTGATAACGGCGGCAGTTTGCTGCAGCAGATCTGCTGCAAAGGCGTCGTCCTTGCGTACCTTTGTATGCCAGTCCAGGCCAGCCTGAGCCTGTGCCTGAAAAAGGGGGAAACTGCTCGCTTCAGTTGGCTTCCAGTTCTGCAATGGAATGGGACGGGCCAAATGCAGTGCTTCGAAGAAACGTTTCGTCGCTTCCGTGTGGCGAGCCGATCTCGGTGTCGCTTCCAGTAACGGCGCGAAATCGATCGGCGCAATATTGCGAGACTCCAGGAATTTTCGCTTCGCCGGGGCAAGATCTAGATTCCCGACGAGATAGATGCGACGGGCTTTACCTCCCAATTGGTCTCGCACCCATCCTGTCCATTCGAGGAAGTTGGGATCGTCGCCCGAGAATCCGATGAGGCATAGCTCGTTTTCGATAAAAACCTGTCTCGCCAGATTCACAAACGCAGCGTGCTTGACTGGATAGGTCCGATAGTCCTCTTCGGCAAAAATCAGTGGACCTTCGTCACCTATCGATCCGTGCAACTTGACCACACGAGGTGCTCTCGCGTGCGGCAGATCTGCTTCGAGCCTGACGAGATCGTACCGGTGGTCAAAAGTATTTTCGGCCGCTCTTTCTAGTAACGTATCCCAGTTGGTCGTCAACACGTCAGACCAAGGGAAGTCGAGAAGTTCTGTATGCAGGGCACCGGGTTGCCATGACCGATCGGGGAAATGCGAACGGATGAATTCGTCGAGAGCGGCTTGACCAAAATAGGTTCGATACTCCTCGGCGATCCGGAGGGGATTCGTCGGCGCACTACTGCTTTTCCCGGGATAGAGCCGCTCGATCATTGCATTGCACAAGTCTCCCCACAACGGGGGCTGCGGTGTATCCGTCGCTGGAGAATCAGCGTTTTTTGAGAAGCCGGCACCTACCAGTACGGCGGCGCCACGGATCGTCCCATCACGCCATAGCGCCCGAGCAAATTGCTGCAGCGAAGGATAGTCGGGCAGAGAGTCGATTTTTAGCGTCATTGAGCGTTCCGGTTCTGGTCGGTCCGTACAGGTGCTGCCGGTTTCCATGTGACTTTGGAAGTGTATTCGAAAGCTAAGCGTGGCCTCGATCATTACCGGTAAATCCGGCCCACTGGCCTATCCTGCACTCGGATAAAAATTTTCAACGATGAAAAAATGAAGCGCCTGGCAGCTTACCGATACGGCGGGTTTTCGAAACGTACCGCCCCGGGTAGTTTGTCCGCATACCCCCAGAAGCGTACGCAGGCAGTGGCATATCGCACGACGTCGGCCGGCTGCAGCAAAAGTTGTTCGCTCTGCTCGTCGTTGGGAGGTAAGAGATCGACATAGGTGGAGGGCGCGTACTCCCAGAGGCGCGGGGCACATTTCTTCAATGCGGTGACTGATCTGCCGTCGCCGTGGCGGTAGACATTGGCAACTAAGAACATCTCCTTGATGTCCTGGTTCAGGTCGCAACTCAGTTCGACGTCGCCTGTTTTCATGCATAGCGCCAGATACTTGAGAAATGGCTCTCGTCCCGGTTCTTGTCCGGGCATTGTCACCTGAAGGAAGCGGCCCCAAATCCGAACCTGCCGCTCGAAGAGTCCAGCAAGGATCAGGGAGTAGGCTTTGGCAGCTTCGTTGGCCGTGTAGTTGTCGACTTGGGCGGCGGCTCGATCGAGAAATTCGTCCAACGATGCCGCTTCGCCGGTTTGAAGTTCCGGATGAGTGGGTAGAGAGTCGAGACCAGGCTCGATGACACGTTGGAACAGGCGGTCGATATTTACCTGAGCTACCCTGGGAAGATTATCGAGACGGTTCATGCTTAGACGAAAGAGTCGTGAAGTGGCCAGGGGGGCGCTGGTATAGGATGACACCTTTTACCCATCCGGAATATGTCGGGAAATCGTCGGAAGCAAGGCCGCTGGCAGTTTGATGGACACCCGGATGTAGTGGACTCCGGAACCAGCAGCGGCTAAACCTACGACAGCGCGGTGTTACCTGCCGAAGATTAGTTTCTGAAAATCGTCGTTGCCGAAGTATCGCAACCAATAGTGCGTCAGACGTTCTCGCCGCGTGATTCTGCCATCCTGTTGGATGACGTGCCGTGCAAAGCGGCGGAACTGTTCCGTTGACAACCACTGTGATCGCAAATGGTCGCGACTGAACCGATGATCAGCGACAAAGAAAGTCTGCTCGTATTCAAGGATGTGTTTGCCGTCCGACTGGCTGTCACGCACCTTCTGGCGTTCGACCGTGACCACGAGGCCATCATCTTCGAATTTCTGCAATTTTCTGAATAGGTCGAAAGAGTCGAGGTCGGAGAAATAGTGGTGCTTCAACACGCCGTGGACAAGGGGATACGTTCCGGTCTCCTGAAACAGGCGATCACATGCGAATTTTGCAACGACGGTCCGATGGTTTCCCCCTGAGTCGCAGAACCAGGGGCCGCCATTGAGGCGGGCGAAATACATGTCGTTATTCACTTCGCCGGTAAAATAATACGACGGGCGCCTATCGTATTCCGTGAACATGAATCGCATGTTCCCCGGTTTGCGCCGAGGTTTGGTCGCTGCTTCAAACCACGTCTGACCTGCATAGTGTCCCTCCTGTCCGATGACCTCACGCATGTCGATGGAGGCATGTAATTCACAGATCTCTCGCGTGACGAACTTTTCCATACTGGCTTTGCCATGGCGATCAAAGACGTTTGCCAAGTTGTGGATAGTGTCGTGTGCCCAGAGCGGGGGATTTTCAACTACGCTTTCAATGAGTGGTTTGTTCAAGCTGCGTTCCCTTGAATGATCGATATCGGGCGAGACGTCTCTACAGATGTATTGTCGGCATTCTGTGGAGGAGCTTTGAGGAAATTTTGAGGTAGACCCGGGGGAGCGCTAACGGATCGGGCAGCGCGCGCCTAAGGCGCGCGCGTTCGTCCTGACCGGCGCCGGTGGGTTGATGCGCCTTGACGGATCCGACGGCAGCCATTGGTACTGTTTGGACGTTCCTTTTTGCGCAGGATAATGAGGAGGAAGACACATGCCCCGGTTTTGATCGTACCGGGGCATGTGCAGGGTGAGCGTCACGCGGCCTTCGGCAGGGACTGCATTTCGCCGGAGACGTCCTCATAGGCTACATCGTCTGACCCGGTGTCGTCGTGGGTCGCCGGACCGAGGTCTTCCGTCTCGGTGTCGGTATACCCCGCGTCCTCGCGGTCGTCGGCAGGCGCGATACTTCCTCCGAACACGGCAGGCATCCAGCCGGTATCCGACGCGAGTCGTTCGACCTCGATTGCCAGATCCCCCTTCTTGAGCTTGGCGAGGCGGTTCACCTCAGATGGCGCAAAGGTCCGGGCCGCGTCGAGAATCGCGGCTTTCGAGACGTGCTTGAAGTAACCGTCGGCGGTCGGCTTCCACCATGTGGCCATGTCGAGCCCGACCGCTTGCGCCAGTTCCTGGCCCGGACGGTCTTGCGAGGCACGCAGTGTGACCACGTCGACGGTCGGCGCGACACAAACGGCGAGCAGCGTGACCAGTGCGTCCTGCGGCATGGCGAGCAGCACGGCGAACAGTTGGTCGCTGTCCGTGGGCAGCGCGGCCGCCTGCGCCTGCCGCATGTCGCGCAGCGCGACGGCGGCGGGCGATTTCGGCCAGTCCGGTGCGATGGCGGCGAGCCGATCCTGAATGGTCAGCTTCACACCGAGCGGCAGATCGTGGCCGCAATATTGGTCGTGGAGGGCGACCTGCACCATGCCGTGAACGAGTGCGGCGAGCGCGACCTGCGGATGGCGGGCCACTTCGATCTGCAGGGCGGCGGTGCGATGGGCGCTCAGGCGCTGCGCGAGACGGTCGGTCAGCGAGGCGGCAATCGGTTCGGCGTCGTCTGTCTCGTCACCGGGATCGTCGGCGCGGGCGGTGCTTGACGGTCCCGCCAGACCGCGTTTCAGGCGTTCCAGCGCGTCGAGCGCGCGGGCTTCGGCTTCACGCAGCAGGCCGCGCAGCGTGACGGGTTCGCCGTCTGGCCCGACTGTCACGATGGCCCCGGCCACGGCGCGCACGTCCGGCGCGTAGTCGAGCAGACCCGCCTGAATCGCGTTGAGGTTGTCGTTGAGGACATTGCACCGCTGCTGCAGGGTGGCCACCTTATCCTCGTCCTCGGTTTCATAGGCGGCATCGAGCGCGGCGTCGGCGCGCTCGATACGGGCTTGCAGGGAGGCGATGCGGCGGGCTTCGCGCGCGCTCGGCTCGCGCGCCTGCTGGCGGGCCGTGTGAAAGGCCTGCCGGTCAGCATGGCTCAGGTGGGGCAGGGCCTCCACCCACGCCCAGCCTTCGGCGCGCAGGTCGGCGGCGAGCGTGTCGAGCTTTGCCCGTGTGAGTTGGGCGAGCAGGGTGGTATCGCCCAGATAGAGACCGCTGTCGTCTTCCGCGAACAGGTCGCGGATCACCTGACCGCCTGCGGCCGTGTAGGCGTCCACGCCGACGAAGCGCGCGAGCGGGTGCGCCGCGCTGACTTCGCGCGCGATCAGGCGCTCGCGCAGTGCGGCCGATCCACGCTGCCACTGTGGCGCGTCGTAGAACGCGGCTTCCTGTGCGCAGTGGTCGTCCGTGATGGTCAGGGCCATCAATTGTTCGAGCGTCACGTCGCCGCCGCGATAGTCGGTCATCAGGCGCGGGGAGACGTTGGCGAGTTTCAGGCGACGTTGCACGACGAGTGGCGACACGCCGAAGTCGGCGGCGATGTCCTCGACCGGGCGACCTTCCTTGACGAGTGCCGCGAAGGCTTCGAACTGGTCGGCAGGGTGCATGGCCTCGCGCAGGATGTTCTCGGCGAGGCTCACGGTGCGCGCGGACGCATCGGCCACCAGCAGGCAGGGCACGTCATGATCGGCGGCGATGCGCTTTTTCTTGGCGAGCAGTTTCAAGGCGGTCAGGCGGCGGTCGCCGGCGACGACTTCGTAATGCTCGCCATCGGCGGCGAGTACAACGATCAGGTTTTGTAGCAGTCCGACACGGGAAATGCTCGCGGCCAGTTCAGGAATCGACAGGCGGCGCGCGGTCTTGCGCACATTGAGTTTCGAGTGACGCGGGAGCAGTTGCCCGAGCGGCACCAGAATCAGGTTCTTGGTCGGGTCGGCCCGGTCGAACGAGGTAACGGCGCGGGTTTCGATTTGCGTAATGGCATTCATGATCAGTGTTCCTTAAATAATGAAAGAGAGAAACAACGGGAAAAACGCAACAGCACGGCACAAGACGGTGCAAATGCCGGGGAAACGGGGGCGTTGGCCCCCCGGACAACATCAAGCCTTCAGTTGGCGCATGCCATCGGCCAGCAACCACAGCGCGCGATTGAGTCGCACGTTCTGGTCGATGCCCTGTACGGGGCGGGTCTGCTGGCGTCGGCCATTGGCCGCGCGACCGGACAGACCGCCCTTGATGAGGTTTTCCTGTACGCGGTTCATCACGCTCCACAGGTCGGCATGGGCGTCGGCGGCGCGTTTCGGGGAGAGGATTTGCGCCTCGGTGACGGGCGCGGGGCGGGCGGGATCGTCGTACTTGAGGGCGAGCGCGGCGCGGGCGAAGACTTCGGTTTCGCCGTCATCCAGCGTGATCGCCTGCATGGCATCGCGCGAGGCCTGGGCCTGCCCGAAGCCCTGCAACACGGCATAGGCCCCTTCGATCACCTGTTCGGCTACGTTCCCCTTGTGCGGCACGCGCACGTCCGCCACGGTGTCACCGCAGACGAGGCCGTTCTGGCAGACGAAGCGGAACATGCCCGCGAGCATCTGATAGCTGCTGGTGCCGTCGTGCGAGTTGAGCAGGATGATTTCGTTGGCTTCGCCGCCGTCAATCTGGCTTTCGTGGCGCAGGCGGATCATGTGTTTCGTGAATTCGCGGCGGTCGTCGTGGCGCACGCGTGTCTGGCACACGAAGAACGGCTGGAACCCTTCGCCGCGCAATTCGCTCAACACCGCCGAAGTCGGAATATGGCTGTACCGCTGCGAACGGCTATCGTGGGCCGCGTCCGCGAAGATCGAGGGGGCTACCGTGCGGATAACATCATCCGGGATAGGAAGGCGCGAGCGCAGCGAAGGGGAGCCCGACGCGAAACGGGAAGAGAGTTGCATGGTGCTGCTCCTGACAAAAATGGCTTTTAAAAACGCCACCGGATTCCAAGATTTGGAGCCCGCTGTTCGGGTTGTCCGGTGGAGTCGGCGCAGGGAGCTGGGCTGTCCCGTTGCCTCCGTCTTTCCTGAGTTCATCGCCCGCGACGGTCAGGAGCGCGCGAGCCGGGGCCGTCAAGGAAAGACACGCCCGGGGTGGAGCGGCCCGCAGCGCAGCGAGGACACGGCCGGGTGTGCCTTGACGGCCCCGGCTCGCGCGCTACAGTCGCGGGAGAGGTGATGAACGAGGGAAGACGGCGAGGGCTGCAACGGCCGCAGCCGGCGCTGGCTCCGGGCAAGCGAAGCGCGCAGGCCTGGATGGGAAGCCGGGCCGGAGAAGTCAGGGATGGAAGCCGGAAGGGCGAGACGCCGAAGGTGGCTCGATGCGAAGCACGAGAGCCCGACCCTGCCTCGTGCAATGAGGCAGGGGAGACCAGAATTTGATTTCAGTTTGATTGCCGGTGCGCCGATATATAGGGGCGGAGTCAAGTGCCCTGTTAAGCAGGGGAGTTAATGTTTTAATTTTGTAAGAAATATGATTGAAAAGATCAGGAGTTATCCCCAGGAAGCGATTACCCGGCTGCTGGCGATCGTGTTGAGTCTGACTTTCTTCTACTATTTCCCGTTTCTCGTTTTCGTGAGCTACATGGGATACAAGGGATTCTTTTCATACGACTTGCTCGTTTCGGGGCGCATCGGAATAGATATATTTTACGCGGTGGGTGAATTCGTTGTAATCATATTGTCGCTCGCGGTGTTTGGGGTAATTGTTCAGATGGTCCGGTTCATCGTATATCGCTATCCTAATCTGAAGCCTCCTTACGCGAGCAATCTGAAAGTAAAGAATGGAGATAAACTGGCGGTTGTATTTTGGGGGGTAATTAACGCACTGATGATTGCCTTGATTGTTTTGGGCGTACATGGGAAATATGGCAAGCCAGAATTTTCGGATCTCATTTTCAGCGTCATCTACCTGGCCATGATTGCCATCTGGGTGAATGTGCATCTGGGCGTGGTGATCTACATGAACGCAAAGAAGGTTCTGGGGTCACTCTCGCTTGGCGCGCTGTTGCTCGTATACATTGCCGTCGTGTATCCATCACCGCTGGTTCGCTGCATGGATCTGTCACTGCAGTATTTCGGTGTAGGCGGCGGCTTGCCAGCCAGTATGCAGATGAAGGAGGACGGTAAGGTCGAGAACCTCGCGGGTAAGCTGATCTTTCTGTCGCCGGATAATGTTTATGTCCTGCTGCCGGGATCAGATGGCCATATTATAATCGTGCGGCGGGATGATATTCTGAAGCTGGATATTCAGAATTTTTCGGGATTTGGCCATAACGGACAACATTCCTTGTGACCGCCACCATGCCGGGCACTTTGCCGATGATGCGATACTCGTGGCGCATCAGTCTGATTGACCGGGAATAAAGATAATGGCGGTGCCGATCCGATCGGAACCGCTTTTTCGAAAAACAAACTGACCGTTAGCTTGCCTGCAGAGAAGGCTACGATTCGTAATCCGTGTGCTCGTGCACCCAGCGTCGCTGACTGGCCGACATGGCAGGCCACAGCTTTCTGATTTTCCATGCTGCCATTCTGCGGAGCTGTGTTTTTTCCCTGTCTCGCCGGATGGTCAGCTTGAAATCGGTGGGGGTATAGCCGATGTGATGCTGATCAAGACGCCAGAACAGGACGGCCAGCTGGTCCGGCGTGAAGGCATCCCGTTCCATGACGTAGGAAATGAACGACTGGATGTTGAATTGTTCTTCGACACCAGCGAGCTCAACAAGCGTATTGATGAGCTTTCGCTTCTTCGCCTCGGTGACCAGGAAGCGGCGATCGCGGTTGACACGTTGGCGGGATTCTTCGGGATCGAGAACATTGCCGAGCGGATCGGTTGCCGAAATGCCGAACCGGTTAATGCACTCGGAGCCAACCAGCATTTCGTTGCCGGTATGCTGGTTGACGATCTTGAAGTGGTAACGGATATCCGGATGCCCGCAAAGCTGGCATGTCTCGTTCGGCGTTTCCATGTCGTACATGTCGCCGGCGTAAACCCATTCGCGAAGTGCGATGGGAAACCGGTATTGCTCGACGCTCAGCGGCAGGAGATTGGCCGCGCTCCGTTCAGCCCAGCTCATGTCTCACCTCGTCCGGAATAGTCCGATGACCTCAGAAGGAAGGTCGGGGTGGTTCGTAGCGCGGCACATCGCGCTCCGCGCAGCACGATTTCTGGCAGGCGGGGCAATAGCAGCGGCTGATACATCCCCCGGAGCCGCGTGGTGCCGGTACCGGGTGGCAATTTCCGGCGGCATCGTAGACATGGCCGCAATGGGAGCAGGTAACCTGTCCGTCTTCAGTCAGGCATTGTGGTTCGACTGGTTGATCCGACATGACTACCACCCCGTGTAGGCTGCTCGATTGTTCCCTATTATGACATGGGGTTACATCGTGCAGGTTGGCACGCTACGAGAGAAGCAGCGTGGATTGGCCTTCAAGGCCGAATCGATACCCCCGCGCAGTATTCAACAGCACTTGTACTGACCGGGCATCTCGGGAACCTCTTGCGGAAATCGAAATTCTACCGGTTCGTACCGAGAAGACGATCTTCACGCCGTCAGGTGCTGTGTAGGTCACCCGCTCATTTGCCGTTTCATCTCGAACAGTTCCGCCGGTGGCCTCCCTGATGTCCTCGAGCTTGTCAACGAGCGTAGAGAAATCGATGAAATCGCGATTCGTCTTCACGACCAGCTTGTCGAACATGCCCGAGAAAATCTCATCGATCTGCTCAATCCGGTCATTGTCCGCCGCGGTTCGCAATTCGAGCGTCCTTACGATCTGGTACATCGATGCGTCTTGCACGTGGTGGCGTGGCTCAACGGTATAGCGAAAATACTCGGTGTCGATGCTCCCGAAGCCATCTTCACCTTCGTGCTGAATGTCTCGGGAGCGCAGCGCCATATCTTCCTTGACCTGATCGTACAGATCCTGCGTTTGCTCGTGAATCGTGTCTGCAAGAAGCTGTCTGATAAAAGATGTCGTGGCGTCGTTATCGGGTCGCTCGGGTATGAAGTGTATGCGCTTGATAAAGCCGGGGAGATCCTTGATCTTGCCTTCCTCAATGCCCTCGAAGAATTCTTTCGACGGGGTGATGCGCACATCGCGAAGATCGCCGGCTTCTCTCACCGGAACCACCGGTAGTGGAACCTCCCGAATAGCAAAGCTGCCGCTCGCCGTAATGACTGCCTGCGGTGTCTGGACGCCTTTGTGCGTCGTCTCCTTTGTCATGTACTGCCGCACAGCACTACGCAGGTAATCCTTCAGGCCTTGATCGGACAGGTAACGCTCCGGCCCAAGTGATTCCTCAGCTTCGCCACGAAGCGCTTTCAACAGGAAGTGAGTCCAGATGCCATGCTGCAGTTTATCGCTCGGATAGGATTTCTCGCCCGGTGAGCACGAAAGGTACATGGCAAAGTACTGCGTTGCTGTCAGATATTCCTTGAGTTCCGTGGGGTTGAAATCCGAAATCACGTCTCGCGACTTTATGAAAGGCGTAAAGTTGGCTGCGCAGGCATCGACAAAAACCAGCGCTCTGCGGCACGCGGAAGCATGGAGCGGGTCGAGCAGGATTTCCCGAAGAAGGAGGGTGGTGTCTTCGATGTGCTCGGGGTGTGTCTCCCATGCGGTAATCCGGTTGCCGCCATTCCCATAAAACCCATGTCCGGCATAGTAAAAAACGAACAGATCGTCCGCTTCCAATGATCGAATGAACCCTTGGAGCCGATATTGGATGGTCCCGAGTGTGGCGTTATTGTCGACAACCATCTCTCCGTCCAGCCTGTCGCCGTACATCGCCTGAAGAGCGTCCATGAAGCCCTCGGCATCTTGGCGAGCATAGTCCACCTTGGGCAAGGAATGAGCTGCTCTGTGCTGATAATCCTCGATGCCGATCACGAAGGCTTTCACCGTCGCATTGGCGGGAAGCATTGATAACCCAGGAGCCTGGGTTGCCAGGCTCGCCTGCACTTTTTTGGGCAAAATCGTGCTCCTTTGAGGCTACTGGGTAGAGATGATTCGCCGGTGGATGAGGGCATCGGCGGAGACGTGGCATCGCTAAACACCTACACCGCAGCGGCCAGGTTCGCTTTGGCAGGACGGCCGCCTTTGGCACCATTGCGGCGTGCGGCTTCTGCCTTGCTCGCGGTACGGACGCTTCCACGCGCAGCGGCGACGGCCCGTCTGGCAATATCCACGGGAATGAGGCGCGCGACCAGGCCAGGGATGCTGACCGCAGCGATTTCGCTTTCACCGAACACGAGCCCATCACCACCTGGGGTCACGTAAGCCTGAGCCAGGGCGCTACGCGGCAAATCTTTCAGGGCAGACACCTCTTTCGGATGGATACGCAGTGTCAATCCGTTGCTGTACACCAGCTCCAAGACCCGAGCGCTGGCAATGTACCGGGCGGATACCGCATGAGGTTCCGCCAGCGCCTGACGTCCACGTGCTAGCGCTTGCGTGTAGTCATCCCGCGAAATTTTCTTGGATGCCATGATCAGACCTCCTTCAGCCATTCAGTGGTGACGGTTGTTCCCCAGTTCACGCGTGCCTGCACGCCTTGTCCAGGGACATAGATGCCGCTGCTTTTGACCACGGTGCCAGTTCCCACGCTGCCGGCAGGTAGTAGCAACACCTTCTTCGTGCTGCGTTGCTTCTGCACGGGAGCGTGATCCAGACAGACTGTTTGTTGAATCTGCCACCAGGATGCTCGGCACGTCAGGCGATTGCTGTGAATCTGCTTCGCCAGGCGGTTCAGTATGGTCAGTGTCGGCGCGTTGCGCAGGGGTTTGACGTCCCACAGTGAGACATCATCCGTCACCATGGAGAACTCAAAGCGTGCCGTCCATGCATCAGCCCGGCACACCGCCGTCACATGTGGCGGGCAGTGATCCAGCGGCCAGATACGCAGTTCGATATTACCGCTTTTCCATAGCATAAAGAAACCTATGTTGTTGGGTTTATTGTAGCGCAATCAGGCTTTGGCCGCAGAGCCTGTCGCAAACGGCTGGGATTGTGCGACGCCAGGCGCCTGGCGCCACAGTCAGATCATGGCGTCACGGCGCTTACGGGTTCAGCGTTGCATGTGTAAATTCGCCGACAGGATTGCTCGAAGTTCCGCAACGTTCCACCGGGTGGATGCCCCGATCTTCCTGGGGGCGGGCAACTTGCCCGATCGGGCGTGCCGCCACACCGTCGGGACGGAGATCCCGAACAGGCCGGCAACGGTACGCACGTCCACATGAGCTGCATCGGGCAACTGGTCGAACTGCTGGAGTGCGCGGGGAAGGGATGCGTGCTGGGAAGAGAAGGTCATGGGCCGCTCCTGGAAGATCAGGGCGCGTCAGACGGCAGGATGCCGTTGCATCGCGATGCAACCAGATTCGGCGAAATCGGGCGGTACCAGGTGCTATAGCAGGTGAAATAGCGAAAAATCCCCTATTTCATCAGGAGCGCCCGCGTGTCGCGCTGCCTGGGGAGGTGCGGCGACGTGATGAACCAGCTCTTTGAGATATCTTAGCGGCTGATGTCTTTCCGCCGCTCGATGGCATCGTCGATGCGGGCGAGATGCTTGTTGATGGTTCGGCGAGATAGGGTAACTCCGAGCGCGTTAGACGCGCGTTCGATGGCGACGGGATCGAGTTTTCCTGCACGAGCTGCAGCGGCGACGAGGACGAGCAGCGTTGTCTGTTCGCGGGGGTCCAGCGTATCGGGATCCCCCTCGCTATCTTTCTGGTCAGGAATGGGCACGGGAGGCGGATCATCTGCACCGTCCGGCGACGCGTCGCCTTCGCCAGGGTGGTGGGGTACTTTCCACGGTGTACCAGCTGCTTCGCACCAGCGCCGTAAGTCGGCCTGACGTACATACCGCATACCGTGGTGTTCCGTCGTGGAAATGACGCCACGCGCGATGGCATCCGTGACGAGCGAGAGCCAATGGTCCTGATCGGCCCGGAAATGCATGCTGCGCGGCGCACCTGATCTCGGAGAGCCTCCGGCCAGGATGGTGCCGGCATCGTCCAGCCGTATCCAGGGTTTGCCGACTAAAGCCTTGTTCCATGAACTGAAAATACTCATGTGCGCTCCTGTCAGACCTCTCGAGTGCGCGGGTGGTACACCTCATGAAAATATAGTGCAGTACAGCGTGCAGGTCGATAAAGTTTCTGCCGGACAAGGCGCAGCGAGATGCGAGCACGCAACGACCCGGAACTATGCAGAGGTTAATGGCTGACGGCATCACGGTCTAAAATGAGCAACCTCATACGCGCGTACCCCTCCATGTTTGACGTCGAACCCGATGATATCCAGAAGCTTAACGACACGGATCTTCGTGAGTTAATCGGACGTCTATGCGAAGCTGAGCTTGCATCGCGAGGGCTGTCTCCTGCTGCGGTAACGTGGGGTGGAAGCCAGACAGCGAAAGACGGTGGTCTGGATGTGCGAGTCAATCTCCCGCCTGACATCGAAATTGCGGGATTTATCCCACGGGCGGCGACGGGGTTTCAGGTCAAAAAGCCGGACATGGCCCGGACCGCCATTACAAGCGAAATGCGGCCGGGCGGGAGCATACGTCCCGTCATTTCTGAATTGGCTAGTTCGTCCGGTGCGTATGTGATCGTTAGCGCCAATGGCTCGACCGCGGAGACGGGCTTGCGTAGCCGTCGGTCTGCGATGCGCGACGCATTGGCTGAGGTGACAGGTGCGGACCAGCTGCATACGGATTTTTATGACCGGACCCGAATCGCAACCTGGATACGGTCGCATCCCGGTGTTGCGACATGGATGAGAGAGCGTATCGGTAGGCCGCTGGTCGGATGGCGAGCGTACGGCGCATGGAGTTCGCCGACCGAAGACGTCCAGTCCGAATATCTGCTGGACGACGCGCTGCGTCTGCATCTCGGGCAATCCACGCTTGCGGTTCATGAAGGTATCGACGCACTGCGAGATGCGCTGGCCCAGCCTGGAAAGGTCGTTCGCCTGGTCGGTCTATCTGGAGTGGGGAAAACGCGCTTTGTCCAGGCACTCTTCGATGCGCGTATCGGAACGCGGGCGTTGCCCCCTTCGCTCGCCATCTATACAAGCCTTCCAGATTCGATCAATCCGGCGGCGATCGGACTCGCTTCCCAACTGGTCGCGACGCGAACGCGGGCGATCATGGTGATAGATAACTGCCCACCGAGCCTGCATCAGCAGCTTGCTGAGCTGTGTCGGGTACCCGGGAGCCAGCTTGGCGTGATCACAGTCGAGTATGACGTCCGCGAAGATCAGCCAGAAGGTACGCAGGTTGTCGCCCTCGAGACATCATCGATTGGGTTGATCGAAAAATTACTGCTCCGGCGGTATAAGACGTTGTCTCAGGTTAACGCCCGCACGATTGCTGAAGCATCGAGTGGCAATGCCCGCATTGCGATCGCGCTGGCTGAGACTGTCGAAGTGACGGAATCGATCTCTGGCCTGACCAACGAAGAGCTGTTTCTCCGGCTGTTCCGTCAACGCCATGACCCGGACGAGGGCTTGCTGGCCGCGGCAAAAGCCTGCTCCCTCATCTATTCGTTCTGGGGCGAGGGGATCAGCCAGGATGAGTCTGAATTGCCGCACCTGGCGAACCTGGCTGACCAGACGCCCCGCACCGTATTCCGGCATGTAAGCGAGTTACGTCGACGTGATCTCGTGCAGGCGCGCGGACCGTGGCGGGCAGTACTGCCTCACGCTATCGCGAATCGCCTCGCTCGCCATGCTTTGGATGATATGCCATTCGAGATCATCGATCAGCATCTGCTGGCGGGTGGTAACGCGCGACTTGCCCGTTCGTTTTCCCGGCGCCTGTCGTTTTTGCATGATCATCCGGTCGCAGTGGAGATTGCACAGAACTGGCTGATGCCGGGCGGTTTGTTGAGCGATTTCCGTACGTTGGACGATGACAGGCAGGCTATGTTCACGAACATAGCGCCTGTTGTGCCGGACGCTGTTCTTTCCGTTCTCGAACGGGAGTGTGGCGGTACGGTGGCATGGTCAACTGCTGTCCGACGCCTTGCGATTTCCCTGTCGCGTTCGCTGGCATACGACGCGCAGTTTTTTGAACGCTGCATTCGGGTGCTGGTTCGATTGAGACTTGAGCCAGAGAAAAAAGGGGATCTTTCCTCTGCGTCAGAAACCTTGCTTTCGCTATTTCCGATATGTCTTTCGGGCACCCATGCGACGATTGAACAACGGCTGGAGGCGATCGAATGGCTTGTTCAAGCTGACCGGCCGTTGGGTATCGAGGCGCTAAAGAGGGTGGTGCAGACGGGCTTTTTCAGTTCGCACCATTCGTTCGGGTTTGGCTCACAATCGCGGGATTATGGGTACGAAGCACGGACCCGTAACGATGTCCGTCACTGGTACGTGAGCGGATTACAACTGATCGAGCGCTTGGCGCAGTGCGACGCCAGTCTGGAATCCAGCCTGATGTCGCTAGTGGCGGACAACTTGCGCGCACTGTGGTCTGTTTCGGGGGCACACGAGGAGTTGGCGAGGTTGATTCGCCTGTTCTCCAGGGGCAGATTCTGGCGCGAGGCGTGGGCGGCTTGCCGGGAGGCACTCCTCTATGATGGCGGCTCGATGCCGTCTGATATTAAGGCGCAGCTTTCCGCGATCGAGATCGAGTTGAGGCCGTCGAGTCTGGCCGATCAGGTTCGCGCATCCGCATTGGGTAGAACATGGGGCGACCCGGCCGAACTTGAAGGCCTGGATCCTGTGCGGGATATCGGCGTCATTCTGCAGCGCTTGGATCAGCTCGCGTATGACCTGGGCCAGGCCGTTGCCGTCGCTCCTCTGGTTCTCGATGAACTGTTGCCCGACTTGATGGAAGGTGGCCTACGTGCCTGGCGATTTGGGCAGGGGCTTGCGAGCGGAGCAACTGATCCGTTTGCGCTGTGGACGACGCTGGCTACTTCGATCCCCGTAGAAGCTCAAACCATCGATATCTCGGTTCATCGTGGTTTTGTACACTGGCTATGGGAGCACAATCGGGACATGGCGCATTGGGTTCTGGATTCTGCGCTTGAAAATGCATCGTTTACCCGGCTGTTCCCGATGTTGCAATCAGCGGTCGATCTGGATGATCGGGCAGTGAGCCGACTGAGGCGCGCGCTTCATCAGGGACGAAGTCCGATTCATACGTACCGTGCGTTGTGTTCCGCGTCAGGCGCCGATCCATTGGCCGGCGAGGATTTTCGGGAGCTGGTCGAGCTGGTCGCCGGTCAGGAACACGGGCTTGATGTCGCGCTCGAAATTCTCGAAATGCGGCTTTACTCAGACAGCTCGGCCAAACGAAGTCTTGATCCACAGGTATTAGAGGTGGGACGAGAGCTGCTTGAGCGAGTGGAGTTTGAGCGGCACGCCGCTGGGCAGGATCATCGTCTCGCAGAAATCGTCAAGTTGTGCTGTGTATCTTTGGACGGGGAGGCGGTGGCGACGGGTGTTGCGGAACGCCTCGGTGCGGCGGTTGCGGAATACCGGACCCACTGGACCAATCACGATGAGTTGACGTGTGCACTGCTGCAACTGCATCCCGTTCCGGTTCTGAACGCATTATTTCCAGTGGGTTTGGAAGAATTGGACCGACGGGTGTTTGCGTTTCGAGAGGCGCGCTCACACTTTAGACGTACGGCCGATGTGATTTCGAATGACGCATTGCTGACATGGTGTGCGCAGCACCCGGCGTCGCGCTATGCGCTGGCTGCAGGACTGGTACAGTTTGCCGTTCGCGCTGCGGACGGCGAAGGACTGGCATGGTCGGAGCAGGCCCGCTTGCTGCTTAAGCATGCACCTGACTGCAAACCGGTGTTGGCAGCGTTCATCGACCGATTTTCGCCTACATCGTGGAGTGGGTCACGTGCAGTCTTGATTGAGGGCAATGCCAGGTTATTAGATGCACTGGATGGTCTTGTTCCATCCAGTGTGATGTCTTTTGTAGAGCAGAACCGGCGTCGACTAGGTAATGTTATTGAAGAGGAGCGCAAACAGGAACTAAGCCATGCGCGCATCTCGGATGAGCGCTTCGAGTAAGGGGCGCGCTTCAGGATGAATGCTTCGCAATTGCCAGGCAAGTGCATGACGACCGATGTTATGCGGTGGTCGTCATGCCGGTTGAACGGGCAACTGTTCGAGGACGTGGGGAATATGGGAAAAGATTGCTTGCCAGCTTTCCTGCAGCAAGGGCCGATAGGCGATGGTCTCGTTGGGAAACTCCGTCGATGCAAAATCGCTGAGCTTGAAATGACGATGCGCACTCAAGGAACATGCCTCGCAGAAGCGCCTGATACCGAGATATGCGATAGCTTGGCCCGCCTTTTCGAGCTCCGCGATGGATGTCACGAAAAAGGGCATTGTTTCGATCAGGTTCGGCGCCAACCCCGCTTCAACGAGGCGTCGGCGAACGGCTATGATCAGCAGATCGACGACGTGCGGCGCGAAGAGGTACCAGTCCTCGTAGGTCACCACAAAGGGATAAACCGGCAATCCATTCGGCGACCACTTCGTCAGGCCGCTAACAGCGTCGTCGATGTTCCGGTAGTGTTGAACCACGACGCGCGCAAGCTCATCGATCGAAGCTTCGAGAGCCGCACCGGCCATGGCTTCCTTAGCCTGTTGCCCTATCCGGCGAGCCTTGCATTCCAGGAATAGATTGCCGGTTGCATCACTCACGATCCAGTCTACACCGTGTTTCTGGTTCTTTTTGACCATGTAGACCTGCTCTGGCACGACGGTAAACGTACTCTCATCGAAGAGTTCGGAGAGCACGAGACCGACGTATCGTTCGAAGGCTCGGCCGTATCGATCACCGAAGTGTTTGTCCGTGTTGAGTAGGTCGTAGAACAGCCCTTCGGTTACCCGACGCAGCAGAAGGTCAGGCAGCGGACAGCACAAACCCGGGGTTCCGCTGACGTTGAGGCGAATCAACGGGTATTTTTCAAGTGCATTCCAGGTGTATGCCCATGTCTCATCGTAACGCTGAAGCGCTCGGAGTTCTTCGCGGATCTGCTCCGAAGTTGCGGCTATACGCTGGAAAAAGGCGTCGCGCATCGTGGCGGACACACCGAAGGCTGAGTAGTCCTGTGTTGGACTTGTGTAGGCGTGGCGCTTGGCCGCCCCTCCGAGGATCATCGCGAGCGTGTATACCACCTGAACCGTGGCACCGGTCGCCTGCTCGAAGATTGGAGTGATCTCTGGGGTTCCATAGATGTGGAAGGCCCGGAAAATGGCGGCACCGTAATCCGCGTTCTGCCAGCGGGCCTGTTGATGTATCCGTGGATGAAGCGCTTCCATCGCGCTGCGTTCCGAATTGACGATGCGTCCGGAGATTTGCTCGTCGATACGCCGGACATGGTTCACGAGCGAGAGGAGTCCATCGATGGTCGACAAAGTATCGTCGTTGCCGTCGGCGTGCAGCATGATTTCCCGGCAGAGGAGATGAAGCTCCCAGGTATAGAGCTCGAACCATTGGCCGCCGCGTATCGGAAGCCTCACCATGCCCGCCACATCCGTGTTTCGCTGATATGCCCAAATGCGTTCAAGTGACGGCCGGAGCGCGAGCTTTCTCAACTGGTTCCGGAACGGTTTGTACAGGTCGTAGATGTCCATTTTTTTCGGGGAGCAGCGGGGCACCTTAGGTGTATGCGTCACGCGCTTCCTGACGACAGGCGTTGTAGTAGGCATCCAGGTCGTGCGGCAGCGCCATCAGATGCGGTGTGTCGAATACGTGTGCCGGCGCATGTGCGTGGATGTGTGCGTAGAGTATGAGCACACATTCGAGGGCAATGGATAGCTGCGGGATGTCCATGACGTTGCCCTGATCCAGGTGGGCGACGAACTTGTCCCGGTAGACGCGCATGCTGTCCAGATAGCGCTGCCACGTATCTCTGGAAATCTGGTTGCGCGTGAGTATGACACCGAGGAACTGTCGTTGGGCCTCCGCGTCACGGACGAAGCGTGTCCAGTGATGATGGCCGTTTCGATGGTCCGCGAAGAGCTTGCACCACTCCAGGACCGCAATGTCGAGCATGTTCGAATTGACGGTGGCGCCAAACTGCGTTCGATGTTTCAGTGGACCTGTGCCATCTTCGCTGAGATAGCCAGTCCGGTAGTAAGCAATGTTGCGTGCCGTATGGCAGCAGAGCAGACACAGCCGTCTCACGAAACGCGGGTCCGGGGCCGGCGGTGTCTGTCCTTGGGTCTTGTTTGTCGCGGCCATGTGGGTGCGGTAGGTTGTCAACTATGGAGGACCGTGGGCCTATTTTGAATGAGACATGGCGATAATTTGCGGGGTACCCGTTTGCGAAAGAAACTCATCCCGGCCATCACCGATAACCAGTACCATGCTTTCCTCCGATGCGAAATGGATGTCCCGGACTTCCGTTATATTGTGACGCTCGCTTTATCTTTATCGCAGAGCGTACGTCTTGACAACAACTGCCATGTTCCTCTCCGAGGATATCAAGAATGGATCATCCGTTCGTGTTTTGATCGCCTGGCTCCTCTCCAAAAGCCAACCGCCGAGCGGCGATCATTGCTTCGGCCGCGCGAGTTTCGGCGGCGACAGATTGTTCGAACATGCGGACCATGTCATTGGCAAAAGAGGCGACCAACTCGCTGGCATCGTCCAGCCATGTCTCAATCAAGGTCTTACGTTCCGCCATCAGGTCGGCATGACCATAGGAACCAGTTACGACACCAGATTCATACAAGGCACGACGCACGTCTGATAGCAGCGGGCTTTCCGGCGGCAGTCCAGCGACTACCCGCCGTAATATAGGGTAGATAGCCGATGCACCTTCGAACGCGGACAGGACAGCCAGCACGAACGCAACGTCCTTTTCTTTCCCGCCGTCGACGAGCGCGATCAGGCGACTCTCGAACCCGGAAGACAACCCGGGGAATATCGACGCGATCAGCCGTGCACCGTCGTACCGAAAATATTCGGGCCAGTCGTCGAACCATTGACGCGTGGCGGCCAACACCACGTCGGGCACCGCTGCGAGTGGCCCCTTGAGTTCATAGACCTCAAAGGGCAGCGAGTCGTAGTTGGATGCAGTACTTCCCAAGTGTTTTAACCATTGACGTTCAGCAAGGAACTTCATCACTCTTTCAGGCCACCGTACTGCGACGGCTCCAGCAATGTGTTCGGCACTGCCCTCCAGGCCGTGGTGAGGAACAAGCGCATCGAGCACCAGTCCTGCCTCGTGCTCGCCGAGTTCACAGAGGAGAGGGGACTTGAACCACGAGAACCACGGCATATGGACCCAGCTTAAGTCATGGCGTCCCTTCAGGTACGTGAGCGCTGGGAGAAACACGCCGCCAATCAATGTGCCCGGCGCTTTCTTGAACTGAAGTACAGATGCAAACAGGCAATTGCGTACCGCGCGGTTGTCATTGTGGTGGATGGCGCTTTGCAGAACCCGGTGCAGAATTGATTCGTCAAATGGCTCCGCAATTCTCAGATACCACGCAATCTGCCCGACAAATTTTCCAGCCGACAGGCTGCGATCTATCCATTCACGAGTCTGCACTTCTCCCGAACCATTCATAAGGCCAGCGAGGATTGACGGGAGGAAATTTACGATTGCGTTATCTAGCCTGTCCAGATATCGCAATGCGATTGCCGGTTGCTGTTCGGCCAGTCCCTGTAGAAAGGCCATGAAGGTAGGAAAAGTGGCGAGATCGTCCGATTCGGTTTCCGCATACCGACATATCCGGTCGAACCACAAATCTGCACTAGCATCACCGACCGTTGAGACTAGTGAACGGGTCTCTTCAGCCCGGTACGCCTCCACCTTTTCGTAAGGAAAATCTCGGTCATTCCAGGCGGGCGGAAATATCGAATCATAGCCGACGAGCACTTTGTAGATGACGAAGTCGGCGTCTGCATTGACGATCTCCCGAAAAGCGAGAGCAGCCTTTTCCACACGTTCGCGCGCAGTGCTCAATTCACGGTTGGAACGAGCTGGCTCCGGAAGCTCCACATAGTTCCAGTAGCAATGATGGACGAATGTCTCAGTGGCTTGCCGAAGATGAAGTCCGAGGTCAGGAACGATGACAGTCTGAAACAGTATGACGTCGCGCGTATCATCCAGCACAATAAGTGCAAGCCGCTCATTCGTGTAAGCGGAAGACGGTAGACGCGTGGCGGTCTGCAACGCGAGCAAAGCAGATCGACGATCGAACTCGGATTTACAGATCGAGTACTGATGTTCAAGAAGCGCAATCGCCCTCTTGCGGAGGGCTCGCAGATCGTCAGACGGCGCTACGACACCGCGGTGAAGTGTAACCGACGTTGAATTTCCCGTCGTGCCGGCCACCTCCGTAGCCAGTACCTCGTTCAGCATTGCGATGATAGGCGTCGTCAGTGCGCGACGCGCGTCATCGTCTAGCAATTCAATATTTTGCACAACCATAGATTGGGCAATGGGACCATATGTTCGCCAGACGTCCAGATTGTGCCTGGTCAGCGACTTGCACAATTCCAGAACGGTCTTCCTGCTGCGCTCGTCTTCGGTCAAGTTATAGAGCGTGCGCGCGGCCTCAAAAGTGGCGTCGATGTCGATATAGCGATAGCGGGTCAGAATATCAACAATAGACTTGAGCACCATGCCAGAAGTGCGACCCGGTAGCATACCGTACGGTGTTTCAATTGGCACCGGTTCGATGCCGTAGGTGCTACTTGCTGCTTCAAGTAGCTTGGTTACTATATCTGGATAGACTGTCTGCAGATCGTCGTAGAATGGCAGCACATTCTCGGCGAACGTCTCAAGGGACTCGGCTCTCGCATTGTTGTCGACGGCGTTGACGATTGCTTCAAGTGCATCGCCATCAAAAAGGGCCTTGCCTTCAATAAGCCGTTGAAAATCACTGGCGATGCGCTGAAATTCATATCCGGCTGGAGCGAGATACTTCCTGGCAACCTTTTGCATCCGATGTTTGATGGCTTCGAACTGCTGTGTTCCGAAGTTTTCTAGCACCGGAGGCTTGTAAATGGTGTCGTGCGCCATCTCGGCCCAGGCATGGTTTAGAATCGTTTGGACCTGTATCTCGCACCGTAGTTCGGCGAACTGCGAGTACTCCGGGAGGGATGCGCGCTCAGGACTCAGCTGAACGACGTAGTGATTTGAAATGTAAAGATCGGACGCATCGTCAACGACACGACGCGGGTGGTGGATCTTGCGCTCCAGAACCACGAAATTCTGATCGACGATCCCCGAATTGATAAATCTTGTCACGTCGCTGTTCGTATAGAAGACGATTCGACAGCCCGCCAGGTCTTTGATCGCATCTTCCAGCGTTTGCGTATCGACAATCTGTTGCAGCGCAAGCTTCTTCTTTAAAGACGCCGGCTGCTTCGCACGTTCGGTGACTTGTTGGAGGCGGTACCCGCTTTCACGTCCTATGGCCGCATTGAGTATGGCAGCAACGATGCGTGCGAAAGCGCCATATGCGATCTGCCCATCCCGCTCGTATTGTTCAATGTTCATGTTGCCCTCCGTAACGCACGAGAATCCCATCCTTAGGGGCATTGCGACGAAATCAATATTGGTTCTTGAGCGAACTCGTTACCGTAAACGTCGGGAAGTAGGGCTCTTCACGGACGTTATTCATAAGGTCCCAATACATGCTACGAGCGAGAGGCTGCTGGCAGTCTTCAGGATATTTGAAGCTATAGCGGATGTCCTGGGGCTCTGGCTTCGTGTAGGAGCGCGAAAACTCCTGCTGAAGATATCTGAATATTGCCCATCTCAGGTTGTTCAGAAATTCCGCGATTGTGCTCGAGTGGTAGACGAAAAAATTTCGATGGAACCATTCGTAAAAGGACGGGAGTGCGAGAAAAGCTTGCTGTTCGTCGATTGGCGCGCCACTGCTTGCGAGAATTCGCGCAATTTCACCGACATTGGCTTCAAGTCTCGAAAAATTGTGCTTGCCGATGTTGCCGCATATTTTCAGTAGCGAAAGTCTGGAAGCGCGCACATTGACCGATACCGAGATTTCGGCGAGCCAGACCTTCTCGACGAGACACTCAGTGTCGAGCCAATCGCAAAAGGATTTGACGGCGCTGAAGAGCTGTCCTGTGTCCCCGCCGAATCTTGGGCTTTTACAGATCTCGCGTAGGTAGTACAGGTAGGTGTTATCGGAGGGTCTGCCGCTTTTCGGTGTGGGTGGCAATCCGAAAGGTAGTGCCCCACGTGATCTATCTTTCTGCGGCGACGAGAGGAAATCCACGAGTAGCACGTTGAAGAGGCGGGTGTGCGTTGAGGTTGAGAACATGAGGTTGGTATTCTCGAGGCTCGCAAGCTTTTCGAACATATCGAAGTTGGCCATCTCGCCAATCATGTCCCAAACGGCATACAGGATGATGATCTCGTGCTCGATGCTGGTGAAAATCGGGTGGTCCGTGGATGCGGATGATTTCGGCATGGCGAATTCGCTCGGTGTCTGACCGGTACAGCAAATCTTATCGGAACATGCTGGACGGCCACACCAACAAAACGCTTTGGAGAGTAAGCGAAGCCGTCGCTCGTCGTCGGTACCGGTAGGAGGATCCGCAACTTTCCGCTTTGGCCGACCACTCGACCAAAGATTAATGCGGCAAACCTCTGCAGCTAGTAGCATTTCTTCTAGGATGCGGTTAAACCGGGGGCAGCTCTCAGTTGAGCGTCATGTCTTGGACGCCTTGCCGATGCGATGAAGGGCCGGGTCGAGCTTGTCTGCAACTTCGGCAGCCCATTTTCTCCAGGTGATGTATCCAGTGTCTAACTGGGCTTGACTTTCCAGTTTGCTATCAAGGGAGGCGAGGTAAGCTCGGATCAGTTCCGCGCGTTGCCAGTTTTCGATTTCAGAAAATAAGGATTCCTGTCTCCGTTTTTCCTCAGCAATGTTCTTTGCAGCCTCTTCGCGCTGGATTTCGGCCTCTCTCCATTTTCGCTTCTGCGCATCCCATTCCGCGACGTTTGCCAGGGAGCCCTGGTGCCGATGCTCGATGGCTGCAAGAATGCGTTTCCACTGCTGTTCGAGCGGCCGGTCTTTGGTGTCCAACAACTCGGTTTGGCCCAGGCCTTGCTGTTCAACAAACAGTGTGAGCGTCCCGGTTGGTGTTAGCGTACGCACTGGCTCACGAGACTTGTCCCAGCTATTGATGCGATATCGGGTACCTTGAGTTAATTTTTCAGTAATGCGAACTTCGACGTGAGCGCCCCCCTTTGACAGCTCCAGGCGTTCATTGTCCTTTGCCATCTGAACCGTGTATCCCTCAAGCTCTGCTCCGTGGCAGACGATGTTGAGAATCAACAGTCCTCGCTGATAGGTGGCCATGGATAAACGCGCGGCGAGCTTGCGATGCGAGGTCACCAGCAACTGTCCCGTATCACAAAAGGATTCCCAGCTTCCGTAGACGACTTCGCCTTTGTGCTGGTATTGCTTTCCGGGATGGTTCTGCTCCCAGTCATATCGTTTTTTTAGATGGGCAGCGCGAGTGACGCCTTTATCCATTTGCTCGCGTAATTGCTTGATGGCCCGATGCCAATCTTTTTGCTTAGGGGCAGCGTTGGCGGCGACTTCCTTGTCCTTCTGAATTCGCTTGTCGTCACGCACCCGGACGAGCCGTTTGGGCCGGTCGATTATTGCTTTGACTGCGGATAGGGCAGCCATGATTTCTTGTTCGGACATCGCGGGCAGTTCAGGTCGTTGAATCGGATGTCCGAGGTCGACGCGTGTCCAATGACCGGGCTGTGGGACGGGTATCCGGAATGCGTCACATGCACGTCGCACATCTGTTCCAGAAATGCCGTATCGACGACCGACATGCACCATAGGCGTAGTCCATACCTCTTGAAATAGCTGATCGCGATTGGGTGAGGGCGGGATCGGGGCATTGGACATCAAAGACCTCTTCGCATGTCGAATCACCTTGGCGTGGTCCGGCCGCGACCTTAACGGGACGCGTGAGTGTTGCACGGCACCTCGTGCTTGTGGGCGCGCAGAAATCTGAAGACGCGCACGCCAAGTGGCCTTACTCGTCAGGCGCGAACAAGGGTACCTGGAGTATTGCGGGCTCTGCGGGCAACGGTGCGATATGAATGCCCCGGACCTTCGCAACGTCGGTCACGACTTGCGTAATGTGATGCGTCGTGTTGACCTGACGCCAGATCTGCGGATTGCCCGGGTTGGTTCCATCAGTGGCGTTATCGCGGATGTACCGATCCGCCAGCGAAAAGTCGGCCCCTGCGAACTGGCCGCTGTCGACGATCCTTTGGCAGACGTCGGTCATGATGCGCGAATCGCCGCCACCATTGTCGCCGCGCACGATTAGCCAGTCCGTCGGCGTCGCGTAGCGATAGTGGCGAATCGCTTGAGCACGAGCTTTCTTGAAATTCATCTTTGCGCAGTCCGCGGCGTAATCGCCGAAGATCAGGTGCTCAGCTGTATTGGCGTCGAACTTTACGGCGTTGTGCCAGGCATGCCATTCGTTGCGGGGCCACGCTACCGTCTGGCCTGCTTGGGTGGCGGGGTTTTTTTCGGGATAGTGAGTACCCTGAAAGACGATAAGCTGCCAGGGGCCGAGATCCTGCAACGCCTCCAGAGCAAAACCGATAATCGGACTCACCAGTTGGAACTCTGAAAAGTCCGCGTCTGTGAAGTCGGCGAAGACGGCACAGTCGCGGAACTCCAGAGACAGTTCACTCAGGATCGTGCGGAACGTTTCCCCGAGCTGAGGATCTTCCAGGTCGCCCGATCGCACGCTTATCCCGAGCTTGAGCGTCTCGTCGGCGGGCAAAATCTTCTTTACGGCGGCAATCAGTCCGGGCCCCAGCTTATCTGCCGGTACGAAGGGAATCGCTCGGACGCGGAGCGACCTGGTGCGAGCGAAGATCGGAGGCAACCATGCTTCGCTCTGTGCAGCCCCGCATTCGGGAATGAGATAAGAGAAGTCGACGAATGCCCGCCGGCCTAGCCAGTGACCGCTCAGAAGACCGCCCACGTCCGGCACGCAACACTTGGAGTCGAAGAGCCGCTGCTGGGGCGTATCGCCACGATCGGCCGCTGGCGGGACGATAAAGCGGGGCAGGACGTGCCGCGCGACCCCATCGTCAAGCTCCCTTACGCCAGCCAGCTCGCCAGCTTTTAGACGCAATGCGGGGCAATACAGGACCTTCGAACCCTCATGCATTCAGAACCTCCGACTACTGTTGAAAAAACAGCTTACGAACCTGACCTGAACCAATCTTGTCTGAAAATATTGCGTAATTCTGCCGCTCCATCCGGATACGGCCAAAGATCACAGCGGGAGAGATGCCGAGGCGTTGTGCGAAGCGCTCGATGGTGTCGGCCGTCTTCGCAATACGCGCGGGCGAGCGCAACCAGAGCTCCTGCGGGATGAGCAGGTTACCGGCGAACTGATCAGCTTCCGCCTCCATCTCGTCGACTTCCCGCGTTTCGATATTGTCGAAAAAGCCAGCAGCTAGGCCTGTCCGATAGTGGAGGATCACGTGCGCTACCTCGTGCAGCAGCGTGAACCAGAAATTGTCCAGTGCGTCTCGGCGAAGCGTCAGGCCGATCACCGGAATTTCATCGACCAGGAACGCTGCCCCATCGACCTTCATGCCTGGAATGTGGCGCTCGACGACGACCACGATGCCGTGGGCCAGTAGTAGGTCTCGGGCAAGAAGCGGACCGTCCTTGACTGCGCTCAGGCCGGGAAGGTTTTTCAGCCATGCCATGTCGAGGGGGCGGTATTTGATCTTCCGTGAGTCGATGGTCGCCTTGGCGCGACGCGTGACCTGCGCCTTCCAGCAAAGCAGCGACCAGTCATCGGCGTGGTGCTCGACGACCAGGCCGGTTCGGAACAATGAGGGCTTTCCGTGGCTTCCCACGTGCTCTGCGACATAGCGCACCAATTGGCTCAGGGCATTCTCATCGGAGTCGGTGTTTTCCAGCCAGCCATGCTCCCGCGCATGTTTCAACACCTTCTGGGCCTGTTCGGCGGAAACATCCAGCGAAGGCGGTGACATCCAGGGGGCGGTAGCATTGGGACAGATATCGGCGGAAAGATTCAGTCCTAGCGCCTTGGCCAGCCGAACGAAGCCGGCCAGGCTGATGGAGCGGTAGCGATCCGCTTCGTAGCGCTGGACAGCCTGCTCACGTAGGCCAATCTGCCGCGCGAGATCCTTTTGGGACCAGCCCTTGGCAATCCGGGCCACGATAAGCATCTCGCCCAAATCGTTTTGCGCCCGCGCCTTAAGCAGCGCGAGATTGCCACGCTTGGCTTCCAGGTAAGCATCCAGCATCGCCGTGAGTTCTGAGCGCTCTGCGGTCAAGGCGCGCTGGACACCCGCCATGACCTCAGGGGGGAGGCCGCTGACCACCGACTTGAGCACTTGTTCGGACGAGGTCGCGCGCGACATCTCCTCGATGAGCCCCGTGACTTCCCGGGCCTGGCGGTCGTTGGTGATAAGAGCTTGCGAAGACATGGGGGGATTTTACCCAACAAATTTGTTGTGTTCAACTGCGCCGCACTCGTTGCATCCGGCGGATGACGACGAACATCACGCTAGCCGAGCGCAAGCGGTCGAATTCTTGCCGCGCCGGAATCAGGGCCAAATCCGCCTGTGGGTTCCAAACGCCGTTGCGCGTTAACGGTATACGGACGAGGCGCGTAGCTTTCTCAACCTCTATCCTGCCGATTGGTGCACGCCGAGCCCGGGCCAAAACCGGCCAAGGGGACGGCCGCGTAGTCTGCGGCGCGGTCGCCGCGCAAACGCTCATCGAAGACGCTGCGAATACGTTCAATTCATGTTATTGTCGCCGCCCCTAATATTTCAAAGTAGTAGGAGCGAGCCACAATGAGCGTGTCCGTTGCATTCGACGAAAAAAATCTGCTGATCGAAACCGATGTGTGGAGCGACCTTCAGAACAGCAAGAACACTATCGCCTTCGCGAGCGTCATTGCGGCGGCGGATAGCGCGATCCAACGCGGGGGCGCCTTCGTGATTCACCGCCAAGGCGGAGATATCCTGCGCAATATTCACAGGCCTTCGGAACTTGCTGAACTCATAGACGATGTCAACGTGCGTCGCGCGGAAAACGGCCTGGAGCCTGTTAAACGCTGATCCTGGCTCGAAATGGTATTTTTCGTGGTATCGATGCGATCGAGTTACCATGAGGCCCCGTCAGATAAGGCGAAGCAGGTACTGTTGATGATTGAGTGGGAATGATTGGACGTCAGGTACGTACCGGTAGGACCTCGCAATAAAACTCACCTAAGCCCGCGTCGCAGCGGGCTTTTTTCATTTTTTTCCTACTCGATTCACGGACGGCAGGAGACGCTAACGTATCTGGCGATACGGTGTTGGCGAATCTCTCCCGGCGGCGATCGGTTGCCTGACGCGATTTCGATTCGTCCATGAGCGGGGCTGGACATCCCGGTACGTTCCCGCGCCGTTCACACTGCGGCCACGCAGTCGATTTCGATATCGAAGCGGCCGGGCCACGCCGGTACGTTGACAAAAATCCGTGCCGGGGGCTGCGTACCGAAAAAGCGCGCATAGATCTCGTTGACTACCGGAAACTGCTCGACCGACGTGCAGTACACATTGCACTTGAGCACCTGATCCAGTGACGAGCCCGCCGTTTCCACGCACAGCTTCAGCTGTTCGAGCACGCGCTGCGTCTGCTGTTCGATCGGTGCGTCGAGCACTTCTCCGGTCTGCGGATCGAACGGCGGCAGGCCAGACACGTAAAGCGTGTCGCCGTGGCGGGTCACCACGGAGGTCGGTGCTTTCCAGCGTTCGAGCCAGCTCGACAACGGTTCGACACGTATGATTTCTCGAGCCATCTGATGCTCCTTCAACGCAAAAAAGATAAGAGGGGATAACGCGTCTCACGCATCGCCGGAGAACAGCGCATTGAGCTGCGCACCGGATGCAGCATTGCCGAAGCCGTCGAAACGCCCTTGCGAAAGCGCCTGCGCGGCGTGCATGAAACCACCCCACGCGGCCCGCGCGAGCGCGCCGCCGACACTCACGCGGCGCACGCCGAGCGCAGCCAGGTCCTGCAGCGTGAACGTCGAGTTCGCGCCGATCAACACGTTCACGGGCTTGGGCGCCACCGCTGCCACCACGGCCTCGATCTCCTCGCGCGTACGGATGCCGGGTGCGTAAAGGCAGTCCGCGCCACCCGCTGCATAGGCCTTCAGTCGCGCGATCGTGTCGTCGAGATCGGGCACGCCGACAAAGAAATTTTCCGCGCGGCCGACCAGCAGCGTGTCGCCGCCGTTCTCGTCGATTGCGCGACGGGCCGCTTCGAGTCGCGCCACCGCAACCTCGAGCGGAAACAGCGGCGCGGCGGCGTTACCGGTGGAGTCTTCGATCGACAGTCCCGCTACGCCGGTTGCGACCGCGAGCTTCACGCTTGCGGCCACATCGGCCGGACTCTCACCGAAGCCGTTCTCGAAGTCCGCGTTGACGGGCAGGTCGGTCGCGTCGACCATCGCGCGCAGATGGGCAAGAATGGATTCCCGGCTCACTCGATTGTCGGCGTGGCCGGTCGACCATGCATATCCCGAACTCGTGGTCGCGATGGCCTCGAAGCCCAGGCTGGCGAGATAACGAGCGCTGCCGGCGTCCCACGGGTTGGGCAGCACGAAGCAGCCGGTCGCGTGCAGGGTTCGGAACGCGGCGCGCTTTTCAGCGATGGTGCGTGACATGACAGGCTCCTGATGAATGAAGAGCCCTTGCGGGCTCCCGAATGCGTTCAGACGAGTTCTTCATCGACCACGGGAAAATCGATTTCCGTATCGAAGGCGTTGTTGACGAAATTCGTCAGCAGAAACTGCGCACTGAGCGCAATGATTTCGACGATGTTCGCATCGCTGTAACCCGCGGCGCGCACCGTATCGAGATCGCCTGTGGCCACCTTGCCGCGCGTTTCCACCAGCTTGCGCGCGAACGCGACCGCGGCCGCCACGCGCGGCGATTCGGATTCGCCGCGACGGTTGCGGCGGATTTCGTCGTCGGACAGGCCGACAAGCTGGCTCGCCACATAGCTGTGCGCGCTCAGGCAGTACTGGCAGCCATTGACCTGCGAGACGGCGAGCGCGATACCGTCGCGCGTTTTGACGTCGAGTGTCTTCGCGAGCGCGCCTTGCAGGCTGGCCCAGCCGTTCAGCGCGTGCGGGCTTTGCGCCATGATGCGAAAGAGATTTGGCGTGAGCTTCAACTGACGCGAGACGGCGTCGACGACGGCTTGCGACTCTGCGGGAATGGTCTGCGGAATGGCGATACGGCTCATGACGATGCTCCTGATCGGTTATGGACGGCGGTTCGTTGCTGCAGGAACAGAGGTTTCTGCATTGATACGCAGTCTAGGAGCGCTCGCCGTGCATAGGGTCCGGCAAACGTGCGCAAAAGTCCGCCGCTGCTGGAATGCGCACAACGCCGGCCTCGAGCGGGCGCACGCCGCCGGTCAGGCGTCGGACGATGTCCGGTACTCGGCCGGCCCGGTGCCGTAAATCTCGCGAAACGCGCGCATGAACGCGCCGCGACTCGTGTAACCCGCGTTGCGCGCCACCTGGTCGAGCGCGAGGTCGCCGGCACGCAACTGGGCGGCGGCCTGGCGCATGCGGATGTCGCGCAGCACCTGCATCGGCGCCCGGCCGAATGCCGCCGAGAAGCGCGCCATAAACGCCGAGCGGCTCAAATTGGCGATGTGCGCCAGACTCTCGACGGTGTGCGGCGCGGACGGCCGCGCGGTCATGTCGGCGAAGGCTCGCGCGATCTGCTGATCGCCGAGCAACGCGAAACGCTCCATCCAGAGCGCGCTGGTTTTCAGCGAGCGGCGTACCAGCGCAACGATCACCTGCTTGAGCAGCGCGCCCGACATCGCGCCGGCGCCGATTTCCTGCGCCATCAGTTCGTCGAACGCCGTGCGCAGATACATATCGAGCCGGTCGGCCGGATCGAACTGCTCGACGATCGGTGTCGAGAGCGTGTCGAAAAGATTGATCGAAGCGCCGAAAGCCGCATTGAAGTAACCGCAGATCATCACGGTCATGGGCTCTGTCGTGCCGGCGCGGAACCGGTTGATGGAATCGACGACGCGCTTGTGTTCGCGGCCGGAAACGAGAACCGGCGCGGTGCCCGCCCGTTTCGCGGGCACTTCGAGTTTCAGCGGATGATGCGGCGGCACGATCAGCAGCGTGTGCGGCGCAAGCGGAACCGTATCGGCGCCCGCGATATGCAGCAGGCCTTCGCCGGACAGAATGTAATGAATGCCCGGCGCGCCGTGGCCATCCAGTTCGAGCACGAAACCTTCGCTGACGAGGCATTCGGACAGGCCCAGCACGCGGATTTCGAGCAGTGCGATCAACTCATCCAGATGAGCGGAAGTGATGCGTCTGGACGGCAGCGTAGGGCTGGACATGTGGGCGAGAGACGGCCGTGATGTCGACCGGATCGAGAGGGACCGTCAATTGTCTCATGATGCGAAAGACCACCGTCAGACGTTGTAGCCGCCGTTTTGCGTCTTTCATGCAACAAGGTGCTGCCGCAGATACTCCGCGGTTCGGCTTTCCTTCACGCGCACGACCTGGTCCGGTGTGCCGCTCGCGACGATCTTGCCGCCGGCGTCGCCGGCGCCCGGACCGACGTCGACAACCCAGTCGCTTTGTGCGGCCACCCGCATGTCGTGCTCCACGACGACGACGGTGTTGCCGGCATCCACGAGTCCCTGGAGTTGCACCATCAACCGGTCGACGTCGGCGGGATGCAGGCCGGTGGTCGGTTCGTCGAGGATATACAGCGTGTCGCCGCGTTGCGCGCGTTGCAGTTCCGTGGCGAGCTTGATGCGCTGGGCTTCGCCGCCTGACAATTCGGTGGCGGGCTGACCCAGCCGCAGATAGCCGAGGCCGATGTCGCGCAGCACTTTCAGTGCGCGCATCACGCCGGCTTCGTCAGCGAAGAAATCGCAGGCGGCGTCGACGGTCAAGCCGAGCACCTCGGCGATGTTCTTGTCGCGCCATGTGACTTCGAGCGTCTGCGTGTTGTAGCGCGTGCCGTGACAGGTCGAGCAGGGCGCATAGACGCTCGGCAGGAACAGGAGTTCGACGCTGACGAAGCCTTCGCCTTCACACGTCGGGCAACGGCCTTGCGCAACGTTGAACGAGAAGCGGCCCGCACCGTAGCGGCGCTTGCGCGCCAGTGGCGTCTCGGCGAACAGCTTGCGCACGTGGTCGAAGAGGCCGGTGTAGGTGGCGAGATTGGAACGTGGCGTGCGGCCGATCGGTTTCTGATCGACGCGCACGAGGCGGCGCAGCGCGTCCATGCCTTCGGCAATGCGGCCGCCCGTCGGCGCGCTCGCGGCCGCGAGCAACGGGTCCTGCTCGTCGTCGTCCGGATTTTCAAAGACGCGTCCAAGGTGGCTAGCGACCAGTTCCGGCAACGCCTGGCTCACGAGGCTCGATTTGCCCGAGCCCGACACGCCGGTGACCGCAGTCAGGCAGCCGAGCGGAAACGCGGCGTCCAGTCCATGCAGATTGTTGCGCGTGATGCCGGCGAGCCGCAGCCAGCCGGCCGGTTTGCGGGTCGCGCGGGCGACGGGCGCGGGCGGCGCAAACAGATGCCGGCGCGTATGCGACGCTTCGACATTCGCGAGGCCGGCGGGCGGACCACTGTAGACCACATGGCCGCCGGCCTCACCGGCGGCGGGACCGACGTCGACGAGCCAGTCGGCGCGCCGCATCATCTGTAGATCATGTTCGACGACAAACAGCGAATTGCCCGCGGCCTTCAGGGTCTGCAGCGCGCTGAAGAGCGCCTCGCCATCCGCGGGGTGCAGGCCGGCCGATGGTTCGTCGAGTACGTATACGACGCCGAACAACTGCGACGACAACTGCGTGGCGAGTCGCAAGCGCTGCAGCTCGCCGGATGACAGCGTCGGCGTACTGCGCTCCAGCGCGAGATAGCCCAGACCCAGATCGACCAGAGTCGTCAGGCGTTCGAGCAACTCGGCTGCAATGCGTTGCGCGGCGACGCGTTTTTCCTCCGACAGGTTGGGCGTGCGCCGCACGTCGGGCGAGGCTTTATGCGCGGAACCGCCTGCGGCGATCCGCTTGTCGACGGCTTCGCGCATCGCGTTCCTGCTGAGTACGCTGCCTTTGCCGGCGTCTTTGCCCGAATGCGCTGCATCCGGCTCGGGCCATTGGCCGCGCGCGATCGGTTCGAGCATCTCGGCAAGCTTCGCCAGCGGCAACTGGGAGAACGCGCCGATATCGAGCCCGGCGAATTTCACCGACAGTGCTTCCTTCTTGAGCCGCTTGCCATGACAGGTCGGACAGACGCTGCCAATCATGAATTGCGACACGCGCTTTTTCATCAGCGCGCTTTGCGTGTTCGCGAACGTGTGCAGCACATAGCGGCGTGCGCCGGTAAATGTCCCTTGATAGCTCGGTTCGTCCTTACGCTTGAGCGCGGCACGCGTTTCTTTCGGCGTGAGCCCGGCGTAGACGGGCACGGTCGGTTGTTCGTCGGTGAAGAGAATCCAGTCGCGGTCTTTCTTGGGCAAATCGCGCCACGGTTTATCGACGTCGTAGCCGAGTGTCACCAGAATGTCGCGCAGGTTTTGTCCGTGCCACGCGGGCGGCCATGCGGCGATTGCGCGCTCGCGAATGGTCAGCGAGTCGTCTGGAACCATCGATTTTTCCGTGACCTCGTACACGCGGCCAAGTCCATGGCAAGTCGGACAGGCGCCTTGCACCGTGTTCGGCGAGAAATCCTCGGCGAACAGCATGGGCTGCTTCGGCGGGTAGTCGCCCGTGCGCGAATAGAGCATGCGCACGAGACTCGACAGCGTGGTCACGCTGCCAACCGAGGAGCGCGCGCTCGGCGTGCCGCGCTGCTGTTGCAATGCGACCGCGGGCGGCAGGCCTTCGATGGCGTCCACTTCGGGCACGCCGACCTGCTCGATCAGACGCCGGGCATACGGCGCGACCGATTCGAAATAGCGCCGTTGCGCTTCGGCATACAACGTGCCGAATGCCAGCGACGATTTGCCCGATCCGGACACGCCGGTGAAGACGACCAGCGCGTCACGCGGAATCTGCACATCGATGTTTTTCAGGTTGTGCTCGCGCGCGCCGCGCACCCGCACGAAGCCGGTGAAGGCGGCTTCCTCGGGCGGCGTCGAGCGAGCTTTTTGGGGGATGGCGTCCATATCGATGAGTGGCGAATCAGCCTGGCCCTGCGGCCAACGCTAGCGAAGCTGCACGGAGCATGCCCGACGGTCATTTGGCGATGATGCCGGTGAGCAGGGCGCACCCCCCCGTCAACCCGGAAACGACAGCCTAACACTGAAGCGCCTGTCCGGGCACGGAGTGAGAGCGGGGGAGGTCGTCCGTCGGTTGACACTGCGTGAGTATTTCGCTATTGTCTGACAACCTGATCAAATGAGATGCTGTTGATGCTTGAGCTTGAACGTCCCGATTCGCTTGTGCAGCGTGTGGTCAGCGCACTTCGCGCAGAAATCGATGCGGGTCATTTTCCTGCCGAGTCGCGCCTGCCAACCGAGCAGCAACTATCGGAACGGCTCAACGTGAGCCGCTCAGTCGTACGCGAGGCAATTGCGCAGTTGAAGTCGGACGGCGTACTGGTTGCCCGGCGCGGCGCCGGGTCGTTTATTTCGCAGACGCCATCGGGTACGGTTTTCCGGTTGCCGAGCGGCGGCAGCCAGAAGCTGGATCTCGCGCAACTGTTCGAAATGCGTTTGTGGATCGAAACCCAGGCGGCGATGACCGCGGCGCGTCGGCGTACGCCGGAAGATCTTAAGCGTATGAGCGATGCGATTCGCGAAATGGAGAAGAAACGCCTTGATTTCGACGCGGCTTCCGCGGCCGACGTTGCGTTTCACCGGGCCATTGCGGCAGCCACCAAGAACGAGTATTTCGTCGCGTTCCATGATTTCCTGCGCGGCCAACTGGTGGCGGTACGTCGCGCGCAGTGGGCCAATACGGCGAGCCATGCGGGCGATTACGCGCGCCAGGAGCATGGCGAGCTGTACGACGCTATCGAGCGCGGCGACCATCGGGGCGCCGCCAGATCGGCTGAGCGGCATCTGCGCGCCGCAGCCAAACGCCAGAAAATCGAGCTACCCCCAAGCGATTGACGATAGCGGTTTGAGCGTGGACCTGCGCGGCTCTGCGTTCAAACCCCTGATGCGATCTCTTTTTTTGACAAGTTAGTCTGACAACCTGATAAGCGGACAAAAGCACGCCGAGAGGCCGGGTTCGCAAAGTAGAAGCGAAGAAGAAAAACATGATTTATGACTTTTGCATCATCGGTGGCGGCATCGTCGGTCTCGCGACGGCGATGGAGTTGCTGCAGCGGGAGCCGACGGCTTCGCTGCTGCTGCTCGAAAAGGAGACCACGCTCGCGAAGCATCAGACCGGGCACAACAGCGGTGTGATTCACGCGGGCATCTACTACCAGCCGGGCAGTCTGAAGGCCGAGTTGTGCAAGCGCGGCGCCGAGGCAACCAAACAGTTTTGCCGGGAGCATGCCATTGCGTTCGACGTGTGCGGCAAGCTGCTGGTCGCGTCGAATCCGCTGGAGTTGTCGCGCATGGAAGCGCTGTACGCGCGCTCGCAGCAGAACGGTTTGCGCGTCGAGCGGCTCGACGCCGCCGAATTGCAGCGCCGTGAGCCGAATATCGTCGGTATGGGCGGTCTGTTCGTCGATGCGACCGGGATTGTGGATTACCGTCAGGTATGCGAAGCGATGGCGCGCGTCATCAAGAAAGCAGGCGGCGAAATTCGTCTCGGTACACAGGTCACGTCGATTGCCGAGTTGGGCAACTACGTCAGCGTCGGCGCCTCGGAGGAACAGCAATGGCAGGCGAAGAAACTGGTGGTCTGCGGCGGCCTGCAATCGGACCGGCTAGCCAGGCTCGCGGGCGTGAAAATCGATCATCAGATCGTGCCGTTTCGGGGCGAGTACTACCGCTTGCCGGCCTCGAAGAACGACGTAGTGCGTCACTTGATCTATCCGATTCCCGATCCGGACCTGCCGTTTCTCGGCGTGCATCTGACGCGGATGATCGACGGCAGCGTGACAGTCGGACCGAATGCGGTGCTCGGGTTCGGCCGCGAAAGCTATCCGAAGCTTTCCGTGAATCTGCGCGACGTCGCCGAATACGCCGCTTTCCCGGGCTTCTGGAAAACCATCTGGCGCAACCTGGGCTCCGGCATGGGCGAGATGAAGAACTCGCTGTTCAAGCGCGGTTATCTCGAGCAATGCCGCAAATACTGCCCGTCGCTGACGGTCGACGATTTGCTGCCCTATGAAGCCGGCATTCGCGCACAAGCCGTGATGCGCGACGGCACGCTGGTGCACGACTTCCTGTTCGCCGACACGCCGCGCATGGTGCACGTGTGCAACGCGCCGTCGCCGGCCGCGACCTCCGCGATGCCGATCGGCTCGATGATCGCCGACCGCATTCTGAAGGCCGCGTAACGGACTGGCGCACCCATCGGCACGCTCATTGAACAACATCGTTTCCGCCGGCGAGGCCGGTCATCGCCTCGTTGGATTTTCCTGTTGCGTCCGCCGTGTATCGGCAAAGCGCAACTCCTCTCTGCATTGAAAAAAAGTGACTGGAGACCTCGCAGTGCATAAGTCCCTCGCAACCTCATCAAAACCTCTCGCCGCACATGTGGCATTCGCCTTCGCCGCGCTTGCTGCCGCGGGAGCGCCGGCAGCGGTTCACGCGCAAAGCAGCGTGACGCTATACGGCATCATTGACGAGGGCGTCAACTACACGAGCAACGTACAAACGAGCCCGGGCCAGGGCCACAGCCAGTACAGCCTGTCGAGCGGCATTCTGAGCGGCAGCCGTTGGGGTCTGCGCGGGAATGAAGATCTGGGCGGCGGCATGAAGGCGATCTTCGTGCTTGAAAGCGGTTTCGACGTGAACAACGGCAAGATGGGCCAAGGTTCGCTGCTGTTCGGCCGCCAGGCGTATGTGGGGGTTTCGAGCCCGTACGGCACGGTCACGCTCGGCCGTCAGTACGACCCGGTGGTCGACTACATCCATCCGCTGATGCCGAGCGCGATGTTCTCGGGCAGCATCGGCGCGCATCCGGGCGACCTCGACAACCTCAACAACACCAATCGCGTGAACAACGCGGTCAAGTACCGCACGGCCAGCTATGGCGGCTTGACCGCGGAAGGCATGTATAGCTTCGGCGGCGTGCCGGGCAGCATGGCCGGCAATCAGATCTACTCGCTCGGTGCCGGTTACGCCCGCGGGCCGCTCACGGTCGGCGTCGGCTACCTGAATGCGCGCAATCCGAATGCTTCGTTCTTCGGCACGGCGGTCGGCGCGACGGCGGCCACCAATAATTTCGGCAACTCGCCGGTGATCAACGGCTATGCGTCGGCGCAAAGCGAAGAGATCATCAGCGCCGGCGCGACCTACGTGATCGGCGCGGCGACCCTCGGCGGGATTTACTCGAACACGAAATTCAAGCATCTGAGCGGCGCGGTGTCGGCGCTCAATCCGGCCGGCGTGGGCGGCACTGCGAGCTTCAACAGTGCGGAAATCAACTTCCAGTACCAACTGACGCCGGCGCTCTCGTTCGGCGCGGCCTACAACTACACCGACGGCGGCGGCGCGAATCACGCAAAGTACCAACAGGGCGCGCTGAGTGCCGACTACGTCGTCTCCAAACGCACGGATTTCTATCTGATCGGCGTTTTGCAGCACGCGTCGGGCACCGACTCGACCGGGCACGCAGCGCGCGCGTCGCTCAACGGCCTGACGCCCGCGTCGGGTAACCAGCAGGCGACGGTGCGTTTCGCGATCCGCCACAAGTTCTGACGCTTGGCCGGCCACCACTTCACCGAAACCAGGAGTAAATCTGTGACCTCAGCGACAGCGACTATCCCGAGCCCGCTCACTGACGAGAACCGCATCCGCTTGCGCAACGTCAGCACGGCGACCCTCACCACTGCGCTGTTCAAGCGCGGCTTTCACAACGTATGCGTGCAAGGCGTGCTGCCGGTCAACCCGGCGGCCGCGCGTATGGTTGGCGAAGCGTATACCCTGCGCTACATTCCGGCCCGCGAGGACCTCGATCACATCGGCGTGTTCTCGGACCGTAGCCATCCGCAACGGCGCGGCGTCGAGGAGATTCCGCCTGGTCACGTGATGGTGGTCGATTCGCGCAAGGATGCGCGCGCGGCGTCGGCAGGCGGCATTCTGATCACGCGGATGATGATGCGCGGCGTGGCCGGCGTGGTCACCGACGGCGGCTTTCGCGATACGCCGGATTTGCAGAGGCTCGACTTTCCCTGCTATCAGGCAAGGCCGTCGGCGCCGACCAACCTCATTCATCACCACGCGGTCGATCTGAACGTACCGATCGCATGTGGCGACGTGGCGGTGTATCCGGGCGACATCATCGTCGGCGATGCGGAAGCCGTGGTGGTGATTCCGGCGCATCTGGCCAACGAGATTGCTGAAGAAGCTGCCGCGATGACGGTGTTCGAAGACTGGGTCGACGCACAGGTGCGCGCCGGCCGCTCGACCTTCGGACTGTACCCGCCGGACGAAGCGACGCGTGCCGACTTCGAAGCATGGAAAAGGAGCCCGTCGGCAAACGGGGCTGGACTATAAGCAGGGAAACGGCTATCTGTGCCGCGCAGTGATGCAATCGCGCGAGCGCGGGTGGCCGCTCTGACAAACGATTGCGTGCGGCGCGGCCGTACGAAACCACCGCATCAGCATTTACGACGGACCGCGCAAAAAGCGGTCCGGCATGGAGACGACAGTGACCGATCGAAGCAGTGAAGACCAACTTTTTGCGCGCATAGCGTGGCGGCTCGTGCCGCTGCTGATTGCGATTTTCCTGGTCGCGTATATCGACCGCGCCAATATCGGCTTCGCCAAGCTGCAGATGCTAAGCAGCCTGAAGATGAGCGAGGCGTCGTACGGCTTTGCATCGTCGCTGTTCTTCATCGGCTATCTGGTGTGCGAGGTGCCGAGCAATCTGCTGATGCATCGCTTTGGCGCGCGCCGCTGGATCTCGCGGATCATGTTCACGTGGGGCGTCGCGACGCTGCTGCTCGCATGGACGCCTTCAGCATTGGCCTTCCAGATCCTGCGCTTCCTGCTCGGCGCTGCGGAAGCCGGCCTTTATCCCGGGATCATTCTCTATCTCGGCATGTGGTTTCCTGAACGGCAGCGCACCGGCATCATCGGCTTGCTGACGCTCGGCAGCAGCATGGGCAACATGCTCGGCTCGCTGATCGGCGGCTTCTCGCTGGAACTGCATGGCGTAGCCGGCCTCGCCGGCTGGCAGTGGGTGTTCCTGACCACCGGCGCGCCCGCCGTGCTGCTGACCTTCGTCACGCTGTGCTGCCTGCCGGATGGCCCGCAGTCTGCCGGGTTTCTGACGGCCCGCGAGAAAGATGTCGTCGAAACCCGGCTGCGCGCGGATCCACCCGCGGCACGCCTGGCCGGCGGCGACGGCTGGTCATTGGCCGCGCTCGTTACGGTGGCGCTCTTTAGCGTCGGGTACGGAACCATCTCCATCGCGATCTACGGCATCGCCTACTGGCTGCCGACCCTGGTTAAAGGCTTCGGCGTGACGAGCGGTGTCAACGGCATGCTCAACATGATTCCGTGGTTCATCACATCGCTGATGCTGCTGTGGTTGCCGCGCCGTCTGAAAACGCCGCGCCGAGTGCTGATCGCAGCGTTCTGCGCAGCGTTGCTCGGCATTCTGTGCTTCGTCGCCAGCGTCGGGCCGTTCAGCAATGCGGTGCGTTTCGCGGCGCTCTCGCTCGGCGCACCGTGTCTGTATCTGATGATCCCGTGCTTCTGGGCATTGCCGCCACGTTTGCTGCCGGCCTCGTTCATGAAGGGCGCGGGCGGTGCTGCGGCGCTCGCGGTGATCGCGGCAGGTTCGAGCGTCGGTGGTTTCCTTGCGCAAAACATCATGCCGTGGGTCGGCAAGGTGACGGGCAGTACGTCCGCGCCAATGCTCGTGCCCGCCGTCAGCTTGCTGTTGCTCGGCACTGGCGCGGCGGTGGTCTGGCTGCGGCTCGGTCTCGCCGGCCGCGGCGGCCCGGAGGCCGTCTCCACCGTGCAATAGCGTTTCACGCTTCACTCAACGCAACACGGCGGTTTTTTTATTTCGATTCAATTCTTTCGTTTAGCAGGTCAGTCATGGCAGACACTATGCCCCGCGTCGGGGCCGCAATTGCACGGCAGCAAATCGAGGTCATTCTTGAAGCATGGGGCATGCCGCCCGGGCAGGTCGCCGCGTCGGCCGACATCCTGATCGACTCCGATCTGAAGGGCATCGACTCGCACGGCATTTCGATGCTGATGTTCTATGACCAGTTGTATCGTGCCGGTCAGATCGACATGAAAGCGAGCCCGCGTATCGTGCGCGAGACCGCGACCACCGCGCTGATCGACGGCAATGCGGCGATGGGGCATCCAACGTCGCGCATGGCCATGGAGCTGGCTATCGAAAAAGCACTGGCATGCGATATCGGTGCGGTCTCCGTGTTCAACTCGCAGCATTTCGGCGCGGCGGGCTACTACGCGGAGATGGCGGCCGAACGCGGACTGATTGCGATGGTGTCGTGCTCGACCCGGCTTGCAACAGTGGTGCCGACTTTCGGCGCCGAGCCGATGCTCGGCACCAATCCGTTCGCGTTTGCCACGCCGGCAGGCCGGCACCCGCCTGTGATTCTCGACATGTCGACCAGCGTCGTCGCATCGAACAAGGTCAAGGTGTACGCGTTGCAGGGCAAGCCGTTGCCGCCGGGCTGGGCGCTCGACGCGAACGGCAACCCGCTGACCGATTCGGCCGAAGCCTACCGGCTGCTGTTCGAGCGCCTCGGTGGCGGCCTCGCGCCGTTAGGAGGCGACGGCAAGACACTCGGCGGTCACAAGGGCTACGGCCTCGGCTTGTTCGCGCAGATTCTCGGCAGCACGCTGGGAGGCGGTTCGTTCTCGCCCGTGCGTAACCGCACGCAAAGGAGCGATGAGCCGGACAACATCGGCCATTTCTTCCTTGCGATGAATCCGGCGGCGTTCCGTCCTATCGAGGAATATCACGCTGATCTCGACGCGGTTATCACCGCGCTGCGCGAAAGCCAGCCCGCCGACCCGTCTCAGCCAGTCTTGATCCCTGGGGATCCTGAGCGTCTCACGCGCGTTGCGCGCAGCGTGGATGGCATTCCGATGCCCGATTCGTTGCGCGAGAAGATCCGCGACGTCGCCAGAGCCGCGGGTGCGCCTTTCCTGCTGACTGTCTGAGTTCGAGGCCGAGGCGCAGGGAGCGCCTCGCGATCCCGGACTATTGCAGCGCTCGCAGCGAAGGTCTGCGAGTGCTGTTCACCACGCCAACTACAACGAGCACAGAACCAAGTGACAGCAACCATTCTCGGGCATAACTACATTGGCGGCCGGCGCAGCGCGCGTGGCGATATCTCGTTGCACAGCGTCTCGGCATCGACCCGCGAAATTTATCCGGTGGCTTTTTCGCAGGCGACTGACGCTGAGATCGACGCAGCCGTGGAGGCCGCGGCTGCGGCGTTTCCGCGCTATCGGGCGCTGCCCTCGAACGTTCGCGCGGATTTTCTCGAGGCAATTGCAGCGGAGATCGATGCGCTCGGTGACGACTTCATCGCCGATGTGATGCGCGAAACCGCGTTGCCGAAAGCTCGGCTCGTCGGCGAACGGGCGCGCACCAGCAACCAGATGCGACTCTTCGCGAAGGTTTTGCGGCGGGGTGATTTCTACGGTGCGCGCATTGATCAGGCCTTGCCTGAGCGGCAACCATTGTCGCGTCCGGATCTGCGGCAATACCGGATCGGCGTCGGCCCGGTCGCGGTGTTCGGCGCGAGCAATTTTCCGTTGGCGTTCTCCGTCGCCGGCGGCGATACGGCTTCCGCCCTGGCGGCCGGCTGCCCGGTCGTGGTCAAGGCGCACTCGGGTCATCTGGTGACGTCGGAGCGCATGGCGGATGCAATCGAGCGTGCGGTGCAACGCGTCGGCATGCCCGCAGGCACCTTCAACATGATCTACGGCGAGCGCGTTGGCGCGCGCCTCGTGCAGGCGCCTGGCATTCAGGCGGTTGGTTTCACCGGTTCATTGAGCGGCGGCCGGGCGCTTTGCGATCTCGCGGCTGCGCGTGAACAACCGATTCCGGTGTTCGCGGAAATGTCGAGCGTGAATCCGGTGTTTGTGCTGGAGGGCGCCTTGCAGGAGCGCGGTGCGGCGCTTGCCAATGAACTCGCGGCCTCGGTCGCGACGGGTTGCGGCCAGCTGTGCACAAGCCCCGGCCTCGTGCTCGGCGTGCGGTCGCCGCGCTTCGGCGCATTCATCGATAGCCTCGGCAGGGCGATGGAGCGGCAGGCGCCGCAGACCATGCTGAACCCGGGCATCTTCGCCAACTTCCGCGCAGGTCTCGAACGCGTGTCGAAACACGCAGGCATCGCGTTGCATGCAGGCGCGCAAGGTGAAACTGAGCAAGCCGCCGCACAGCTGTTCGTCGCCGACGCCGCGTTGCTGTTCGATCCGAGCCGGCCGCTCGAAGAAGAAATCTTCGGACCGGCTACGATCGTGGTCGAACTCGACAGCGCGGACCACCTGCTGCGTTTCGCGTCGGCGATGCGCGGCCAGTTGACGGCCACGCTGCTCGCGTCGCACGGCGATCTGCGGTCGCACCGCAAGCTGATCGAACGGCTCGAGGAAAAAGCCGGCCGTCTGCTGGTGAACGGCTATCCGACCGGCGTCGAAGTGTCGGACGCGATTGTCCACGGTGGCCCGTGGCCCGCGACCTCGGATGCGCGCGGCACCTCGGTCGGCACGCTCGCGATCGACCGTTTCCTGCGGCCGGTGTGCTACCAGAACTATCCGGACGAACTGCTGCCCGACGCGCTGAAAAATGCCAACCCGCTCAATCTGATGCGGCTCGTCGATGGAGAGATGACGCGGCGTCCTCTCGATTGCGCGCCCACTCGCTAAGGACGTTCGCGTGATGTCAAAACTTTCGATACGCGCGCGCCTCGGCGCCGCGATACTTTTCCTGTGCGTGCTGCTGACGGTGATCGGCGCGCTCGGCGTGACAGGTATGGCGCGCAGCAACGACGCCAACCGCGAGACTTACACGAACCGGCTCGCCAGCACACGGCTGATCGGCGACGCGGAGCTCGCGATCAGCCGCGAGCGCACGACCGTCGACCGGATCGCTTTCGATCCGGCCGCCCCGACGGTCGAGAAAGACATCGCGACTTACCGCATGCTCAAAGGGCAGGGGATGGATGCGTGGACGAAGTATCTGGCCTTGCCTGCCACAGCGGATGAAAATCGTCTTGCCGCCGCGGTCAGTGCGAAGCGTGGCGAGGTGCAAAACCAACTGGATGCTTTTGCGGATTCGGTCAAGGGCATGGACGATGCGGCAGTCAAGGTCGCGTTGAAGAAAATCGCGCTCGCGAATACCGACTATGTCACGGTGAGCGCGGATCTCAAGCAGTTTCAACGCGATCAGGCAAAGGCGCAGTACGATGACTCGGAGGCGAGTTTTGAGCGCTTTCGTGCAATAACTATCGCCTCTGTCGTATTTGGGCTGCTCGCCGGCGTCTTCACCTTCATGTCATTGCGCCGCGCGATCGGCCTTCCGCTCAGCGAGGCGCTGGGACACTTCAACCGGATCGCGAGGGGCGACCTGTCGCAGCGGATCGAAGCGCGCTCGCACGATGAAATGGGCCTGCTGCTGCACGGTCTTTCGCAAATGCGCGACGGCCTCGTAAGCACCGTCACAACAGTGCGTCACGCAAGCGATGCCATCGCCACGGCGGCCCAACAGATCGCCTCAGGCAATCTCCATCTGTCCGCACGGACGGAGCAGCAGGCTGCGTCGTTACAGGAAACCGCCGCCAGCATGGAAGAGCTGACCGGCACGGTAAGGCATAACGCCGAGAATGCACGCCAGGCGCAAACTCTCGCCGCCAATGCGGCCAACGTGGCCGACCACGGCAACGCCGTGGTCGGCGACATGGTGACGACGATGAAAGAAATCGATCAGAGCTCGGGCCGTATCGGCGACATCATTGCGATTATCGATGCCATCGCGTTTCAGACCAATATTCTGGCGCTCAATGCAGCGGTCGAAGCTGCGCGCGCCGGAGAACAGGGACGCGGCTTCGCGGTGGTGGCGGCCGAAGTACGCATGCTGGCGCAGCGCTCGTCGGCTGCCGCGAAGGAGATCAAGGAGCTGATCGAGACGTCGAGCGGAAAAGTGCAGGCGGGCGGCACGTTGGTCACCGAGGCAGGCGGCCGCATGCAGGCGATCCTCACCGGCGTGCGCCGCGTGGCGGACATTATGGACGAGATATCGGCCGCTTCGGCGGAGCAAAGCACGGGTATCGAGCAGGTCGCCCGCGCCGTCGCGGAAATGGATTCGGTTACGCAGAACAACGCCGCGTTGGTTGAAGAAGCCGCAGCAGCGGCCCAGTCGCTCGAGGAACAGGCGCGAATGTTGAAAGAGACGGTGGCGGTGTTCAGGATTTAGGCCCAGCCTGGAGTCACTTTGGCTCCATTCCACCACGCAGCATGAATTCCGCAAATGCGTCCGGGTCAAGCGGGCGGCTGACCAGATAACCCTGAATGGCATCGCAGCCGGCGTCCTTCAGTTCTTCGGCCTGGCTTGGGCACTCGACGCCTTCCGCGACAGTCTTCATGCCGAGCGAACGGGCGAGACCGACAATGCCTCGGATAACCGCCGGCGCCTTCTCGCAGTCGACCAGTGCCCGCACAAACGACTTATCGATTTTCAGTGCGTCGATGGGCAGTCGGACAAGATAGCTGAGGCTGGAGTAGCCAGAGCCGAAGTCGTCCAGCGACGTGAATATGCCGGCTTGCTTCAGCGCGGCAAGAACGGAGGTTGCCTGTTCGATATCGCTCACCAAAGAGTCCTCCGTCACCTCGATATCGAGCGTTGCGGGAGACACGTCGTGTGCCCGCGCGATGCGGAGAATCGTGTCTGCAAGTCCCGCCCCGAGGAGCTGCCGGGCCGACAGATTGAGACTGATGCGAGGGACGAATACCCCCGATCGCCGCCATGTCCGGATATGCCGACAAACCGCATTGAGCAGCCATTCGACAAGCACGGCTTCATAGGGAGAATCGAGCAGCACATCCAGGAATGCGTGCGGTGTCAGCAAGCCTCGTTCGGGATGGCGCCAGCGAAGAAGCGCCTCGGCCCCGATTGGGGAACCGTCCGCGAGTGCCACCTGAGGCTGGAAATGGAGCTCGAACTGGTTCGCCGCAAACGCCTCACGAAGCTCCATGCGTAACGCAAGGCGGTCACGCATGCCCCGGTCGAGGGCGCCATCGTACAGGCGCACCTGAAACCGGCCGGATGACTTCGCCGCGTACATGGCCGTGTCGGCATGGCTCAGCAATGCCTCGGCTGAGTCCGGTGTTGCTCCCGGTAGCGCGATGCCGATGCTAGCCGACAGGGAGATGGATCTTCCGCACGCTTCGAACGGGATTGCGAGATCGCTGAGCACCGCGTGAGCGAACGCTTCAGCCGCGCTTGCGGTCGTGTTGCGTAACAAAAGAACAAACTCGTCGCCTCCGACGCGCGCAGCAAAAAAATCAGGTTTAAGAATTGCGAGTAGCCGTTTCGCGATGCCGCGCAGCAGCTCATCGCCCACAGCATGGCCGAACGCGTCGTTGACTTCCTTGAAATGGTCCAGGTCAATAAATAGGACTGCCAGCGAGGCACGACGCGCAGTGCCGGATGAAGCAGCTGCAGAGACCGCCTGCGATAGCGCTTCCATGCACTTGCGCCGATTGGCCAAACCAGTCAGATAGTCGTGACTCGCTTCAAATTCCAGTTGCGACGCGTGCTTGCGTTCGCGCGTGACATCGCGAAAGAGCACCGTGATGCCATCGTCGTGAGCAAATGAACGGGCCTCAAACCAAGTATCGAGCGGGGCGTAATAGTCGGTGTGCCGGGCGGGGAGTCCAGTGGCCGCCGTTTGCTGATAGATGCGATAGTAGCCGGAGTCGACCAGGTCCGGGTAACACTGCCATATGTCGCGTCCGAGCAGGTCTTCCCGCTTCTGCTGCAGGTATCGTTCGGCTGTATGGTTAAGGTAGGTGAAGCGCCACGATCTGTCTATCGACATGAAACCGTCGCTCAGGCTGTCAAGCATGTCACCAAGATGAGCCGGTGCAGGTTGTCGGGTGGCGGCTTCTTTCGGGCGCGGGGCGCGAGAGTCGGTCTGTCGTTCCATTTTGAGCTGTCTTTTCGCGTCGGACCCTTAGGTGCCGCTTGTGCGCGAACCGTGGATTCACCGCATTCTAACCGCCTTTGGCACCGATTCGAACGTCAGGACGCTCGCGTTCCGCTGCGTTTGATTGGGGGATGCAGCGCCTGACGCGAGCCGGTCATCCGCCGCGCATCGCGCCTTCACTCAATCGGGCGACTGGATGGGAACGGCTTCTGTCCGGCCCGGTAAGTCCGCGAACTTCGGCATCCTGCGGCCTGCACGCCGCACGTTGGCGGCGCCACGGTTCGCGCGCATTGCCTGCTGACCCACGGTTCCCTCTGCTCCGACACGCCCGCGTTCAGGCAGATGGGTTTCAGTTCGATGAAGTTTTCTTCGTCGGGGCAAGGGTGTCCTTCGTCGCATCCAGCGGCGCGGCGTTCAGCACCTGACGCAGTTCGTCGGCGATGATCGAGATCAGCGCTTCCGCGGCGGCGCTTAGCGGCCGGCGCGGATGCGTGATGCAGACGATGTGTCGCACGATACGTGGCGCCAGAATCGGATAAGCGCGCAGCGTGCCCGCCCGGACTGCGCGCTCGACCACGATACGCGGCAGGATGGTCGCGAAGCGCGTCTTGCCGACCAGTTGCACGATGCTGCTGAGCACATCGATTTCGAAGCGTGGCGTGAGGAGCACGTCCTCGTGCTGCGCGGCGGTATCGAGCACGCCGCGCAGGCCGTGCCGCTTGGTCGGCAGCACCAGTTCGAGTTCGGGCAGCTTGGCGAGTTCGATTGCGTGGGGCAGATCGGGGCCGTGCGCCGCACTGGTGGCGAGCACCATTTCTTCGTCGAGGATCGCGTGCGCATCGAGTGAGAGCTTGCCGCGCGGTTTATTGATGAGCGCCGCATCGAGCTGGCCGCCGGCGACCCAGTCGATGAAGGTCGCGCTGTAGCCGTCCGAGACGGTGACTTCGACATGCGGATATTTCTCGTGATAGCGCGACAGTGAATCGGCCAGCACGCTTTCGCTGATCGACGCAATCAACCCGATCGACACGCGCCCGGTGACGATCTCTTCGCGCTGGATGAGCTGCTGCCGTGCGTGCGCAAGGTCGCGCATGATCGGCAGGAAGAGCCGGTACATGAGCCGCCCGGCGGCGGTCGGCGTCATCCCGTGCGAGCCGCGCTCGAACAGTTGCTGATGCAGTTCCTCCTCGAGCTTGGCGACCTGCATGCTGAGCGCCGGCTGAACGATATTCAGACGCTTGGCCGCGCGAGTGACCGAGCCGTCTTCGAACAGCGCGATGAAATATTGAATCTGTTTCAGGTCCATGGGTGTGTTCGATCAGACTTCGACATCTTCAATATTTTTGATGTTGACTGTCCCTATTATCAACCCATACGGAGCGGCCGATCTGCCAATTCGTGTGGGACGGGCGTGCCGATCGGTCACTAAAAGGCCGTTGCAGCACGCGTATTTCAGGCTCGCTGCTATTAATACTTAGGACGCTCTCCAACGTCATCAGGGGTAACACGTATATCAGCAGAAATGATGTAGCGAATCAAAAAACACTATTAGAACTTATACGTCATTCTCGCTACGCTCCATGCATATCCACTGTGCGCTCGCTAAACAAAACAGGGGCGGACTTTGACACGACATAGGGAGACCCAGATGAGTTCTCGCGGTACCGCTTCTCTCGAAACGACGGATTCTCCGGGCGCCGGCGTGCGTCCCGCCCGCTCGCTGCGAAGCTGGCTCGAGCACCTGTCGGCGAGCGGGCGGGTGGCCACCATCGAACACCCCGTTGCGCTCGAACACGAACTCGCTGCGATTGCGAAAAAGCTCGACGGCTCGCGTGCCGCAGTGTTCGTTCAGCCCGGCGGCCACGCGATTCCGGTGGTCAGCGGTTTCATGTCGAGGCGCGCATGGATCGCCGAAGCGATGGGCGTGAGTGAGGACCAGCTGCTGCAGCGTTTTCGCGACGCCGCCGAGCATCCGCTCGCCTGGCAGGACGTCCCGGCGAGCACCGCGCTATGCCAGCAGGTCATCCATACCGAAGGGATCGATCTACACAAGCTGCTGCCCATTCCGACGCATAGCGAACACGATAGCGGCCCGTATATCACCGCCGGTCTCGTGATCGCGCGTAATCCGCGCACAGGCATCCAGAACGTATCGATCAACCGGATCCAGGTGCATGGACCGGACCGTATGGCGATCCTTTTGCTGCCGCGTCATCTGTACGCCTTTCAGCGAACCGCGGAAGCCGCGGGAGAGCCGCTCGAGCTCGCCGTGGTAATTGGCGTGGACCCACTGACGATGCTCGCTTCGCAGGCGATCACGCCGATCGATCACGACGAGCTGGAGATCGCGGGCGCACTGCACGGCGCGCCGCTGCCGGTCGTGAAGTGCGTGAGCAACGGCGTGAAGGTGCCGGCCTTCGCGGAGATCGTGATCGAAGGGCGCATCCTGCCGAACGTGCGCGAGCAGGAAGGCCCGTTCGGCGAGTTTCCAAAGTATTACAGCGCGCGAGAGGCGCGTGAGGTGATCGAGGTCACGGCGCTCACGCACCGCGCGAAGCCGATTTATCACACGATTGTGCCGGCCGAAATGGAACATCTTCTGCTCGGTGCGATTCCACGCGAGGCAACGCTGCTGGCGCATCTGCAGCGCAGCCATCCGAACGTGAGAGACGTGCACCTGTCGGTTGGCGGCGTGTGCCGTTATCACCTGTGGATCCAGTTCGAGAAGAAGCGTGAAGGCGAAGCGAAAAACGTGATTCTGTGTGCGTTCGGCGCGCACTACGACATCAAACAGGTTGTTGTCGTCGACCCCGACGTGAACGTGCACGACCCCGCTGAAATCGAATGGGCCATCGCCACGCGCTTCCAGGCCGATCGCGATCTGATCGTGATCGAAGGCGCGCAGGGCTCGCCGCTCGATCCGTCGACCACTGTGGGCCAGCCGGACGACGCCCCGGCGCATCTGCAGGGCATCAGCGCGAAGATGGGGCTCGACGCCACGCGGCCGGTGGCTTATGCGGCGCACGTGTTCACGCGCGTGCGCATTCCGGGGCAGGACTCGGTGGATCTGGAAGCGCTTGTTGCCGGTGACAACGCCGCGTTGAATACCTATCTGGGTGACGTTCATGCGTGACAACAAGCGTGAGCGGATTGTCGTGGGCATTTCGGGCGCGAGCGGCGCATTGATCGGCGTGCGCCTGCTTGCCGCGCTGCGCCGCCTCGGCACGCAGGAGACGCATCTGATCGTGTCGGCCTCCGGCGCGGTGACGGCGGCTCAGGAACTGGGCCTGGCGCGCGGCGATCTGGAGAGCCTCGCCGATGTGGTCTACAACGTGCGCGATATCGGCGCGGCAGTGGCGAGCGGTTCATTCATCACCGCGGGGATGGTTATCGCGCCGTGCTCGATGAAAACGCTCGCGGGCGTGGCCAATGGCTTCGCCGACAACTTGCTGACGCGAGCCGCCGACGTCATGCTCAAGGAGCGTCGCCGACTAGTGCTGGTGGCACGGGAAACACCGCTCAATCTCGCGCACTTGCGCAACATGACGCTCGCCACCGAGATGGGCGCGATCGTGATGCCGCCGGTGCCTGCGTTCTACGCCCATCCGAAGACCATCGAGGACGTGGTCGATCATACGGTCGGCCGGATTCTGGATCTGTTCGGCATCGAGCACCGCGAGATTGCCCAGCGCTGGAGCGGACTCGCCGATGAGTTCGCGGGGCGCCGTGAAGGAGCCGATGAATGAATCAGCGCGACATGATCGATTCAGGCCATGCTGCGGCTGTGGCGATGGAACCAACCCACAGCGAAGGCGTGAAGCGTCCACAGACCTATCTCGGCCGCCCGATGGAGCGTCTCGAGGACCCCGCGATTCTGACGGGCCGCGGCCGCTATGGCGACGATCTCGGCACCAAGCCCGGCACCCTGCATGCGGCGATTCTGCGCTCACCGCATGCCCATGCGGAACTCGTTGCCATCAATACCGACGCCGCGTCGAAACTGCCCGGCGTGCGCGCGATCCTGACGCGCGACGACTTGCGGGCGTGGTCGCGGCCCTTCGTGGTCGGGGTGAAATCGCCGATGGAGCAGTGGGCGCTCGCGATGGACCGCGTGCGCTATGTCGGCGAACCGGTCGCGGTGGTGCTGGCGGAATCGCGCGCCATCGCCGAAGACGGACTAGATCTTCTCAAGGTCGAATACGCCACGCTCGATCCGGTCACGACGATCGAACAGGCGGTGAGCGGGGAGTCAACGGTGCTGCATGAAAAGGTCGGCACCAATGTGATCAGCGACCGCAGCTTCCGCTATGGCGACCCCGAAGCTGCGTTCGAGAAAACGCCACATCGCGTGAAACTGGTCGCGCATTATCCGCGCAATACCTGTGCGCCGATCGAATGCGGCGTGGTGATCGCCGAATATCTGGCGGGCGACGAGGGCTACGACGTCACGTCGAATTTCATGGGCCCGTTCTCGCTGCACGCGGTGATGGCGATGGCGCTCAACGTGCCGGCCAATCGTCTGCGTCACAAGGCGCCGCGCGATTCGGGCGGTAGTTTCGGCGTGAAGCAGGCGGTGTTTCCCTATGTCGTGCTGATGTGCCTCGCCTCCCGCAAGGCTGGCGCGCCGGTGAAGTGGGTCGAGGACCGGCTCGAACATCTGAGCGCGGCGACCTCCGCGACGGCACGCCTGTCGACGCTCGAGGCGGCTGTCGAAAGCGACGGCCGTATTACCGCGCTCTCCTACGATCAACTTGAGGATTGCGGCGGCTATCTGCGCGCGCCGGAGCCGGCGACGTTCTACCGGATGCATGGCTGCCTGACCGGCGCCTATGCCATCGACAATCTGCTGGTGCGCAATCGCGTCGTGCTGACCAACAAGACGCCCACGGGTCTCGTGCGCGGCTTTGGTGGCCCGCAGGTTTACTTCGCGCTCGAACGCCTGATGCAACGCATCGCGCTTGAGTTGAAGCTGGACGTGCTCGACGTGTATCGCCGCAATTTCGTCGCCGCCAATGCTTTCCCGTATCGCGCCGCAGCGGGTGCCTTGCTCGACTCGGGCAACTATCAGGAGGCGCTGCGCCGCGCGCTGGCCGAAGGCGGCTACGACGAACTGCGCGCGCGCCGCGAGGCGGCGCGCAAGGAAGGGCGGCTGTACGGTATCGGCTTCGCGGCGATCGTCGAGCCGTCGGTGTCGAACATGGGCTATATCACGACGGTAATGCCCGCCGACGCGCGCAGGAAGGCCGGCCCGAAGAGCGGCGCGATCGCGAGCGCCACGGTCAGCGTCGATCTGTTAGGCGGCGTGGTGGTGACGATTGCGTCGACGCCCGCGGGCCAGGGGCATATGACGGTGTGCGCGCAGGTGGTCGCGGATGTGCTCGGCGTCTCGCCGCAAGACGTCGTCGTCAATGTCGAGTTCGATACGCATAAGGACGCGTGGTCGGTGGCGGCGGGCAATTACTCGAGCCGCTTTGCCGGCGCGGTGGCGGGCACGGTGCATCTGGCGGCCGTGCGGGTACGCGATAAGGTCGCGCGCATCGTGTCGAAGCAGTTGGGTTGCGCACCGGACGAGGTGCGTTTCGAAGGCGGCCGCATTTACGCGGCGGGTGCGGAGGATCGCGCGCAGCCGTTCGGCCGCGTCGCTGCCAATGCGCCGCATTGGGCGCCCGCGCTCTTGCCTGAAGGCGAGGAGCCCGGCTTGCGTGAGACGGTGTTCTGGAACCCGCCGAACATGGCCGCGCCGGATGAGAACGATCGCATCAACACGTCGGCGGCTTACGGGTTTGCTTTCGACATGTGCGCAGTGGAAGTGGACCGCGCCACGGGCCGCGTGCGGATCGACCGATACGTCACCGCGCACGACGCCGGCACGCTGCTAAACCCCGCGCTCGCCGATGGCCAGATTCGCGGTGCGTTCGCGCAAGGTCTCGGCGCGGCGTTGATGGAGGAATTCCGTTACGGCGCGGATGGCAGCTTCCAGTCCGGCACGCTCGCCGATTATCTGATGCCGACCACCTGTGAAGTGCCCGATCCGCTGATCGTGCATCTGGAAACGCCAAGTCCGTTCACGCCGTTGGGCGCGAAAGGACTTGGCGAGGGCAACAACATGAGCACGCCGCCGTGCATCGCGAATGCGGTGGCGGACGCGCTCGGCGTCGACGATATCCGTTTGCCGCTGACGCCCTCGAAGGTCATGGCGCTCATCGGTATCGACGACCCGGCGCCGTCGCGTCCCGAGTTGCGCGACACGCCGGCAGCGAAACCGGCGATGCCCGGCGGCGGCAAGGCGCTGACCGCGCAAGGCAGCGTCGATCTGCCGGCGTCGCCGGAAGCCATTTTTGCCGTGCTGCTCGATCCGCAGGCGCTCGCCAAAGTGATACCGGGTTGCCACGCGCTCGAAGCCGAAGGCACGAACCAGTATCGCGCCGACGTGACGGTCGGCGTGGGCATGATCAAGGCGCGCTTCGAAGCGAAGATCGGATTGTCGGAAATCGACGCGCCACATCGGCTGCGCCTCGCTGGCGCGGGCATGTCGTCGCTCGGCAGCGCGCGCGGCAGCGGCCTCGTCGAGTTGACGCCGATCGAAAGCGGCACGCGTCTTTCCTATGACTACGAAGCCCAGGTGTCGGGCAAGGTCGCGGCCGTCGGTGGACGCATGCTCGAAGGGGCGGCCAAGGTCGTGTTGCGGCAACTGTTCGAATCGCTCGGACGCCAGGCCGCGGGCAAACCGGTAAAGACCGGAGGCGGGTGGCTATCGCAGTTGCTCGCACGTTTCAGGAGACAGGCATGAAACCCGCGCCGTTCGATTATCTGCGCGCGATGACCACGCAGGATGCGCTCGACGCACTCGCGCAAAACGGCGAAGACGCTCGCGTACTGGCCGGGGGGCAGTCGCTGATGGCGGTGCTGAACATGCGGCTTGCGCAGCCGCGCATGCTGGTCGATATCTCGCGCACGGACGAACTGAATGCGGTGCGCGTCGATAACGAAGCAGGCCGTCTGATTGTGGGCGCGGCCGCCACACAGGGCAGCGTCGAGTGGCGCGCATCACTGCGCGATGAAGTGCCCCTGCTGGCGATGGCGTTCCCGCACATTTCGCACTTTCAGATTCGCAATCGCGGCACGGTGTGCGGCTCGATTGCCCACGCCGATCCGAGCGCGGAATTGCCGCTTGTGCTGGCGGCGCTCGGTGGCGATGTGACGCTGCGCTCGAAAAAGAAAAAGCGTGTCCTGAAGGCCGAGGAATTTTTTCAGGGAATGTTGATGACGGCGCGCGCGCCGGACGAACTGGTTGAAGCGGTCAGTTTTCCGCTGAAGAAGCCCGGCGAACGCTACGGCTTCACCGAATTCTCCGCACGTCATGGCGATTTCGCGATGGTCGCGTGCGCGGCGGTGGTGACGAGCGACTCGATCCGCCTCGCGGTGGGTGGTGTCGCGGATCGGCCGGTGGTCGAAACATGGCCGCGGCTGCACAGCGAAGACCTTCGCAGTGCATTGAACGATTTGAGCTGGAAGCTGGGCGCGCAGGACGACGCGCACATTAGCGCGACCTATCGCCGGCATCTGGTCCGGCAACTCGGATGGCGCGTGATCGAGGAGGCAAAGTAAAGTGAGCAACACGTCTGGAGACAACATCTTGCGGCAGGGTGACCGGCAGTGCATCACGCTGACGCTCAACGGCCGTGAACGCAGCGGCTATTGCGAGCCGCGCGAACTGCTGTCGGATTTTATCCGTCACGAACTGGGCGCGACCGGCACCCATGTCGGTTGCGAACATGGCGTCTGCGGCGCGTGCACGGTGCACATCGACGGCGTGGCAGGGCGTTCTTGCCTGATGCTGGCGGTGCAGGCGCAAGGACGTCGCATCGATACAGTCGAAGGCCTCGCGCCCGATATGGTGCTCAGCGATCTGCAGCAGGCATTCCAGCGCCACCACGCGTTGCAGTGCGGCTTCTGTACGGCCGGCATTCTGATGTCGTGCGCGGACTATCTGAAGCGCGTGCCCGATCCCACCGAGGCGCAGGTGCGCGACATGCTCTCGGGCCATCTGTGCCGCTGTACGGGCTATACGCCGATCGTCGCAGCAGTGCTGGACGTGGCGGCGAGACGTCAGGCAGGCAAGCAGGCGGATGAGACCGTGGAGACCGCTCATGCTTGATCTCGGCCGAACCTATCTGCAAAGCGTTGAGCGCAGCCCGAACGCGCTCGCTCTGGTCGACGGCGACATGACGCTGACCTATGCGCAGTGGCATCGCATCATTGAGAATGTCGCCGAAGGCCTGCGCGAACTGGGTCTCGCGCACGGGGACCGGTTGCTCGTCGTACTGCAAAACCGCTGGGAAATGGCCACCTTGCACTGGGCCTGCCAGTTCGCCGGTATCGTGATCGTGCCGTTGAACTGGCGCGCGAAGCCTGAGGAGCTCGATTACTGCGTGACCGATGCGGGCGTGAAGGCCATCGTCTATGAACCGGTCAGTGCCGAAGCGGTCACGCAAAGTCCGGCTGCGCAAAATCTGCCGCGCATCGGGCTCGACGACGCGCAAGGCCGCACCGCCGGTTTCGCAACACTCCTCGCCGAGCGCTCGCGTGATGCCGGTATCCAGACCACTCGCGCGAATGCGGACGACTACTCGCTGATTCTTTACACGTCGGGCACCACGGGCAAGGCCAAGGGCGTGCCGCGCCGTCACCGTCATGAACGGGTCGCCGCGCTCGCCCATGTCGCGCAGAATCTGTACCGGCATGGCGAACGCACGCTCGGGGTGATGCCGCTGTATCACACCATGGGCGTGCGCTCGCTGCTCTCGATGGCCATGGTCGACGGCGTCTTCGTTTGCGCACGCCGTTGGAACGCCCGTTTCGCGCTCGATTCGATCGCGCAGTATCGGATCAGCTGTCTTTATCTGGTCCCAACGCTTTATCACGATCTGCTCGCCGATCCGGCTTTCGCCGCAATCGACACGACCTCGGTGAAAAAGCTCGGCTTTGCCGGCGCGCCGATGAACGACGGTTTGCTCAAGCGGCTCTCGGCTGCTTTCAAACCGGACCTGTTCGTCAATCATTACGGCTCGTCGGAGGTCTACACCTTCAGCATCGACCAGGATGCGACGCGCAAACCCGGCAGTGCAGGGCGCGCCGGCATCAATACGCGCCTGCGCGTCGTGAAGCTCGATGCGCAAACGCCGGAGGATCTCGCACAGGTTGGCGAAGAAGGCCAGATCATCGCGGACCTGCTAGGCGACGAAGCCTTCGAAGGCTACTGGAACCGCCCGGACGCCAACGCCAAATCATTACGCGACGGCTGGTATTTCACCGGCGACACCGGCTTCTTCGACCTCGAAGGCGATCTGTACGTGTCCGGACGCGTCGACGACATGATCATCAGCGGCGGCGAGAACATCTCGCCGGTCGATATCGAATCGGTGCTGTCTCTGCATCCCGCCGTCGACGAGGTGGCGGTCGCGGGCGTGAAAGACGAGCGGTGGGGCCAGCGGGTCGTCGCCTTCGTCAAACGCCGCGAATACGTCGATGCCGAAACGCTCGATGCGTATTGCCGAACGTCCAATCTCGTCAACTTCAAGCGGCCGCGCGATTACGTCTTCGTCGACGACATTCCGAAGTCGCCGGTGGGGAAGATCTTGCGCCGCAAGCTGTCCGCGGGCGAGTACGAACGCGACGGCCGTGATCAGCCTGATGACGCCAATGACGGCGACCGCAGCCGCGCCAGCGGCGCATTCATTGCCACACACACGGAAACTACCAAGGAGTAACCCCATGACCGACTTGACTCACCGCGGCCAGAGCCTGCTGCAGGCACTCGACGGCTTTTCGATCGAGATCGACGCCGAACGCGAGCGGGCTGACATCATCCTGCATCGGCCGCCGTTTAACGTGATTTCGATGCACGCACGCGACCAGTTGCGCGCGGCGTTCGAAGCGCTCGACGAAGACGAGCGTGTACGCGTGATCGTCGTGCGCGCCACGGGTGAACACTTCTCGAGCGGCGGCGACATCAAGGGCTTTCTCGAGGCGTCGCCGGAACACGTGTCCAAGCTCGCCTGGAATATCGCGGCACCCGCGCGCTGCTCGAAGCCGGTGATCGCCGCCAATCGTGGTTTCTGCTTCGGCGTGGGTTTCGAACTGTCGCTCGCGTGCGATTTCCGCATCGCCACCGACACCACCTTCTATGCACTTCCGGAGCAGAAGCTCGGCCAGATCCCGGGCTCGGGTGGTTCGGCGCGTTTGCAGCAGATGGTCGGCGTCGGTCGAACCAAGGACATCGTCATGCGCTCGCGCCGCATTCCGGGCAAGCAGGCCTACGACTGGGGGATCGCGGTGGAGTGCGTGGCCGATGCGCAACTCGAAGCCGCGACCGATGCGTTGGTGGATGAACTGCGGGCCTTCTCGCCGCTCGCGCAACGCACCGCCAAGAAGCTGCTGAACGATAGCGAAGATGCGCCGCTCTCGATCGCGATCGAACTCGAAGGGCATTGCTATAGCCGTCTGCGCACGTCCGACGATTTCCGTGAGGGGGTCGAAGCGTTTCATGGCAAACGTAAACCGGTGTTTCGCGGCAGTTGAGCCGAACGCAAGACGACATAACGGCAATACCCCGTAGCAAAAAAACGCAGGAGACAAAGCATATGGAGCGTTTCGATTACGTGATTGTGGGCGGTGGATCGGCCGGATGCGTGCTTGCGCACCGCTTGTCGGCAGTACCGTCGTTGCGCGTCGCGTTGATCGAGGCGGGTCAGGATACGCCGCCGGGCGCTGTGCCTGCGGCGATTCTCGACAGCTATCCCATGCCGGTTTTCTGCGGCGACACCTACATCTGGCCGGAGCTCAAAGCGAGCGCGACCCGAACGGCCGCGCCGCGTGTCTATGAGCAAGGGCGCGTGATGGGTGGCGGATCGAGTATCAACGTGCAATCGGCCAATCGCGGCCTGCCGCGCGACTACGACGACTGGGCCGCCAATGGCGCAAGCGGCTGGGCGTGGCAGGACGTGTTGCCGTATTTCCGCAAGCTCGAACGCGACGTGAATTTCCCGGAAGGCGAGTTGCACGGCAGCGCTGGTCCGGTGCCTATTCGCCGTATCCTTCAGGACGACTGGCCGCCGTTCTGCCATGCGTTTGCCGACGGGATGCGTAAAAACGGTTTCGCCAGCCTGCTGGATCAGAACGGCGAGTTCGGCGACGGCTACTTTCCCGGCGCGTTCTCGAATCTCGACGACAAGCGCATTTCGACCGCCGTCGCCTATCTGGATGAGCAGACACGCAGGCGCCGCAATCTGCACATCTATCCGGAACTGCGCGTCGAGCGCATTGTGATGGAGGGCATGGTTGCGCGCGGTGTGGTGGCTGTCGCGCGCGACGGCGCCCGTGTGCGTTTCGAGGCGAATGAAGTTGTGCTGTGTGCAGGCGCGCTGCAATCGCCGGCGCTGCTGATGCGAGCGGGCGTCGGTGCAAGGGATGAGCTGAGTGCGCTCGGCATCGATTGCATGATCGATCTACCGGGCGTGGGACGTAATCTTCAGGATCATCCGTCGCTGACCTTCTGCCATTTTCTCGAGCGACGTTATCGCGTGCCTTTGTCGCGGCGTCGCGCGAGTATGACAGCCGCGCGTTTCACCTCGGGCGTGGCGGGGTGCGATGCGTCCGATCTGTATCTGTCGAGTGCGACTCGGGCCGCATGGCATGCGCTCGGCAAGCGGCTCGGGCTGTTCTTTCTCTGGTGCAATCGCCCGTATTCGCGCGGCCGTGTGCAACTCGTTTCACCCGAGCCCGCTGTGCCGCCGCGCGTCGATCTGAATCTGCTCGACGATCCGCGCGATGTCGCGCGCCTCGCTTTCGGCGTGCGAATGCTCGCGAAAATCGTCGAGGGCTCGGGGCTCGGTCACGATTCACGCGATTTTTTCCCCGCGGCGTTTTCACCACGAGTCAAAGCGCTTAGCCGTGTCGGAACCGGCAATGCCGCACTGACCGCGCTGCTTGGAGTGCTGCTCGACACGCCTGCGCCGATCCGGCGGACGCTGATCGAACGGTTTTTCACGCGAGGCCAGCGAATGTCCACCCTGCTTGCCGACGAGAATGCGCTTGAGTCGTTCATTCGCGCCAATGTGTTCGGCGTATGGCACGCGAGCGGCACCTGCAAGATGGGCGATGCGAACGACATTATGGCTGTGACGGACAACGCGGGGAGCGTGCGTGGCGCGCAAGGCTTGCGGGTCGTCGATGCATCGCTGATGCCGAGGTTGCCTTCGGCAAATACAAATATCCCGACCATCATGATGGCCGAAAAAATCGCCGATGCGATGCTCGCGCGACGATACACGGGCGCGGTGTCGAGCACGACGTCGCCCATGGTTGTCGGTCGATAAGAGTTCATTAACACAACTAAGAGCACGCAATCCAGAACGTGCCTTAAAACGGGGGCGATCGAAAGACGGCCCGCTGATAATCAAGGAGATGACGATGTCCGTAGCAGCGCAAAATGGCGCCGCCTTGCCGGCGGTAGACCAGCGGCAAGTGATGGGTGCAGTAGTGGCCTCGTGCCTCGGTTGGGCACTGGATTTGTTCGATCTGTTCGTCTTATTGTTCGTCGCACCGGTAGTGGGGCGGCTGTTCTTTCCGTCCGAACACGCCATGCTCTCGCTTGCCGCGGTCTATGCATCGTTTGCCGTAACCCTGCTAATGCGCCCGCTCGGCTCGGCATGGTTCGGTTCCTACGCGGACCGGCACGGACGCAAGGGCGCGATGATTACTGCGGTGGTCGGCGTGGGTCTGTCGACCGCAGCCTTCGGCTTGCTGCCGACGGTCGCGCAAGTGGGCCTCGTCGCGCCGATCCTGTTCCTGATGCTGCGTCTGGTGCAAGGTGTATTCGTCGGCGGCGTGGTGGCGTCGACCCACACGATCGGCACCGAATCGGTCGCGCCGAAATATCGCGGCGCCGTGTCGGGGCTGATCGGCGGTGGCGGGGCGGGACTCGGCGCATTGCTCGCATCGCTCACCTATCTGACCATGTCTGCGATTTTCCCGGGCGAGTTGTTCGACGTGTGGGGCTGGCGCTGCATGTTTTTCACCGGCATTGTGAGTTCGATTCTCGGCTTGTTCGTCTTCAGTAGTCTGGAGGAATCGCCGCTGTGGAAGAAGCTGGCCGCCGAGAAGGCCGCCAAGGCCGCAATGCAGAACACGGCGGAACCGGCCGAGGTCGTGCGCTCGCCGATCCGCACGCTGTTCTCACGCGACTATCGCTCGATTCTGTTCGTCAATCTGCTGCTGACGATCGGCGGCGGTAGCGGCTATTACCTGACGTCCGGCTATCTGCCGACCTTCCTCAAGGTGGTAAGCCACGCACCGAACGGCGCCGCGGCCGCGATTCTGATGATCTGCAGCGTCGCGGTGGTGATCGCCTCGATCGCGGCGGGACATCTGAGCACCTTCATTGGACGCAAGAGCGCGTTCGTCTGGATCGGCCTGATTCGCCTGATCGCGCTGCCTGCGCTATTCCTGCTGCTGCCTACGGCGCAAAGCATCACGATGATCGGCGTCTACGCGGTGATTTTGAGCGCGCTCGGCAGCGCCGGCTACGCGCCGATTCTGATCTTCCTGAACGAACGCTTTCCGACCGCGATTCGCGCCACCGGCACGGGGCTGTCATGGAACATCGGCTTCGCGATTGGCGGCATGATGCCGACCGCTGTCTCGCTGGTGGCTAAAGACGCCGGCCAGTTACCGATGACGCTTGCGATCTTCGCCGGGGCGATCAGCGTAATTTTCCTGACGGGGGCGTTCATCGTGCCGGAGACTCGCGGCAAGCTCGATAACGGTACCGCCCACGAGGCCGCCTAGTGCATTCCAGCGGGCGCAAAAGCGCGCCCGCGTCGCTCACATACAGGAGACATCGATGAAATATGACGAGGACGTTCGCGCGCGCTCATACCAGTTTCGCGACGATTATGTCGCGGCCACGCCAGCCTGGTATCGCGGTGAACTGCACCTTGGCTTCACGCTGCTCTTCACGAGTGGCGTGATCGGGTACTGCTTCACGCAGCTTCATGCGCCCACGCTTGCCGAATGGATGGCGGTCATTCCGCTCTTTCTGTTCGGCAACTGGGCAGAATGGGCCGCACATCGCTACGTGCTGCATCGCCCGACGAAGTACTTCAGCATGATCTACAAACGGCACTGCGCGGTTCATCACAGATTTTTCACGCACGTCACGCTCGAATACAAGGGCCAGCGGCACTGGCGCGCGTTGTTGTTTCCGCCGTTTGCGCCGGTCGCGTTCGTGCTCGCGGCAGTGCCGTTCGCACTCTTCATCGGTTATGTATTTTCGCGCAATGCGGGGTATATCGCGCTGCTCACGATGGCGGCGTACTACCTGATGTACGAGGGGCTGCACACACTCTCGCACGTCACCGACAACCCGTTGCTCGACCGCGTTCCGTTCGTCAATACCGTGCGGCGCTTGCACGTCACGCATCACGATCCCGAACTGATGGCGACACAAAACTTCAACCTGACGTTTCCCATCTGCGACACGCTGTTCGGCACGCGCAGGGATGCGCCACGCACTGCACGCGAACCGCTGGTGCGTCGTCCATAAAGCGTTCCGGCCGCATGACATGCGTTGAAATAACTTTCGCATAGCCTGTTGCGCGAGCCGTAGCTAAAGTGCGCGTATCGGATGCGATGCGCGGTTACACGACTTCACCGCAGACGATACCCCGGCCACTACCGTTATGGCATCGTCATGGAAGAACTTGGAAAATTCACACTATTAGTCACGGCCTTCGTCATCGCCGTATCGATGGTCGAAGCCGTCTGGTTGACTCGAAAAAACCGCAATACGGCTACGCCATTTGCGTGGCATGAAGTATGGCTTTCGCTCGCCGACGTTTTCGCGCGCAAGCTGCTCGCCATGCTGCCGCTATCGCTCGCGGCACCTGTGTTTGCTTTCGCCTGGGAGCATCGCATCTTCACGGTGGAGCTCAATAGCGCGCTGACAGTGCTGGCGCTCTTCATCGGTCAGGAATTCTGCTACTACTGGTATCACCGCGCGTCGCATCGCATTCGCTTCTTCTGGGCTACCCATGCCGTGCACCACTCGCCGAACCAGTTGACTCTCTCCACCGCGTACCGGCTCGGCGTGACGGGCAAGCTGACGGGCTCGGCGATTTTCTTCGCGCCGCTCGTGTGGCTCGGCGTGCGCCCTGAAGTTGTTCTGCTGACGCTTTTCATCAACCTCATGTACCAGTTCTGGCTGCATGCCACGTGGATACCGAAGCTCGGTTGGCTCGAGTATGTGTTCAATACGCCGTCCTCGCACCGCGTGCACCATGCATCGAATGTCGACTATCTGGATGCGAACTACGGCGGTGTACTGATTATCTTCGACCGGCTGTTCGGCACTTACGTCGCGGAACGCGCTGACGAACCTTGCCGCTACGGGCTTGTCACCCCGACCACCTCACGCAATCCGTTCGTCGTCGAGTTCGAGCACTGGGCGACGCTAGTGCGGGACGTGGTGAAGGCGAAAAGCGTGTCGACCGCGATCAATCACGTAATCCGGCCGCCGGGCTGGACGCCGGAAGGCGGCGGCGAAACCACGGAAGAACTGCGCCGCAGGAGCGAGGCCACCCGTCGCGAGTGCGAAGTGCCTAATGGTTGACGAACTGGCGACTTGTGCGCGGCTAGCTTTCCACGCTCCATTCGACGGCAAGGACGTGCCATATTTCGCGGCACCTGCCAGTCTGAACATCGAGACGGGAATGGCGCCGGACCGGACGTCGTGGAACTTCATTTGCCGCCAGCAGTTTTGGCTCCTGGGCGGGTATTGCGTTCAATTGTGAGCACAGCCAGCAGAAGAATCAGGGCTGCGCAGATGGCCAGCAGGACGCCCGCGTCAAGGTGATATTGGGCGTTTTGTGCGGCGGCTAATGTTTGCAGTCTCGTAATCTCATCGAGCCGGCGGATTTTTACCTCGGCATATCGCCCCATAGCTGTCGCAACGTAGCGCTGTCTGTTATCCCACTCCCACGTCGCCGCGTGCCGATTAGCTTCGACTACGACGTTGGACAACTCATTCAGGAATTGCTGCCGATCCTGCTCCGGGACTTTCCCAAGCCAGCTATCGAGTACGGGTTGACTTGTCGAGTCATTGACAAGCACCGATTCGAGCGCAGCCGGGATCGCGAGGCCCGTGGCATTCGGAATCGCCACAAGGCTCGATGGGTTCAGGTCGGGCGAAAGATCGTTGGCCTCCTGGGACCCCGCGATTGAAGAGAGTATTTCCTGCGCGCCGACAACCGGGTCAGAGACCGCCGGCGCCGTACGATTGCCGGTAAAGCTCGCCCACACCACCGCGACAAGCGAAGCTAACGCGATACATAGGAGCGCGACGCAGATCAGGCGCGTGATGCCAAACACCAGACGTTTTTCCAGAATATCGATGACGGTCATATTCCTCGTGCCCATGAATGCAGATCGATAGTTGCTGGTTACTCGGGTCCCGCTCGTTATCGTTTCATGGAGTAGGAGAGCGTGGGTCGATAGCTTCCATGTGGCAGACGCATTATTTCCATAAGGATCGCCAGGCTATTGCGGTGGCAAATATTCGAGCGGATCAGCGGGTTTTCCATCGCGCCGACATTCAAACGACTACCCCTCATCGCCACGTCCGTACCTGTTCATTGTGATTATCACCGTTCCCGCTGCCGGCGGGGTTGCTTCGAAAAACTACTCGCACAAAGGCCGTTATGCGCCAAACCAAACCGGACGTGATCGAGGTCCCGTCGTGCATCCGGCGTGCGGTCTGGTTGGCTGTGCGATGCATGGGTCCGCTATTGCTTGCACAGAAGATCGTTCCGGCGGTTATGTGCTCACCTCGGGCCTGCTGTAACGCTCGGATAACGCTTCGTAAAGTGCCGGCGCGAAAAGTTTCGATATCTGGCTGGCGATTAACGCGGTGGCCATCAGGGAGATGACGAGTGCGTGGCCGTCGATCATCTCGATCACGATCACAAAAGCGGTAATGGGGCTTTGTGTAACCGCCGCAAGATAGCCCACCATGCCAAGTGCGATCAGCATTGGCAACTGCATCTGGCCAAACAGCAAGTGCAACGCGTTGCCGATACCGGCGCCGATCGCGAGCGATGGCGCGAACAGGCCGCCTGGCGCACCTGGCAGATACGAGCCCACCATCGAAGCCATCTTGAGCACCGGGTAGGCGACGCCCAGTTGTGCGCGTCCTTCCAGCAACGCGCGTGCTTCGGCATAGCCGCTACCAAACGTGTGGCCGCCTGACACCACCCCGATTACCGCGACGACCAGGCCACACGCGGCCCCAAATGCCACCGGTCGACTACTGCGCCAGGCACTCACCGACGCGGGCATCCAGCGTTTGGTGTTCAGTAGAAGCCAGCAGAAGACGCCGCCCGCCACGCCCGACGCAGCGCCAATCAACACCACCGCGACTGCCAGCAGATCTGGAAAGTGGCTGCCGACATTGATCGTTCCAAAATACGTATAGTTGCCCTGCAGCCCCAGCGAAACGACGCCGGCAAAGATGATCGCGGTAATCAGCACGCCGCTCGTGCGCTGCTCGAAGCTGCGGGTCAACTCTTCGATTGCGAATACGACGCCGGCAAGCGGCGCATTGAACGCCGCGGACAGCCCCGCCGCCGCGCCCGCGAGGGCTAGCCGCCGTTCCAGTTCGATGCCCCGGATAGCGCGGAACCGGTTCGGATAGAAGCGTCGCAGGTTGAACATGAGCGCGGCGCCCACGTGAATTGTCGGCCCCTCGCGGCCAATCGTGAATCCGCCGAGTATCGAGAGGAACGACACCAGAATCTTGCCGACGAGGATCCGGATACTCAGCAGACGTGGAGCAAGATCGCCGCGGTCATGGAGCGTGGCAATGACCTGCGGAATGCCACTGCCTTCGGAGCCGGGAAAGTAGCGCCGGGTAAGCCATACGCCCAGAGCGCCGATTGCCGGGGTGACGGGAAGCGGCAGCCACCAGTATCGCGCCGCATAGCGCAGGAACGTGTCATACCCGATGTCGATCAGCTTCGCGTAGAGAACGGCGATGAGCCCGGTCGCGATGGCGCCCAGCCAGAACACACCATAGTGCAACCATAGCCGCCGCGCGCGTTGTAGTGCACGTTTGTTAACAAGTTCTGAAATATGCATGCCGCCGCCGGAAACGCATCAGTAGGGTCTATATAGCACAGTGTGCCATATATTTGCATGGACCATACATGGCGTAGTGGCCGATGATGTTCTGCGAACGACAATATCTATGTCTATGGCAGTTCGGCTGGCTTCCCAAACACCCAGCCAAACGATGCGATCTCGGGCTTGTGCAGCGCCGCCAGCTTCAGCAGGCACCGTTCGCCCTTGGCGGTGAGGTGGACCCGTACCTGGCGCCGGTCCTCTTCGCCGGGTTTGCGAATCACCAGCCCGGCGGATTCGCAGCGCGATACCAGCGCAGCCGTGCCATTGGGTGCTGCTTGCAATCGCTCGGCCAGTTCGCCAACTGTCGCCCACGATCTGCCGGGAAAACCTTTGACCTGCAACATCAGTTGATACTGCAAAGGCGTGACCCCCGCAGCATGAGTAACCTCTTCGGAAAACCGCAGGAAGCAGCGCAGGTGGTAGCGGAACTCGGACATCGCCTCCAGATCTTCCTTGCTTAGTGCCTCAGGCGCTTCGCCTTTGCGTGAAATCATGGGATCTCCCGTCGTTGAATGAAGTGTAACGTCGCGCGCGGGCATCCCTTTGTTGCCCGTTGCCGCGTCAGCAGGAGCGCGTTTAGTCAAGGTGACGATTCACCTGAGATCATCCGCGCCTGGTGGAGATTCTAAAGTGGGCCGCTGCAAGTGTGAGGAAACTGGATACGTTCAAGTGCAAGTACCTTGGCTGCTGTCATGGGAAACATCGCATGCCTGACGGCAGCCAGCTTAACGGGTCGAAAACAATAGGTCGAAAACCGCGCTCGGCGGAGGGATCAATCTGAAACGGCATGTCCGATGCGGTTGAGACGAAACGGCGTGTCGCCCGTTGCTCAATTTTTTGCGCAAGGGCCTCGACGGGTATGTTGAGATTAGCGCCGTTTTGCTTCGCGAAACGGGAGTTAGCTGGCGCACGGCTCGGGACACGCACGGGAATGGCCTTTGCTGCTGCTCCCGCACCATGGCGCCAACTCGAATAGCGATGACTTACGGAACCTTTCCATCCTGGTTGCACATTCTTTCAATCGTATGCGTCGTTCTGGGAATGCTTTCGGCCATTGTCATTGTGATCGACGAGGCGGGACACCCGCAGAAGATGCGGATAATGAACCTGGTATGGCCGCTTACGGCACTATTCGGTAGCGTTTTCTGGCTTGCGGCCTATTGGGTGTGGGGACGCAATCTGTCCGCCGCCGGGAGCAGGAGCAATCAGGTGACCCCGTTCGCGGTGATAGTCATGAAAGGAACCAGCCACTGTGGCGCCGGCTGTACCCTTGGCGATATCGTCGTCGAATGGTCTGCTTTCGCGTTTCCTGCTCTGGCGGTCTGGTTCGGATGGCATACGGTGTTTAACGAAAAAACGTTTGCCGTCTGGATTCCGGATTTTATCGTCGCTTTTCTATTCGGCGTCGTGTTTCAGTACTTCACAATCAAACCGATGCGCAGCCTGCCGGTTGGGGCGGGCGTGATCGCGGCTGTCAAAGCGGATATCGCTTCAATCACGGCGTGGCAGGTGGGCATGTATGGATTGATGGCCATAATCCAGTTTCTGTGGTTCAAGCCGGCTTACGGCGCAATCGCGAAAGTCGCAAGTCCGGAGTTCTGGTTCGCGATGCAGCTTGCCATGCTCGCAGGATTTGCGACCAGCTATCCCGTCAACTGGTGGCTGATCCGCGTAGGTGTGAAAGAGAAGATGTGAGTCCGTCGCAAGGCGATTGTCATATCGGAGTCTGCAGCGGCGCGCTACTGAGCGGGCCAAGGCGCTCGGCAGGTCGCGCAGGAATGGAATCTTGACGCTGCCGTGGCACCCCCGTGCCGACCATTCCACGAATTCCGGTTGCTTCGCACGGGAGTGCCCCATTTCACACGTCACCGTCACCCGCTCATCGCCCCCAATACACCCATGATCTCCTCGGCAAGCAGCAAGCTCGCAAGACCGTGTCCGACTTTTTCGCGTCGAACGAGGGAGAGGACATTCCTGCTAAAGACACGGTCACGAATCTGCCGGTAAGTGAGTATCTCCTGGCGGTACTCTTCCGCGATGTCGAACTTGCTGAGGAATGCAATGCTTTCGCTTGAGGCGGCGAGGCGTTTCATCGTCTCGATCGAGTTAGTCCGAAACGCCGGCTCGACGCTGATTCCCGCTTCCACAAAAGTATCGGCGACGATTCCGTGCATCAGCATGGATTGGTCGGCGAAGATGAGTGGATAAGAGGTGCAGTAGGCGAGCGGTATGGACTCCATGCGCGCCAACGCATGGTTGGGCGCAATCACCGCACCGAGGCGCGTATCCATCTCCCACAGGACTTCGAGTTGTGGCGACGCCGCCAGGTTGAAGCCCAGGCCTACATCCGCTTCGCCGCTGACAAGTGCGTCCAGGATCTCTCGCCCCGACATAGCCCTGATCGAAATCTTGATGTGCGGATGGTGCGCGCAAAAACTTGCTGCCGCCGTCGAGGCGATTCCGCTGGCCAGTCCGGTCACGGTGGCAATGATCACCTCGCCCTTCTGCAGCGTCTTGAGGTCGCGTATCTCGGCTTCGACCTGGCGGTATTCCAGAATGGTTCTGCGCACATGGGCGAGCAGGATTTCTCCTGCCGGCGTGGGTCGCAGCCCGCGCGGCAGGCGTTCGAACAGCGGTTCGCCGATCTCCTCTTCGAGCAGCAGCAAATGCTTGTTGATGGCGGAAGGGGCGATGTGCAGCTTTTCGCCGGCACCGCGAATCGAACCGGAACGCGCAACCTCGTCGAGGTAGCGCAGCAAGCGTGAATGGAGCATGGTCGGCTGCCTCTCTGGTCGGTCGCCTGTCTCTCTGGGGTCGGCATAGCGTACTCGAAAAGTGCACGCTCCGTGCAAAAAACACTTCTTTTTAGAAACACTCACTTCAGTCTTAATTGCATCAGTCGCGTTGGTTGGCGATTGGATGAGAAAGAGGTCGATCAGCAGGCTGTCGATCAGTCCCTCCATAAATATGTCCGCCTCTACGCTGGCCAAGCGGTTCGTTGCGGCGCAGCAAGATGCGGACTCAACTAATTAATGAAAGTGAGACAACCATGTATCAGGAAGTCAGCGAGAGAAACGTCGCAGCACCGGGGCAGCACGGCAACGTCAGTGCCCACTACGATCAGGTGAAAACGATTTTCGAAGTACTCAACGGAAGGAAGGAGGCTGATCTTCTTCTAAAGAATCTGAATATCCTCGACGTCCACAGCGAAACTGTCTATCAAGGTTCCATCCTCGTGTACGACAAGCGCATCGTCGCGTTGAATCCGGACGAAACGGCTATCAAGGTGCGTGAGGTTTTTGACGGTGAAGGTCTCTATGCCATTCCAGGGCTGATCGACGCTCACGTCCACTTCGATGCGCAATTGGCCCATCCGGCGGCGTTTGCCGAGGCCATCGTCCCTTGCGGTACGACCACTATTTTCTCGGAGTGCCTCGATTTTGTGAGTGCGGCGGGCGCGGAAGCGGTGGAGGCAACCGGGCAACTGTTCAGGAACCACGAACGTCTACCCTATCGGGTATACGCGTTTGCACCTGGAAAGAAAACTTCCGTGGCGGTCACCGACGCGCTGCTGAAGATGGATCCGGTGATTGGCCTGGGCGAACTCGCGCACCTGACCTACAGCGTGGGCAATGACGACGACTTCCGTAAATCGGCCCTGGGGCGCGCCAAGGGCGGCTTCATGAACACTCATTGGGGCGTGACCACGCTGTCGGACATGATGCTGAACTACATGCCCGCGATCGGCGCCTTTGCCAACCACGATGTCTGGAAGGAAGACGACATCGAGAAAAGCGTCCGCTACGGCCTTCAGACGCAAATCAAATTTGGCGTCGGCAGCAGCGAGGTGATTAAAATCATGCTGCGTGCGATTGTCAAACGTAAGTGGCCCGCCGAGAATTTTCAACTGTGCGCGGACAATATCTCGGTCGACCGCCTGCTGACCAAGGGGCACATGGACTGGATCGTTTCGCTGTGCGCCGAAATGGGCATCGATCCGATCAAGGCGATCAAGATGGCGACGCTCTATACCGCGCGTGCATTCAGGATGGACAACAAATTCGGTTCGCTGACGCCAGGCCGGTTCGCCGATATCGTGCTGACCGACAGCCTGTCGAAGATCAATCCGCGTTTTGTCTTCAAGGATGGCGAACTGGTCGCGAAGGATCGCAAGCTGTTGAAGCACGCCGATATCGACTATTCCGGCATGGTGAAAAAGCCGGTTCCAGGACTCGGCGATCTGACGCCGGAACAACTGGACCTTGTGCCGCTGGAAATCTCGGCGGACGGCAAGCAGGCCAAGGTGTATCTGTTCGACGTCTACGGCCGGGGCCACGAAAAGTTCTATCAGGAAGTGTGGGTGCCGTTGCGGGACGGCAAAGTCGTCACCGAAGTAGGGGGCGTCAAGCTCAACCGGATTTCGGTCGTACAGCGCTATGCCGACGGTAAGCGCCATGTGGTCAACGGTCTGTTCAAGGGCGTTTATGTCGACCGCGGCGCTGTGGCTACGTTTTGGCCTGCACCCAAAGCCTACTTCGTTGCGGTCGGTCAGGACAGCGCGGAAATGTGCCACTGCCTCCAGCAGGTCGACACCTATGCGGGCGGTTGTGTCGTCACCGACAACAAGGAAGTCAAGGCGGTGCTGCCCCTCGACATCTACGGCGTCCAGGCCAACATGAACCTGTCCGAGTTGCTCAGCGCGACCCGCGCCATCGACGCCGCGTTGGAGGCGATGGGCAATCGCAATGAGGGCGAGCCCGTGGTGAACAAACTTCTGACCTTGTTCATCTCTCTCGACCGGTTCGGTTTCATGGTGTGACGCTAACGCCATAGGAGGAGAAGGCCGGTGGGTGCGCTGGATCCCCCGCCGGCCATGTTGGCCCGATATGGAACCCGGCACGTTCACTCCGGCAATCACGGAAAACGCCTCACCATAGCGCGGTGTCCCATCATCGAGAAAAGCGAACAACACCGCACAAAAGCAGGAAGACAACCAAGGGGCAGTCATGGCGCACCATGCAAGGGAAGCTGAAGTCATCGATACCGGGAGCCTTCAACGGCGCTGGATCACCTACATCATTGGTATTTACATACTGACCATGGGTATCAGTCTGGCCATCAGGGCGGGCATAGGTATTTCGCCGCAAAGCAGTCTGACCCGAACGATGACCCTCGTGTACCCGCGTCTCAGCCAGGGCACGTACAACTTCATGCTTGAGTTGTTCATGCTGTTTCTGACTTACCTGGCCGCGCGGAAAGACTTCGAACTGAAGAATTTCGCCTCGCTGATTCCGGCGTTTGTGCTGGCCACGTGCCTGGATCTGAACCTGATGCTGACCAGGTCGATCGGTTTTCAGGACTATCTTCCGAAGTTCTTCCTGTTGGTTTTCGCGGATGCATTGCTGGCTTTCGGCCTGTTCCTGATGATCAGGGCGAATCTCGTACTCATGCCGATCGACATGTTCGTCAATACGCTTTTCAAGCGCACGGGTTTGAGATGGGGGGACATCAAGACGAGCTTCGACTGCACGCTTCTGATCATTAGTGCAGTGATCGGTTTTGCCCTGCTTGGGGGACCCAGGTTTATCCGCGAAGGCACGTTCATGAATGCCATTCTGGTAGGGCAGTACATCAAACTCTATTTCTTCCTGTTCCAGAAAATCAAAACTACGATCGCGTCGTATCACCGAAGATCGTTGGAGCAACAGTCCTACTCGCGTCAGCGTTTTTGAATCAAGGATATTGCCGGCGCGTGAATCGATGGCGATTGTCCAGATTTGCGTGCCGCGTCACAGTCGACGCTGCGCACTAGCCAACGCGGGGTTTATCAAATGCGGCGCTCAAGGTAATCGATTGTCTGTGATCGCGTGATCGCCCGCGGGACGCATCCGCCGCGCTGCCGCATTTGATTTGCAGCCTGACCACAGGGCCCGATCCCGGCCTCGGGTACAAGTAGCGCCCCGCAATTACCACTGGCTTCGAGACGTCAATCACGACGTCGGCATCCACTCGTCATTTAAAAGAACGAAAGAGGAAATACCATGTTTATAGCAAGTGCCTCCACCGCTTTGCTGAATAGAATCTATCGCGCTACTGCGACCATCGCCTTTATGCTGATCGGCGCTCACGCATACGCACAATCGAGCGTGCAGCTATATGGCATCGTCGATACATGGGTCGGAGTTCAGAAGTACCCCGGCAAAGCTGCTAGCTGGCAGGAAGGCGGCGGTGGTTTGTCTACTTCGTTCTGGGGCTTCGGTGGTCGGGAAGACCTGGGTGGCGGCTACAAGACGATCTTTGCTATCGAGGGATTTTTCCGTCCACAGAACGGCGCGTATGGTTCCTTCAACGGCGATCCGTTTTTCTCGCGTAACGCCTATGTTGGCCTCACTACACCGGCTGGCACCGTAACGCTGGGACGCCAGAGCAGCCTGCTGTATTTGCAGGCATGCCAGTTCAATCCGTATTACGCCTCTTTCACGTTCTCGCCGACCATCGTGCAGATGTACGCCGGCCTGGGTACTTATCCGGCGTACAAGACCGATCAGGGGATTGTCGGCGGGACCGCATGGAGCAATGCGGTGCAGTACGCCACTCCCGATCTGCACGGATTCGTTGGCCACGCAATCTACGCGTTCGGCAACAGCAGTTCGGGGAACGGTAGCAAACAGTATTCGTTGCAGGCCTCTTATCGGAATGGTCCCTTTGCCGCCGGTGCCGTCTACCAGTACGCGAACTTTAACTCGACGGCCGGTGATCTGAATTCCCTGATTAAGGGCTTTCACAGTCAGTCAGCGACCCAGCTTGCGGCTTCGTACGAGTTTTCGGTTGCGAAGCTGTACGGCGAGTACACCTATACCGACAACAATGTCATCAACAAGGATTTCCACGTCAACATGTTCGAGGGCGGCGCGACAATCACCGTCGGAGTGGGCAAGATCCTGGCGTCGTATGCGTATTCGCGCGATTCTGGCGGACTCGATCAGACCCGGCAGACTGCATCGCTGGGATACGACTATCCGCTCTCCAAACGTACCGACCTCTACGCCGTATACATGTACGACCATTTTGCCGGTCTGTCGTCTGGCGAGACGGCTGGAGTGGGGATGCGCGCGCGATTCTAGGCATGCAGTAACGCTGTGAGGGCCGGCCGGACCTCTTGGCGATTACGGTGTGAACCACTTAATGCGGCAGCACCTGAGACCTCACGTGAGCCGAGAATGTGCGCGTCGGACCCTTCCATCCCACGGCTACATCAAGAGGCGCCAGGCTGATGGGTGTCGCTAACTCGTACTCGTCAAAGCGACGACAAAGTCAAGAAACACTCTTGCCTTTGCCGGCATATGGTGCCTCGACGGATGGTACGCATAGAGCGGAAACCGCTCGTCCGGCCAGTCGGGGAAGAGGTTGATGAGCTGTCCCTCCCGGATCAGATGCTGGGCTCCGGACAGCAGCATCTGCGCGATGCCGGAGCCGGCCAGACACGCGTTCAGGAGTGCGCTCGGATCGTTTACCGTCAGGCGTCCATTCGTTTCGACAATCAGCTTTTTGCGTTTGCGATGAAACTCCCACGGATATGGCTTGCCGGTTTCCGGATTGCGGAATTCCAGGCACCGGTGCACGCCGTGCCCCAACTCCTGAGGCTCCGTTGGCCGCCCGTGGCGAGCGAGGTACGAGGGCGCTGCGACCGTGACAACCGCTGTGTCGAGGAGCTTTCGCGCGACCAGACTCGACGAACGAGGTTCGCCAAAGCGCAAGGCCAGATCGAAGCCGTCCATGACGAGGTCGCCAAGCTGATCTCTCGCAATGAGCTCGAGCTCCAGTTCTGGATGCAGGTCCATGAATTCGTCGAGCTTTGGACCCAGAATGATGCGCGAAAAAACCGGATCCAGATTGATGCGCAGCTTTCCGCGCACTGTCACGGCGCCGCCTGCCGCGGCTGCGGCTGCTTCTTCCATTCCCCTTAGGTGCGGCATCACCTGCTCATAGAACCGTCGTCCCTCTTCAGTGAGGGAAACGGCGCGGGTCGTCCGGTTGAAGAGCCGGATTTTTAGCCGCTTTTCGAGCCTGGCGATGGCCCGGCTGACCCCGGGCGGCGACATGCCCATCAGGTCGGCGGCGGCCACGAACGTCCCCGCATCGACGACGGCCGCAAATACGCCGATACCGCTGGATAAGTTCTCTCTGAACGATCTCATAAGCCCTGCACCCTGCGTATAAACACACTATGACGCATTGGTAACTCTCAGTCAGTTAATAAGTGCCATTCATGTCATTTAGTTTATCCGCGCGCTTACCCACAATGCATCCGGCAGCACACATTCATCTATGCAAGGAGAAACCGCAATGTATGCAATCACAGGGATAACAGGGAAGGTGGGTGGAGCGCTGGCGCGCACGCTGCTCGCCGCGGGCCAGCCGGTACGCGCGGTGGTGCGCGATGCCGCTCGGGCACGTTCGTGGGCCGAGCGCGGGTGCGAAGTGGTCACGGCCGACATGGGCGACGTCGCGTCCCTTACCGCCGCTTTCGACGGCGCGCAAGGCGTCTTCATTCTGCTGCCACCCGAGTTCGACCCGTCGCCGGGCTTTTCCGAAGCACGTACTGTCATTGACGCGGTACGCGGCGCGCTGCAGGCGGCGGCACCTGGCAAGGTTGTCTGCCTGTCGACGATCGGCGCGCAGGCCACGGAGACTAATCTGCTCACGCAACTCACGCTGATGGAGCAGGCGCTTCGCGAGTTGCCGATGCCTCTGACATTCCTGCGTCCGGGGTGGTTCATGGAAAACGCCGCATGGGACATTGGGCCGGCTCGGGACGAAGGAATTGTCCACAGCTTTCTGCAGCCGCTCGACAAGGCTGTGCCGATGGTCGCGACTGCGGACGTCGGTCGCGTGGCCGCGCAACTGCTTCAGCAAACCTGGCGCGGCGTGCGGGTGGTCGAGCTGGAGGGTCCGCAACGTGTGAGCCCGAACGATCTGGCGGCGGCATTTGCCCGGGTGCTCGGTCGCCCAGTCCGTGCGCAGAGCGTGCTGCGCGAAACGTGGGAGGCGTTGTTCCGGTCCCAGGGGATGAAGGAGCCCTTGCCGCGTATGCGCATGCTCGACGGGTTCAATGAAGGCTGGATCGCCTTCGAAGGCGATCCAGCCGAGATCGTCAAGGGCGAAGTGCAGTTGGAAACCGTTCTGCGAGATCTCGTCTTGCGCGATACGTCGCTGGGCGATTCCTGAAGCATGCCCAGGCGTGCCGCTTACCCTCCCGACGATCGCGCAGAGCTTCTTCATGGCCCTGTCTGGCTGTCTTGCGCTCGCGGGAGTAGACTCGCCTGGGTCGCTCCGTGACACCACGCCGATCGTCGCTTTGCGCCGATGCCTGCGCGTGAATAGAAGGAGTGGGGAAATCAGTTCGAGTGGCGTCGGGGAATGTGCGAATGCGTTTGTCCAAGGTTGATCTGAATCTCTTCGTAGTCTTCGAAGCCGTCTACAGAACACGAAACCTGACGCGCGCCGCGGAGATGCTGTTCATCACCCAGCCGGCCGTCAGCAATGCGTTGGCGCGCATGCGCAAGGCATTCGACGATCAGCTTTTTGTCAGTACATCGGCCGGCATGATGCCGACCCCCGTTTCGGAAAACATGATCGGCCAGGTTCGTGAGGCGTTGCAGTTGCTCGATTCGAGCACTCACGTGGGAGGACGCTTCGATCCGGCCTCGTCTGAGCGTACGTTCCGGCTCAGCATGACCGATCTCACGGAAGCACTTCTTCTGCCCGCGCTGGAAGAAGTGCTGCAGCAACTGGCGCCCGGCATCCGCATCGAAAGCTACTTTACGACGCGCCGCGAGGTCCCGGAAGCGCTCGCCAGCGGGGCCGTCAATCTCGCGATCGACGCGCCGTTGATCGACGACCCTTACCTCGAGCAGGAGCCGCTGGGCCGCGACCGTTATGCCTGCATGCTGCGCCACGATCATCCGTTCACCAGAAAGAAGCTGACGATCGACGACTACCTCAAGTTCGGCCATATCCATGTATCGAGCCGCCCGCAGGGATCGGGTCTCGTCGACGCCGAGCTGACCAGGCTGGGCCTCAGGCGATCGATTCAGACGCGCGTTCAACACTATCTGGTCGCCCCTTTGATTGCGATGCGAACCGATCTCGTGCTCACGGCCCCCCTCGTGCTCCTGCAGCGGTATGACGCGCGAATTCTTGCGCTGCCGTTCGATCTTCCGGATCTTCAATCTCGTTGCTATTGGCATCGAAGCGTGACCGGAGACCCGGCGCATCGTTGGCTGCGCGAGCAGATTGGCCGTCTCATGCGGGAAATGAACCAGTAGACAGAGTCGCCGCAGGCGTAGGGCGTTAGACACGAGGTGTCACAAAAAATTATAGCGGACTATCATAACAATAAATTTCCTGAATGCCGCCGCGCTGAGTATTCTGCTAGCCATGTTAAAGAGAGGACGGCATGGCAGAACTCTATCTCGTGCGGCATGGCCAGGCGTCTTTCGGCGCCGAAAACTATGACGAGCTATCTTCTTCCGGTCGTATTCAATCGCGTTGGCTCGGCGAGTACTTCGCGCAGGCGAACGTGCAGTTCGATCGCGTTGTCATGGGCACGATGCAGCGGCATCGGCAAACCGCCGATGGAATTCTGGCGGCGATGGGTGGCCAGCAAGTCGAGATCGTTCAGGACGCGGGTCTGAACGAATACGATTTCGCGGCCCTGTTCGCCGCCCTCGGCGAGGAAGGCTCGCCAACGGGTTTGCCCGCGGGCCTGTCGGCCACAGGTTCAAAAAAAGACTTCTACAAAGGGCTCAGGCAGGTGCTGCAGCTTTGGGCCGATGACCGCTTGCCGGGCCGTATGCCAGAGACGTGGCATCAATTCCAGACGCGTGTCCAGCGTGCGCGTATCGACGTCCAGCGAGCTGGCGGCAGCCGTGTTCTGGTGGTGAGTTCAGGTGGCCCGATCGCGGTCACTGCCCAACAGGTTCTGCAGGCACCCGCGGCAACCGCGATTGCGCTGAACCTGCAGATTCGGAACAGCAGCATTTGCCAATATGTCTTTAACCACGACGCGATGTCGCTGGTCAGCTTCAATTCCGTGCCGCATCTCGAACATGCCGAGAGGCGTGAATTTGTCACCTACGGCTGATTTTCGCCAGGTTTCCCGCAAGCCATGAATACTCATTCGCAATTCGATATTGAAGATCTCACACGTTATCTGACGGCGCACGTGCCCGGGTTTCAAGGACCCTTGTCCATCGAGAAATTTCCCGACGGACAATCCAATCCGACGTTTCTTCTGAACGCACAAAGCGGCCGCTATGTGCTGAGACGTCAACCGCCCGGCGCGCTGCTCAAGTCCGCCCATGCCGTCGACCGTGAGTTTCGGGTGTTGTCGGCGCTAGGCCGGACACCGGTCCCTGTCGCCCGCGCGTATCACCTTTGCGAGGACCGCGACGTCATCGGCAGCCTGTTTTACGTAATGAGCTACGAGGACGGGCGCATCTTCTGGAATCCGGCGCTGCCGGAAGCGCCGGCAGAGGAACGTGGCGCCATCTACGAGGCGCTGATCGGCACGATGGCGGCGCTCCACGATGTGGATATCGACGAAGCCGGTCTGTCGGACTACGGCCGCCCAGGCAACTACTTCGCGCGTCAAATCGACGTTTGGACCAAGCAGTATCGCGCCGCGCAGACCGACGCGCTGGAAGCGATGGAATCGCTGATCGAATGGCTGCCTGCGCATTGCCCGGCGGAAACCGGCAAGCCTTCGCTCGTGCACGGCGATTTTCGTATCGACAATCTCATCTTCATGAACGGTGCGCCGCAGGTTCGCGCCGTTCTCGACTGGGAGCTATCCACGCTCGGCAATCCACTCGCTGACATTGCGTACTTCTGCATGTGTTTGCGGCTTCCGCCCGGCGGTCATATCGCCGGACTCGCGGGGCTGGATCGGCGCGCGTTGGGCGTGCCGGACGAGACCTCGATTGTCGAACGGTATTGCGAGCTTCGCGGTCTTTCATCGATTGAGAACTGGAACTTCTACCTGGCGTTCTGCTTTTTCCGGCTCGCCGCTATCGCACAGGGCGTGAAGAAGCGGGCCTTGGGCGGTAACGCGTCGAGCGAAAAAGCGCGGCAGGTGGGAGAGATGGCAGGGGCGCTTGCGAGAATGGGTACCGACCTGGTTTGAGGGCACGCGGGAAACCGGAACATAGATAGCTATAGGAATGCTGATCGTGACTACTAATCTGTTTGACCTGAACGGAAAGATTGCACTGGTAACGGGCGCAAGCCGCGGTATCGGCGAGGAGATCGCGAAGCTGCTCGCCGAACAGGGCGCGCATGTGATCGTGTCGAGCCGCAAGCTGGAGGATTGTGAATCCGTTGCGCGCGAGATCGGCGAAGCCGGCGGCAGTGCTGAAGCGTATCCGTGTCATGTCGGGCGCGTCGAGGATATTCTCGCGATCTTCCAGCATATCCGTGCGCGGCATGGCCGTCTGGACATCCTCGTCAACAACGCGGCGACCAATCCGTATTTTGGCCATATTCTCGATACCGATCTGGCGTCCTTCGAGAAGACGGTGGAAGTGAACCTGCGTGGCTACTTCTTCATGTCGGTGGAGGCGGGCAAGCTGATGCGAGAGCACGGCGGCGGTGCGATCGTCAACACGGCCTCGGTTAACGCCTTGCAGCCTGGCGACATGCAGGGCATTTACTCGATCACCAAAGCCGCGGTTGTCAACATGACGCGGGCATTCGCGAAGGAGTGCGGACCGTTGGGGATTCGGGTGAATGCACTGCTGCCCGGATTGACCAAAACCCGCTTTGCCGGCGCGCTTTTCTCGGATCAGGCTACCTACGAACAGTGGCTGTCGCAGATCCCGCTGCGACGCCATGCCGAACCGCGCGAGATGGCGGGGACCGTGCTTTACCTGGTGTCCGATGCGGCGAGCTATACCAACGGAGAGTGTGTCGTCGTCGACGGTGGACTGACGATCTAGTCAAGCGGTCGACGCATGGTAATGGTCAATGCGTCGGCGAGATCAATCACGATTCTGGAAGAGTAAAAATGGACTTTGCCTACAGCCCGAAAGTCGACGCGCTGCGCACTCAGGTGCGCGCCTTCATGGACACTCATATCGTTCCGCGTATCCGGCAATGGCACGACGAAGTGAGTGCGGGTCAATATCCGGTTTCCTTTATGGAGGATCTGAAGGAGCGCGCGCGTGAGGAGGGGCTCTGGAACCTGTTCCTGCCACATCTGCGCGATGATGAACCCGGTACCCGCCTGACCAATCTCGAGTATGCGCCGCTCGCTGAAATCATGGGGCGGGTGTCGTGGGCGTCCGAGGTATTCAACTGCAATGCACCGGACACGGGGAATATGGAATTGCTCCATATGTTTGCCACGCCCGCGCAGCGCGAGCAGTGGCTCGAACCGCTTCTTAACGGCAAGATCCGCTCCGCGTTTGCGATGACGGAGCCGGCGGTAGCCTCCTCGGACGCGACCAATATCACAACGTCGATTCGTCGCGACGGTGACGACTACGTTATCGACGGGCGGAAGTGGTTTATCACGAACGCCGCGCACCCGAACTGCAAGCTCTTCATTGTGATGGGGAAAACGGATCCGGACGCGGCGAGTCACAGTCAGCAGAGCATGATTCTCGTGCCCCGCGATACACCCGGCGTCAAGGTGATCCGCAATATCACGGTGGTCAATCACACGGCGCCGGAAGGGCACTGCGAGATCGAGTTCAAAGGCGTGCGCGTGCCCCGGTCGAATCTTCTCGGCGAAGAGGGCAGCGGCTTCGCGCTTGCGCAGGCGCGTCTCGGACCGGGACGGATTCACCACTGCATGCGTTCGATCGGCGCCGCGGAGCTGGCGCTCGAGTTGATGGTGGAGCGCGCCCAGACGCGCACGGCATTCGGAAAGACGCTGTTTGAGCATGGGACGGTTGCCGAATGGATCGCGAAGTCGCGGATCGAAATCGATCAGGCGCGGCTCTTCGTTCTCAAAGCCGCTTGGATGATCGACAACGTGGGGGCGAAGGAAGCGCGCAAGGAGATCTCGATGATCAAGGCGCTCGTGCCGGGGGTTCACACCGCCGTTTGCGAGCGGGCGATGCAGGTGTTTGGCGCGATGGGGCTGAGCCCCGACACGCCACTGGCCGATAGCTGGACGTGGGGCCGTGCGTTGAAGCTCGCGGATGGTCCGGACGAGGTTCATCTGCAGAGCATTGCACGGATGGAACTCAAGGCGCAGCGCCATGAACCGGGCCGAGGGAATCCGTATTTGACGGCGCCGGTGTAACGTTTTAGCAGCGGTTTCACAGCTGTAAATCCCCCATCAAGCAGGGCCGCGTTTCGCCAGACGATTCGCGGTCTTTTCGTTTCTCCCCCTCGTGTTCGCGGCACTCATCCATTCAGGGGATACTTCCCATGTCCCGACACTTGCATGATTGTCCCAACGCGTTTATCGCAGCAGGCCGAAAAAAACCAGACAACATTCGCCTGCCATCGATGCTTGCCACCCAATTTGGGACTGAAGGCGATACAGATGCAGGACAAAGAGATCGTCTAACGGGACCAGTTCCGGATCACCTGCCACTCTGCGCGAGCGTATTGCGCGCCTCGCCAGCGGCTTGAGCGAACCTGGCGTCCAGCACGGCAGCACCGTCGCGGTATTGGATTGGGATAGCCACCGAGCTGCGCGTTGCCGCAAGGGCTTGCCAAAGGGCGCCAGAGCGGGGTATCGACGTGTTATGGGCATTAGTCAGGGCCTGAATGGCGCCGAAGTCATCGGCAACCCGCAGACTACAAAGCGTTTTTTTCTCTGAAGGAATGAACGTCGGGATCGCCGGCGTTGTCGGCTGGACCAGCGGGGTACATGAGGCGCAGAGTCTGGTTGGCCGCACCTGAGTCGTATCATTTGCCGAAAGTACTGTATGAATGTACAGTATTGGATGTATTCGGGCGATCGGCGAATGCACGCGCTTCCGAGGTCCCTGCGCGGTCGACTCATCTACGCTTTTCAAGGGCGTCGGCGCGCGCGCACTATTGAACGGAGATTCATTCCCATGCCGGCGCTATCCCGTCAGGAGCGACATGCCTGAACAACTCTGGTTGCCCGGTCTCGAGGCGCCGCCAACGCCCACAGACGGGCTCTTTTTCGCGATTTTTCCCGACGCCGGCACGGCAACCGGCATTGCGAAGCTCGCGCAACAGCTATGCGGCGAAACGCGCTCGAAGAGCAAGCCGCTCGCGGCGGGCCGGTTGCACGTTACGCTGGTCCATCTCGGGAATTTCGCCGGCGGATTGCCGCAGGCGCGTGTCGATGCGGCGATGCGCGCGGCCGCGTCGATCCAAATGAAACCCTTCACGGTCGAGTTCGACAAGGTGGTGAGCTTCGCGGTGAAACCGAGGCCGGGGCCGTTGGTGTTGGGCGGAGACGACGGCCTCGTCGGGCTTCATGCTTTGCACGACGCGCTCGGACTGGCCTTGCAGGACGCAGGCTTTGGCGATCGCGCGGTGTCGCCCGGCACGCCGTTCACCCCGCACGTTACCCTCGCTTACGGCATGCCTCCATTGCCCACGCGTCCTGTCGAGTCTGTTTGCTGGAACGTGCGCGAATTTGCGCTGGTGCACAGCCTGCTCGGGCGTACGCGGCATATCGCATTGGCCCGATGGCCCCTGGTCGGAGCGGAATAGCGGCTCATTGATGCCATGCGTCCTCAAATACGCTGGATCTGAAAACCAGGGGAATTCGTCGGTCAGAGAGCCGGAACCGTCGCGCGCTCCCTGATAGAATGCTCGGGCCGCAACGTAGTGGACCGCAGATGAAATTGCTTGATGCGTTAGTCGAACAACGTATTGCCGCCGCAGCCGCACGCGGCGAGTTCGATGATTTGCCGGGCGCGGGTGCGCCGCTGCCTCTGGAGGACGATGCACTGGTCCCGGAAGAAGTGCGCGTCGCCAACCGGATTTTGAAGAACGCGGGTTTCGTGCCGCCGGCTGTCGAGCAGCTGCGTGCCTTGCGCGACCTGCAAGCGGAGCTGAATGCCGTGAGCGACCAGGCTACCCGCTGCCGCCTCCAGGCGCGCATGCTGGCGCTGGATATGGCCCTTGAATCGCTGCGCGGTGGCCCGCTGGTCTTGCCGCGCGAATACTGCCGGCGGATTGCCGAACGGCTCTCCGAGCGCGTCGGCAACCTCAACATGGCCGATACGGGTTCGCAGTGAGCGAGACGCCTGTCTCGGACCGGGATCGCCATTTCATGACGCTCGCCCAGGCCGCCGCCGAAGAAGCGCGCGCAGCCGGCGAAGTACCGGTCGGCGCGGTGCTTGTGCGCGGTGACGAAGTCATCGCCACAGGGTTCAACCATCCAATCGGTGCTCACGACCCCTCGGCGCACGCGGAAATGGTCGCATTGCGCGCCGCCGCCCAAGCTGTCGAAAATTACCGTTTGCCGGGCTGCGAACTCTATGTGACGCTTGAGCCGTGCCTGATGTGCGCCGGTGCGATCATGCACGCGCGTATCGCACGCGTCGTGTTCGGGGCGCGGGATCCGAAAACTGGGGCGTGCGGCAGTGTCGTCGATGCATTCGCGAATCCGCAGTTAAATCACCACACCACGGTGACCGGTGGCGTGCTCGAAACCGAATGCGGCGCCGCGCTCAAATCGTTCTTCGCCGAACGGCGGCGCGCAAGCCGTGAAGCCCGAGCGGCGGCACGGGGCGAACATGCGGCAGCAGACGGCGAAGCGCCGTCCGGGAGCATTGCGGCACACGGTGAACCGGGGGCGGCCGAGCCGCTCTAAAACAACAACATCCTGCAGGTCTCGCCAATGACCGTCCATCGCACCATTGAACTGATCGCGCCGTCCGGATATCCGCACGATTCCGAGGTGCTGCATCGCGCGTTGCATCGCTTGCATGCGCAGGGGCATCGTGTTGAAGGTGAAGAGGCGACAAGGCGGCGCTACTTGCGATTCGGCGGTACCGACGGCGAGCGCGCCGCCGATCTGAACCGGCTGGCCGACCCCTCGCGGGCATTGCCCGACATCGTGCTAGCGGTACGCGGTGGCTACGGCGCGGTGCGCATCCTGCACGGGCTCGACTACGAAGGGCTGCAGCGGCGGTTGACCGATCAGCCGGTCGCGCTGGTAGGGCATAGCGATTTCACCGCGGTGCAGCTTGCTTTACTGGCGCGCGCCGGCGTGAAGACTTTCGGCGGCCCCATGCTGCTGAGCGACTTTGGCGCCCCAGAGTTGAGCGAATTCACCATGCAGCACTTCTGGTCCGCGCTGACCGGCCCGACCATGACGGTAACGAGCAATGTGCCGCAAGTACAGGCCACCGACGTCACGGGCATGCTGTGGGGAGGCAATCTGGCGGTGCTCACATCGCTGATCGGTACGCCCTATATGCCGCCGGTACAGGGCGGTATTCTGTTTGTAGAAGACGTCAACGAGCAACCTTTCCGGCTCGAACGAATGCTTTATCAGTTGCACCTGTCGGGCATTCTCGCGCAGCAGCAGGCACTCGTACTCGGCGACTTCTCGGGCAGCAAACAATACGATTACGACAATGGCTATGACCTGCACACGATGATCGAGCAGGTAAGGGCAGTGATCGGGATTCCGGTGATCACCGGTCTGCAGTTCGGCCATATTCCCAACATGCTGACGCTGCCGGTCGGCGCGGACGCGCACCTCGTTGCCAACGCGCATGGATTCAAACTGACCGCATCGGGTTATCCGACCCTTGCGTGACATAGCCTGAAGCGAGGCGGCGGGCGTTTGCCTGCTTTCTTTTTCGGCTGTAAATGCAACTAACGGTCAATGTGTGCACACGTTAACCGGCAGAGCCGATCAATGGAGGTCTCCCACTTTGTTGACAAAAATCGTCGTCAGTGGACGGCCGTCCGATAGATTAATTAAACTTGTAGCGAAACGCAGCAGGCCATGTGGGGCGGCCGCGCTGACTTACAGCACCGCCGAGTCATCCGGATTGTCGAAATTAATCGCAAAAATTGTTGACAATTTTTATGTCCATTCTAAGATAACCAACATACCGAGACGAACATCATGTCCGACACAGACTCAACTGTTGCCAATAGTTCGAAACCCGAAGCGATCGCCGAGCGTATTCGTGCCGCGATCCTCGAGCATCGGCTGGCACCTGGCGCCAAGTTGACAGAAGCTCAGTTATGCGAAGTATTTGGTGTGAAGCGCGGTCCGATCCGGCAGGCGCTCGCACAACTGGCGACCGATCACCTCGTCGACCTCGAACCGAATCGGGGTGCGTTCGTTGCGAGTCCGTCGCTGCAGGAGGTGCACGAGGTGTTCGAAATGCGCCGGATCATCGAGCTGGCTGTGGTTGAAAAGATTTGCGGCGGTCATGGTATGCGCCGTTTGAAGAGCATCGGCAACATGATTGGCCGTGAACGCAAAGCGTTCGAAACACGTGATTTTCCGGCGTGGATCCGTCTGTCGGGCGAGTTTCATACCGAGCTTGCCGGACTCACGGGCAACACCGTGCTGTGCGACTGCCTGAATGGCCTGGTGGCGCGCTCCACGCTGATTTCCGCACTATATGAGTCGCTCGGACGCAGTCCTTGCTCGTTCGAAGACCACGAAGCGATTCTCGCCGCGCTCGACGCCGGCAATGCCAAAGAGGCGGCGGCGCTGATGTCGCGCCATTTGCAAAGCGTCGAGTTGAAGATGCTGGAGCGCCCCGTACGCGGCGCAGCCGATCTGCACGAAGTGTTCGGTGCACTTAACGGCGCACCGAAGGAAGGACTCAAGGCCAAGTCCGCGCCACGCTGAGGCATGCGGCCGGTGCGCGCTCGTTGCTGGTGCGCGCCGCACTGAAGTGAACTGAACCGAATCAGGCGTTGCAAGGCGGCTCGACGTGAGCGCTGCCGGCTTGCGCACGCGTGGCCGCCACGGGATGGCGGTCTTCGAGTAGTAACGCATCGCCGGGAATCCGCGGCTACAGGCGGTGCGATAACCACAAGTACGTCACGTACGGAGACACCCGCGGCACCGTCGACGTGTCGGCTCGAACTTCTTCTATCACCTGACGGGAAGAAGAGGGCGGCTGGTATGGCCGGTGCAACGTCCTTCGATTTGCTATCGACGGTCCCTATCCCAGGAGGAATCATGGCTCAGTTCAGTGCAGCGCCCGGCAGTCCCGCAATCCCCACCTACGCAGACGCGCCCAGCGATCCGCTGATACCCGCAGGCTACAGCGAGAGGCTATACAACGAAGATCTGGCGCCGCTGCGCCATCAAACCTGGGGCGCTTATAACATCTTCGCGTTCTGGATGTCGGATGTGCACAGTGTCGGCGGCTATGTGTTCGCCGGCAGTCTGTTCGCGCTTGGACTGACGAGCTGGCAGGTGCTGATCGCGCTGTTAGTCGGCATTACGATCGTCAATCTGCTATGCAACCTGATCGCCAAACCGAGTCAGGCGAACGGCGTGCCTTATCCGGTTGCCTGCCGTGCCACGTTCGGCGTGCTCGGCGCGAATATCCCTGCCGTGATTCGCGGCCTGATCGCAGTCGCATGGTATGGAATCCAGACTTATCTGGCTTCCAGCGCGCTGGTGATCGTGGTGCTGAAGTTCGTCCCGCAACTATTGCCGTACGCGGACGTGCATCACCATGGTTTCATGGGGCTCTCCACGTTGGGCTGGGCCGGTTTTATGTTGCTGTGGATCTTGCAGGCGCTGGTGTTCTGGCACGGCATGGAGACCATCAAGAAGTTCATCGACTTCGCCGGTCCGGCGGTCTACGTGGTGATGTTCGTTCTCGCCGGCTACATGGTGTATCGCGCAGGATGGCGAAATATCGGCATCAACCTCGGTGGCGTCAAGTATCACGGTATGGCCGTTGTGCCGGTGATGATCACGGCGATCTCGCTGGTGGTGTCGTACTTCTCCGGCCCCATGCTGAATTTCGGCGACTTTTCGCGCTACGGCAAGAGCTTTCGCAGTGTAAAGCGCGGCAACTTCTGGGGGCTGCCGGTCAATTTTCTCGCCTTCTCGCTGGTGACGGTGGTGACGACCGCAGCCACGCTGCCGGTATTCGGTCAACTGATCACGGACCCGGTCGAAACGGTGGGCCGTATCGACTATCCGACCGCGGTGATTCTCGGTGCATTGACCTTCACGATTGCGACGATCGGCATCAACATCGTCGCTAACTTCGTGTCGCCGGCCTTCGACTTTTCTAACGTCGCGCCGCGCCTGATCAGCTGGCGTGCGGGCGGGATGCTCGCCGCAGTGGCGTCGATCTTCATTACGCCATGGAATCTGTTCAACAATCCGGCGGTGATTCACTACACGCTCGACGTACTCGGTAGTTTCATCGGACCTTTGTATGGTGTCCTGATCGTGGACTATTTCCTTGTAAAGCGTCAAAAGATCGTGCTCGACGATCTTTACTCGGTTTCGCCAGATGGCTCCTACTGGTACCGCAACGGTGTCAACTATCGTGCCGTGGTTGCCTTGTTGCCCGCGGCGCTCATCGCGGTGATGTGCGTGATGGTGCCGACGCTCGACGGGATGGCCAATTTCTCCTGGTTCATCGGAGCGGCATTGGGTGCCGTGTTCTACCGCGTGCTTGCTCGTTGAGCCGGTCCTGCAACAGGAGTCGATATGCGCATCAAACTGATCAATCCGAATACGACGCAACGCATGACTGAAGCGATGGGCCGCTGCGCCCGGGAAGTCGCCGCGCCCGGCACCGAAGTGATTGCGGTCAATCCGACAATGGGACCGCCGTCGATTGAAGGCTATTACGACGAAGCGCTCGCGACGCCCGGGTTGCTGGCCGAGGTGATTGCCGGCGAGCGCGAGGGCTGCGATGGGTACGTGATCGCCTGCTTCGGCGACCCCGGGTTATACGCGGCCCGCGAGCGGGCGCGCGGGCCGGTGATCGGCATCGCCGAAGCGGCGATGCACGCCGCGAGCGTGCTGGCGCCGGGGTTTTCGGTGGTGACCACACTGGCACGCACCTGCGGGATGGCGTGGCATCTCGCCGAGCGCTACGGCATGAAACGCTTCTGCCGCAACGTACGCGCCACCGATGTCGCCGTGCTGGACCTGGACAAACCGGGTTCGGCGGCGCGCCGCATCATCCTCGACGAATGCCGGCGCGCGCTGGAGGAGGACGGGTCGGACGCGATCGTGCTCGGCTGCGCCGGCATGGCCGAATTGTGCGCGGAGATCGAGGATGCCCTGGGGGCGCCGGTGATCGAAGGCGTGACGGCGGCGCTCAAATGGACGGAAGCGCTGGTCGCGCTGCGGCTGTCGACAGCCAAGCGGGGCGACTATGCCCGGCCGCTCGCCAAGCGTTATGGCGGCGCGCTGGAAGCTTTCAGTCCGTCCGATGTGGACCCAAATCCCGAGCCGCGCCGCGGTTCAGGCGCAAGCGTCGCGGAAAGCGCGAATTCGGCGGGTTTACTGCGGGTAAACACCACGGAAAGCCCCGCGGAGGCGGCTTTACACATACATCCAGTCTGACTCGCACTATCTGCCCGGGTGTATGGGCGCACCCGGGCGTTTTCGCTACACTGGTCCCACTCGGCGCTGGTACCCCGATGCTATTTTGCTGCTGCTTCTGGTGCGGCTATTCAGGGTTGTTTCCGCCGGCGCCGTCGTCAGTAACATGCAAATGCGCGCAAGCATTCGCAAACGCTTGCTGAACGCACGCAAACCTTACGTGCCTGTCACGTGAGTTCCCGGCGAATTTTACGTACCGTCATCACGCTTTCGTTAAACCATGCCACTCGACTCGAACTATCCACGCGATCTGATCGGCTACGGCCGCCACCCGGTGCAGGCGAACTGGCCGGGTCGAGCGCGTGTCGCGGTGCAATTTGTCCTGAACTACGAAGAGGGCGGTGAAAACTGCGTGCTGCACGGCGACCCGGGCTCGGAGCAGTTTCTGTCGGAAATCGTTGGCGCGGCGTCTTATCCGGCGCGTCACATGAGCATGGAGTCGATCTACGAATACGGTTCGCGCGCGGGCGTGTGGCGCATTCTGCGCGAATTCGAAAAGCGTGGTCTGCCGCTCACGGTGTTCGGCGTCGGCATGGCGATCGAACGGCATCCTGAACTCGCGCGCGCCTTCGTGGAACTCGGTCACGAAATTGCTTGCCACGGCTATCGCTGGATTCACTATCAGGATGTGTCGCCGGAGAAAGAAGCGGAGCACATGCGCCTCGGCATGGAAGCGATCGAACGCATCACCGGCGAGCGCGCGCTCGGCTGGTACACCGGCCGCGACAGTCCCAACACGCATCGTCTGGTCGCCGAATACGGCGGCTTCCTGTACGACTCGGATTACTACGGCGACGATCTGCCGTTCTGGATGGACGTCGAAGTGACGGGTGGCGCAAAGAGCCCGCAACTGATCGTGCCGTACACGCTCGACACCAACGATATGCGCTTTGCAAGCCCGCAGGGCTTCAACACCGCGGACCATTTCTTCACGTACCTGCGCGACGCATTCGACGTGCTCTACGAAGAAGGCGACGAAGCACCGAAGATGATGTCGATCGGCATGCACTGCCGCCTGCTCGGCCGCCCGGGGCGCTTCCGCGCGCTGCAACGTTTTCTCGATCATATCGAACAGCACGACCGCGTGTGGGTGACGCGTCGCGTCGATATCGCGCGGCACTGGCGCGAACATCACCCTTACCAACAAAACAACCGCGGGGCAGCGGCATGAAGGCGATGCAATACACACTGGATCAACTCAACAGCACCTCGACCGACGCGTTTGTCGCAGCGCTGTCGGGCATTTTCGAGCACTCGCCGTGGGTCGCGGAAATCGCCGCGCAACAACGGCCGTTTGCCAGCATCGACGAGCTGCATAGCAAGATGTCGAACATCGTCGAGACGGCCGGTGAAGAGAAGCAACTGGCCTTGATCAACGCCCACCCGGAGTTGGCCGGCAAAGCCGCGGTGCGCGGCGAGTTGACGGCCGAATCCACGCGTGAGCAGAGCGGTGCGGGCCTCGCCCAGTGCACGCAGGAAGAATTCGACAGGCTGCTGGCGTTGAACAGCGCCTACCGCGAGAAGTTTGGCTTTCCGTTCATTCTCGCGGTGCGCGGCTACGACCGGCACGGCATCATCGCCAACTTCGAGGCGCGCGTGAACAACAGCCGCGCGGATGAATTGCGCGCGAGCCTCGATCAGATCTACCGTATTGCACGTTTCCGGCTCGACGACCTGATCGACGCGTAAGGTTTAGGCACGCGTCGCGGGCTTCGCGCCGAAACGTTTTTTCAGTACCAACAAACATTAAGGAAGACAAAGATGGCACTCCCGATTCTCGATCCCAACGCACCGGAATTCACGCGCCGCTATGTGAATCTGGCGGACCCGCGTCTGGGCGCGCAGGCCCTCGAGGCCAGCGACGATTTCTTCGCACCGAAGGAACGTATGCTGAATCCGGAGCCGGCCGTCTTCATTCCGGGCAAGTACGACGACAACGGCAAGTGGATGGACGGCTGGGAAACGCGCCGCAAGCGCGCCAACGGTTACGACTGGTGCGTGGTCAAGCTTGCCCGCCCCGGCGTGATCAAGGGTCTCGACCTTGACACCAGCCACTTCACGGGCAACTTCCCGCCGGCGGCTTCGGTTGAGGCGGCGCGAGTCGTGGACGGCGTGCCGAACCAGTCGACGCAATGGACCGAAATCGTCCCGTCGACCACGCTGCAAGGCAACAGCCATCACTATCACGAAGTCAGCGACACGAACGCTTACACGCACCTGCGCGTGAACATTTACCCGGACGGCGGCATTGCGCGTCTGCGAGTGTATGGCCAACCGCAAGTCGACTGGGCGGGCGCAAGCCGCACGGAGCAGTTCGATCTCGCAGCGATGGAAAACGGCGCGTATCTGGTCGCGGCGAACAACCAGCACTTCGGCGCTGCATCGACGATTCTGATGCCGGGCCGTGGCGTGAACATGGGGGACGGCTGGGAAACGCGCCGTCGCCGCGAGCCGGGAAACGACTGGGCGATCGTCGCACTGGCACAACCGGGCGTGATCAAAAAGATCGAAGTCGATACGGCTCACTTCAAGGGCAACTTTCCGGACCGTTGCTCGATCCAGGCTGCGTATGTGACCGGCGGCACGGATAGCTCGCTGATTACGCAAGCCATGTTCTGGCCGGTGCTGCTGGGCGAACAGAAGCTGAAGATGGACAACCAGCACTATTTCGAAAGCGAAATCGCCGCATTGGGTCCGGTTACGCACGTGCGCTTCAACATCATTCCGGACGGCGGCGTCTCGCGTCTTCGTCTGTGGGGCACGCTCGCATCATGAAAACACTGGCTATCGAACCCTTGACGAAGGAAGCGTTTGCCGCGTTCGGCGACGTGATCGAACTCGAAGGCGCGAAGCAGATTCCGATCAACCTCGGCACCACGATCCGCTTTCACGATCTCGCGAAGGTAGACGTGACCGACGAGAACGGTCGCACGCTGGTGAACCTGTTTCGCGGGCAGCCGCGCACGTTGCCGTTCGAGGTGAAGATGCTCGAACGTCATCCGCTGGGCAGCCAGGCCTTCGTGCCGTTGAACGACAAGCCGTATCTGGTGGTTGTGGCGCCGGCGGGCGAACTGGATCCGAAGCAGATTCGTGCGTTCGTGACTAGCGGCTGGCAAGGCGTGAACTACGCGAAAGGTGTCTGGCACCATCCGCTGATCGCATTGGGCGACGTGAGCGACTTTATCGTCGTCGATCGTGGTGGCGACGGACTCAATCTTAACGAGCAGGATCTGGCTGAATCGCTTTGGCTCACTGAAGATGCGTTGAGCGCGGTGAGCGTTTGAGGTCGTTGCTTTAGCGCAGCAGGTGATTGTAAAAAAGCCCACAGTGCATGCTGTGGGCTTTTTTCATTTGTGGAAGGCGAGGGTGAGTCCAGGTGATCTCTCAGCTCCGCTTGCTTAAGAGCGGTGAGTGCGCCATCACTTCGCGCGCACGTTCCGCAGGCTCCGTGCGGTTCGTTGCGCGCCGCTTCAATGAGTTCGTGACCGACGGTGACCGCCGAATCGCACAACGCTTCGACCATCTGCGCGTATTGCCGAGGCGTGATCCCCATGCGGGTGTTGAAAAAATGTTCGAGCATTTTGCCGGCCGAACATGTTTTCGACACCATAGGCTGGCAGCCCATGGTCATCGCCGACAAGCAACGCCAACCGCCTGGCCAAAAAAAAGCGGGCTTCCCGCTTCCGCGAAAAACCCGCTTCATACTGCTCTGCCAGACCGGGCAACGCGCCCGGCCAGGCTCATTACTTCGCCGCACCGCCTTCGAACCATGCGGCGATTTTCATCCGCTCGTCGTCGGTCATGTGCGTGACGTTGCCGAGCGGCATCGCCTTCAAGGTCACTGCCTGCTGATAGATCCGCTGTGCGTTCTGCGAGATTTCGTCCGGCGTATCCAGCAGCACGCCGGCCGGGGCGCTGCCCATCATCGTCGGATGAGCGGAGTGGCATGCCACGCAGCGCTGTTGCAGCACCGGTGCGATATCGGCCACCTTGACCGTCGGTGCATTCGCAGCCTGCGCTTGCGGCACGACCGGCTTCGGCATCGTCCAGAAGAGGGCGCCGAACATTAGCACGATACCGACCAGCGGCAGATACCACAGCACCTGACCACGGTGACGCATCACGAAGAACTGGCGAATCAGCGCACCCGCCAGCATGATCAGCAGCAGCACGATCCAGTTGTACTGATTCGTGTACGTCATCGCGTAGTGGTTCGACAGCATCGCGAACACCACCGGCAACGTGAAATACGTGTTGTGCACCGAGCGTTGCTTGCCGCGCTTGCCGTAGATCGGGTTCGGCGTTTCGCCCTTGAGCATCGCGGCCACCATCTTGCGCTGACCCGGGATGATCACGAAGAACACGTTCGCCGACATGATCGTTGCCAGCATCGCGCCCATGATCAGGTAGGCCGCGCGGCCCGCGAAAATATGGCATGCCAGGTACGCTGCGATCAGCACATAAATGCCGACACAGATGCCGAGCACCTTGTCCTTGTTGCCGAGGAGACGGCACAGCGAGTCGTAGACGATCCAGCCGGCGGCGAGGAAGCCGAGCGCGGACGCGACGGCCACGACAGGACCCATATCCAGCACGTTCTTGTCGATCAGGTAAGTGCTCGGCGAGAACAGATACAGCACCGTGAAGAGGCTCGCACCCGACAGCCACGTGGTATACGACGGCCACTTCGACCAGTGCAGGTCGTCCGGCATTTCCGGCGGTGCAACGGTGTACTTCTGCATGTTGTAGAAGCCACCGCCATGCACGTGCCACAACTCGCCGAACACGCCGCGCTTGCGCTGGTTCGGGTCCGTAGGCGGCTTCAGGCTGTTGTCGAGCGCGACGAAATAGAACGATTCGCCGATCCATGCAATGGCGGCGATGACGTGAAACCAGCGCAAGGCCAGATTCAGCCAGTCAGTGATAAAGCCTTCCATGAAACTCCTCCACTTCTGATTCGTTGTACGCGCAGCGATTTAGAGCGCTTTCGGGGCCCGCAAACGGGCCGCCGGCATGCATGACATCGCTGCACAAACTGCGGGGTGAAAGACGCGGTGCGCTCAGTTCGCACAGCGCCGTTTTTTATTGGAACTTCGGGTCGAGTCGCTCGCGTTCGATTGCGCTTCGCGGGTGTCTTCAAGGATCCGCACAGTGCAATCGGGCGCGCTCGGCAATACAGCGCGACTTCAACCTCGTCCTCCTCCAACGCCTGTCGATAAACGCTTCGTGCGCTCAGTTGCGCGCTTAGCTGCCGCGATAGGTGCTGTACGACCACGGCGACACCAGTAGCGGCACGTGATAGTGCGCACCGGCGTCGGCCACGCCGAAACGCAGTACGACGCGGTCGACGAAACGCGGCTCCGGAACCTTCGTGCCGATCGAGGCAAAGTAATCGCCGGCGCCGAACACGAGTTCGTATTCGCCCGCGACCAGTGCGTCGCCTTCGAGCAGCGGCTGGTCGCAGCGACCGTCGTCATTGGTGGTGGTGGTTTTGAGCGCGCGGCGGGTGTCGCCGGAGAGCGCAAAGAGTTCGACCTTGATGCCCGCGCCGGGACGGCCGTTCGCGGTGTCGAGCACGTGGGTAGTGAGCTTTCCCATTCGCAATTTTCCTTATGTGAATGCGAGGTTTCGGCGGCGGCCCGATCCAGAATACGTTGCGGCGGATCGAGGCTCCACGTCAGTGGCTACATACCCGTCGGCGAATTGAAGCGAGCGCCGTGGCAGCCATTGTAAAAAGGATGTTCATGTCAGCGCGCGCGAGATAGGAAAGATAATAGCTGGCGCATGACAGACAGCCTGCTGAAAGCCGCATCGGGTCGATTGGTTCGACTATTGCCGTGCAATTCGATCGTACCGGCACCAAAAAAGGCCCACTATATCGACAGCGTGAAGTTGGGTATCGCACCGGCACGAGTTGTCAGCATTATTTTGGCCATCGAAGGTTACACCTGTGCGCCGCAACAAACCTGAGTGGAGCGCGGCACACCCCGAAGACGGCGGAATGACGCTGGGTAACCGGGCCAACGGCGTTCGACGGGACGCGGCGGCACGGTTGGCGTGCCGTCACATCGCGTTCGAACGACTTTGCACGGAAGCAATGAAGCGGAGAAACGAATGACGATGGAACAGGCGGCGATGCAGCCAAACAAGCCTAAGAAAACGATGCTGGTGAAGCACGCGGACGTGCTGGTCACAATGGACGGCGCCCGGCGCGAACTGCGCGACGGCGGCCTCTATATCGAGGACAACCGGATCGTCGCGGTCGGACCGACGGCTGAATTGCCGCAAACGGCCGACGAAGTGCTGGATATGCGCGGCCAGCTGGTGATTCCAGGGCTGGTGAACACGCACCACCACATGTACCAGAGCCTGACGCGCGCGATCCCCGCGGCGCAGAACGCCGAATTGTTCGGCTGGCTCACCAATCTCTACAAGGTGTGGGCGAACCTCACACCGGAGATGATCGAAGTCTCGACCCTGACGGCGATGGCCGAGCTGTTGCTGTCCGGTTGCACGACGTCGAGCGACCATTTGTATATCTACCCGAACGGCAGCCGCCTCGACGACAGCATCGCCGCGGCGCAGCGCATCGGCATGCGTTTTCACGCCGCGCGCGGCAGCATGAGCGTGGGGCAGAAGGACGGCGGCTTGCCGCCGGACTCGGTGGTGGAGCGTGAAGCGGACATCCTGAAGGACACGCAGCGTCTGATCGAGACCTACAACGACGAAGGCCGTTACGCGATGCTGCGCATGGTGGTGGCGCCGTGCTCGCCGTTCTCGGTGAGCCGCGATCTGATGCGCGAATCGGCGGTGATGGCGCGGCATTACGGCGTGTCGCTGCACACGCACCTGGCGGAGAACGTCAACGACATCGCGTACAGCCGTGAGAAGTTCGGCATGACGCCGGCCGAGTACGCGGAAGATCTCGGCTGGGTCGGTCACGATGTCTGGCATGCGCACTGTGTGCAACTCGACGACGCGGGCATCGAACTGTTTGCCCGCACGGGCACGGGCGTCGCGCATTGTCCGTGCTCGAACATGCGGCTCGCATCGGGGATCGCGCCGGTCAAGCGCATGCGTCTCGCCGGTGTGCCGGTGGGCCTCGGCGTCGATGGATCGGCGTCGAACGACGGCGCGCAGATGGTCGCGGAAGTGCGCCAGGCGCTGCTGTTGCAGCGAGTCGGCTTCGGGCCTGATGCGATGACCGCGCGTGAAGCGCTGGAGATTGCGACGCTAGGCGGCGCGAAGGTGCTCAATCGCGACGACATCGGCGCATTGGCGCCGGGCATGGCGGCGGATTTCGTGTCCTTCGATCTGCGTCAGCCGCTGTTTGCCGGCGCGTTGCACGATCCGGTCGCGGCGCTGGTGTTCTGTGCGCCGTCGCAGGTGAGCTATAGCGTGATCGGCGGCAAGGTGGTGGTGAAAGACGGTCAGTTGGCGACGCTGGAACTCGGGCCGGTCATCGAGCAGCACAACCGGCTGGCGAAGACGCTTTACGAAGCGGCGGCGTAATCGTAGAGGAAGGGCACGTCTGCCGGCATCCGCAAACACGGGATGCCGGCAGACCGCAACGCAACGATCAGGGCTTGTCGATCAAGGTCTTGGTCGCTTCGGCGACCAGACTGCGCAACCAGCGCACTTCGTCGGAGTAGTGCACGCGCTCGTGCCACAGCTGGTAGTACTGCATCGGCGGGAAATCCAGCGGTGCGGGTACCACGGTCAGCGGCAGGAATTTGGCGTAGTAGTCGGCAAACAGGCGCGTGGTGGTGAAGATCAGGTCTGACTTGATCAGCACATAAGGCGCCAGATTGAAGTACGGCAACGTGACGACCACGTGACGCTTTAACCGTTCGCGCGCGAGATGCACGTCGATCGCGCCGCGTTGGCCCACCGAGTAAGGAGTAGGCGCAAGATGCGGCGCATTCAGGTACTGGTCGAGCGTCAGCCCGCCACGTTTGGCGAACGGATGCGCGTTGCTCATCAGGCAGACGATCTGATCGACGAACAGGTTCGACAGGTGCAATTGCTCCGGCGGTTCCGGCCAGTTGCCGACCACGATGTCGAGCTTGCCGTCTTCGAGCGCGAGTTCGTAGTCGAACGCCGGCCCGAGCGAGTGGAATTCAAGCGTCGCGTTCGGCGCGGCCTGACGAAAGCGCTCGACCACCGTCGGCACGAACAGCACGTTCAGGTAGTCCGGGCAGCCGATCCGGTAGCAACGGATCGAGGTCGCCGGGTCGAAGTTGTGCTGCTGGAACTTGATGCGTTCGATTTCGCGCAGCGCGTTCTGCACCGGTTCGAGCAGGCGCAGGCCGTACTCGGTCGGCACCATGCCGGATTTGCCGCGCACCAGCAGCGGGTCGCCGGTGATGTCGCGCAAACGGCGCAGCGCCGCGCTGATAGCGGGTTGCGATTGATTCAGTTTGACGGCGGCGCGCGTAACGCTGCGCTCCATCAACAGGGTGTGCAAGACGCGTAATAAATACGTATCGATCGCCTCGCGTTGCTGACTCATGACTTCTCCGAAATATATGTTCTGGCTGATCGTGCGGGCGTGGGGTTATATGGCTTTTAATATGAACACAAATCCACGTCAAGAGTGGGATACCCGCAGAGCACGCTGCGGCGGGGCTTTGCGGGGAATTTTGACGGCTCGACTGGGCGGGTCGATTTAGGTATTGTCATCCGGTTGTGGTGACGGATCGCTCGCTGACAGAGCGGGCGGACGCGCTGCGACCGGCAGTCTCTGACGTACTACGGAATCACATGAGCGACTCTTCTTATAGCGACGGCGCCGCCGCGCAGCCGGCAAGCAGGCCGGAACAGGCGGCGCCCCGGTTGATGCTTCAGGGCATCACCAAACAGTACCCGGCCGTGCGCGCCAACGACGACGTCACGTTGATCGTCGCGCCGGGTGAAATCCATGCCGTGCTCGGCGAAAACGGCGCCGGTAAAAGCACGCTGATGAAAATCATCTACGGCGCGGTGCGGCCCGACGCCGGCGAGATTCGCTGGGAAGGCCAGCCGGTCGAGATCGCCAGTCCGGCGGCGGCGCGCAAGCTCGGCATCGGCATGGTGTTCCAGCATTTTTCGCTGTTCGAGACGCTCACGGTCGGCGAAAACATCGCGCTCGCACTCGACGAACCCTTCGATCTGAAGACGCTCTCTAAACGCATCCGCGAAGTCTCCGCCGACTACGGCCTCGACATCGACCCGCAGCGACACGTGCATAGCCTGACGGTGGGCGAGCGGCAACGCGTCGAAATCGTGCGTTGCCTGCTGCAGAACCCGCGTCTGCTGATCATGGACGAACCGACTTCGGTGCTCACGCCGCAAGCGGTCCGTAAGCTCTTCGAGACGCTGCGCCGTCTCGCGGCGGAAGGCTGCAGCATCCTCTACATCAGCCACAAGCTCGACGAAATCCAGGCGCTGTGCGACACCGCCACGGTGATGCGCGGGGGGCGCGTAACCGGTCACGTCAAGCCGAAAGAAGAGACGCATGCGTCGCTCGCGCAATTGATGGTCGGCCATTCGCTGCCCGATTACACGCGGCGCGAGCACAAGCCCGGCGCCGTGCTGCTTGATGTGAAGCAGTTGTCTGTGGAGAGCGACGATCCGTTCGGTACTTCACTGCATGACGTGTCGTTCGGTGTACATGCCGGCGAGATTTTCGGCATTGCGGGCGTGTCGGGGAATGGGCAGGCCGAATTGCTGTCGGCTCTGTCGGGTGAAAAGCGCGGCACGCGCGCCGATGCGGTCACGATCTGCGGCAAGGCGGCAGGGCGCCTCGGCGCGGGCGGCCGGCGCGCGCTCGGTTTCGGCTTCGTGCCCGAAGAGCGTCTCGGCCGCGGCGCGGTGCCGGCGATGAGCCTGTCGGAAAACGCGTTGCTTACCGCGCATCGTCAGCAGATGGTCAACGCCGGCTGGATCAAGGCCGGCGCGATGCGCACTTTCGCGAAACGTTGCATTGAAGCCTTCGACGTCCGGTGCGGTGGCTCCGAAGCGTTGGCGCAAAGTCTCTCCGGCGGCAATCTGCAGAAATACATCATGGGGCGCGAGATTCTGCAGGCGCCCAAGGTGCTGGTGGTCGCGCAGCCGACTTGGGGTGTCGACGTCGGCGCGGCAGCGTTCATTCGTCAGCAGTTGCTCGACCTGTCCGCGCGCGGCGTGGCGATTCTGGTGATCTCGGAAGAACTGGAGGAGTTGTTCGACATTTGCGATCGCATCGCGGTGCTTGCGGGCGGCAGACTCTCACCGGTGCGTGCCACGGGGGCGACCAATGCCGAGGAAATCGGCCGCTGGATGGCGGGCCTGTTCGGAGACCGCGAGGGCTCGGCGCCGTCGGCGGAACAGCCGGCGCATGCCTGAGCAGATGTCCGGCAGGACGCCCGGTCGACGTTAAAAAACCAGAACCAGACATAAGCACACGCTCCCATGATTCTTCCGTATCGACTCGAAGCACGCACGACGCCCTCGCGTACGATGCAACTCGCCGTACCGCTGATTGCCGCGTTGCTTACGCTCGTGATCGGCTTTCTGATCTTCGGCCTGGTGGGCCGCGATCCGCTCGAAGCCATGCACGCGTTCTTTATCGAACCGCTCTCCAGCGTGAACGGCTGGTCCGAACTGCTGCTGAAAGCCTCACCGTTATGCCTGATCGGCCTTGGCCTTGCGATCGGCTATCGCGCCAACGTCTGGAACATCGGCGCTGAAGGGCAGATGCTGCTCGGCGGCATTGCCGCCAGCGGCGTCGCGATCTATTTCGATCAGGCCACTGGCTGGTGGATTCTGCCGACCATGATGATCGCCGGCGTGCTCGGCGGCATGGCGTGGGCCGCGATTCCCGCGCTGCTGAAAAGCCGCTTCAATACCAACGAGATTCTCGTCAGCCTGATGCTCACGTATGTAGCCACGCAGTTGCTGATCTATCTGGTGAGCGGCCCATGGCGCGATCCGCAAGGCATGAATTTCCCGCTCTCGGAGATGTTCAGCGGCGACGCGTTGTACCCGACGTTTTCCGGCGACTGGCACTGGAAATGGTTACGCGGCACGCGCCTGAACGCTTCCATTTTCATCACGCTGATCGCGATTCCGTGCGTGTGGCTGTTCATGCGCAAGAGCTTCGCGGGTTACCGGATGAACGTCGGCGGCCTCGCGCCGCTCGCCGCGCGCTACGCCGGCTTTTCCGACAAGAAAACCATCTGGACGTCACTCCTGATCAGCGGCGGCCTCGCGGGACTCGCCGGTATGGGCGAGATCGCCGGTCCGATCGGCCAGTTGCAGGCGACATGGTCGCCGGGTTACGGCTTTACCGCGATCATCGTCGTGTTCGTCGGACGGCTGCATCCGGTCGGCATCGTGCTCGCGAGCCTGCTGATGGCGCTGTTGTACCTCGGCGGCGAAGCGGTGCAGACCTCGATGCAATTGCCGCAGGCGCTCTCCGGCGTGTTCCAGGGGCTGCTGCTGTTCTGCCTGCTGGGCGCCGACCTGTTTGTGAACTATCGCGTGCGCCGGCGCTCCGCCGCCGCGCAAGCCCACTGAATTTCCCGGCGGATCTCCATGGATATTCAACAAGCCAGCGCGCTCACTTCGAGCGCCGTTACCGCCGCGATTCCGCTGATGTTCGCGGGCGCGGGCGAACTCGTCACCGAGAAGTCGGGCGTGCTCAATCTTGGCGTGGAAGGCATGATGCTGATGGGCGCCGTGACCGGCTACGCCGTCACCGCTATTGCCGGCAACCCGTGGCTCGGTGTAGTTGCCGCGATCGGTGCGGGTCTCGCCATGTCGCTGCTGTTCGCGTTCCTCACGCTGACCATGCTGGCCAACCAGGTCGCCACCGGCTTGTCGTTGACCATCTTCGGCATTGGTCTGTCGGCCTATGTCGGCAAGCCGTACACGTCCGCCGCCGTGCGCGCGACGATCGACACGTGGCCCATTCCCGTTCTCTCGAAGATTCCCGTACTAGGGCCCGCGTTCTTCAGCCTTACTCCGCTCGACTACCTTGCGTTCCTGATGTTCGCTGTGATCGGTTGGTTCCTGTACCGCACGCGTGCCGGGCTTGTGCTGCGCTCGGTCGGCGAATCGCCGCAGGTCGCGCATTCGGTCGGCTTTCCGGTGATCGGCGTGCGTTACGGCGCGGTGGCCTTCGGTGGCGGTATGGCGGGTCTCGCGGGTGGCTACTATTCGATCGTCAACCTGCATCTGTGGCAGGAACAGCTCACCTCCGGCCGCGGCTGGATCGCGCTCGCGCTGGTGGTGTTCGCGACCTGGCGCCCGGGACGCCTGCTGATCGGCGCGCTGCTGTTCGGCGCCGTGACCGGTTTGCAGTTTTACGCGCAGGCGATCGGCGTGCCGGTGCCGACGCAGTTTCTCGCGATGCTGCCGTACATCGCGACCGTCGTCGTGCTGGTGCTGATCTCGCGCAACCCGAACACGATTCGTCTGAATGCGCCTGCGTCGCTCGGCAAGCCGTTTTTCTCGGCGAGCTGACGCGGTCGCCATTTCATATGACCGACCACACGTTTCAAATCAATCGACAAACACGACAGGAGAAAACATGAAGAGAAGAAATCTGCTGACCGCCTTCGCCTGGGGCGCGGCCTCGCTGGCGCTGGCCGCACCGCTCGCGCAAACCGCGCAGGCGGCCGATGCGCCGGGCGTCGCGTTCGTCTACCTCGGCAATCCTGGCGATGCCGGCTGGACGTATGCGCACGACCAGGGCTCGAAGGAAGCCGAGGCGAAATTCGGCAATAAGATCAAGATCACCCGCATCGAGAACGTGCCGGAATCGGCCGACTCGGAACGCGTATTCCGCGATCTGGCGAACAAGGGCAATAAGATCATCATTGGCTCGAGCTTCGGCTATCAGGACTTCGAACTGAAGGTCGCGAAAGATTTTCCGGACACGGTGTTCCTGCACGCGACCGGCTACAAGAAGGCGCCGAACTTCGGCACCTATGACGTGCGGATGTATCAAGGCGCGTACTTGGCCGGCGTCGCCGCGGGCTATGTGACGAAGACCAACACGCTCGGCTTCGTGGCTTCGGTGCCGATTCCTGAAGTGGTTCGCAACATCAACGCGTACACGCTCGGCGCGCGTTCGGTGAATCCGAAGATTCATACCAAGGTCATCTGGATCAACAGCTGGTTCGATCCGGGCAAGGAAAAGCAGGCCGCTGAAACGTTGATCGGCCAGGGCGCCGACGTGTTGCTGCAAAACACCGATTCGAGCGCGACGCTCGCGACCGCATCGGAAAAGCACGTGCACGCGTTTGGCTGGGATTCGGATATGAAGAAGTTCGGTCCGGACGCGCACCTTGGATCGGTGGTCGCGCACTGGGGCGTGTATTACAACGCGGCGATCCAGCAGGTGCTGGACGGCAAGTGGAAGAACGATCCGGTGTGGTGGGGTATTCCGCAGAAAGCCGTCAATCTGGAAGATCTGAATACGTCCGCGATTCCGGCTGACGCGATGAAGCAGGTCGCGGCGAAGCGCGATGAACTGGCTGGCGGCAAGTGGGACGTGTTCACCGGGCCGATCAAGGACCAGTCCGGCACGGTGAAGGTGCCGGCAGGCAAGACGCTGACCGATCCGGAACTGCAACGCCTGAACTGGTATGTGGAAGGCGTGGACGGCTCGTTGCCGAAGTAATCTGGCTTACGCGGGTATTGCGTGGGGTCGCGTGGGGTCGCGTGATTGTGGGCCGGGCCGCGATCTGGCGCGTAACGCGTGACGAGTAACAAGTAACAATCGACAGGATCGTCATCGACCAGGCGGCGGTTTCAGCAACCGCTGCTTTAAGGTGCTGCGTCCACTGCGGACGCAGCTTTTTTTTTGCTTCGGATTATCTATTGAGGATCGTTTCAGACGCTCGGGCTCAGCGCTAGTCGATGCGCAGGCCGACCTTGATGGTCACCTGCCAGTAAGCAACCTTGTCGTTCTCGATCTGGCCCCGCGTTTCCGTCACTTCGAACCAGTGCAGGTTGCGCAGCGTCTTCGACGCTTTTGCAATCGCGGTGCTGATTGCGTCGTCGATCGATTTGGTCGATGAGCCGGTCAGTTCGATTTGTTTGTAGACGTGATCTGACATGAACTTCCTCCTTTGATCTTCGTTGGTGTGAAAAAAGTATAGGCAATGGATGGCGCCCGGTGTCTTCGTATGGGCCAGTCATCCCGCACATCGCGTGCCCGATATGCCGCGGCGAGGCGACGCCGTTATGATGTCCGCGCAACTCCATCCGAAATCTGACGAGGCTTGAAAGTGGAAATTGGTTTTTGCGGTCCCGGTCTGATGGGCGCGCCGATGATCCGGCATCTGCTGCGCGCGGGGCATACCGTGCATGTCTGGAATCGCACGCGGGCCAAGGCGGAAGCGTTATTGGCGGACGGCGCCACGGTGGTCGACACACCGCGCGAACTGGCCTCGCGATGCGAAGTGGTGCTGCTCTGTGTCGCGGATGCAGCGGCGGTTGAGGAAACGGTATTCGGCGCGGAAGGGCTGCTGAGCGCGGATGCCGCGGCGCCGGCACGGGTGCGCTGGATCGTCGATCACTCGAGCATTCCACCGGCCGCGACGAGGGCATTCGCGCAGCGTGCGGCGACGGTTGCCGGCGTAACTGGGGCGGCAGGTATGGCAGGGGCGGCCGCGAGCGGTGGCAAGTCTGGGCAAGCGCTTGAGAGTGGGCGCACGGCTAGCATCGGCTGGATCGACGCACCTGTATCAGGCGGCGTCGCGGGCGCGACGGCAGGCACGCTGGCGATCATGGCGGGTGGCGCCATAGCGGACGTCGAGGCGGTGACGCCGCTGCTCGGCGCGTACTCCGCCCGCGTCACCCATATGGGCGAGGTCGGCGCGGGGCAAACCACCAAACTCTGTAATCAGGCCATCGTCACCGCGACTGTTGCGGCGATTGCCGAGGCAGTGAGCCTTGCGCAGCGCAGCGGCATCGATGCCGCCAAACTCGCGCAGGGCCTGGCCGGCGGCTGGGCCGATTCGGTGTTACTGCAGACTTTCGTGCCGCGTATGACGCAAAGCGGCCTCGCGCCGATCGGCGCATTCCGCACGTTCCAGAAGGACGTCGACACCGTTGCCGCGACTGCGTATGAAACCGGCACGCCGATGCCGGTTTCATCGACAGTCCAGCAACTGTTGCGGCTTGGCGCCGCGATGGGGCTTGCCGAGGCCGATCTGTCGGCCTTCATCGACGTTTTGCAGACGCCGCGCTGCGGCTAGAAAGGGCGGCGGTCCGAGTCAACGCGGCGTGAACGTAACGCGAAGACGGCGTCACAACACGCGGGCGCGGCGCCTGTGTGGGTCGATTTCTCGATAACCTGCTAAAATATTGGGTTGTTCGCCGATATCACCTTTAAGGACGCGCCGTGCTGTCTACCGCCAATATCACCATGCAATTCGGGCCAAAGCCCCTCTTCGAAAACATCTCGGTCAAATTCGGGGAAGGGAACCGGTATGGCCTGATCGGTGCGAACGGCTGCGGGAAATCCACCTTCATGAAGATTCTGGGGGGCGATCTGGAACCGAGCTCCGGCAACGTGATGCTCGAACCGAACGTCCGCCTCGGCAAGCTGCGCCAGGATCAGTTCGCGTATGAAGACGTGCGCGTGCTCGACGTCGTGATGATGGGCCACACGGAAATGTGGGCCGCCATGACCGAGCGCGACGCGATCTACGCGAACCCGGATGCGACTGACGACGACTACATGCACGCCGCCGAACTCGAGGCGAAGTTCGCCGAGTACGACGGTTACACCGCCGAAGCGCGCGCGGGCGAGCTGCTGCTTGGCATCGGTATCGCGATTGAAGATCACAACGGCCCGATGAGCAATGTCGCGCCGGGCTGGAAACTGCGCGTGCTGCTCGCGCAGGCGTTGTTCTCGAAGCCGGACGTGCTGCTGCTGGACGAACCGACCAATAACCTGGACATCAACTCGATCCGTTGGCTGGAAGACGTGCTCAACCAGTACAACTCGACGATGATCATCATCTCGCACGATCGTCACTTTTTGAACCAGGTCTGCACACACATGGCCGACATGGACTTCGGCACGCTGAAGGTCTATCCGGGCAATTACGACGACTACATGCTGGCCAGCACGCAGGCGCGCGAGCGTCAGCAGAACGCCAACGCCAAGGCGAAGGAGCGTGTTGCCGACCTGCAGGATTTCGTGCGCCGCTTCTCGGCTAACAAGTCGAAGGCGCGTCAGGCTACCAGCCGTCTGAAGATGATCGACAAGATCAAGATCGAGGAATTCAAGCCGTCGTCGCGACAGAACCCGTTCATCCGCTTCGAGTACGAGAAGAAGCTGCACAACATCGCGGTGGTGGCGGACAAGATCTCGAAGAAGTACGAGCGCACGATCTTCAACGATTTCAGCATCAGCGTGCAGCCGGGCGAGCGTATCGCGATCATTGGCGAGAACGGCGCGGGTAAGACCACGTTGCTGCGCTCGCTGCTCGGCAAGCTCACGCTGGACCACGGCACGGTGAAGTGGGCCGAAAACGCGAACGTCGGTTACATGCCGCAGGATACGTACGAAGAATTCCCGGACGACGTCACGCTGATGGAATGGATCGACGGTTATCGCCAGGAAGGCGACGACGAGCAGATGGTGCGCGGCACGCTCGGCCGTCTGCTGTTCAATGCCGACGACATCCGCAAGTCGGTCAAGGTGCTCTCCGGTGGTGAGAAGGGCCGCATGATCTGGGGCAAGCTGATGCTGGGCCGCCACAATGTGATGCTGATGGACGAGCCGACCAACCACATGGACATGGAGTCGATCGAATCGCTGCAGATCGCGTTGGACAAGTACGAAGGCACGCTGATTTTCGTGTCGCACGACCGTGAGTTCGTGAGCGGCCTGGCGAACCGGATCATCGAAGTGCGCACCGACGGCACGCTGAACGACTTCGGCGGCAACTATGAGGACTTCCTGTTGAGCCAGGGCGTGCAATAAGCGCTTCTTGTTTCACGGTATCGCGTCAGGCAAAGCCCGCTTTTTCGAAGCGGGCTTTTTTCATGCCACGCGGCAAACGTTCCGCTTGCAGTTTGTCCCGACCCAGAAGGCCCCTGGTTTCGCAGATGCACGGATCCGCAGGCGTTGCAACGGAAGATCCATAGACCTCACCGTGAAGCGACCAAGATCAACTGATCGGACGTAAAACCAGACAGCTAACCAGGTTCATTGACCCAGCACAACGCGCGCCGCGCCCGACGACCGATTATCAGCGTTTCGACAGTTCATCCATCGGTTCGTCAATGCTCACCTCTCACTCGTTCCCCCCGCTTGTTATCCGCGGCCGCTCGCTGCTTCCGATCGTACAGGGCGGCATGGGCGTCGGCATCTCGGCTCACCGTCTGGCAGGCAGCGTCGCCCGCGAGGGCGCACTCGGCACCATCGCGAGCATCGACCTGCGCCATCACCATGCCGACCTGGTCGAACTTTGCCGGCAGTCGCCTGATCGGGCCACGCTCGAACAGGCGAACCTCACCGCGCTGGCTCGTGAAATACACGCCGCCAAAGCGCTCGCCGAAGGCCGCGGCATGGTTGCCGTCAATGTGATGAAGGCAGTCAATGCGCAAGCAGACTATGTGCGCGTCGCCTGCGAGAACGGCGCCGACGCGATCGTCATGGGCGCGGGCCTGCCGCTCGACTTGCCGGACATGACCCAGGCCCACGATATCGCACTGATCCCGATTCTGTCCGATAGCCGCGGTGTCGCGCTGGTGCTGAAGAAGTGGATGAAAAAAGGCCGTTTGCCCGATGCCGTCGTGATCGAACATCCGGCCCACGCGGGTGGTCATCTCGGTGTGGCCAATCTCGCCGACCTGCAAGACCCGCGCTTCGACTTCCTGCGTGTGCTCGAGGAACTCGAGACGGTGTTCACTTCGCTCGGCCTGAGTCGGCAGGACGTGCCTTTGATCGTCGCAGGTGGCATCAATAGTCACGAAGCCGTGCGCGAGCTCCTGAGCGCTGGCGCCAGCGGCGTGCAACTCGGCACACCTTTCGCCGTGACCGAGGAAGGGGACGCGCATCCGAACTTCAAGCGTGTGCTGGCCGAAGCAACACCGGACGACATTGTCGAATTTGTCAGTGTGACGGGGTTGCCCGCGCGCGCCGTGAAAACGCCGTGGCTGATGCGCTATCTGCGCCACGAAACAAAAATTCGCGACAAGCTCGGTGCGCTCAAACACGTTTGTCCAACCGCGCTTGAATGCCTGAGCGTCTGCGGTTGGCGTGACGGTGTCGAGAAGTTCGGCCACTTCTGCATCGACACGCGGCTCGCCGCGGCATTGCGCGGCGATGTGGCCAACGGTCTGTTCTTTCGCGGCCGCGAAGCGTTGCCGTTCGGCGCGGCCATTCGCAGCGTCCACGACCTGATGGAGCTGCTGCTGACCGGTGCGACGCGACCCGCTGTCGCAGGGCGATGGGCGTTTTCGCTGGGTTGATGCGGGTCAACGCGAAGCCTGGCGGGACCTTCGACAATCCCCGCACGCACACAAACACTCGGGGAAGCACATGAAGCACTCGCTCAGGAACAGAATCAAGGCCACTGCCGTCGCAGCGTGCCTGTTAGGCGCGGGCGCGTTGGCGCAGCAGGCGCACGCACAGGCTGCCGGCGGCGATCAGATGAACGGCATCCATGCCGGCGACGTACTGGTGCGATTGCGCGCAATCAGCATCATGCCGGACGTGAAGACCAACCAGTCGCTGTCGGCACTCAATGTGGGCGTCAACAACGCCATCGTGCCGGAGCTGGATTTCACCTACATGATTCGCGACTACCTGGGCGTCGAACTGATTCTCGGCACGTCGCGTCATCAGTTGACCTCGAGTCTCGGCAATCTCGGCGGCGTGAATGTGTTGCCGCCCACGCTGTTGTTGCAGTACCACTTCAACCACGCGGGGCGTATCCGTCCGTACGTCGGTGCGGGTCTGAACTACACGTTGTTCTATAACAACGGCCTCAGCGCGGGCGGTCAGTCGATCTCGATCAACAACCACAGCTTCGGTCCTGCATTGCAGGCCGGTGTAGACGTGCAGGTGACCAAGTCGCTATTTGTCAACGCGGACATCAAGAAGATCTGGATGCACACCGACGCAACGCTTGGCGGTCAGCCGCTCGGCCGGCTGAATATCGATCCGTTGGTGGTGGGCCTGGGTGTCGGTATGCGGTTCTGATCACCGTTCGCGCTGGAGAAGCCTCGCTCCTCATGCAAAAACGCCGGAACTTCCGGCGTTTTTTATTGCAATTTCGATCCGAATCGGGAGATGGATTCGCCGACAGGCAAGGCCCGTGCGGGCGGCCACAGTGTCAAAGGGCTATAACTTGTCGTTCTTGAAACGCATCGCCGTGCCGTCCTGCTCGATGCGTACCCAAACGGCGTGCTTTTCCTCATCGCTCAGGAACACCCAGTTGGACACTTCGGTTGCGGTGCGGCCGCAGCCTTTGCAGACTTCGTCGAAAAGCGTGGAACAGACGCCGATGCACGGGCTGTCGGGAAGATCGTGGAGATTCGAAGCCATCGGAAACCTTGGGGCGGAAAAGCGGAGTTCCGCTATGTTATCCGATGCGGCGAACACACTCCGGCGTGACCCTCGTCGTGGCACGGATACACGCACGGTTGGCCGGATCCACACGCAGTGCTCGTGCCGGTCCGGATCACGCGCGTCAGCGCGAAATGCTGTAGCCGATTCGCGCCATCCAGTGCTGGCGATTGTTGTAGTCGAGCAGGTCCTCGCCGTATCCGTTGAAATACCCCACCCAGATATAGCCGCCCCACGCACTGCCCAGCAGTTTGGCCAGCGGATAGGTGAATTGCGAGTCGATGCTGCCGTACCAGTGTTTGGTGCCTTTGCGCAACGTGGTCGCGAGTTGCCAGCCGTCGGCGCTGCCGTATTTGACCAGCAGATCGACGTAGCCGCGATAGTCGGCGATATCGGGGTTGTTGCTCGTGCCGAGGTAGTAATAGATTTTCGGCGACACGGTCAGATGCTTGCCCTCAAGATTGCCGAATTCCCATGTCGGACGGATGAAGGGCATGTTGATGCTGCGCGAGTCCGAACCTGCCTTGCCGTTCGATTCGTGCGCGAAGCCTGCGGCAAAACCCATGCGCGTGAAAAATGGGCTGCGCCATCCGGTGTCCGGCACGTAGTAGAACAACTGCGGGGAGTAGGTTGTGTCGCGAAACGGCCGCGAATCGGCGGACAGATCCCAGATCGAGGTCTGTGTGTAGGCGAAATACAGGTTGTCGCGCAGGGCCTTTGAGCGCAAATCGTCCGGCATCAGGATGCGGTATTTGAAACTCAACTGCAGCCTTGCGTTCGTATCGCCGTTGTGGCCGACGGCGAAATACATCGGTTCGTAGTAGGAGAGGTGCGAGAGGATGCCACGTCCGGTGGTGGCCAACGAGTCGCCGGGCGGGGACATCGCGTCCCCCGTCGGCCCGTCTACGGCGGCGGCCTGTTCGGCGACCTGGGCAGGCGTGGTTGCCCGGCTCTCGGCACGCTCCGCCTGGGCAACCGCGTTCTGCTGCGGCCCGCGGTTGATCGCGACAATCGCCGACGATGCGTCGAATCCCACCGGGTCGATCCGGACTTCGCCGCGCGCTGACTGCGGCCAGGGCGCCGAAAACCCTACTTTGCGAAACTGGCCGGGCCGCAAGTTCAAGGTGTCGGGCACACCGGGTTCTCGCTTGAGTTCGAGCGGTTGCGGCGCCTGTTCCGCGCTGCTCAAGTTCACGCGGAGCGTCGGCGGGACGACGACCTTGAGAGGCTTCGCGTCGTCGGCGGAATAGAGCAGGGTGAGTTGCAACGGTTCGTCGGCGGCGGCCACGCGCGCCGGCTGCAACATGGCGACCGTCGCATGAGCCTCACCGGAGAGTGCGACGATTGCAATGAGCAAGGACAGGAAGGTGCTGCGTGAAATGCGCGGGATGGCGTGGCGAGCTTGTGGCGGCGTGGCGGGGGCGAGGTTAGCGAAGAAAGCGTGAAAACGCATGGGGTGTCGTCCTGATAGCAAGGCAGCGAGCCAACGGGCGACGGTTGTGTGTCAAACAACGACACACCGGCACACCGGACTGGCCGCGCAGGGCGCTGGAAAAAAGCGCGAAAATGGCTCAAAGCGGCAACCGGATGAATATCGGCGGCGGCCGCCAACCGGGCAGCATGAAACGCGCCGCGCCGCTGCGGGCAGCGGCACGGGTCACGACGAGATGTTCGGAGAATACTTACAAAATCACTGCATCTGCAAATGGTTCGAGCCAAATCAGCTTTATCGGCTGAACGCCAACAGCCGCAACAGCCGAACAGCCGCAACAGCGCGCCGTCGAACCAGATGGGGAACGCAGCCTGGAGCCCGCGCTGTCAGGCCAGCCGGGCCAGCGTCAGAGTCAAGCCGCGCCGTCTTCGAGCCGCCGCGCGCCCATCGCGCGTCTTGCCGTGTCGGCTGGTATAGGCTTCTATCGAGTGAGCTGCACGGCATAAAATTCGTAGCAAGCGGCCGTTGACTGCAGCCCCGATGCAAACCGGCCGCGGCGATGGCGCCGCAACGGGGCGGCAGGACAGCGGCGCAATACCGAGGCTGCCACTGGTGTTTTTTTCGGGTAGACACGCGCCGATAACCCGCTAAAATTGCGCCCATTTTGTAGCGGCACGGCTTGCGCTGTACCGTTTGCGCGACATCTCAGCATTTTTTTTGGTGCGCGCAATAATTAATGGTAGTTTTCGGGTTTTTCAGGGGAGCCGCGAGCGGTGTGCCGCGGCGTGGACGAAGATGGCCGGCTCGGGACGGTCAGGATCGGAGAACGGAATGAAAAGACGGGTAGTGGTGCAAATGGCGGCGCTGGTCTTGTGCGCGACGCCCTGGTTGACGGCCGCTGCGAAAGATACGCAGTTGAACGTGTATAACTGGTCCGATTACATTGCCAAGGACACCATTCCGAACTTCACCAAGCAGACCGGCGTCCAGGTTAAATACGACAACTACGACAGCGACGACACGCTGCAAGCCAAGCTCCTCACAGGTAATTCGGGCTACGACATCGTCGTGCCGACCAGCAATTACGCCGGCAAGCAGATTGCCGCCGGCATCTTCGCGCCGCTCGACAAATCGAAGCTGCCGAACCTCAAATACCTCGACCCGTCGCTGATGGCCCTCGTGGCCGGCGCCGATCCCGGCAACAAGTACACGGTGCCCTGGGCATACGGCACGACCGGCCTCGCATACAACGTCACCAAGGCGCAGCAGATCCTCGGCAAGAATGTGCCGCTCGACAACTGGGACATCCTCTTCAAGCCGGAAAACATTTCGAAGCTGAAAGCCTGCGGCGTGTCCGTGCTCGACGCCCCGGACCAGATGTTCGCCGCCGCGCTGCACTACATCGGCCGCGATCCGATGAGCACGAATCCGGCTGACTACCGTGCCGCGCTCGAGATGATGAAGAAGATCCGCCCGTACATCACGCAGTTCAACTCGTCGGGCTATATCAACGATCTGGTTGGCGGTGACGTGTGCTTCGCCTACGGCTGGTCGGGCGACGTCGTGATCGCCAAGCATCGCGCGATCGAGGCGAAGAAGCCTTACAAGATCGAGTACTACATTCCGAAGGGCGGCGCTCCGGTGTGGTTCGACGTGATGGCGATTCCGAAGGACGCGAAGAACAAGGAAGCCGCGCTCGAGTGGATCAATTACATCGAAACGCCGCAGGTCCATGCCGCGATCACCAACGCCGTCTACTATCCGAGCGCCAACCTCGAAGCGCGCAAGTATGTGGACAAGGACGTGGCGAACGACCCGGCTGTGTACCCGTCGCCTGAAGTCATCAAGACGCTGTTCCTGTTGAAGCCGCTGCCGCCGGAAATCCAGCGCCTGCAAACGCGGCTGTGGACTGAATTCAAGTCCGGCCGCTGACTCGCAGCGGGAGTGAACGGGTAAGTATCATCATGAAGCCCTCGGTGTCCACCGGGGGCTTTGTTCGTCAAAAGCCGGAGTAAAGCATTGTGATGAGTAGTGACCAGTCGGGCGCGCTGGCAGGGACCGCCGCGCCGTTTCCGGGCCTGAGCGCCCAAGCGGGCGACGCAGCAGAGAATTTCATCCAGATCGTCGACGTCGTGAAGAAATTTGGCGAGACCGTCGCGGTGAAAGGGGTCAACCTGTCGGTGAAAAAGGGCGAGCTGTTTGCGTTGCTCGGCAGTTCCGGCTGTGGCAAGTCGACCTTGTTGCGCATGCTGGCCGGGCTCGAATCGATTACGTCGGGCAAGATTCTGATCGACGGGGAAGACCTGGCGCAATTGCCGCCTTATCGCCGGCCGGTCAACATGATGTTCCAGTCGTATGCGCTGTTTCCGCACATGACGGTCGAGGCCAACGTCGCGTTCGGCCTGAAGCAGGAGGGCGTGCCGAAAGCCGAACTGAAGGACCGTGTGCAGAATGCACTCGATCTTGTGCAGATGGGCCGCTTCGCGAAGCGCAAACCGCATCAGCTCTCCGGTGGTCAGCAGCAGCGGGTGGCGCTCGCGCGCTCGCTCGTCAAGCGGCCGAAGCTGTTGTTGCTCGACGAACCGATGTCGGCACTCGACAAGCAGATCCGTCAGCGTACGCAGATCGAACTGGTGAATATTCTCGACAAGGTCGGCGTGACCTGCATGATGGTTACGCACGACCAGGAAGAGGCGATGACGATGGCCGATCGTCTTGCCGTGATGAGCGAGGGTGAGATCATCCAGCTTGGCACGCCGCACGAAGTGTACGAGTATCCGAACAGCCGCTTTTCGGCCGAGTTCATCGGCTCGACCAATCTGTTCGACGGCAATGTCGTCGAAGATGAACCCGATCACGTGTTCATCGAAACGCCCGATCTGCCGGTTCGTCTTTACGTAAGTCACGGCATTACCGGGCCGCTCGGCATGCCGGTGACGATCTCGGTGCGGCCCGAGCGCATCGCACTCACGCGCAAGCCACCCGAAGGCACCTACAACTGGGGCAAGGGCGTGGTGACGAACGTCGCCTACATGGGCGGCTATTCGCTGTATCACGTGAAGCTCGACGCCGGCAAAACGGTGATCGCCAACGTGACGAGCCTTGCCTTGACCGAGATCGATCCGCCCGCCTGGGGCGACGAAGTCTATGTGCGCTGGAGCGCGTCGGCCGGTGTGGTGCTGACGTCATGAAGCGCTCGATCAGTTCTCTCGCGTCGTGGCCGGTGCGCCGTTTCAATCTGACCGGCCGCACCGCGGTGGTGGCCGGCCCGTTCATCTGGCTGCTGCTATTTTTCCTCGTGCCGTTCCTGCTGGTCGTGAAGATCAGTTTTGCCGATTTGCAGCTTGGCATTCCACCCTATACGGAACTCACGACGTATACGGATGGCGTGATTCACGTCGCGCTGGACCTGTCGCACTATGCGTTTCTGCTGACCGACAGCCTCTATTTCGCGACCTATGTGAATTCGGTGGTAGTCGCGGCGGTGTCCACGCTGCTGTGTTTGCTGATCGGTTATCCGATGGCGTACTACATTGCGCGATCGAATCCGGCGAGCCGAAATTTGCTGATGATGGCGGTGATGCTGCCGTTCTGGACCTCGTTTCTGATTCGCGTGTATGCATGGATCGGTATCCTGAAGAATAATGGTTTGCTGAATAACTTCCTGATGTCGACGGGGCTGATCCATACGCCGATCGAGTTGTATCACACCAACACGGCGGTTTATATCGGCATGGTGTATTCGTACCTGCCGTTTCTCGTGATGCCGCTTTACGCGCATCTGGTGAAGATGGACATGACCTTGCTGGAAGCCGCCTACGATCTCGGCGCGAAGCCATGGCGCGCGTTCTGGCAGATCACCTTGCCGTTGTCGAAGAACGGCATTATTGCCGGTTGTTTGCTGGTGTTCATTCCGGCGGTCGGCGAGTATGTGATTCCGGAATTGCTGGGCGGCGCCAACACGTTGATGATTGGCCGCGTGATGTGGAATGAGTTCTTCGACAATGCCGATTGGCCGATGGCGTCTGCCGTGACGTGCGCGATGGTGTTGTTGTTATTGGTGCCGATGGCGTTTTTCCAGTACGCGCAGGCGAAGGCGATGGAGGAAAGGCGCTGATGAAGCCGAACCGGATTTTGCAGTTCATTGCCCTGGGGATCGGGTTTCTGTTTCTCTACATTCCGATCGTGAGTCTGATTGTGTATTCGTTCAACGAATCGCAACTGGTCACGGTGTGGACGCGGTTTTCCACGCGCTGGTATGCGGCGTTGTTACAGGACGACGAGTTGATTGCGGCGGCGTGGTTGTCGTTGCGTGTGGCGTTGCTGACGGCTTTTGCGTCGGTGATTATCGGCACGTGGGCCGGGTTTGTTCTGGCTCGGATGGGGCGGTTTCGCGGGTTTACGCTTTATACCGGGATGATCAATGCGCCGCTGGTGATTCCTGAGGTGATTCAGGGGATTTCGTTGTTGCTGCTGTTCATCGAAATGGCCAAGTGGTTGGGGTGGCCTGCCGGGCGCGGCATTTTCACGATCTGGATCGGGCACGTGATGTTGTGTATTTCCTACGTGGCCATCATCGTGCAGTCGCGTGTGAAGGAGTTGAATCCTTCTCTTGAAGAAGCCGCGCTTGATCTTGGCGCGACGCCGCTTAAGGTATTTTTCTTCATTACGTTGCCGTTGATTTCGCAGGCGCTGGTTTCTGGGTGGCTGTTGTCGTTCACTTTGTCGATTGACGATCTGGTTCTGTCGGCGTTTTTGTCGGGACCTGGGTCGACGACGCTGCCGCTGGTTGTGTTCTCTCGGGTTCGGCTTGGGTTGAATCCGGAGATGAATGCGTTGGCTACGTTGTTTATTGCTGTTGTTACTGTTGGGGTGGTTTTGGCGAACTATTTTATGCAGCGGGCTGAGAGGAAGAGGGCTGTTATGGCGGTTTAGGTTTTTTGCCTGTTCGGCGGAGTGTTGTTGATTTCGCTCTTTGGCCTTTCCTTGCTTTGGTAGTGGTCTATTAGCGTTCCCCCTGTGCGGGGGGGCACCTACTTTTCTTTGCCTGCCGCAAAGAAAAGTAGGCAAAAGAAAGCGGCTCAAACCGCTAATTCTTAAGCGGGTCCCCCGCACAGTCACGGTAGTGGTGCATCTGGAATCTGTCGCCTCGCACATTCGGCGCTGGTGACAAGGGCGTCATACCTCCGGCGGCGCTGCGCGCGCCGATACCCCGTTCACAACACCGTTGGTCGCGTTTCGTGGTCCAGCCGAAATTGACGCGGGGGCGACCTCAAAACCCAAGATATTGGCGCATTCGGCGCCTCGCCGAGGCGCAGCCGATGGCCCCCGCTGCGCGGAGCAAATCCGCTGGTTTCCCTGGCAGACCCGTCCGCGACGCACGCAGTGCGGAGTGGGAGCTGATGAGTGCTTTGTCAACGGCGCGGAGTGTGCGAGGGCACAGATTCCAGATGCACCACTACCGTGGCTGCGCGGGGGACCCGCTTATGAGCTGGCGGTTTGAGCCGCTTTCTTTTGCCTACTTTTCTTTGCGGCCGGCAAAGAAAAGTAGGTGCCCCCCCGCACAGGGGGAACGCTAATAGACCACTACCAAAGCAAGGAAAGGCCAAAAGACCAACAACAGAACAGACCACTACGACAGCAAAGGCAACGCCCAAAATCCAGCTCAACACCCCCCCGCCGAGCAGGCAAAAAAAACCATCAAACCTTATACCCAACCCGAACCGCACCCCAATGCCGCCCGGCAACAAACACAGGCGCCGACGCATCCTTCATCAAAACAAACTGCCCGCCACCCATATCGCGCCGATACGTCTGCAGCAAAAACTTTTTGACATGCGACGCAGCCGCAATCCCGGTACGATCATCGAACATCCGCCGATTCCGGCAATTCGCCATATTCCAGACCACATCGTCGCGCTGCGGCAAAGAAAACTTCAGATTATGCGTAGGCAAATACCCGCGCACGTCCACAGCAGCGCAAAACGCAACACGTGGATCAAGCCCGAGTAAAGGCTCCTGAATCGGAGGCAAAACCCGATCGGTAAACGCAGTAAACCGCGTAACAAACTGAGCCGGATTGCTCCCGGCAACAGGCACATACTGCTGATCGAACATATCCTCCATCGACACTTCACCGCGAGCGACAGCCGTTTCAAACACCTTGCCCACCGCCGCCGCGGCCCGCTGCACGGCTTCGATAAACGGCGTATCCGTCGTCTCCACCCCGGTGGCCGCGGTCAGTTCGATCAACGTCTCGGATACGCCGAGCAAATTCCCCAGCCGGTCCTTCGCCTGGACGAAGTTCTCGCTCGAATCCTCGACCCCGCTCGCCATCTCCAGCACCTGAGCCTCAAGCCCGTTGCATTGCGTCTCGATCTCGCCAGTCAGCGCGGCGATTTGCCCAGCTTCGTCGTTGAGCTGCGTAATCGCATCGCCCGTCGCATGCACGACGTCACCGATCTTGCGGGTGCCCTCACGAACCCGGTGCGCACGCGCCGTATTCATCGAGCCTTCGCTGATCAACTGCTCGGTCTGCTGAGTGAGCTGTGCCAGCGTCGTTTCGATCTGGCCGGTCGCCTGCGCGGTCTTCGCCGACAGGTTCTTCACCTCGGCTGCCACTACCGCGAAACTCTTGCCGGAGTCGCCGGCGCGCGCAGCTTCGATCGCGGCATTGAGCGCCAGCAAATGCGTCTGACGGGCGATCAGCGAGATCTCCTCAGAGACGCGGCTCACATGCGCCAACGCACTGCGCAGCGCGCCAATCTGGCTCTCGATCACCGTGACGCCTTCCACCAGCCCGTGAATGTCGGCGAGCGATGCCTCCAGCGTCTGCTGCGACTCCTGCACACCCGTTGCGGCGCCGGCCGACACGCTGCGCATGGCGCGCGCGGCGGTGGCAATGCGATGATTGCCCGCGAGCGTTTGCGCGGCCGATTCGCGCAGGGCGCGGCAGACCTGCGCCTGATGCTGCACGCGAGCGGCCACTTCTTCGACGTGGCCCGATACGTCGCAGATCTCGATTCCCAGTTTGCCCGCTTGCGCGGCAATATCGCCGACGACCGTTTGTGAACGGCCGGCCCGGCGAAAGCTGAAACGCGTCATGCTGGTCTCCTTGATGGCGCGGTGGGGTAGGGTCGGTTCGCGCGGTCACCGTTTGCGGATGCCGCGTCTTCTCGCATGTTTACGGCGCGCTTTCTGTCGACTTGATGCGGGGTATCCCGCAGTCGTTATGATGTGCACTCGCCGTACCAACCCGCCGCCACTCATTTCTCACCAGCCAACCATGATCGACTCTTTCGCACGCGTTTCCGGCTGGCAGCAGCTCTATCACCTGTGGGAACTGATCGTGATGCTCTGCAAATTCCTTTGGGGACTGCTGCGCCTGCTCGGAGGCGGTTGAGCGCGCAGCGTGCAAGCGAACGGTCAGACCGGCGCGCGGCGGCTGTCGCCAGTGTCCGGAGCACGCTCGGCGCTCGTGTCGAGAAACGCGCGCAGATCGGTCATTACGCGCTCGGGCGCCTCTTCCATCGGAATGTGACCGAGTCCTGGATACATCACCGATTTCGCACCGGGAATGCGGCTCGCAAACTCGGCCGCGTGCGCAGGAGGGATCCAGCGATCCTTCGCCCCCCACAGCACCAGTGACGGCACCTTCAGCGTCTTCAGCACGTCAGTGTCGACGTCCTTGAAATCGAGCGTCGGCACCATCTTGCCGATCGCCGCGCGCGTGCCTTCGCCGTGGAAGAATTCGACGTAACGCCGCAGCGTCACCGCATCGATCTTGCGCGGATCGCCGTACACGTTGCGCACCGCGCTCTTGATGATGGCTTCGGGCAACCACCACGGCGAACTGACCCGCACCAGCGCGCTATTGAAGAGGCCAATGTAGATCGGCAGTTTCATCGGAAAGCCGGCCGAGTCGATCAGGACGAGCCGCTCGACGGCCTCGCGGTGGCGCACCGCGTAATCCCACGAAATCAGGCCGCCGAGCGAGTTGCCGATCAGCGTCGCGCGTGAGATGCCGAGTGCCTGCATGAACGTGTCGATGAAGCGCCGGTACGTGGGCAGGTTCATCGTTTCGATCTCGCCGGTGTTCGAGCGCAGCGGTCCGGTCACGCCGAACGGCGGCAAATCGAGGCGGATCACGCGACGCTCGCGCTTGAGTTCGTCAGCGACGCGATTCCACGTATGCAACGAAGAGGCGAAACCGTGAATCATCACGATCGTATCGCCGCTGCCTTCGTCGACGTAGTGCACGTCGGCGCCCATGATCTTGACGAACTTCGAGCCGCTTTGCGTATAGCGCCGCTGTAACTCGGTGCGCGGCACACTCGTGATGCCGAGGCGCGCGGCGAGCGAGCGGGGCGGCAGTGGCGCGGTTGATGCTGGTGTTCCGGGCGTTGCGGATTCGATGCTTGCCATGATTGTTGTCTCCCTTTAGTTTGAAGCAGATCGTCCCAGCGTCATCGGTCTCGCGAGCAGCCTCTCAGCCCCCGCACGCCGCTTTAAGGCGCGAAGCGATAATCGTGCGGCCGCACACGCCGCGTGCGTTTGCGAAAACTGAATGTGAAGCCCGGCCACAATGCCGTGACCTTGCCGCTTTTCGTCTGATACCAGCTATGGCAGCCGCTAACCCACACGGAGTGCTGCATCTGCTTTTGCAGACGTTCATTGAATTCGCGCTGCACGTCCGCCCGCAGGTTCATGGTGCGAGCCTTGCGTCGGCGCAGCACGCGCAGGCAATCGGCGATGTACTGCACCTGCGACTCGATCATGTAGATCATCGAGTTATGACCGAGGCCGGTATTCGGGCCGACAATCATGAAGAAGTTCGGGAAGTTGGCGACACTGGTGCCCAGATACGCCTCCGGTCCGTCGCGCAGCCACGTCGCGCCAAGATCCGCGCCGTCGAGGCCGCTCACCTCGAATGGCGCGCCCACGTCGTTGACCTGGAAGCCGGTGCCGCAGATGATCGCGTCGACCGGGTGGTGCCTGCCGTCGTCGGTCACGATGCCGTCGGCGACGATTTCGCGAATGCCGGTCGTCACCACGTCGACGTTCGGCTGGCAGAGCGCCGGATAGTAGTCACTCGACAGCAGCACGCGCTTGCAGCCGAGCCGGTAGTTCGGCGTCAGCCTGGCGCGCAGCGCGGGGTCCTTGACGCGCCGCTCCAGATAGCTCATGCCGAACTTCATCGGCAACTTCATCAGTTTCGGATTGACGACGAACGCCACCGCGCGCGATTCGAGTTGCCAGTAGATCGCGTTGCGCACGAAGCGCTGCGTGAACGGCAGATGGCGGAACAACCATCGCGCGCGCGGACCGACCGGTTTGTCCGGCTTGGGCATGATCCATGGCGCGGTGCGCTGGAACAGTTCGAGTCGGGCGACGCGTGGCTGGATCTGCGGCACGAACTGGATTGCGCTGGCGCCGGTGCCGATCACCGCCACGCGCTTGCCTTCGAGCGGATAGTGGTGGTCCCAGCGCGCCGAATGAAACAGTTTTCCTTCGAAACGTTCGAGCCCCGCGATTTGCGGCATGGCCGGCCGCGATAATGGGCCGCTCGCGGCGATCACCACATCGGCCTCGATGTTTTCGCGTGTGCCGTTCGAGTCGATCTCGACTTGCCAGGTTTGCCGCGCTTCGTCGAAACGGGCCGAGACCACGCCCGCATTGCAACGCACATAGCGATCGACGCCATATTTGCGCACGCAATGCTTGAGGTAAGCGAAGATCTCCGCCTGGCCGCCGAACGCGCGCGACCACGCCGGATTCGGCTCGAACGAAAACGAATATAGATGCGACGGCACATCGCAAGCCGCGCCGGGGTAGGTGTTGTCGCGCCAGGTGCCGCCAATATCGCCGGCTGCCTCGTAAATCGTGAACGACGTGATGCCCATCTGCAGAAGGCGGATCGCCATGCCGATGCCCGCAAATCCGCTGCCGACTATGGCAATGCGCGGCGCGGCGGGTTGGGCAGATGAAGCAGGCGTCACGGCGGTCTCCAGGGTAGACAGAATCAGGGTGTCTACATATGTCTACACCCGCATAACGCGCAGGGTAGACAACTGTACACTTCGCGTCAAGATCGTTTAGAGTACGACTATTAAACGCGCGAACCGCGCTTTGACTGAAATCTCATGAACTCCGTACCCAAAGCGGCATTCGCCGCCGACCATGGCTCGGGTGCCGGGCAGGATCTTGCGCCCGGCAAGCGCAAGCTGATCGAAGCCGCGTTGCGTCTGACCGCGGGCGGACGCAGCTTTGCAAGCCTGGGTCTGCGCGAACTGGCGCGCGAGGCGGGGCTGAATCCCAACACGTTCTATCGCCACTTCGACACGCTCGACGACCTCGCGCGCGAGGCGGTCGAATCCGTGAGCCGCCGCTTGCGGCCGATGTTGCGGCGCGAGCGCTGGCTGGCCGCGCACGACGAGCCGCAAAGCGTGCCGCGTCGTGCGTGTGTCGCTTTTTTTGCGTTTGCACTGGAGAATCGGGAGGCGTTTCTGAGCGCGCTGGTCGAGTATCACGGCACCTCGCCGGCGCTGCGAGAAGCGGTGCGGGCGAACCTCCATGAGGTGTCGGCGGAAATGGCGGACGATGTCGTGCAACTGGAGTTGATGCCGACGCTCACGCGCGCCACCGTCGACGAAGTCTGCACGCAGATCGTGCTGCAGTTGTTCCATCTGTCAGCGGAGTACATCGACGGGAACGGTGCGCGCCGGGAAGCGCTGGTCGCGTATGCGGAGCGTTTCATTGTCCGGCTGTTCGCGGGTTCGGTGCTGCTGGCGCAGCATGAGCCGGTGAGGGCGTCTGCGGCAGTGGGGGCATGACGAGCCTAACGGGAGAATCGACATAAAAAAACAGGCTCCGTACAGGAGCCTGTTTTCATTGCAGCTTCAGAGCGGTATATCAAGCAGCGTTCAGTTGCTCAGGTGTCGCTCCAACTGCTGGAATCGTCGTTGCTGCCCAGGTCGACGCCACCGCCGCTGTTGTCGTTCCAGTCGTTCGAGCCCTGGCCGAAGTCGAGACCGCCGCCATTGCCGCCGTCGCCACCGCGGCGGCGCGTTTCGTCGTCGACGATCACGTCACGTTCCACGACGCGATCACGCCCGGAATTCAGCGCCTCGCCAAGCAGTACGCCGGTCAGCAAACCGCCCATGCCGCCGCCGAAACCGCCGCCGCCTTGTTGCACGATGACCTGCGGCTGCTGCTGATACGGTCCTTGCTGCGGATAAGGCTGCGGCGGGTTGCCGAAACGTTCGGCTTCCTGTGCATACGGCGACTGTTGTGTGCTGGCGGCCGGTGTGGCATAGGGATCGGGCCGCCCGTCGGCGCGGGCGCGCATGCTGCCGATGCGCTGCTCCAGTTCGTCGAGCTGATACGGCGGCACCGGATTCTTGCCGTTCGACAGCGTTTCGACGAGACCGCGCAACTGTTCTTCGGTCGATTCGACTTCTTTCTCCAGCGCCTCGTGACCTTGCACGGTGGAAAGCTTTACGTCGAGCTTCAGCGAGCGCACGGCGTTGAGCATCTCGGTCGCACGCTTGAGTTGCACGCGGCGATCGTCGTCGGCGCGCGAATCGTCTTGCGAGCGGGCGCGGCGCAAGGTCCAGCGCAGCACCAGTGCGATCACGCCGATCAACAGAATGATGCCGACCCACATGCCGATGCCGGGGCCATGCCGTTGCGGCGCCTGCGGCACTATTGCGGACTGCTGCACGGCCGGCGAATTCTGCTGCACGAACGGGTTGGCTGTGCGGTTCGTGGTGTTACCACCGGCCTGTTCAGCGTTTTTGCGGATCCGCGCTTCGGTTTGCGCGAAGCGGGTCGGATCGGTGAAGCGGATTTGTGGGTCGAGTGTCTTGGCCTGTTGCACCTGGGCGAGGGCGTCGGCATAGCGGCCTTCGCGATCGAGCACCTGGCTGTACAGGTAGTGCGCGCGGGCATTGTTCGGATGCGCCTGCAACACTTCACTCAAACCGGCATCGGCTTGCTGCCAGTTGCCTTGCGACATGGCGGATTCGATCTGCTGGACCGTCGGCACAGCAAACGCCGCAGCCGATACGAACAGCAGCGACGCGAACACGCTTGTGAGAAACTTTTTCATTTGCGGACCGGGTGCGATGCACCCGTCTCCTTCAGTTGATACCGGCGGCCGGCGTATCCGGCGGCCGGCACACCGGCTGCGTGACGGCCACCGGTATTTGCTGCTGATGCGATCACTGCGCCGGCGTGTTGAGCTGCTTCTTCAACGCTTCGAGACGATCTTCAACGGACGGACCGCGGTTCAGATCCGCGAGCTTGTCGTCGAGCGCCTTGCCGCTCTTCACGTCAGCCGAATTCAGGCGCGCGTCGGAACGGGCATTCGACAATGCAACCTTGTCTTCCAGCTTCTGGAAATCTTCAGACAGATTCTTGCCGCCGATGCCGCCCAGCGCGGTGGCCGCAACATCTTTGGCCTGAGCGATCTGCTGCTTGGCTTGCAGAATATTCGAGCGCGCGTTCAGGTCGTTACGACGGCCACGCATGTCGTCGATCTGGCTCTTCAACTGCGCAACCGACGGCTCCAACGTAGTCAGTTCCTTCGCCAGCGCATCGCGCTCGGCTTCGGCCGTGGCTTGCGCGCCGAGGGCTTCGCGCGCGAGCGCTTCGTCGCCGGATTGCAGCGCGCGCTTCGCGCCGTCTTCGTACTTCTTCGCCTTGTCGGCGGCAACATCGCGCTTGCTTTGTTGCGTGGCGACTTGCGCCTGAATCTCGATCAGCGAGTTCTCGGCTTTAGCGATGCTCTCGTCGAGTTCGCGCACAATCTGGCGTGAATCACGCGACGGATCCTGCACGGAATCGGCTGCGTCGTTCAGGAGACCTTTAAGCGTGCGCGAAATGCTGTCAAAAAGCGACATGAAAACCTCCAAAGAATGAAATCGGCGCTGAATAATTCCCACGCGCTTTAACTGCTTTCCGATACTACTTTACGCCGCTACGCGAGAAGCTGCGCAACGTTCGGACCGGATTTCGGGGCGCGCTCGCCGATTGCAATAGCGGCGCGATAAATTTACGGTTTGCAACCGATTTACACATTGCGTCAGCGGTTAAAACGCGCGGCGAGTCATTCAGCCGTCCGCGGATATTACACCACGCATTCTCTTAAAACCCCCTTAAAGGGCGCGATGACGCCAGCGCTTCCATTTGTATTCTGGCATCCATGCGGCGAGCATTCGTGCGACGGGCATCCGTGCGGCGGGCATTCGTGCAACGAGTGTCGGCGCGGCGAGTGTCGCGGATGTGAACGGGCGCGCCAGGAGCGGCTTGCCTGCCTCGAGCGGTAACGTGCCGATGCGCGGCGGATCAGGTTGTTCGATTGTCAACCTGTGCTTTTATGCGAAGCGGCCGCCTTCCGTGCTGGGGTCGCCCTGAGGATCGTCTTCGTCGCGCACGGCCCTGACACGCGGACGTTTGAGCGCGTTGCGCACCTGCGCTTGCATGTCGTCCGGTTGCTGCGCCGAGTCCGCAACGGACGCCGCTTTGGCCGCAGTGACGCGCGCCACCGCTTCGGCGGCCGCGGCGGCTTCGATTTCCTCGGCGGTGGCGGTGAGCGCGGCCAGTACACCGGCCGGCAGTAACGGCCCAGGGCTTCCGCCTGCGGGTGTACCTAATAATTCATTCGCCTGCGCTGCCGCCGCGCCGTCCGCCGATACGGCAGACTCATTGTCACCACGGGTTCGCAGGGCAGGCGGGAGCGCCGCCCGTGCGTTGCGCGTGCCTTGTGCGACGCGCTGCAGCGCCGCGTCGAGCGCGTCTGGCGCGCGCGGTGCGCGCAGCCGGTCGACGATGCCGGCCGCTTTCACCTGCTCGCTGGTCGCGCCAAAACTTAACACCGCGCGCCGCATCAGTTCGCTGACGCTAATGCCCAGATCGTCGGCGATGGCGGCGATCGCGCGTTTCTGAGCGGTCGTGACGAATACGACGATGCGTTCGCTGGGCTTGTTCATGGTCGGCTCGCATACTTGTTGGCATTGGCGATTCAAGGCGTGTTTCTGGCGTACGCCGTCGCGCGCGCCGTTGATGACCCGCGCGCCGAGTCCATCATATGACGAGTTGCGCCGATGCGGAACGGGCGCAACGTGAAAATCCCGTGACATCAACGAGTTGTAGCGTTTCCGGCGGGCTTGTCCACAGGCCTTTCAACAATTTCTGTTGATAACCCTGGCGGGCCGCGCCGGGCGCCTGTCCGCTTGCTCAGGACACCCGCTGTTGCGCCTCGCGAAGGGAATTCTTACAAAAAAACTGTCTTGGACGGCGCTTGATTTCTTTAAAATGCGCTGTTACGTTGCGCCGGACAAGTCCCAGGCGTGCCGTGCGGCCGCCCGGGGGCGTAGGGCCGCGCGGTGTTTTGCGCCTCATGCAGAAAGGCGTTGAGTTGCGCGCCTAACATTCCAGTCATGCCAATCATCAAACGACCGCATTCCTCAAACTCTCCGGCTGGTGAAGACCGGGACGCCTACCACCGCACTCCAGGACGCAACGCTGCTTCGCGCGACGCTGAGGCCGGTCGCCGGTCGCTCGGCGTAACCATCGTCATCGGGTTTTTCGGTCTGCTGGCGACACTCGCCGTGGTGGGCGCGCTGATCGTCGGTTACGCGCTCGTGGTGATGGGGCCGCAACTGCCGTCGCTCGACGCACTGACCGACTATCGTCCGAAAGTGCCGCTGCGGGTGTACACCGCGGACCACGTGCTGATCGGCGAGTTCGGTGAGGAGCGCCGCAGCATCGTGCGCTTCCAGGACATTCCGGACCAGATGAAAAAGGCCGTGCTCGCGATCGAAGACTATCGCTTCTACGAGCACGGCGGCGTCGACTTCGTCGGCATCTTGCGCGCGGGTGTCTCCGACCTGATGCATGGCGGCGCCTCCCAGGGGGCAAGCACGATCACGATGCAGGTGGCGCGCAACTTCTTCCTCTCGAGCGAGAAGACTTACACGCGCAAGATTTACGAAATGATGCTCGCGTACAAGATCGAGCGCGCGATGACCAAGGACCAGATCCTTGAGGTCTACATGAACCAGATTTATCTGGGCGAGCGCTCGTACGGTTTTGCCGCGGCCGCGCGCGTGTATTTCGGTAAGGATCTGAAAGACATCACGCTGGCTGAGGCCGCGATGCTGGCGGGCCTGCCGAAGGCGCCGTCCGCGTATAACCCGGTGGTCAATCCGAAGCGCGCGAAGATCCGTCAGGAATACATTCTGAAGCGCATGCTCGAACTGAAATACATCACCCAGGACCAGTACGACCAGGCCGTCAAGGAAGAGATTCATACGCGCAATCCGGGCAACGAATACAGCGTGCATGCTGAGTACATCGCCGAAATGGTTCGCCAGATGATGTACGCGCAGTACAAGGACGAAACCTATACGCGCGGCCTGAACGTCACCACCACGATCGACTCCGCCGACCAGGACGCCGCCTATCGCGCGGTGCGCAAGGGCGTGATGGATTACGAGCGACGTCACGGCTACCGTGGGCCGGAAGGCTTCGTGCAATTGCCCGCGCCGGGCGACGACCGCGATCAGACGATCGACGACGCGCTCACCGATCACCCCGACAACGGCGAAATCATCGCCGCCGTGGTGACGGACGCGAATCCGAAGCAGGTGAAGGCGCAACTGGTCGACGGCACCGAAGTGACGATCAGCGGCGAGGGCCTGCGCTTTGTGGCCGGCGCGCTCTCCGCACGCGCAACGGCCGCCACGAAGATCAGGCCGGGCTCGATTGTGCGCCTCGTCGCCGACGACAAGGGCAACTGGCAAATCACGCAGCTTCCGCAAGTGGAAGGCGCACTGGTCTCGCTCACGCCGCAGGACGGCGCGATTCGCGCGCTGGTGGGCGGCTTCGACTTCAATAAGAACAAGTTCAACCACGTGACGCAGGCGTGGCGCCAGCCGGGTTCGAGCTTCAAGCCGTTCATCTATTCGGCGGCGCTCGACAAGGGGCTCGGACCGGCCACGATCATCAACGACGCGCCGCTGTACTTCCCGCCCAGCACGCCGGGTGGCGACGCGTGGGAGCCAAAGGACGACGATCAGCCGGATGGTCCGATGCCGATGCGGCTCGCGCTGCAGAAGTCGAAGAACCTGGTGTCGATCCGCATCCTGTCGTTCATCGGCACCAAGTACGCGCAAGATTTTGTCACGCAGCGGTTTGGTTTCGATGCCGACAAGACTCCGCCGTATCTGCCGATGGCGCTCGGCGCGGGCCTCGTCACGCCGCTGCAATCGGCGGGCGCCTACTCGGTGTTCGCGAACGGTGGCTACCGCATCAATCCGTATCTGATCAGCGAGGTAACGGATGCGCGCGGCGAGCCGCTCTCGAAAGCGCAACCGCTGACCGCCGGCCGCGATGCGCCGCGCACGCTTGAACCGCGTAACGCGTACATCATGAACAGCCTGCTGCATTCGGTGGCCACGGCCGGCACGGGTGCGGGCACCAACGTGCTGCATCGTTCGGACTTGCAGGGCAAGACCGGTACGACCAACGACGCGAAGGACGGCTGGTTCGCCGGTTATCAGCAGTCGCTGGTGGCGGTGGCGTGGATGGGTTACGACCAGCCGAAGAGCCTCGGCAGCCGCGAGTTTGGCGCGCAGCTCGCGTTGCCGATCTGGGTCGAGTACATGCAGCGCGCGTTGCGCGGCGTGCCGCAAAGTGAGCCGGCGCAGCCGGACGGCGTGACCTCCGTCGACGGCGAACTGTTCTATACGGACATGACGCCGGGTAACGGGTTCGTGGCCAGCATCGGCCTAGATTCGGCGAATCCGACCGCTGGCGCGAGCGACGCGGTGGGCGGCGTGGGGCCGGCTGGCATGACACCACCGGCGGTGCCGGTGCCGAGCGTCTCGTCGAATGAAAAGAAACAGATCATGGATCTGTTCGAGACGAACAAGCCTTGAGCTCCTCTGGCGCTTCTTGTCGGGGGCGGCTGGGGGCGTAGCGGGTCTGTGCGGCTTACCCGGAGCCGCACAGGCTGATTTTTGAAAGGGCGGGGAATCGCGGCCTGGCGCGGATCAATGGCGCTATACGGGTGAACCCCTCCCGCAGTTTTTGTTCCCGCCTCTGCCAGTGTGTTTTAATCACGCCTGCGGTGTTTTCAGACTGGTCCTATCCGGACGCTCGATTCCCGAGCGGTTTTAGCCTCCAGCACTGCTGTGCCTCGTCGCGAGCGAGGCGTCCATCTTCGAAAGTCGTGCCGCGCGAGACCCATTTACGCGTGCACATGCCACTTCGCCCGTGGGTGACCGTCAGGTTGCAGCGGCTGGGGTGATTGTCATCCAGCATCCACCGGGCAGTTGCCTCTTGAAAAGTCGAATACTCATCTGTCTGATGACAGGTCTGCTGCGCGCGTTCGCTCTGCTGCCGTACGGCGTGGTTGCGCGTATCGGAACGGGCATTGGTGCGTTGCTGTACCGGATCCCGAGCGCGCGCCGGCGCGTCGTGCATACCAATCTCAGGCTATGTTTTCCCGACATGAGCGACGAAGCGCGCGAACGCCTCGCGCGGGCGCATTTCTGTCATGTCATCCGTAGTTATGTCGAGCGCGGCCCGCAATGGTTCGGCAATGCGCAGTCGCTGGCGCGTCTTGTCGAAGTGGAGAGCGCGATCGATCTCACTGACATGCAGGGCAAGCCGACGATTTTTGTCGGTTTCCATTTTGTCGGGATCGAGGCCGGTTGCATGATGTATTCGACGCGGCATCCGGTTGCGTCGCTGTATACGCCAATGTCGAATCTCCTGCTCGACGCGATGGCCAAGCGGCAGCGGGGGCGTTTTGGCACAGAGATGATTCCGCGCAGCGATAGTGTGCGGCGTGCCCTGCGCGTGTTGCGGGAGGGCAAGCCCGTTATGCTGGCTGCCGATATGGATTTTGGGCTGCGGGATTCGGTGTTTGTGCCGTTTTTTGGTGTGCCGGCTTGTACGCTCACGTCCGTTTCGCGGATGGCGCGGGCCGGGAATGCGCGGGTGGTGCCGTTTGTTACTGAAGTCTTGCCCGGCTATCGCGGGTATAAGCTGACTATCTTCGACGCGCTAAGTGACTTTCCTTCGGATGATGTTTCGGTTGATGCACGGCGGATTACTGAGTTTCTTGAGACGCAGGTGCGTCGGATTCCTGATCAGTATTATTGGGTGCATAAGCGGTTTAAGAATCGGCCTGTTGGGGAGGCAGGGGTTTATTAGCGCGGGGCGCTGGGTTGTTGGTTTTTTTGTTTTTGGCCTTTCCTTGGTTTGTTTGTGGTCTATTAGCGTTGCCCCTGTGCGGGGCGGCACCTACTTTTCTTTGCCTGCCGCAAAGAAAAGTAGGCAAAAGAAAGCGGCTTTACACCGCCAGCTCTTAAGCGGGTCCCCCGCACAGCCACGGTAGTGGTGCATCTGGAATCTGTCGCCTCGCACATTCCGCCTTGGTGACAAGGCAGTCATACCTCCGGCGGCGCTGCGCGCGCCGATGCGCTTGTTCAAAACCAATCTCCGCTCTCCACGGATTCCGGAATGTCTGCGCCTGATTTCGTTGCGCACTCAAGCACTTATCCCGGATGTCCAGGCGTTATCAACAAGCCTTTCAACAAAATCTGTGGATAAGGCCTTGCCCCACAAAAAGCCCCTCCGTGTGAGACGGGTGACCGATCAGCCCTGCATCTGGTCGCGCCTTGGGCGACAAACCGATTTGCATCAAGCACTTAAGCGGGTAGCCCCATAGTTATCAACAGCCCTGTCAACATAAATTGGGGATAACGTTGCAGCATGTTGAGGCCTCCCAACGGCCTTCGTCGCTAGCAAATGGCTTATTTCGCAGCCCCTGGTTCATTCCGCACCGCAATCAGAAAACCCCGCGCGCTCAAGGTGTTAGCCCGCTTGTCAGAAAGTTTTCAACAGCCTCATCAACATAAACTGGGGATAAGTCCGCTAGCGTCAGTACGGAATCCCAGGTTTAATTGGAAACACCCGCGTTCGTTGCAGGAACCGCCGGGACAGATGCCGCGGCAGAGGGAGCTGATTCGACCGGCGGATTGCCCATCGCCTGGAACAAAGCCGCCGTGTCCGTCAGCCGCGCACTGGTGTAGCGGATCTCATCAAGCTGCGCGTTGCGGAATTGCTGTTCGCTCGAACGCGTCGAGGCGATCGGCAACGCTCCCAGCCGGTAACGTCCGGATGTTTCGTCGAAAATTCCTTGCGCGGAGCGCGCGGCAATGTTCGCCGCGTCGAGGGCCTGCGTGTCGTGCTGTAGCGCTGCAAGCGTGTCGGCCACATTCTGGAAGGCGCTCAGCACGGTCTGCTTATATTGCGAGACCGTGGCGTCGTACGTGTCGATCGCCGCGCGGCGCTGGGCGAATAGGGCGCCCCCATGAAACAGCGGTTGCGACAATGACGCGCCAATGCTCCAGATCGCCCCGGCGCCGGATAAGGCCACCGGCCAGCTAAAGCCGCCTTGCCCCATCGATGCACTCAGCGAAAGACTGGGGAACATCTGCGCCGTCGCGACGCCGACGTCGGCCGCGGCAGCCTTCAGGGCGGCGTCCGCAGCCTGAATGTCCGGCCGGCTGCGCAGCAGCTCGGAGGGCACCACGACCGGTACCTGTTCGGGCACGTGCAGTTGTGCAAGGTCAAGGTCGGCCGGCGCCGCGTCCGGCGTGCGGCCGAGCAGCACCGCGAGAGCATGGCGTGTCGTCAGCCATTGCTGCTTCAAACCCGGCAAGCTTGCCGACAGGCTCGCCGCGCTTTGTTGCGCGCTCAACTGATCGGCGTGCGACACCGCGCCCAATGCGTAGCGCCGTTGCGTGTCGCGTGCCTGGTCGTTGGCGAGCGTCACGAGCCGCTCGGTCGTGTCGATCTGCGCACGCAACGCCGCACTCGTGATCGCCGCCGTCACAATGTTGGCGGCCAGCGCGCGGCGCGCGGCATCGAACTGATAGGCCTGCACATTCACGCGAGCCGCGAGTGCGGCATCGGCAAGACGCGCCGCGCCGAACAGGTCGAACGTGTAGTGCGCCTGCAGTTGACCGACGAAGACGTTGTAGAGGAACGTGTTCGGACCGACTTCGGGAATCGCCAGCGCGCGATTGCGGGTGGCCTGTCCGCCCGCGTCGATGGTCGGCAGCATCGAACTGCCGATCTGCGCGCGCAGTTGCTCACGCGCGGCGGCGAGGCTCTTGTCGGTCGCGGCAAGCGTCGGGCTGTTACGCAAGCCTTCGTCGACCAGGGCGTTTAGCCCCTCCGATTGATACAGCTTCCACCATTCGGGCACAGGTTTCGCGCCGACCACGAATTGCTGAGTGATGCCTTGGGCGGGCACGGTTTGCGTCGGCTGCGCTTCGGCGCCGTAGTGGGCCGGCTGCGGCATTGCGGGCGGCTCGCCGTTCGGGCCGAATGAGCAGGCGGCGAGGGCCAGCGCGGCGCCGCTCAGAAGCGTGAGGCGCAAGTGTCGAGGAAGTGCGAAGTTAGCCATGATCTCAGTTCCCCGTATGCGTCGCGCCAGAGGGCGCCGGCGGCTCGCGCTCGTCGCTGCGCACCCTGAACGACATGGCGTACAGGGCCGGCAGATAGAACAGCGTAAGGATGGTCGCGCTCGTAATGCCGCCCATCAGCGCAGTGGCCATCGGGCCGAAGAAGTTGGAGCGCAACAGCGGAATCAGCGCGAGCACGGCGGCTGCCGCGGTGAGCGTAATCGGCCGGAAGCGTCGCACGGTCGCGCCGACGATCGCGTCGAAGCGCTTGTGTCCCGCTGCAATATCCTGCTCGATCTGATCGACCAGAATCACCGAGTTGCGCATGATGATGCCGAACATCGCGATCACCCCGAGCATCGCGACGAAGCCGAATGGCTGACCGAACAGCAGCAGCGTAGCGACCACGCCGATCAGACCGAGCGGCGCGGTCAGCACGACCATCAGCACGCGCGCGAAACTTTGCAGCTGGATCATCAGGAGCGTCAGCACGGCGATGATCATGATCGGCATCTGCGCATTGATCGATGTTTGCCCCTTGCCGCTTTCCTCGACCGAGCCGCCGATTTCGATCCGGTAGCCAACCGGCAGCGTGGCGCGAATCGGGCCCAGTGCCTTATCGACCGCGTGGGTGACGTCGATCCCTTGCGCGCCCGGAGCGACGTCGGACTGCACCGTGATGGTGGGTTGCCGGTCGCGTTCCCAGATCACCCCGTATTCGAGGTCGTTGCGCAGATGACCGAGTGTGCCGAGCGGCACGGGGCCGTTTGGCGTCGGCATGGCCAGCGTGACGAGCTTCGACGGGTCGACGCGTTCCGCTTTGGGCGCGCGCAGATCGACGCTGATCAGCTTGTCGCGCTCGCGATACTGCGTAACGGTGTAGCCGGAGAGCGTCATGGCGAGGAAGCTCGAGATGTCTTCCGAGCTCACGCCGAGCTCACGGGCCTTCTTCTGATCGACCTCGAAGCGCACCGAGCGCTCGGCAGGCTCGTCCCAGTCGAACTGGACGTTGCGGGTGCCGCGATCGGCGCGCAGGGTTGCGGCAACGCGTTCGGCGATCGAGCGTACCGTGGCGATATCGTCGCCGCTCACGCGGAATTGCACCGGATAGCCGACCGGCGGCCCGTTCTCGAGGCGCGACAGGCGGGTGCGGATTGCCGGAAAATTGTTGCGCAATTCCGGTTCGAGCCATTGCGCGAGCTTCTCGCGATCCTTCACGGATTTCGCCGTGATCACGAACTGCGCGAAATTCGGTTGCGGCAATTGCTGGTCGAGCGGCAGATAGAAACGCGGCGCGCCGGTGCCGACGAAGTCCACCGTATGATCGATTTCCGGACGGCCCACCAGCGTTTTCTCCAGACGCTCCGCCTGGCGCAACGTTGCTTGGAAAGACGCGCCTTCCGGCAAGCGGACGTCCACCAGCAACTCGGGACGGTCCGAGCTCGGGAAGAACTGCTGCGGCACCAGCGTGAAGCCTGCCATCGCCAGAACGAACAGCATGACGGTAATGGCCAGCACGACGAAGCGCCGCTCGATGCACCAGCCGATCCAGCCACGCAGCCGCGTATAGAAACGCGTGTCGTAGATGTCGTGCTCGTGGTCCTCCGCTTCGTGTGCCTGGCGCTTGCGTTCCGGCAGCATGTGATAGCCGAGCAGCGGAATCAGCACCACGGCCGCGAGCCACGATGCGATCAGCGCGATCGCCGACACCTCGAAAATCGAACGGGTGTATTCACCGGTGCTCGACTTCGCCAACGCGATCGGCAGGAAACCGGACACAGTCACGAGCGTCCCGGTCAGCATCGGAAAGGCGGTGCTGGTGTAAGCAAACGCGGCGGCGCGCGTGCGGGTCCAGCCTTGCTCGAGTTTCACCGACATCATCTCGACCGCGATGATCGCGTCGTCCACCAATAGCCCCAAAGCAAGCACCAGCGTGCCCAGCGACACCTTGTGCAGCCCGATGTCGAACAGATACATGCACAGCGCCGTGACGGCCAGTACGACCGGTATCGAGATCACGACCACCATGCCGGTGCGCACGCCCAACGACAGCAGGCTGACCACCAACACGATCGCAATCGCCTCGGCGACGGCTTCGAGAAAATCGTCGACGGAACGGGCGACCGCGTTCGGCATGCTCGACACTTCGACCAGATGCAAGCCGGCGGGCAGGTAGCCGCGCAGATTGCCCATCTGCTGGTCGAGCGCTTTGCCCAGACGGATCACGTCGCCGCCCGGCTGCATCGTGATGCCGATGCCGAGCACCGCCTTGCCGCCCGAGCGCATTTGCGTGGCGACCGGATCGTCGTAACCGCGCTTGATGGTCGCGATGTCGCCGAGACGGAACGAGCGGTTGTTGATGCGGATCAGCGTGTCGGCGAGCGCATTGACGTCCTTGAACTGGCCGCTGGGGCGCACGAACACGCGGTCGTCGGTGGTGGTCAGCGTGCCCGCCGGCGAGATGCTGTTTTGCGAATTGATCGCCTGACCCAGTTGCTGCGGCGAGATGCCGAGGCGCGTGAGTTGCGTGTTGGTTATCTCGATGTAGATGTGCTGATCCGGATCGCCGAAGTAGTCGACTTTGCCGACACCCGGCACGCGCAGCAGCACCGTGCGCAACTGGTCGGCGTAATCGTGCAGTTGCGCGGCGGAAAAGCCGTCGCCTTCGAGGGTATAGATGTTGGTGTAGACGTCGCCGAATTCGTCGTTGAAGAACGGACCTTGAATGCCGGGTGGCAAGGTCGCCGCGATATCGCCGACTTTCTTGCGCACCTGATACCAGGTTTCGGGCACGTCCTTGACCGGCGCCGAGTCTTTCATCGAGAAAAACATTAGCGATTCACCGGGGCGCGAGTAACTGCGCACGAAATCGATGGCGGGCGTTTCCTGCAATTTCCGGCCGATGCGGTCGGTGACCTGTTCCTGAACCTGGCGCGCGGTCGCGCCGGGCCAGAAGGTGCGGATCACCATCACGCGGAACGTGAAGGGCGGGTCTTCGGATTGGGCGAGACGGGTATAGGCGAGAACGCCGAACGCGGTCGCGAGCGCGATCAGGAAGACAACTAGCGCCTGGTGGCGCAGCGCCCATGCGGACAGGTTGAAGCGTCCTTCTTCATGCGGGGTGCTCATGAAGCGAAGTCCTCGGGATGCAATGGCGGAATCACGTGGACTTTTTCGCCGGCGGTCACGGTATGCACGCCTTGCAGGACGACGCGTTCGCCTTCCTTGAGGCCCTGGCCGATCACGATGGTGCGTTCGTTATAGCGGGTGACCGTCACGCGGCGCAGTTCCAGCGTACCGACGCCTGACGTGGCGGCGCCCGGCGTACCGACGCCTGACGTACCGTCACCCGATGCGTTAGCCGCGGGACGCACGACCCACACGGCCGGCTGCGTGCCGTCGTGGAACAGGGCGGTGGCAGCGACGGTAAAGGAAGTGTTCGGGGTTGCGGCTGCCCGCGAAGACGAAGGCGCAGCGAGCGCGACGTCGGCGGTCATGCCGAGGCGCACGTCCGGGCCGGGATTCTCGAGCGTGAGCTTGGCGCGGTAGGTCCGGCTTTGCGGATCGGCGGCGGGCGACAGTTCGCGCACGCGCGCGGTAAAGCTGCGGCCCGGCAGCGCGGCCAGCGTGATCCTCGCGGTTTGCCCGATCGAGAGCGCGGCTAGCGCGCTTTCCGGCACGTCGCAGACCACGTCGATGTCGCCGCTCCATGCGAGGTTGTAGACGGCCTGGCCCGCGGACACGTTCTGCCCGGTGTCGGCCTGTTCGGCGGTGATCACGCCGGCGTGATCGGCAATGAGCGTGGTGTATTGCAACTGATCTTTCGACAACGCCGCCTGTTGCGCGGCCTGGTCGCGCTGTGCGGCGGCAGACGCGTAGGCATTGGTGGTCTGTTCAAGCTGGGCGGGCGCAATCAGGTTTTCTTTCGCCTGGGCCTGGTCGCGATCGAGTTGCTGCCTTGCATACACAAGGCTGTGTTGAGCGGCTTCCAGTTGGGCTTGCGCGCTGGCCGCATTCTTCTGCGCATCCGCGGGATCGAGCCGGGCGAGGATTTGCCCGTTCTTGACCACGTCGCCCAAACGAACGCGCCGCTCGATGATTTTGCCGCCGACGCGAAACGACAGCGGGGTGGAGTAGCGCGCCTGCACTTCGCCAGGCAGCGATGCAGCAGTCATCGCGCTGCCGTCCGTATGTACCGCGACGGCGACCACGGGGCGGGGCACGGGGGCGGCTGCTTCTTTCTTCGAGCACGCGGCGAGCGTGACGATACCGGCGAGCGCGAGCGCGAATGCCGCGCGGCGCAAATGCGCGGGACGGGCAGGCCGATGGAACTGCTGGCGCATCGCAGGCGATGCGGGAAGACCGGGACGCTTCACAATTACCCCAACTGGAGACAGCGAACGAACACGGCAAGCCGCAGCGGCCCGCCAGCGAAGACGCGCGGCCCGGAGCATGTGACTCATGCAACTGGCATACGCATCTGACTTCGAATGGATGAGTGCATTCTAATACACACCTGTATTTGAATGTTGAGGTGAATTGGAATTCTTTTCGGTGCTAGACTTGCGACCATGAAACGGCAACGACTTACTCGCGAGCAGAGCAAAGACCAGACGCGCCAGCGTCTGCTCGACGCTGGGCAGGCGATTTTTATGAAGAAAGGCTTTGTCGCGGCGAGTGTCGAAGACATCGCCGGGGCGGCGGGTTATACACGCGGTGCGTTCTATTCGAACTTCCGCAGCAAGAACGAGTTGTTCCTCGAACTACTGCGGCGCGACCACGAGGTCATGCAGGCGGGTTTGCATGCCATCTTTGAGGAGGCGGCCTCGCGCGAGGAGATGGAAGCGCGCGTGTTGCGCTACTACAGCAGCCTGCATCGCGAGAACAAGTGCTTCCTGATGTGGGTGGAGGCGAAGCTGCTCGCCGTGCGCGACGGCCGCTTCCGGATACGTTTTAACGCGTTCATGCACGAGAAACTCGAACAGTTGAGCGCGTACATTCGCGAATTCTCGGCGCGAGTCGGCACGCCGCTACCGCTGCCGGCGGAGACGCTGGCGATGGGCCTGATGGGATTGTGCGACGGCGTGCAGTTCTTCTACACGGTCGATCCGCAGAATGTGTCGGCGGAGGTGGCCGAAACGGTGCTGGCGGGATTTTTCGCGCGCGTGGTGTTTGGGCGCGACGCTTAAGTGACGCTTAAGCGTCGCTTAATCAGCGTTTGATCTGCGCCTGATCGACGGGCAATCGGCGCTGGGTCGACACCTGATTAGTCCGACGAATGCCAGACCAGAAGTATCCGAAGTATCGGCGAATCAGCTCGCCGGCAACTGCGCGCAGGCGTCCGCAACCGGCGTGGCGCAGACGAACGAATACTGCCCGCTGTAGCGCAGGACTTCTTCACCGACGTGAAGGACGACCTGGATCTGCGGGCACCGCTCGTAGGCGATGAACGCCGAACAAGCCGCTGCCGACCAGCAAACCAGTGAAAACGCGATTTTTTCGAGAAGCTGAAAACGATGTGGCATAGCGATAAATTCCTTTCGGCCGCTATGTTACCAGTATCTAAGGGTTTATACCTAGCTTATCTCCACAATAAGCCTCGCCATAGTGTCGCGAGCGCCTCGGAAACCTGACCGAATTGTCATCTTCGGGTCAGGGTTGGGACATGCTCCGATCGATACAATCGAATCGTTGGGCAAATCCGCGCGCGCCTTGTCGTGCGGGTCGACACAGGCGCCAGCATTGCGCCGGCCCCGCTCTACCGAGGCAGGAGTCGTCTCATGAATCAATTGCAGTCGATGCGCGTATTCGTCAAGGTCGCTGACCTCGGCAGTTTCGTCGGCGCGGCTGGCGCGCTGGATCTTTCCACCGCCGTCGTCACGCGCCATGTCGCGGATCTGGAAGCGCGTCTCGGCACGCGGCTGCTCAATCGCACGACGCGCCGTCTCTCGCTGACCGAGTCCGGCAGGACCTATCTGGAGCGCGTGCGCCCCATTCTCGACGACCTGGAAGGCGTCGAGCAGATGGTGGTGGCGCGCAATCACGAACCGGTCGGAACCTTGCGCATCGTCGCGCCGGTGGTGTTCGGGCTGCATAGCCTCGCGCCGGTGGTGCAGTCGTACGCGCAGCGTTATCCGGATGTGGTGCCCGACGTGACGCTGGCGGATCGCAACGTCGATCTGGTGGACGAGGGCTTCGATGTCGGGATCATGGTGGCGCGGCAGATGCGCAGCGCGAGCATCGTCACACGGCGTCTGACGACGGGTTACATGACGGTCTGCGCGACGCCCGCTTATCTCGAGCAGCACGGCACACCGGTGCATCCGGAAGATCTGTTGACGCACCCTTGCCTGAGCCGGCCTGCCGAGCAGGGCGGTGACGAGAAGGTATTTACCGGACCGCAGGGCGAAGTGCGGGTCAGGCCCACCAACGCGATTGCTGCGAACAACACCGAGATGCTGCGGCAGTTCGCGTTGCTCGGTATGGGCGTGGCGATTTTGCCGAGCTATCTGATTGGCCGGGATCTGGCGTCGGGGCGTCTGGTGCCGTTGCTCGGCGATTACCGGCTGCCGCAAATCGAAATCACGATCGCGTACCCCAGCCGCCTTCATTTGCCGGCTAAAGTGCGCACGTTTATCGACCACCTGGTCGCGCATTTCCAGCAGACCGACGAGCACACACGCGATCCGCGCGCCGCGCTGCCGCGGCGTGTCGTGAGCAGCTCGCCGGTCTATGCCGATGACCTGCCGGTGTCAGCCCTGCCAGGCGATACGGCCCGGCCGAAGCGCCCGACTTCGCGCGGGGGAATCGCGGCGGCGTCATCGCTTTGACGCGCGAGCGGCACGGGGCACCTGAAGCACGCCTACTCGCCGCGGCGGGCGCCTGTCTGGCTAGATCCACACATCGTTCGCCGCCGTGCGTTCGTTGCTTTCCTCACCGGTGTTCTTCACGCCGCGTGGCTCGATCAGCAGCAGCTTGACCTCGCGCTCGGCGTACGGTTTGTGCTCGGTGCCTTTGGGCACCACGAACATTTCTCCCGCCGAGAGCAGCACGGATCCATCGCGCATGTCGATGCGCAACTGTCCTTCGACCACGATAAACGTTTCGTCCGTGTCGGCATGCTCGTGCCAGATAAAGTCGCCTTCGATGCGCACCAGCTTGAACTGGTAATCGTTCATTTCCGCGACGACACGCGGTTGCCATTGGTCGTCGATGAGCTGCAGCTTTTCAGCAAAATTGATGGCGCGGTGAGGCGATTGAATCGTTGGATGACTGGACATCGAGGTGTTCCTCCTGAACGGTAGGTGTCAGACAGGAGCGTAGGGCGGGCGGCGCTATCGGGTCTTGTACGTTTGTGCGCGCGGCGGCGGCGCGGAAGGAGCGGCACCGCGCCGCCGCCGAACACCCTACGCCTCAATGTGGCTCGAACGCCGTCTTAACGCGTTGCGCGCGCCGAAGGTCCCAGCATCCTGAGCCAATGTGCCGGCGCCACGCCCCATGCGCGCTTGAAGTGCCGGGTCATATGGCTCTGGTCGGTAAAGCCGGCCGCCGCCGCTGCAGCGGCCAGCGGTACGCCCTGAACCGCCAGACGGCGCACGAGATCGAGGCGGCGCATGCTCAGATAACGGTGCGGGCTCGTGCCAAACAGCGCACGAAAATCCCGCGACAAACTCCAGCGGTCACGGCCAGCAGCAGCCGCCAGTTCGTCGAGCGTCACTGCGCTGTCGAGCGAGCCGAGCATATACTCGCGCGCCCGCTCCGCCGCGCGGTAATCCACCGGCCGGCGCGTGGGCGCCGCACCGGCCACGGCATCGAGCGCGATCGCGAGATCGTAGAGCGCATCGTCCTGTTCGAGCGAATCGATAGCGCAATCCATGGCGCGCAGCAGGCTCTCGGTCGCAGCAAAGAGACGCGGGTCCCGCGACAAGCCGCCTTTGACGAACGGCAGAGGTTTGCCGCCGAGCGCCTGCTGGAACAGCGCCGGGTCGACGTAGATCATCCGGTAATGAAAACCGTCGCCGGTGCCTGCCTGGCCGTCGTGCGGCTCATCGGGATGCAGCACCATCGTGCCGCCCGGCAGACTGTTGCACGTGCTGCCGCGGTAGTGAAAGCTCTGCACGCCCGCGAGCGTGCGGCCTATCGCATAGGTATCGTGCCGGTGCATCGCATAACCGGCGTGATGGAAGAAGGCTTCGATTCGCTCGATGCCGTTCGTGTCGCCCGAATGCGGCGAGCGATAGATCCAGTCGGCGGAGGGTTTTGGGGTGGACTGCGGGTCGGACTTTGGGTTACCCGGAGCGGACGCAAGCCATCCGGCCAAATCAGGCGAATCAGGTGGGTCTGGCGAACCAGGCATTGCGATCGGCCGTCCGCTCATGCTCCCAGGCCCGGCCCAAAGTTGCCGCCGATCAGGCGCGTCACCGACGCCACGTCGGCATAATCCTGCTCCGGCAAACCGTCGAGCATCGACAGCACTTCATTGCTCGCGCCGGCTTCGCGCGCGGCGTCGACCAGCGCGTCCTTGTAAGTCGGGAAACGGACTTCGCGCAGAACGTCGGCGATCTGCAGATCAATCGATTCGTCCGGAATAGCCGATGCGGTCATGCAGATGCTCCCAAGGGGCTGTTTTCAGGTTTGCAAATGTTCGTTCTGGCCCGAGAAGCTGCGCTCGAGATGCCGCGACTTGGGCAGCGCGATGAATTGCCATTGTTGCGGCCGATTGTCGTCCGTGACGGCAACATCCGGCGCCGGCGGCGCGACGGGTGCGGCGTCGGCGCGTTCGGCAAGGGTATTGGCGGACGTGCCGTCGGGCGCGGTGTGAACCGGCGCGGCGAAGCACGAAGCTGACAGCGTCACCATGGTCAACAGCGTCGAGGTTTTCATCGCCCGACCTCCTAAGCTCATGCGGCGCTAACGGTGAAGCACGCGCCGTGCCGTCCCCGCGTCGAAAGGAGGGCACAACCCATACGTGGCTCTGCATCATGCGAGCGGCATGCACCTACCATCTTAGATGGCAAACGGCTGCGGCGCGCGCGCAAAATAGACAAAACCGAATTGTAGATTTCACATGATGGCAGGAAAAAGGCAGCGTCGTCGCGAACGACCGTTTCGCGCCAATGTTGCGCTGCAATAAATCGCAAGCGGGCGGCACGTAGGTCGCAGTCAGGTCACAAGCAAGTCACAAACAGGCAACACGCAGGCAACACGCAGGCGGCAAGCGGCCGCCAGCCAACAAGCGCGCCCCGTCTAGCGCAGCACCTCGAAGCGGGTCCACGGCCACGACGGCCGGTCGCGCATGTAACCGTTGAGCCAGTTCCACTGCGGATGGCGCTTCATGAACGCCTGGGCGTCGAACGGCCGCCCGCACGGATGTCCCCAGCGCGCGGTGAAGGCCATTGCACGCGCCATGTCGCTGTCGACCACTTTGCCGTCGTTGGCGCCCCACGGATTGAACGGCCCGTGGTCGGTGCCGCCGAAGCGCGCGTCGTCCAGTTCCAGATGCCCGCAGATGGTGCGCGAGCAGGGGTTGTCGTTGCGATCGAGATAGACGTCGTGGTGATCGGCGATCATCTCTTTCGCGAGTTCGGCGTCGATCTTGCCGTGATGCATTTCTTCGAGCTGCATGAAGCGCAGGCGGCGCGCGCCGTTCTTGCGTACGTCCGTATAGTCTTCGCCTTCGCCGATGCATTCCTGGTTGCGGATCTTCAGATCGGTCGCGGTGTTGTAGCCGCTATAGAAGCCGTTTTTCGTGCTCTCGAAACCGGAATAGTGCAGTCCCAGTTCGTAGCGCGCGATCTCGCCGGTCTTTGTGTCGCCGAGCAGCCAACTGTTCGCATAGCCGCCGTTATTGGCGACCGCGAACATCTCGCACCATTCGCCGATGTCGTTGGCATATTGCGACGCGCGCCGCGAGCGGTAGAACTCCGGCGCGCCGGCCGCGTTGTAGCCGACGAAGTTGGAGATGGTGGTTTCAGTGACCATCAGGCCGGCCTGGGTGACCCAGAAATCCGTGAGGCTGGAGATGCAGCCCGGCAAGCCCTGCATCAGGATGCGGTTGCCGCGATCCGGCACGATGTCGAACACCACATTGAATGCGTCGCCCGCGGCGTAGCGGTCCCACGAGTTATGCGCCATGACGATGCGCCCGTCGCGGGTGGCATTGCCGGTGGCGATGAACGCGCTGCAATGATGGCCGCGGCGTCCGCGCCACGGCTTCACGCCGAGCTGCGGCTGCTGGGCCGCCGCATGGCTCGGCCACCAGCTTTGCAGCAGATCCATGTAGCCGTTCCAGGCCAGCACTTCGGCGAACGGCAATTTGGCGCCGTCGGCGATGCCCTGGATTTCGTCGGCGAATTCGGTGTCGAGTTTGTTGGCGAACTGGGATACGGCGGCCTCGACGAAGGTATCGAAATCTTCGCCGGTGTCCCATTTCGCCAGGTAGCGGGCGGTGCGGATCGCGTTCTGGATTTCAGTGGCGAGCAACTGGCCGTGCTGCTCACCGCGATCGTATGGCTCGCCTTCGATATGCAGAAAAATCCAGCCGGACTGATCACGGCGTACGGCGTCGAGGGACGGTTCGCTCATCTTCGCTCCGATCGAAGGGCGGGCGTTCAGGCGCCCGTCTTGGCGTAACGCGCACTGCGTGCAAAGCGCGGCAGCGGTTTCCCCATTGTAGAGAATCCGCTGTGCTTTGCACGGACGCGCAGCCTAGCGTGTCGGATTCATACGGAAGTACGCATCGAGCAGCGAAGTCTTGTACACCACCCCCGCCAGCTTCGGATCCGCCGTGCTTTCGACCACCGGCAAGCGTTCCCCCTGAAACGCCATGAAGTGCTGCAGCGCGACGCCGAGCGGCATATCCGGCGTCAGCACGTCGAAATGCGGCTGCAGATAATCCGCGGCGGTTTTCGCGGCGGTGTCGCTTTTATCGAGCAGATCAGAGGTGATGTCCTTGAGCGCGACCACGCCCAGAAACGCGCCGGATTCGTTGGCGACATACAGATACTTCACCGGATATTCGAGGAACACGCGCGTCATGTCTTGCACGCTCGCGTTCGGCGGCACGACGGTTTCGGCGGGCCGGATCAGCTCGCGCATCTGGGTCGCGCGCAGACGCGTGCGCTCCAGTTCCTCCTGATTGCGGCGCAGCGTGATTTCGTACATCGACGTTTTGCCGATCGCGCGCGACACGAAGTACGCGACCACGCATGACAGCATCAGCGGCAGCACCACCTGATAGCTGAGCGTCATTTCGAAGATCATCAGGATCGCCATCAGCGGCGCCTGCGTGGCGCCGGCCAGAAACGCGCCCATGCCGACCATCGCGTAAGCGAATGGCGCCGAAGTACTGTGCGGCCACAACGCATGCATGCCGAGGCCGAACAGCGAGCCGACCACCGCGCCGACGAACAGCGTCGGCGTGAAGACCCCGCCGATCGCGCCCGAACCCACGGTCGCCGAGGTCGCGACGATCTTGAACACCAGCACGAGGACGAGCGCGGACCACGTCCACGGCGAATGCAGAATGGAATTGACGACGCTGTAGCCGTTGCCCCATACCTCAGGCGTCCACACGGACAGAATGCCGACGACGAGGCCGCCCAACGCCAGCCGGATGGGCAGCGGCACGGGCAGTTTGCGGAAGTTGGCTTTCGAGAAGTCCATCAGCCGCAGAAACTGTGGCGCGGCTGCTCCGCACAGCAGCCCAAGCCCGACGAACAACAGCACTTCGGCGCCCGCCACCGGCGGAAACACCGGCATTTCGTAGGGCGGCTTGTAGCTGGTGAACTCGCGCATGGTGATATTGGCGACCACCGCCGAGACCACCACCGGGCCGAAGCTTTCCATCACGATCGAGCCGAGCACGATTTCCGTGACGAAAAACGCACCGGCAATCGGCGCGCTGTACGCGGCGGTAATCCCGGCCGCCGCGCCGCAGGCGACGAGCAGGCGCAGGCGTGGCGGATCGAAATGCACCCAGCGGCCGATCAGCGACGCGGCCAGCGCCGCCAGTTGCACCATCGGCCCTTCGCGGCCGATCGAGCCGCCGCTCGAAATCGTGAACAGCGACGACACGCTGCGCCAGAAGCTCAGCTTGACCGGCACCACGCCGTCACCGATCGCGACGGCTTCCATGTAGTCGATGTGATTGCATTTGTCGACGTGACGTTGCGCGACCAGCAGAAAGAAGCCGGCGATCAGGCCGCCTGCGGCGGGCAGCCATATGCGCACTGTCCATGGCAGGCTGCGCGCCATTTCGACGAAACTGCCCGACTTGCCGACCGTCGCGAGTTGCAGCAGCGCGATGCCCTCGCGAAAGGCAATCGTCGCGAACGCGCCCGCCACGCCGACCACCACCGACCAGACCAGCATCGTATGGGCGTCGGACAGACGGAACAGGGTCTGGGCGCGGGTGCGCAGCTTCAGCAGGAATGAAAGCACGTCGGCGGGAAAGGGTGTGATGGGTGGATGGAATGCGCGTACGGTAACAGCATTGCGCCCGCTGGCGGAAGCGGGCGCAATGTGCCGGGTTCGCGACGGCGCGTGGCGTGGCTCAAGCCGCCGCCTTGTCGAGTTCCGGGTAGTGCCGGAAGATGCAGGCTTCGTTATGCGCGATGCGCCGTTCGGACTGCAGATAAGCGGCGATGTTCGGCCGCTCGATCACGGCGTCGTGCAACGCCGCGAGGCGCGGATAGTGTTCGCCGAACCGCTTGAGCGCGCGCGGAAACGCGTACAGCAGGCCGTCGATCAGTTGGAACATCGACAGGTCCACATAAGTGAGCGCGTCGCCCACCATGAACGTGTCGCCGGCCGGGTTCTGTTTCAGCACGCGCTCGAAGTACTTCATGAACTTCGGAATCCGGTTGTCGATGAAGTCATGCGCGCGCACTTTGGCGGCGTCTTTCTGGTCTTCGTAATACAACGCGCTGGCGAGCGGATGATGCGTGTCGTGCGCTTCGGTCACCATATCGGCGATCGTCAGTTGCAGGCCGTTGGCGACGTAGCGCAAGCTTTCGTTTGACGGCGCGAGCCCGAGCCTCGGGCCAAGGTAGAACAGGATGTTGGCGGTCTGCGCGATCACCAGATCGCCGTCTTTCAGAAACGGCGGCGCGAACGGCGGATAGGGCTCGTCCTTACTCTTCATGATCGCCATCATCGCGTTTGTGCCGAGGCCGTCCGACGGTTCGCCACGCGCCACTTCCACATAGTCCGCGCCGGCTTCTTCCAGTGCCAGCCGCACGAATTCTCCGCGGCCTTGCAGGCCGTCCCAGTAGTAAAGTTCCAGGCTCATCGATCAGTCCTCATTCCAGTTGCATGAACGGGTTGCATACGCTGACAGCGTCCGCAACCAGTATGCCGCGCATGCGTGACGGATGGTTCGCCTGAACGCACAAAACCCCGCACGCGGCGGGGTTGGCGAGGAGGCGAGGGCAGTCTAGCCGAGCAGGTGCTGGACGGCCCATGTAATACCCAATCCGCCGGCAATCAACCACACGTACAGGATGAAGCCGGTGGTCAAAGCGCGCGGGCCTGCCTGGCGGATCTGCGCAATGCGGGTTTCGATACCGAGCGCGGTCATGGCCATGGTGAGCGCGAAGGTGTCGAGCATGTTCAGTGTGCCGGTCGCGCTTTCGGGCAGCACGTGCAGCGAGTTGATCACGACGAAGGCCAGGAAGCCGAGCGCGAACCAGGGAATCGCCATCTTGCGCGGCGCGTGTTGCTTGCCGTCTGTAGCCGTTCCGGTGGCAGCCGCGTGGCGTGCCGGGCGGTTCACCCACATGCCGATCACCAGCAGAACCGGCACCAGCAGCATCACGCGGGTCATCTTGACGATGGTCGCGATATGGGTTGCCTCCGGGCTCACATTGCTGGCCGCGCCGACCACCTGCGCCACTTCGTGAATCGTGCCGCCGAAGAACAGGCCCGCGCCAACCGTGTCGAGATGCAACCAGCCCGCCTTGAACAGCACCGGGTACAGGAACATCGAGAGCGTGCCGAACAACACCACGCTGCCCACGGCCATCGCGCTCTTGTGCGGCTTGGATTGCAGTGTCGACTCGAATGCGAGCACGGCAGCCGCACCGCAGATCGCGCTGCCCGCAGCCGTGAGCAGTGCCGTGTCGCGGTCGAGTTTCATGATCTTCATGCCGGCCCACGTGCCGATCGCCAACGTACTGACGACGACCAGCACCGATTCGGCGAGGCCCGGCAAGCCGACCTGAGCGATTTCCTGCAGGCTGACGCGCAAGCCGAAAAACGCCACGGCGATGCGCAGGAGTTTGCGCGCCGAGAAGTTGACCCCGGCCGCCCAGCTTTCAGGCATGCCGTCGCGCAGTGCGTTGCCGTAAATCGCGCCCGCCACAATGCCGACGATCAGCGGGCTCAAACCCAGCCCGGCAATGGCCGGGATCGCCGCGATGCGGGTGACGGCGGCGGCAAACAGGGCCACGAAGAGAATGCCGTTGAGCTGGCCGCGGGTGGAGGACGGTCCGGCGGGTGTTGCAGCAGCGGTGAGATGAGCGGTGGACATGGCGTAATGCCTTCCTATGACTGTTCTGATTCGATAGCTGCAATCCTAAATTAGATATATCGATATGAAAAATCGTGATTTAGAATGTAAAGTATCAGTTGTGCGGATACTTTGACGATCATGACCCCGGATCAACTTATAACGTTTGCCGCCGTTGCGGAACATCGCAATATCAGCCGGGCGGCTGTGGCGCTGCATTTATCGCAGCCGGCCGTGTCCGGACAACTGCGACAGCTACAGGACGAATTCGGCGAGCCGCTTTACTTGCGCGATGGGCGCGGCGTGCGTCTCACGCCGGCGGGCGAGCAACTCGCCAGCTATGCGATCCGGCTACGCGATACGTGGCGGCAGGCGCATGCGTATCGCGACGCGCTGCGCGGCCTCGAGCAGGGCACCTTGCGGATCGGCGCCAGCACCACGCCGGCGAGCTACCTGCTGCCTTATCTGATCGCGGACTTTCATCGCCGCTATCCCGACGTGACGCTGCATACCGCCGACGGCAACACCACCGAAATCGTCAGCGCGCTCGGTTCGGTGGATATCGCGATGATCGAGGGGCCGGTCGGCGAGGATTTGCCGCCGGACACCGCGGTGCATGCGTGGCGCGAAGACGAGATCGTCGCGATCATGCCGCGCACGCATCCGCTGGCGGAGGCGATCGGTTCTCGTATGGCCGACGGCGCGGGCATCGACGGCGGGCGGGCGGAGCTGGCGGCATTCGGCCCTCATCCGCTGGTGTTGCGCGAAGCCGGGTCGGGCGTGCGGCAGATCGTCGAGCGCGCCTTTGCCAGAGCGGGCGTGCCGATGCGCGTGGCGCTGGAGATTGCCGGGGTCGAGGGCGTCAAGGAAGCCGTGCGCGCGGGGATGGGCATCGGTTTCGTCTCGGCGATGTCGATGCGGCATGAGGACGGCGCGTTGTGCCGGTTCTCGCTGGGTCCCGAGCCGCTGGCGCGGCGCCTGTCGATCCTCGTGCCTCATGCGAGCGCCCCGTCGCGCGTGGTTGAGCAGTTCCTCGCGCTGTGCCTCGCGGATGGCGCCTGATCTACCTGGCCTGGGGATTTCCACTATGGTGCATGACGGCGCGTCCGGCGCACTATTCGGGCATAGCAAGCGCCTCGGCGCTTTTTTTCGAAACGTATTTGGAACCGGTTCCAAATGCCGATCGAAGGCTGATATGACATAGATTTGAGTAAATTCGACATGACTGATGCAGTTGACGTGGTGATTGTCGCAAGTGCCTTCGGGATGGACGCGGTCCGTAAGGACGGTCATCTGAAGTGGGCCGAAGTGAGCAGACAGGCGGGCGCGGCGGCCTTCGAAGTGCGCCGCGAACTGTTCGCGAACGAAGCCGACGCTGCTCCGCAAGCATTGAGCGCGCTGGGCAAGTCGATTACCGGACTTGGTTTGTGGTCGGTGTATTCGACCCCGGCGTCGCTGTACACGTCAGATGGACGGCTCGACACCGGCGCGCTGCTTCTCGCGCTCGACGAAGCCACGGCGTTCGGCGCGCGCTTCGTGAAGCTGCAACTCGGTGGCTTCGCTTCGGAGGCTCATGGCGCGGAGATTGCCGGGCACCTGCGCGGCACGAACGTGCGGCTCGTCGTCGAGAACGGTCAGTTGGCCGAGGGCGGCTCGCTCGCGCAGTTCATTGGCCTGTTCGACGCGCTCGCGCGTGAAGGCCACGCCGGGAGTTTCGGCATGACCTTCGACATCGGTAACTGGGCATGGCGCGATGTCGCGCCGCTCGATGCCGCGGGCCCGCTGGCCGCCCACGTCGAATACATCCATTGCAAGACGGCGGTGGGTGAGGGCGCACGGCGCTTTCCCGCCGCGCCTGCGGCCGGCGACACGCAGTTCGCCGCGGTGCTCGACAAGCTGCCGCGCCACGTGCCGCGCGGCATTGAATTTCCGTTCGATGCGAACCGTATCGACGCGGACGCTGCGCACTATGTCGCGTGGCTGGCCGCCGCGTAAGCGGTGCGCAGGACCTGAGAGAAGCGTGGTAGCGAAAACACGGCAGCAAGCGGGCAGCAAGCGGGCAGCAAGCGGCAACACGCAGGAGCGAAGCATGAGCAACACAAGCGCAGCACTCGATGTCATTACCTACGGCGAAGCGATGGCCATGTTCGTGGCCGCCGAAACCGGCGCGCTGGCCAGCGTCGGGCAATTCACCAAGCGCGTCGCGGGCGCCGACCTGAATGTGGCGATCGGCCTGTCGCGACTGGGTTTCAAGGTGGGCTGGATGAGCCGGGTCGGCAACGATTCGTTCGGCCAGTACGTGCGCGACACGCTGACGAAAGAAGGCATTGACCAGCGCTGCGTCACCACCGACGAGCGCTACCCGACCGGTTTCCAGTTGAAGTCGAAGAACGACGACGGCAGCGATCCGGCGGTCGAGTATTTCCGCAAAGGGTCGGCGGCGAGTCACCTGTCATTGGCCGACTACGCGGCCGATTACGTGCTGTCGGCGCGTCACCTTCACCTGACGGGCGTGGCGCCGGCCATTTCGGCGAGTTCGTGCGAACTGGCTTTCCATCTGGCGCGAGAAATGCGTGCAGCAGGTAAGACGATCTCGTTCGACCCGAATCTGCGTCCGACGCTGTGGCCCTCGCGCGCCGCGATGGTCGAACGGTTGAATGCGCTTGCCGCGCTGGCCGACTGGGTATTGCCCGGCATCGGCGAAGGAGAAATCCTGACCGGCTATACGCAAGCGGAAGACATTGCAAAGTTTTATCTCGATCAGGGCGCGCGTGGCGTGATCATCAAGCTCGGCGCAGAAGGCGCGTACTTTCGCACCGCCGACGATGCCGCCGTGATCGCCGGCCAGCCGGTCGCCAAGGTCGTGGACACGGTGGGCGCGGGCGATGGTTTCGCGGTCGGCGTGGTCAGCGCGCTGCTTGAGGGCAAGGCGCTGCCGCAAGCGGTTGCGCGCGGCAACCGGATCGGCGCGCTGGCGATCCAGGTGATCGGCGATTCGGAAGGACTGCCGAGCCGCGCCGAACTGGACGCGCTCGAACTGGCCGACGCGCCCAGCGTCGCCAGTGCGGCGTGAGCGCGGGGGAGCCGGGAGCGTGTCGCATCTGGCGCATCCCGAGCTGTCCGGTAATAGCCGGCTCGATAACAGCAAGAGCGCTTAAGAGCGCCCATGACCGTCCGTCATTGCTTCGGGAAGCCGTAAGCAACTAACTGCATGGGACCAGAGTAAGCGCTAAAGCGCTAACTCTGGTCGACCGCAACTGCATGGGACCAGAGTAAGCGCTAAAGCGCTAACTCTGGTCGACAAAGGAGACTTCCATGACCTCATCATCGCTTGCGATTCGCCGTTGGTGGACGATCATGCCGATCGTATTCATCACGTACAGCCTGGCCTACCTCGACCGCGCGAACTTCGGTTTCGCGTCGGCCGCCGGCATCAACCAGGATCTCGGCATTAGCAAAGGACTCTCGTCGCTGATCGGCGCGTTGTTCTTTCTCGGTTATTTCTTCTTTCAGATTCCCGGCGCGATTTACGCGGAACGCCGCAGCGTCAAAAAGCTCGTGTTCTGGAGTCTGGTCCTGTGGGGCGGATGCGCGGCATTGACCGGCATGGTCAGCAATATCCCCTCGCTGATGGTGATCCGCTTCGTGCTCGGCGTGGTCGAAGCCGCGGTGATGCCGGCAATGCTGATTTTCATCAGCAACTGGTTCACGAAGAGCGAGCGCTCGCGGGCCAACACCTTCCTGATTCTCGGCAATCCGGTGACGGTGCTGTGGATGTCGGTGGTATCGGGCTATCTGGTGCACTCGTTCGGCTGGCGCCATATGTTCATCGCCGAAGGCGCACCCGCGATTATCTGGGCGGTGTGCTGGTGGTTCATCGTGCAGGACAAGCCGCAGCAGGTCTCGTGGCTCACGCAGCAGCAAAAGGACGACCTCGCCGAAACCTTGCGCGCCGAACAGGCCGCCATCAAACCGGTGCGCAATTACAGCGAAGCATTTCGCACGCCCGCGGTCATCAAGCTGTGCGCACAGTATTTTTGCTGGAGCATCGGCGTGTACGGTTTCGTGCTGTGGCTGCCGTCGATCCTGAAGAACGGTTCGACGCTCGGCATGGTCGAAACCGGCTGGCTCTCGGCGCTGCCGTATCTGGCGGCCACGATCGCGATGCTTGCGGCTTCGTGGGCATCGGATAAACTCAACCGCCGCAAAGTGTTCGTGTGGCCGTTCCTGCTGGTCGGCGCGATTGCGTTCGCCGCGTCGTATGCGCTCGGCTCCACGCACTTCTGGATTTCGTATGCGCTGCTGGTGATCGCCGGCGGTGCGATGTATGCGCCGTACGGGCCGTTCTTCGCGATCGTGCCGGAGTTGCTGCCGAAGAACGTTGCGGGCGGCGCGATGGCGCTGATCAACAGCATGGGTGCGCTCGGTTCGTTCGTCGGCTCATACGTGGTCGGCTATCTGAATGGCGCGACCGGTTCGCCCGCGGCGTCGTATGCGTTCATGAGCGTGGCCTTGATTGCCGCGGTGATTCTGACGTTGATCGTCAAGCCGCAGCCGCAGGCACAGCCACTGAATCAGACCGGCAAGCTCGCTACACCGTTGCAAGGAAAATAGGCAGATGAAGAAGATCGTCGCATGGAAGTCGTTGCCCGAGGATGTGCTCGCGTATCTGCAGCAGCATGCGCAGGTCGTGCAGGTCGACCCTGCGCAGCACGACACGTTTGTCGCCGCGTTGAAGGATGCCGACGGCGGCATCGGTTCGAGCGTGAAAATCACGCCGGCGATGCTCGAAGGCGCGAGCCGGTTGAAGGCGTTGTCGACCATCTCGGTGGGCTATGACCAGTTCGATGTGGCCGACCTCACGCGCCGCGGCATCGTGCTTGCGCATACGCCGGACGTGTTGACCGAATCGACCGCCGATACGGTGTTCTCGCTGATCCTCGCATCGGCGCGGCGCGTGGTCGAACTGGCGGAGTGGGTGAAGGCGGGGCAGTGGAAGCACAGCATCGGCCCCGCCCATTTTGGCGTCGATGTGCAGGGCAAGACACTCGGTATCGTCGGGCTGGGACGGATCGGCGGCGCGGTCGCGCGGCGTGCGGCGCTCGGCTTCAACATGAAGGTGCTGTACACGAACCGCAGCGCGAATGCGCAGGCGGAACAGGCGTACGGCGCACGCCGTGTCGAGTTGGCGGAGTTGCTTGCGACCTCCGATTTCGTGTGCCTGCAGGTGCCGCTCACGCCCGAGACGAAGCACATGATCGGCGCAGCCGAACTGAAGTCGATGAAGAAGAGTGCGATCCTGATCAACGCTTCGCGCGGCGCCACGGTCGATGAACAGGCGTTGATCGAAGCCCTGCAAAACGGCACGATTCACGGCGCGGGTCTGGACGTGTTCGAGACCGAGCCGTTGCCGGCCGATTCGCCGCTGCTGAAAATGGCGAACGTGGTCGCGCTGCCGCATATCGGTTCGGCGACGCACGAGACCCGTCATGCGATGGCGCGTAATGCGGCGGAAAACCTCGTCGCGGCGCTCGCGGGTACGCTCGCGACCAACATCGTCAACCGCGACGTATTGAAGTAATGAATACGACGCCCCTTGCCGCCACGCGCCGCGCGACGATTACCGACGTCGCGCGTGAAGCCGGCACCGGCAAGACCAGCATCTCGCGCTATCTGAATGGCGAGATGAGCGTGCTGTCGCCGGAATTGCGCGCGCGCATCGAGGCGGCCATCGAACGTCTCGACTATCAGCCGAACCAGATGGCACGTGGCCTCAAGCGTGGCCGTAACCGTCTTATCGGCATGCTGCTCGCGGATCTGACCAACCCGTACAGCGTCGAAGTGCTGCAAGGCGTGGAAGCCGCTTGCCAGGCGCTCGGGCTGATGCCGCTGATCTGCCACGCCGCCAACGAAGTCGAAATGGAGCGGCGCTATCTGCAACTGCTCACCACGTATCGTGTGGAAGGCGTGATTGTCAACGCGCTCGGCGTGCGCGAGGAAACCCTGCGGCCGGTGGGCGGTGGGGGAATTCCGGCGGTGCTGGTCGACCGTTCGGTGGAGGGGCTCGTCGCCGATATGGTCGGGCTGGACAACCGGGCGGCCGCGGAGCTCGGCACGCGGCACCTGCTTGAGCGCGGTTTCGACGATATCTGGTTTGTCGTGCAGCCCTTCGAGCAGGTCAGTTCGCGGCAACTGCGTGAGGCGGCTTTTCGCGAGGTGATGCGCGGTGTGACTGGCAAGGACGAAGGCGGCAAGGGCGGCGCGCGTGGGCATACGCTGGTGCTGAATCTTGCCGACCCGGAAGCCGTCGAGCATGCCCTCGCCGAACTGGACCGCGCAATCGATGCGGCTGGCAGATCCGACGGGGCCGTGGCCAACGCTATCGATAACGCCATAGTTAACGCCTCAAGCAGCAGCGTCGGCAAACCCGCCCGCATCGCGTTGTTCGCGGCCAACGCGCCGGTCGCGCTGTGCCTCGCCCTCCATCTGAAAGCGCGCTATGGCGCGGATTGGCAGGCGCGCGTGGCGCTGCTGTCGATCGACGATCCCGAATGGGCCGAATTGACCGGCATCACCACGATCCGTCAGCCGACCTACGAGATCGGCTATCGCGCCGTCGAGTTCCTTCATGAGCGCATCGAAGGGGTTCAAACCACCGCGCGCGACTGTCTTCTGCCGGGCGAATTGATCGTGCGTGCGTCAACTTCGCGCTGATCTGCGATCATTCGGGCTGCGGCGCGCAGCGGGTGCGGGCCGGTCATCGCAAGGAAACTCATGGTTGTTGCACCGCTTACCCTCTCGAGCCTCACCGTTGCGACCCTGTTCGTCGCAGCCTTACCGTTCCTGATCTATCGCCGTTTGCGTCGGCCGCTCGCGCTGAAACCCCGTGACGCGATCACCGGCATCGCCATCTTCGCGCTGTTCGCGATGGTGATCGAGCGCGCGCTGAACGACTACGTGCTCCATCGGAACGAAGCGACCGCCACCTTTCTGTCCAATCCGCTGGCCTTCGTGGTGTATGGCGCGCTGGTGGCGGGCGTGTGCGAAGAAGTGGGGCGTTTCATTGGGATGCGTCTGTTGCTCAAGCGCGCCGCGGCGAGGTCCGCGTCTGCCGCAAACACGGGTGACGGCACCGCGCTGACCTATGGCCTCGGCCACGGTGGCGCGGAGGCCTGGCTGGTCGGCGTGCTGGTGCAGATTCAGTGGATCCTGTTCGCTATTTTCGAAAATCGCGGCGAACTGGACGGTTATCTGAGCAATCTGCCGACCGACTCGGTGATGCGCATCCACCTGATCCTCGCCAGCCTGACGCCGCAGACGGCGGGCATTTTCGCGCTCGAACGGGTGGCTGCGCTGGTGTTCCAGATCGGTTTGTCGGTGCTGATGTGGCGCGGCCTGCAGGCGGGCTGGCGTGGCATCCTGCCGCTCGCGATTCTGTTGCATGCGTTGGTCGACGTGCCGGCTGCATTGTTCCAGGCGCAACTCGTGCCGCTCGCCGCCGTGGACGGGGTGTACGCGCTGGGAGCGCTGATTGTTGCGGGCCTGCTGTTCAGAGTGTTCCGCCGCCCGGCGGTTGCCGCGTGAAGCAGCTCGCGTGAGCCGGCTGTTACACACTCCCTTCGCGATTCATTAACTTCCGGCGTACCCTTGCGGTACGCCGTTCAGGCTCATCCTTTCGGCACATCTCATGGAAGAAGCTTACCAATACGACTGCGCGAATCCCGAGTTCGAGGAATTGGCGCGCGTCATCAGCGATCTGTTTCCGGAGCAGACACAGTTCATCCAGCGTGCGGGCGAAGACGGCACGCCGACCCTGGCGATTCACTGGGTTGCCATGCGTTTCGGCGCAACTGCGCGCCGCATCGTGATGACCGTGGTGATTGCACCGACGGCGCTGGCGCGTTATCGCGCGTTGCCGGCACGGCTGCGTGGCCGGAGTTTCGCCGTGTTGCGGGCGTATGTCGAAGCGAGCCTCGGCTCGCTCGAAGAACAGTATGCGAACGGCGAAGCGGTGGCGCGCGATGTGACGGTGGATCTCGGCGACGAGTTTGCCTGAAATGGTCGACTCAAGTCGCCCGGATCATGCGCCGGCGGGCGGCCCCGAGTGCGCGAGGCTTGCCGCGCTCAGTTTGCCGCAAACTCAATCGGCGAGCCGATAGACCTTCGCGAAGCGTGCGGCCTGCACCACACCGTAATCACCCGGCGCGTATTGCATGATCCAGTCGCCGGCGGCGCCGTGCAGCACATCGCCGCCGCTTGCCGAGCGGGCTAGCGAAAACGCTTCGTTCATCTGTTTAGCCAGCACGACGGCCGGCCGGTTGCGGTATGCGCCCGGTTCGCCGTGGGCGAGGGCGGCGTCTTGCGGCAGGTACTTGGCATCGAAGCGGTCGCGCGAGACGACCCAGCGCTCGCCGGTCGAGCCGGTGATCAGCGCGTCGCCCGGAGCGTAGCGGTTCGGGCCTTCGAGGCTCATCAGTTCGCCTGCGGCAGCGGCGAACTCGACGCTCACGGTTTCGTTCTTGACGACGCGCTGGGCGTCGGCATCGTTATTCAGATCGAGATTTTTGAGTTCGGTCATCAAGCGAATGAGTGTAGAGAGATTGACAGCCGCGCCGGGACTTTGCGTCTCGACGCCACTTACTCGCAATCATGCCAGATGCGTTTGAAGATCGGCTTCTTTTGCCGTGGCGAGCGGCCGGGCTGTTCTCGAAGGCGAAAGAACTGAGCGCACGGCGCGCAAACACGCGCCGTGCGCACCCAGCCTCGCCTGCGGTGAAGCTGCTCAGTGACGTTGCTCAGTGACGTCACTTAATGAAGCGCTGAGGGCTTCACACTAGCCTCACTCAGCCGCCGCCGGCGCCTTTTTGGCACCCTTGCCATGGTGACGGCCGCCGCTTTCAGGGCCGCCCTGGTGGAACGTCGCGTCGGCCAGCTTCTTCTGTTCCGGCGAGAAGCTGTTGTACAGCGGATCGAACGCGTCGACCAGTTTCTTCATGCCGTCAGCATGGGCTTGGGCGATCGTCGCATATTGCTTCATGTCGTCGAGCGCGGACAGGTTCGTGGCGGCCTTGCGCTGCTGGAACAACTGCCCCATCGTCTGGCCGTTGTTGCGCATGACGTCGGCAAAAGCGTTCCACTGGGTTTCCTGCTCCGGCGTGATCTTCAGCTTGGTGTGCAGGAACGTGATGCGGTCTTCGACATTGCGCTCGTGGCCGGCTTTTGCGGCGGGTGCCGAGGCGCTGGCCGGCGCCGAAGCCGGCGCGGAAGTTTGTGCGAATGCGCCGCTCATGGCGACTGCGGTGGCCAGCATTACGAGTGCTTTTTTCATCGAAACTCCTGATGTCTGTTCGAATTGGGACCAGGCGAGCATGGCGAGCGGCCTAACGTGCATCGGCATGGCGACGCAAGGCGACCGGCTGCCCACTTCGCCGTCGCCGCTATTAGTATCACGATATCCCTACACTGCGGTTGCAGTGCGACAAACGCTTACAACCGAAACGAACAGGAAATAGCGGGTGGACAAATTCGTCAGCATGGAAATCTTCGTCGCGGTGGTCGAAGCGGGCAGTCTTACAGCAGCGGCCGAACGATTTAACATTTCGTCGGCAATGGTGGGCAAGCACATCCGCTCGCTTGAGACGCGGCTTGCGACGCGGCTGCTGACGCGCACCACGCGCCGTCAGAGTCTGACGGAAATCGGCAGGCACTATTACGAGCAGTGCCGGCGCATTCTGGCGGACGTCAAGGAGGCGGAGTCCGCGGCCGAGGCAATGGCAGCCGCGCCGCGCGGGGTGCTGAAGGTAACGGTGCCGTTGACCTACGGCGTGGAAGTCTTCGCGCCGGCGATGACCGACTACCTGAGCGCTTGGCCAGACGTGAGCCTTGAACTGGATTTGTCGAATCGCGTGATCGATCTGGTGGAGGAGGGCTTCGACGCGTCGGTGCGAATCGGTCATTTGCCGGATTCCAGTTTCGTCGCGCGGCCGTTGAAGCCTTACCGGATGCGCGCCTGCGCGTCGCCGGCCTATCTGGCGCGAGCCGGCATACCGCGCACGCCGGCCGACCTGACGCGGCACGAATGTCTGGGCTTTCTGCATTGGGGCCGCGAGGGCCTGTGGCGGCTGGGTGGCGAGAGCGCGGACGAAAACCAGTTGCGGGCCGGACGGTTCCGGGCCAACAACGGCCAGGCGCTCAAGGTGGCCGCCTTGCGCGGCTTCGGGCTGGTGTTGCAGCCGGAGGCACTGCTCGCGAGAGAGATCGCCAGCGGCGAACTGGTGTCGGTGCTGGAAGACTATTTGCCCGAGGGCGCGCCCGTTCATCTGGTCTATCCGCGTGATCGCCGTGCCACGCCGAAGCTCACCAGCTTCATCGACTTCGTGATCGAGCGATTCGGCGTGTGATCCTTCCGGGTTCTTCTGCCGGCCACCCGATGCCCGATGCCCGATGCCCACAATACGCGCGATAATCCGCTCCACGCCTGACCAACTTTAGCCTCCGATGAGACCTCCGCGCCTCGACCAACTCGACGAACTCGACCGCAGCCTCGTGGCGGCGCTGCAAGCCAACGCCCGTGAAAGCGTCGCCAATCTCGCGCGCCAGCTGGATGTGGCGCGTACCACCGTGATCGCCCGCATCGCTCGGCTCGAACGCAGCAATGTGATCGGCGGCTATAGCGTGCGGCTCGGCCAGGATGTGCTCGACTCGAGCATTCAGGCCTACGTCGGCATCATCATCGCGCCGAAGTACGGACCTGCCGTGCAGAAGCGGCTCGGCAAGATGCCCGAGGTTCAATTGCTCTGCGCGGTGAGCGGCGAGTTCGACTATGTCGCGTGGCTGCGCGCCGATTCGCCCGACCGCCTCAACGATCTGCTCGATGAGATCGGTGGCCTGGAAGGCGTGGAGCGGACTACTACGTCGATCATTCTGGCGCGCAAGATTGACCGCGGCATGGTGTGATCCGCTGCCCGATTTTTACGCCGTTTTGACATGTTTTCGACATATCGACTAATTGTCTCGTCATAACGTCGAAAATGATGGTCATAGCGCAGCATTTTGCGCGTATGAACTGTTTTTGCTTCTCCCTAAACTGTGTCTCGAGGGTTCAGCCCGCCGGGCGCCGCGCCTAAGCGCAGCGCACTTCCCAAGCTGGAGACAGCAGACAGAGAATAAGGAGAAGCGCATGAAAGTAGCCATTGTTGGCGCAGGCTTGATCGGTCACACCATCGCCCATATGTTGCGCGAAACTGGCGACTACGACGTTGTCGCGTTCGACCGCGATCAACATGCGCTCGATAAGCTCGCCGCCCAGGGTATTCCGACCCGCCGCGTCGATTCCGCCGACGCCGCCGCCCTGCGTGCCGCCATTCAAGGCTTCGATACGCTCATCAACGCGCTGCCGTATTACCTCGCGGTGAACGTGGCTTCGGCCGCCAGGGGCGCGGGTGTCCATTACTTCGATCTGACCGAAGACGTGCGCGCCACTCACGCGATCCGTGAGATCGCCGACTCCGCCGATCACGCCTTCATGCCGCAGTGCGGTCTGGCGCCGGGTTTCATCGGCATCGCCGCGCATGAACTGGCGAACCGCTTCAGCGAAATCCGCGACGTCAAGATGCGCGTCGGCGCGCTGCCGGAATTCCCGACCAATGCGCTGAAGTACAACCTGACGTGGAGCGTCGACGGCCTGATCAACGAGTACTGCCAGCCCTGCGAGGCGATCCGCGACAGCCGCACGCAGTGGGTGCAGCCGCTCGAAGGCCTCGAACATTTCTCGCTCGACGGCACCGAATACGAAGCCTTCAATACCTCGGGCGGTCTTGGCACGCTATGCGAAACGCTGGCGGGCCGGGTCGAGTCGCTCGACTACAAGTCGGTGCGCTATCCTGGCCACCGCAACCTGATGCAGTTCCTGCTGGAAGACCTGCGTCTGGCGAGCGACCGCGATACGCTCAAGACCATCATGCGCCGTTCGGTGCCTGCGACCGCGCAGGACGTCGTGCTGGTGTTCATCACGGTGAGCGGCATGCGCGATGGTCAACTGGTGCAGGAAGTCTTCACCCGCAAGATTTTCGCGAAGACGGTGTGCGGTGTGCCGATGAGCGCGATCCAGATCACGACGGCCGGCGCGATGTGCGCGGTGCTCGATCTGTTCCGTGAGAAGAAGCTGCCGCAAAGCGGCTTCGTGCGTCAGGAACAGGTATCGCTGCGAGACTTCCTCGCGAACCGCTTTGGCCAGTTATACGAGGGGCAGTCGCTGGATGCGATGGCAACGGTGTAAGCCGCAATTGCCGCACTGAGGTTTCAGATCAGGCTCAAAACCGGGGGCCGTGCGACACCGCGGCAGTGACTGCCGCGAGCAACGCAAGTAGCACAACCAACGCAAGCAACGAAAACAGCCTCATAGAAGGCCATGTTATGAGCGCCAACGTCCCGCATTGCGGGGCGTTGTGCGTTTGAAACGCCGGTATTAACCGGGCTGCTGCACCGGCCGCTACACAGGTAACGGCGGCATCCCCGACGACACATGCGGCTCGCCCACCAGCTGTGCGAGCAATGCTTCGTAATCCGCGCGGGTGGGCGCGGTGTTGTCGAATATCAACAGGTCGTCGCAAATCTCGCCGCTCGGCACGAAGCGGCGCTGCCGATATTCGTCCCAATGCGCGAGTTTGTAGGCATCGTTCGGATTGCCGCGCTCGACGATACGCTGATGGGCAGTCTCTTCCGATGTGGTGACCCACACCACCCGCAGTGTGACGTCCGCGTCGATGCCGAGCCAGGCACGATCGAACAGGCGCCGCTCGCGCACTTCGCGCGACAGCGGCCCGACCACCAGCGCGCTGACACCGATCTCGAGATTGTCGCGGGCGGTGTCGAGCAGGCCGCGATACTCGGGGTCGCGCAGGTGCTGGAGGAAAAGCGGGCTGTCGCGGTCGTTCGGGTCGCCGGTCAGCATGCTCATGGCGGCTGCGCTGTAGCCGCCGAACAACGTATCTTTGTCGAGCAGGCAGAAGGGCGACGAACTTGCCTGCATGAGTGGGCCGATCAGTTTCTTCGCCAACGTGGTTTTGCCGGTGCCTGCGTGACCGCAGAAGAAAACCAGATGCGTCACGAAGACCTGTCCTCGGGCGCGGCGGGCGGGGTGCCGGCGACTTGCGGATCACGCGCGAATTTGCCGCTGGCTTCCAGCCACATCACATTGATGATGCCGAAGCCCAACGCCACGCCAATGCCGAGAATCCAGGTGAAATACCACATTGCAGTCTCCTTGATCGCAGGTCCGGCGTGGCGGACGATGAAGCGTTACGCATAGCCGGTACAGAGAAGCAAACTTGAGGGCAAACAAAGGTAACACGCGGCGGATCCGAGGGTAAATCCGCAGCGCGCGGCGCCCACAGCGCCGCACTTTGCAGCGATCATGAAGAAGAACGCGGTCGGGTGCAAGAGGGGCAAGGCGTTTTGCGCTTCGGCGCTTCAGTCAGGATCTGTGGCCAGGCGCCGCGGCCAGCAAGGTGCAATGCGCCTGTAACAGGAACTGCATTACCCGCAGCATGACCAATAACACGATCAGCGACCCGGGAGACCCAGCATGCCGATGCGCCAGCACTTCCACTGCAAAGCCGCGCTGCTCGCGCTGGCTGTCGCGTCGCTCGCCGGTTGCGCGTCGACTCCGGCCGAACCCGTGGCGTTCAAGGAGGTGCCGCAAACGCGCATCGTCCAGCCCGGTTACACGCAGCCCGGAACCGGGCTGGTCGCCGTGGACGTGCGGCGCGAACGTTCCCGCGACGTGATTGTCCGGTTCCGCGATGCCCTTGTGTATATCGACGGCGAACAGGTCACCGATCTGATGAACGGTGAACACGTGGTCTTCTATCTGAGTCCGGGCGTGCATCGCATCGGCGTCTCTACCCAATTCGATCCGGTCGTGGAGATGCGCTTTACGGTCACTGCGGATACGCGTTACACGAACCACGCGTCGGTCAGCTTCGGCGACGATCACCGCATCGTTTTGCGCAGGGTTGCCCGGTAGCATGGCGCAGGGCCGTGGCGGCGCCGGCCGGCACCCGGCCGCGCCACGCCGGCCGGCGCCTGCCCCCGCTGCTCCGCGGGTTTAACAATTGCCTACATGATGTTCACGCAGAGCCCTTAACATGGCGGCTGTCGTGTATTCGTTCACGCGGATTGGCCACCGCGCCTGGCTACGGCGCCAGGCCGGCCGGTCTGCTCCGTTTTCAAGGTAATCCAACATGCTGATCAATTGCGCCGCCTATCAGGACGGCAGGAAGCTGGGCGACATCGATATCGAGAGCATCAGCGACTACGTGGCGCGGCCCGAGTGCTTCGTCTGGGTCGCACTGAAAGACCCGGAGCCGGAAGAACTGGCTGTGATGCAGCACGAGTTCGGCCTGCACGAACTCGCAATCGAGGACGTGCGAAACGGCCATCAACGTCCGAAAATCGAGGAGTACGACGAGTCGCTGTTCGCCGTCATGCATACCGTGGAAATGGATGAGGCGGGCGAACTGTTGATCGGCGAGGTCGACGTGTTCGTGGGGCATAACTATGTGCTGTCGGTGCGCCGCGGCACGCGCGCCGGGTTCCAGAACGTTCGCGCCCGTTGCGAGCGCGAGCCGCAACTGCTCAAGGAGGGTTCGGCGTTCGTGTTGTACGCGTTGGCCGACGACATCGTCGATCGCTATTTTCCGATCGTCGAGGCCATGAACACGGAAATCGAAGCGCTCGAAGACCGCATCTTCGAACGCAATAATTCGGCGGCCTCGCGGGCGATCATCGAGGACCTGTACTCGTTGAAACGCCGTCTCGTCATCTTGCAGCACCATATTGCCCCGTTGCAGGAAGGGATCGGCAAGCTGACCGGCGGCCGCATTCCGAGTGTCTGCGAGGGCATGCAGGCCTATTTCCGCGACGTCTACGATCATCTCCAGCGGATCGTCAAAACCATCGACGGCCGGCGCGAAATGGTCGTGACCGCGGTGCAGGTCAATCTGGGGATGATCTCGCTTGCCGAGAGCGAAGTGACCAAGCGGCTCGGCTCGTTCGCCGCGCTGTTCGCGGTGCCGACCATGATCGCCGGCATCTACGGGATGAACTTCGAGAGCATCCCCGGGCTGCACAGCAAGTACGGCTATCCGATCTGCCTCCTCGTGATGCTGGCGGTGGATGTGGTCCTGTACTGGCGTTTTCGCAAGGCCGACTGGCTTTGACAGGCGGTTGACCGATCGTCCCGCGAGCGTTCTCGCGGGGTTCCCGCTTGCATGGTGCGCAATAAAAGTCCAGCATAGACGGCCCGCCGTCTGTGGAGTTTGCAGCCGGCGGCAAATTTGCCACGCACGGATCAAACGAGGAACCCTTGCCGACCTGCAGCCTGATGGTGGACTCAAGCGCCGTGCCGGATCGAATCCGGCGGGCGCGCCTGATCCGCGCGCGTTTCGCGTGCCGGCGCCTCGCACCACCACGAATCGTTGACAGTCCGAACCGGGCGCGCTGAGAATAGGCCTCGCAAACGTTTGCGCGAGACTAAAAAACACGGCTCGATCGCGAGCCTCAAGAAGGTTTTCTGGAGATAGGCATGAGCCATCGCATTCGCCGCCGCTTATTGGCGGCCGCTGTTCTCGTCACCGCCACCGCCGCTTTACCGTTTTCTTCTGCCAATGCGCAAAGCGCGGCTGCCCATAAACCGAGGGTCGCGCTAGTGATGAAGTCTCTCGCGAACGAGTTTTTCCTGACCATGGAAAACGGCGCGAAGGACTATCAGAAGCACAACGCCTCCCAATTCGATCTGATCACCAACGGCATCAAGGACGAGACCGACACCGCGAACCAGATCAGGATCGTCGAGCAGATGATCGTCTCGAAAGTCGACGCGATCGTGCTGGCTCCGGCCGATTCGAAGGCGCTGGTGCCGGTGGTCAAGAAGGCCATCGACGCGGGCATCATCGTCGTGAATATCGACAACCGGCTCGACCCGGACGTGCTCAGGTCGAAGGATCTGAACGTGCCGTTTGTCGGCCCGGATAACCGCAAGGGCGCACAGAAGGTCGGCGATTACCTGGCCAAAAAGCTGAAGGCGGGCGACGAAGTGGGCATTATCGAAGGCGTGTCGACGACGACCAACGCGCAACAACGCACCGCGGGCTTCAATGACGCGATGCAAGCCGTCGGCGCCAAGGTCGTATCGGTGCAATCGGGCGAATGGGAAATCGACAAAGGCAACGCGGTGGCCTCCGCCATGCTCAATGAGTATCCGAATCTGAAGGCGCTCCTCGCCGGCAACGACAATATGGCGATCGGCGCGGTCTCGGCCGTCCGCGCGGCGGGCCGGCAGGGCAAGGTGCTCGTGGTCGGTTACGACAACATCAATGCGATCAGGCCGATGCTGAAGGACGGCCGCGTCCTCGCCACCGCCGACCAGTACGCGGCCAAGCAGGCCGTGTTCGGGATCGATACGGCGCTCAAGGCGATCAGCGAGCACAAGAAGCAGTCGCAGTTGTCCGGTGTGGTGGAAACGCCATGTGATCTGGTGACCCGGTAAGCATCGAGCATCGCGTACCGGAAAGTACCGCCAGCAAAGGACCACTACGTACCACTACGAAACCGGGACGACTGGATCGGGCATCGCGAGTAGCACTGCGGCAAATCGGGTGACGCGGGTTGTTCGCCCGCCCGCCGTAGCATATTGAATGCGTGGCTTGAATGCGTGGCAAAAACGTGCGAATCCGCGCCAATTCAATAAACGCTCAAGAAACCGGGCGGCCCGCCGTTAATTCAGAGGTAAGCGTCACGAAGGTAGTTGCGCGGCGAATAGGAATTAGCGCTCACGGGCAGGAGCGGCGCCGGCAAGAGTACGCTATCCAAAATAATCGGTGGCCTTGGGGGTCCTGGAGCGTGAAGGGCGCGCTTATTGTGGTGTCGAGCGACCTGCGCGGGCTGATGCCGATCTGCGACCGGATCGGCGCGAGTTGTCCGCGGGAAGCATGACGGGTGGGTGCGGGCGCGACAAATGGTCGCAGGACGCGTTGCTGGCCGCCGCTTTTGCCGGCCGCCGCAGGCGCGCAGCGTTGCTGCATACCGTCGACACCCATGAAGCAGGGAGTCTGGCATGACCGATCGACCGGCAAGCGAGGCCGCGGGCGGCATCTCGGGCACACCTGGCGCGCGTCGATGAAGACGTCCGGTGGGTCGCCAGATGGCGCGGCCGGCGGGAACAACAGGCAGGAGAGCAACAGGTATGGCGACGATCAAGGATGTAGCGGCCGTGGCAGGCGTGTCGTTCACTACGGTATCGCACGTGGTGAACAACTCACGGCCAGTGTCGGCCGATGTGCGCGCGAAGGTCGAACACGCGATCCGTCAGCTTCACTATGTGCCGTCGGCGGTGGCCCGCTCGCTCAAGGCGCGGGCGACGGCGACGATCGGCCTGGTGGTGCCGAACAGCACGAACCCGTATTTCGCGGAGATGGCGCGCGGTATCGAGGACGGTTGCGCGCGCAACGGCTATTGCCTGTTCTTCTGCAATTCCGACGACGATCCGGCCAAGCAGCGAAACTATCTGCGCGTGCTGCAGGAAAAGCGTATCGACGGCCTGATCGTTGCCTCCGCGGGCGACGACGCGGTGCTGGCGCAGACGCTCGCCGACGCCCGGGAGCCGCTGGTGGTGGTCGATCGCAACATCGAAGGCGTGAACGCGGATCTGGTGCAGATCGACCACGAGAAGGGCGGCTACCTCGCGACGCGTCATCTGCTCGAACTGGGGCATGTGCGAATCGGCTGCATTACCGGACCCGTGAAGACGGCGGTGAGCGCCATGCGTTTGCACGGCTTTATCCGCGCCATGACGGAGCGCGGCATCGAGATTCCAGCGGGCGCGATCGTCGAAGGCGATTTTTCGGGGATGGGCGGCCATCGCGCGGCGGGGCAACTGTTCGACACCGTTAGACCGTCGGCGATTTTTGCCGGTAACGACATGATGGGCATCGGCGCGCTGCGCGCCGCGGCGGAGCGCAACATCAGCGTGCCGCGCGATTGCTCGATCATTGGTTTCGACGATATCGAGCTGGGACGATTCACCTATCCGTCGCTCTCAACGGTGGGGCAGTCGGTTCGCGCGCTCGGCGATATGGCCGCGCAGACGCTGATCGAACGCATCGCCGGGACGGCATCGGGCAATCCTCCGCGTGCGCCGGGCCGCCGGCGCGTCGTGTCGCCGCGTCTGATCGTGCGTGAGTCGACCGCGACATGGGCCGGCGTGGCGAGGCGCGATCTGGCCGCCTGATATCTGACACCGTGCGGGATGGCGTTGCCGGACGCGAGCCGACAGGCTTCGCGTCCGGTTTTTTGTGCCGCTCGAGTTCCGCTCGAGTTTCGTCTGATTCTGCTTGAACTCCGCTTGATCTGTGCCCGACCCATGTCAAGGTTCCACTCGAACCCGCCCCGCCTGTGCGCATCCGGCTCCCGGGCCAACTGAACCTGCTTTCCCGAACGTCAAAAAAACGCCGTGTGACCTTAGCCCGGACACGGCCTGTCAGTTGTTTGTAATTTCTTCCATTTGCTTACAACGTCTTTCTTCATACTATATAAATCCTTCAAGTATGCAGATCGAATGCCGTAAACCCAAATATTAAGAGCGCGGCTACAGAACAGCGCCATGCAGGCAGACGCGACACGCTACCCCGCGCTGCGCACGCAGCTTCTCATTTGCTAAGTACAGGAACAAGCATGTTGAACAAAGGCATCACGATCAAGGCGCGGATTGGCCTCACGATGGCTTTTCTTGCCGCGCTGCTGGTTGCCATCGGCGTTTTCGGTCTGTTCGGGATGAGTCGTTCGAACGACGCTTATCGGGACACTTTCACTAACGCCATGCCGAGCGCCGTCGATATCGGCAACGCCGAGCTGTATGCGGCACGCGAGCGGCTGGCGCTCGACCGGGCGGCGTTCATGATGGGCACGCCGGAGGTGGCGCAGACGATCGAGCGGGCGCGTACGATGCGCGCGACGTCCGACACGTGGTGGAAAAAATACATGGACCTGCCGCGCGACGCTGAAGAAGACCGTCTCGCGCAGGACGTGGTCGCAAGGCGCGAGGCGCTGCATCAGCAACTGGACACGTTTGTGACGATCCTCACGGCGAACGACCAGGGCAAGTTGGTCGAGAGCGCCAAACGCATTCAGGCGTCGTACAACGAACTCGCCAGCGCCGATGACGCGTTGCGCAAGTTCCAGTTCACGGCGGCGAAGCAGGGTTACGACTCGGCGCAAAGCAATTTCGAAGTGTTCCGCATGGTGAGCGCCGCAGCGCTGCTGATCGGCGTGATCGCCGCCGCGCTGTCCTACCTGACGCTGAGCCGCGCGATCGCCCGGCCGCTCGACGCAGCCCTCGGACATTTCGACGCCATCTCCGCGGGCGACCTGCGCCGCCCGGTCGTGGTCACCTCACGTGACGAAATGGGGCAGTTGCTCGAAGGCATCGCCAAAATGCAGCGTAATCTCACCGAAACGGTGCGCACGGTACGCAGTGGTAGTGAATCGATTGCGACCGCCACGCGTCAGATCGCGGCCGGCAATATCGATCTGTCCTCACGTACGGAAGAGCAGGCCTCGGCGCTGCAGGAAACCGCGTCGAGCATGGAAGAGCTGACCGGCACCGTCAAGCAGAACGCCGACAACGCCCGCCAGGCGAGCTCGCTGGCGGCCAACGCGTCCGAGATCGCGAATAAGGGCAGCGCGGTGGTCGGCCAGGTGGTCGGCACGATGGGCGACATCAATCAGAGTTCGGCGAAGATCGCCGACATCATTTCGATCATCGAAGGGATTGCGTTCCAGACCAACATCCTGGCCCTGAATGCGGCCGTGGAAGCGGCGCGGGCCGGCGAAGAAGGGCGCGGATTCGCGGTGGTGGCGGGCGAGGTGCGCAGCCTTGCACAACGTTCCTCGGCGGCGGCCAAGGAAATCAAGGAGCTGATCGATACCTCGGTGGAGCGCGTGCAGTCCGGCTCCGCGCTGGTCGACGAAGCGGGCCGCACTATGACCGAGATCATCGGTGCGGTGCAGCGTGTGACCGACATCATGGGCGAGATCGCCGCGGCTTCGGAAGAGCAAAGCAGCGGCATCGATCAGGTGGCGCGCGCGGTCACCCAGATGGACGAGGTGACGCAACAGAATGCCGCGCTGGTCGAAGAGGCGGCTGCGGCGGCTTCTTCGCTCGAAGATCAGGCCGGCAAGCTGCGTGCCGCGGTCGCGGTGTTCCAGCTCGAAGAAGGCGGTTACAAGGCGCCCGTGAGCGCGGCGCCGAAGCGCTCGGCTGCGCCGGTTCGCGCGACGGCGCTACGCAAGGTGTCACAAGCCGCGTCACAACCGGTGTCGCACCCGTCGTCACAAGCGGCTGCGCAGTCCACTGCGGCCGCACGAGCACCCGCCGCACCCGCGGCAGCGGCTGCACCCATGAAGACGCCCGCCAAGGCGATGGCGAGCGCCGGCAGCGATCAGGATTGGGAAACGTTCTGATCGGCGCTGCCGCTGTGCCGCAACATTCGTTCCTGATGAAGCAGTAGACAGAACCATGCTCGAGCGGATCAAGCGCGCCGCATGACCATAAAGACCGCGATTGCGCACGCAACCGCGGTCTTTTTTCATGTTTTGTGGACTAAGCAGCGTTCACAATCGTTGTCTGCACCCTGGCAAGCGTCGCGATCCGGTACATTGACGGGCGCGACTACGGCTCGCATCGGCAACAGTGCCGTTTCAGCCCGTTAGTGCGCGGACCGTGAGCCCGCTATTCCGCTGCCGCACCCGGCGCAGCGGCCCACCGCTCAACGCGCCAGCCATAAAGGACCGACATGACGCAATACGACCTCGCGCACCGCCTCGTCGAAGCACGGCGGCAGCATCGCCCGATCGATGCGCCGCCACCCGACAGCCTGCCGCCTGACGCAGCCACCGCCTACGCAATCCAGCAGGCTGTCATCACGGGCCTCGGCGATTCGACGGGCGCGTGGAAGATCGGCGCCAAAGCGCCGGGCGGGGCCGCCGCGGGCGCGCCGATCCCGGCTTCGCTGGTGCTGCCGTCGCCCGCGCGGGTGGCCCATGACGGTTTTTTCCGGGTGTTGGTGGAACTGGAAATTGCCTTTCGCTTCGCCGAGGCCATCGAGCCGCGGGGCCGGGCTTATGCGCGCGACGAGGTGCTCGCGAAGCTCGGCGTCGTGCTGCCGACCATCGAGATTGTGGACAGCCGCTTTTCCGAGTGGCCCAATGTCGCGCCGCTTGCACAGTTGGCGGATGCGCAGAACAACGGCGCGTTGATTACCGGTCATCCGGTTGCCTATGCGGGCCTCGCGCGGGGCTTCGACTTCGTGTCGCCCGAACTGGAATTGACGTTCGACGGCGACTCGCTGGTGCCGGACGCCACCGGCAATCCGGCTGGCGATCCGCGCGAACTGCTGGTGTGGTTCGTCAACCATTGCGCCGCTATGGGCATTACGATCGAGCCCGAATGGACGATCACCACCGGTTCGTATGTAGGTGCGCACAATGTGGGCAAACCGGGCATTGTGCGCGGCCACATCGACGGTCTCGGCGAAGTGGAGATTGAACTGACCTGAGCGTGGCACGGTGTATTTGTAACCGGCGGCTTGTGATACCCATTACAAAGACGAAGCATCAAAACAACGGCTGCCCGCGGGCGGCCGTTTTACATTTACAGCATCCGCATCGAACGTTTTGCCGTATACACCTATGAAGCAAGCCATCGCATGGCCGTGATCCAGTTATACACACGGCTAACCATGTCGCCAACGCGGTTAATACGAGGGCCAGGTAAAAGCGGCAAGCGCACGAAGACTGCCGCACGCCATGCGCAATTGCGTGGAACGAAACCTTCAGTGCGTTGACGAACCGTTACACGATGCGCCGATGAACGGCGCTGCTGGTCGGCATCGCGAACGAACATGTAACACAGTGCTCTTCGCTGTAGACCGAATCGCGATGCGATGCGTTATGAAAAAAAGTACCGGGCGCTGGAAATGGCATGACGTCCGCGTTAGAGACGACAAAGTGTGCGCATGCAGACAGGCTGTCCGGCGCAGCAGTGGGATTGTTTGATGAACAGGACGATTCGTGTCATGGAACACCGCCAGCGGTGTTGATCAGCACGGCGAGCAGAGGTGTTGGAGAGGCAGTAATGCGGTCCGGCAGTCGTTGTGCGTGAGTGCGGGACGAGTGCAAGATGAGCGGAAGATTGTAGGTGACCGAATCTGTGTTTCCAAGTGAGGATTGCAGGAGGGGCAACACGGCACGATTTTCATCACGTAGTCCGTGAAAAAAAATTTAAAAGGGTTTAGGATGAATTCGAGCGATGTCGTTTCCGAATAGCGCGCCGCGCACGACATCGGTCTAGACTTTGGCGAGGAGGTAGCATGGATATCTACAGCAGTTTCGCGACCCGCTTCGAGAAAACGCGAGAAGATGAACTCTCGCTCGAGGAGTATCTCGCGCTCTGCAAAGACAATCCCGCCGCGTACGCTACAGCCGGCGAACGCATGTTGACGGCAATCGGTGAACCAGAACAGATCGACACTCGCAACGATCCGCGCCTGTCGCGTATCTTTGCGAACAAGGTCATCAAGGTATACCCCGCATTCCGTGAGTTCTACGGAATGGAAGAAGTGATCGAGCAGGTGGTCGCCTACTTCCGGCACTCGGCCCAGGGGCTTGAGGAAAAGAAGCAGATTCTGTATCTGTTGGGACCGGTCGGCGGCGGTAAATCGTCGATCGCGGAGCGTCTGAAGCAACTCATGGAACGGGTGCCGTTCTATGCGATCAAGGGTTCGCCCGTCAACGAGTCGCCACTGGGTCTGTTCGATTACGACGAGGACGGTCCGATCCTCGAAGAGCAATACGGGATTCCACGCCGCTACCTGAAAAATATTCTGAGTCCGTGGGCGGTCAAGCGCCTCCACGAATACAACGGCGACATCCGCAAGTTTCGCGTGGTGCGCCGCTACCCGTCAATCCTTCGTCAGATCGGTATCGCCAAGACCGAGCCGGGTGACGAAAACAATCAGGATATTTCGTCGCTGGTCGGTAAGGTCGACATCCGCAAGCTCGAGCAGTACGCCCAGGACGATGCGGACGCATACAGCTACTCCGGTGGCCTGTGCCTCGCGAATCAGGGCTTGCTCGAGTTCGTCGAAATGTTCAAGGCGCCGATCAAGGTCTTGCACCCGTTGCTCACCGCGACTCAGGAAGGCAACTTCAAAGGCACCGAAGGTTTCGGCGCGATCCCGTTCGACGGCGTGATTCTCGCCCACTCGAACGAGTCGGAATGGAAGGCCTTCCGCAATAATCGCAACAACGAGGCACTGCTCGACCGGATCTTCGTCGTGAAGGTGCCGTATTGCCTGCGCTATGGCGAAGAGATCAAGATCTACGAGAAGCTGCTGCGTAATTCGTCGCTGGCCAATGCGGTATGCGCGCCGGGTACGCTGAAGATGATGGCGCAGATGTCGGTGCTCACGCGCTTGCAGGAGCCGGAAAACTCCAGCCTGTTCTCGAAGATGCAGGTGTACGACGGCGAAAACCTCAAGGACACCGATCCGAAGGCCAAGTCGTATCAGGAGTATCGCGATTTCGCGGGCGTGGATGAAGGGATGACCGGCGTGTCGACCCGCTTCGCGTTCAAGATCCTGTCGCGTGTATTCAACTTCGATTCGACCGAAGTCGCCGCGAACCCGGTCCACCTGATGTATGTGCTCGAACAGCAGATCGAGCGCGAGCAGTTCCCGCCGGAAACCGAACAGAAGTACCTGTCGTTCATCAAGGACGTGCTCGCCTCGCGCTACGCCGAGTTCATCGGCAAGGAGATTCAGACCGCGTATCTGGAGTCGTATTCCGAGTATGGCCAGAATATTTTCGATCGCTATGTGACGTATGCGGACTTCTGGATTCAGGACCAGGAATTCCGCGACCACGACACCGGCGAGAGTTTCGACCGCGCGGCGCTGAACGCCGAACTGGAAAAGATCGAGAAACCTGCGGGCATCAGCAACCCGAAGGACTTCCGCAACGAGATCGTCAACTTCGTGCTGCGTGCGCGGGCTGCGAATGCGGGGAAGAATCCCGCATGGATCAGCTACGAGAAGCTGCGCGTCGTGATCGAAAAGAAGATGTTCTCGAATACGGAGGAACTGTTGCCGGTGATCTCGTTCAACGCCAAGGGCTCGGCGGAAGAGCAACGCAAGCACGAAGACTTCGTCAACCGGATGGTGACGAAGGGCTATACGCCAAAGCAGGTGCGCTTACTGTGTGACTGGTATCTGCGCGTGCGCAAGTCGTCATGATACGCATTGCGTGCCGCCCGCGCGGTCCGGCCGCGCGGGCACCTTGCGAAGCGCAAGTTGCATGGACATAGCGTTGCGTTTGCGGACATGCCTATGCAGTTTGCGTCTCGCGCACTCGAATTAGTGCAGTTGCATGGGACACGGGAGACCGGGCGTGCTTCATCAAATCATCGACCGCAGGTTAGCTGGTAAGAACAAGAGTATTGCGAATCGCGAGCGTTTTTTGCGTCGCGTCAAGAACTACATTCGTCGCGCCGTTTCGGAAGCGGTACGCGATCGCAGCATCAAAGATATCCAGAACACCCAGAGCATCACGATTCCGCGCAAGGACATTGCCGAGCCGTCGTTCCGGCACGGCCCCGGCGGTAAGCGGGAAATGGTGCATCCGGGCAACTCGGACTACATCCGCGGCGACAAGATTCAGCGCCCGCAAGGGGGCGGCGGCGGAGGCGGGGGCAACCAGGCGAGCAATGAAGGCGAGGGTCAGGACGACTTTGTGTTCGAACTCAGCCGTGAAGAATTCATGCAGTACTTCTTCGACGACCTCGAACTCCCGCGTCTCGTCAAAACCCATCTGATGGCCGTGCCTACGTGGAAGAGCATCCGCGCCGGCTGGGCGGCCGAAGGCACCCCGAACAATATCGACGTGGTCCGCTCGCTCAGAAGCGCGCTTGGCCGCCGGATTGCGCTCGGCGCTCCGCTCGTCAATCAGTTGCACGAGATGGAACGGCAACTGGAAGAGATCAAGGCCGATCCGGCCGACCGTCGCGAGGAAATCAAGCTGCTCGAGGAGGAGATTCACCATTTGCGCGGGCGCATCTGGCGCATTCCTTTTATCGACCCGTTCGATCTGCGCTACGTGAACAGGGTGAAGCAGCCCACGCCGTCGAGCCAGGCGGTCATGTTCTGTCTGATGGATGTGTCCGGTTCGATGGACGAGCAGCGCAAGGATCTCGCCAAGCGCTTTTTCATCCTGCTGTACCTGTTCCTCAAGCGTAACTACGAAAAGATCGAGGTGGTGTTTATCCGTCACCATACGCGCGCCGAGGAAGTCGACGAAGATACGTTCTTTCATTCGACGGAAAGCGGCGGCACGGTGGTGTCGAGCGCGCTGGAGCTGATGCGTAAGGTGATGGAAGAGCGCTACTCGCCGACTGAATGGAACATTTATGGCGCTCAGGCGTCTGACGGCGACAATTGGACCGACGATTCGCCCAAGTGCCGCAAGATACTTTCGGATGACATCCTGGAGAAGGTGCGCTATTTTGCGTATATCCAGGTTACGCCGGAAGAGCAGAACCTGTGGCTCGAGTATGCACAGCTGGCGCTGAGCCAGCCGCATATGGCGATGAAGAAGGTCGAGACCGCGGCGGATATCTATCCGGTGTTCCGGGAACTGTTTGAAAAGCAGGTGGCGTCTTCATGACAAAACACCTGCACAACGAAGCGCGCGGCTACCAGCCGGAGCGCGGGAAAGGCGTGCCGCAGCAGGGTCAAGCCGGGCATGCCGAGGCGAAGGCGGACGATACGGGAGCCGCCGCAGCCGGAGCAGTCGACACCGCTGCAGCACGGGGACACACCGGAACGCCCACTGTGGGGCAAAGGGAAGTCCGTATGAACGTAGCAGATAGGCGGCCTTTGCCGTGCCCGTCCGACTGGACCTTCGAATTGATCGAAGAGTACGACACGCATATTGCCCGTGTTGCAGAGCAATATGAACTCGACGTGTATCCGATCCAGCTCGAACTCATCAGCGCCGAACAGATGATGGACGCTTACGCGTCCGTCGGCATGCCGGTGAACTACCGTCACTGGTCGTTCGGCAAACACTTTCTTTCCACCGAGAAGAGCTATCGCCGCGGGCAGATGGGGCTGGCGTACGAAATCGTCATCAATTCAAACCCTTGCATCGCGTATCTGATGGAAGAGAACACGATGACGATGCAGGCGCTCGTCATCGCGCACGCGGCCTATGGCCACAACTCGTTCTTCAAGGGCAATTATCTGTTCCGGCTCTGGACGGATGCGCACGCGATCATCGATTACCTCGTCTACGCGAAGAATTACATCGCGGAGTGCGAGGAGCGCTTCGGGCTCGACCGGGTGGAGGAATTGCTCGACTCGTGCCATGCATTGATGAATTACGGTGTGGACCGTTACAAACGTCCGCAGAAGCTGTCGCTGGAAAAGGAGTTTGCGGCGCGCCGCGAACGCGAGGCTTATTTGCAATCGCAGGTGAATGAGTTGTGGCGCACCTTGCCGAGCCGGCACACGCCGTTGCCCGAGGAAATCGAGGAGCGTTCCCCGCCGGAGCCACAAGAAAACCTGTTGTATTTCGCGGAGAAGAATGCGCCGTTGCTGGAGCCGTGGGAGCGGGAAGTGATCCGCATTGTGCGCAAGGTCGGGCAGTATTTCTATCCACAGCGGCAAACCCAGGTCATGAATGAGGGCTGGGCCACGTTCTGGCACTACACCTTGCTCAACACGATGTACAACCAGGGCAAGCTGGAAGACGGCTTCATGATGGAGTTTCTCCATTCGCACAGCAATGTGGTGTACCAGCCGCCGGTCACGAAGCCTTACTACAGCGGCATCAATCCGTACGCGCTGGGTTTTTCGATGATGAGCGACATTCGCCGGATTTGCGAATCGCCGACGGAGGAAGACCGCAAGTGGTTCCCTGAGCTGGCGGGCAGCCCGTGGCTGCCGGCGATGCACTACGCGATGCGCAATTTCAAGGACGAGAGTTTTGTCGCGCAGTATCTGTCGCCGCATCTGATCCGCGAGATGCGTCTATTTTCCGTGCTCGATGACGATATGCGCGATGCGCTGGAAGTGTCCGCGATTCATGATGACAGCGGGTATCAGTATGTGCGGCAGGCGTTGTCGCGGCAGTACGACATGCATCACCGGGAGCCGAACATTCAGGTTTGGGCTGTGAATACGCGTGGGGACCGGAGTCTGACGTTGCGGCATTTCATGAGCGATAACCGGCATCTGTCTAATGATAGCGATGAGGTGCTTAAGCACATGGCGCGGTTGTGGCAGTTTGATGTTTATCTGGAAAGCGTTGATGAGAATGGCACTGTCAGGAAGCGGTATGAGTGTAAGTATGTGCCTCCGGCTGTGAGGGTTTGAGGGTTTGGTTTTTTTTGCCTGCCCGGCAGGTGCAGGGCCTTTGCGGCGCTTTTTTGTTGTTGAGTTTGGTGCTTTTGGGGTTTGGTTTGTTTGGGTTGGTCCTTTGGCCTTTCCTTGATTTGTTAGTGGTCTATTAGCGTTGCCCCTGTGCGGGGCGGCACCTACTTTTCTTTGCCTGCCGCAAAGAAAAGTAGGCAAAAGAAAGCGGCTCAAACCGCTAATTCTTAAGCGGGTCCCCCGCACAGTAGCGGTAGTGGTGCATCTGGAATCTGTGTTCTCGCACATTCGGTGTTAGTGACAAGGCAGTCATACCTCCGGCGGCGCTGCGCGCGCCGATACCCTGTTCAAAAAACCGCTCGCCCGACTTGCGCTTCCACGGCTTGGTCCGTTCCCTGGCTTGCCGTTGCCTCGCTGCTGCAAGCACAACCGCGGCCGTGGTCGCGATCGCCAATGCAATGCACAGACATTTCCTCTGAAGTGGGGGGGTGCCCCTATGTGTTTCGTCAAGCATTAGGGGTGGATTTCGGCTGGTAGAGGGTGCCGTCGCGCAGCATCGCGAACAGCACGTCGCAGCGCCGTCTGGCAAGGGCGATGAGCGCTTGATTG